>ENA-UONX01000111-UONX01000111.1-human-gut-metagenome-genome-assembly--contig:-P74old-NODE-111-length-132189-cov-21.298614_pt1 | contig 132189 bp, 141 predicted proteins | sample MGYA00242466_ERZ724013 | MGnify/ENA metagenome assembly ERZ724013 | reverse complement strand
GACCCTTTCGCGCGATTCAGTTGGTCACATCTTCATGCTGTGCCCGCGTGTTGATCCGGGGGACGGCGTGCCTAATTCCGCATTAAACGAAGGGAGTTCCCCATGCTTCGTCTCGATTCGCTCTCCCTCCCCCTCGATTTCACCCCTGAAACGCTGAATGCGCTGATTCTCCGCAAGCTGAAATGTGCGCCGGAGCAACTCAAAAGCGTCGTACCGCTCAAAAAGGCGGTCGATGCGCGCGACAAGGCGGATGTGCACTTCGTCCTGAGCGTCGCGGTGACGCTGAAGGATGAAGCGAAGGTACTCGCACGGCTCAAGCCAGGGGTTGCGGCGCCGTTCACCTTCCCCAAAGCGCCGACGCTGCCGAAATCGCGGTTCGAGCATCCACCCGTTGTCGTCGGGGCCGGCCCGGCGGGGCTGTTTGCTGCGCTGACATTGGCACGCGCGGGTGTGCAGCCGATTCTCATCGAGCGCGGCAAGCCCGTCGAGGAGCGCACAAAATCCGTGCAGATGATGCAGGAGCAGGGCATCCTCGACCCGGAAAGCAACGTGCAGTTCGGCGAGGGCGGCGCGGGCGCGTTTTCCGACGGCAAGCTGACCACCGGCACGAAATCACCGCTGATTCGCACGGTGCTGCAAACCTTCGTCGATCACGGCGCGCCGGAGGACATCCTGTACATCGCAAAACCGCACGTCGGTACGGATTTGCTCAAGGGCGTTGTACGCTCGATGCGGCAGGAAATCATCCAGCTGGGCGGTCAAGTGCGGTTTGACACGCGCCTGACCGGGCTGATGATGCGCGGCGAAAGCATGGAGGGCATCACGGTGCTCTGCGGCGGCAAAACACAGGAAATCCGCACCGACACGGTGATTCTCGCCATCGGTCACAGCGCGCGCGACACCATGCAGACGCTGTTCCGGCAAGGCGTGCGCATGGAGCAGAAGCCATTCGCCATGGGTGTGCGCATTGAGCATCCGCAAGCGCTCATCAGCCAGAGCCAATACGGCAAATGCTGGACGCACCCCGCGCTGAAGGCGGCAGACTACAAGCTCGCCGTCCATACGCCCGACGGCCGCGGAACATACACCTTCTGCATGTGTCCGGGCGGCGAGGTGATTGCAGCGGCAAGTCAGCCGGATGGTCTGTGCGTCAACGGCATGAGCTACCACGCGCGCGCGGGCGAAAACGCGAACAGTGCGCTGCTGGTGGGCGTGCGTCCGGAGGACTTTGGCGATGATCACCCGCTGGCAGGCTTCGTGTGGCAGCGGAGCATTGAGCAGGCGGCGTTCCGGCTTGGCGGCGGCGGGTACAAAGCGCCGGTGCAGCGTGTGGAGGATTTGCTGCACGACCGCGCCACGACGCGCCTTGGCGACGTGCAGCCGACCTACCGTCCGGGCGTTGTGCCGGCGGATTTGCGCGCGTGCCTGCCTGATTTCATCATCGAGGACTTGAAGTTCGGCATTCGGCGGATGGATGGGCAGCTGCATGGCTTTGCGCATCCGGATGCGCTGCTGACAGGCGTGGAGACGCGCTCGTCGTCGCCGGTGCGTTTGCCCCGAAATCGGGAGACGCTGATGGCGGAGCGGGTGGATGGGCTGTACCCGGCGGGCGAAGGCGCGGGGTTCGCGGGCGGCATCGTATCCGCGGCGGTGGATGGGATTCAGACCGCAATCGCGGCGCTGCATCATCACGCGGAATAAAGCACTTTCGCCTTTGTGAAACGCCAAGCCCGGTCAGCGACGGCAAAAATCCACATCATCCACAAAATCTACATTATATAAGGAGGGTTTCCCATGTCCAACGTCAAAGAAAATTTCCTGCGGTATGTCCAGATTGAAACGACCTCCAGCGAGACGAGCGGCACCTGCCCGTCCACGCCGAACCAGTGGGTGCTGGCAAAAATGCTGGTGGACGAGCTGCATGCAATGGGCATCGAAAACGCCCACGTAGACGACCACTGCTATGTGTACGCGACGATTCCCGCCAAGGGCAATCATCCGGCGAAAGTCGGGCTGATTTCGCATATGGATACATCCGACGGCGTGAAGGGCCCGACGCACCCCGTCATCATCGAACACTACGACGGCCGCGCCATCACGCTCAAAAACGGCGTGGTCATCGACGGCTTCCCGTTCCTGAAGGACTTGCAGGGGCAGGAGCTGATTGTCACCAGCGGCGACAGCGTGCTGGGCGCGGATGATAAGGCGGGCGTGGCGGAAATTATGGCGCTGTGCAAGCGGCTGACCGCCCCCGATGCGCCGGAGCACTGCACGGTGTGCATCGGCTTCACGCCGGACGAGGAAATCGGCAGCGGCGCGGATCACTTCGATGTAGCAGGCTTCGGCGCGGATTACGCCTACACGGTGGATGGCGGTGCGCTGGGTGAATTGGAGTACGAGAACTTCAACGCCGCGTCGTGCGCCATCAAGGTACACGGCGTGAACATCCACCCCGGCAGCGCGAAGAACCAGATGCGCAACGCCCTGCTGATGGCCATTGAGTGGAACAGCATGCTGCCCCCGGCGGAAACGCCCGCGCACACCTGCGGCTACGAGGGCTTCTACCACCTGATGCACATGGAGGGCGACGAGGAACTGGCGACGCTGCAGTACATCATCCGCGACCACGACGCGCAGAAGTTCGACGCGCGCAAGGTGACCGTGCAGCAGATTACCGACTACCTGAACCAGAAGTGGGGCGCGGGGACGTTCGAGTGCGTCATCCGCGACAGCTATCGCAACATGCGCGAAATCATGGAGCAGCACATGGACGTGGTGGAGAAGGCGAAAGCGGCATTTGAGGCAAACGGCGTGACCCCCGTCATCTCCCCCATCCGCGGCGGCACGGACGGCGCGCGCCTGTCCTACATGGGGCTGCCCTGCCCGAATCTCTCCACCGGCGGTTATAATTTCCACGGCAGAAAGGAAATGATTACCGTCGAGGCGATGGAGGCAATGGTCAATGTGCTGGAAAGCATCGTCCGCAACGCGTAAATCCGCAATTTTCAGGAGATTTTTTTCGGAAATTTGCAATTAGGCATTGACGTGCGCATCATCTTTTGCTATAATAGCTATACGGTTCGCCATCCGTCTGTCTATGTGGCTGATGTCAAGGCGAGATGAGCGAAAGGAGGGATAACAGTGTCCGAGGTACGCGTCCGTGAGAATGAATCCCTGGAGAGTGCTCTGAAGCGCTTCAAGCGTCAGTGCGCCCGCAGTGGTGTGATTCAGGAAGTTCGTAAGCGTGAGCATTACGAAAAGCCCAGCGTCAAGCGCAAGAAGAAGGCCGAAGCTGCCCGCAAGCGCAAGTATTGATGGCATTTGTCATCATTGCCCCGCGGCATTTCTCAATGGTCCGGCTGTAAGGGTTCTTTGCCCTTCGCCGCGAATGTGCTGATTGTGCGCAATGGCATTCCCCTTTCGAGGTTTTTCCTCGGAAGGGGTTTTCTTTTTAATTCCGAATTCCGCATTAAGAAAAATCTTTCCTCTCGCCCCTTGCATAATCGCGTGTATTTTGCTATACTATTGGCAACAGCAGGTTTCTCATGCCTTTCTATATGGTGATTTTGCACTTTACGTCCCTGCTGGCTGATTTTTTTACATCATTATTCTTTTTTCGTGTGCCTTTTTTGATACCCTGATTTTACTGCGCTAAGGAGTATGTTTCTTCTATGCAATTTTGCTTGCAGTTAGCCCCACACGCGAATATCCGCTACCGTGACGCGCAGGTCAAACTTGGTCAAGCCGAGTTGACCTGTTTGCTGTGTGCGCTTTCCCTGCCCGCTGAAACGCAGGTGACGACCATCGGCGGCGTACCATGCCTGACTTTCTCTGCGAAGGCGCTGACTCCTGAAGCCCTTGCGCTGCTTGGCACGCACAGCACACGTCTGATGCTCTTCGAGTGCGTGGATGGCGGTCTGCTGCGCCCGCTGGATTGGGGACGCACTGCCTATCTGCCCGACGACCTCTCGGAGATTTTGAAGTACAAGGGCAAAACGAGCGCCGCGTTCACCCATATGATGATGAATTGCGCCCGTGCCGCGAGTGATTTCGCCCTTGCAGAACAGCCGCTGACCGTGCTTGACCCCATGTGCGGCAAGTGCACAACCGGCTTCGTCGCCCTGCAAAACGGCATGAACGCCGTCTGCCTCGACATAGACCGCAAGGATTTGAAGGAAGCGGCGGATTATTTCAGCAATTATCTGCAATTCCACCGCCTGAAGCACCGCCTCGCGCAGAGCAGCCGCACGCTGCAAAAGACCCCCGTGCCGATTGCCGAATACACCTTCAGTGACACGAAGGAGCATTTCGCGGCGGATGATGTGCGCACGCTGATGCTGGCGGAGGGAGACAGCGGGCTTGTCGGCGACCTGCTGAAGAAGCGTCCGGCGGATTTGCTCGTCTGCGACCTTCCCTATGGCGTGCAGCACGCGCCGCAGAACGGGAAAAAGGCAGAGAGCTTCCCCAAGCTGCTGGAGCGCATCCTCCCCGCGTGGCGGCGGGCGCTCAAACGCGGCGGCGCGGCGGCGATTTCCTTCAACACGCTGACGCTGCGCAAGGATACGCTGCTGACGCTGCTGCAAAACGCAGGCTTCACGCCGCTGACCGAGCCGCCGTATGATGACTTTTCGCATTTCGTCGAGCAGGCAGTGCACCGCGACTTCATCGTCGCCCGCAATGAACAGCCGTAACGGATAATATAGATTACAGAGATTTGGGAGAGCAAGGAGGCTTTTTCAAGCTATGTCCGAATGGAAGAATCAAGATTTTAGTCAGCTGACGGTGCTGGAGCTGCGCAAGGTTGCCAAGGCCATGGGCGTGCAGCTCGGCGCGGGCATTTCCAAGGCAGGTATCGTCGAGAAACTCGACCGCGCGCGCAACGCAAAATACAGCGACATCCCCGCTGTGCCGATGGATTTCACCCCCATTCCAAAGTCTGACGACAAACAGGAATCCCCCGTGGAAAAAGCTGAGGTTCCCGCTGCCGTGAAGGATGAGAAGCCGTCGGAATCCCCTGCGCCTGCCAACAAGCAGCCCGTACCAGCCGCCGCCAAACCGGAAACTGCCGCACCCGCAGTCGCCGCACCCGCGGTCGCCGCACCTGCGGTCGCCGCGTCCAAGCCGGAAGCGGAAAAACCCGCTGCGCCCGCACAGCCCGCATCGGATGCGCGCCCCGCCATAAGCGGCTTCCGCCCGGCGTATCAAGCGCCCGCGACGCCGCCGCGCTTCGGCAGCAAGCCTGCATATCAGGCATCCAGCAATTCGTTTGGCAATCGCCCGGCACGTCCGCAGGGGAACGACTTTACCCGCCCGGCGCGTCCGGTAAACTACACGCGCTTCGGCCCGGCGGCGCAAGCGGATTCCACGAATGACCGCTCGTATGACGCGCCCCGCACGACCAGCAGCTGGGCTGACCGCCGTCCCGCGTACGGCAATGACCTACCCGACCGCCGCCCCGCCTATGGCACGGATGCGCCCGACCGCCGCCTTGCCTATGGCACGGATGCGCCCGACCGCCGCCTTGCCTATGGCACGGATGCGCCGCGTTCCGCCTTCGGCACGGACGTTCCCCGCTATTCCCGTTCCTACGATGCGCCGAGCGCCTTTGACAGCGTCCGCGCCCGTCAGCCCGGCTTCAACAGTCCCCAGCGCGACGTGCCGTCAGATTTGCAGAGCATGTGGGCAGGTTCGCCGAGCGACATGCTCTCCCCGGCGGAATGTCAGGATGGTTCGGGCATTCTGGAGCTGCACCCGGACGGCTACGGCTTCCTGCGCGGCGCGTCGCTCACCCCCAGCAATCGCGATATTTACGTCTCGATGGCGCAGGTTCGCCGCTTCTATCTCCGCACGGGCGACTTCGTAACCGGCAAGGTACGTCCCCAGCGCGACGGCGACAAGTACTCCGCCATGCTCTACATCACCGAGGTCAATGGCTGCCCCGCTGATTCGGTGGCGAACCGCCCCGCGTTTGACGCCCTGACGCCCTGCTATCCGCACGAGCACATCACCCTCGAAGTGGAAGGCGGCAGCAATGAGTTCCTTGACATGCGCCTGATTGACCTCGTTGCGCCGATTGGCTTTGGTCAGCGCGCGCTGATTCACTGCCCGCCTGCCGTGGATAAGGCGCATCTGCTGTCCTCCATTGCCAACGCAGCCAGAATCTGCCATCCGGATGCGGTGGTGATGACGCTGCTGCTGGGCGGCACGCCCGAGGACGCGACGCTCTACCGTGACCACACGCACGGCGAGGTGATTGCCTCCACCTTCGATCAGACGCCGGAAAATCACCTGCGCATCACCGACATGGTGCTGGAGCGCGCCGAGCGGCTGGTGGAAATGAAGAAAAACGTGATTCTGCTGGTGGACAGCCTGACTTACCTCTCCAAGGTTTACACAACCGCGGCTGTTCAGCAGGGGCGGCAGACCATCGGCATGGTGAATCCGGTAAGCCTGCAAAAGGCGAAGAAGCTCTTCGGCGCGGCGCGCTGCCTGCGTGAAGGCGGTTCGCTGACGATTTTCGCCGTCATGAACATCGAAACGGGCAGCCGCGTGGATGACTCCATCGCGGAAGACCTGAAGGGCACGGCGAATATGGAGCTGGTGCTGGACACGGCGGCAGCGCGCGCGGGCATTTATCCCCCGGTCAACCTGCTGCTCTCCGGCACGAAACGCGCCGAACTTATCGCCAGCAAGGAGCAGCTGGACGGCATCAAGCTCATCCACGAGATGCTGGGCAGCCTGCGCGCGGTGGACATGATTCCGCAGCTGCTGTCGATGCTGGAAAAGACGACCAACAATGAGGATTTGCTTGTCCGCATCAAGGACTGGGCGGCGCTGATGAAGCAGTAATCCGCCCTGCTTCCCAAAAAAGCAGAAAAAAGTTTCGGATTCAGAGAAAAAAGGCTTGCAATCCCCCGGCAAATATGATACAATGATTTCTGCGGCTGAATAAGCTGATCATTGCATACGCGAAAGAGGTGAAATCGCAATGAAGGAAAAGATCCATCCCAACTACGGCAAGTGCATCGTTCGCTGCGTGTGCGGTGAGACGTTTGAAACCGGCTCGACCAAGAAGGAACTTCGAGTGGATATCTGCTCTAAGTGCCATCCCTTCTACACCGGCAAGCAGAAGCTGGTGGATACCGGCGGACGTGTCGATCGTTTCAAGAAGCGCTTCGGTCTCAACTAATTTTCGAGACAGCTGCTTCTCACGAGCTATCACGAGAGATAACAGGGCATTGCTTCGGCAGTGTCCTGTTTTCGTTTGCACTTTTTTGCGGTATCAAGCAGGATTTTGCCCTCCCCGCGTTGAAACTGCCAAGGGGAAAGTGCTTTGGCAATCTGCTTTCTCATGAGGAAACGACGATGCTTTTCAAATCATCTGCTTCTCCCAAAGAAAATCCGGGCAGCAAGCGCCTCCGCCGTGCGCTGGGGCTGCTGCTGGGCAGCGCGCTGGCGGTGCAGTACAAACAAGACCGAATCTTCCGCGCGAGCGTGAATTTGCAGCTGGTGATGGTGCTCAACTACCTTTACGCGGCTTATAACCTGCTGATTGGTCTGCAAAGCGGGTCGGTGTGGCTGCTGTCGCTGGGCATCTACACGCTGATGCTCGCCATCGTCCGCACCGACCTGACGCTCTCGCACCACCGTGGGCGGAAGCTGCCGCCGGACGCCCTGCCGCGCCACGAATCCCGCTGCTATCGGCGCGTCGCGTGGTCGCTGCTGGCGCTGAATGTGCCGATTGGCGGCTTGACGCTGCTGATGGTATCGGGGCAATCCGTCTCCGCCCTGCCCGGCCACCTGATTTACCTCTCCGCGCTCTACACCTTCGTCATGATGTTTCTTGCCATCTCGAACCTGATTCGCTTCCGCAAGCTCGGCAGCCCGATTCTCTCGGCAGCGAAAGTGCTTTCGCTCGTCGCGGCGCTGCTGTCGCTGCTGACGCTGCAATCGGCACTGATTGACCGCTTCGGCACGGCGCAGGGTTCTTTCCGGCTGATGATGACGCGGCTGACCGGCAGCGCGGTCTACGCGGCGGTGCTGATTATCGCCGTGTGGATGCTGCGCCGCCCGCTGACAATCAGCGCGAATGGCATTGAAGAGGAGTTGACTGCGCCATGAGCGGCAGGGGTTTCGCCTCTGCGGAGGCGAAACCCTTGCTTCCAAAAGCGCACTGCATGGGGAAAATCAAAATCCCCAAAAGCAAAAAAATCGCCATCGGGCAAGCAATTCGCTCCCGATGGCATTTTTCATTACGCTTTGACATTCCCCAAGCTCAGCGGCATCAGCACCACCAAGTGCGGCTGGCACGACAAATCCCCCGCCGACACCCGCAGCAGCGGCAGCTCCTCCGCTTTCTCCGGATACAGGCGCAGGAAGTCCGTCACCGGCGCAATCGGCCACGACGCATTCGCCGCCGTCTTGTAGTGCATCGGCAGAATCACCCGCGCGTGCAGCACATCCGCCACCTGCTTCGCCATATTCGCGTCCATCGTGTAGTACCCGCCGACGGGCAGCATCACGATATCCGCACTGCCCAAAAGCAACCGCTGCTCCGTCGTCAGCATGTGCCCCAAATCGCCAAGGTGCATCACCGTCAGCCCTTCCGCCTTCAGGCAGAACAGCAGCGTCTTGCCGCGCAGCTTCCCCTGCTGCTCATCGTGGTACGCCTCAATCGCCCGCACCGCCGCGCCGCCGCCGAGGTCAAAATCCCCCGCCCGGTCAATCACGCGCGGATTCCCCGGAATCGTCTCGACCGCATTGTGGTCATGGTGCTGATGCGACACCAGCACCACATCCGCCGGATTCGCCGTCACGGGATAGCCGCACGACGCATCATACGGATCAGTGACGATGCGGAGGCTGTTGTCCAGCTCAATGACAAATTTGGCGTGCCCCATACAGCTGATAATCATGGATTTCCCGTCCTTTCTTCTGCCGCGCGGCAAAGGTACGGCAGCAAGCGTCCCGGCAGCGGATTGTGCGTCCGCAAGCGCGCCGCTAAATCCCGATGCAGCATACGGCAGTATTTCTCCATCGCCTGACCGCCGGCATCCGCCGATTTCAGCAGCGCCCGAAGCAGCGTGCCGTCCGCCGTATCATCCGGATGGCGCGCAAGCAGCGACAGGCAGCAGCCGAGTTCACCCGGCGCGTCGGGGATTTTTGTCGGCATATCCGGCGGATTCGGCAGCTTGTCCAGCAGCAGCCAGCCGCCTTGCATCCACGTCCGCCAGCCGTGCTTCTCTGCCAGTCGGCAGAAATCCGCCACGTCCGCCAAAAGCGGCAAATCCGTCGCGAAGAGCGCGTTCGCGTCCTCCGACCGCCGCAGCGCCGGACGGCGAAGCGTCGGCACGGTTGCCAGCATCTCCCGCAGCTCCTGCCGAAGCGCCGACAGCATCCTTACTGCGCCCCCGTCGCGCAATAGTCAATGTGAATGGTGTGCATGGCGGTGAAGCGCCCCTGCACATCCAGCTGATATTCGAGGTGCACCATCCCGGCGTCGTCCGCCGCGCGGCACTTGACCTGCGTCGGGAACACCGCCATCGCCATATCCCCGAACGGCGTGTGATACGCGCCCTCAAAGCGCTGATCCTTTACGAACACCATCGTCGTGCCGTATTCGCCGGGACGGCTCATGGTCACGCGGTGCTCGGACAGCGACAGAATCACGTCGCTCGTCACCATCTCGCTGTCATCCTCCGTCGGCATGGACTCCTGATAGCGGATGAGATAGCCGCTGGCGGTTTTCTTAAGTTCTCCGCGGCAGAACAGCTGCATCGGCGCTTCCTGCTCGCCCTCTTCGTCGCGGATGGTGCTGACCAGGTTAATCAGCACGGGCGTTTTATCCTGTTTCTTCACTTCTGCTCCTCTCGGACTGTATCCGAACGTGTGGTTTGCCGCCTTTTGTCGGCGGCGCTTATAGTATAGCACATTTTTTCACCTTGCACAATCACCGCGTTTGGCGTATGATAGAGGAAAGACACTTTTGTGGAGGTCAAAGGACATGTTGAAGCTGCTGGCACGGGCGAAAATCAACTGGACGCTGGATATTACCGGGCGGCGGGCGGACGGCTACCACCTGATGGACATGCTGATGCAGAGCGTGACGCTTGCCGACGAAATCACGCTGGAGAAAACGTTAGGCGGCGAAATCACGCTGACGACGGGCGGCACGCCGCTGCTCCCGGCGGACGAGCATCATCTGGCGCTGCGGGCGGCACGGGCGCTGCAAAAGGCAACAAGCTGTCCGCTGGGGGCGCGCATTCATGTCGAGAAGCGCATTCCCGTTGGGGCGGGCATGGGCGGCGGCAGCAGCGACGCGGCAGGCGTGCTGGTGGGGCTGAATCGCCTATGGGAAACCGGGCTGACGCGGGCGGAGCTGGAAGATGTCGGCTTGACGCTGGGGGCGGACGTGCCGTTCTGCATCCGCGGCGGATTGACCCGCACCCGCGGCATTGGGGAAGCAATGCAGGAACTCCCCTGCGGGCGCTGCTTCCCGCTGGTGGTGATTCAGCCGTGCGGCGGGCTTTCGACGCGCGACGTATTTGCGGCATACCATGCGCAGGCGGTTTCGTTCCGTCCGGACAATGACGCGGCGCAGGCGGCTTTGGCGGATGGGGATTTGCGCGCGCTGTCCCCGGCGCTGGGGAACGTATTGCAGCCGGTGAGCGAGCAGATGCGTCCAGCAATTGCGGATGCGATTACGGATTTGCGGAATTTCGGCGCGGCGGCTTCGCTGATGACCGGGAGCGGGTCGGCGGTGTTCGGCGCGTTCGAGACAAAAGACACGGCGGACGCGGCGTTTGCGGCGCTGAAAAAGCGGTATGACAGGGTGTTTCGGTGCGAAACGTGCATGGAGAGCGTCATCGAACAAATTTGATATGCCAAAGCAGGTCGGAAGCGCGATTGCCTCCGACCTGCTTGCTTATGGGCTCTTCTTCCACACCACTACGCCCGTGCCCGCTTTGAGCGCATCAGGCAAATCGGGATTCAGCCGCCGCAGCTTTTCCTGCGGCACGCGGTATTCCTTCGCCAGCGTCCACCAGTCCTCGCCGGTCTGGCAGTAGCACAGGTACAGCCCGTCGTCCACCTCATCTGCCGCTTCTTCCTGCGCGTCGGTCAACAGGTGCGCACTTTGCGTCTCCACGCCGTCGCAGGTCAGGCGGAGGACGTAGCGCAGTTCTACGCGGTCGGAGGTAATCGGCGTGGCTTCCACCTCATCCGCCGTCAGGGTCAGAATGCTGTCCGGCGCGGCAGAGACGGCAAAGGACGTGCGGAACGGCGTTTCCTGATGCACGGTCACGGGCGCGGTGTTCTCGTCGGTCATGTACAGCAGGGTGATTTCGAGCATCCCCTCGGTGTTCAAGCGGCTGCCCGTGCTGTCCTGCGCGGTCATGATGGGCGTGGCAAACGCGGCGAGCATCCCGCGCACAGGGGGCGTGCCGTCGGGCAGGAGCAGCGTCGTCTTGCCGGATTCAGCGGCAGAGGCGCGCCTTTGCCCCGTGCGAATCACCACGTCGCGCCCGGAAAAGGTCAGCGCCGCACCCTGATAGGTGTACGCATCGCGCAGGACAGTCAGCTTCTCCTGCGTATCCGCCGTCCCCTGCACGCCAAGGAGGACTTCCGCCCGCAGCGTCTTTCCCCCGTCGCCCGCGTCCTGACTGGCGACCGCGACGTCACGCACGGTCACGCGGGCATCAAGCAAATCACCGCTTTCGCCACTGAGCTCGAGCGTCTGGCTGAACGGCGCCTCATGGTGCGTGACGACAAGCGGCTTGCCGGGCAAATCGCTGGCGTGCACCGCCGAAATGGTCACCGTGCCTTCCACGCCGATTCTGCCCTGTCCGCCCGTGATGTCGCTGATTTGCGCCACCGCGTCCGCGCAGAGCGTCTCGCGCACCTGCAACCCCTCCGGCAGCTCAAATTCCTCCCGGAGCAGCGTATCCGCCTGTCCGCTGGCGACGGTTCGACGCAGGGCAATCTCCTGCGTGGCGACTTCCGCGCCGCCCGGCGCATTCACCCCTGTGAGCACCTCCAGCGCCTGTGTGGACGCGCCGCGGGCATCCAGCTGCACAATTGCGCGCATATTCAGCCGCCCGCCCTGCACCGAGGCATCCACATGCTCCACCCTCGCCTGTGCCTGTACGCGACCTTTCGGCTGCGCGCCCGGCAAATCGCACTGGTGGATAAAGTCCGCCGTCGCCTCCACCACATGCACCTGATTCGGCGCGCCCTGCGTGTAGAGGACGTGGAAAATCACCTTGCCGGAGAGCGTCGCGCGGTCAGCCCCACTTTCGGCGCTGTCCACCACCGCCATCCCGCCCGCGTGCAGGACGTGCGTTTCCTCCCGCAGGCCGCCGGGCAGCGTAATTTCGCCTTCCACCACCGCCTGTGACGCGCCGTGTGCCGTCACCTGCTCCATCGTCACCGTTTCCTTCCGAAGCTGCGCATCCACCGCGTTTTCCTCCTTTCGGTTGTTCGGGACAAGGTATGCGCAATTCTCCCCCGGCAGAACGCGCAAGTTTCATAAAATTCTCATCTTTTGTGCTTTCCTTTTGCCCGGCAAGTGTGCTATAATAGAAAGGGTTGCTGTGTTTTGCGCGGTCACAGTGTATTTTTCAGGCGGCAAAGCGTATTTTTCCGCCGCTTCCCCTTGCGCATCCGCGCCGCTTTCCGATATAATGACAGCATCCCGCGATTGATTGAGGAGTAAGGAGACTTCCATGAGCAAGTCCAAGAAGAAAAAGGAAACCAAAGCGGTTATCGCCGGTCAGATTGCGTTCTGGGTGTCATTTCTGGGGATTATTTCTCTGCCGATTCCCGGCTTCTGGCGGTTCGTCGGCGGATTTGCCATTGCCTCCGGGCTGAAGAAGCTGATTGAGACGATGGCGACGCCGCTGGATGGGCTGCACACCGAGAATGGCGAGCGCGTGAAGGAAGAGCCGGTGATTCAGGTGGGTACGCCGGAGGATCAGCGCGCAAAGGAAGTCGTCGCCGGCGGGCTGGACTTGCTCAGCCAGATTGCCGCCGAGCGCGAGCAAATTGACGAGTTCGTGATGACCCGGCGGCTGAAAGACCTCGATGAATTGGTGCGCAAGATGCTGCAAACAGTCGTCGATGACCCCAATGAGGCCAGCCGGATGCGCAAGTTCATGAGCTACTATCTGCCCACGACGCTCAAGCTCCTGCAGTCCTACCGCACGATGAAAACCCGCGGCGTGTCGTACAGCGAGATGAACACGACGCGCGAGAACCTCATCCACGCGCTGGACATGATTCTGCAAGCCGCGCAGAAGCAGCTTGACGCCATGCACAAGGACGACATGCTGGACATGAGCGCGGACATGGACGTGCTGGAACAGATGCTCAAGCGCGACGGCTACATGGAGAGTGTGCTGTCCGAATCGCTGAAAGAGGCGAATCGGCAGCAGCAGAACGCGTCTGTCCCCTATTCGACGCAGCAGGCGGATTTGCACACATCTGGCACGGCGGCGGCGCGGCAAATGAATCAGGGCGCACCCGTGCTGAAAATGCCGGAGGAGGATATTCCCGAAGCCGACCGGCAGCAGAAGAAGTTCTATCAAAATTAACAATTATCAATATACACGAGGAGGATTTTCCCATGGCTGATCAGTTCCCGATGCTTTCCCTCACGCCGGATGTTCCCGATCCCGTCGCGCCGTCCGCAGCCCCCGCGCAGAGCATTCAGCAGCAGCCCGCCGCCCCCGCATCGACCACAGCTGAACCGCTTGCCGCGCCGACCGCTGCCCCCGCGCAGCCGCAGACCAGCGCCCCAGCGACCGCGCCCCGCCTCGACCAGAGCCAGCTGACCCCCGCCGAGCGCGCCGCGATTGAGGACTTTCTGACCAAGCTGGACATCACCAACCCTGACCATGTGCTGCTCTTCGGCGCGGATGCGCAAAAACACATCAGCGATTTCTCCGAGAGCGCGCTGCAAGCCGTCCGCACGTCGGACACGGGCGAAGTCGGCAAGATGCTGGAAAACCTCGTCGTTGAACTGAAGGGCTTTGAGGCGGACGCGGAAGAACCCAAGGGCATCTTCAAAATCTTCCACAGTGCCGACAACCGCATTGAGCGCATGAAGGCACGCTATAACAAGGCGAATGTGAACGTCGAAAATATCGCGACCTCGCTGGAAGGGTATCAGGCGCAGCTGCTCAAGGACGTTGCCATGTTCGATCGCCTGTACGACCAGAACACGGCGTATTTCCGCCAGCTGACGCTCTACATCATCGCTGGCGAAGAGAAACTGCAGCGCGTGCGCGAGGGCGAATTGAAGGAGCTGATGGCGAAGGCGGCAGAATCCGGCGACGCGATGGACGCGCAGAAGGCGAACGACCTTGCCGCGCAGTGCGACCGCTTCGAGAAAAAGCTCCACGACCTGAAGCTGACCCGTCAGGTATCCATGCAGATGGCGCCGCAGATTCGCCTGCTGCAAAATAATGACAGTTTGCTGGTGGAACGCATTCAGTCCACCATTTCCAACACGCTGCCGCTGTGGAAGAACCAGATGGTGCTGGCGCTTGGGCTGCACCACACGCAGCAGGCGATGCAGGCGCAGCGCGCAGTCACGAACATGACCAACGAGCTGCTGAAGAAGAACGCCGAGACGCTCAAAATGAGCACCATCGAGACGGCAAAGGAATCCGAGCGCGGCATCATCGACATCGAGACACTCGTGCAGACGAACCAGAGCCTCATCGACACCATCAGCGAGGTAATGACCATCCAACAGGAAGGCCACACCAAGCGCGTCGAAGCCGAAAAGACGCTCTATCAGATGGAAAACGACCTCAAAAAGAAGCTGCTGGAAACGAAGATTTGATTTTTTCCCCAACCTCCCGGCAGGACGCGAAAAAACGCCCTGCCGGGGTGTTTTGCTTCTTCTATCAGATGATTTTGCCGAAATTTGCAGTCTTTTGCCACGCTGAATCGTTCTATTGAAAATCCGCTTTGCGCGCCGGAAGGAGGAATCTTCATGCGCATCATCGGTCTGACAGGCGGTATTGCCTGTGGAAAATCCACCATTTCGCTCACGCTGAAGTCGCTCGGCGCCACCATCATCGACGGCGATCAGCTCTCCCGCGCGCTGACGCAGCCGGGCGGGCTGGCGCTGCCCGCGATTCGCGCGGAATTCGGCAGCGAGGTTTTCCACGCGGACGGAACGCTTGACCGCCGCGCGCTGGGCAGCCTTATCTTCGCCAGCGACGAGCGCCGTCATGCGCTGGATGACCTGATGCAGCCGCTCCTGCGGGAGATGATTGAACGGGAAATCCTCCGCGCGAAGGAGGGCGGCGCGAAAATCTGCGTGCTGGACATGCCGCTGCTCTATGAAGCTGAGCTGGACGGGCTGTGCAACACGGTCTGGTGCGCGTCGCTTCCCCGCGAGACGCAGCTTGCCCGCCTGATGGCGCGCGACGGCTTCACCCGCGAGGAAGCGGAAAACCGCCTGCGCAGCCAAATGGACACGGCAGAAAAGGCGCGCCGGGCGAACGTCGTCATCCCGACAGACGGCACGATTGAAGAAACCGCCGCGCTAATTCCCCCGCTTTACGCCGCCGAACTTGCCAAGGAGGGTTCGCATGGAAAACACACCGCGTCCCAGACGAAGTGACCGCTATCAGGCGCAGGCAGCCCCATCCGCGCAGGCAGCGCAGCCGGTGACGCAACATCCGGTGCAGCCGACGCGGGGCTATCCGCCGCAATCAAATTCACAGAATCCACCGCCCTCGCCTGTGCAGCAAGCCATGCAGCCGCGCTCTGCCGCGCCCGCGTGGTATCAGCAGCAGACAGGGTATTACACGCAGCTGCCGAATCAGCGTCCGCCGCAGCGTCCCGCGCAAATGCCGCCCGTGCGTCAGGCGCAGGCGCCGTATGCGGGCATGAATCCGGCGTATTCGCAGCCGCCGCAGCGCTGCACTGCCCCGCGTCCGACGCAATCCGCCGTGCCGCATCGGGTGGAATCCGTTCTGGCGGAATCCGCCTCGACGGAAACTGCCGACCCGAACCGCCTGCCCCTTTGGCTGACGTGGACAATCGTCGGGCTGTGCATCGTGCTGCTGGGGCTGCTGGCGGCGCACTACCTGATGCAGGCGTACCTGACGACGCGCGCCGAAGAGTGGGAAACCGCGCGGCAGAACACGCTGAGCTACTATCACGTCGTCGAGGGCGAAAGCGGAAATTCCATCACCTACCAGCCGCTGATTGAGCGCTATGCGACGGAATACAACCTCCGCCCCGCGTTCGTCGCCGCCATCATCCGCAACGAAAGCTCCTTCCGCACGGATGCGGAATCAAGCGTGGGCGCGCGCGGGCTGATGCAGCTGATGCCAGACACGGCAGAATGGATTGCCGGGAAAATCGGCGACAGCAATTATTCCTTCGACCACCTCTACGACGCGGAAACGAACATCCGCTACGGCTGCTGGTACTTGAATTACCTGTCCAAGCTGTTCCGGGGCGACGCGGTGCTTGTCTCCTCCGCCTATCACGCGGGGCAGACGACTGTTACCCGCTGGCTGAGTGACAAGGGCATTTCGTCAGACGGCGTGACCATCCCCGTAGACAAGCTGCCGGACGGTCCGACCAAACAATACGCAGGGAGAGTGACGACATCCTATGGCATTTACGAAGCCCTTCTCTACCCAAACGAAAGCGCGGAAGCTGCTGGCGCTGCTGCTGGCGATTCTATGCCTGCCCGTGCTGTCCGCGCAGGCGTCGCCAACCAGTGACGCACTGGTCATCGGCATCCAGAGCAGCAAGACGACGAGCCTGAATCCCCTCTTCCCGGTCGAGCGGGACATGCTTTCCATCTTCGACCTGATGTACGATTCGCTCATCACCATTGATGACAACTATCAGCCGCAGGCTGGTCTGGCGGAAAGCTGGACGCAGACCGGCAATGGTCGCACATGGACGTTCACGCTGCGGCAGGGCGTGCTGTTCTCCGACGGGACGGAAATGACGGCGAACGACGTCGTCGCGACGGCGAACTACATCATTTCCTGCGCCAAGGACACAAACCTGACGAACAAGGGATACTACGCCAATCTGCGCTACTTCGTCAAGGAAATCAAGGCGCGGGACAACTACACGGTGGAGGTGCGCGCTGATCGGCAGTATTACGGCGTGCTGTACGCCATGACATTCCCGGTGCTGCCCGCGAGCGCACTGGAAAGCGCAAATCCCCCCAGCACAGGCGCGTACATGATTACGGCCTTCACGCCCTACTCCAACGGCACAAAGGGCAGCATGACACTCTCGCTGAACCCGTATTACAGCGGCAAGCCGCCGCAGTTCAAGAATCTCTACTTCGACCTGTACGGCAAGGACGCCGACGTGGTAAATGCGTACCAGTATTCCAACGTCGATGCCATATTTTCCCGCTCATTGTCCATTGCGCAGTACAAATCTTCCACCAACACGCTTGCCATCACCTACCGCACGAATCAGCTGGAGTGCCTGCTGCTGAACAACTATCTCGGCTCGATGACGAACAACATGCGCACGGCGATTCGCTCCTGCATCAACATTGATTCCATCGTCCAGTCCGTCTACATGAGCATGGTCGACCGGACGAACACGCCCATGATTCAGGGAACGTGGATGTACAACTCGAACTTGTCCTCCTACTTCCAAGTCGATTTGAACAAGGCGCGGCAGCTGCTGGAGGAGGACGGCTGGTACGACACCGATGGCAGCGGCTATGTGGACAAGCCCAACAAAAACAACGAAGCCGCCGACCTCACCTACAACATCATCACCTACGAAGAGCCGGACAACAGCGTGCGCGTGCAGGCGGCGAACATGATTGCCGACATGCTGGGGCAAATCGGCATCAAAGCGACGGTGGAGACGGTGTCGTACAGCACAATGCAGAAGCGCCTGAAAGCGGGCAACTTCCACATTGCGCTGGTTTCCTTCGCCATGGACGTCTGCCCCGACCCCGGCTTTCTGCTGATGAGCGGCAACACCTGCAACTACGTCGCCTACCGCTCAACGACGATGGATGCGCTGTTCAAGAAGCTGCGCACGCAGGTCACGCAGGCGGATTACCAATCCGTGCTGTACGACATTCAGGAGCAGTTTGCGAAGGACTGCCCGTTCATCTGCCTGTACTACCGCGGCGGCACGGTGCTGACGCGGCGGATGTACACCACCACCCGCGATGTGCGCGAGGGGCATCTGCTGGATGGGATAGAATCGTTCTACGACTGATTGATTCGTGCTTTCTGCGTAGAAGATTCTGCTTCATGCGCAGGGATTTCGCCTCTGCGGAGGCGAGGAGGGGGCTTTCCGATCGCCCCCTCCACCCCTTCGGGTGCACACTCCCATAGTTGACTTTTGTTGTTGCAGGGGGAATCACGGAAATTTCCCCCTTTCCAGCACTTTCCGCCACAGTTTTTCATCTCCTTTGCCCTGCCGGGTTGATTTCGGCAGGGTTTTGCTATATAATCAAGATGGAATTTTCTTTATAAGGAAGGTACACACATGGACTGGATTGAATTGACGATTCATACCACCACGGCGGGCGCGGACATTGTGTCCGAGGCGCTGATGGCGGAGGGCGCGACCGGCACGATGGTAGAGGATCGCGCGGATATTCCCGACCCTGACAAGCCCAATGGCTACTGGGAGATTATCGACCCGAATCTGATTGCCTCCATGCCGGAGGATGTGCTGGTGCACGCGTGGTTCACGCCGGACAGTTCCTTCGCAGACCGGATGCAGGCGCTGCGCAGCCGCTGCGACGAACTGCATCACATGGATTTGGGGCTTGACCTCGGCACGCTGGAAATTTCGACGCTGAATGTTCGTGATGAGGACTGGGCGGAGGTGTGGAAGAAGTTCTACAAGCCGTTCAAGGCGGGGCGTTCGCTGGTGGTGAAGCCGACGTGGGAACATTACGAACCGCAGCCCGGCGACCGCATCATCGAGATTGACCCCGGCATGGCGTTCGGTTCCGGCACGCACGAGACGACCTCGATGTGCCTGGAGCTGCTGGAGGACGCGATGCACGGCGGCGAATCGGTCATCGACGTCGGCACGGGCAGCGGCATCCTTGCCATCGGCGCGGCGATGCTCGGCGCGAAGGACGTGCTTGCCATCGACATTGACCCCGTGGCGGTGCGCGTGGCGAAGGAGAACATCGAGCACAACCACCTGTCCGACCGCGTCCGCGCGGAGGAGGGCAATCTGCTGGCAAGCAGCGACGGCGTGTGCGACCTGTGCGTGGCGAACATCATCGCCGATGTGATTTGCATGTTCGCGCAGCCGCTGGTGGATCACATCGTCCCCGGCGGGCTGTTCATCTGCTCTGGCATCATCAAGGAACGCGAACAGGACGTGGTGAACGCGCTGACCGCCGCCGATTACACGATTCTGGAAACGAAGCGCAAGGGCGAGTGGGTCGCCATGCTGTCCCGGAGGAAGAAGTAATGCACCGCTTTTATGCTGACGGGCTGGGTGAAATTGGCAGCCTTGTCACGCTGTCGGAGGAGGACGCGCGTCATGCGTCCCGCGTGCTGCGGATGCAGCCGGGCGACGCGGCAGAGCTGTTCCTGGACGGTCGTCGCTTTTCCGCCGTGATTGCGGAAATGACGGCGGAGGGCGTGACGGCGCGCTTGATAAGCGAGCTGCCCTCCACCGAGGCGAAATTGCGCATCACGCTTTATCAGGGCTTGCCGAAAGCGGAGAAGATGGAGTTGATTGTACAGAAGGCGGTGGAGCTGGGCGCAGCGCGGGTTGTCCCGGTCGCCATGAGCCGCTGCGTCGTGCAGCTCAGCGCCAAGGACGGCGCGAAGAAGCAGGAGCGCTGGCAGAAAATCGCCCGCGAAGCCTGCAAGCAGTCTGGGCGCTGCCAGATGATGGCGGTGGATGCGCCGATTGCTTTCCCCGCCCTGCTGACGGCGCTGAAAACGCACGAAGCCGCCATCGTCCCGTGGGAGGACGCGCGCGGGTACAGCCTGACCGCCTTCCACCGGGAGCATCCGGATATTCGCGACCTCGCAATTGTCATCGGCCCTGAAGGCGGCATGAGCGCGGACGAAATCGCCCGGATGAAAGACTGCGGCTGCCAAAGCGTGACGCTCGGTCCGCGCATTTTGCGCACCGAAACCGCAGGACTTTGCGCCTTAAGCGCCTTGTTCTGCCTATACGGTGAATTGGAGTGAAACCATGAAAACTGCTGCCTTCCACACCCTTGGGTGCAAGGTCAACCAATACGACACGCAGGCGATGCTGGAGAAATTCCGCGCCGCCGGCTATGAAATCGTCCCGTTCGACGCGGACGCGGATGTTTACGTCATCAACACCTGCACCGTGACCGGCACGGGCGACAAGAAATCCCTGCAATTGGCGCGCCGCCTGCGCCGCGAACATCCGGACAGCGCGCTGATTCTGGCGGGCTGTCTGGCGCAGCGCAAGCCGGAGGATCTGCTTGAAACCGGCGCGCGCCTCGTCATCGGCACACAGCACCGCGGCGAAGTCGTCGAACTGCTGGAAAAGGCGCTGCGGGAGAACACATCCATCAACGCCGTCAACGAGCTGAACGCCACGACCCCCTTCGAGCCGCTGACCATCACCTCGCAGGAGGAACACACCCGCGCGACGCTCAAAATTCAGGAGGGCTGCAACAACCACTGCACCTACTGCATCATCCCCAGCGTGCGCGGGCCGATTCGCTCCCGCCCGGTGGATGAAATCCGTGCCGAAGCCGAACGATTGGCGCAAGCCGGATTCACCGAGCTGGTGCTGACAGGCATCCATCTTACCAGCTACGGGCGGGACTTCACGCCGCGCCAGACGCTGCTGGACGCGATTCGCGCCGTGCAGGACGTGCCGGGCGTGCGCCGCATCCGCCTCGGCAGCCTTGAGCCGACCGTCGCGACGGTAGAATTCGCGCAAGCCCTCCGCACGATGGACAAGGTCTGCCCGCAGTTCCACCTCGCTTTGCAATCCGGCAGCGACACCGTTTTGCAGCGGATGGCGCGCCGCTACAACATGCGCATGTACCGTCAGGCGATGGAAAACCTGCGCGCCATTTACCCGATGGCAGCGTTCACGACGGATGTATTGACTGGCTTCCCCGGCGAAACGGAAGCCGAGTTCGAGGAAACGCGCGATTTCATCCGCGAAGCCCGCTATGCCAAAATTCACGTTTTCCCCTACTCCCAGCGCGAAGGCACAAAAGCCGCCGTGATGCCGGGACAGCTCTCGAACGCCGAGAAGGAACGCCGTGCGCGCCTGCTGATTGCCGTGGGCGACGAGATGGCAAGGCTGTACCGGGAGCAGTGGGTCAATGAGGTGGCGGAAGTGCTGCTGGAAGAGCCGGTGAACGGTCATTGGACGGGCTATACGCCGGAGTATATCGCGGTGACGCTGCCGGAGGGGTATGCCGGACGGCAGGGGGAATTTGTGCGCGTCCGCCTGACGGGACTGAATGAAGGCGGCATGGACGGCACGCCCTGCAAATAATCTGCGGAAAAAAGATTGTAAGGTAACGCGACCAAGCCGGGGGACAAAAAAAGGGTCAAGGGGCAATGCCCCTTGCAGGGTGCAGGGGCGGCGCCCCTGCTGGGGTTTGGGGCAACGCCCCAACTGTTTGTCGTGTGACCAGCGAAGGAAACGCGCTCAACCCTGCAGTACGAGCGCTGAACAGCGAAGCGCTTTCAGCGCAGCACACAAACTTCGCGCGTCCGCAGACGCGCCCCCCAGCCGCTTAACCCATTACCTGCACATTGTCGCGCCAGATGGGCGCGACCACATAGTTCCCCCCACCAATCATCGCAGCCACACAACAAAATCAATATCAGAAAGGATGATTCTCATGGAAAACTGCCTGTTCTGCAAAATCATCGCCGGGGAAATCCCCTCCACCAAGGTCTACGAAGATGACAAGACCTACGCTTTCCGCGACATCAACCCGATGGCGCCGGTGCATGTGCTGGTCGTGCCGAAGACGCACGTCGCGTCGCTGGATGCGGTGGATGCGCTGTCCGACGAGCTGCTGGCGGCGTGCCTGCGGACGTGCCGGACGGTCGCGCATCAGGAGGGTATCGCCGAGAGCGGCTTCCGCGTGGTGAGCAACTGCGGCTGCGACGCCTGCCAGAGCGTGCAGCACCTGCACTTCCATGTGCTGGGCGGCAAGAAGATGGCGGAAGCGATGGCGTAAATCCACCAAAAATCAAAAAGGCAGCGAATTTCCATTTGCCGAAATTCGCTGCCTTTCTTATACTATTTCCAGATAAGAATGCGCCAAGATGCGCCGCGAATTTTTCATTCTGGCTAACGTGAATGAAACGCAGCGTAGCAGCGCTACGCTAAGTGGAATGAGCGGACGCCAGAATGGAAAAGGCGCAAGCAGATGGCGCAGGTGAATCTGGAAATAGTATTATTCTTTTATGTGCTGCCCGCGCAGCCCCGCCGCCAAGTGCTTCACCAGCGCGTCCTGCTGCTCCTCCAAGGTGCGATTGCCGTCGAACATTACCGGCTTCTGCACCTCAAAGCAGTGCTTCTTCTGGTCGATATGCACCGGGTAGAGGGTCAAATTCTTGCCCGTCGCGCGGTAGAACATCGTGCAGATGTTCAGCCAGCCCGTGTTGATCCAGCTGTGATGCTCGCCAAACCCGCTGGGCTGCTCCGGAAAAATCACCAAGTGTTTGCCTTCTTTGAGCGCCTTCATGCTCTGGCGCATCGTCGTCATCACCCGCGCGTCGTGGTAAACGGGGATGGTCGGCGCGCTTTGGAGAATCGGCGGCAGCACGGCGGCGGCGATATACGGCAGCGTCGCGTTATACAGCGGCTCCAAGCGGCAGCCCGGCTTCCACCAATAGTCCTGCCGAACGTAGGCGGGGCAGGTTTTGCGGTTCATGATGCCCTCGTTGCACCACACACGCACTTCGTCCCGCAGGGGGAACTTGACCACCATGTCAATCGGCCCGAACGCCCCGACGTGGTTGCACACGAAAACGCTGGGATTGCCCGAAAACGGCTCTTCCCACGTCGTGGTCATGCGGGGCGTGACAGCACGCACAACTGCGCGAAGGCAGCGATACAGACGACCCATGCTTTCCTCTCCTCTGCTGGACAGACTTTTTTTATCATACCATGAACCGACAAGAATTGCAAGGCATCCCGGCGAAAAAATCCGCATACGCTGCCCCATGGAGGGGCGGACATGAGGAAGAAAATCATCATCTGCGCGCTGTCGGTGCTTCTGCTGATTTTGTCGGGTGTACTGGCGTTTTATCTGCACGGTCAGAATCGCCCGATTGCGGGGCTTTCGGGGGATAATCGGACGCTCCTGCGCGTGTGGATGCTGCACAGCCCCGGCGGCGCGGCGCGGTGGGTGGAAACGCAGCTGTCCGCCTACGAACGGCAGCATCCGGGCGTGCTGATTTACCTGCGGCAGGTGTCGGCGGATGAGCTGACCGCGGAGGAATCCTTGCTGCCGGACGTGGTGCTCTACCGCCCCGGCGACATCACCGATCCAGACGGGCTTTTCCTGCCGATTTCGGGCGATGCGCCGATTTTCGCGGGGCTGCTGTCCGGCGGGCGGCAGGTGGCGTATCCGCTTTGCTGGGGCGCGTGGGTGCTGGCGGTGGATTCGGCGTATGATCCGCAAACTGCCGCCACGCCCGCCCCGACGACGCTGCTGGGTCGCCCATCATCAACGCTTTCGCCGGAGCAGACGCCCGCGCTGTTTCCGCTGGAGAAGGCGGACGCGGCAAATTGTCCGCTGCTTTCCCCCGGTGGATGCGCGCTGTACGCCCTGCGGGAGATTTTCGCGAATCAGGCGTACCCGCGCTGGACGGACGACTTCGCGCAGCTGCCGTCCGACACGGTGTACCAGCGCTTCCGGGAGCGGAAATGCGCGTCGGCGATGCTGACGACGGGGCAAGTGGTGGCGTTTTCGGGGCTGACGAGCGCAGGCAAGGGCTTTCCGTTCCGGGTGATGGTCGGGCGGACGGTCACGACGGAGCAGGTGCTGCTTTCGTCGATTTGCGCCGGTGCGCAGGATGGCGCGGCGGACTTGCTGTCGTTTCTCGTAAGCCGGGGCGCACAGGAGCAGCTGGTGCATCAGGGGCTGTTTTCGGTGCGGGAGGATTTGGCGCTGTACCCGTCGGGCTGGGCAGCGGAGGTGGAGCAGGCGGCGCGGCGCGGCATCACCATGCCGGATGCGTTCCAGTCGGACGAGGCTTTGCGGCAAAAAGCATGGCAGGACTTTCGGTGAGTCCTGCCATTGATTTATACATTTATCATCAGCATCCCGCTGTTTCCCGCGGGCAGCTCCGCCTGAATTTTGCCGTCGCGGAAGTCAACTGCCCCGCCCGCCGCGGCGTCATCGGCATTATCATCCACGCAGTAGGGATTGATGAGCAGCACGCGTCTGCCGCACTTTTGTGCCTGTTCCGCGTATTCATGCTTGATGGTGCTGTTCCATTCATCGGCGCGGTAGTCGCACCAGACGGGCCAGAGCACCACATCGGCGTCGAGTGCGTGCATTTCTTCGGGTCTGCTGTCTGTCCAGAGGTCGCCGCACAGCCCGATGGCGAAGGTTTTGCCGCCATAGGTGAATTTCTCGAAGTGCGCGCCCTCGCGGTAGTGGGCATCCGTCTTTCGGCAGTCCTTCCAGCCGACGCTGACGCGGCGGAAGCGGTGGATGATCTCGCCGTCCGCGCCGATGAAGGCGCAGCTGCTGTACAGGGCATCCCCGTCGCGCTCGATGAAGCCGAAGGAGATGGCGGCAGCGTACTTTCGGGCGGCGTCCTGCAATTGGCGGATGGGGGCGGAATCAAGCGGGAGAGCCATATCGCGGTCAGCGGCATAAGACCAGCACAGACAGTCGAAACCTTGGAGGGTGGATTCGCCGAACACAACAAGGTCGGCACCATCAGCGGCGACTTGGGCGATGGCGGCGGTCATCGCGGCGAGGTTATGCGGAATGTCTTTGTTCTTGACGGGGGCGGAGGAGAGGGCGATTCGCATAGGTGTGTCAGCTCCATTCGCGGGGGTAGCGCGGCTATTCGGTCGCGCCCATTTGGCGCGACAATGTGCAAGGGGTTGGTAGCGCAAGTTGGGGGCGCGTCTGAGGACGCGCGAAGTTAGGGGCAGGGACGCTTCGCTGCCTGCACCTTTGTTGACTGTTCCTTTTGAGTTGGTCGCCCGTGCGGCAGTTGGGGCGCTGCCCCAAACCCCGCAAGGGACGCTGTCCCTTGACCCTGCAAAGGGGATTCCCCCTTGACCCTTTTTGGGCTGCCCGGCTTGAGCGTGCTTCCCTACTGCCTTTCTGCCTTAGTCCCTGATTTCGCCGCACAAATTTTTCGTTAGCAGCTCATCCGTATTTTCCTGCGCCAATGCCCACATGAGCTTCGTCACCGCGGCCTCCGTCGTCAAGTCCATCCCCGACAGCACATCCGTCCGCAGCAGCTGCGTCCCGACCTCATAAATCGACAAATCCGCCTTTTCATACATGCACTGCGTCAGCACCAGTATCCGAACGCCACGCTGCCGCAGCATCCGCAGTTTTTCCACCAGATTCCGCCGGATATAGTGCAGTCCGCCGAGTCCGAACGCCTCAATCACCAGTCCGCGATAGCCCGCCTGTGCGATAAAGTCCAGCACATCGGGCTGCGTACCGGGGAAGAGCTTGAGCAGGAACACGCGGCTGTCAACCTCCGGGCGGAGCTGGTAAGGCATGTCAATCCTCTGCGGACGCAGGAAGTGCACGCCGTTGCTGTCCACCATGCCGGAAAGGGAGCGGTTGACGCTGTCAAAGGCATCGAAGGAAAGGGTGTGCGTTTTGACGGCGCGTGTGCCAAGAATCAGCTTGCGGTTGAAGCAGACGTATGTCCCGGCAACGTCCTGACAAGCGGCTTCGATAGCGCAGGAGAGGTTGATTTCGGCATCGGAGAGGGGCGCGCCGAGGGGCAATTGGCTGCCGGTCAGGATGACGGGCTTCATCTGCCCAAGGAGCATATAGGACAGCGCGGCGGCGGTATAGCCCATCGTATCCGTGCCGTGGGTTATGACAACGCCGTCGCAGTCCTGCATGGCGCGGTCAACGGCGTGGGCAAGCTGCGTCCACTCTTCCGGCTGAATGTTGCTGGAATCCATCGAGAACACGTCCACAGGCAGGAGCGTCACGTCGTCGCGGCAGGAGATGCTTTTCGCCAGTTCTTCGGCATGGAGCGCCGGAGAGAGTCCATCTGGCGTTTGGCGGCAGGCGATTGTTCCGCCCGTAGCCAGCAGTGCAATGCGCATTCATCGTCACCTCGTGAGATATTTCAGCTTGATTATAGCACAGGGATAGCGAAAAAGCAAAACCTATGCTATAATTGAGGCGAAAAATTGCGAAGGAAGGGCTTTTGCATGGTATTTCTTATCATTCTGATTGTGCTGATTCTGCTGTACGTCTTTCTGCTGATTCCGCGCCTCCCCCGCCGCGATATGTCCGCGCTGACGAAGGTGGATTATGCCCATCGCGGGCTATGGAATGCACAGCGGCCGGAGAACAGCCTGTCCGCATTTCGATCGGCGGTCGATGCGGGGTACGGCATTGAGCTTGACGTTCACCGCACGAAAGACGGCGTGCTGGTGGTGCATCACGACGACAATTTGAAGCGCGTGTGCGGTGTTGACCGGCGAATTGCGCAGAGCACGCTGGCGGATGTGCGCGCGTGTCACTTAAGCGGCACGGACGAGGTCGTCCCGACGTTTGACGAGGTGCTGGAGGCTGTCGGCGGGCGTGTGCCGCTGATTGTGGAACTGAAGGTGGAGCAGAATGTGGACAGCCTGTGCAGTGCCGTCCGGGAGCGGATGCAGCACTACAACGGACTTTGGTGCATGGAGAGCTTCGACCCGCGCGCGGTGCAGTGGTTCCGGAAAAACGCGCCGGAAATCATCCGCGGACAGCTTGCGTTCGGGCTGGGCGGCGAAGCGGCGCACAAGGGCGTGAAGCCGCTGACGGCGTTCTTTATTTCCACGCTGATGCAGCACGTTTTGAGCCGCCCGGATTTTCTGGCGTACGAGGCCATCAGCGAACACGGGCTGAATCTGCCGATGCGCCTTGTGCGCCTGATGCGCCCGTGGATGGTGGCGTGGACAATCCGCTCGCAGGAAGCGCTCGACCACACGCGCGGCAAATACGACATCGCGATTTTCGAGGGCTTCGTGCCGCCGGCAAAACGCAGTTAAACCCGGTTAAATCCGACATTCCGGCACTTTTTCGATTGACAGACGCGGAAAAAGCAAGTATAATGGAAGCTGTCCCATAGTCCCCTCGCACCCGGAATCGCGCTTGCGTCTCCTTCGGGTGCTTCTTTGCGGTTTATGCCGCGATATGAAAGGAGCAAGCCCACATGGCAGAAGAACAGAAACATAATATCATGACAGCGGAATCGCTGAAGAAATTGCAGGAGCGCTACGATTACCTGCTGAATGTCAAACGCAAGGAAATCATCAACGCCATCGAAATCGCCCGCGGCTTCGGCGACTTGTCTGAAAACGCTGAATACACGGAAGCGCGCAACGATCAGGCGAAGAACGAAGCGGAAATCACCCGCTTGAAGGCGTTGATTGAGAACGCGGAAGTCGTTGACGAGAGCGAGCTGTCCACCGACCGTGTGTCCGTGGGCATCACCGTCCGCTACGAGAACACCGACACGGGCGCGCAGTCCGAGTACGGCATCGTGGGCGCGGGCGCGGACGAAGCCGACCCCGACGAAGGCCGCATTTCCAGCGAATCCCCGATTGGCGCTGCCCTGCTGGGCAAGACCGTCGGCGATATTGTGGACGTGGAAATTCCGCGCGGCACGCTGCACCTGCGCATTGTGGACATCCATCGCTGATTTGTCCGATTTTCGCATCGGACTTGTGCGCAGGAGGTTTCGCCTCTGCGGAGGCGAGCAGGGGGCATGAAAACAGACGAAGTCTGCGGTCGCCCCCGGCACCCCTTCGGGTGCGCATTTCCCTACTTTGATTTGAAATAACAGGAGTGGAATCTACTCATGGCTGATTATCCCGTAACGCCCCATACTCCGGCGCTGTCGGAGCAGGAAATTATCCGCCGCCAGAAGCTGCAAAGCCTCATCGACGCGGGGCAGAACCCCTATGCGGTCACCCACTTTGACGTCACCCACCATTCCAAGGAGATTACCGACAACTTCGAGTCGCTCGAAGGCAAGACGGTCTCTCTGGCGGGCCGCATGGTCTCCCGCCGCGTGATGGGCAAGGCGTCCTTTGCGCACCTGCTGGACGCGCAGGGCGAAATGCAAATTTACGTCACCCGCGACGATTTGGGCGAGGATGCCTATGCCGCGTTCAAGAAGGACGATTTGGGCGACATCATCGGCGTGTCCGGCACGGTGTTCTGCACCAAGACCGGCGAAGCGTCCATCCACGTCAAGTCCCTGACGCTGCTGTGCAAGTCCTTGAAGGTGCTGCCGGAGAAGTTCCACGGGCTGGTGGATACCGACCTGCGCTATCGCCAGCGCTATGTGGACTGCATCGTCAACCCCGAAGTGCGCGACACGTTCCGCAAGCGCAGCCGCATCATCGCCGCCGTGCGCGAGTTCCTCGACGGCCGCGGCTATCTGGAAGTGGACACGCCCGTGCTGCACACGGTGGAAATCGGCGCATCCGCGCGTCCGTTCCGCACGTTCCACAACGCGCTGGGAATCCCCATGTTCCTGCGCATTGAGACCGAGCTGTACCTGAAGCGCCTGATTGTCGGCGGCTTCGAGCGCGTGTACGAAGTTGGCAGAATCTTCCGCAACGAGGGCATGGACGCGACCCACAACCCAGAGTTCACGTCCGTGGAAACGTATCAGGCGTACGCGGATTACAACGAAATCATGGAGATGGTCGAGCAGCTCTACGAGTTCGTGGCGCTCAAGACCCTCGGCACGACCGACGTGACCTACCAGGGGCAGGTCATCCACCTGAAAGCGCCGTGGAAGCGCATCACGATGGCGGATTCCGTCAAGGAGGCGTGCGGCGAGGACTGGACGACGTGGCAAAGCGACGAGGAAGCCCGCGCCATCTGCGACAAGCGCAACGTGCATGTCGAGAAGGACGCGACGAAGGGCGACTGCCTGGCAGCGCTGTTCGACGAGTATGTGGAAGCGAACCTGATTCAGCCGACGTTCATCACCGATTATCCGGTGGAAATCTCCCCGCTGGCCAAGCGCAAGCCGTCCAACCCGGCGCTGACCGAACGCTTTGAGTTCTTCATCACCGGCCACGAAATGGGCAACGCCTTCACCGAGCTGAATGACCCGATTGACCAGCGCCGCCGTTTCGAGGCGCAGGTGGAAGCGCGCAAGGCGCAGGGCATCAACGCCGAGGTGGACGAGGACTTCGTGAACGCGCTGGAGTACGGTATGCCGCCGACGGGCGGTCTGGGCTTCGGGCTTGACCGCATGGTGATGCTGATGACCGACAGCGCGACGATTCGCGACGTGCTGCTCTTCCCGACGATGAAGCCTATAAGCTGAAAAAACCAGTAAAATCAAGGCTTTCCGGTCTTGATGAGGCGAAAAACGATGAATTTACCACAGATTTACCACAGTTGACTCAAGATACCTCTGAAAAGAAGACACTGCCAGCGATGGCGGTGTTTTTTTATGCGCCATATTTTGAATAAAGCTCCGATAGAGCGAGGCTTTCTTCAGAATATGGGTTAAGTAGTTTACATGACCTCTTCCTTTTTGCCGCCTCAAATTCTAATCTAAGTTAGAAGTTTAATTTAGGTTAGAAAATCGAGGTGGCTTTTGTGGTTTTTGGGCTCGCGGGCCGCCCAGATAGGCGGTGAGTTTCAGTCGATTTGAGATGGAGCGGAATAGGAGGAAGATAGATGGGTACAGTGCTACGCCCCGAATTGTCAAGCAGAAACATTTACTATATCTCCAGGCATCGTCACTACGAGCTGAAGCACTTTTGTCTGCAATATCCAGAATGGAAGCAGGCGTACCGCGATTTGGACGGATTGCCAGCGCGATCATTGAGTACCACGGATCAGACAAAAGGAAGCGGACACTCCGATCCGACTGCGCTGTATGCAGAAGCGCGAATTTATTATAAAAACCGGATGCGGATAGTGGAAGAAAGCGCAGCAAAGGCTGCTGGCGACCTGGGAGAATTGATGCTGCGTGCTGTGACGGAGGGCATGTCTTATGAGCATATTTCGCCGCCATGCTGCAAAGAGGTCTGGTACGCCGCATACAGACGGTTCTTCTGGCTTCTGGATAAGGCGCGAAAATAACATCTCCTTCTATGGAAGGAGGAATTGAAAATGTCATTTAACTTTTCTGATGGATTCCTGTTTGCTGTTGGCTGGTTTGTGGCCAAAGTCGCAATACACTTTGCAGTGTGCTTTATTAGTGAGCTATTGTATCGGTTGTGGCCTCGGTACAAAACGTTTATGGACGAGCAGGATCGGAAGAAACACCCGTGGCGGTATTCAAACTACAACGACTAAAAAGGATAGAGCCCGATTACAAGGGCTCTTCCCCTTTGAAAAAACAGTACGCAGGTGACGATCATCTGTGCTATATTTTTAAGGAGGAATTACGCAATGGAACTGTGGATGTGCTTTCTTATCGGACTGCTGATTGGGGCTGCAGGCGGATATGGCGTGTCGGTCGTGCTCAGAGCCAAAACATTTGCCGGGACGCTTCGTGAGGATCATTCCGATCCGACCGAGGCGCCTTATTTGTTTTTGGAACTGGAGCCTGGCGGCATGGAGACGATTCATAAAAACAAGACCGTGACGTTAAGTGTGAAGATCGAAAACTATATTCCGCGAAGATAACAACGCCTATAATGGAGAATCTATCACTTACTGAAAGGAGAAATGAAGATGAACCTGACGATTCAAAGGAAACTGGGCGAGGAGTATACCAAGACTCTCGAAGAGGTATCCCTGGCGAGAACCGGATCCGAAGAGGCAAAATGGGCGCTGCAAAAGCTGACCGAGCTTCACAAGCAGATGATGGAAGAGACACAGGCTTCTGACAAAGGCTATATTGAGTTGCAGAAACTCCATTTGGAGGAACGCGAAACTCAGCTTAAAGAGCAGCAGGCGAAGGAAGGCCGTGTGTGGAACATCGTGAAGATTGTGATTGACGGCGTGGCGATTGTGCTGCCTGTTTGGGCGTCGTGGGTCTGGATGGGCCGGGGGCTCCAATTCGAGAAGACTGGAACCTTTACATCCAGAACCGGAAATTGGTTGGGAGGCCATCTCCGGATGTTCAAGAAGTAACGAATGGAACGACTGAAAGAAACGGGTTCGTGTTGAATGCACGGGCTCTTTCTTTTTGCCCGCGATTATTACAATCCCCTTTATGGAAACCAAACTACGAAAGGGAGGGTTTGAAAATGACGAAGCGAGTATATCTTTATGCATTCAACAATGTGCTGGAGATCGTGGACACGAAATTTCTGGAGGATGATGCAATTTCTATGCTAAACGTACGAAGATTGGCAAACTGGATGAGGGATACCTATCCAGAACCAGTAGCAATCTACGTCGTGGATAATCGCAGAGGGCTGTATAAGGAATACCTGGAATCGGTGAAAACGAAGGACTTTACGAAGCATGTGGAATTCGCAGATATTATCAATCGAGAAGGAATCCTGATTCAATGATGGCAACTAAAAAAGGCGGGGCCAATACAAGGCCTCTTCCTTTTTGCATGGAGGACATGATGCGCTATCACTTTGAAAAGCCGGAGCTATATGCCAATCAGTATGGAAAAGTTTATATTTGCGATCACCCTGTCTATAGCCGCTGCACGCTGTACGTGATCGGCGAAAAAGGACTTGCGGTGATTCAGCAGCGGTTTGACACGTCATCCAAGAAGACTTACTGGAGCGAAATTGATCCGTGGCTGACAGACGCTATTTATCTGAACGGTGAATTCAAAAGATTCTTCGATGAGCGGAGTGGACCGTGTGAAAACGGGATCTACCCCACTGTGATGATTCGGCAGATCATGTGGGCTTTGAAGATGAAACCCATTCCAAAGCAGCGATGGGAAACGGTGTTCGATCGAAGGGATATTTGAATCCGCGAATTTTACAAGGCGCATTATGAAGAAGCGGACACTAAACAATATGAAAAGGAGAATAGCAATGGATAAGATTTTGGACGCCATGGACAAAGCTCTGACGAAGGCTCAGAAGGAATTCCACGTATTCGTGGTTGACCGGAAGATCAGGAAGTTTGAGAAAAAAGTGGAGAAGAAGATTACCTATGTTAGCGACTGGCTTGAAGCGAAACTGTCCTAAACTGATAGAAAGATTGAGCTGATGCAAAGGCTCAGTCTTTTTCTTTTTGTCATTTGAGTTCGATAAGAAAAAGGAGGAAACACCATGAAAGGGTTTGTGGGTACTGTTCTGAGCGGCGCGATTGGGCTGGCGGCGCTGTATGTGGTTGGAAAGATTGCTTTCCAGGCCGGACATGACATTGCAGAGGCCGAGTGCAAATACGAACAGCTTCAGCGCGGAATCAACGCCAAAACTGTTAAGACTGCTAAGCCGGAAACGCCGGATGAGGAAGAAGAAGCCGACATTCCCGAAGAGATGACGGATATAGCCATTCCCGAGAAAAAGCAGAGCAAACTTGGAATCCTGTTTGGCCTGCGAAAGATGCTCTCTAAAAAGGGCGGCTCCGTGGTCGGTGATCTGATTCAGAATCCGGAAAACCATGTGATCGAAGCCTGCGTAAAGGGACGCGAGATCCATGTGAATGTAAAACCTCGAACCGCATGATTTACGTTGGCTCGAATGGAATCACACAAGGGTTTTGAAGTGACTATGAAGCAAAGAGACAAGAAGCGAAGTCTCTTTGCTTTTATATTTATGGGAGGAGAATTCATGTCAACGTCAAGCCAAGAAAAGCTTAAATGCCCCATCAAGATCAATTTCGACCCACCAAATGGTCCAATTGATACTGGAAAAGTTATCAGTTACTGGGCCCAAGTAAGTTTTCTGAAGCAGACCGGAATGTCGGGTCACAAAGCCCGGCGCATTGCTTATCAGAGAGTATTTGGAAAGGGTGATGCAACATGATTTTCTTAGTGTGTTTGATCTTTGGAGGGCTGTTCTCGACCTGGTGGTTGGAGGAATCGCCCTGGGAGGAAGGACTGGAGATTCGTCGGCTCATCAAACAGAGCCGCGAGAATGAACAACAGAGAGCGCGGCATCGCAAAACAGCTTACACGCAATGCGACTGGCGTCCGCCAAAGACAAGGAGGAGATTCAAACCAACAGCATTAAGGTTTCACAGAAACACGGTGTGAACCCAACCATCCCGATTTGCTTCTGGTGCGGGAAAGAAAAGAACGAAATTGCCCTGCTCGGAAAACTGCCTGGCGACGTGGAAGCGCCCAGATCGACCTGGCTGATTGGCGATTACGAGCCTTGCGACGCATGTAAAAAATTGCGCGAGCAGGGCGTTGATCTGGTAGAAGCGATGGATTCCCCGACGATCAATCCCCAGCAGCCTACATGGCATGGAGCCTATCCGACGGGACGGCACATGATTCTTCGAGAGAATGCCATTCGAGCGATATTTACGCCTGATGTAGCAGACGATCTGTGCAAGCGCAGAATCGGTTTTATGGATAAGGAAGCATTCGAAAATCTACAAAAGTTGATTGAAAGGAAGTGATTTCATGACCATAGGAGATTGGCTTAAGAAAAATGCTTCCACCATCCTTACCTGTTTGGGTGCTGGGGGTGTTGTGGCAACAGTGGCGCTGGCCATAAAAGCCACGCCAAAGGCGTTGGATAAAATCCAATGCGCCCAGGTCGACAAAGGTGAGGAAATTCTTCACAAGCTGCGCGAAGGTGCGCTTGAAAAATCTGACGCCGGTTATATTTTACCGAAACTGACTGCTATTGAGACCTTACAGGCGTGTTGGAAGGAATATCTGCCGACCGTAGCCGTCGGAACAGGTTCTTTAATCTGTATCTTCGGCGCGAATGTGCTTAGCCGCAGGCAGCAGGCGTCTCTCGCCAGCGCTTATGCAGCACTAGAAAGCGCCTATCAAGGTTATCGTCGAAAGGTTTGCAGTATTCTGGGACCGGATACGGACGCGATGATCGAAAAAGCGGTTGAGCAGGAAAAGCAGGACATCGAGGATGATCTTCCACCTTGGGACGAGGTGCAAACCTTCTATCTCCCTTGCTGTGGGAAAGCGGCATTCTTCGAGCGGACGATGGAAGAAGTCGTGCAGGCGGAATACCACATTAACCGCAATCTGGTACTGCGCGGCGAGGTGACGCTGAACGAGTTCCTGTCTTTTCTGGGACTGGATGCCGTTGAGGAAGGAGACGTGATCGGCTGGGATTGTTATATCGGCGAGACGCAATACGGCTATCGCTGGATCGATTTCAATCACAGACATTACGTTACAGACGACGGCCTGACGGTGTGCTCCATCGATACGCCGTTTGCGCCGCACTCTTTGGACGATCCGGAATACGACGGAGAAGACAGGGTGCCGACCTGCGGCGTAGATTGATTCCGCGAAAAAAACTGCGTCTATTATGGAAAGGAGGCAAAAGCCATGAAGAAATTTGACTGGGTAAAAGCGCTCGGTCTTCTGTGCACCGTAGGCGGTATTGTGATCAGCGTAGTGAACAATATCGTTGAGGACAAGAAGATGGACGCAAAAATCGAGGAAGCGGTTCAGGCGAAGCTGACCGAACTGAACAAGGACTAAAAAAGAACGGAGCCCGATCGCAAGGGCTCTTTTCTTTTGCCGAGAAGATGGAGCCCGAAGGGGTGGGAAAAGGAGGAGGATTGATCGGGCATGACGCAGGAAGAAGCGATATCCCTGCTACGAAGGTATCGGCGAAATGTATATCGGTGCAATTCGAGTTCCGTGATATTTCCAAAGAGGAACGCCTATTTTCAGACCTGTGTGTACGGTCGGTATCTTCTGAGCGAGCTGATTCGGAGAATCCGTGAATCTGAGGACGATCCGATTCAGGTGGTCAGCCAGGTGTATTCCGAATTGGATTATATTCTCGGAGATTCGGACGACGACCATTTCGAGACGCACAGATTCGCTGCGAAGATGGAGTATGAGTGCGGCGAAGTTCTGCGGTATTTGCGGACTATTGAAAGGAAGAAAAATGAAGATGCAAAAAATTGACTGGAAAGGGGTCGCCAACAATATTGGCAGAACCCTGAAACGGAAAAGCCCTGAGATTCTGACGGGCGTGGGCATTGGCGGCATGATTACCACTACGGTGCTGGCCGTTCGGGCAACGCCGGAAGCGATGCGGCGAATCGAAAAAAAGAAAAAAGAGGAGCAGCATAAAAAGCTGACCACCGTGCAGACGGTTCAGGCGGCCTGGAAGTGCTATATTCCGGCTGGCGTGACCGGCGGCGTATCGATTGCGTGTCTCATCGGAGCGAGCGCCGTGAACGGACGCAGAAACGCCGCGTTGGCGACGGCCTACAGCCTGGCAGAGAGCACCTTACGGGACTACCGCTCTAAGGTGGTGGAAACCATTGGCGAAAAGAAGGAAGGAGCGATTCTGGACGCTATCGACCGCGAAAGAGTGGAACGGATCCCCGCCCCTGCTCAAGGCGAAATGCAGACGACGGAAGGTGCGGTGGCTCCAGTTCTCTGTCTGGATTCTATGTTTGGGCGATACTTCTATTCGGACGTAGAAACGCTCAAGCGGGCGGCAAACAAGCTGAACTGGCAGATGAACAACATGAGCGAGCCGTATATTTCGCTGAACGAGTTTTACATGGAGATTGGCCTTTCCACAGTGGATGTCGGCGACGATCTGGGGTGGCGAAGCGATAAGGGATTGATTGAGCTGCGGTTTTCCAGTCAGCTCAAGGACGGCCGCACGCCGGTTTTGGTGGTAAGTCACATGAATCCGCCTGAGTACGGCTACACCGAGTGTTGACTGCTGAATTGGTTGGTGCTGTGAGCCTATTTTCCGCGAAATTTGCAAGGGGCTTTATGAGGGGACAAACCCTAAAATCGAAAGGAGAAAACGACAATGGAAAACATCGAAAAGAACGAGATCATCAACACTGAGGCGATTGAGGACCTGACGACGGAAGCAACTTCCAGTAATGGAAGCATGATCAAGACCGTGGGCATCATCGGACTGGGCGTGGTTGGAGCAGCTCTGCTGACCAAGTACGTCGTGGTTCCGGTTGTTCACAAGGTTAAGCGCACGATCCAGCAGAAGAAGGCGACCAAGAAGGTCAATACGGCTGAGGCGGAAGAGATCGATCTGAGCGACGTGGAATTGGACGAGATTCCCGAGATCGACGAGTAAACCTGATAAAGAGCAGGCGCTGATAACAAGGCGCCTTCTCTTTTTCTTTTTGCGATTCAAGCGGTTAAAGAAAACCGCAGTGAAGTTGAAAGGAGAAATGACAAATGAGTATGCGTTCGTCCATTCGTGCGATTGCCAAAGCCCGGCTGAAGGCCATGGGCGTTCCACACGTAAACAAGGTGCTGTGTTTGGGCATGTGTCACACGCATGCCCAGAATTTGCAGCGCACCAGTCAGGGTCGCAAGGCGCTCTCTAAGATCCAGAAGCAGCATCAGCCGCTCTGGCGGCGTGTGACAAGCGGAAGGCTTGCCAAGGAGGGCTATAACGCCCAGATGGGCATTGGCAAGCGCCGTCGTGTCCGTCGTGCGGCATAAGACACAGTTTGCAAAGCGAAAAGGAGGATATTTCTCATGGCGGAAGATTACAAACCGAACTCCCATCGCTCCAAAGAACAGGAGCTGCACGAACCGATGCCTGAAAAGCGAACGGAAAAAGTAGTGACCGGCAATGTAAAGCAACGCAAAAAGAGCGGGCTTGCGAAGGCCGGAAGCATCTTTGTTCCTGGCGATGTGGAGAGCGTGAAAAGTTATATTTTGATGGATGTGCTGGTGCCTTCCATCAAACGGGCGATCAGCGATATTGTCTGCAATGGTATAAACATGCTGCTGGGCGAACCAAGCCGTGGAAAAAGCGGAAGTCCCGGTGCAAAGGTGGCCTATCGCCAGTATTATCGGGATCAGGACGAACGGCCCAGCTATAACCGCCCAAGAGCGCAGGCGCAGTACAGTTATGATGATATTGTCTTCGAGACCCGTGGCGACGCGGAAGAAGTGTTGTATCGCATGGAAGAGCTGCTGGAGCGCTTTGACGTGGTGAGCGTGGCCGATTTGTTCGATATGGCGGGGATCAGCTGCCAGTATACCGATAACAAGTACGGCTGGACCGACCTGCGGAACGCTCATGTGGAGCGTGTGCGCGATGGTTATATTATCAGCCTGCCGAGGGCAACGAGCTTATGAAAGACGAGACAAGGAAGCTGAAGGCATGTCCCTGGTGCGGCTGGCGAAGCATAGCGCCCTGGAGCATATTGCATGGCGAACCTCATCTGAGGGGTTGGAAAGCCAGGGAATATTTCTTTCATTGCAACCATTGCGGTTTTTCGAGTAAGAAGAGCCGCTTGAAATGTCGCGCCAAGTGGTTCTGGAACCATTGCCGCCTGCGCAAGACAACAGAAAGAAGGTATCATATTTATGGACGTGAATTCTGAAACTGCTATCATGGAATCTACTGCTAAATCGGCATTCGACAGCATCAAGAAAGCCTATAGTGAGCTTGGTAAGTGCTATAACGAAACTGGAACGGTAGAACCCGCGGACAATGTGAATCACCCCAAGCATTACCAGAGCAAAAGCGGCTTGGAGACTATCGACGTGATTGAAGCCTTTACCGAGGATCTGGTGGGTGGTGAGGCCACGAACACTGGCAACGTGCTCAAATACATGTGCCGCTGGAAGAGCAAGAACGGGCTTGAAGATCTGAAGAAAGCCCGGTGGTATCTGGATCGGTTGATTGGCATCGTGGAGAAGCATGACGAAGAAATGCGCAAGCTGATGGCGAGCACGTCAAGCAGTATTCGATAAGGAGGAAGAGAAATGAAACTCGATGTGAAACCCTTTTTGAACGGAGCGAAGTTGACCCTGAAAAAGCACAGCCCTGAAATCCTGGTATTCACGGGCATTGGCGGAATGATCAGCAGCACGGTGATGGCGTGCAAAGCGACGCGCAGGCTGGATCCGGTGCTGGAAAAGCACAAGCAGGACGCCGAAGCCGTTCACAAGGAGTATGCGCGGGTTAAGGATGAACGGGCCGAAAAGCATGATCTTACGAAGGTCTATATGAAGACAGGCGTAGAATTTGTGAAGCTCTATGGGCCTTCGGTAGCGGTGGGCGTGCTGTCCGTTACCGGCATTCTGACCAGCAACAACATTCTGCGCAAGCGCAATATGGCGCTGGCTGCGGCTTATGCGGCGGTGGATGCGGGCTTTAAGCAGTATCGCGGCCGGGTCATTCAGCGCTTTGGCGAGGATGTGGACCGTGAGCTGCGTTTTGACGGGCATCAGGAGAAGATCGAGGTTGTGGAAACGGATGAGAGCGGGAAAGAAAAGAAGGTCAAGAAGAATGTAACCGTTCTGGGACCCGGTTTGTCCGACTATGCACGATATTTTGTCTATGGCGAGGCGCGTGCAGCGGAACCGAACGCTGACTACAACCTGTTCTTCCTCAAGGCACAGCAGGAGTTGGCCAACCACATACTGCGGTCAAACAACTTCCTGTTCCTGAACGAGGTCTACGAGATGCTGGGCATCGACAAGAGCTTGGCCGGGCAGTCCGTCGGCTGGGTGTACGACAAGAACAAGGACGATCACGGCGACAATTACGTGGATTTCGGCATTCAGGAGGTTTATCGCAAGCGTAGCGACAAGCCCGGGGACTACGAAAAAGTGTTCCTGCTGGACTTCAACGTGGACGGCGTGATTCTGGAGCATGCGCAGGAGAAGGGGCTTATCACCGAGTAAGGGATAGGCCCCTTTTCTTTTATATTTTTGAAAAAAAAAGGAGGTGCAGGCATGGATACCGCTTTGAAGACCGCGACCTGCGTGATGCTTGCGGCGATGGCCGGCGTTTGCCTGATTGGCGGCGTGGCCGTGCTGACCAAACCGAAGAAAATGAAGAAGGGTTGATCGAATGGAGTATTTGGACGCTTTTATATTTTCCCTGGACAATCTACTGGATACCAGTCGCAAACGCCATATTGTCGGTGGCATTCTGCTGAGTGCATCCGCACTGTTTGGCGGGCTGGCTGTAACTGTTTTGACAATTAAGAACTAAGGAGCAAACACGGTTTGCGACGCGGAAACAAACAAGTAATGAAAATGAAGCAAGCGCGAACCGGCGAATGCCTAGGACGTGCATGAAACAGAAGGAGGGAGCGCCCTGCGGCGCGTTTACTATGATCGGAGCAATCATCCTGACGTTCGTTATCACAGCCCTTTCCATGCTGGTGCTGTTTTTACTGGAGAACCAGAAAAAGCAGAAAACCGATAACAGCCATATTCTTCGGGAAAACGACGGGCTGCGTCGTCAGATTTCCGATTATCAGCAAAACGAGCAGCGCCGCAGGGAATGCTCTGCCTACGACAAAGGCCTGTACGACGGGCGGACAAGCGACGCATATTATCGTCAATGCCTGAAGAAATTCACAAGCCAGGAGCAGAACGATATTATTCTTGGCGGGGAGGATGGCCGCAGAAGACGGGCCGAAAATGCGAAAAGTTAAAAAAGCGCATGGCGTGCATTGTGACAAGAAAGCGAGGAAAATGAAGTAATGAACAAGGGTATTATTGGAGTTATATTTTTCACGGCGGGCGGCGCCGCTGGATTCCTGGCCGCCAACAAACTGATGAAGGATAAATACGAGCAGCTGGTGCAGGACGAAATCGATTCGGTGAAGGCCGCTTTCCGTAAGGAACATCCGCAGCCGGAAGAAAAGCCGCAAAAGCCCACCGAAAAGGAGCGGACTGCTTACAGCCAGTATACCGCGAAGCTGGGCTATACCGAAGAAAAAAAGCCTGCACCGATTCAGGCTCCGTGCGTGATTTCACCGGATGATTTTGGCACGGAGGATGGTTATGACGAGATCAGCCTGACCTACTATGCCGACGGTACGGTTACGGACGACAGCGATCACGCCATGAGCGATGACGAAATCGAGGAGACCATCGGCAAGGACAGCCTGAATCACTTTGGCGACTATGAGCCTGACAGCGTATTTGTGCGCAATGACCGTCTGAAGGCGGACTATGAGATTCTGGCCGATCCGAGAAGCTATGCGGATGTGCTCCGGGAGAAGCCGTATCTGGTCAATACTTGAGGTGATATGATTTGAGGATCCAAGGAGGGGTGGAGCAGGAAGAGCTGGACAGAATTGAGGACGCATATTTCGAGTGGATGATCCATCTTGTGTGCAGCGGAAAATACGCAAGGAAAAAGTCCTTCAGAAAGCTCTTCCGTCTGCTTCACGAGACGGAATTTATTTATATTTTGGAGATGGACGGGAACCGGGCGGATGATGGAATTGATCTTCGTTATCGGTTCGCCTATGAATCCAATCACGATGCGGCGCTGGTGGAAGAAGCCTTAATGGGAAAGCCGTGCAGTGTGTTGGAGGTGATGGTAGCACTCTCTCAGCGCTGTGAGGAGCACATTACCGACGATCCGGGTCTGGGCGATCGAACAGCCAAATGGTTCTTTGAAATGGTCGAAAGCCTGGGACTTAAGGATATGGACGACGCTCACTTTGACAAGATTGCGGCGGCAGATATATTAGACAGGTTTATGAGAAGGGAGTATCTGCCCTCCGGCCGTGGCGGGCTGTTTACCATTAGCGACGCGGAACACGATATGCGCGATGCAGAAATCTGGTATCAGATGATGTGGTACCTGAATGAGAACCTTTATGAAGGAGGCCGAGAAAGCGATGACTGATTTTCGAAAAATTGCATTCGTCAACCTGAGCGAGCTGTATGTGACCAGGGAGCAGCATGAGAAGGCGCTACGGCAGATGAATCGCCGTCTGAAAGATTGCAGAGGTTCTATATTCCTGCTGTTCTGCTGCGTCGGTCTGTTGGCTGGCGTAGTTGCCGAGCAGCAACTCAGGCTGGAAAACGTCGAGCGGCAGATTCGAGAAAAAGACGAAATGGCGGGATAAACAATGATCGACTTTCTGATGATTTCTACCCGCCAGACCAAGCGCGGGATGACCGAAATCTATCCTAAGTTTATCATCAGGAATCCCAGCCAACATTTGATGATTCGCGGCGGAGATTTTTACGCCATTTGGGTAGAGGAAAAGGGTCTGTGGTCTACCAGCGAGCAGGATGCGGTGGATATCATCGATGGAGAGCTGGATAAGTACGCCAAGGAGAATGCTTCGCGCTTTGAGAACGGCTATAAGGTGCTGCATTTGTGGGATGCGGAAAGCGGCATGATCGACGTTTGGCACAAATACTGTCAGCGGCAGATGCGCGATTCCTTCCACATGCTGGATGAAAAGCTGATCTTTCAGAACACGCCCACCAATCGCCAGGACTATGCCTCCAAACGCCTGCCCTATCCGCTGGAGGAGGGCGACGTAAGCGCATGGGACCGGCTGGTGAGCGTGTTATATTCCCCGGCCGAGCGCAAGAAAATCGAATGGGCTATCGGCAGCATCGTATCCGGAGACAGCCGCAGACTGCAAAAGTTCATGGTTTTTTATGGCGCGGCGGGAACTGGCAAGTCCACCATCATCGGCATCATCGAGCAGCTGTTTGAGGGCTATACGGCTTCGTTTGTATCGAAGGATTTAGGGCAAAGCAACAATGCTTTTGCGCTGGAACCCTTCAAGAAGAACCCGCTGGTGGCCATTGAGCACGACGGCGATTTGAGCCGGATTGAGGACAACACGCGGCTGAACAGCCTGGTTTCCCATGAGCGAATGAGCGTGAATGAGAAGTTCTCCAAGATGTATGAGAACAATTTCAAGTGCTTTCTATTCATGGGCACAAACCGCCCTGTGAAGATTACGGACGCAAAGAGCGGCCTACTCAGGCGACTGATCGACGTATCGCCTACGGGAGAAAAAATTCGTCCCGGGGAATACAGGCAGCTCATGAAGCAGATCACCTTCGAGTTGGGCGCCATTGCCAAGCACTGCATGGATGTATATTTACAAGAGCCGGACGCTTATGACGACTACGTGCCGCTCTCCATGCTCAGCGCATCCAATGACTTCTATAATTTCGTGCTGGACAGCTGGGCCGTGTTTAACAAAAGCGACGAGACTACGCTCAAGGCCGCGTGGACGATGTACAAAACCTACTGCGAGGATGCGAAGGTAGGCTATCCCTACACGCAGCGCGCGTTCAAGGAAGAGCTGAAAAACTACTTCCGGGAGTACAGTGAGCGAGAAATTCTCTCCGATGGTACGCGGGTGAGAAGCTATTATCGGGGGTTTCGAAAGGAGAAATTTGAAGAAGAAAAGCAGGAGAAAACCGATGATACGCCTAAACCAGCGCTCGATTTGAAAGCGCAGCCCAGCCGCTTTGACAGGGAGTACGCTTCCTGTCCGGCGCAGTATGCCAATGGCAATGGAACGCCTTCACGGAAGTGGGAGAACGTGCAGACAACCCTTGCCGATCTGGACACCTCAAAGCCGCATTATGTGAAAACGCCGCTGAACCTGATCGTAATCGATTTTGATATTTTGGGTGCGGACGGTGAAAAGAGCTTTGAGCGCAATCTGGAGGAGGCGTCCAAATGGCCGCCAACGTATGCGGAGGTGAGCAAGAGCGGTAAGGCCATTCATCTGCATTATATTTACCAGGGCGACGTGACGCAGCTAAGCCGCATCTATGCCGACCACATTGAGGTGAAGGTGTTCAACGGTAATTCCAGCCTGCGCAGAAAACTCTCTCTGTGTAACGACTTACCTATCGCTACCCTTACCCATGGACTGCCGCTGAAGGAGGCGAAGAAAACGGTAAACTTTGATTCTGTGCAAAGCGAAAAGGGATTGCGAGCGCTGATTAAAAGGAATCTGGACAAGGAAATTCATCCCGGCACCAAGCCGAGCATTGACTTTATCTATAAGATTTTGGAGGATGCGTATAATGATGAAAAGCTGAGCTACGACGTTAGCGACATGCGAAACGCCGTATACGCCTTTGCAGCGCGAAGCACCCATCAGGCCGACTATTGCCTGAAGCTGGTAGGAAAGATGCAGTTCCGCTCCAAAGACAAGGAAGCGGAGGCGGAAGCCCCAAGCGAAGCACCGATCGTGTTTTACGATGTGGAGGTGTTTCCCAACCTCTTTCTCGTCAACTGGAAACTCCAGGGTGAGGGTAAAAAAGTGGTTCGGATGATTAACCCCACGCCTGCCGAGGTGGAAGAGCTAATGCGTTACCGCCTGATCGGCTTCAACTGCCGCCGGTATGATAATCATATTCTCTGGGGACGACTGATGGGCTACAGTAACATGCAGCTCTACAACCTGAGTCAGCGGATTATATCCGGAGGCAAGCGCAGCGACGCTTTCTTTGGGGAAGCGTACAACGTCAGCTACACGGATGTGTACGATTTCGCATCAGCCAGCAATAAGAAGAGCCTGAAGAAATTTGAAATTGAGCTGGGCATTCATCATCAGGAGCTTGGATTGCCATGGGACAAGCCTGTGCCGGAAGAAATGTGGCCCAAGGTAGCCGAATACTGCGACAACGACGTGATTGCCACGGAAGCGGTATTTAATCACCTTTCGGCAGACTGGACGGCGCGGCAGATTCTGGCAGACATCGCAGGAATGACGGTGAACGACACCACCAACAGCCTGACCACGCGAATCATATTTGACCGGGTGCGCAGACCGCAGGCAGAATTCAACTACCGTGATCTGAGCCAGCCGGTGCACGAGCTGAAACAGGAAGTGCTGAAATTCCTCAAGGACGCCTGCCCTGAAATGATGTCACAACTCCACGGCGAGGAAGACAGCTTACTCCCTTACTTTCCCGGATATTACTTCGGACCCGGCGACAAAGCGTCAGCCTTCGAATGGGCAGACGAGGATGGAAATCCCATGCCCGGTCAGAGTAAGCGCGGCTATGTAAGCATCTATCAGGGCGAAGAAGTTGGCGAAGGCGGATACGTTTATGCCGAGCCGGGAATGTACGGAAACGTGGCGCTGCTGGATATTGCATCCATGCACCCGCACAGCGTGATTGCGGAATGCCTATTTGGCCCCACGTTCACCCGCCGCTTTAAGGAAATCGTGGACGGCCGCGTGAGCATAAAGCACGAGGCGTGGGATGAGGTAAATCATATTCTGGACGGCAAGCTGGCTCCTTATGTGCAGAAGGTCATTGGCGGCGAAATGACGTCGAAGCAGCTGGCGAACGCCTTGAAGACGGCCATCAATTCTGTATACGGTTTGACCAGCGCAGCTTTCGAGAACGCCTTCCGCGATCCGCGTAATCGCGACAACATCGTAGCCAAACGCGGCGCGCTGTTCATGGTAAACCTGAAGCACGAGGTGCAAAAACGGGGCTTCGCCGTGGCGCATATCAAGACGGACTCCATCAAGATTCCAGACGCAGACCCAGACATCATCGCTTTTGTAATGGACTACGGCAAGCACTATGGCTACACCTTTGAGCACGAGGCTACTTACGACAAGATGTGTCTGGTGAACGACGCCGTGTACATTGCCAGATATAAAGGCGGAAAGGACAATGGCAAATGGACGGCTACAGGCAAGCAGTTTGCGGTGCCCTATGTGTTCAAGACCCTGTTCAGCCGTGAACCGCTTGAATTTAAGGACATGTGTGAGACCTTCTCGGTAAGCGGTGCGCTGTATCTGGACATGAACGAAGCACTGCCCGATGTGAGCAATGAAGAAGAAATGCTCAAAAAGAAGCTGAAGGAGCTGAACATGAATCTGGAGGACTGGATCGACTATAAGGCTTCTGGCGAAGAGGGACTGCCGATTCAGGACGAAAGATATTTGCGCACGCTGGATGAGCAGATTGCCGCTGGACACGACTACCGCTTTGTGGGGCGCGTGGGTGAATTCACGCCGGTAAATGCCGGAAGCGGAGGAGGCGTGCTGCTGCGGGAAGCGGGCGGTAAATACGCCGCGGCAACGGGCAGCAAGGGCTTCCGTTGGATGGAAAGCGAAATGGTTGCGGCGCTTCATCGCGAAGCTGATATTGACCGAAGCTATTACGACAAGCTGGTGGACGACGCCATCGAGACCATTTCCAAGTATGGCGATTTCGAATGGTTTCAGTCGGATGACCCATACGATGTGCCGCCGGAAGGAGATGCGCATGACGGAGTGTAACCGATTCTTCCTGGTAAAGAGCGGGAATCGAAGCTATCTGCTTGAAATTTAACCCATGACGACTTTGAACCTGGCCTGGGCCTCGCAGAAATGCTGGTTCACGCCAGGTTCTATTGTCACTATCACCGACGACAACGGAGAAAGCAAGATATTTGTAAAGGAGTAATGACCTATGATTGGAAAGACCATTGCTGTGGACAACACTCGATTCATCTTCCAGACCAACTTTTCCGGCGACCCCGCCAATGACCGCTTCAACGACGTGCGGCGCAAGGCGAGCATCGTGATCCCCGACCCGGAGCAAGCGCGGGATCTGATTAAGGCGGGCTTTAAGGTGCGCGAAACCAGACCGCGCCCGGACGACGATCCGCAGAGCTTCGTTCCTGAATACTTTGTGACGGGCGTGCTGATGTACAGGACGCGCAGCGGCGCGCCGGTGAAGTACCCGCCGAAGGTATATTTGGTAAGCGGCGACAGCGAGCCTGTGCTGCTGGATGAGGAAAGCGTTGCATGTATCGACCACATGCGGGTGAAAAACGTGAACGTGATTTTGAACCCGTATGAGTACGACCCGGTGAATCATCAGCTGAGCCTGTATATTCGCACGATGTACGTGGAGCAGGATCTGGATGACGACCCCTATGCGGAGCGGTATCGCCGTCGCCGGGAGGACTACGAGGACGATCCGTTTTAAGAAACGGATGAAGGAAGCAGGGATAGCGTTGGCAAGAATCAATCTCTATTCGCATCAGTTGGAGGCTATCCAGCGGATGAAAAACGGCTGCGTTGTGTGCGGTGGCGTTGGCAGCGGAAAAAGCCTGACGGCGATCAGCTACTACTATCTGGAAAACGGCGGCGAAATCGCCTGCCTTCAGGGCGAGGATTATATTCCCATGGATGATCCGCCGATGGATCTTTACATCATCACCACCGCCCGCAAGCGCGACACCTTCGAATGGGAAAAGGAGCTGGCGCCATTTCTGCTTTCTACTACAAAGGAGACCAACCTATACGGCAACAGAGTAATAGTAGACAGCTGGAACAACGTGCACAAATATACGGAAGCGGAGAACGCCTTCTTTATATTTGACGAGCAGCGCGTGGTAGGCAGCGGCGTATGGGTAAAGAGCTTCCTGAGAATTGCCAGGCGGAACAGATGGATTCTTCTGTCGGCCACGCCGGGCGATAACTGGAGCGATTATATTCCGCTATTCATCGCCAACGGCTTTTACAAGAACCGCACCCAGTTTACACGGGAGCACATCGTATATTCTCACGCGGCGAAGTTTCCAAAAATCGAGCGGTACTTGGACGAGGGGCGTTTGGAAAGACTGCGGGATTCCATCCTGATTGACATGGACTTCAAGCGCCCCACGCAGGCGCATCATGAGGATGTTTATGTGCAGTATGATATTTCACTGTACAAGGATCTGATGCGCTCACGCTGGGATATTTGGAAGAATAAGCCGATTGAGAATGCGGGCGGACTGTGCTACTGCTTACGACGAGCCGTCAACCAGGACGAAAGCCGTCAGAGAATGACGCTGGAAATCGCCGAAAAGCACCCAAAGATGATTATATTTTACAGCTTTGATTATGAGCTGGAAATTCTGAAATCACTGGGCTGGGCGGCGGGAACGGCTATGGCGGAATGGAACGGACATAAGCATGAGCCTATTCCCAAGACCAATCGCTGGGTGTATTTTGTGAACTATGGCGCGGGCTCGGAGGGGTGGAACTGCATCGAAACGGACACCGTTCTCTTTTATTCCCAGAATTATTCCTACAAGGTCATGGTACAGGCAAGCGGCCGGATCGACCGGCTGAACACGCCGTTCCATGACCTTTACTATTATCATCTGAAAAGCCGCAGCGGCATTGATCTGGCCATCAGCCGGGCTTTGAAGGACAAGAAGACGTTCAACGAGAGTCGATTCATTAAATGGTAAAGGAGCATAAGGATATGGATAATCGCACTGTTTCCCGTGAGGAAGACTTTGAGCGCAAGCTCCGCCGTATGGAGCGAATTGGTCTGCTGGCGCTTTCCGGCGCATCCGTGTTGGCGGCAGTATATTGTCATCACGAGCTGCGTAGGACTGTACGGCTTGTAAGCAAGGCCTGCGATCATGTGGCCGAACTGACGGTGGTGGATATTCAGCACGACGTGGTAGACCGGGCAATCAATAACGCTGCCGCCCATGAGGTTGGACGAGTAGTGAACCATGCGGTGCGCTGTGTGGAGGACGATTTGGCCCGGCAGACGCAGAAATGCGTTCGCGATGCGGTCAAGGAAAGCTACGGCAAGCTGAGCAAGAGCGTATCCGACGCTATCGCCAGGGAAGCGGCTAAGGTGGACGGCAACCAGATCATGGAGGACGCCACGGAAAAGGCGAAGGAAATGCTCCTTGAGCGGTTCGACGGGAAGCTGGACGGGCTGATGAGCGACTACCAGCGCAATCTGGACAACGTGGGAAAAATTTACCAGTCGATTGCGTCGAGCATGGCAGACAAGGCGGGTAAGAACGTGACCATGACGCTTGGATAAGGAGTGAGCGAAATGATGAAATACCGGGAAATGGCTATTGAGATGCTGAAACTGATGGGTCAGGAATTGATTGACCGGGCTGAAGAGCTGATTCCGAACACGGAGGGCATTAAGGACATTGACGTGTGGGTCAGCATTCCTACGATGTCGGACAGTGAGCTGTGCATTCCGGAGATTCGGGTGAACATGAGCGCCTACCCCAAGCGTATGGCGCTGGAAAAGTTTATGGAGCTTAATAAGCTGTAAGGAGGAAGCGATATGCAGCAGATTCCGGTAGCGCCGACTGAGGTGCTGATAGTGAGCTTTGACCTGACCCACGGGTCGGACAATCGACTATGCATTGTGGGTAAGAAAGACGGCAAGGCGATTACGATCGTGAACGCCTTTCAGGGACAGCAGGCGGAGGATATTTTCAAGCTGCTGACGACAGTAAAACGGAAAGCGGAGGAGAAAAAAGATGAATGAGTCCATGAATAGGAGCGATATTTTGCAGGAGATCAAGAAAAGCCTTAACTTCATTTACGGCATTCGCTGTGATTACATCGACGACGAACTGTTGAAGATGGAGCGCTGTAAAGGAAAGCTGCCTCTTATCGTGACGATCAAGCGCGTTATTTTCAACGCGCCCGCAACCATCGTATTCTGGCTGGACGGCTCGAAAACCGTGGTGAAGGCCCAGAACGGCGAACCCTTTGATAAGGAAAAGGGGCTGGCCATGGCGATCTGCAAGAAGCTCAGCGGCAACCGCGGTGCGTACTATGATATTTTTAAGGAATGGTGCCACGAAGAGGCTGAGGAAGAAGGCGGTCAGGGATGAGCCAGCTATACGACGACTACCTGCGGGATCATATTGCCAACGTATGCAAAGCGTGGGTCTGGATGCGGGACAACCTTGCGGTCAGTCCGATATTGGAAACGGAAATCGAGAATCTGGTGCGGATGCACGATATGTCCAAAACGAAAAGAGACGAATACCGTGCCTATGACGATTATTTTTACGGCGGCAACCGTTCCGCCCGCGTTGTGCGAGACTTTCATAAGGCTTGGCTCAAGCATATTCACCGCAATCCCCATCACTGGCAGCACTGGGTGTTGATTCATGACGACGAGCCGATGGAGGCGCTGGAAATGCCGCCGGAGTACGTCTATGAAATGATCGCGGACTGGTGGAGTTTCTCCTTCAAAAGCGGCAACCTGCGGGAAATCTTCTCATGGTACGAAAAGCACAACCCTGGCATGATCCTGCACCCCAAGACGAAGAACCTGGTAGCGAGCATTCTGGGGCAGATCAAGGAAAAGCTGGACAAGGAGGAAACGGAGCATGAACAAGCATAACTGCGCCGGCGGCGGATTGGGCCTATGCAGCACGCTGACTGTTATATTTATTGTTCTCAAGCTGGTTGGCGTGATTGAATGGTCGTGGCTCTGGGTGCTTGCTCCCACGTGGATTCCTACGGCTATTCTGGCACTGGCTCTGATCTGGGCAGCAAAATTCCTGTAAGACGGAGGATCGAGGGAACGAAAAGATGAATGAACTCAACTTTGGTCAGACGGTGATGAAGATTTGCGATGAGATCAACCGCTCTGACGCGAGAAATTGCAACCTCAAACGGGAAAACGGCAACATCAACGGCGATACCCCCATGGGCGCGATGCTCCAGCAGGGCGCCAACACCGCCAAGGAATATTATCTGGAAACCATGGTGGATCCGGAAATCGCCAATCTGCACCGCAAGGGCTGGATTCATATTCATGATCTGGACTTCTACGGCTGGACTACCACCTGCACGCAGATCGAGCTGAGAAAGCTCTTTAAGGGCGGCTTCAACACCGGGCACGGGCATCTGCGGGAGCCGAAGAGCATTGGAAGCTATGCCGCTCTGGCGGCAATCGCTATCCAGAGCAACCAGAACGATCAGCACGGAGGCCAGAGCATTGTAGATTTCGATTATGCGATGGCGGACGGCGTGCGGCTGACCTACCAGCGATATTTGCGCGAGGGCGAGGAGCTATGGAACACGCTGCGCGAAGGGAGCACGGTGAACGATCATTGGCTAACGAACTTTGCCATGCGGAAAACTATCCGCGATACCTATCAGGCCATGGAAGGGCTGATTCACAACCTGAACACCATGCACTCCCGGGCAGGCGCGCAGGTGCCCTTCAGCAGCATCAACTATGGCACGGATACCTCATGGGCCGGGCGATTAGCTATAAAGCAGCTTCTACTGGCCACGGAGGCGGGCTTGGGCAATGGAGAAACACCGATCTTCCCGATTCAGATTTTTCGGGTAAAGGAAGGCGTGAACTACAATCCGGACGACCCCAACTACGATCTGTTCCGGCTGGCCATGCGGGTTTCCGCCAAGCGGCTATTCCCCAATTTCAGCTTTTTGGATGCGCCCTTCAACCTGCAATACTATAAACCCGGTCACCCGGAAACCGAGGTGGCCTACATGGGTTGCCGCACGCGGGTGATGGGCAATGTGTGCGGACCGGAGATCGCGCCAGGCAGGGGAAACCTCTCCTTCACCAGCATCAACTTGCCGCGGCTGGCGATTGAATCCCATGGGGACACGCGGGTATTTTTCATGCACCTCAACGACATGCTGACTTATGTAATGAAGCAGCTGCTGGAGCGCTTTAAGGTGCAGGCCGCGCGGCGTGCACGCAATTTCCCTTTCCTGATGGGCGAAGGAGTGTGGCTGGATTCGGAGACGCTGCAACCGGACGATCCGGTGCTTGAGGTGCTGCGCCACGGCACACTCTCCATCGGCTTTATCGGATTGGCGGAAGCCCTCAAAGCGCTGACCGGCAAGCATCATGGCGAAAGCGAAGAGGCGCAGAAGCTGGGGTTGGAAATTGTTCATTACATTCGCAACTACTGCGATTGTCAGAGCGAGTATCTATCCCTGAACGTGACGTGCCTGGCGACGCCCGCCGAGGGTCTGTCCGGCCGGTTTGTGAAGCTGGATCGGGAATTCTATGGCGAGATTGAAGGTGTGACCGATCGGGAGTATTACACGAACTCTTTCCATGTTCCGGTATATTTTCCCATCACTGCTGCGAAAAAAATAGAAATCGAAGCGCCATACCATGCCCTGACCAATGCGGGGCACATTTCATATGTAGAGATGGACGGAGACGCAAGCAAGAATCTGGAGGCGTTTGAAAAAATCATTCGCCACATGAAAGAATGCGGCATCGGTTATGGCAGCATCAATCATCCAGTAGATCGAGACCCTGTGTGCGGCTACAACGGCATTATCGGGGATATTTGCCCCAAATGCGGTAGACGGCACCGCTTTATTGAAAGCGAGACCATTGACCGCATCGATTCAGAGGATTCGTGGAATCCGGATGAGGACACAGAGCAGAAAGGAGATATTTCTCATGCAGATTAACGTAATCGGCTGGCCGATGAGCGAAAAAGAAATCGCTGCTTATCAGAAGCGTGGGCTGGAAAAGTACGGCAGTGAGCTGAAAGGAATGGACATTAACGTGATCGATAAGGAGCACGTGGAGCTGACCTATCATGTAGAGGGCAAGCCGTTTGAACGGGTGCGCCGCATTACCGGTTATCTGGTGGGCACGCTGGACAGATGGAACAACGCCAAGCAGGCGGAAGAAAGGGACAGGGTGAAGCATGGAATCTGAAATCAAGCGCGACCCTCGCGGCTATTACACGCTGCATATCAACGGGGCATTCGAGGGGAATTACGACAACTACATGGAAGCGATTGAGGCTTACGAGAAGATCGTCTATGGCGAAAAGCCTGTGAAAGAGCGGGCAAGCGCATGAGCTTCTGGCAGAAGATGTCTCAGTCGTGCGTAATCGCCCTGATTCTGATCGCGGCGTGGGTTGCCTGGCGAATCTATACGGTCGGTCAGGCCTGGGCGTATATTATCGCCTATTGGATCGTGCTGACGCTCAAGAATTTGTGCGACTTTCTGGCGAGTCGGAAGAAATGATATTTGGAAGAGGGTTTGTGGACGAGTCACATTCCCTCTTCTTTTATCTCAAGGAGCAAACATGGTTTGCGGCGCACTGACGACCAAAAAAACGGATATAAAAAGAGCGCGCAACATAGAAAGGAGAAAAAAAGAAAATGATATTTCGTGTTTACGGCCTTGAAGCAAACAGTTATGTGGATGGGCCGGGCGTGCGGCTGGCGATATTTTTTCAGGGGTGTCTGCACCACTGCAAGGGCTGTCAGAATCCAGGCTCCTGGCCAATGTATGGCGGTGAGAAAATGGATACGGAATTCATTAAAAAACTGATGGTCAGCGACTCACTGCTTTCCGGCATTACGCTTAGCGGCGGCGAACCGTTTCTGCAACCCATGGCGGCGCTGGAGCTGGCACAGTTTGCCAAGGCGAAGGGACTGAGCGTATGGTGCTACACGGGCTACACCTTTGAGCAGATCAGGGAGTGGGAGGACAACCGTAAGGAGCTCCTGAAGCGCATCGACGTATTGGTGGACGGTAGATTCGAACAGGACATGGCGAGCATGGAGCTGGACTGGCGCGGCAGCGCGAACCAGCGACTGATCAATGTGCCTGAGAGCTTGGAGAAAGGATGCGTGGTGCTTTATGAAAAACAAGAGGCCGAGTAAGGACGCTTACTATCTGGACATTGCGGCGATGGTGGCCAGGCGGAGCACCTGCATCCGCAGGCAATATGGCGCGGTCATTGTGAAAAATGACGAGATCATTGCCACCGGCTATAACGGTGCTGCCCGCGGCGAGAAAAATTGCTGCGATACGGGCTTCTGCTTTCGAGAGGTGAACGGTATTCCTCATGGAGAGCAGTATGAAAAATGTGTGGCCGTACACGCTGAGCAGAACGCAATTCTGTCCGCTTCCAGGCGGGACATGATGGGAAGCACGTTATATTTGGCAGGATTTGAAAAGGGTGAACGGCTTTCGCCAAGTCAGGTGCACCCCTGTCTGATTTGTAGGCGGATGATTAAAAACGCCGGGATTGACCGGGTAATTACAGTAGGAGACGTGGAACATTTTTCGGTATTATGAGAAGAAAGGATGAAAAAAAAAGATGACCCCTAACAAATACCAAAAGGCAGCGCTGCGCACGGAGAGTCCCCTGCCCTGGATGAAGGCCGATGATAACTCGCTGCGAATTTTGCACGGGCTGATGGGCCTGAACGGCGAGGCGGGCGAAGCGATTGATATTTTCAAGAAGCATCTGTTTCAGGGCCATGCGCTGGACCGTGAACATCTGGCGAAAGAGCTGGGCGACGTAATATGGTATCTGGCGCTGGTTGCGGACGCCTTGGGATACTCGCTGGAAAAGGTGATGCAGATGAACCTTGATAAGCTGGCAGCGCGCTATCCCGACGGCTTTGAAAGCAAGAAATCGCAGCACAGGGCGAGTGAGGACGTATGAAAATCTCTGCCCACTTTTGTTTTGAAAAATGGCCATTTGCCCACTTTTGTTTGGGCTTTAGCGAAAAAATTCCGATAGAAAAGTGGGCTGTGGCCAGAAAAAGTGGGCAAAAGCCCACTTTGGCGGAATGAAAGTGGGCAGAAAAATAAGTGAAATAACCCCACATAAGGCCACATAAGTTCACTTTTCGAGGGCTTTGAGGCGAAAAACGGCATTTCTGCCCACTTGCCCACTTTTTTTCATACCTTTCTATAAAAAAGTTAAAAAAAAAATAATTATAGAGAGTATAGGAGAAAAAGTGGGCATTTGGCCACAAGCCTCAAAACGGAGAACTTTGGACTCGGCAACGATCAAAAGAGAGGAAGATGCGATAAGACCAATCTTATATTTTCAAGCCCTCCCCTCCCCGGCAAAAATGTGATAGAATAAAAGCAGTACGAGCTTTGCCAGGCGAAGAGAAGGGAGGCGACCAAATGACACGAGACCAAGACGAGTACGGAAAGATCTATAGACTGGACATGAAAGACGAGTGGGCTAATTCCGCCTATGACGAAAACGGAGAAAGCGTGCTTTGCGATATTTGTTCTTCCGAGATAAAATGGAATCCGAAGGAGCGATTGTGGTATTGTCCGGAGTGCGGACAGCAGATGAGCCGTGCGGTATATTTTGACTACATTGGGGCGGATCCGCCGGGAGCGGACTGCCTGACAAATTGCTGCGAGAATTACCCCTTCTGCAAGAAATACTGCGCATTATATTTAATCGACCCGACAGATCCCATGCTGTAATTCCTTCCCCACCGCCTGCGAAGCGAATTCGCAGGCTTTTCTTTTGTCCGCGTGAAAAACATGCCCTTTTATGAAGAGAGAAGACAATATGCGCTTACTCTCTTCCTTTATGCTATGAAGGGAGCGGTTTTGTGAAAGCGAGCAAACTGGAACGCGACTTTCAGAGAGCGTTGATTCGGGAACTGAAGACGCTGTTCAAGGGCTGCATTGTCACGAAGCTGGACTCTGGACATATTCAGGGCATTCCGGACCTTCTGGTTCTCTGGGGAAAACATTGGGCGACGCTGGAGTGCAAAGCAAACGCGAACGCGCATCGACAGCCCAATCAGAAGTATTACGTGAAACGGATGAACGACATGTCCTTTTCGAGATTTATATTTCCCGAGAACAAGGAGGAAGTTCTGCATGAACTGGAACAGGCATTCAGACCTTGAGGGAAGCCATGCGTTCCTGAGCGCAAGCAAGTATCATTGGATCAATTATGATACCGATAAGCTGGCCGACAGCTACAAGAGTTTTATGGCGACTCTGAAGGGAACCGAACTGCATGAATTCGCCAGCCGCTGCATCACTCTTGGACAGAAACTGCCCAAAAGTCAGAAGACGCTGAACATGTTTGTGAACGACGCCATTGGCTACAAGATGCAGAGCGAGCAGGTGCTCTACTATTCTGAAAATTGCTACGGCACCGCGGACGCTATCGCCTTCAGAAACGGGATGCTACGCATTCATGATCTGAAAACTGGCAAGGTGCTGGCGCACATGGAGCAGCTGATGGTATACGCTGCGCTTTTCTGCTTGGAATACAAGGTGAAGCCCGGCGATATTCAGATGGAGCTGCGGCTTTACCAGAACGACGAAGTGATTTTTCACAACCCCGAAGCAGACGAGATCTTACCCATCATCGATAAGATCATCACCTTTGACAAGGTGATTCAGCGAATCAAAGAAGAGGAGGGCTGACAATGGACGACGTGAGACGTTATACGGCTCCGAACGGGCTTGAATATAAAGTCGTTGATACTGTTTTTGAACTGTATTCTCAGCGTCGGCCCGACAGAATCGATGAACTTGCGACGATGGGCGTGCTGGAAGATATGTTCCACAGCGACGGCAGCCTGAATTGGGATTACATCAACAGCGAAATGCCGGAAGACGCTTATGACGAACTGCGTCACATGCAGGTGTTTGACGAGCTGGAAGACATTGAAATTGAGCTTGTTCCCGGAGCAATTTGGGATGTAGCGTATTCTGAGGGACTTCGCCATGGACAGATCAGCGCCAGCGAAGTGCTGCACAGAGCCTACCGGGATATTTGGGAAGAAACCAATCCCAAGACGGAGTTGTATCATTATGGTATGCCCCGGCGTTCAGGGCGCTACCCATGGGGTTCCGGAGAGGATCCCTACCAACACAGCGGGGATTTCATCAGCCGTGTTCAGGATCTGTGCAAGCAGGGCATGAGCGAAGCCGAAATTGCCAAGGCCGTGGGACTGGAGAACACGACGCAGCTGAGAACGCATTATTCCAACGCGATCAATCAGCGAAGGAGCGACCAGATTGCCCGCGCCCGCTCGATGCTGGCTGACGGGAAAAGTCAGGCCGAGGTTGCCCGGGAAATGGGTATTAACGAATCTACTTTGCGTTCGCTGCTCAACGAGCGCAGTGCCGCGAGAACCAACGCCGCTCAGAATACCGCCGATTTTCTGCGTCAGCAGATCAAAGAAAAAGGTCTGATCGATGTTGGCACTGGTGTGGAGCGGGAGCTTGGCATCAGCCGGGAAAAACTCAATCAGGCGCTGCAAATTCTTCAGGATGAGGGCTATGCAGTGTATGGCGGAGGCGTTCCGCAGGTTACAAATCCCGGCAAGCAGACGAATCTCAAGGTTCTCTGCCCGCCCGGCACCGAGCATAAGGATATTTACGACTTTGAGAACGTCCATACCATCACCGATTACAAGATGCGTGTGGACGAAAACGGCGAGGAACGCTTTGAGAAAGGGTTTGAATACCCGGCCTCTATGGATTCCGACCGTTTGATGATCCGCTATCGAGATGACGTTGCGCCTGATGGGCACACAGGCATCGAGAAAGACGGCACCATCGAGATTCGCAGAGGCGTAGAGGACCTGGATTTGGGCGACAGCCATTATGCGCAGGTACGTATTCTGGTGGACGGGGATAAGTACATGAAGGGAATGGCCTTCTACAGCGACGACATGCCTGACGGCGTAGACGTGATATTTAATACCAACAAAACGCCCGGTCAGGATGTGCTGAAGAAAGCCAAGACCGATGATCCGAACAACCCATTCGGCGCGCTTATCAAGGAAGAAGGCGGCCAGTACCGCTATGCGGACGAGAATGGGATAATGCAGCTGGGGCTTATCAACAAAACGAGAGCCGAAGGCGATTGGGGCGAATGGGCAGATGCGCTGCCAAGCCAGTTTCTAAGCAAGCAGAGTATGCAGCTGATTAACAAACAGCTGAACTTGGCTGCCGCGGACAAGCAGGCCGAGTTCGATGAGATTTGTTCGCTTACCAATCCCACGGTAAAGAAGCAGCTGCTGGAAACCTTCGCCAATGACTGCGATTCGGCGGCTGTGCATTTGCAGGCCGCTGCCCTGCCGAGGCAAAAGTATCAGGTAATCCTGCCCATCACAACGATGAAGGACGATGAAGTTTATGCCCCCAATTATCACGACGGCGAGACAGTTGCCCTGATTCGGTATCCCCATGGCGGAACCTTCGAGATTCCTATCCTGACAGTCAACAATAAGCAGCCGGATGGACGCAGGATTCTGGGACCGGATGCGCAGGACGCGATCGGCATCAATGCCAACGTCGCCGCTCGGTTGTCGGGCGCTGATTTTGACGGCGATACGGTGATGGTCATTCCGTGCAATTCGAGCGGAAGCAAGGTGAAGATCACTTCGACACCACCGCTTAAAGGTTTGGAAGGATTCGACCCCAAGATGAGCTATGGCTATTCGAGAGTGGAAACCGATGCCGACGGCAAGGAACACTACTATCGCGATGGCCATGAGTTTAAGCGGATGACAAAGAGTGCTACCCAGATGGAGATGGGCAAGGTATCCAACCTGATTACGGACATGACGCTAAAAGGCGCCAGTCAGGATGAACTGGCCCGCGCTGTGCGCCACTCCATGGTGGTCATTGATGCGGAGAAGCACAAGCTGGACTGGAAGGCGAGCGAGATTGACAACGGAATCCCTGCCCTGAAAAAGAAGTATCAGGCCCACCCCGATGAGGATGGAGAGATCCATTACGGGGCGTCCACGTTAATCAGCCGCGCCAAATCGCCGGAAGCTGTGTTGAAGCGCAAGGGTTCGCCGAAAATTGATCCCCGTACCGGGGAGCTTCAGTATAAGGAGGTCCGGGAAGAATACACCGACAAGCATGGGAAGAAGAAACTGCGGACGCAGGACTCGACCCAAATGGCAGAGGTGAAGGACGCCCAGAAGCTATCCTCTGGGACCCCCCAGGAGGAAGCATACGCCACCTATGCGAACCGTATGAAGGCTTTAGCGAACCAGGCCCGCAAGGAAATGGTGACTGCTGGGCGGATTAAGTACAGCGCGACGGCCAAGGAAACATATCGCGATGAAGTCGATCGCATGATGCATCAGCTGAACATTGCCTTGAAGAACGCTCCTCGCGAGCGGCAGGCCCAGCTGGCGGCCAACAGCGAAGTGAAGGCCATGAAGCGGGCCAACCCCGACATGACACAGAAAGAAGTCAAGAAGCAGGGGCAGCTTGCGCTGAGCCGTGCGCGTACTCGATACGGAGCACAGCGGCATCCAATCGAAATTACGGAACGCGGTTGGCAGGCTATCCAGGCTGGAGCGTTTTCTGAGTCCACCCTATCGCAGATTCTGCGGTTTGCGGACATCGATCAGGTGCGGTCTTACGCAACGCCGCGTGCAACGACTACGCTTTCGAGCGGAAAGCAGGCGAGAATCAAAGCGATGCGCGCTTCTGGCTATACGAACTCCGAAATCGCGAGCGCGCTTGGAATTTCAGCTTCGACAGTGTCGAAATATAGTAATTGAAAGGAGTGGACGACATGGCAAACGAGGCTTGCATGCTGACAACCTTCGATAATCCCTACAATCCGTTCACTCAGTTCGATAACTGGTTCCACTTCGACACCGAAAAAGGGTATAACACATGTGACTACCTGGGTCGAATCGCGAAGACCAGCGACGAATTTTCAGATGAGGAGTACAGTAGGGCCATCGAGGCAGCGATTGATGAGATCATTAAGTATGATCTCATGAACATCTACAGAAAAATATATAAAAACAACCGAAAGCAGACGGCAACCGCAAACTAAAAGACATAGGGAGGGGGTCTCAAAAACACACCCCCTCCCTGCATCGACGAGCTCCTTGATTTTTCTCCGGTGGAAGTTTTTTGAGGGTGTTTTGCCTTCTGTGGCTGGTTGTTATTGCGGTGCTAAAACGAACATACGGGGTTTGGGAGCTTCTTCATGGCAGTCCTCCATCTGTTCTTTGGGTTTCCTTCATTTTTCTCCTTTCGACAATGGGTGAACCATCCTCGTATGTTCTTTTTAGCACCGCAATAGTCTTTGAAACGGAGGGTTATGTCATGGGAAGACGACAAAAAGTGGCAGAATCTTCCGTGGATCTGCCAAAGATGCGTCCGGCCCTGACTCCTGAGGCACGCGAGGGGCAGATGATTTCCCTTGCAATGGATCTTGTGGAGCAGCGGCTGCGCGACGGCACCGCATCTTCTCAGGAGACTACGCATTTTCTCAGGCTTGCGACTGCTAAAGAGCAAGTTGAGAGAAGGCTCGCTGAGAAGGAGTTAGAGCTCAAGGAAGCAAAGCGTCAACAGATTCAGTCTCAGGCGAGAATCGAAGAGCTATATTCTAACGCACTTAAGGCGATGCAGCGGTATAGCGGTCATGATGATGAGGATGAATTTGTTGATGAGTATTAGAACATATTCGGAGCTGATTACGCTTCCCACATTTTTGGATCGCTTCAAGTACCTGCAACTGAATGGACAGGTGGGCAAGGAGACGTTTGGATTTGAGCGTTATTTGAATCAGAAATTCTACCACTCTGGTGAGTGGGGAGAAATCAAGGATCATGTGATTACCAGAGATCTCGGCCGTGATCTGGCTTGCGATGGATACGATATTCATGAGAGAATTTACATCCACCACATGAATCCGATTAAAGTTCGCGACATCAGAGAGGCGACCGAATATCTGACCAATCCTGAGTTTCTGATCTGCACGACGCATAATACGCATAACGCTATCCACTATGGTGATTCATCTTTATTGGTGATGGAACCGGTAGAGAGGACACCTTTTGATACATGCCCATGGAAGCATTCGGAAAGGAGGATGTGATGATTAAGTGGGTCGAATACGTTGATAACTGGGCGAATGTAAAACGTTCTGCGCGGACAACCATCAGCAAAGATGGGAGCGGCTCTTATCCGACTACGGGTTGGAAGAAGACGATCCTCCTTGCCGAGCACAGTCCGATTCGGAGAATCCGATTCTCCTGGCGCTGGGAAAATTTGAAGAGCTGGGTATCGGTTCATTTCGTTCGCCATAAATTCGGTATTGAGCATTGGGTGTCTACTCAGCGTTCCGATCGAACCGGCGTGAACCGTGACAAGAGTTCGCAGGACACTCCGGTTCAGCATGAGTGCGAAGCCAATGCTCAAGCGCTGATCTTTATCAGCCGCCGGCGTCTTTGCAGTCAGGCATCTCCTGAGACTCGGGCAGCCTGGCAGGAGGTCAAAGAGCGGATTGCGCAGGTCGATCCGGTGCTCAGTTCCGTGATGGTGCCGGAGTGTATCTATCGTGGTTTCTGTCCGGAATTTCGTTCTTGCGGTTATGCCGATACCGAGGACTACCAGCGCGCTCTTGCGGCGTATCGCAGAAAGGATTAGACATGGATGACAGTATCCTCACTTCTGTAAAGAAGGCGCTCGGTCCCGAAGAGGACTATGAGCATTTCGATCCTGAGATTATCATGCACGTCAACTCCGTTCTGGCTACGCTGACCGAACTTGGCGTTGGCCCGGCTGAGGGGTTCATGATTCAGGATAAGACTGCTAAGTGGAGCGATTTTATCAGTGGCGATAAGCTCCTCAATCTTGTTCCTACCTATGTCTATCTCAAGGTCAAGCTCATCTTTGATCCTCCGACTGCGGGTGCAGTATTGGAGGCGATGGAACGGCAGGCCAGCCAGTATGAATGGCGTATCAATGTAGCCGCTGAGAGAGACGAGTCTAAGAATTAACGATACTGTAATAATTCGTAACACAAATTTAATTTGCGGGGGGGGGGTATATGTTATAATACACAAAGATATACCCGTAGATTGTTAAAGTGGAGGTATTGGCGGTGGGGGTTCGTGTGACGCATACGCATCGGTCAAGAAGTGGAAAGATCTTCAGAACTTCGCGGACATATGATAGCTATTCAGACTATCTGTTTGTGAAGCTGCTTATCTTTCCTTTTCGAGCTGTATGGTGGTTGGTAACACTACCCTTTCGAATACTTGGGTTTCTACTAAAAACAATCTTTAGGAGGAAATGATTCCATGAAGAAATTCATTGCTCTCGTGCTCGCCCTGCTCTGCTTGTCCGTTCCGGCTTTGGCCGAAGAGGTTGATTTAAGCAGCATGGATCTTGCAACCTTGCTCAAGCTCCACGCGGAGTTGGACAGCGCCATTCAGGAAAAGTTTGATTGCGAACTTGATGCGAACGGTCTTTACCAGGGAATCTATGTCGTTGGTAAGGACATTAAGGCTGGACGCTATCTGTTGACCATGACTACCAAGACTTACTTTATGTGTCACCTCTATGAAGACATGACGCACAAGGAAGCGCATGACGGCGGTCAACATGAGACGCTGCTTGCTGTTGGAGAGACTTTGCAGCTGACGCTCGAAGATGGCATGGTGCTCGTCATCGACCAGGGCGCCGTTTCCGTCAAAATGGTTTCTGAAGCGGACTGGGCTCCGTAAACACAATTTATAGACTTGAACCGACTTGTCATTTGGCAGGTCGGTCTTTTTATGTTTGGAAGAAAGGAGAGACCTACTATGGCCGAAGAGATTTGGCATCATGGCATAAAGGGAATGAAATGGGGCGTTCGCCATACGCCCGAGCAGCTTGGTCAAATCCCCAAGAGCAAGCAGACCAAGACGGATGATTCCCATGAAGATTACAAGAAAGCTCATGATTCTAAGAGCGTAAAGAGGATGAGCGATGCTGAGCTTCGCAGCCGTCTGAACCGCTTGAACATGGAGCAGCAGTATTCCAAGCTGAACCCGACCCGCGTTGCGCGGGGCAGGCAGATTCTGAATACCTCTATCAAGGTTGCAGGTACTGTCGCGGCTGTCTCTTCCACTGCAATTACCCTCCGAAATAACTGGAATACCATTTCCGGCTGGTTTAACAAAACCTAAAGGAGCGGTGATTCATGGCGTTATCGAATACTGCCGTCCCCAAATATTATGGCATGTTTCGAGATGCCGTAGTGCAGGGGCTTATCCCTATCAATCAGGAGATTGAGCTTCAGATGAATCGGATCGACGCGCTGATCGCCGATCCCATGTATTATTACGACGATAAAGTAGTCGAGGGTTTTATCGCTTATTGTGAGGAAGAGCTGACGCTGACGGACGGATCTGATTTACATCTGCTGGACAGTTTCAAGCTCTGGGCAGAAGACATCTTTGGCTGGTATTACTTTGTTGAGCAAAAAGTTCCCGTCACCATGGAAGACGGACGAATGCAGTATAGACGAAAACTCGTCAAGAAACGCCTGTGCAATAAACAATATCTGATTATTGCCAGAGGCGCTGCAAAGACGATGTATGCCGGCTGCATTCAGAGTTACTTCCTCAACATCGATACCAGCACGACCCACCAGATCGCTACGGCCTACACGATGCGCCAGGCTGACGAAACCCTTTCACCTATTCGTACATCCATCACCCGCGCCAGAGGGCCACTTTTTAAGTTCCTGACCGAAGGCAGTTTACAGAACACCACGGGTTCCCGCGCCAATCGGGTTAAGCTCGCCAGCACCAAAAAGGGCATCGAGAATTTCCTGACAGGCAGCCGGATTGAAACCGTTCCTATGTCCATTGATAAACTGCAATCCATGCGAACAAAGATTGCGACCATCGACGAATGGCTTTCCTGCGATGTTCGAGAGAATGTTGTAGGCGCTATTGAACAGGGATCTTCCAAAATTGACGACTATCTCATTGTCGCCATCAGCTCCGAGGGCACCGTTCGCAATGCGATCGGCGATACGATTAAGATGCAGCTGATGAAGATTCTGCGCGGGGAGTTGGATCAACCTTGGGTGAGCATCTGGTATTATAAGCTCGATTCGATTGATGAAGTCGGAAAACCCGAAATGTGGCTGAAGGCCAATCCAAACCTCGGAAAGACCGTCAGCTATGAAACCTATCAGCGCGACGTCGATAATATTGAAAAATCGCCTCATGAACGCAATGATACGCTTGCCAAGCGTTTCGGGCTTCCTATGGAAGGTCAAACGTATTTCTTCTCTTATGAAGAGATTCAGGTTCATGAGGGGCATCACGATTTCTGGAAGATGCCATGCGCTTTGGGCGGCGATCTTTCTCAGGGCGACGACTTTTGTGCGTTCACTTTTCTGTTCCCGCTGTCTAACGGCAGCTTTGGTGTGAAGACGCGAAACTACATTTCTCAGCTTACCTTTGATAAACTTCCTGCGGCCATGCACTCTAAATACGAGGAATTTATCCGTGAAGGAAGCCTGGTTGTGATGGACTGCACCGTGCTGGATATGATGCAGGTCTATGACGATCTGGATGCGCACATTACCGAGATGGAATATGATGTGCGCTGCTTTGGGTACGACCCTTACAATGCGAAGGATTTTGTTGCGCGTTGGGAATCTGAAAACGGCCCTTTCGGCATTGAAAAAGTTATTCAGGGTGCGCGAACAGAATCCGTGCCGCTTGGTGAGCTGAAGAAACTGTCTGAAGAAAGGATGTTGATCTTCGACGAGGTGCTGATGACTTTTGCAATGGGGAACTGTATTGCCGTTGAAGATAATAACGGCAATCGCAAGCTGCTCAAGAAGCGCTACGAACAGAAAATCGACGCTGTGGCCGCTATGCTTGACGCCTATGTTGCATACAAAATCAACAGGGAGGCGTTCGACTAAAGCATGATTTACGAAAGCTATTTGGGCGGTGTTCTTATTCATCACGGCGTGAAGGGAATGAGGTGGGGTGTGCGCCGAACGCCTGAACAACTTGGGCATGTAACCAATTCTGCGGTTGCAAATGCTGAAGAAGCTGTTAAAATAGTAGACGGCGTTTACCAAAGCTCGAAAGGGTTCACAGTCAAGCAGAACAAGTTCACCGAATGGTGCCTGAAGGCCGGAACTGATCACGCCGACGAGTTTTTCAGCGTTGGATATAAAACAACGGATGCTGACAGACTGTTTCGCGATATTGAGAAGGGTTTCGATCTTTCAAAGAAGTGCGATACTGTATCAATCGGAAAGACCCGAGAAAAGTACAGCATTCCCATGTCGCTTGGCGTTACGGCACAAAGACTGTTCAGAACCGTCTGGCAGAAAGATGGGCCGGAATCGAGTTCGCGGTTTGTAACCGCGTATATTGATCGGCGGTTGGAGGAGGATTGATATGGCCTTCGCGTTATTTGACAAGGTCCGCATTGACGGTAAAGGCGTCAACGGAAGTATCGTTGATATTTATACCGATGATGACGGGAAGCAGGTATATACTGTGCAGAGCGATAAACGGGGCTATGTAAACGACCCCGAAGCATACAATGGGGATTACCCTCTGTATGACTGCACAGAGGATCGGTTGACCAAAATCTAACCGCAGCCTGTTCGGCGGCCGTGGACGTGATGTCCGCGGTCTTTTTTTTATGCTCATTTTCGAATTCAAGATATAGGAGGAAAACTGAAATGGCTTTGATGGACAGGCTCAAACATGCCTGGAATATCTTCAAGAACAAAGACCCCACGCAGGTAAATTGGAACATCGGTCCTTCCTACGGGTATCGGCCTGACCGGATGCGCTATACACGCGGTAATGAGCGCTCTATCGTTACTGCGGTGTATAACCGCATTGCGATGGACGTGGCCGCTGTGAATCTGAAGCATATTCGTCTGGATGAAAATGATCGTTACAAAGAGACGATCGATTCCGGGCTTAACAACTGCTTATCCATTGAGGCCAACCTGGATCAGACGGGTCGAGCCTTTATTCAGGATCTCGTGGCGAGCATGCTCGATGAAGGATGTGTTGCGGCTGTCCCTACTGACGCAGATGACGAGCCTGAGGATTCCGGAAATTTTAAGGTATACACGCTGCGTACCGGCAAGATTCTGGAATGGTATCCGCGCCATGTGAAGGTGGAGGTCTATAACGAACAGGAAGGTCAGCGCCAGCAGATTATCATCCCAAAATCGACTGTTCCGCTTATCGAGAATCCGATGTACTCGGTGATGAACGAGCCGAACTCGATTTATCAGCGCTTGGTTCGAAAACTGACCCTTTTGGATGTGGTGGACGAACAGACCAGCAGCGGAAAGCTCGATCTGGTCATTCAGCTCCCCTACATCATCAAGACTGAGGCCAGGCGTGTGCAGGCGGAAAAACGCCGCAGGGATATCGAGAAGCAGCTATCCGAGGGTAAATACGGCATTGCATATACGGACGGAACGGAGCGCATCACACAGCTTAACCGCCCTGTTGAAAACAATCTGATGAAACAGATTGAATACTTGACCTCCATGTTCTTCAGCCAGCTTGGCATCACACAATCCATACTGGATGGGACTGCCGACGAAAAGACAATGCTCAATTACTATAACCGCACCATTGAGCCTATTCTGTCTGCCATTGCTGATGAAATGAAGCGCAAGTTTCTTACGCTTACCGCTCGTTCCCAGAAGCAGACGATCGCCTATTTCCGCGACCCGTTTAAGCTGGTGCCGGTAAACGACATTGCAGAAATTGCCGATAAGTTCACCCGCAATGAGATTATGACCTCAAACGAGATCCGCCAGGTGATCGGGATGAAGCCGAGCAGTGATCCGAACGCAGATGTGCTGCGGAACAAGAATCTGAGCGATTCCTCTAATGCAAGGCAGCTGATCCCGACCAATGCTGGAGCGGATGAAACCAACAATAATGAGGAGACAGGTCAAAATGGATAAAAAGTATGACTTTGCCGGTTGGGCGACAAAAGCGGACATGCGTTGTTCCGACGGTCGCCTGATCGCCAAGGACGCTTTTGCTCATCAGGATGGCGCGAAGGTTCCGATTGTCTGGAACCATAATCACGCTACGCCTGACAGCGTTCTTGGATATGGCATTCTGCACAGCCAGAACGGCAGTATGCGTGTTGAATGCTATTTCAATGATACGGAGAACGGCAAGAACGCCCGGAAGCTGGTGCTTCATGGTGACATCAACGCCCTCTCCATCTATGCCAATCAGCTGAAGGAGCAGGCCAAAACCGTGCTGCACGGTATGATCCGCGAGGTCAGCCTGGTGTATGCCGGCGCCAATCCCGGCGCGTTCATTGATTCTGTGGTCGTTCATGCCGACGGCACTACGACTGTGGATCATGAACAGGGCATTCTTTACACCGGTGAGGAAATCGAATTGTTCGCTGAAATTGAACATGCCGATGACAACGCTGAAAAGCAGGGCGAGGCGAAACACACGCCCGAAAAACCCGAAGATGATAAGGAAACCATGCAGGACATTCTCAACACGCTGACCGAGAAGCAGAAGGATGCCGTTGCCTATATCATCGATACCATCGTCAATTCCGATGATGGCGCTGCTGAAGAATCCGATAAGGATTCCGACGTCAAACACAATTCCGAAATGGAAGAGGAGGAAAACGAAATGAAGCGCAATGTCTTCGACAAGGAAACCGAAAACAAGGACGCCTTCCTGTCCCACGCCGACGGTGAGAAGATCATCGAGATGGCGAAAGCCTACGGCGGCGGCTCTCTGAAGGCGGCTATGGAAGCCTATGTGACCGAAAACAAGAAGGACGAGCTGGCCCATGCCGCGGCTTCGAACATCACCAACATCTCTCAGCTGTTCCCGGAATACAAGGACGTGAAGCCCGGTGCTCCGGAACTGCTGACCACTGATCAGGGCTGGATCGGCAAAGTGCTGACCAGAGTGCATAAGAGCCCCATCAGCCGCATCCGCACCCGCCAGGCCGACGTTCGTGACATTTCCGCTCGCCGTGCCAAGGGCTACACCAAGGGCTCTCAGAAGACTGACGCTGGCGCGATCACGCTGTTGAGCCGCACCACCGATCCCGTTACCGTGTACATCCGCTCCAAGCTGGATCGTGACGATATCATCGATATCACCGATTTCGACGTGGTGCAGTATATGTACGGCCTGGATCGCATGAACCTGAACGAGGAGCTGGCCCGCCAGATCACCATCGGCGACGGCCGCAGCGGCGACAATGCGATTGATCCGACGAAGATCCGCCCGATCTGGCTGGATGATGAGCTGTACTGTATTCATAAGACCGTGGACATCAACGCGATGCGCACTGAACTGACCGGCACCAATTCCACTGCCAACTTTGGCGAGAATTACGTGTATGCCGAGGCGGTTATTCAGAGCCTGCTGTATGCCCGTGAAAAGTGGAAGGGCTCCGGCAACCCGGACTTCCTGTGCACTCCGCATCTGGTGAACGTGATGCTGCTGGCGCGCGACCTGAACGGCCGTCGAATCTACGACAACGTCAACGAGCTGAAGGCTGCGCTGAACGTGAACGAGATCGTCACCGCCGAGCAGTTTGCGGGCAAGACCCGTACCGCCACCGTGAATCAGACCGAGAAGACCTTCGAGCTGCTGGGCCTGATGGTGAACTTTGCCGACTACAGCCTTGGCGCCACCAATGGCGGCGAAATTACCCACTTCACCGACTTTGACATCAACTTCAACCAGGAGGTCAGCCTGCTGGAGACGCGCAGCTCCGGCGCTCTGACCCGTCCGTTCTCCGCCATCGCGCTGGAGAAGGACGTGACCACGCCGTCGCAGAATGCCGGCGACAATACCTGATGAGAGGTCAAAATGGCAAAGTTTTACGGTCCTATCGGGTATGCTGAAACAAAGGAAACGAGACCTGGCGTCTTTCAGGAAATCATCACCGAGCGAAACTACGCAGGGGATGTGCTCCGGAAGGCACGGAGACTCGAATCTGGCGAAACGATCAACGATAACATTTCTGTGAATAACAGTTTGAGTATCATTGCCAACCCGTATGCCTATCAACACTTCTTTGCCATTCGTTATGTGAAATGGATGGGGGCTTTTTGGAAAGTCACGAATGTGGAAGTCCAGAGCCCCCGTCTTATCTTGACGATTGGGGGCGTTTACAATGGGCCGACGGGTTGATTTGCATGAACTGCTTGTGACTTTGGTTGGTTCCAGACACGTCTATTTCCAGCCGCCGTCAGGGTATCAGCTGTCCTATCCGTGCATTGTCTATGAGCGGGAAAAGATTGGTACGCTGTTTGCCAATAACAAGCCTTTTTGCCATAGTAATCGCTATTCGGTTACCGTGATCGATCAGGATCCTGAATCCACGATTCCGGGACGGATTGCCGAGCTTCCGATGTGCGTTCACGACAGGCAATTCGTATCCGACAATCTATACCATGATGTTTTTACACTCTACTACTAATTAAAAGGAGGATTCCACTATGCCTAACAACGCTCGTTTGACCTGGGATGAGGCCGAAAATCGCAAGTATGAATACGGCGTATCTCAGGGCGTTCTGTTTCCCATGAAGGACGACGGCACCTATGACGCTGGTAAGCCCTGGAACGGCCTGACCAATGTTACCGACCAGCCGGAAGGCGCAGACATCAACAAGATGTATGCCGATGGCATCTACTACGCCGGTATTCGCGGTGCTGAAGAGTATCACGCCAGCATCGAGGCGTATTTCTATCCCGACGAATTCGCCGAATGCGATGGCTCTGCCGAGCCTCTTCCCGGTATGTATGTCGGCCAGCAGGCCCGCAAGAAGTTCGGTCTTTCCTGGCGCACCGAGATCGGCAATGCCAACACCGACAAGCTGGGCTATAAGATTCATGTGGCTTACGGCCTGAGCGCGTCGCCTACCGAGAAGTCTCACGACACGGTGAACGATTCTCCGGAAGCCAATCCCTGGAGCTGGGATACCGAAGGCACCCCTGTACCTATGACCGGCTATAAGCCCACGGCGAAGCTGGAGTTCGACTCCACTAAGCTGACTACCAACCAGATGAAGGCGCTGGAGGACCTGCTGTACGGCAGCGCCACCGCAGCTTCCAAACTGCCTACCCCGAATGAGATTTTGACCGCTCTTCAGGCTGTCACGGACTGATTTCGGAAAACGAGAATGGGTCGAGCCGGATTTGCAATTCCGGAGGGATACACCGTTGGGTGACGTTGGAGGGGACACCACCCGCTTTTATTTGAAAGGAGAAATGAAAAATGCTTAAAAAGACGATCACCTATACCGACTATGACGGCAAACAGCGCACCGAGGATTTCTTCTTCAACCTTTCCAAGTCGGAAGTGCTGGAGATGGAAATGGGCATTAACGGCGGCATGACCAAGCTGATTCAGCGTCTGGTGGCCGAGCAGGATATGGAGCGCATCACCAAAACCTTTAAGGACATTATCTTGAAGGCCTATGGTGAGAAGTCGCTCGACGGCAAGTATTTCGAGAAGTCCGAAGAGAAGTCCCGCCGCTTTAGTCAGACGGGGGCTTATGACGAGCTGTTCCTTGAGCTGCTTGACCCGGACAAGTGCACGCTGTTTATTAACGGCATTCTGCCCCAGGACGCACTTGCTCAGGCGAACGCCATGAAGGAAGGCTCCAACCCCGCTGATCTTGCGGTTATAAAGTAAGGGCGTGGCCCGAATGCTGCAAGTTACGATACCGGGGTACGAATGGTTTGATGAGAAAACCAACAGCTTCGGTTGCACCAAGGAAACGACCTTGCAGCTGGAGCATTCGCTGGTTTCTATTCATCGCTGGGAGCAGAAATGGTGCAAGCCGTTTTTGGGCAAGGAACCTAAAACCGCAGAAGAATGCGCTGATTACATTCGCTGCATGACGCTGACCCAGCATGTTGACCCAGCTGTCTATAACGGCATTACCGTCGAAGTGATGGACAAGGTCAACAACTATATCGAAGCGCCCATGACAGCGACATGGTTCAGCGATAAAGATAAGCAAGGATCTCCCCACCGGGAGGTCATTACATCCGAAGTCATTTACTATTGGATGATTTCACTTAATATCCCCTGGGAATGCCGCAAGTGGCACCTGAATACATTGCTGACCCTGATTCGCGTATGCAACGCCAAAAATGCTCCCAAGAAGAAGCAAAGCCGGCGTGAAATGATGGAACAGAGAACAGCCATGAACAAGGCGCGCCGCGCACGGCTGAACAGCAAAGGATAAAAAAGGAGGTGGAACAGAGAGCTGTGATTAAGGTCAAACATAAAGGCAATTTCCGGAATACGGAAAGATTCTTCGCACAGGCACCCAAGGCCGTGAAGCGAGAGATTTTGGAAACGTATGGTCGGGCCGGAGTCACGGCTCTTGCCTCCGCAACTCCGGTCGATTCTGGAGAAACAGCCGCCGCATGGGGTTATGAGATTGTTCAGACCAGCGGCGGCCATTCTATTTTTTGGACAAATTCTCACATCAATAAAGGCGTAAACATTGCCGTGATTCTCCAATACGGGCACGGCACCGGCACGGGCGGCTATGTGAAAGGGATTGATTATATCAACCCCGCGCTGCGTCCGGTCTTTGAGCAACTCGCTGACGCCGCCTGGAGGGAGGTCATGTCATCGTGAGCAACAATGTCGATAAGCGCGTTGTTGAGATGCAGTTTGACAACAAACAGTTTGAGAATGGCATCCAGGAAAGCGTTAAGTCGCTTGACGATCTGAAAAAGGGGCTTGACTTAGAAAAATCGGCAAAGGGACTCGAAGCGATCGACAAGGCCGCAAGTAAAATCGACCTGAGCAGATTGTCCGACGCCGCACAATCCGTTGCCGACAGGTTCTCTTTCATGGGGAACCTGGTGCAGAACGTATACAAGCGAATTGGCGACGCAGCGCTGAACGCGATCGTTCCCGTACAGAATTTTATTAAAGCACTGACCATCGATCCCGTGCAGACTGGTATGCAGGAGTACGAGACGCAAATCAATGCAATTCAGACCATCCTATCCAACACTCGTGATGCGATGACCAAGCAGGGCCTGAGCGATTCCGAGCGACTTGCGATTGTCAACGACCGTCTTGACCAGTTGAATCATTACGCAGACAAGACGATCTACAATTTCACGGAAATGACCCGGAACATCGGCACATTTACCGCTGCCGGTGTTGAATTGGACACAGCTGTGCAATCCATTCAGGGTATTGCAAACCTGGCTGCCATATCTGGCTCGACCAGCGAGCAGGCCAGCCGTGGCATGTATCAGCTTTCGCAAGCGATTTCAACCGGCACGGTGAGGCTGATGGACTGGAATTCCGTGGTCAATGCAGGTATGGGCGGCGAAGTGTTTCAGAAGGCTCTTCTGCGCACGGCTAAAGCAATGGGCAAAACGGTGGAATACACCGTTACGGAAACGGATAAGGCTGGAAAAAAAGTAAAGAAAACAGTCCAGCGCACCGTGGACGAAGTGATCGCAGAGGAAGGCTCTTTCCGCGACAGCTTGTCCAAAGGCTGGCTGACAAGCGATATCCTGACGGCAACACTCGAACAGTTCTCCTGGGACTTCGAGCAAATCGCTAAAGACATGGGCTACACGTCTGCCAATATGGAAGAGGGCGTGCTCAAGGCCATGGAGATGAAAAAGAGCGAGCTACTCGCGCAAGGCTATACGTCAGAAGAAGCCGATGAGATTCTCCAGCTGGCAAAGGATGCGACTGAGGCCGCCACCAAAGTGAAAACCTTTACGCAGCTTTTTGATACGCTAAAGGAAGCGGCGCAGAGCGGCTGGACGCAGACGTGGGAATATATTATCGGTGATTTCGAGGAAGCAAAAGCGCTTCTGACCAGCATGAGCGATTTCTTCGGGAAGATCATTGACGAATCTGCTACTGCAAGAAATGAAATTGTAAAAGGCTGGAAGGATCTTGGCGGCCGCGACGAGCTGATTCAGAGCTTCTGGAACATCGTGTATGTTATCCAGAATGTTGTTAATGCCGTCCGCACCGAATTCCAGAAAGTGTTCCCGCCCAAGACAAGCGAGCAGCTTTTCAACATGACCAGGGGCTTCCGCGAACTGACCGACCGAGTGAAGGCTTTCACGGAAAACGAAGAGCAAATGGACAAGATTCGCCGTATCGTTGCCGGTATGGCGAACGGGCTGGACATCATTCGTCAGGTAATCGGCGGCGTATGGCAGGTTGCCAAAGAGGCCTTCGGCTACATTTCTCCCTATGCCGGCGATCTGATTGAGCTTATCGCCAAGGGCGCCGACAAGATCACGGAATTTAATCAGCGTTTGAAAGAGACCGGTGGTGTGCAGAACGCAGTCGAAAAGGTCACCAACTTCATCAAGAAGATGGTTGACGCGGTGAAAGACTTCATTCAGGCTACGGAAGAACTGTTCAGCAACGGTCCGGATGGGATTACCGAGAAAATCAAGGACTGGTTCAATCATTTTTCCGAAATCGGGGAAAAGATCAGCAAATTCTTTGACGGAAACGAAATTCTCAAGAGTATCAAAACCTTCTTTTCCAGCATTGGTGAGAGCGTTAAGAATTTCGCGACCAATATGGATGGCGCGGATATTGCGGTGATTCTTGGCGCGCTGCTTGGCGGCGGTGTTCTTCTGAAAATTCGGAATTTTATCAAGAGTCTTACCGACATTAAAGAGTCGATCTGCGGTGGAATCGAAGGCATTTCCGATGGGATCGCTGACACGCTTGGTTCTTTCAAATCAAAGAAAGACATCACAAAATCTGTCCTCAATATTGCCGCTTCCCTTGCCCTGATTGCTGGCGCGCTGTATATCGTTGCCAAGATCGATCCTGATCGACTTGGGGACGCGGTGTTCACCATGGGTATCATGCTGACGGCAATTACAGCCTTTGCCTTCATTCTCAGTAAAATCAAGCTGAAGAATGCGGCGGGGCTGGCGGCCGCCAGTATGGGGCTAATGCTTCTCGGCTCTGCCATGCTCGTCTTTGCCAGCGTCATTGAACGCATCGGCAAACTGGACGGTGAAACGCTGGTCAAGGGCATTGCAGGTCTCGGTGCTGTGCTGCTGGAGCTGACTGTTTTCATGGCGTTGACCAGGAAGGCTAAGATGGGCCTATTCAAAGGCGCCGGACTGGTTCTTCTTGCCACTTCGCTGAAAATTTTCGCAGATGTGGTGGCCAAGCTCGGCGGTATGGATACGAAAACCATCACCAAGGGCATTGCCGGTCTCGGCGCTGTCTTACTTGAGCTGGCCGTATTCCTTGGCTTGACCAAAAAGGTCAAAATGGGGCTTTTCAAGGGCGTCGGGCTGATTCTGCTTGCCACATCTTTGAATCTGTTTACCAACGCCGTCAAGAAAATTGGCAGCCTTGAAACCGGAACAATTGTCAAAGGTATTGCTGGTCTCGGTGCTGTCTTACTTGAGCTGGCTGTATTCCTCTCCCTTACGAAGAAGGCCAATCTTGGCGTATTCAAGGGCGCTGGACTGATCCTGCTGGCTGTTTCGATCAACATGTTCGCCGATGCGATTCAGAAGATCGGCGGCATGGAAACGGATGCCATCGTTAGGGGGATTGCCGGACTTGGCGGGGTGCTGCTGGAGCTTGGAATCTTCCTTGCCCTTACGAAGAAGGCCAATCTTGGCGTATTCAAGGGCGCTGGACTGATCCTGCTGGCTGTTTCGATCAACATGTTCGCCGATGCGATTCAGAAGATCGGCGGCATGGAAACGGATGCCATCGTTAGGGGGATTGCCGGACTTGGCGGGGTGCTGCTGGAGCTTGGAATCTTCCTTGCCCTTACGAAGAAGGCCAATCTTGGCGTATTCAAGGGCGCTGGACTGATCCTGCTAGCTGTTTCGATCAACGTGTTCGCTAACGCGCTCAAGAAAATTGGCAGCCTTGAAACCGGAACCCTTGTTAAGGGCATTGCCGGGCTTGGCGCTGTACTGCTTGAGTTGGCTGCGTTTCTTGCGTTGACCAAGAAAGCGAAGCTGGGCGTGTTCAAGGGCGCTGGATTGATTCTGATGGCCGTGTCGCTGAACAGCTTCGCCGAGACCATTGCAAAGATTGGCAAACTGAAAACCAAAACAATCATCAAGGGCGTGGCTGGCCTTGGGCTTGTACTGCTTGAAATTGCAGCGTTCATGAAGATCATGAACAAGACCAAGATCACCGGCATCACCAAATCGCTTGTTATGCTCGGCTTGATGGCGCTGTCTCTACAGGTATTTGTGAAAGCGCTGAAACACCTGGATGGCGTTGAGATGGGCCAAATGCTGGCGTTCTCTACTTCGTTCGGTGTTGCGCTGCTTTCGCTTTCCGCTTCCATGATGCTCATCAGCAAGGTTCCTGTAACCGCAGCTCTTGCTGGCATTGCCAAGCTGGCGCTGGTTGCAGCTGCTATCGTGGGTCTGATGGCCGTATTCGGAGCGGCGGAGCAGGCATGGAGCGTTTCTTCTTATATTAACAGCTTCGGAGATATGACTGAAGCAATCGGAAAGGCTATCGGCAGATTTGTCGGAGGTCTTGGCGCTGGCGTTATGCAAGGATTGAATCTCCCGCAGATTGGCAGCGACCTTTCCGACTTTATGACGAACATTCAGCCTTTCCTGGATGGATGTAAGGGCGTTGATGAATCTGTAAAAACCGGAGTTGGGAATCTGGCATCCGCTATTACTGCAATCGGCGGTGCGGAGATCGTTTCCGCTATCAGTTCCTGGTTCGTCGGCGATAACCCGATCAGTCAATTCTCTGATGATATCGGAATCATTGCCACTGCCCTGAACAATTTCGCAGCCGGCATTAGCGGGTTTACTGAAACGGATAACTCTAACCTGACAAATGCCACCAACGCTGCGAAAGGCTTGGCCGAGCTTGTGAAAGCCGTGCCATGGGAAGCGCCTGAGTGGGCCAAGGCTGTGACCGGAAGCAAAGATGTTGAGGGATTCGCAGATGACGCGGCAACTCTCGCTACGGCTCTGCTGAATTACGCCACTAATATTTCTGGTTTCAGCGCAACGATCAGTGAAACCGACGTTACGAATTCCACGAACGCCGCAAAAGCACTGGTTGAATTGCAGCAGGCACTTCCGGCCGAAGGAGGCTGGATTCAGAGCTTGCTCGGCATTAAAGATCTTTCTACCTTTGGGGAACGTGTACCGGGGTTTGCTACCGGCATGAAAGCCTATGCGAAAGAAATCAGCGGCTTTTCATCCACTGTGACCCAGACGGACATTGACAATTCCACGAATGCCGCAAAGGCATTGATCGGGCTTGAAAATTCTCTGTCTGGCGAAGGTGGACTGCTGCAAGATTTGATCGGCATTAAGGATCTGACTACCTTTGCCGGTAAGGTGCCTGGTTTTGCATCCGGCATGAAAGCCTATGCTGCCGAAATCAGCGGGTTTAGTTCCTCTGTTACACAGACGGACATTGATAATTCCACAAATGCTGCAAAGGCATTGATTGCTTTGGAAGGTTCGCTATCTGGTGAAGGCGGCTTGCTTCAGAACATCATGGGCGTGAAAGATCTTACGACTTTCTCTGCCAAAATTCCGGGGTTTGCTACTGGCATGAAGGCCTACGCCAAAGAAATCAGCGGGTTCTCGTCTACGGTTTCCGAAGCAGACATCATGAATTCCACTAATGCTGCAAAAGGTTTGGTCGAGCTTCAAAATGCTCTTCCTTCCGAAGGTGGCTGGCTTGACGGAATTATTGGCGTGAAGGATCTGACGAGCTTTGCCGAGAAGATTCCGGGATTCGCTACTGGAATGAAAGCCTATGCTGCCGAAATCAGCGGGTTCAGTTCAACTGTAACTGAGTCCGATGTAGCAAACTCTACCAATGCGGCCAAAGCGCTGGTCGAACTCCAGAATGCTCTGCCTGCGGAGGGTGGTTTGCTCGACAGATTGCTCGGCATTAAAGATCTTTCTTCTTTTGCTGAGAACCTTCCAGGATTTGCTGCCGGTATGGTGGCTTATGCTGCTGAAATCACAGGGTTTAGCAGCAGTGTTACTGACGGAGACATTACCAATTCTACCAACGCTGCTAAAGCTCTGGTCGAACTTCAGAATGCGCTTCCTACTGAAGGCGGAATTCTTGACGGCCTTCTTGGCATCAAGGATCTTTCTGTCTTTGGCGAGCGAGTGCCCGGTTTCGCAGCTGGCATGAAGGCCTATGCTACAGAAATTTCTGGATTCACGGCCTCCGTTTCCGAAGCTGATATCACCAATTCTACCAATGCTGCAAAAGCCTTAATCGAGCTCCAAAACGCGCTTCCTACGGAAGGCGGTATGCTCGATAAGCTGTTTGGCATTAAGGATCTTGGAACTTTTGCCGAGAAGATTCCGGGTTTCGCTAAGGGCATGGTCGCTTACGCCACGCAAATTTCCGGGTTTACGTCTACGGTTTCTGATGCAGATGTTACCAATTCCAATAATGCCGCTAAGGCCTTAATCGAGCTTCAGAATGCGCTTCCAGCGGAGGGCGGCACGCTCGACAAGCTGCTTGGTATCAAGGATTTAGGAACATTCGCTGAACGCATTCCTGGTTTTGCAGCTGGCATGGTCGCTTATGCAGCAGAAATTTCCGGATTTACCACCACCGTTACTCAAGACGACATTACCAACTCTACCAATGCGGCGATGGCGCTGGCAGGTCTGGCCAATTCAATTCCCACTGAGGGCGGATGGGTGCAGACTATTCTTGGTCAGCAGGATCTTGGTACTTTCGGCGAAAAGTGCGCCCAGCTGGGCGCCGGCTTGGCCTCGTTTGCTGCTAATATCGGCAGCGTCAGCACGCAGGAAACCTCCAATGCTCTTGAAGCTATGGGGCTGATTACGCAGTTTACCAATGGGCTGAGCAGCGAAGGCGGCGTATTTAATGCGATCGGAAAGTTCTTTGGCGGCCAGCAGGATATTGTCGGGCTTTCTGAAAAGATGGCTACGGTCGGCACGAATCTGGCGACGTTTGCTTCCCAACTGAGCGCCGCTGACTTCTCTAATACAGAACAAGCGACACAGATTCTGACAGACATGCAGACTTTCATCGGAACGCTCGAAACCAAGGGTGGCGTCTGGGCAGATATTGGGGCGTTCTTTGGCGGAAGCAAGGATATTGTCGGATTATCAAGCAGTATGGCTTCCTTCGCTAACAATTTCAGCACTTTCGCAACTGGAATTACCGGGGCTTCTCAGGCTGCAACTGATTTTGCCACGGTGCAGACAATCGTAACCGCGTTTACCACGCTTGCGGACTCCATCAAGGAAGGAAACGTAGACACCGGGGATATTGAGTATGCCGCTGAACTGATGGCAGATTCCTTTGTCACCACGATGGCGGCCACGATTTCCAATGGCGGAGATCAGGTTGGCGCTGCTGCGGTTGCGCTTTCCTCCTCCGGAACAACGGCTGCGCAGGGAACCTACTTGGTCTGGTATCGAACCGGTCAGAACCTCAGTAAAGGTCTTTCCAATGGTATTTCTTCTATGGCTGGCTCCGTAAGACGAGCGGCCACGAATGCGGCTGCCGGTGCAACCAGAGCGATTCAAATCACCTGGTCCGTTCATTCCCCGTCGAGAGTGGGACGTGATTTGGGTATGAACTTCGATCTGGGCATCGCTGGCGGCTTGGATCGTTACTCAAGGGTTGTGAGCCAGAGCGCCGAGGGCATTGGTGAAAACGCGGTTGATTCCGCGAAAACCATGCTTCGTGGTACGGATTACAGCATCTTTGATTTTATCGATCCTAACCCGACAATCAGACCTGTGCTTGATTTGAGCAATGTTCGATCTGGCGTTGGTATGATTGGCGGGATGCTCAATTCCGATCAGGTTTTGAGCGGCGGGCTATTCAATAGCATCAATTTCAACAAGGGCGTTAATGCCCTGAATTTTGATGGCGCCAGAATCGCAGGCGGAATAAACAATAAGGATGTCATTGCCGAATTGCAGTCGCTTGCGAACCGCTTTGACAATCTCAATGAAGCGGTTACCAACATGAAGGTTGTGCTGGATTCCGGCGAACTGGTTGGCGCTACTTCACGCAAAATGGACAACCAGCTTGGTGAGTTGGCAATGAGACGAGGAAGGGGGAATTAAATGTATCATTCGATCACGATTGGCGATAAAAACACCTGGGACGATTGGCATTTAATTCCCGCCACTCGCCCGCTGTTCAACCCGCCGACGGTAAAGGAAAACATGGTGAACATTCCGGGGGGAGACGGCGTGCTCGATCTGACCGCCTCTCTCGCCGGGAGACCCACCTACAACAATCGAACCGGTTCCTGGACTTTCTATGTGCAGAACGGGTTCAAGGATTGGTCCGTGCTGTATAGTGAAATCATGGTCTATCTCCACGGGCAGACCTTCAAGGCGATTCTGGAGGATGATCCTGCGTATTTCTATGAAGGGCGGTTTTCCGTCAATCAGTGGAAATCCGATAAGGATTACTCTCAGATTGTGATTAACTACAATGTTGGGCCTTATAAGAAAGAGATCAATAATACCGGCTCGGACTGGCTTTGGGATCCCTTTAACTTCGAAATTGGCATTATCCGAAACTACAAGAATCTCTCCGTGCTGACTTCGCTCACGGTCGTTGTTGAGGGTGATATGATGGATTCAGTTCCGGTCATCATCGCCTCGGCCTCCGGAATGCAGGTCACATATGAGGGTAAGACGTACAGCCTGAGCAAGGGCGCAAACACGATCCCTCAAATTGTGCTGCACAGCGGAGAGAACACGCTGATATTCGCCGGTCAGGGTACGATCACAATCGAGAATACTGGAGGGCGACTGTAAATGTTTTATATTTATGCGAATGGCAAATCCATCTTTCAGCCGATGGACAACAGTCTATCCTTGTTCACACCCAAGCTGACGCTTGAAATGGGCAAGGCAGGTGCGCTTTCCTTCCAGATTCCGCCCAGCAACCGCTACTACAATGCCCTTCCCCAGTTGACTACGATGATTACCGTAGAGATGGACGATGTGGAGATCTTCCGCGGACGCGTACTGACAAATAACCGTAATTTCAACAATGTGCGCACGGTCTACTGTGAGGGCGATCTCGCCTATCTGGTGGATACGGTGCAAAAGGCAGAGCGGTATAACGGCAAGACCCACGATCTTTTCCGAAAAATTATCGAGGCGCACAACAAACGCGCAGGCGCGGATAAACAGTTCCTTGTGGGCGACATCACCATCGAAAACAGGGACGTGGTGCTCTCCGGTAAGTCCGACGAGGTGCAGGATGAGGAAACCGGCAAGTTCGATTACAAGCAGATCGCCATCAATTCCATTGCGGATGAATGGCAGAACAGCTTCGACTTTATCCAGAACTGCCTGATCGACTACACTGGCGGCTATCTGCGCACGCGCCGTCAAAATGGAAAAACCTATATTGATCTACTACTGGATTATGGAAATAATGCCACGCAGGACATTGAATTCGGCAAAAACATGCTGGATCTGACGGAAGAAGTATCCGCCGAGGATGTGTTCACGGTGCTGATTCCGTTGGGGGATGAGAACCTGACCATCGAATCCGTGAACAACGGCAGCGATGAGCTGGTGGATGCGACGGCTGTGGAACGCTATGGGCGCATTGTCAAGACGCATGTGTTCGACAGCGTGAATACGCCGGAAACGCTGCTTGAAAACGGCAGGCGCTTTCTGGCCAGCAATGTGAATGTTCCGGTTACACTGACAGTGAAAGCCGTTGACATGCATCTGGTGGACCCCAATGCCAGCCCGATCTATGTTGGTGATAAGGTGCATTTGATTTCTGCGGCGCATGGCATGGCTGACGAGCTGGTCTGCACCAAGATCGAATACGATCTGGAGAACCCGGCTAACAACACCTACACCTTCGGCACGCCAAAACAGAGCCTGACCGAGCGATACCGCAAGGATAAGGCGAAGCAGGACGCCGAACAGACCCGTGGAGGCGGCGGAGGCGGCGGTGGCGCGGGAGAAGCCGCCAGCGAAGAGGCAAAGAAACAACTCGATGAGTTCTTCGATGCCTGGATCAATGTCAATCCGGAAGCCGCTCATATCGACCTTGGGACGCTCTATAAGAAGTTCAATGACGCAAAAGAGATACTTGAGTCATCGTGCGGCATTTCTCTGGACGCTCCGACCGGGAACATCAACATCAAGACTCTGCGTAAAGAGTTTGATGATATGGATCAGGTTCAGAAGGAACAGGCCGCCTATATCGATTTGCTAAACAATGAACTTGGTGCTCGTATTTCCCTGGTCGCCTCGCAGCATCAGGAATTGGCCAATCTGGAGGCCGGTCACTATGCAGAAATGACCGTTTCGGCGAACGATCAGGAATCCAAAATCGCGGCCAATACGGAAAGCATTCAGAATCTGGATGGCCAGATAATGGAATCCCGGACGAGCATCACGCAGCTGTCCAATGATCTACAGGCGCAGATCGCGCTGGAAGCGGAGCATAAGAGGACGCTGGACAGCCAGATCGGCACCACGAAAACCAGCATCCAGCAGGTAACGGATGATCTGAAGGCGCAGATTGCGCTGGAAGCATCCCATAACAGCGACCATGGGACGAAGATCGCGGCCCTTGAAGTGCGGGCGAGCAATACTGAATCCGCCATTACGGCGAAGGCCGATAAGGCGACGCTGAATTCCAAGGTCGCCACGATCAATTCCAATATCACCACCATCAATGGCGATATTACGAATATCAACACGGAAATCACCAACATCAAGACACTGATTGCAAATGAGATCAGTGCTATCAAGACTGATACCGTGTGGCTTGATTCGTCCATCGCCAAGATCACCCAACTTCGGGCTGCGAGCATTCAAGTCGCCAGTTCGCTTTTTCTGCGTGGAAAAATGGTGGCGACTGAAGAATATGTCAATCAAAAATGTTCAGGCTTTGCCACGCAGGCCTGGGTGGAAGCTAAAGGATACCTTACCAGTATTCCATCCTCCTTGACCGTGGACTCCTTGAAAGCCACAAGCAGCATGTCCATCGGCGTTGAAAAGGTGGCGACCCAGTATTGGTGCCTCGTTACGAAAAAGTACGCCACACAGGACTGGGTGAAAGAGCAGCTGGCCAATTACGCGCTGGCTTCGCATTCTCACGCTTGGAGCTCCATTACGGGTAAGCCGTCTACCTTCACACCTTCTTCCCACCGGCACAGCTTTTCTGGCTCGACCAGCATTTCCACCGGCCATACCCACGATGTGAAAGTAGGTAGTAAACGATATACTTCCCTTGGCGCATCCAGGTACAAGTTCGATATCAAGATTTCCGGCAACACCGGCTACAACTAAGGAGGATTCGTTCAATGCAGACTTTGTATGAATTCGGCATGGAAGTGACCAGAGTTCGTGAGGCGATTGATTCCATTGAGGTTCGCGGCCATGAGAACGCTTCCTTGGTGGAGTACGCCTTCAATAAGTGCAATGACATCATTGCCGCCATTAACAGCGTGGTTCAGCAGCAGAATCAAAATGGAGAGGAAGGCGCACGTGATCTGGCAGAGGAGGGCGACATGAATGGCGAGCAGGATTCAGCAGCTACTGAATAACATCAATAATGCCGTTTACGGAGAAGAGGTTCGCAGTTCCATTCACGACGCTATCAAAGAATGCTATGACGACGTAACGGTCGCCAAAACAAAGGCCGATTCCGCCGCCGCAAACGCTAATCAGGAGGCTACTCAATCCGAAGCCCAGACGAATCTGGCCAAAACGGCGACGGCTAATGCCAACAGCGCCGCTACGGCTGCGAATAATGCGGCCAGCGCTGCCAACGCAGCCGCTTCTTCTGCTAATGACGCTGCGGATCGGGTTGATGAAGCCGTTCTTTCTGCCAATCAGGCAGCTTCAAACGCTAATGCTAAGGCGAAAAGCGCTTCCGATGCGGCTGACGCAGCGAACGCAGCCAAAACGGCGGCGGATGCTGCCGCAACGAGTGCTTCTTCCGCTGCCCAGATGGCGACAACGGCCGCCAATACGGCGGATGAGAAAGCCACTCTTGCCGGGCAGAAAGCGGCAGCAGCGCAGACAGCGACAGAGAACGCTAACACAGCGAAGGATGCTGCTGACAATGCCGCATCAGCTGCGAATACCGCCGCTGCGTCCGCAATCTCTGCGGCTTCAAATGCCAACGAGAAGGCCTCACTTGCAGAAGAAAAGGCTAATCTTGCCGACACGAAAGCGACCGCAGCCAATCAGGCGGCGACAGTGGCTTCCTCGGCTGCCGATAGCGCGACCGCCGCCGCACAGGCGGCAAATGCGGCCGATACGAAGGCAACCGCTGCTGCGGACAGCGCCAACAGTGCCGCTACCGCTGCGAACGAAGCAGCAGAAGCGGCTAACTCAGCTGCTGATACCGCCACTGAAAAAGCTTCCGCTGCCAATGCAGCGGCAACGAATGCCGATGAAAAGGCTGCGAATGCACAGGCTGTAATCAATGACGTGAATACCGCCGTGAAAAACTGCGATGTCGCTACAGCCAACGCAAACCAAAAGGCGTTAGCTGCGGAGAATGCTGCGGCACTGTGCGAAGCAGCGACGAACTCTGCAAACGATTCCGCAGTAAACGCCACCTCAGCCGCTCTTGAGGCTAATCAATCAAAAAACGCCTGTAATACCGTCACCTATGAGGCCAACAACGCAAAGCTTGCCTGCGATGAGGCGGTTGCCGGCCTTCCAAGCGTTTTGCAGGAGATGTTTGAAGCGCTGGGGCTATCTCTTGTGGAGGGCAAGCTCTGCACAAAGGTGGTGAGAGCGGATGGCTAATATTTCGACGCTTCTCGGACAGATCCTCAAGGCCGTATATGGAAAAGATGTGCGGCAATCTATCCATGACGCCATCTCCCAGTGCTACGATGATGTGATCAGCGGAAAAACGCTTGCGGATAAAGCAGCTGCCAATGCGAACACCGCCGCAGAGCAGGCAAGGGCCAGCGCGGACGACACCATTGAAAACATGACCACACAGACCAACGCCGCCATCGCCAGCTGCAACCGCGCGTCCACCGCCGCCAATAACGCCGCTTCCAATGCTTCTGCAAAAGCGACCGCTGCGAATAATGCGGCGATTACCGCGAACGACGCGGCGGCAGCGCTGCCCGGACAGCTGCAAAGCACGCTGGATAGCCTTGGGTTATCCGTTCAGAATGGAAAGCTCTGTGTCCGCGTGGAACGATCCTGATGAAAAAGGAGGAAACGATAGATGATTACAGTTCCCGAGCATCCGCTTCACTTTGTTGGCCGTCAGCAGACCAGCGGTGAAGTGGATTACGTACAGGATGGAAGGCTCCATCAAGGCGCAAACGCTCCCTCCGTTCTGGTGGGATCGGAAAATGACCTTTCCCTGCTCAACGAGCACTATCACCCAGGAACCATCGCTTATACTGCCGGTTTCAAGAAAATGTGGCAGATGGGCGTAGACGGCTCCTGGGTTTCTTTGACGTAAGGAGGAGTGAACCGATGGATGCAGCAACTCTTGGCGCAGCTATCGCCATTGCGAAATCGATTCCGAACACCGCCGTGGGCGACGCGACCGCCGCAGCCAACCGCGCCGAGGCGGCTGCCCAATCCGTGGAGGATTCCGCGGCGTAGATCGCTCTGTTTCAGGCGCTGGGCCTCACGCTCCAGGACGGAAAAATTTGCGTGAAAGTTGAAAAGGAGTGATACCGATATGAGTACCATCACCAATGATCCCATCATGCTCAACGAAACGGGCATGCTGATCAAAGACGCGCTGGACCGTCAAAATGGTTATCTGGCCATGCTGGCGGAGGGCAAGCGCAGCGAAATTTACAGCTCCATGGCGCAGATCGCCCATTTGGTGCGCACCAGCAGCCTGGACGAGCTGCCCCGGTTGTTCCCGATTGGTGATCAGATTATCGCGCCGTGGAAGGACATAGACGACAGCGCCCACAATACGGACGAGACCGCCTATCAGGTGGCCTGGAATATCGTAAACCACGGCATGGTGACGCTGAAGGATGGAAGCGAGGTGCCGGGCCTATGGCTCCAGATGCACCTGTGCTCTGCCTATGGCGTGCAGTTCAGTCGTCAGCAGGCGTTCGTGAATTGTCCGGACGGTCTGGCTGCGGGAACCTACTACGTTACCTTCGGCGCGAAGTGGGGCAGCAAGGGCGCGGACGCAGGCACAACCTGGCAGTTCACCCTGACGCAGGCTGTGCCAGCAGGTGGTCGTCTGAGCGGTTTTGAGAGCCTGCCGGATGTGGCGACCACCGCGTTCAAGGTAAAGAGCTGGGCAACGCCCGATGCGGCCAGCCCCATTGAGACGGTTGACGTGACTTCTGGCAGCGATGGAACCAGTCTCGGCACAATGCAGCTTGCCTCTGTTGGCGATGACGGACTGAACTCCATGCAATGCGTGGGCTACGGCCATAACCGCTGGGGTACCTCGGCAATTCGCCAGTACCTGAACGCCGCTGACAACAATTGGTGGACGAGCCAGGAGGATTTCGACATTCGCCCGGATCAGTATACCAAGAAAGGCTTTATGTCCGGCTTCTCGGACGATTTCCTTGCCGCCATCAAGCCAGTCAAGGTGACCACCGCGCTGAATACTGTGGAAGGTCTCTCCGCAACCACGGAGGACACCTACGATACGTTCTTCCTGCCGTCGCTTGAGCAGATGAACGCTAATCCGCAACTGGCGAACGTGGAAGGCAGCTACTGGCCGTATTGGCGTAAGCGCCTCGGCGTGACCGGCCCCGTCGGCTGGTACGATTCCAATAAATTCGAGGGCTTCAAGATTCCGGCGCTGAACGCAAATTCTCCGCAGAACGTGCGTTTGCGGAGTGCTATTCGTGGCAATGCGATTTATACGTGGAATGTGTTTTCCGCGGGCTATGTCAGCACCAACTACGCCAGCTACGCGCTTCGTTTCTCCCCGGCTTGTGTCATCTGCTAATCGCTCCCCATCCGGGCGGAACGCCCGCCTGAAAGGCTCCGCCCGGAAATTATGAGGAGCAAACATGGTTTACGACGCACTAAAAATCAGTGATTAAAAAGCAAGAAAGCGCGCGCCAGCGAAGCGCAGAGCGTGCGTGCAATAGAAGGAGGGAAAAGCCATGGAATATGTGAAGAACACTATGAATCTCGCTGAAAAGCAGGCGCTGGAAGTTGCCAGAATGGAAACGGAAGCGCTGAAAAAGACGGCGAACATCGCCTTTGTGGTTATGGCCGAAAAGGGCGATATCGACGATACCACAGCCATGGAAAACATCGACGTGTTTGCGCCCTGGCAGAGCGGCATCGCCTATAAGCAGGGCGACCTGCGCACTCATGGTGAAGGCGAGCAGCGGAAGCTCTATCGCTGCGTGCAGGCGCACACGTCGCAGGACGATTGGACGCCGCCTGCTGCTGCGTCTCTCTGGGCGCTGACCGCCGATCCGGCGGAAGAGTGGCCCGCATGGTCTCAGCCTATCGGCGCTCATGACGCTTACGAAAAGGGCGCAAAGTGCAGCCATAACGGCAAGCATTGGGTGTCCGACGTGGATAATAACGTGTGGGAGCCCGGAGCCTATGGCTGGACGGAGGCAGAGGACTAATGTCCGTACCCGTCGGTGAAAGAGAGGAAGGAAAGTTTTCGCTGCTGATTAAGGCAGAGAGCCTGGCTCGATACACCATCGAGATTACGGCAAACGAAAAGGTCTTCCTTCCCGAATACAGGAAACAGGTAACGGATGACATCGTCGAGACGGCGAAGAACATCTATCTGGGGATCCGTGAAGCGAATGACGTGAACGTCCGGGTTGGAACGCCGTTTCAGCTGGGCGATTACCGCGAACGGAGCAATCTGCAAAGACAGGCGCTGCGTAACTGCAAGCGCCTTCTTTATTTGATTGATCTGGCGCATCGCATTTTCCATTTGAGTTCCCGCCGCGTGGCATACTGGGGGCAGATGGTGGTGAATGTGAAAAACCGTGTATGCGGCTGGATCGATGATGACGCCAATCGCTTCATGCTCAGGTGACATGCTACTCTATTGACATACTGGCTGTAGGCTGAGCGCAGAACGTGCGTTTGCGGAGTGCTAATCGTGGCAATGCGAATAATACGTGGAATGTGAATTCCGCGGGCTATGTCAACAACAACAACGCCAGCAACGCGAATCGTTTCTCCCCGGATTGTGCTCTTTAGAAAATCACAGGGCTGAGCCGCAGGCTTGGCGCATTTTCAATCTGACACAAGGAGCCGAGTGACCAGGCGTGAAGAACACGCGAAACAATACGAAGGGGATGGCCGCATCGCCAGAGGGCGATGATCGGTCTAAGCACCCCGGAGATTTTCAAAAAGTTGCAGGCTATGAAGCACTGCACGAATCAATGATGAAATGCGTCAAGGGCGTCCTATGGAAAGACACCCCGGCGCATTATTTTCTCAATAACATCGAGGAGAACCTGATTCTTGCACGGCAGCTTCAAAATGGAAAATACAAGCAGAAAAAGACCCGAAAATTCAAGGTTTACTACCCCAAGGAGCGCGACATCGTGAGTGTTCATTTCCGGGATCGCGTTTTCCAAAGAAGCCTGAACGATAATATACTCTACCCTAAAATCAGCCGCAGCTTCATCTACGACAACATGGCCTGCCAGAAAGGGAAAGGACCGGATAAGGCGCGGGAGAGGCTGAAGGGCTTTCTGCAAAGGTTTTACAGAAAGCATGGCACGGTGGGATATGTGCTGAAATGCGACATCAAGGGCTATTACCCGAACATGTCGCACAAGGTGGTAAAGAACTGTTTCAAGAAGGTGATCGACGGCTGGACATACCAGCAGGCCTGCTGCGTTTTGGACAACCAGTATGATCGTGAGATCGGCTACAATCCGGGAAGCCAGATGATACAGATCGCCGGAATCGGCATCCTGAACGCGCTCGACCATTTCATCAAGGAAGAGCTGCACATCGAGTTTTACATCCGGTACATGGACGATTTCATCCTGATCCATGAGGATGCGGAGTATCTGCTTGAATGCAAGGCGCACATTGCACAAAGGCTTCGAGCCCTCGAATGTCAGTTCAACATCAAGAAAACCGGCATTATCCCCCTATCCGACGGAATTCTGTTTCTCGGTTTCCACTATCGGTTGACAGAGACCGGCAAGGTGGTTATGACCCTGAATTCCGGCAACATCAAGCATGAGCGCAGGAAAATGGCTAAGCTGGCCGCCCTTGAGCGTAAGGGCGAGCGAAGCATCGAAAAGGTGGATGAATGCTATAACTCCTGGAAGAATCATGCGAGCAAGGGCGACAGCTACAAGCTGCTGCAAAGAACAGACAAATATGTAAAGGAACTGCGGAAGGAGGAATCCAAATGAGCTATGACTATAAACGGGTCATTCAGGTGGCTGAGAACGAGATCGGTTATCTGGAGAAGAATGACAAGTCGAACCTGGATGATAAGACCGCGAATGCCGGTAATAAGAACTATACCAAGTATGCGCGAGACCTCGACGCGCTTGGGTTCTACAACGGCCGGAAGAACGGTTACGCCTGGTGTGATGTGTTTGTGGACTGGTGCTTTGTGCAGGCCTACGGGCTAAGCGCGGCGCTGAAGCTGACCAATCAGCCGATGGGCAAGAGCAACTGCGGTGCTGGATGCAAATACAGCCGCCAATATTACCAGAAGAAAGGGCGCTTGTTCGATGCGCCGCAGCCGGGCGATCAGATCTTTTTCTGGCCCAAGGACGCTATCGGCGGCCCCGCCGTGCAGCATACAGGACTGGTATATGCCGTGGATGGCAGCTACGTTTACACTATCGAGGGCAACACTTCCGGCGCGAATGGTGTGATTGCCAACGGTGGCGGCGTATGTAAGAAGAAGTACCGCCTGACCTACAATCGTCTTGCCGGTTACGGACGGCCAGACTGGGGGACGGAGGTCGAAACCCAGCCTGTTACACCCATGCAGCCTGAGCCTACGATTCCCAACGGCAAGGTAATTACCATCACGGCGAACTCGGTGAACATGCGCGTGGGCGATTCCACCAAGTATGCCAGTCTGGGACACCTGAAGAAGGGCGAAGTGCTGGAATGGGTGGCTGACGCCCCCAACGGCTGGCACGCCGGGCGGCATAGGAAGCAGATCGTCTGGGTATCCAACAAATACTCCGCCGTTTCCGGCGGCTAAGCAGAAAGGCGAGAAGTATGGATTCATGGATTCAGATGGTCCTCACCATCGTCTGCGCGGTCATTGCGTCCTCCGGCTTCTGGGCGTATATTTCCAAGCGCTACGAAAAGAAGGACGTTAAGACGCGGATGCTCGTGGGGCTTGCCCATGACCGGATTTTGTTTCTGGGGATGCACTACGTTGATCGGGGGTATATCACCAGTGATGAATATGAAAACCTCTACGAGTATTTATATCAACCTTATGAAAAGATGGGCGGAAACGGCTCCGCTAAACGTATAATGCAGGAAGTAAACAAGCTGCCAATTCATTCGCAGTAAAGTGAAAAAAAGGAGGAGCAACCATGCTCAAAGCAATGTTGAGTCAGCCGATGAGCGGCAAGACTCAGGAAGAAATCGTGGAAGCCCGTGAACGCGCAATTCATGCGCTTCAGGAGCGAGGCTACGAGATCGTCAACACGCTGTTTACGGATAAGTGGTACGGCAAGGAAGCCATGGAGGCGCGGGGCGTTGTGCAGATTCCGCTGTGCTTCCTGGCAAAGTCTCTGGAAAACATGAGCCTTTGCCATGCCGCTTATTTCTGTAAGGGCTGGGAGCAGGCCCGCGGTTGCCGCATCGAGCACGAAGCCGCCAAGGCCTATGGCCTGGAAATCATTTACGAAGAGTAAGGAGGAAGCAAGTATGTTGAGTAACAAGACCTACGACGTTCTCAAGTGGATTGCGCTATATTTGCTGCCCGCGCTGGGCACGCTTTACTTCGCGCTGTCGGGAATCTGGAATTTCCCCTATGGTGAAGAGGTGGTCGGCACGATCACTGCCGTCGATACCTTCCTTGGCGTCCTGCTGGGTATCAGCACCGCGCAGTACAATAAGGAAAATGCCCCGCTGGATGATGATTGATATGAATTGACCTCTTGGGAAAGCGCTCGTCTACGCGGCGGGCGCTTTCTCTTTTGGTTTTTGAAAAAAAAAGGAGGAAAATCTGTGGATGTTCAGGTTCCGATTCATCAGAAATACGTTCTCTCGATAGACGAAGCGGCTTTATATTTTCACATCGGCGTAAACCGATTGCGCAAACTTGTCTCGGAACATAAAAACGCCGATTGGGTGCTCTGGAACCAGACCCATGCGCTGATTAAGCGCGCACGGTTTGAGAAGTTCATTGATTCTGTTAATGCGTTATAAGAAAATCTCGCCACGGGTGTTGAGAATTCAGATAAACTATGGTATACTATGTTCGTCAGAGAGTATCTTGGCAACGTGGCGGCTCGGGATAAGGAGGCGTCCATGTCAACCAAGAGAAAAGACACAAAAGGCCGGATTCTCAGAGACGGAGAGATCCAGAAGGCTGATGGAAGGTATGAATTTCGCTATTACGATGCGAAAAGCGAAAGAAGAAGCATTTATTCATTGCGGCTTACCACGACCGATCCAATTCCGGAAGGTAAACGCGAATGCCTCAGCCTCAGAGAAATGGAGCGGGATATTCTTCGGGATGTCCAAGATGGTCTACTGACGCAGCAAAAGGTTGCGCTGAATGCCCGGTGGGATGATTACATTGCCAACAAACCGGAGCTGAAGCAGTCAACGCGCACGAATTATCGTTATATGTACGATAAGTATGTGCGGGAAGAGATTGGGCATCTTGAGGTAACGACCATCAACTACAGCACCATGAAGAAGTTCTTCAATCACCTGCTACATGATTGCGGATTCAAACCAAACAGTGTGGAGATAGTTCACACCATTTTACATCCCGTGTTCACCATTGCCATGCGCGATGGATTGATTCGCATGAATCCAACGGATGGCATCATGGCCGATCTCAAGCGGTCTAACGACTGGGAAAAGCCAAAGCGCCATGCGCTGACGGAAGAACAGCAGCGAGCCTTTATGGCTTATGTGGAAACCAGCGATAAGTATCGTCATTGGAACCCGTTGTTTGCGTGTCTTCTTGGAACAGGGTGTCGAATTGGAGAAATGTTGGGACTCAGATGGGAGGATGTGCTCTGGAAGGAGAACATCATTTCCATCAATCACAATCTGATCTATCGTCTACAGGATAACGGTAAGGTGGAATTCCACATCACCACACCGAAGACCCGCAAAGGTATCCGGGTAATCCCGATGTTCCAGAATGTTCGCCGCGAACTTCAAAATGAGTATTTGCGGCAGCAGGAAGATGGATTTTGTCAGGATGTCGTAGATGGCTACTGCGGATTCATTTGGCAGAATCGTTTTGGAAACGTGCTCAGTCCTCATTGTGTGAATCGTGCCATCGCCAGAATCGTTGATGATTACAATCAATGCGAACGGCGAATAGCTCTGGTTGAGAATCGCGATGCGGTCATTCTTCCTCATTTCAGCGTACATCAGTTGCGTCACACATTCTGCACACGTCTCTGTGAACGTGAACGCGATTTGAAGCTGATTCAGGAGATCATGGGACATGCGGATATTTCCACGACGATGGACGTGTATAACGAATCCAACACCGACAGAAAGAAGGCCAGCTTCGCCCGTCTGGAAGCGATTACGGATCTCTTCTGAGTTTTACCACAGATTTTACCACAAACGCCCATTGGATTATAAAGGCTTATGTGGCATTACGTGCAAAGGGATGGCTGATATTTCGTGAATAATGCACAAAATTTGGCTGATTTTGGAGCGGAGAGTCTAATCCCCACCATGAAGCCGCTCGATTCCGACAAGAAGGCGGCGGATGCTGCGCAGAACGCGCCCGAAGCTGCCGCGCCCGCGGAAGAAGCTAAAGCGGAAGTCACGCCTGAACCGATCGACTTCTCGAACGTGCAGATTGAGCCGCTGTTCACCGACTATGTGGATTTCGACACGTTCTCCAAGTCCGATTTCCGTGCCGTGAAGGTTAAGGAATGCGAAGCGGTGAAGAAGTCCAAGAAGCTCCTAAAGTTCGTTCTGGACGATGGAACCGGCGAAGATCGGATCATTTTGAGTGGTATTCACGAGTATTATGAGCCGGAAGAGCTGGTGGGCAAAACCTGCATCGCCATCACGAACCTGCCTCCCCGAAAGATGATGGGCATTGATTCCTGCGGTATGCTGATTTCCGCCGTGCATCACGAAAACGACGAAGAACGGCTGCATCTGCTGATGGTAGATGACCACATTCCGGCTGGCGCGAAGCTGTACTAATCCTGTTTCCAGATGTGCACGCGCAAGCAGATGGCGCAGGTGAATTTGGAAATAGTATGAATCTGGAAATAGCATCAGTCACACCAAACGAATAAAAGCAAGCCGCAGAGCGCATATCCACGCCCTGCGGCTTGCTCATATATTCCCTTGTTACCCTCTCGCCGCGAAGCCGACCTTCTTCTGCACCTTGCGCAGGGTCTTGTTCGCCAGATAAGCGGCGGTCTTGGCATTCTCGTCCAGAATGCCCTGCAGGTACGTCTTGTCCGCAATCAGGCGCTTATACTCCGCCTGCAGCGGCTCGAGCGCCGCAATCACGCAGTCCGTCGTGCGCGCCTTCAGGTCGCCGTAGCCCTTGCCCGCCATCTCTGCGGCAAGCGTTTCCACGTCGCCCGCGCCGAGTGCGCTCATGATGCTCAGCAGATTGCTCACGCCGGGCTTGTTCTCCGGGTCAAAGCGGATTTCGCCGTCCGAGTCGGTCACAGCGCGCTTAATCTTGCGGCGAATCGTGTCCGCGTCGTCCAGCAGGGAGATGAACGTCTCCTCCGGGTCGGACTTGGACATCTTCTTCGTCGGGTCCTGCAGGCTCATAATCTTCGCGCCGACTTTCGGGATATACCCCTCCGGAATCGTAAAGACATCGCCGTAGATGCCGTTGAAGCGCATGGCGATATCGCGGCAGATTTCCAGATGCTGGCGCTGGTCAACGCCCACCGGCACAAGGTTCGTCTGGTAGAGCAGGATATCCGCCGCCATCAGCACAGGATAATCGAAGAGGCCGACGTTGATGTTGTCAGCGTGCTTGGCGCACTTATCCTTGTACTGCGTCATGCGGCTCATTTCGCCCATGTAGGTGAAGCAATTGAGCACCCACGCAAGCTCGGCGTGCGCGGAAACGTGGCTTTGGCAGTAAATCAGGCTCTTCTTGGGGTCAATGCCGCTGGCGATGTAGATAGCGGCAAGCTCCATGCAGCGGCGGCGCAAATCCGCCGGATTCTGCCGGACGGTGATGGCGTGCATGTCGACAATGGAGTAGATGCAGTCGTAGTCGTCCTGCAGCTTGGAGAAGTTGCGGAGCGCGCCGATGTAGTTGCCCAGCGTCAGCGTGCCGGACGGCTGGATGCCGGAGAAGATAATCGGCTTCTTTTCGGGCTTGGGCGCGGTATTCGTTTCGGACATGGGAAATCTCTCCTTTCAGAATAGGCGGCGAACGGCCGGGGAGCGATTCGCCATACAAAAAAAGCCATCCTATCCCCTCTTCTGGGGACAGATGACTGCGGTGCCACCCCAATTGCGCAAAATGCTTGCGCCTCTCAAATCCTGTTCACGGGGGAAAGCCGTCGCAGGATACTGGGCATTCGCCGTTCCCCTGCGCCCTCGAAGCCCCACGGTCTGCGCCATCCACCGCCGGACTTGCACCCTCTCCGGCTCGCTGTGGGCGACTCTGCGCATCCCCTGCTTCTCATCGGTTTCACGGCTTTATGATACCACATTTCTGTCCGCATTGCAAGCGCATTCGGCAAAATTTATCGTTTTACGCGATTGACTTTTTCACAAAGATATGCTATATTGATTACAAACTCATGAAGATTTGAAGGAGGTTTTATAACATGAAGCGTCTGTTGATGCTCCTGACCACCTTTTGCCTTTTGCTGATGACAACTGCGCTGGCGGAAACGGAAGCCGAGTGGAACGCGAAGTGCGAGTGGAAAACCGGCACTGGAACGACACTCTATGCTATGACCCAAGGCACGGCGACTTCTTCGGACTTGTCGGATTTCGTCCCGGTCGGCACGCTGCCTGCGAATACCTACGTCGGCATTCTGGAGCGCAGCGGCAACATGCGCAACGTCCGCTACTGGAACGGCAGCGGCACATCCAGCGGATGGGTGGATTCCGCCGCGCTGGTGTGGGTCGGCTCGAACAGCAGCAAGCCAAAGCCCTCCGGCAGCCGCGCGACTGCCAGCGATTTGTCCCGCAAGCCTGACGACACTTGGAACAGCTTGACCGTCACCTATTCTGATGGCGACGAGGCGCAGACGGTATCGCTCCAAACGCTTGGTGTCGCCATGAGCGAAATCTACATGGATGGCGAGTTCCTGCGCGTGCCGACCGCTTCCCTCTCGTGGGAAACGGAGGCCGATGACAACCAGCGAATCGCCGTTATCTACGCACCTTCAACCGGCAAGTGCACCATGCGCGAGGAAGCAAGCAAGAAGGGCAAAATCATCATGACCTGCAAAGCCGGGCGCGTGGTGACCGTCCTGCGCGTAGGCGATGTGTACACGCGCATTGTGTACGACGGCGTGGAAGGGCTGGTGCTGAACAGCTGCCTGAAGTTCTACGAAACGCCGGATGAAGACGCCTTCACAACCGGGCTGCTGTCCGCAAAGGGCAAGACGAACACGACCGCGACCGTCTCGGTATATCAGCTGACGAAGAGCCGCCGCCGTCTGGACAAAATTCGCGTCGGTGCTTATCTGGCCGTGATGGACAAGGTCGGCGAATGGTACGAGGTGGATGTGAACGGCTGGCACGGCTTTGTGAAGGACGCGAACGTGACGCTGGATGCACCGCTGCCTGACTAATCCCCTGCGAATGAAAGAACAGAATCGCTAAACCGAAAATCGCGCCGCTTCTCTGATTTTTGTCGGAGGAGCGGCTTTTTTGATGCTTGTTTTGATCGCTTCGGAGGGCGCAAAAATCCGCCAAATTCGGTGATTTATCCATTAGTTTCGGCTAATATAGGCGTTTTACGGACTTTTTCGTTCGCCTTTTCATCTTTTTTTGCGTTTTCTGCCGAAAAAATCGACAAAAGCCCTTGACATACGCAAAGAAATATGGTTTAATGAATCCCGCTTTGAGGTTTAGTTTCACTAAACCATTTTTTCACGGCTTTCAGTTTAGTATTTCTGAACTTTGCGTCAATATGGACTGAAAGCAACCGGAAAGGAGCATCCTCATGGATATCGGTGAAAAGCTGCGTCTGCTGCGGATTCGGCGCGGGCTGACGCAGGAGGACATGGCCGACCGCTGCGAACTGAGCAAGGGCTTCATTTCGCAGGTCGAGCGCAACCTTGCCTCCCCGTCTATCGCGACGCTGACAGACATGCTGGAATGCCTCGGCTCCAGCCTGAGTCAGTTTTTCAGCGAGGACAAGGACGAAAAGACCGTCTTTACACCACAGGATATGTTCGTCAAGGAGGACGAGCAGCTTTGCGGCAGCATCACATGGCTGGTGCCGGACGCGCAGAAGAACACGATGGAGCCAATTCTGGTCGATTTGGGCGAGGATGGGCGGACGTACGAGCTTCTACCGCATCAGGGCGAAGAATTCGGCTATGTGCTGTCGGGCAGCATCTTCCTGGTGGATGGCGAAACGAAAACGCGCATCCGGGCAGGCAGCAGCTTCTGCTTGCATCCGCATGAGACGCACTACCTGATGAATGCGGGCAAATCCCACGCGAAGGTGCTGTGGATTTCCACACCGCCGTCGTTCTGATTTTAAGTAATTGGAAGGAAGTGTTTTCCCCCATGGTGGAGAAAGAGCATTTGATTGACCTCGTCGGCATCTCGAAGGAGTTTGACGGCGTGCAGGTTTTAAAGAATATCAACCTTTACATCCGCAAGAAGGAATTCATTACCCTGCTTGGGCCTTCGGGCTGCGGCAAGACGACGACGCTGCGCATTATCGGCGGATTTGAGACGCCTTCGGAGGGGCAGGTACTCTTCGGCGGGCAGGATATTTCCGCGCTGCCGCCCTACAAGCGCCGCGTCAACACGGTCTTCCAGAAATACGCGCTCTTCCCGCACCTGAACGTGTACGACAACATCGCCTTCGCTCTGAAGCTGAAGAAGCTGCCGAAGAAGCAGATTGCCGAAAAAGTCGGGCAGATGCTGGAGTTGGTGAACCTGAAGGGCTACGAAAAGCGCCATGTGGACGCGCTTTCGGGCGGTCAGCAGCAGCGCGTGGCGATTGCGCGCAGTCTGGTCAACGAGCCGGAGGTTCTCCTGCTGGACGAGCCGCTGGGCGCGCTTGACCTGAAGCTCCGCAAGGAAATGCAGCTGGAACTGAAATCCATGCAGCAGCGGCTGGGCATTACGTTCATCTTCGTCACCCATGACCAAGAGGAAGCGCTGACCATGTCCGACACGATTGTCGTCATGAAGGACGGCACCATCCAGCAGATTGGCGACCCCAAAACCATCTACGACGAACCGGCAAACGCCTTCGTCGCGGACTTCATCGGCGAAAGCAACCTGCTGCGCGGCACGATGATTCACGATGAGCTGGTCGAGTTTGCGGGCACGGAATTCCCGTGCGTGGACTTCGGCTTCGGCGAGAACACGCCGGTGGACGTCGTCGTCCGCCCGGAGGACATCATGCTCGTCGGCGAGGACGTCGGGCAGATGGTCGGCACCATCAAGAGCGTGCTGTTCAAGGGTGTGCATTACGAAATGATGATTGACACTGGCGCGTACACCTTCAAGGTGCATTCGACGACGATGCAGCCGCAGGGCAGCCGCGTCGGGCTGAACATTGTCCCCTTCAACATCCACATCATGAAGCGGCTGGAGGACACCACGCCTGCGGCGGAGGTGGATGCCAAATGTTAAGCAACCTGTCTCTCCCGTGGTGGGCATATGCGCTCATGGGCACGGGGCTGTGCGTCTTTATCGCGCTGATTGCCATCACCATCCACCGCAACCGCGGTATGCACCGTTCCCTGTTCGCGTCGCCCTATGCGCTGTGGATGATGATTTTTACCATCGTCCCGGTCATTCTGATTGCCTACTACGCCTTTACGGATTCCTCCGGCGCGTTCACGCTGGACAACTTCCGCAGCTTCTGGGACTCAAACTACGAATCGAACAAAATCATCCTTGACGCCATGGGCGAAGCCGGACAGGCATACATTTCCCGCGGCACGGTCAACGTGGATACGCTGGTTTACTCGCTGTGGATGGCGTTCCAGTGCACGGTTATCTGCCTGCTGCTGGGCTATCCGGCGGCGCTGATTATGGCCGACCGCGAAATCAAGCTCGGCCCGACCCTCGTCGTGCTGTTCATCATCCCCATGTGGATGAACTTCCTCCTGCGCACCATTGCGTGGATGAGCCTGCTGGAGGACAACGGCTTAATTAACACGGTGCTGCGCGCGCTGGGCTTTAACGGTGTACAGCTGATGTACAACTCCGGCGCGGTGCTGCTGGGCATGGTGTACAACTTCCTGCCCTTCATGGTTTTCCCGATTTACACGCTGCTGAGCAAGATGGACTACCGCCTGACCGAAGCGGCGGCTGACCTCGGTTGCAACAACTGGCAGACGCTGTGGAAGGTCACCATGCCGCTGTCCATTCCGGGCATCGTCAGCGGCATTACAATGGTCTTCATGCCCTCGGTGACGACGTTCTTCATCCCGCGCGTCTTGGGCGGCGGCAACACGATGATGTTCGGCGACCTGATTGAGGCGAAGTTCCTGACCGAAGGCAACTGGAACGTCGGCTCGGCGCTCTCCCTCATCATGATGGTGCTGATTCTGATTTCGCTCTCCATCCTGCGCAAGGCCGACCCCAACGGCGAAGGAGGCGGCATCGCATGAAAAAGTTCTGCAAGCGCGCGTATCTGGCGCTCATCCTTATCTTCCTGTATCTTCCGATTATCGTGCTGATTGTGCAAAGCTTCAACGCGGGCAAGAGCCGCGCGAAGTGGGAGGGATTCTCCTTTCGCTGGTACACGGAGCTGTTTCAGGACACGCGCATCATGAACGCGCTGACCGTCACGGTGACAATTGCCTTGCTGGCCATGGTCGTCGCGACGATTCTGGGAACGCTCGCCGCCATCGGCATCCACGCCATGAAGAAGCGGCCGCAGTCGTTCATGATGACGCTGACGAACCTGCCCAACACCATGCCCGACATCGTGACCGGCATCAGCCTGATGCTGCTGTTCCTCTTCACGAAGGTAGACCGCGGCTATGTGACGATGCTGCTGGCGCACATCACGTTCGATACGCCCTACGTCATCCTATCGGTGCTGCCGAAGCTCAAACAAATGAACCGACACACCTACGAAGCGGCGCTTGACCTTGGCGCAACGCCGATGTACGCGCTGTTCCACGTCATCATCCCCGAATGTATGCCGGGCATCATCACCGGGGCGATGCTGGCGTTCACCCTCTCGCTGGACGACTTCACCATCAGCTACTTCACGACCTCCCCGCTGGTGCAGAATCTGTCCACGCTGATTTACTCCGCCGCCCGCCGCGGCATCGAGCCGACGCTCAACGCACTGTCGGCGCTCATGTTCGTCGCTCTGCTGGTGCTGCTGCTGATTGTCAACCGCCGCACCGCATCGAATAACGACTAATCCACTATATTTTAAGGAGGAACATCTCTGATGAAAAAGCTGCTTTCCCTGCTGATGCTCCTGTGCCTGACGCTGACCGTCGCCCCCGCCGCCCTCGCGGAAGAGGTCGTCAACGTCTACAACTGGGAGGACTACATCGCACCCGAAGTCCTGACCCTCTTCACCGAAGAGACGGGCATCAAGGTCAACTACATGTGCTTCACCACGAATGAGGACATGATTGTGCAGGTCGAGGCGAACCCCGGTGCGTTCGACGTGTGCTTCCCGTCCGACTACATCATCGAGCGCATGATTGCCAAGGATCTGCTGGCGGAAATTAACTACGACAACGTGCCGAATTTCGAGCAGATTATCGACAAGCTCCGCAATCCCGACTACGACCCGGAGAACAAGTACTCCGTGCCGTATATGTGGGGAACAGTCGGCATTCTGTACAACAAGGACATGATTCCCGAACCCAACCAGTCTTGGAGCATCCTCTGGGATACGCAGTACCAGAAGAACGTGTTCATGCTGGACTCCTACCGCGACAGCATGGGCATCACGCTGAAGTACCTCGGCTATTCCATGAACAGCCGCGAAGTTCCGGAGCTGATGGCAGCGAAGGATAAGCTGATTGAGCAGAAGCAGTCCGGCGTTGTCAAGGCGTATCAGGTGGACGAAACGAAGGACAAGATGGTTGCTGGCGAAGCGGCGCTTGCGCTGATGTGGTCCGGCGACGCACAGTACGCCATTGACCTGAACGACCATCTGGACTATTTCGTGCCCTCTGAAGGCTCGAACATCTGGGTGGACGGCGCGGTCATCCTCAAGTCCGCCCGCAACAAGGAGAACGCCGAGAAGTTCATCAACTTCCTCTGCCGCCCCGACATCGCGCAGATGAACTGCGAATACATCTGGTACTCCAGCCCCAACAAGGGCGCGATTGAGCTGATGGGCGAGGAATACGAGAACAACCACGTTCTGAATCCTTCTCAGGAGGTTCAGGATCGCTGCGAATTCTTCCACGACATCGACGACACCTTCCGCAAGATCTATGAAAACCTGTGGATGGAAATCAAGAACACGAAGTAAGAAAAAAAATCGGGAGTTAAGCACGCGAATGAGCGGCTTGACTTCCGATTTTTTTTATGAGCAATGATTGCGTTTGTGCGCCAGTCATTGCTCATTGCTAATTGGAATCTTGGGGGAAGAGCAGCTTGGGGGCGCGTCTGCGGACGCGCAAAGTTACTGGCAGGGACGCTTCGCTGCCTGCGCCTTTGTTGGCGGCTTCCTTGGAATTGGTCGCGCGCGGAACAGTTGGGGCGTTGCCCCAAACCCCAGCAGGGACGCTGTCCCTGCACCCTGCAAGGGGCAATTGCCCCTTGACCCTTTTTGGGCAGCCCGGCTTGGGTGCGCTTCCCTACTGTCCACTTTCGGGGCTTTTAGGCTTTTACAAGCCCTAATAACCTTTCCTTCACCGCCAGCGCCAGTTTCCGATGCTCTTCCGGCATCATATGAATCCCATCCACCTTTGACGGCTGCACAATCTCCTGCGTATTCATCATCTCCACGCCGAGCCACTCACACAAGCTCTTCATCAGCGCCGGGAATTTCCGCGATTCCTGCCCCTTCCCATGCAGCGTGTCCCATTCCGCCACATTCTCGCCAATTTCAATCGGCGTCAGTACCAGAATCCGCGGCTTGTTATCCCCGAACAGCGGCACGCTTGCGGGGTACAGCTGGTCGAATGTCTGAATCGTGCGAATCAGCGTGCCGACGCCGTTGACGCTCGCCTGTGCGGTGTGTTCCTTCAGGTCGTTCGTGCCGAGCATGATGATGATGGCGTCCAGCGGGCGCAGGGTATCCAGCGCGTAGGGCAGCGCGCCCAAGCCGGTCATGAAGTCCTTGCCGGGTTCAGGAAAGACGGTGGTTCTGACGTTCTGCCCGTTCTCGTGGATGCGCCAGTCCGCGCCAAGTTCGTCCTGCAAAATGCCTGTCCAGCGGGTGTGTTCGTCGTAGCGCTTGCAGGTGCCGGGGATGAAGCCCCAAGTGTTGCTGTCGCCAAAGCAAAGAACGTGTTTCATGCAAATTTCCTCCCCTTTGCAAAAAGGGCGGCATCCCGCGTGAAAAACGAGATGCCGCTTTTGCTTAAATTTCGATAGTCCCCGTGAAGTCGGTGTTAGCGTCGCCAGTCAGCCAGACTTTGCCGTCCTCCTGATAGCGGACGACGAGCGTGCCGCCGGGCAGGCGCACATCAATGTCCGCACCGCGGGTGCAGAAGCCGTTTTCGACTGCCGCGACTGCCACCGCGCACGCGCCCGTGCCGCAGGCCGCCGTTTCGCCGATACCGCGCTCCCATACGCGCATCACGATGTCGTTCTTGTCCACAATCTGGGCGAACGACACGTTCACACGTTCCGGGAACAGGCTGTCCGTCTCAATCTGCGGACCCACCTGCTCCAGCGGGATGCGGTTTACATCCTCCACGAAGATGACAACATGCGGATTGCCCATGCTGACGCAGCTGATTTCGCGCTTTTCACCCGCGAGGAACACGGGGCGCATCATCACGCGGTCGCCGTCGAGCTTGACGGGAATCTTCGCCGGAGCGAATTGCGGGCAGCCCATGTCCACCAGCACGGAGAACACCTGATCTTCGCGGATGAACAGCTTCGCCGTCTTAACGCCGCTGCCAGTCTCGACCGCCATTTCGTCCTTGCGCACATGGCCGTTCTCGTACAGGTACTTGCAGACGCAGCGCAGGGCATTGCCCGCCACCGAGCCTTCCGTGCCGTCGGCATTGAACATGCGCATCTTCGCATCGGCGATGGTCGAGGGCATAATCAGCACAATACCGTCCGAGCCGACACCCGTGCGGCGGTTGGACAGGCGCACAGCCAGCGATTCGGGGCTTTCCACCGTCTGGTCGAAGCAATCGAAGTACAGGTAGTCATTGCCCGTGCCGCGCATCTTGGTGAAGGTCAGCTTCTTGTGCTTGGTGCGCATGTTGTTGATGTCCACCAATTCGACGTTGCCCAGCGAGTAGCGGCTGGTCAGCGCGTTGGCGAGGGCATTCGCCGTGTCAAGGCTGGTGAACAGCGGAATGCCGCGTTCGACCGCCTTGCGGCGCATCCGGACGGATTCCAGCTGCGGCAGACGACCCTTGTTGGACGTGGAAATGACGTACTGCACCTGCCCCATTTCCAGCATTTTCTCCTGCGCTTCCTTCTTCACGACGGCGGCGTACAGCCCATGCTCCTGCATGGCGCGCGCCGTGCCGGGCGTGGCGAAAATGTTGAAGCCGAGCTTGGCGAACTTGCGCGCGCAGTCAATGGCTTCCGGCTTGTCCTTGTCGCGGACGGAAACAAGAATGCCGCCCTGATGGCGCATCTTGTAGCCCGCGGCGACGAGTCCCTTGAAGATGGCCTCCTGCAGGTTCGTGCCGATGCCCAGCACTTCGCCGGTGGACTTCATCTCCGGGCCGAGGTGCGTATCGACATCCGCCAGTTTCTCGAAGGAGAAGCACGGCACCTTGACCGCGTAGTACGGGCTTTGCCGGTACAGCCCCGTGCCGTAGCCCATGTCGCGAATCTTTTCGCCCAGCATCGCGCGGACGGCGAGGTCAACCATCGGCACGCCCGTCACCTTGCTGATGTACGGCACGGTGCGGCTGGCGCGCGGGTTCGCCTCAATGACATAGACTTCGTTATGATAGACGATATACTGAATGTTGATAAGCCCCAGCGTACCGAGTTCGAGCGCAATCTGCCGCGTGACCTCAATCAGCCGCTGCGTCATCGCGCCGGTCAGGTTCCACGCGGGATAGACAGCAATGGAGTCGCCGGAGTGGATGCCGGAGCGCTCGACGTGCTCCATGATGCCGGGAATCAGCACGTCCGTGCCGTCGCAAATCGCGTCCGCTTCCGCCTCGATGCCCATCAGGTACTGGTCAATCAGTACCGGGTTCTCGATGCCCTGCGCGAGGATAATGCGCATGTACTCCACAATGTCGCTGTCCTGATAGGCGATAATCATGTTCTGACCGCCCAGCACATACGACGGGCGCACCAGCACCGGGTAGCCCAGCTCGTTCGCCGCCGCCACCGCTTCTTCGCTCGTCATGACCGTGCGGCCCTTGGCGCGCTTGATGCCGTACTTCTCCATCGCCGCGTCGAAGCGCTCGCGGTCTTCCGCCGCGTCAATCATATCCGCCGACGTACCCATGATGCGCACGCCCGCCTGCTCCAGCGCGTGAGTCAGCTTAATCGCCGTCTGCCCGCCAAACGCCGCGACGACGCCAACCGGCTTCTCCGTCGCAATCACGCCCAGCACGTCCTCCGCCGTCAGCGGCTCGAAGTACAGGCGGTCAGCGGTATCAAAGTCGGTCGAAACCGTCTCCGGGTTGTTGTTGATCATCACGACATCGTAGCCCGCCTGTTTGAGCATCCACACGCAGTGGACGGACGCATAGTCGAACTCGATGCCCTGACCGATGCGGATCGGGCCGGAACCGAGGACGACGACGCACGGCTTCTTCGGGCGCTCATCGAGGAATTCCTTCGCTTCGTTCTCATCGTCATAGGTTGCGTAGAAGTAAGGTGTTTCCGCCGCGAATTCCGCCGCGCAGGTATCGACCATCTTGTAGACCGGGTCGCGGTGCATCGGCACTTTTCCGCCCGACAGTCGCTCAATCGCCTTGTCCGGATAGCCCATCTTCTTCGCGCGCAGATACGTCTCCGCGTCGATGTTGCCCTCTTTCAGGCGGCATTCCATGTTGTACAGGTTCAGGTACTTATGGAGGAAGAAGTAGTCGATTTTCGTGATTTCGTGCAGCTTCTCCAGCGTCACGCCGCGCGCAATCGCCTCGTACATTGCAAACATGCGCTGGTCGGTGCACTTGCCGATAAGCTCCAGCAGCTCATCCACGGTGAGATTCGCCATCGACTTCATCCGCAGCGTGTCGCAGCCGATTTCCGCGCCGCGAACCGCCTTCATCAGCGCCTGCTCGACGTTCACGCCAATCGCCATCACCTCGCCGGTCGCCTTCATCTGCGTGCCGAGGGTGCGCTTGCCGTACACGAACTTGTCAAACGGCCACTTCGGGATTTTCGCCACGATGTAGTCCAGCGCGGGTTCAAACGCGGCGCAGGTCTTGCCCGTCACGGCGTTCTTCATTTCATCCAGCGTATAGCCGATGGCAATCTGCGCGGCGCACTTGGCAATCGGGTAGCCCGTCGCCTTCGACGCAAGGGCGGAGGAACGGCTGACGCGCGGGTTGACCTCAATGACGGCATAGTCGAACGTATCGGGATTGAGCGCGAACTGGCAGTTGCAGCCGCCCTCGACTTCCAGCGCGGTGATGATGTCCAGCGCGGCGCGGCGGAGCATCTGATACTCCTTGTCCGCCAATGTCAGCGCGGGCGCAACGACGATGGAGTCGCCCGTATGCACGCCGACGGGGTCGATGTTCTCCATCGAGCAGACGGCAATCACGTTGCCCAGCTTATCGCGCATGACCTCGAATTCGATTTCCTTCCAGCCGGAAATGCACTTCTCGACCAGAATCTGCGTAATCGGCGACAGGCGCAGACCATTCTCAGCGATTTCCGCCAGTTCCTTTTCGTCTTGGCAGATGCCGCCGCCCGAACCGCCCAGCGTATACGCTGGACGCACAATCACGGGGTAGCCGATGGTCTTGGCGAACGCCAGCGCATCCTCCACCGTCTCCACGACTTCCGACGGAATGACGGGCTGGTGGATGGAGAGCATCGTGTCCTTGAACTGCTGGCGGTCTTCCGCCTTTTCAATCGTCTCGCACTTGGCGCCGAGCAGCTTCACGCCGTGCTGTTCAAGGAAGCCCTCCTTCGCCAGCTGCATGGAGAGGGTCAGACCGCTCTGCCCGCCCAGCGTGGACAGCAGGGAGTCCGGCTTTTCCTTGAGGATGATGCGGCGCAGGGTTTCCAGCGTCAGCGGCTCAATGTAGATATGGTCGGCGGAGGAATGGTCGGTCATGATGGTCGCGGGGTTCGGGTTGACCAGCACGACTTCCAGCCCCGCGTCCTTCAAGGCGCGGCACGCCTGCGAACCGGCGTAGTCAAATTCGGCAGCCTGACCAATCACAATCGGGCCGGAGCCGATAATCATTACTTTGTGCAGATCAGGATTCAGCGGCATTCCTTATTCCCTCCCATCATGGCAATAAAGCGGTCGAACAGGAAGCGGGTGTCAAGCGGGCCGCCGCACGCTTCCGGGTGGAACTGGACGGAGAAGGCGGGCATATCGGTATAATCAACGCCCTCGCAGGTGCCGTCGTTGCCGTTGACAAAACGCAGGGACGCGTTTTCCGGCAGCGTGTCGCAGTCCACCGCATAGCCGTGGTTCTGGCTCGTCATGTAGGACAGCCCGGTCTTGACGTCCTTCGCGGGCTGATTTGCGCCGCGGTGGCCGTACTTCAGCTTGACGGTCTTTGCGCCCTGACTGAGCGCCAGCAACTGATGCCCCAGGCAGATGCCGAAGGTGGGGATGCGGTGGCGCATGAGTTCGCGCAGGTTCGCAATCACGGCGGTGTTATCCGCCGGGTCGCCGGGGCCGTTGGACAGCATCAGTCCGTCGGGATTCAGGTTCAGGATTTCCTGCGCCGTCGCGCTCGCCGGAACAACCGTGACCGCACAGCCGCGCTTTTCGAGTTCACGCTGGATGTTCGCCTTTGCGCCGAAGTCCCAGAGGACGACGTTGTGGATGCCCCGCTTCTTCGCGGGCTGAACGCCGTCGCACGTCACGTCCTGAATCGACGGATGGAACGGCAGCACCTTCAATTGCGCGCAGATTTCCTCCGGATTCTCCGGCTTCTCGGTCAGCAGCGCGGCATTCATCACGCCCGCATTGCGGATAACGCGGGTCAGCGCGCGGGTGTCCACCCCCGTCAGGCAGGGAATGCCCTGCGCTTTGAGGTAATCATCGAGCTTGCCTTGGCAGCGGAAGTTGCTCGGCTCATCGCAGAGTTCCCGGACGATATACGCGGACAGGCGCGGGCGCGGCGACTCGAAGTCCTCCGGAATCACGCCGTAGTTGCCAATGGTCGGGAATGTCTGAATGACGATTTCCCCTTCGTAGGACGGGTCGGTCAGGGTTTCCAGATAGCCTGTCATCGCCGTGGTGAACACCAGCTCCGCCATGACCGGCTTCGCAGCGCCCATCAGCGTGCCTTCGTAAAGCTGACCGTTGGCCAGCAGCAGATAGCCCTTCATGCTCGTTTCCTCCATTTTTCTATTGGGGCAAAAACCGCGTGTTGCTTACCAGTCTTTCTTGTCCGCCATAACAGCAACCATGACTGCCTTCTGCGCGTGCAGGCGGTTCTCCGCCTCGTCGAAAATCTGGTCGGCGTGGGATTCAAACACATCCGCCGTGATTTCCTCGCCGCGGTGCGCGGGCAGGCAGTGCTGCACCATGCAGCCCAGATGCGCCTTCGCCAGCAGCTCCGCGTTAATCTGATAGCCGCGGAACACCTTCTCGCGCACCGCCTTTTCTTCCTCCTGCCCCATCGAAGCCCACACGTCAGTGAAAATGACGTCCGCATCCTTCGCCGCTTCTTCCGGGCTTTCGGTCATGAAGAACTTGCCGGGGTACTGCTCGGTGAACGAGAGCACCTGCGCGTCCGGCTGATACGCCTTCGGGCAGGCGATGGACACATGCGCGCCCATTTTGAGGAAGCCGACAATCAGCGAATTGGCCATGTTGTTGCCGTCACCGATGTAGCACATATTCAGCCCCTCAATGCGCCCCTTGTACTCGCGCACGGTCTGCAAATCCGCCAGCACTTGGCAGGGGTGGCAGAAGTCCGTCAAGCCGTTGATAATCGGGATGCTGCCCACGCGCGCCAGCGTTTCCACTTCTTCCTGCGCGAAGGTGCGAATCATGATGCCGTCCAGATAGCGGCTCAGGACGCGCGCAGTGTCCTCCACCGGTTCGCCGCGGCCAATTTGCAGATCGCGGCTGGACAGGAACAGCGCATGACCCCCCAGCTGGTACATGCCCGTCTCAAAGCTGACGCGCGTGCGGGTCGAGGACTTCTCAAAAATCATGCCCAGCGTTTTGCCTTTGAGGATGTGGTGCTCCACGCCGGCTTTGGTTTCCGCTTTCAGGCGGTCAGCGAGGTCAAGCAGCTCCGTGATTTCTTCCTTGCTCAGGTCGAGGAGCTTCAGCAGATGCTTCATGGGAATTCCCTCCATCATTCTTCGCAGATGTCGCAGAAGTATAAAGCTGCATATTGATGCACATTTTCTGTATACGCATCATGGTTTCTTTCGTTTTCCCGCCCGAACCGAGGCGCAGCGAAATGTGTCGGGTTCAGGGGAAACAACCAGATTCTGGTGAAACTTAGGCACACGAAAATCGGCGCGTCAGCACACCTGCCGAACATTATAGCATAGAATAGCAGCGAGGGCAAGGGATGAAACCACTGCCCGGCGCATAAATTTTGAATGGTGGGCGCAAAACCCGCCGAAAAGTGCAAACAGGAGGGAAACAGGCATGGAACAGCAAGGTCGCAGAGCCATCGGGCGCGTCTGTCCGCGCGGGGCGGAAAGCTACACTTGGCAGGAGGGCGACACCGCCGAGCGTATCGCCCATACATACGCCACCACCGTGCAGGCGCTGCAAGTCATCAACCCCGGCGTTGATTTTGCCACGCTGACCGCCGGGGAGGAAATCTGTCTGCCCAATTTCATCTATACCTGCATCAGCGGTCAGCCGTATGTGGTTGAAGATGGCGACACGTTCGCGTCGATTGCCGCGCGGCTGGACATCACGACCTTCGAGCTCGCCGAGCGGAATCCCGGCGTGTCGCAGAACAATCTGACCGTCGGACAGGTGCTGTGTGTTCCGGCAAAAGCGGACGACGCCGACGACGCGCAGACGCCCGCCATCCCCCTGCCGGACGACGGTGAGTACCCTGCCCTGCCTGATGACAGCCAAACGCCCGTGATTCCCCTGCCGGACGACGGCGAATATCCCGCCCTGCCTGATACGCCGACCCGTGTCTGTCCGTCAGGATACACGCTGTCCGCGGTGCAGTCGGGGCAAAGCTACGCGGATTTGCTGGTGCAGCACAACGTCAGCTATCGGGCGATGCGCAGCGCGAATCCGCAATTGATGCCGGGCTACCTGATTGCGGGCACTGCGTACTGTGCGCCGCCGTCCGGCACGCGGCAGACGTGCGCCGGCTTGCGCTCGTACACCATTCAGCCTAGGGAGACGCTGGACACGCTGGCGGTGCGCTTTCGGACGACGCGGGGGCGGCTGCTCTCGCTGAACCCGACGCTGCTGCCCAGCGACTTCTCGTCGGGAACGGTGATTTGCATCGGCTAAGCAAAAAGGGCAAGGATGCGTTCTGCACCCCTGCCCTGCTTATAGCGTTAGTTCTGATAGCAAATCCCCTGCTGCTTTTTCAGTCCATACGACACAACTTCGCCGCCGTCCAAATCCACCTTGTGCATATCCACCGCGCAAATCTGCTGGTTGCCGTAGGTCGTGTAGTAGTAGACGCCCGTGTCGGCGTTGCAGCAGCTTGTGTACACCGTGATTTCATACCCATGCGGCAGGTGGGCGCAGCCGCGCGGGTGTGCCACGCCGCCTAAAATGTGGAAGAACTGCCCGACGCTCTCCTCCTCGCTGTCCCCGGAGACGGAGTTGTTCGTCAGGAATGCCGCGCGGACGAACCGCGACCACGGCGACCAGTCGCCCGGCAAGCCAATCGCGCCCGTGCAGCGTCCGCCCACCTTCAGCGGCAGCGCGGGCGCAAAGCGATTCACCGGCTCTTCCGGTGAAAGCGCCTGATAGTGCGCCAGATTTTCCAATTGCAGCGGCAGCGGCGGCTCGTTCGTCATCACGTTCGACCAGTTGTCGTAGACGTGCAGCCCGTCCGCCATCGACTCGACGACGATGCAGCCTTCGCGGTCGTCAATCATCCAGTGCAGCGGCGACGGCGGGAGCTGCTCGCTGAAGCCATCGCGGGTGATGTTTAGGCGCTGGAGCAGCGTTTTCGCCTCTTGGACGCTTTCGCACTGCCCCAGAATGTACGGAATCAGCTCAAAGCTGGCGACGTTCGCGCAATCCGGCTTCACGTCGTGATACACGGCACTCGCGGGAAAGTTCAGCCCCGCCATGCTCAAGCCCTTCTCGTTCGTCGCTTCATAATATAAGGGCATTCCGCCAACGACGAACGCCATGCCAATCATGGCGAAATGGTCGCTGTTCGTCCCCTCGTGCCGGAAATGGAACGGATAGCGCCGCGGCGTGATGGCGACGGTCTCCTGATAGCTGTACTCCAAGTCAAGGTTTCTGCCGAAATAGTGGTCGCGCGTGGTCAGGCGAATCGCGGTACACATGATGCTTATCCTCCTTCTGCTGATGAGGGTAGTATAGCCCGAAATGCGCGTTTGCACAAGCGGTTTCGCGGCTTCTTGCGGAATTTTCCAGCCATCAGCGGCGGATTTTCGCCTGATGCGCGAATTTTGCATTTTCGTCCGCAATGTTCATGCTGAGTACACACGAATCCGCTACAATGTGCATAAGAATCGACAGAAGGAAGGCTTTCCTCATGGTGGAAAAAGTACTGGTATGCCTGCTGGCGGGCTTAGGCGCTGGCTTAGGCACGGGATTCGCGGGCATGAGCGCCGCGGCGGTCATCAGTCCGATGCTGATTACGTTCTTGGGCATGGAGCCGTATGAGGCGGTCGGCATTGCGCTGGCGAGCGACGTGCTGGCGAGTGCCGCAAGCGCGTGGACATACGGCAAAAACAAGAATCTCGACATTCGCAACGGCTTGCTGATGATGGCGGCGGTGCTGGCGTTCACGGTCGTAGGCAGCTACGTCGCAAGCCTTGTGCCGAGCCGAACGATGGGCAGCTTCAGCGTATTGATGACGATGCTGCTGGGCATCAAGTTCATCATCCGCCCGGTGATGACGACGCGCGAAGCCATGCAGAACGTGAGCAAAAAGAAGCGCATGGTGCAGTCGATCGTCTGCGGCGCGTTCATCGGCATGATTTGCGGCTTCGTCGGCGCGGGCGGCGGCATGATGATGCTGCTGATTCTGACCTCCGTCATGGGCTATGAGCTGAAAACCGCCGTCGGCACGAGTGTGTTCATCATGGCGTTCACGGCGCTGACAGGCGCGGTCAGCCACTTCACCATCGGCGGATTGCCGGACGGATGGACGCTGGCGCTGTGCATGGCGTTCACGCTGCTGTTCGCGCAGATTGCCGCGAAAATTGCGAACAAATCGAAGCCGGCGACGCTCAACCGGGTGGTCGGCGTGGTTTTGGTGGTGCTGGGCGTTGTGATTCTGGCGGTGCAGTATCTGAAGTAAGTGCAGATTGCAAAAAGACATGCTTGACTTTCAACATCAGGCATGTCTTTTTTGCTGCTCCAGCCGCGTCTGCAGACGCGAAACCCTCTGCGACAAAGCACGCAATTATAGGAAGTGAAATCATCCGCATTCAAAAAAGCCCGAACCATCGCTGATTCGGGCTTCTTTTTGCCTTAGTTCATCGGCACATACTCAAAGTCGATTTCAATCGTCTTGATTTCGGCGATGACAGCATCGTTGCGGTTGATGGGGGTCGGCGTTGCGCCGGCGAGGTTGCCGCCGGGCAGACGCGCGGTCTTGGGCACGCTCGTCACCCATTCGTTGTACAGATTCACGCGCGTGCACACGCCGTCGTCAGAGGTCGTGTAGGCGCGGCCCTTCAGGCGGTAGATTTCGCCGTTGATGCGCACTTCCTTGATGTTAACGAGGTAGTTCGGGTACAGCACTTCGCCGTTGCTGATGCCGATGGCGGCAAACGCGACGGACGCGGAGTAGCCCTGCGCCGTGCCGGTGAAATCCAGCCCGACGGTGTACTTGCCTTCGCCCGTGATGATGGCGTTGGTCGCGACAAGTCCCTCGGAGATGGAATCCGCGTTGTAGGTATCGCCGACGCTGTGGGTGAGCGCCCAGCTGCCGTCGTTCCACATAATCCACGCCAGCGCGGTCTGGTCATCCACGACCACGGCATCTTGCAGGAAGGTCACGGGGGCTTCCGCTGCAGCCGCCGCTGCTTCCGCCGCAGCAGCCGCCTGCACATCCGCATAATCCTGACCTTCTTCGTTCGCCTGACGCTTCTCCTGATACATCGCCAGAATATCGTCATCCGCGAAGGTCTGAGACACGCGCTTGTACAGCCCGCTGCAATCCCACAGGCAGTTCGTCAGGTTGTACTTGGTGCAGGCGTCAAGGAATGCCGTGTGGTACGCCAGCGTGTTGTCCTTCAGCCCGTCGCTGCACGGCAGCGCGCCGTATTCGCCGATGACCACGCCGTAGCCCGCCTCGGTGAATTTCGTCATCTTTGCCAGCTGCTGATCCATGTACTCATAGTCGCTCACTTTGCCCCACTTGGTGGCGCTCACCGCGCTGGACGCGCCGCAGTACGACCACGGATCGTAGTAATGGACAGAAACCATCAGCTTGCTGTCCACGGTGTCCTTGGGCATCTGGAAGCGATCGTCGCAGGTCTGGTTAATGTCGGTGCTGTAACCCGCAATCAGCAGGAAGCGGGTCGCGTTGTTACCGCCCGTCGCGCGGACGACATCCACAAACGTCTGGTTGATTTCGTTCGTCAGCGCGTACCGCTCGTCGTCGGTCAGGTAGGTAACGACGGAATCGGAGCAGTACAGCGGAGAATTCTCGTCGAAGCGGCCGCCGAGCTCCTCGTTTGCGCTCTCGAAAATCAGGTAATCGGAGTAATCACGGAAGCGTTCGGCAATCTGCTGCCACATGCCCTTGTAGGCTTCCATGGCCAGCGCGCGGGTTTCGGCGCTTTCCGAACCGAACATGCCATACCAGCCGCCATCCCAATGGTCATTGATGATGACGTACATGCCTGCCTTGCGCGCATAGCGGACAACTTCCTCCACGCGGTCCATGTAGTCGGCGTCGATGGTGTAGTCGCCTTCGTAGAGGTGGGTGGCGTTGGTCATCCAAGCCACGGGAATGCGGATGGTGTCAAAGCCCGCCGCTTTCATGCCGTCAATCATGGCCTGCGTCGTTTTCGGCTGACCCCAGTGCGTCTCGTAGCTAAGGGGCGTGTTCGTCTTGATGCCGACGTTGTTGTCGCAGGCTTCCAGGGTGTTGCCGAGGTTGATGCCGTTGCCCATCAGGCGGGTAGCCTCCAGCGCCGTCAAGCCCTCGCGCATCACGCCGTTATCCACCGCTTCTGCCTCTTCCGCCGACCCTACGCAGGGAATCAGCATCAGCACCGCCAACATCAGGCTGAACAGGTGCAGGAACCGCTTCTTCATATCCATCGTTCCTTTCTTCTGCGTATTTGACCGCAGTTTCCTTTTAATTATAGCATCAGCGAAATCGTTTTGTCAATGGATATTTGTCTGTCTATCCATATTTTCATGCCATATCTGCCAAGTTTTCGGCGGATTTTCGCTGTCTTTTACGAAAAAACGGTTTCGTATCGAAAATTGGTTTTCGTTCGATGATTATCTATTGATTTGAAGAAAAAAGCAGCCTCCCGGCACAATCCATGTCGGGAGGTTGCTTTGGACGGGTTGATTACTCAATCGTCAGGTAGAGCGCCAGATTTTCCGCCGTCGCGGGCACGAAGGTCACATCCGCCTTTTCGTTCTGCGCGTTGATGACCGCGGTGAAGGCATCTTCATCCGCCGCTTCGCCGTTCACGAAATAGACGACGTTTTCGTTTTCATCCAGCTTGCTTTCCGCCAGCTCATTGTACTGCGCATCGCGGTTCTCGTCCTTGTAGAAGGTCGCCACGCCGGATTCCACCGCGCTGCTGCTGAAGGAGAAGGAGCCATCTTCCTTCAGGCCAATCATCGCGCGGTAGTAGAAGCCGTACGCACAGATGACTTCATCGGCGCTGGTCAGCACCAGATAGCCCAGTACTTCGCCGTTCACGGTCACATTCAGCACCACGTCGAGCTTGCCGTCGCCGTCCACATCCAGCACAGCGAAGGAATCATAGCCCGCGCCCTCGGTGAACTCGTCGTTCAGGGCATCCTGCAGGGTCTTGTTCGTCTTGTCAGAGGGAACATAGACCTCGCTGCCGCCGTTCAGCACAGCCGCAATTGCCGGCAGATCCGCCGGGTCGCCCACCATATCCGCAACGGGGCTGGCAACGGGACTCGCGGTTTCCGCCACGGCAAACGCGCACAGCATCATGGACAGCGCCATCATGATTGCAAGGAACTTCTTCATGTTCATTTTTCTCTCTTTCTTTTCCAGAATATTTTCGCTGCGGAGAGCCGCCGCGAAAGTTTCGTTCCATTCTTTAGGAACAAAAAGCAGTATATCACATTTTTGTCCAATTGTCGATGGCGAATTGTAAACTTTATGCGAAAAAGTGGTCATAATTTGTCCTTATTCTGCATATCATTCGCTTTTATGCTGTTTTTTTTCTTTCATATTCGGCAAAAAGAATGCGGATGAGGCGCTTTTTTCACCTCGTCCGCATTCTTCTCATTTCCGCTTTATCCCAGCAGCATCCGGTCGTTGTTGATTTCGCTGCCGCTTGCTTTTTCAAACATCACCAGCAGGTCTTCGACGCGAATGCGCTTCTTCGTTTCCGCGTCGATATCGAGGATGATTTTGCCCTCATGCATCATGATCGTGCGGTTGCCGTACTCCAGCGCGTCTTTCATGTTATGCGTCACCATCATGGCCGTCAGATGGTTTTCCGCAATGATTTTCTGCGTCAGCGTCAGCACGTTTTTCGCCGTTTTAGGGTCAAGGGCGGCAGTGTGCTCATCCAGCAGGAGGAGTTTCGGCTGCTTGATGGTCGCCATCAGCAGCGTCAGCGCCTGCCTCTGTCCGCCGGAAAGCAGACCAACCTTGCTGCTCATGCGGTCTTCCAGCCCCAGCCCCAGCGTCGCCAGCTTTTCGCGGTACTCATCGCGTTCCTTCGCCGTGATGCCCCAGCGAAGCGTCCGGCCCTGCCCGCGGCGATACGCCAGCGCGAGGTTCTCCTCAATGTTCATCGTTGCCGCCGTGCCGTTCATCGGGTCTTGGAACACGCGCCCCAGATACTTCGCGCGCTTGTATTCCGGCAGGTGCGTCACATCCACGCCATCAATGACGATGCTGCCGCGATCCACCATAAACGTGCCTGCGACGGCGTTGAGCGTCGTGGATTTGCCCGCGCCGTTGCCGCCAATCATTGTGACGAAATCACCTTCCGCCAGATGGAGGTCAACATCCGCCAATGCACGCTTCTCGGTAATCAAGCCGGGATTGAAGGTCTTTGCAATATGATTGATATCAAGCATTCTGCTTCTCCCCCTTTCGAGCGCTGCGGGCGGTAAAAAGCTGGCTCTTCCAGTGCGGCACGGCGAGGAACATCGCCACAACCAGCGCCGTGAGCAGCTTCAGGTAGTTCGTGGGCAGACCCAGCCACAGCACCACCTGCATGACGATGTAGTAGATGATGGCGCCGATGGACACGGCGATGAGCTTCGTGGCAAAATTGCGGAAAATCTTGCCAAACAGCACTTCGCCGATGATAACTGCCGCCAAGCCGATAACAATCGCGCCACGCCCCATGCTGACATCCGCATAGCCCTGATACTGCGTCAGCAGCGCGCCGGAGAGCGCCACCAAGCCGTTGGACAGCATCAGCCCGACGACCTTCGCGCGCCCGGTGTTGATGCCCTGTGCGCGCGCCATGTTGACGTTTGCGCCCGTTGCGCGCAGTGCACAGCCATACTCCGTGCCGAAGAACCAGTACAGCAGCGCAATCACCGCCGCGGTAATCATGAGCAGCAGCAGAATCGGGTTGTCAAGCGAAAAATTGCGCACGTTGCGCAGGGACACCAGCAGGTCATACTTATTCGCATTCACCGCCGTGTTCGCCTTGTTGCTCATGATACCAAGGTTGATGGAATAGAGCGCAAGCTGCGTCAGAATGCCCGATAGGATGGCAGGAATCCCCATCCATGTGTGGAACACGCCCGTCACCAAGCCCGTCAGCATCCCGACGACGAACGCCGCCACCAGCGCCACCCACGCGTTGCAGCCGCTGATGATGAGCACCGCCGCGACCGCGCCGCCAGTGGCGATGGAGCCGTCCACCGTCAAGTCCGCCACGTCCAGAATGCGGTAAGTAATGTAGACGCCAATGGCCATAATGCCCCATATGACGCCCTGAGAAACCGCGCCGGGCAAGGCGTTGAGCAGCTTCATAATTTCCACGGAATCTTCCTCCTACTATAAACGCAAGCGAAGCCATAAGGCGAAATGCCCTATGGCTTCGCAAAATGTATCAATTGATTACTCCATCGGGATGTAGTCGTCCGGGACGGTGATGCCCAGCGCTTCGCAGATCGCGGCGTTGTACTTCTTGGTGAACTGAGGCGCGAAAGCAATCGGCATGGTGGAAACATCCGCGCCGTTCACGAGGATTTCATACGCCATTTCGCCCGTTTTGTAGCCGAGGTCATAGTAGCTGATGGTCAGCGTCGCGGCACCGCAGCCGCGGCAAATGCCTTCCTCACCCGCGATGACCGGCACTTTCGCCGGCACGACGACGTTGGCAATCGTTTCGCTGTAGGCAGCGGCGGTGTTGTCCGTCGGGATGTAGAGCACGTCGCATTCGGTCGCCTGCTGCGCCATGGACGCAACGTCGTTGGAGTCGGTGAAAGCGTATTCCTTGCAGGTGATGCCCTTCGCTTCCAGTTCCGCCTTCACAACGCCAATCTGATAGGCGCTGTTCGCTTCCGCCGAGCAGTAGAGCAGCGCAACCGTCTTCGCTTCCGGGAACAGTTCCACAATCATGTTCGCCTGACCGTCCAGCGGGGCGAGGTCGCTCGTGCCGGAAACGTTGATTTCCGTGTAGCCCTTCCAGTCGCTGATTTCCAGCGCCGTGCCGTAGTGGGAAATCGACGTGCCGAGAATCGGAATATCCGCCGTCGCGCTGACAGCCGCCTGAAGCGCGGGCGTCGCGTTCGCCATAATCAGGTCAACCTCCGCCGCCACAAAGCCATTGGCAATCATGGCGCAGGAAGCCGTATCGCCCGAAGCGTTCTGCTCATCAAAAACAACCTTGTCGCCAAGCTTCTCCGTCAGCGCATCGCGGAAACCCTTGGTCGCCGCGTCCAGCGCCTCATGCTGCACCAGCTGCAAAATGCCGACGTGATACGTCTTTTCTTCCGCGCTCGCCATCGTCAGGCAGGTCAGCGCCATACACAGCGCCAGCAAAACCGCAAACATCTTCTTCATACAGGGAAACCTCCTTCAAATACTACTCGCTTCCGCAAAAGCCGAAGCGTTTCTACGTGGAAAAGTGTACCGTATCCTTCGCCGCGTGTCAAGACCGGGAAGCGGAAAGGACAAAAAGAAAACAAAACAAAAAAAACAATGCGGAACGCGGAATTTGTCATTTTCCTTGACAAAGCGCACCAAATGCTGTATCCTGTACGTAGCAAAAGCGTTTGTTCTTTATCGAAAGGAGTGTTTTTTCATGCGGAAAATCCTCTCCCTGCTGCTGATTCTTGCCCTTTTTCTTCCCTGCGCGCTGGCGGAAACGCCGCAGGGCATTGACCTCGCGCTGACCTCCACCTATGGCGACGGCTTGTCCCTGCGGCTGACGGCTGGCTTAGGCGAAACGCCGTTCTGCTCGCTGACGCTGCCTTCGGGGCAGATTGACCTCGCCTTCTCGCCGGACAAAGGGCTTTGCGTGCAGTCGGGCGGTCAGTGGGCGCAATTGCTGGTGGAAGGTCATCCGGTAGATGCGGCGCTGCTGACCACGCCGCTCAAGCTGCTGGATGGGCGCTCCCCGTCGGAAGTGCTGGGGCTGTTGGCGGAGGATGTCAACAAGATGCTCGATGCGATTCCCTCGCTCTATAACTTGCCAATGACCTTGATAAGAGACCCTGCGTTTGCGCGCCTGTTCAGCGACCTATACATTGCTGCGCAAACAGGGACAATTTCCATCACTTCTGAAGAACTGAATCGTATGGCGGCTTCTGTTCTGGGAAAGATCTACAGCATGGAATATCTTGACGGCTTGAACTTCAGCGATATCTACCATCATCTTCTTGCGTCGGTCGTGCAATCTTCGGAGGTTGCACGCGCATATCGTTCCGCGATGCGCGGATACCTTCTCTCTAATTTCAGGCTTTCCGGGCAAATCGGCATTGACAAAGGGGAACTTCTTTTTAGTCAGCCCTACCAAGAGCCATACCATTTGACCTATGAGCAAACCACGCCTAACAGTTGGCATTATCTGCTGACAACTGCGAACAGCGATACCATTGATGGTGTGCTCTATTGGCGAAATGAATACGACTTTGCTTTGAGCGGCTACTCCGAGAATCAGCATACGGCGTTCTCTGTCACTTGCAGTTACGGTTCTGCAAACAACTTTGTGTTTATCGCCAGCGTTGATAACAGCTTCAGCCTGTCCATCGTTCAAGCTGGCAGCAATTTCAGTTTGCGGCTTAACAATGAGAATGCCAACGTTTTTGCCCTTAATGCCAACGTTTTTTCCCTTGAATCCACATCGGATTATATCCGTGTCAAGATATATTACAATTATTATACGCTTACGATCACCCCTGCCACGGATGGGCTTGATATTGTTGCACAGGCGCGCACTTTCGATATCTTCACCGCCCACGTCCGCACCGCGCTCAACGGTCTGATCTGCACCGGCGTGTACGGCGACACGACATACCGCCTTGCCCTGACGGAAACGGCAACCGGCTTCAGCCTGCTGCTCTCCCTGCCGGACGGAGATTTCCATCTGGATTTCGCCGCGCTTTCCGACACCAGCTGTTCGCTGACCTTCACCGATGCCGCCGGGCAGCAGGTATCCCTGACGGGATCGCTCTGCACGCCTGAATCCCCCGTCATTCCGGATACCCTTGGTACGATTGAACTGACCCAGCTGCTGGATGGCCTCTTCTAAATCAACCAAATCCCCTAAAAAAGGCGTTTTCGGATGTACACGTTCCGAAAACGCCTTTCCTATTTATTTCAGCATTTCTGCCGGGATTTCCGCCGCCATCCGCTGATAGCCCGCCTTGCTTGGGTGCAGGTGGTCGCCGGAATCGTATTCGGGCAGGAAGAAATCAGGGTGCGCCGGGTCACGCAGGGCGCGGTCAAAGTCAATGCAGCCGTCAATCAACTCGGTCATACGGATGAAATCATTGTAAGCGTGGCGCAAGTCCTGCCGGAAGGGCGCGTCGGTGCGCCAGCCGCCCATGGGCAGCAGCGTGCCGACGTAGACGCGCAAGCCCATCCCCCGCGCCTGCTGGATGTACGTCTTGAGTCCGCTGATAAGCTCATCCGCCGTCGGCAGATCGCTCATCGGGCGGAAGGGGTTCACCTGCGTGCCGACGGGATGGATGATGTCGTTGATACCCTGCTGGATGATAACGGCATCCGCGCCGTCGGTCGGCACTTCATGCGCAAAGCGTTTTGCGCCCATCAGCCCGTAGGATTCGTACGTCAGGCAGTGATATTCGCGCAGAATCCGCGATCCGCTGGTGGCGCGGCGGATGATGGCGGTATGCTCAAAGCCGTCTTTGCGGCAACGGAGCTGCAAATCATCCGGCCAATCCTGCGCGGTGATGGAGTCGCCATAACAGATGATGGCGCGGTTCTCCGGCGCAGTACGCACGGACACATTGCTGAGGAAGTAGGTCAGCTGCGTCTTGCGGGATGTGTCCATCGAAATATTGAGGTTCTCCGTTTCGTCGCCGTTGGCGTACAGCCCGCCGGACAGCGCACCGCAGGTGAACACGACGCTGCGCATGAGCGTGAAATCACGCAAATAGAAGCTGACAAGCAGCTTTTCCCCGGCAGTTACGGGCGTTTCCAGCGTGTCGGAAATCGCATTACCCTCCGCCGGAAGCGTTACGCGGCGCTCGCCCCCGAACGTGACCGGGTGAAACGCGCCGCCGCAGAAAATTGTCACCTTTTCCAGCGTAACCGGCTCCGTGCCGCAGTAATTATCGAACGTCAGGCGCATACCGCTGCCAGAAAACGGCAAGGCAATCGGATAGCGCAAGGTTATGTCCTTGGCATACCGCTCCGGGCGATTTTCCGCAATGCTGACCGCATTTCCCCACACGCTGACCCACTTCTGCATCCTTTTGAGGCTCCCTTCGCGTTACTGTTCCCCATCATAGCACATTCCGTGTGCAAATGCAAGTTTCCTATTGCTTCCATATTCGCAACGATTGTTGAGACACCGCAAAATCGGTTGACAACTGCGCATCGAAAATGATAAAATGTGTATATATTCCCCTTGAACAGGAGTGAAAATCGTATGGTCAAAATCATTTCAGACAGCACATCCGACCTGTCGCAGGATTTGCTCGACCGCTATAACATCACGCTGGTGCCGCTGATAGTTCGCTTGGGCGACCAGCAGTACGAAGACCGCGTGAACATCACCTCGGAGGAAATTTTCCGCTGGTCGGACAGCACAAAGAAAGCGCCGACGACTGCCTGTGCGAACGTCTGGACGATTCAAGAAGTTTTCCAGAAGTATCTGGAGACGTATGACGAGATTGTAGCGTTCTCCATCTCCGGCAAAATGTCCGCGACGGGGGCGAACATGGTGGAAGCGGCGGCGGAGTTGGGCGCGTCCGACCGCATCCACGTCGTGGACAGCCAGAGCCTTTCCACCGGCATCGGTCTGCTGGTGATGGAAGCGGCGGTGATGGCGCAGGAAGGCAAGTCCGCCAAGGAAATTGTGGCGCATGTAACCTCGCTGATTCCGCTGGTTCGCGCGTCCTTTGTCGTCGATACGCTGACGTTCCTGCACCGCGGCGGGCGCTGTTCCGGCGCGGCGGCGCTGATGGGCAGTATGCTGAAGCTGCACCCGAAGATTGTCGTGCGTGACGGTCAAATGCTGGTGGACAAGAAGTACCGCGGCTCGCTCGCCCGCTGCATCCCTGCCTACACGCACGATTTGCACGACGATTTGCTCCGCGCGCGCCCGGAGCGTGTTTTCATCACCCATTCCGGCTGCGACCCGGAGGTCGTCGAGCAAGTCCGCACCTATTTGACGAGCCTGAACCACTTCGATGCGGTCATCGAAACCCGCGCCGGCGGCGTCATCTCCTGCCACTGCGGCCCCGGTACGCTGGGAGTGCTGTTCATCTTGAAGGAGTGACCCCAGAGGCGCTGCCTCTGGACTCCGGCAGGGCTCTGCCCTGCACCCGCCAAAGGGTCTTCGACCCTCTGGACTCCCTTTCGCGCGATTGAGTTGAGCGCACTTTCGGCTATGCCCGCGTGTTTATCCGGGAACGAAAAAAGAAGCAACAATACCCCAAAACTATGCAGGTAGGGACCGAAGGGGTCGAGGGGGCGATCGCAGACTTCGTCTGTTTTCATGCCCCTCATCGCTCCCGCAGGAGCGAAACCCCTGCGTCTTCGCGCCTCCGCGCCATCAGAAACAAAAATGGGCTTGCCATTTCGCCCAAAACGCTATATAATACACGCAGAAGCGGCATTTGGTCTTTCCCTTTCGCCGCTTGACACAAAAAGAGGGGGATATTCTCATGGCTATGGAACTGAAAACCACAGGCGTGAACGGCTTCGTGAAGCCTGCGGAACTGACGAACATGGAAACCCTGCTGAATGCAGTCAATGACGAACTGCTGACCGGCAAGGGCGCGGGCAGTGATTTCCTCGGCTGGCTCGACCTGCCTGTGAATTACGACAAGGAAGAGTTTGCCCGCATCCAGAAGGCGGCGAAAAAGATCCAGAGCGACAGCGATGTGCTGGTTGTCATCGGCATCGGCGGCTCGTACCTCGGCGCGCGCGCGGCCATTGAGTTCTGCAAGGGGCAGATGTACAACGGCGTGCGTGAAAAGGGCATCCCGGAAATCTACTTCGTGGGCAACAACATTTCTTCTTCCTATATCAATGACGTGGTGAAGATTATCGGCGACCGTGACTTCTCCGTCAACATTATCTCCAAGTCCGGCACGACGACCGAACCCGCGATTGCTTTCCGCGTGTTCAAGAAGATGCTGGAAGAAAAGTATGGCGCAGAGGGCGCGAAGGGCCGCATTTATGCCACGACCGACAAGGCGCGCGGTGCGTTGAAGAATCTGGCGAATGTTGAGGGCTACGAGTCCTTCGTCGTGCCGGATGACGTCGGCGGACGCTTCTCCGTGCTGACGGCGGTGGGTCTTTTGCCGATTGCCGCGGCAGGCATCGACATTGCCGCGATGATGAAGGGCGCGGCGGACGCGCGCGAATGCTGCAAGGAGGGCACGTTGGACACCAACCCCGCCTACAAGTACGCCGCGCTGCGCAACATCCTCTATCGCAAGGGCAAGAACATCGAGATTCTGGTGAACTACGAGCCGGCGCTGATGATGACCGGCGAGTGGTTCAAGCAGCTGTTCGCCGAGAGCGAGGGCAAGGACAACAAGGGCATTTTCCCGACGGCGGCGAATTTCTCTACCGACCTGCACTCTATCGGGCAGTTCATTCAGGATGGCACGCGCAGCCTGTTCGAGACGGTTGTGTGGGTGAAGAATCCGCGCAGTGAGCTGGTCATCGAGGCGGCGGACGAGGACATCGACGGTCTGAACTATCTGGCGGGCAAGTCCGTGCAGTTTGTGGACAGCAAGGCGTATCAGGGCACGCTGATGGCGCACATGGACGGCGGCACGCCCAACATCATCATCGAGATTGACGAAGCGGATGCCTATCATTTCGGCTATCTGGTGTACTTCTTCGAGAAGGCGTGCGGTCTGTCCGGTTATCTGCTGGGCGTGAACCCCTTCGACCAGCCCGGTGTCGAAGCCTACAAGAAGAACATGTTCGCCCTGCTCGGCAAGCCCGGCTATGAAGCCCGCCGCGCCGAACTGGAAGAACGGATGAAGTAATGGCACTTTGGCGGCAGGAGGAGGAATTTCCCCTGCCGCTTTTAGATAGGAGGATGCTCCATGCTGCTTCCCGCCGCCGTGCGTCCCTATGCCGCCGATGTAGATGGCACAGACAGCCGCGTCCGCTGTGCGATTGCGCTGAACGGCTCGCAAGATCTGCGAATTCAGCTCTGCGGAAGGCTGAAACGCGGGCTTTTCGGGCGAAATCAGCTTCTGGCGGATGGGGACGTGCTTTGCGTTGCGCTTCATCAGCCAAACGGTGACGTTCCGCTTTTTGACAGCCGATGCGACGGCTATGCGAATGTGCTGGATGACAGGCAGCCGCCCGCGCCGATTCCCCTGCATCCGGCGATTTGCCCAAAGTGCCGGAATGCGGCGTTTCAGCTGCGGTTGACCTTTGAGTACCCGGAGGCGGAGGAACTCGCGGCGTTTGCGAATCCCGACGATATGTTCACTTGGGTTTGGGTGACAATGCGCTGCACACGCTGTCACGCGGTGTTTCGGGGGGATTTTACAGCTGATTGACTTCAACATCCATCTTGATTTTATCCGCTGCTCCCGTCGCCTCTGCGGAGGCGAAAACGTTACTTTCTGTTGCGACAGAAAGGTTCCAAAGAACGCCCAGAGGGGGCTGAAGAGGGTGCAAGTCTGGACTTCAACCCCCGCTGGACTCCCCCTGCCACTGCAATTTCTTGCGGTAAAGAGTGGCGGTTGCTGCGCGGCTTGACTGCTTTTCCTTGCGTTCTGGTTTTCAAAACACTTTTGCATAAAAATCGCCCTGCCGGAATTTTTCACTCCGGCAGGGCGTTCGTTTTCCATTTTGCCAGCATCACGACAGCGGTTCGCCGTTTTCGGTCTCGATTTCGCGGCAGAAGAAGTTCAGCGCGCCGTCCTCGAAGTCGCTGATTTCGTAGCGCTGGTCGGCATCCCAGCCGTCCGCGCGGTGGTCGCGCATCTCGAAGCCGCAAATCTGCATCGGGATGGCGGGAAAACGCAGCGTCACGTCGCTTATGGACAGGAAACGGAGCGTTTGCGCTTTGCCATCAGCACAAAAGGAGAGTGTCAGCACAGGTGCGCCGCTTGCGGTGTGCAGGCGAAAGTCCGTGATTTCCACATCGCAGGGGAACATGGGCACTCTCCTTACCTGCTTCCCTTGTCGTATGGGATACCCTCGGCCTTCGGCGCGCGGGACTTGCTGCTCGTCAGCGCCAGCACAAGGAGCGAAATGATGTACGGCAGCATGTTGTAGAACGTGCTGGGCAGGTTCAGCTGCGCGAGGAAGTCAAAGCCGGTGTAGACATTGCTCAAGCTGCGGAACAGCCCGAACAGCAGCGCCGCCAGCGCAATCCGCAGGGGCTTCCACTGCCCGAAAATCATCACTGCCAGCGCAAGGAAGCCGAAGCCCGCCACGCCGTTCTCGAATTTCCACTCGCTCACGCCCGCCGTGATGTACACCAAGCCGCCCAAGCCGCCGAGCACGCCGGAAATCATCACGCCCGCATAGCGCATTTTGTAGACGTTGATGCCCACGGAATCCGCCGCCTGCGGATGCTCGCCGCAAGCCTGCAAACGCAGACCGAAGCGCGTCTTGTACAGCAGGACATATGAAATCACCAGCAGCATCGCCGCCATGAGCATGAACCAGTTGAACTCGAAGCCATTGATATCCACCAGAAACGCCTTTTTGACGTTGATGTAGGTAATGGCGGAGGACACATTCGACACGTCTTCGGCAATGTTGATGGCCTTGACGATGACCGTCGCCGCCGCCGTGCCAAGCAGGTTCATCGCCGTGCCGACGAGCGTCTGGTCTGCCTTGAAGTTAATCGCCGCGACCGCCAGCAGAAGCGAATACAGCATCCCAAAAATCATCGCCATCAGCGTCGTCAGGAGGATGACCACGACGACCGCCGTGCCGTCGGGCATGTACTTCATCATCAGCGCACCGCCAAGCGCGCCGAAAACCATGATGCCCTCCAGCCCAATGTTAATCACGCCGGAATGCTCCGAGAAGCAGCCGCCCAGCGCCACCAGCAGCAGGACTGATGCAAACATCAGCATATATTGCAGCAAGAGTGTCATTTGAGATTCGCCTCCTTCCGCAGGTTCGCTTCCGCTTTGCGCTCCGCCAGGCGCGTCATAACCTGCCGGAAGAACAGCACGAAGCCGCACATGTAGATGATGACCGCCGAAATGAGGTCGGAAATCTGCGAAGAATAGATGGCGCGGTCAACATACGCGCCGCCGAAGGTGATGTGCTGGATGAAGAAGGATGCGAAAATCGTGCCAATCGGGTGCAGACCGCCGAGGAACGCCGCGGCAATGCCGTTGAAGCCCATCGCCGGAACCGCCGACTGCGCCACTGCCCATTCCTCAAAGCCAGAGAGGAACATGAAGCCCGCGCCGATGCCCGCCAGCGCGCCCGCAATCCCCATCGTCAGGATGAGATTCTGCTTTTCGCGCATTCCGCAGTATTTCGCGGCATTCTTGTTCAGCCCGGTCGCCTTCAGCTCGTAGCCCAGCTTCGTTTTGCTCAGCAGCACCCAAATCAGCACGGCAATGACAATCGCCAGCGGAATGGCAATGGTCACATAGCGGTTGTTGGAGAACAGCTTTTCCAGCCCCAGCGACGGCATCAGCGCGCTCGGATTGCCCACGCTCAGCTTGACGGTGTAAGGGGTGTTGCTGTCCTTCACGAGCGACAGCAGGCTGTTGACGGCATAGAGGCTGATCCAGTTGAGCAGAATGCAGGAGATGACCTCGTTGACGTTGCAGAATGCTTTGAGCGCGCCGGAGATGCACGCCAGCAGCGCACCCGCGAGCGCCGCCGCCAGCAGGCACACATACCACGGCATGTTCCACGCCAGTGCACAGTACAGCGCCGCACCCGCGCCCACGACGTACTGACCCGCCGCGCCAATGTTGAACAAGCCTACCTTGTAGGCGAACAGCACCGACAAGCCGCACATGAGCAGCGGCGCAGTCTTGACCAGCGTGTTGCCCAGATACTTCATCTGTGCGGTGCTGCTGCCATACTTCCAGAAGTTCTTGATGATAACCAGAATCGCGTCAATGGCGTTGAGATTGCCCGTCTTTTCGCTCACGCCGTGGTCAATCAGCAGCAGCACGACGAAGCCAACCAGCAGCCCCAGCACGATGCACAGCAGCGACGAGAGAATCGTTTGCACGCCGGGAATTTGCAGCATCGACCTGCGCTGCCGGACTTTCTTAGGTTCGTTTGCCATCTTTACCGCACCTCCCGTTTCGCGCCCGCCATATACAGGCCGATTTCTTCCGCCGTCGTCGTTTTCGGGTCAAGCTCGCCGACGATTTCGCCTTCGTACATCACGAGAATGCGGTCGGACACGTCCAGCACCTCGTCCATCTCCAGCGAAACCAGCAGCACCGCCTTGCCCTCGTCGCGCGCGGCGATAATCTGCTTGTGGATGTACTCAATCGCGCCCACGTCCAAACCGCGCGTGGGCTGCATGGCAATCAGCAGGTGCGGCGAGCGGTCGATTTCGCGCGCGACAATCGCCTTCTGCTGGTTGCCGCCGGACATGCTGCGGGCGATGGTGGTTGCGCCCTGCCCAGAGCGGATGTCGTACTGGTCAATCAGCCGATTGGCATAGGCGCGGATGTTCTTGCGGCGCAGGAAGCCCGCGCGCGTGAATTCCGGGTCGAAATAGCGCTGCAAAACGATGTTGTCTTCCAGCGAGTAATCCAGCACCAAGCCGTGCTTGTGGCGATCCTCCGGGATGTGGCTCATGCCGTCCAGCGAGCGCCGGCGAATCGACGCGCGGGTGATATTCTGCCCATCCAGGTAGATTTTGCCGCTGACGAGCGGTTCCAAGCCCGTCAGACCGTACACGAACTCCGTCTGACCGTTGCCATCAATGCCCGCAAGGCAGACGATTTCGCCCGCGCGCACCTCCAGCGACACATTTTTGACAGCGTTGTTCTTGTGCACATGGGACGCGACGGTCATGTTTTCTACCTTCAGCACGACCTCGCCGGGCTGCGCCGGTTTCTTCTCGACGTGGAAGTTGACGTTGCGCCCGACCATCATCGCGGACAGTTCCTCCGGCGTGGTATCCTTCGTGTTCACCGTGCCGATGTACTTGCCCTTGCGCAGCACCGTGCAGCGGTCGGAAACCGCCATAATCTCCGCCAGCTTATGGGAGATGAAGAGGATAGACTTGCCCTCCGCCGCCAGATTGCGCATAATCTGCATCAGCTCGTCAATCTCCTGCGGCGTCAGGACGGCGGTCGGCTCGTCGAAAATCAGGATTTCGTTGTCGCGATAGAGCATTTTGAGGATTTCCGTGCGCTGCTGCATCCCAACGGTGATATCCTCCACCTTTGCGTCGGGGTCGACGTGCAGCCCGTAACGCTCGGACAGCGCCAGCACCTTCTGCCGCGCCTCTTTCTTTTGCAGGAAGCCGAATTTCGTCGGTTCAACGCCCAGAATGATGTTGTCCAGCACGGTGAAGCACTCCACCAGCTTGAAGTGCTGGTGTACCATGCCGATGCCCAGCGCGGTGGCGTCATTGGGGTTGCGGATGGACACCGTTTTGCCATCCTTCCTGATTTCGCCTTTCTCAGGCTGATACAAGCCGAAAAGGACGCTCATCAGCGTCGATTTGCCCGCGCCGTTCTCACCCAGCAGCGCGTGGATTTCGCCGTGGCGCAGCTGGAGGGTGATGTCGTCATTGGCAATGATGCCGGGAAAGCGCTTGGTGATATGCAGCATTTCGATGGCATAAGGCGTGCTTTCGTCCGGCGTTTGAACGCGCTGTTTCTCCATGAAGCATTTCCTCCTTGATGTTCTGTTTTCCCCATTGATTTCGCCGATTTTGCGGCGGATGATTCCCCGTGTGCGCCGAAAACGCGCTTGATTCTGACAAAAACTTCCGCGCGGCAGAGGACTCCCCCGGCGGAAGCTCTTGTCAGAATCCGGGGGACGTTGCCATCCCCCGGAAGGTGAGATTACTTGATGTTGCCGTTGTAGTTGACCGCAATGGTCGTTTCCGGACGCACGGTAATGTCGCTGGAAACGGTCACTTTGCCATCCACCATCGCCTTCACCAGCGCGGTGTAGTCATCCACGGTGAAGGTGTCGTTCCATTCCGTGGTCTCCACGGGCAGGCCGACGTAGTTCAGGGTCAGGTCGTCGCCGGACACGAGGCCGAGGTTCTCCACCTTGCCCGCGTGCAGGTCGAAGTTGCCCGCAACGGTATCGGTCAGCAGCGTCTTAACCGTCGCCGCCAGACCCTTCATGGCGGAAGTAACCGTCATGCCGTCCGCATACTGGTTGATGATGGGAGACTGGTCGGAGTCAACGCCGATCATCTTGCCGCCGACCTTCGCAGCTGCTTCCGCCGCAGAGGTGTAGATGCCGCCGCCGCAAGCGAACACGACTTCCACGCCCTTGGTGGCGTACCAGTTGTCCATGTACGCCGTGATGTCAGCATCGCCCATGAACTTGCCGCCGTAGACGTACTCGCAGGAGACGTCCGCCGCGATGCCCAGTTCCACCGCCGCGTCATTCGCGCCCTGCACGAAGCCGTAGCCGAAGCGCTGCACCGCCGGAACCTCCATGCCGCCGAGGAAGCCGAGCTTCTTGTAGCCCATCTTCACTGCCGCATAGCCCGCCATGTAGCCGGAAAGTTCTTCCTGATACACAGCAGAGAAGAGGTTGGACGCTTTGCTCAGGTCAACGCCGTTGGAGGTGAGGTCATACTCGCTCACGTCCAGCGCGATGAACTTCACGTCCGGGTACATCGGCTGGCACTCGCCGATCGTCGCCGCGAACAGGTAGCCAGGCATGACGATGACGTTGTAGCCTTCGTCGATGGCCGCTTCGACCTGCGCGATGCGCTCCGCGTCGGAGTCACCGGTGGGCTTGAAGTAGTTGAAGTCGACGCCGTTGGCCTCACAGAACGCCTTGCAGGCCTCGTAGGTCGTCTGGTTGAAGGACTGGTCGGTGATGTCGCCGGAGTCGGTAATCATCGCCACGCGGTAGGTTTCATCCGCAGACGCGAAGGAAACCACGCACAGCACCATCGCCAGCGCCAGGATGAGAGAAACGAGCTTCTTCATGGATTCATTCTCCTCTCGTGATTTGAGCATCTTCTGCTCTTGTATTATTGTAACAGTTTTTTGCCCGTTTGAAAAGAGGGCAAGCGGCATTTCTTTAAAAAATCTCCCCCCAATGCGCAAAAAATGTGGCGGATATTTTTCGATAGCTGATTTTCCCCCGCTTCGCGCCCTTGCGGATACCTTTCCGCTTTCCTTTCGATCCCTTCCCGCGATTTTTCCGCATTTCCGCTTGACAATCCTCCCCTGCTGTGGTAAAATAATTAGGCTGATGAGCGCCCGTAGCTCAGTTGGATAGAGCGTCAGACTCCGACTCTGAAGGTCACAGGTTCGACTCCTGCCGGGCGTACAGGAGAAAATCCCCCGGAAGTGTAAGGCTTCCGGGGATTTTTGATTGGATTTTTGATGATGAAAACAGACGGATTTTTGCCATTAGAATGGGGGCTGACTACCGAAATTGGGCGAGGACGGTAGTCAGAATGGTAGTCAGGTGAAGAGGCTGGAAGTGTGCGCAGAGTGGATGACGTATACACGACGGCAAAAAAATCAGCGGAATTTCCACAAATGCTTGCGATTCCCCGCCGCGTATGGTATCATCAAGACAGCGGCGCGCAGGGCTGTGCTGACTTTCATCAGAAGGGGCGAAGAAAATGGTAACATACATCGAGGGGAACATTTTCAGCAGTCCCGCGCAAGTCATCGTGAACACGGTCAACACCGTGGGCGCATGGATGCCGCCCAGACGCCGGAGCATCTGAAACAGGAAGAAACCGCCGACTGGCTTCGCGCCCATGCGCGGGACATGTCCTTCGCTGGACTGTGCGACGATTTGAAGCTCGGTCAGGCAATTCTCCCCTATCAGCTGGAAAAGGACGGCGTGCATTCAGCTTTTCCTTCGCGGATACGCCCGAAAAGCGCGACTACGCCCTCAGATACAACCGGGGCAATCAACCCTTGACCTTGGAAGCCAATTTCGTTTTTGAGTGGCTGCGCGGCGGTGCGACAGTTTCGACCAGCTTCGCCGATGTGCGGTCTGTTCGAGCAGCCGCTTTCCTCGTATGAATTGATGTGATTCACAGAAAAAGAGCCGGGACAGCCGCAGAGGATTTCTCCCTCCGCCGCCCAATGTCATTTAGTTAACCCACCCACCTCCTATGCGGGTAGAAGAATCGCATAGGAGGATTTTTTTTTGCAAAGCACTTGACAAAAGGATAAAAATGTGCGGCCTCTTTACTTACCAAAGTAAGCAAAGAGGCCCTTGTAGTTAGGAAGTGTCCACTGTGACACAAAACTACAAGGAGTGAGATGTGTGACTATCAAGCGCGTCAAGCGCACATTGGCGGATTCAATTAAGACACTTGCTGCGGAAAAGCAGCTGTTTTCCCGAAATCCGGGAAAAGACAATACTCGAAACCGAAAGCTCCCTTTTGAAAAGGTAGTTGCTGCCATTTTGTCCTTTCAGGGCGGAACGCTCAATCGTGAGCTGATGGATTTTTTTGACTTGAATTCAGCAAGCCCTACAACTTCTGCTTTTGTTCAGCAAAGGGCTAAAATTCTCCCTGCGGCTTTTGAATCGCTGTTTCATCATTTTACTGACCGTATTTGCGAACAAAAAACATATAACGGCTATCGCCTTTTTGCAGTCGATGGTTCCGACTTGCAAATCGCCGCTAATCCTCAAGATGCCGACTCTTTCTATCCGGGAGCGAACGGGCAGAAATCTTATAATTTGCTGCATATAAACGCTATGTATGATTTGCTCCAGCATATCTATGTCGATGCAATTATCCAGAAGAGCCGCAAAACTGACGAATCCGCTGCTTTAAGGCTCCCCCTTATAATTGCGCCCAAACCATCCACATCATCCCCGCCGACCCAAATTTCGAGAAAAAGCGCAGTTCAAGCGCACTGTTTGCACACGAAATAAGCCTCGTTACGCAACCTTCATTCGATTGCGAGCAAGGTATAAATTCGCAAGTGCAAACAGTGTGCAGCAATGCTGATGCAGTTTTTTCCGTTCTCGGAATCGTGTTTTGCAAAAATGAAAGATTCTCTTTATCACGCAAAACACATGTTCCACTTTGGAACGCACCGAGGATTTCGCATGTTCGATTGCCTTGAGCAGCTCGAACTTTTCGCCGCTTGCTTTCTTCAGCTGCGACGGACGCCTGTTGATTTGATACCGGATAGGATGTTCTTCGTTGTTGACAAGAATTGCATCATCCTTCTTTTCTGCACCCAGATACCTGCTGTCCGCATAAACATCCTCCTCTGTTCCTTGCAGAAGCTCGACAACCATGTTGCTGTCGTGCACATTGGCAGATGTCGTTTCCACCGTGTGAACCAGTCCGCTGTCCGCGTCCACGCCGATGTGCTCCTTGTAGGCGAAGTACCATTGGTTGCCCTTTTTGACGGAATGAGCTTCCGGATCACGCTGCTTTTCCTTGTTTTTCGTCGATGAAGGCGCGGCTATCAGCGTCGAATCCACAATCGTTCCCTTTTTCAGCATCAGATTGCACTTCTGCAAACTTTCGACCACATTCGTGAAAAACGCTTCGCCAAGCTGATTCCGTTCGAGAATATGCCGAAAACGCCCGATGGTATCGCCATCCGGCACCTGATTGCTGGAGTCCACACCGCAGAACTGCGAGAACGCACGGCTGTCGATGATTTCATTGCGCGCCGCGTCATCCGCGAGGTTGTAGAGGTGCTGCAGCACGTATATCCGGAGCATCAATTCCAAGTCGTAGGGCTTATTGCCGCGCTCTCCTTTGTAATAGTGCGGCTGCACGATCCCAACCCATTCCGACCACGGAATCAGTTTCTCCATGATTCCCAGAAACTCTTTCTTCTTCGTTGTTGCCTGCCCCAGCTCGTCGCTGATCAGGCTCATCGTCAATTGCTTCTTCACCTCTTTATTATACCTCTTTCCTAACCTTTTTGCTGTTCTTTCTTTGTGCGGGATTGCCCTTATACTATTTCCAGATTCAACTGCACCATCTGCTTGCGCCTTTTCCTTTCTGGCGTCCGCTCATTCCACTTAGCGTAGCGCTGCTACGCTGCGTTTCATTCACGTTAGCCAGAATGAAAAATTCGCGGCGCATCTTGGTGCATTTTTATCTGGAAATAGTATTAGAAACGTGCGTCGCCGGGCGCACTCAAAACGCCGCCCCCTCCGATGAATTCGGAGGGGGCGGCGCGCAGAACGGGTCGCTGCCCAAGTCGCGCATCAGCAGCGACCGAGGAAAAGGAGTCCGCGAGGGAAGATTGCCCCCTTCGTCAGCATTTGCCTGCGAAATAGCATATCATACAAGTTCGCGATAAGAACGCGCAGGCAGATTGCTTTTGGAAATTTGGGAATCGCTTCAGTAGGTCAGACCGAACCATACCTTGTAGGTATTGCCGTCCTCATCCTGATACGCATAGCTGCCGGAAGGCGACTGCGCCAGCACTTCGGGCGCAATGTACTGATCCTTGTCATAGCCGGGCACGTCGTTGGGAGAAGCGCACAGCTCATACACCACGCCGTCGATCTCGGTATCCGTGACCTCGAGAACCGCGGTGCAGGAGGGCAGCGTCACGGGCAGCTTACCGGTCGGCATGATAGCGCCGGAAAGCACCTGAAGCTGCAGATCCGTGATGGTCACAAGCTCGCTCAGCCCCGCCAGCTCGGTCACGGAGGCAAAGTTCACAAGAATCGCGTCGCAGTAGGGTTCCAGCTTGGTCAGAATCCACGGTGCGCTGAGGGTCAGGGAGCAGATGACGACGCCGCCGTTTGCATGAACTGCCTTGGCGTATTTCTTAATCTTCTTCACGTCCATCAGGGTGGTCAGATCCGTCATACCGCCCGTCTTCGTGCCGGTCTTGGTGTCATACTCCGCAACCTCAAGATCCTCAACAAGGTCAAGGGTGTTCATGCAGCCATTATTCGCGGGGAAGTCCGGCTTCACGTCCAGCAGAACGATATCCGCCTCGCCCGCCGTCTCAACGATCACATAGCCGGCTTCCGTGAGGGTTCTGTTCCAGTTCGCCAGCTTGTTGTCGTCCTCGCCGCTGCGGGTAAAGGAAGCGACGAAAACCTTCTTGCCGGTTTCCTTCAGCGGCAGAACGTTATTGTGGTTCTTCAGCAGAACCAGCGACTTCGTGGACATTTCGAGCGCCAGCGTTTCCACCTTGGGCATATAAGCCTCTTCGGCAGCCAGACTGGTCTGCAAATCCTTATAGGGATTCTCAAAGCGGTCGGATTCCAGCAAAGACACCACGTTCTTGGTCGTTGCACGGGTCAGGGCTTCTTCCTGAATCATGCCCTTGCTGTACGCCTCAAGCGCCAGAGAATAATCAATCGGCTTGCCCCACCAGTCGCCGATGATGTCGGAACCAGCGTTATACATCAGAGCGATACGCTCAAGGGGCGTCAGCTCTTCCACACCCCACGGAATATCGAACAGGATGTTGCTGTCCGTGTTGACGAAGCCCTCAAAGCCCATCGTATCGCGCAGCAGGGTTTGCAGGAGGGTCGCATTATAGGAGGTCGCGACAGAATCCGAATTGATGTCCACGCCGCGGTAGGTCTGGTTGGCATTGATGGGCATGGGACGGCTGTAGCAGGACATGATGCCCGCCGTCTTGCAGTCAACCGCCGCCTGGAAGCCGGGCAGGAAGTACTTTTCCATGGCGTTTTCCGTGCGGTACATGCGCCACTGACCCGTCTTGTAGTGCGACTTGAAGCCGTTATAGGAAGCGCTGTCGCCGGGGAAGTGCTTGACGATCAGGCCAACGCCGTTCGGCTGCAAGCCGTCGGTGCCGCCCTGATAGCCCTTGATCAGCGCGGTCGTGATGTTCGCCATCACCGCGGGATCCTCGGTGAACGTTGTCACGTTGCGTCCCCAGCGCGGGTCGGTAATCAGGTCGATCTGACGGCCATACATACGATCCAGCCCCTTCGCGTCCCAAATCTGGCGATCCAGATCCGCGAAGCGTTCAATCAGGCTGTAGTCGCCGCCGTTGGCAACGTCGCCCATCACCGCCGCCGCCAGACCCATGGTGCCGGGTTCGCCGGGGAACTTCTGGGGGTTGGAAATGAGGGTGAACGGAATGCAGGGTTCGCCTGTCGCCGCAGCGGCGTATTCGGTCGTCAGGTTCGTGGCGTTGTTGTACAGCACGCCCGCGCCCACGTCCGACATCACGCGGACAACGCCCATGCGATTGTTGAAGGCGATGATTTCCGCCGTTGAGTTGTTGACACGCGTCGGATCGTCCATCGCAACGTCAAACACCTTTTCGCTGACAACCATCAGCTTGCTGAAGTCCACGTTTCCGTCTGCATCCAGCGCCGCTTCGTAGGTGGTCGCGCCGGGCATCAGAACCATCTGCGCCAGCGACAGACCAATCTTCTGCTCTACGCTCATCTTGGCAACCAGATCGGCTGCGCGGGTTTCGGGATCCAGACGCCAGTCCTCAAAGGGATCCAGCTCGTGGTTGTTGTTCGAGTCCTTGAAGTACTTTCCGTCCGCCTTGATTACGCCGACATAGGTGACGCCGATGGTCGGTTCACCCTCGCCGTTGGCATAGAACACAGGCTCGACATACGCCTTCGGTCCCGCCCTCTCCGCGTCAAGCGCGTAAGGCGCGGGAATGTACTCCACGCCCTCCGCCATCGTGGCGGGCAGCATCGACAGCAGCAGCATTGCCGTCAGCAGCAGACTGATGACTTTCTTCATGGTAACATCCTCCTTTTGAGGTTCGTTCACCTCGTTATCTGCACTATATCAGGTTCCACACCTTTTGTCAATCATTTTGGCTATTTGTCGACCATTTTAGACATGTGCGTTCGCATCATTTTTTCGTCGTGAATTGATTTTTTCGTTTGTTCACGTCATATTTCATATCGCTAATCATGAAATGAAAATGGTTGCGATAATATAATAGTCGTAATTTCATAACCAAAAAAGTCAGTTCACCATGGAAAGTTGCAGGAGAATGACGACAGGAAGACCATCAGGAACTTACACAAGACTCTGTTTGTTTTCAATCCGCCTATCGCGCAGTGGAATTGGCTGCTAAAGCGGTAATCGAGTAGGAGGGGGTGATTTCCCCCCGTCCTCTCACCGCACCGTGCGTACCGTTCGGTACACGGCGCGTCCAATAC
>ENA-UONX01000108-UONX01000108.1-human-gut-metagenome-genome-assembly--contig:-P74old-NODE-108-length-135449-cov-10.345739_pt1 | contig 135449 bp, 108 predicted proteins | sample MGYA00242466_ERZ724013 | MGnify/ENA metagenome assembly ERZ724013 | reverse complement strand
CTTTCTTTCATCTTCTTGTTTTTTAGGAGTCAACCTTATTTACAAAAAGACATTTAACGTGAAAGACCAAATGTGGTAATTGATAGACCATAAAGACTTCACTAAAGTGGCAATTGGCTCTGATTAAGGCAGAAAGCCTGAAAATGAATTTTTCAAGGAAAAGGGAGGGAATATTAAAAGAAATGCACTTATCTTTGCGGCGATAAAAATTTTTGTTTTTTGTCAGGATAGATGCAGCGTTTTATTAACTAAATTCATCATTCTAAATGTTGGTTCCCGTAAAAATAAAAGGAAGAACTACAGGCGAATGAAGGCGTGAGGATGGACGAACAACAACTGATAGCGGGTTGCAAAAGCAAAAACCGATTGGCTCAACGGGAATTATATGAAAAATATGCTCGTAGAATGCTGGCGGTATGCTTACGCTATGTCAATGACATGGAGACGGCCCGTGATTTGTTGCAGGATGGATTCGTAAGGGTGTTTATGAATATTCATTCGTATACTGGAACTGGTTCGTTTGAAGGATGGCTTCGGAAAATATTTGTGAACGGAGCTTTGGAATATTTGCGGAAATCGGATGTACTGCGTGAATCAACGGATCTGGACAGTTCGGCAGATCTAGTTCAGTCAGACAGTTCGGCAATCGAACATTTGTCGGCAGCTGAATTGATGAAGTTGATTCAGGAATTGCCAGTCGGGTTCAGAACGGTGTTCAATATGTTTGCCATAGAAGGTTATTCGCATAAAGAAATCAGCGAGGCTTTGGGCATAACAGAAAGTACTTCCCGTTCGCAGTTTACTCGGGCGAGGCAGTTATTGCAGAAACGGATAAAAGAATTGTACAAATGAAAAAGGTGGACCGGGATCATATTGATGATTTGTTTCGTTCGAAGTTGTATGACTTTGAAGTCGAAACTGCACCAGAAGACTGGGAGGCGATAGAAAAGCGGCTGGATCGTCCGTCCATTCCTTTCTATCGGAAGCATACATATCAGTGGTTGGCAGCAGCTGCTGTTGCCGTGCTGGTCGTTCTTTCTTTCGGTATTCCGTGGAGTAAAGATGAAGATGAACTGGTGAAGATGGCCATGGAAGTGAAGAAGGAAGCCGAAAAACAGGCGGTAAAAGAGGATTGGGTGGCTGCGGCAGAAGAAAATGATACGGTTGGAAAGCATGAGGCGGTAGTAAACAGATCTGTTACTCGTGCCCGGCTTTTGTCAGTTAATACGCGGAAAGCTGATGATCGTATTACAGATAAATCTTCAGAAGAGTTGATTGCAACAGCTCCGGCAGATACGGTAGAAACCGAGACAGTCGGAGAACAGGTAGCTGAATCTCCTGTTCAGGCTAAAGAATCAACTGCTGTAAAAAAACAGCCGGTGCAGACCCGAACCGTTGTGGAGGAACAACTTGCTCAGGCAAAAGCGCAACTGAAGTCACGGAAATGGGGATTTGGAATGGGCGCCGGAAGTATTTCTGCCGGAAACAGCAGTTCGGTGAATGCCTTTGCGTTGAGAAGTTCTGCAGTGACGAATGAATATCTGTCGTTGATGAATGCAACATCAGCCTTTGAGGAGGTGCCGAAGACAGATGTGAAACACAAGATGCCATTGTCGTTCGGTTTGTCGGTAAGCCGTTATTTAAGTGATCGGTGGTCATTGCAAACGGGGCTTTCTTATTCGTATCTGGTTTCGGAATGGACTACCAATAAAACATACAGAGCTGAATCTGAACAACGCTTGCACTTCTTGGGAATACCGGTTAGTGCTACTTATAAGATAGCTGAATGGAATAAATTCTTGTTTTATGCTTCGGCCGGAGGAAAGGTAGAACTCAATGTTGCCGGGAAAGTATGTACGGATTTATATTCTCCGGTTGAGAAACTGAAGTCGGTGACTGAGAAAGAACGGATGAAAGAACCTTACTTTTCTGTCAACGGCCGGGTAGGTGTCAGTTATCCGATCATTCGTTTTATAAGTGCTTATGCCGAAGTCGGCGCTGATTATTATTTTGACAACGGAAGCGATGTAGAAACGATTCATTCAGAAAAGCCTTTTTACGTCGGATTGCAGTTTGGTTTTCGGTTTGGATTTTAATAAGAACTAATAATAAATAGAAATGAAAAAATTAAGCTTTTTAGCGGCAGCGTTAATGTCTGCCATGACTTTATTTACTTCTTGTCTGGGTAATGGTGGAAATACTGCAGATTTTTCTGCGACAGGAATTGTCTTTTTGAATGAAAAAGCGGGTTATAAGGCGATGGTAGATGTGGGAAGTGCCTATTTTTACATTCCTGAATTGACAACTGCAGGTAATTTTGACGCCGGAAACTGTGTTGCTGTTGGAGTTCATGTGGATTATAATACGCCAGAGAATGCAAATTGGGGAACAACGGGCTATCTGACTGCTTCGTTGACAACCACACCTACACTTATTGATCAGTATCGGGCATCGTTTATTGCTTCAGAAGCAGATACAACGATTATTTTAGCGAACGAAATTCCGATGGTAAGTGCTTTCCAGTCAAGCATGTTCAATAATTACGTACGTGGCTGGTTGATCTTCCCGTCGACAGTGAAAGCCGGAAGCAAGCAGACGCTGACATTCAAAATGATGTATCCGCGTGAATTGGAAGCTGTAGAAGAGAATGGTAAGCGATATTATAACTTATATATGCGTGCCATGGCCGAAGGAGACGATACGGGTGCTTCCAATTCATCTATTATTAATGCATTTTATTTGAAAGATGTGATTGACCGTGCCAACTCAATAGAGAAAGCTGCAGGCAATAAGAGCTATTATTTGAGATTTAACTTTGTCAGTGAATTGGATAAAGATAATAACAAACTGACTTGGGATTATGAAGAAGCCCAAATGTCAGTAACAGATGATAGTACTTCTAGGTAAGAAATCTTTTGTTCAGATAGATACAAGTCGTATTGGCAGGAGTTTTTTCCAACCAATACGACTTTTTTCTTTCTTTTTATTACCTTTGCCACCTATAACGAAAGGAATAAAAGGTAAATTATGATCAGAATAGGCTATGCGATTTCCTTACTTTTGGCTTTTGCTCTTGTCTCGTGTATGGGTGAAAGTGGAGAAGTCTATACGTATGGTTCGCAAGCAGGAGTCGTTCGGTTAACTCCTGAGAAAGTTATTCAGCTGCGTTCGGGAATACAGATCACTTCTTCCGATTTCCAAAATCAGGCGGTAGGAGATGGAGATTGTTGTTTGGTTGATTATCAGGTTAATTTCTCCTCTTCCGAAAATAAGGATTCTATTTATCAGGTGGATATTCTTAATTATTTACCCGTAAAGAATTGGCCTTTGAATCCGGAGCCAGATACGTTGGCTGTTCGTCTCGATGAATCTTATTTGGATGTTTCTATCGAAAGAGGAATTTATGTGGATGGATATTTCTTCCTGTATCCGGAATACAAGAAGTATTACCATACGCAGACAGATTCCTTTTCAATCTCTTATGATCCAAAGGCTGAGCCCATTTTAGACGAGATAACCGGGCTTCGCTGTCTGCAGTTATACCTTCGTTCGACCTCTTCCTACCAGGCAGATGATACGGTATTTACTACTTCGACTGTTGTTCCTCAGGCTTTTCATATCCAAGACTTTATAGAAAACGCTGTCGACAAGGGATATGTCAGTGGTGATTCCTTGAATTTCCGTTTGGTCTATCCGGAGTATTTCTCGGAGGGAAGTGCTGTGTATAGTTGGAAATATTCAGATATTTATACAATTTTGTTGGATAAATATCCGGATAATTTGCAAAACGGTGCTAATATACTAAATTTGTAATTGAAAAGATTGAGAAACTATGTATAAGGAAATCGTAAAATTAGTGATAATGATGATTTCTCAACCGACAAAAACCTGGAAGATGTTGCAGGAGCGTCGGGAGAAAGATGAGCTGGAGACGGGTTCAATGCGATATGAAGCTTTCCAAAGCAATTATTTATATCCTTTTATCGGTGTTTTGACGGTGGCTGCTTTTTTCAGTGTTTGCACCCGTCAAGAATTTGATATCGAACTGGCGTTAAAATCGGCCATTGTCACTTTTGTTTCCACTTTTGGTGGTTTTTATCTGGCTTCTTATTTGTTGAACGAACTATGGCAGGGCTTTTTCAAGAAAGATAAGAATTTGCCGTTGTGTCAGATGTTTGTCGGCTTTTCTTCAGCTTTGATGTTTACGTTGGATATTGTCTGGATGCTTTTACCCGATTTCTTTTTCTTGTATATCTTTATTGTATATACGTTTTATATCGTATGGGAAGGAGCAACCATCTTTATGCAGGTAGAAGAAACGAACCAGATGAAGTTTACGGTTTTTGCTTCTGTATTAATCATAGCGATGCCGCATCTGATAGAAAAAGTATTGATCTTGCTGATGCCGGGATTGCGTTAATAAAAAAGGAAGTCTATGAAAGAGAAATTCGAAAAGAATGTTTCTATAAAAAATAAACGTGCTACGTTCGACTATGAACTGCTGGATACCTATACCGCAGGTATTGTTTTGACAGGAACTGAAATTAAATCTATCCGGCAAGGAAAGGCGAGCCTGGTTGATACGTTTTGTATCATCGACAAGGGTGAACTATGGGTGAAGAATATGTATATTGCTGAATATTTCTATGGTACATATAACAATCATAGTGCACGTCGGGACCGGAAACTGCTGTTGCAGAAAAAAGAACTGAGGAAGATAGCTGGGGCAGTCAAGGCCAGCGGCTTTACGATCGTTCCTACCCGTTTATTTATTAATGACAAGGGATTGGCTAAATTGATTGTTGCTATCGCCCGAGGAAAGAAAGAATATGATAAACGTGATTCGATTAAGGAAAGGGATGATAAACGGGAAATGGCTCGTGCATTCAGGCATTGACAAGAGTCAATGCTTTTTTTGCATATAAATAGGACATCAATGTTCTGTATGACTATAGGATAATCATGACAATTTGAATATGAATAAAGAAACCTTTTTGAATCTTTTGCAAGAACGCATTCTTCTGTTAGATGGAGGAATGGGAACAATGATCCAAGGGTATCATTTGACTGAAGCCGATTATCGGGGAGAGCAGTTTGCTGCATTTCCCGGTATGTTAAAAGGAAACAATGACCTGTTGAGTATAACACGTCCGGATATCATTCGGGATATTCATCGGCAGTATTTGGATGCGGGTGCTGATATCTTCACAACAAACACATTCAATGCGAATGCCATCTCGATGGAAGACTATGGCATGGGTGAATATGTCCGGGAAATGAATTTAGCTTCGGCTCGTTTAGGGCGTGAACTGGCAGATTCATACATGAAAGAACATCCTGGAAAAACAATATTTGTAGCAGGTTCGGTAGGTCCGACTAATAAGACGGCATCCATGAGTCCGGATGTCAGTAATCCGGCTTATCGGGCAGTGACTTACCGGGATTTGTATGCTGCTTATAAAGAACAGGTAGAAGCTTTGGTTGATGGTGGTGTTGATATTATCTTGTTCGAGACAACATTTGATACGTTAAATGCCAAAGCCGGACTGGAAGCTGCAGAAGTGGTTCTGAAAGAAAAGGGAATCGACTTGCCGATAATGCTGTCTTTGACGTTGGCGGGGCAGGGCGGACGGACGTTGTCCGGACAGACGTTGAAGGCATTCCTGGCTTCTGTTCAGCATACACATATTATTAGTGTCGGGTTGAACTGTTCTTTTGGAGCGGCGGATATGAAACCTTATCTGGAAGAGTTGGCCAAAGTAGCTCCCTATTATATCAGTGCTTATCCGAATGCCGGATTACCGAACAGTTTAGGCAGTTATGATGAAACGCCGGAAACGATGGCCGAGCATGTAAAGCCTTTTGTGGAAGAAGGGCTGGTCAATATTTTAGGTGGCTGTTGTGGTACGACACCGGCGCATATTGCTAAGTTTCCGGCTTTGGTTGCTGGTGCTAAACCGCATGTGCCTGCTCCTAAACCAGATTGTCTGTGGTTATCCGGTCTGGAGTTGTTGGAGGTAAAACCGGAAAATAACTTTGTCAATGTGGGCGAACGCTGTAATGTGGCCGGCTCACGTAAGTTTCTTCGTCTCATTAAAGAGAAGAATTATGAGGAAGCTTTGAGTATTGCCCGAAAACAGGTGGAAGACGGAGCGCAAGTGATTGATATCAATATGGACGACGGACTATTGGATGCCGAAAAGGAAATGGTAACCTTTTTGAATCTGATTGCCGCAGAACCTGATATCGCCCGTGTTCCGGTAATGATTGACTCATCGAAATGGAATGTTATCGAAAGCGGTTTGATGTGTGTGCAGGGAAAGAGTATTGTTAACTCGATCTCCTTGAAGGAAGGTGAAGCAAGCTTTTTGCAGCATGCACGTCGTGTACAGCAACTGGGCGCCGCTGCCGTTGTCATGGCTTTTGACGAGAAAGGTCAGGCTGATACATTCGAACGGAAAATAGAAGTCTGCCAGCGGGCTTATCAGTTGCTTGTAGGAATCGGATTTAATCCGAATGATATCATCTTTGATCCGAATGTGCTGGCGATTGCAACCGGAATGGACGAACACAACCGCTATGCATTGGATTTTATCCGGGCAGTCGAGTGGATCAAACAAAATCTGCCTGGCGCGAAAGTAAGTGGTGGTATTAGTAACCTGTCCTTCTCTTTCCGCGGAAATAATTATGTTCGGGAAGCCATGCATGCCGTATTCCTCTATCATGCGATAGCCAAAGGCATGGATATGGGTATCGTTAATCCTTCTACTTCCGTATTGTATGAAGATATCGAACCTGAATTCCGGAATTTGCTGGAAGATGTTATCTTGTATCGCAGGCCGGAAGCTGCGGAAGAGCTGATTGCTTATGCGCAACAGTTGCATGTCCAGGCACAGGGAAATACAGATCATCAGCAGCAGGAAGTCTGGAGAACGCTTCCTTTGGCAGATCGGTTGGAATATGCTTTGGTAAAAGGTATTGGCGACTATCTGGAAACTGACTTGCAGGAAGCTTTGCAGGTTTATCCGCGTGCTGTGGCTATTATAGACGGCCCTTTGATGAGCGGCATGAATAAAGTGGGCGATTTGTTTGGAGCCGGGAAGATGTTCTTGCCTCAGGTTGTGAAGACAGCCCGTACGATGAAAAAGGCAGTTGCCATTCTTCAGCCGGCTATTGAGGCTGAAAAAGAAACCGTTTCTTCTGCTAAGGCTGGTAAAGTCGTTTTTGCGACGGTGAAAGGCGATGTGCATGATATCGGAAAGAATATAGTTTCAATCGTCTTGGCTTGCAACAATTATGAGGTAATCGACTTGGGCGTGATGGTTCCTGCCGAGACCATCATCAAAACGGTGCAGGAAGAGAAACCGGATATTCTTTGTTTGTCGGGCTTGATTACGCCTTCTTTGGACGAAATGGTGCACGTAGTGGATGAAATGCAAAAGGCCGGATTACATATTCCTATTATGGTGGGTGGAGCTACTACTTCCAAACTGCATACGGCCTTTAAGATCGCGCCGCATTATACCGGAACGGTTATTCATGTATCGGATGCTTCGCAGAATCCGTTGGTGGCTGCTAAGCTGTTGAATCCGGCTACGCACGATGCTTATGTGGCTGATTTGAATAAGGAGTATCAGGCTTTGAGAGAAACCATGGAAGAACAACAGGTAGAACTGGTTCCGTTGCAGGAAGCGCGGGCGAAGGCTGTCCGGTTGGATTGGGATTCTTATCAGCCGGTTGAGCCTCGTCAGATGGGAGTGCATGTCCTTCCTTTCATTCCAATTGAAGAGATTATTCCTTATATTCATTGGACCTTCTTTTTCCATGCCTGGAAACTGACGGGACGGTTCGACGAGATTTCCCGTATTCATGGATGTGATTCCTGTCGGGCCATGTGGCTGGCCGGATTCCCGGAAAAAGAACGGGCTAAGGCTGCCGAAGCAATGCAACTGTTTAAGGATGCCCAACGTCTGTTGACTCGTCTGGCGAAAGAAAAGGTAGAATATTGCAAGGCTGTATATGGATTTTTCCCGGCAGTAAGTGACGGAGATGATATTTGGGTAAACGATCTTCGGATACCCACGCTGAGACAGCAGGTAAAACGGGATGGCTGTTATAAATCATTAGCGGACTACATTATGCCGAAGTCGGCCGGAAAGAAAGATTATATCGGCGCTTTTGCCGTGACCGGTGGAGCTGGATATGAAAAGCTGAAGACTGAGTTTGAACAGGACAATGACGCTTATCATGCCATGTTGCTGCAGACATTGACCGACCGGCTGGCGGAAGCGACGGCAGAATATTTACACGAAAAGGTGCGGAAAGAATTCTGGGGATATGCTCCGGATGAACATCTTTCGATGGAAGATATGTTTAAGGTGAAATATCAGGGTATTCGTCCGGCTGTCGGTTATCCTTCGTTGCCGGATCAGTTGTTGAACTTTGAGTTGGATAAGCTGTTGGATTTATCGCAGATAGGAATTCAGCTGACGGAAAACGGAGCGATGGCTCCGACTGCATCTGTCAGTGGTTTTTATTTGGCACATCCGCAAAGTGAATATTTCATGATCGGTAAGATTGATGAGGCTCAAGCCAAAGATTACGCGGCCCGTCGCGGATTGCCGGAAGAAACTATACGGAAAGTACTCAGCAAAAATATACGGTGAAAGCTTGTTTCTTTCTGTGCAGATAAAGAGCAAATAAAGACTGGATTTGCATAATCCATACATTTTTGTATATTTGCTGACTAAATTGTTTTAATTTAATATTCATCATGTCATGAAGAAATTTTTTGTATCTGCGCTGATGCTTGCATTCGCGCTTTCATCCGTCTCTGCAAAGGATAAAAAGAAGACAGAAGACGAAGGATATGTATTCACTACGGTGAAAGAGTTAAAGATAACTCCGGTGAAGAATCAGAACCGTACAGGTACATGCTGGTGTTTCTCTACGCTGGGATTCTTGGAATCAGAGTTGTTGCGTATGGGCAAAGGCGAGTACGATTTGTCTGAAATGTTTATTGTCAGCAAGAACTATAAAGACAAAGCTGAAAAGTTTGTTCGTCTGCATGGTAAATTAAACTATGCACAGGGCGGTTCATTTGAAGATGTACTTCAGGCTTGGAAAGAATATGGTATTGTTCCGGAATCAGTGATGAACGGTTTGCAATATGGTGAAGACATGCACGTTCATAATGAATTGGAAAGTGCATCACGTGCTTATCTGGATGAGATCATCAAGAATCCGAACCGCAAACTTTCTACCGCTTGGAAAAAAGGTTTTGACGGAATTATTGATGCTTATTTAGGTACAGCTCCGGAGAAATTTACTTACAACGGAAAGGAATATACACCGAAGAGCTTTGCTGCTGAATTAGGTATTAATCCGGACGATTATGTATCATTGACTTCTTATACACACCATCCGTTCTATACGGAATTCCCTATCGAAGTAGAAGATAACTGGCGTTGGGCTGATTCGTATAATCTTCCGATCGATGAATTGATGCAGGTATTTGACAATGCAATCAACACCGGATATACAATTGCCTGGGGTTCGGATGTAAGTGAAAAGGGCTTTACCCGTAATGGTATCGGTGTAATTCCTGATATCGAATCAATGGAACGCAGTGGTTCTGATCAGGATCGCTGGTTGGGTTTGAGTACTTCTGAAAAGGATGCCGAAATCAAGAAGATGATGGAGAAACCTTGCAAAGAGCTGGAAATTACGCAAGAAATGCGTCAGCAGGCTTATGATAATTACGAAACTACCGACGATCATGGTATGCAGATTTACGGTATTGCTAAAGATCAGACCGGAAAGAAGTTCTATATGATCAAGAACTCTTGGGGAACTGATAATAAATACAAAGGAACTTGGTACATCTCTGAGAACTTTGTGAAGTATAAGACAATGAATATTGTTGTTCACAAGGATGCTCTTCCTCAGGCTATCAAGGATAAACTTCATATCAAATAAGGTAAGATAATCAATAAGGATAGTTAGGCAGTTATTGCTTCATCTGTATTTGGGGATGAAGCGATAACTGCCTTTTTTATAAGGATATAGAACGGGAATATATTTGCTGCCTGTTTTTGTCCTAAAACACGCCGGCTTTTACCGAATAGCCGGCGTGTTTTGATGAAAAGCCGGCGTGTTTTGAGATAAAAACTTACGGGAATCAAAAACGAAACCCGTGAGAATCGTTTTCGGTTTTCGTTGGTTTTGTTTGGAAAGGTATCGTCTTTTGAAGTATTTCTTGCGATTTGTTTGTGGAAAGATCATTCATGTCTGTTTTATTTTATTGGTTATCTGATAGATGAGGTGATTCAAGGCCCGTGTCTCGTTAAGAAGGGCGGATTGGAAGAAAATGGTTAGTGAATATAGATTTTACTTGAAAAAAGATCGATTGAAAAGAAAATAGAATTATCTTTACGGTAGATAAATTTAAGTAATAATTGACAAAAGGATAAATATCATGAAGTGGACAGGATGGTTGACTGCGATCCTTTTGCTGTTAGGTGGAGGATCGCAGGCGCAAGGGCAATTAAATCTGGAAGATGTTGTTGCGGGTAAGGTTATTCAGACGAAAGGAATGGGAGCGATGAGCTGGCTGAAAGACGGCGAACATTACAGTCGCGTGGAAACCAATCCGGAACAAGGCGGTACGGATATCGTTTCTTATCGGGCAAAAGACAACGAGCGGGAAGTATTGATTCCGGCATCGTGGTTTGTCGATAAAGCAACAGGAAAGTCAGTTCCAGTAAGGAGTATCTCGTGGAGTGCAGATAACAGCAAGGTTTTAGTTTATACCAATACACAGCGTGTATGGAGATATGATACAAGAGGCGATTATTGGGTATTGGATTTGTCTGATAAAAGTTTCCGTCAGATCGGGAAAGATCGTCCGGAATCTTCTTTGATGTTTGCCAAGTTCTCGCCGGATGCATCCAAGGTGGCTTATGTGTCAGAAAATAATATTTATGTGGAAGATCTCACATCTCAGTCGGTTAAACAACTGACAACGGATGGTAGCGAGACGATTGTCAACGGTACATTCGACTGGGTATATGAAGAAGAGTTTGGTTGTCGTGACGGTTTCCGTTGGAGTCCGGACGGACAATATATTGCGTATTGGCAGAGTGATACTGAAGGTACGGGCGTGTTTGATATCATTGATAATGTAGATTCATTGTATCCCAAGATTCTTCATTTCCCTTATCCGAAGGCTGGAACGACCAATTCGGCAGTCAAGGTAGGATATGTACCGGTGAATGGCGGTGTAACAACGTGGATTGATATTCCGGGTGATCCGAGAAATAATTATATTCCACGCATGGAATTTATCCCGAATAGCAATGAGTTGTTTATCCAGCAGCTGAACCGTCCACAGAATACCAATAAGGTGTGGATTGCTCAGATCGGGAGCAGCCAGCCAAAGCATATTTTTACCGACGAGGATAAAGCCTGGGTTGAAACGAACGATCATGTTCGTTGGTTGAAAGACAATCAGTATTTTACTTGGGAAAGCGAACGGAGCGGTTGGCGTCATTTGTATCGGGTGAGCCGCGATGGACAAGATATCCAACCGATTACTGCCGGAGATTTTGATTATATCTCGACAGTGGGTATGGATATGAAGAAAGGACTGGTTTATTTTATTGCTTCTCCTGATAATTATACCCAACGCTATCTGTACAGTGCCAAGCTGTTTGGTAAGGGAGAAGTAAAGCGGGAGAGTCCGATGGATGAGGCCGGCCAGCATAGTTATTCCATGTCGCCGACAGGAAAGTGGGCTGTACACACATTCAGTAACGCCGTAACGCCTCCGGTGATAGATATGGTTTCTTTCCCGGGGCACAAGTCGGTACGTATGATCGAAGATAATGCGGAAGCGAAAGCACAATACAAGGCTTTAGGATTGAATCCGAAAGAATTTGTAAAAGCCAAAAGTGGAGACCTGATGCTCGATGTATGTATGATCAAGCCTGTGAACTTTGATCCGAACAAGAAGTATCCGGTGATTATTGAAGTCTACGGAGAGCCGGCAGGTTCAACGGTTCAGGATGTCTGGTCTGGTGGAGATTTGTGGAATCAGTATATGGTAAATCAGGGATATATTTATGTTAGTATCGAAAACCGTGGAGCCAATGCTCCCCGAGGCCGTGAATGGCGTAAATGTATCTATGGAGAAGTCGGAACCTTTGCGTGCGAAGATCAGGCAAGAGGTATTCAGGATCTGGCCCGTCAGTATCCGTTCATTGACTTGAGCCGTATCGGTATTACCGGCTGGAGTGGTGGCGGCAGCCAGACATTGAATTGTATGTTCCGTTATCCTTCGGTATTCCATACGGGTATAGCTATTGCCTTCGTATCTGATCAGCGTTTGTATGATACGATTTACCAGGAGCGGTATATGAATACACCTCAGAATAATCCGGAAGGATACCGGAAAGGTTCTCCGATTACGTATGCCAACGGGTTGGAAGGTAATTTGCTGTTAATCCACGGAACGGGCGACGACAATGTACACTATCAGAGTTGTGAGATGCTTGTAGATAAATTGGTAGAATATGGTAAGATGTTCTCACAGATCAGTTACCCGATGCGTAGTCATGGAATCTATGAGCGTAAGGGTACCAGTCTGCATTTACGTAAATCGATGGCTAAATACTGGCTGGAGCATTTGCCTGCCGGAGGTAAATAAAACCGGATAGTCCAACAAAGAGGAACCGATAAATGATCTATAATATGAATATGAAAAAGTGGATTTTATCAATGGGAGTATTGTTTATGTTATACGGTTGTGGAAGTGTTCCATTAACCGGTCGTAAACAATTGTTGCTGGTAAGTGACCAAGAGGTTCTGTCCGCCAGTTTGACGCAGTATTCAGATTATATGAAGACTGCCAAAAAGTCAACTTCAACCAAGGATGCCAGTATGGTGACTCGTGTAGGGAAGAAGATTGCGGCAGCTACTGAAGCTTATCTGAAACAGAATGGTCTGGAGAGCGAAATCCAGAATTTCTCGTGGGAATTTAATCTGGTCAAAGATGATCAGGTAAATGCTTTCTGTATGCCGGGAGGAAAGATTGTTGTATATGAAGGATTGATGAATCTGGTATCATCGGATGATGAACTGGCTGTTGTGATAGGACATGAAGTGGCTCATGCCGTGGCAAAACATAGCAATGAACGTATGAGTCAGCAGATTGTGGCACAGTATGGAAGTGCTATTCTTAGTGCGGCAGTGGCAAATAAGAGCGCGGCAGTGCAGCAGGTTGCCGGTACGGTTTACGGATTAGGAGCACAGTATGGTGTGATGTTACCTTTTTCAAGGAAACATGAAACGGAAGCCGATTATATGGGACTTGTCCTGATGACGATGGCTGGTTATAATCCGGATGTAGCGGTTGGCTTTTGGCAGAAAATGTCGGCGGGATCAAACGGTAAAGTGCCCGAGTTTATGAGTACGCATCCCAGCGATGCGACTCGAATCGCTGATATTGAGAAAGCCTTGCCAAGCATCAAGGCCCAATATGGCAAGAAATAAATGATGTATAAAATGTGGGAATAACCTGGTCAGACGGTTATTCCCATTTTTTTCATTAGGAAGCAAGCATTCATGTTCTGTGCGATTCCAGGCCGCATCCGGTACGAAAAGCTGAGTTCTTCATTTTGGATGTCTGCTTCGAAACAGAAATTCTTGATTTGTTCGGGAAACTCTTCCTCTAAAGTTCCCAATACCAGGTCGTGCGTAGCAATGATGCCGCAACTCTGGTTGGCTATCAGTTGTTTCATTAAGGCTAATGATCCTTTTTGCTTGTCAATGGAATTGGTTCCTTTAAGGATTTCATCCAATATAATAAATAGCTTTTCTCCTGATTGCAAACGGTCGATAATCATTTTCAGCCGTTTTAATTCCGCAAAGAAATAGGATTCGTTTTCAGACAGCGAGTCTGAAGTTCGTAAGCTGGTTACCAGATGGGCAGGATAAACTACCAGTTTCTCCGCACAGACAGGCAAACCCGTACATGCCAGTAAATAATTGACACCGATGGTCCGCAGATAGGTACTTTTTCCAGCCATGTTGGCTCCGGTAATAATCAGGAACCAGGGCTTCCGGGGTATATCAATATCATTGGTTACGCAGATATCCGCTTTCATTAGCGGATGCCCGAGTCCTTTCCCTTGCATCTGGAAATATGTATCCGCTATTTCTGGATAAACATATTTCGGATGGTTGAAGGCAAAGTTACCTAAGGAATAGAATGCATCGAAGGTTCCCAGCGTTTCTATCCAGGATAACATATCGGATTGATGCCGCTCTCTCCATGTTTCCAGAGCGATGGCGTGGCGAATGTCGCGTAAACAAAATAGATTCAATAGAACACCGGCCAGACTAAAGCGCTGGTTCAATGCTCCGATGTGGTGCGATAGTTGTTTCAAGGATATGGAAGCTGATTGGTTGTTACGTTTAAAACACTGTTTTAGCTGCCGTAATAAAGACGAGGAAAAATCTCTTTCTTCAATGCACTTGATCAGATTCGCATATCCATTGAATATAAGTTCCATTTTATCGACAGACTGATAAAGCCGGTTCACTTCTTTGGCACGCCAATAACCGACGACCAGACAAAAAGCTATATAAATTCCGAACCATTTCTCTGCTATGCCGGCCACAACATGACCGATTACTAATAATATCCAACCTATGGGTATGACCCAAATCATGATTCTCCAAAATGTGCTTTGGCAGAAGAACGATGTTTCCTGACTCAGATCTTTCATCTTATGCAGGCTGTTGCTTTCCTCTTGAGCCATTTTCCCGTTGGTATAGAAATGTTGGAATTGTTCTGGCTGCTTGGCTAACTCCTGAATGGCTTCTTGCCGTTGATATATATCGTTTTTCTGGTCTAATGGCTGTTTGAGCCATGTGGCTAATCGCTTTTTTCCTTCTACGGTGACAGTCCGGTTGATAGCTTGGAAAAGAGATTTGTTCCCGAATAGGTCCAGATCTAAAGCGAAAGAATGTCCTCCTTCAATAAATTCCGAACCACCATCGAATGCCTGATAGTCGAGGTCAAGGCCCTTCAATTCGTTGGATACAAGTTCGCATCGGGTATCAATGTATTTCCGTTTGAAGAATAACCGGTTGTGGAAGATCATCAATCCGATGAAAAGTAGTCCGAAAAGTAAGATGATTCCAACGATAATCTGCCAGCCTTCGTGGTAGAATAAGTATAGGAGAAGCAAGGCTCCGATAACCAATAGTAATCGAATGGTTCCGATGATATGGATTGTCCGGTTCAATTGATTTTTCTCGGTAGTAAGTGTATGTATGAGCTCTTGATAGTACGTTGATAGATTTTCCATTTTCCTTTTAGTCTGTTTTGAGAGAACAAATTTACAATAAAATCCAAAGTGCACAATAACACGTACAAATAGGACACTTTTACATTTTGTCCGTTTTCTGGGCTGATTTTATTCTTAATAACTTTGGGTCCGTAAGAAAATAGGTTAAAGAGAGATGAAACGGTTTATTATTCTTGTGTGCATGTGTTTCTTTGTGTCCTTATCTTGGGGGCAGATTTTGGAGGAGAAGAACGTAGACGTGAAGGTAAGGTACAATGCGGATAGTGTGCGTGCTGTATTAGACAAGATGCCTTATTTTACGTTGTTCCGCGATAACTATTTTTCAGGCGGTATTCCTTTAGGTACCAAGCCGACGGGCCATAATTCGGATGTAAAGTTTCAATTGAGTATTTCCCAAAGGCTGACGAAAAGTAAACTCCCTTTCGATTCTTATTTATTCATTCAATATACGCAGAAAGCTTTTTGGGATGTATTCCGAGAATCGCTTCCTATGCGTGATCTGAACTTTAATCCCGGAATCGGATTAGGACATCTGATTATCCGGCATAACAAATATATCGGAAAGGCTTATTTGATGTTGGAACATGAATCGAATGGGAGAGACAGCATCGATTCTCGAAGTTGGAATAAGATAACGCTCTCGTGCGCTTTGGTCTTAAATGATAATTGGGAAACACAGTTTAAAACTTGGATTCCTATTATTGATGGTGAAAACAATAAAGATATCCTGAAATATAACGGTATCTTTCAATTCGCGGTAAATTATCGGACTTGTAATAAACGCTTGCAGATTGGAGCCTTGATTACACAGAGGAAGGCCTGGTTTGGTTTTAATACGCAACTTGAATTAAGTTATAAGTTTAACAAACGGGAAAATCAGTTCTTCTTTATTCAGTATTATAATGGTTATGGCGAGAATTTATTGGAATATAATCAATATAAAAACATGCTTCGGGTAGGCTTTGTGATCAAACCCCAGGATTTCAGTTTGTATTAACGGCCTGTTTAGGCATAAAGAAACAAGTGTATCAAACCCATATCTCAATTGGTTCGATACACTTGTTTTTATATTTATCTGGAATTAATTCTGATCTTTCAGAATAACATCGTGAGCTCCACCTTCTACAATTGAAGTAGAAGAAACCAACGTAATTTTAGCACTCTTCTGCAGCTGTTCAATTGTGATTGAACCACAACTGCACATGGTTGCCTTGATTTTACCTAAAGTTACTTCGAGGTTGTCTTTCATCTTACCTGCGTATGGAACGTAGCTGTCAACACCTTCTTCAAATTTCAGTGCTTCATTTCCGCCCATGTCATAACGCTGCCAGTTTTTAGCACGGTTAGAACCTTCGCCCCAATATTCTTTTACGAAGTTGTTTCCTATTTTAAGCTTCTTGGTAGGTGATTCATCGAAGCGGGCAAAATAACGACCCATCATCAGGAAGTCAGCACCCATAGCTAAAGCTAATACCATGTGGTAGTCGTGAACAAGACCACCATCGCTGCAGATAGGTACATAGATTCCTGTCTTTTCATAGTAAGTATCGCGAGCTCTCGCTACGTCGATCAAAGCAGTAGCTTGACCACGGCCAATACCTTTCTGCTCACGGGTGATACAGATAGAACCTCCTCCGATACCAACTTTAACGAAATCGGCTCCGGCTTCTACGAGGTAGTTGAAACCTTCCTGATCAACTACATTACCGGCACCAACCAGCAACTTGTCGCCATAGGTTTCTTTGATCCAGTGAAGCGTATCAGATTGCCATTCAGAATAGCCGTCAGAAGAGTCGATACAAACTACATCAACACCGGCTTCAACTAATGCAGGAACACGTTCTTTATAATCACGTGTATTGATACCGGCACCGACCAGCAATGTTTTATCTTTACCTGACAATTCATTGGGATTTTCGTGATGACTGTCGTAATCTTTGCGGAATACAAAATATTGCAGATTCTGATTCTGATCAATAATTGGCAGTGTGTTTAATTTGTGTTCCCAGATGATTTGATTGGCTTCTTTTAATGTAACTCCTAATTCTCCGACGATAAGCTTTGAGAATGGAGTCATAAATTCTTTTACTGGAGTAGCCGGATCATCTTTTTCAACGCGATAATCTCTGCTTGTTACCATACCCAGTAATTTCCCGTTAGGCGTTCCATCTTCTGTAATACCGATGGTTGAGTGTCCTGTCTTTTTTACCAGTGCGATTACATCCTTTAATGTATGGTTGGGAGTCAAGTTTGAATCACTAACAACGAATCCAGCTTTGAACTTCTTTACCTTACGAACCATTTCAGCCTGGCTTTCGATTGTCTGAGATCCGAATATAAATGACAAACCGCCGTTGCGAGCGAGTTCGATAGCCAAATCCGGACCAGAAACAGATTGCATGATAGCTGATACAAACGGAATATTCAGTTCGATAGCGGCTTTTTCGCCTGCTTTGTGTTTAACAAGTGGAGTTTTTAGCGATACATTCGCCGGAGTACATTCTTTTGTTGTTAACCCAGGAATAAGCAAGTATTCACCAAAAGTTCTTGATACATCATTTAAGTAAATTGCCATAAGATTCTATTTATTTACTGGATGAAAGTTTTATCTTGCAAAGATAAGGATTTTACTTGGATTTATAATATTGGCAAGGGAAAGATTCATGCTATTCCATAAAAAAAGGAAATCTTTCGTTTGACGGAAGACTTCCTTTTTAGGGTTATCAGAAGTAAATCTGTTTGCTGTTAGTATTTTTTGTCGCAGAAATAGTCAATCATCCGGTTGATTGCTCTTGTACAGGCCGGACAGAAAGGTGCGTAGTCGCGCATCATGCAGTGATCTACCGGGCGATATATCCCTTTTGACAAATAACCTCCGCCTTCAAATACTCCACATTTATCTTTATGGGCATCATCTAATGGCGTTGGAATAGGTGTACCGGCAGGCAATAAATCTTTCCATTTTGATTCGAAGTTGACCAATGTAGTGATATTGGGTTCCCAAGGTTCAAATTTCAGATTATAGAAATCGTTATAAGCTACTTCAGATGAGAAGTATTCGTCGGCAAGTCCGGCAAAACTATGTCCGAATTCATGGGTAAATACCACCGGAGTCTTAGGATGATCGGCTGTACCACAGGCATAGAAGTTATACATTCCTCCGCCTCCATACGTATCCGCATTGATTAAGATGAAGATCGCATCTGTCGGAACATTCCAGACTGCATCACGAATAGACTTCATGTCACGGGTAGTCAGGTACCGGTCAATGCCAAATGTATAATAGCCTGTATTGAAAATGGTGTTTTTAAAGATGCCTTTACCGGAGCTGTCGGTACCCGATTCTTCCGAAACACTGCCAACTGCCCATACGTTAAAGTCATTTTTGCGCTGGTCGTATGGTGGAGTTTTGAACAAAGCTTCCATGAATCGTTTGGCATCGGCTACGAATTTATCTTGTTCGGCAGCGGTGTAGCCTTCAGCCAAGAAGACAAGGTCTACTTTTTCATTCGAATCGCCGTTGCTAAGAATAGGAGTTACCCGGTTTGCCTTTAAGTTTCCCTGGTCAATAAAGATACTGCTCGGATCGATATCCATCTTTAATAAGGTATGAAACTGCATGTCGCTCCGGTCGCGTGCCGTCAGTTCCATAACGATAGGATTCTTCGGATAAGGGACCGATACGCTGTTTGTCCAGGCTTGTGTTTCGGTTTTTGCCTGATCTGTCGTTCTCCATTCTTCAAACAATGTATTGAATCCGCGCGAGTAGATCAATTTGTCTGTCGCTTTATCATAGATGTTTACGTAATAACCTCCATAATAAAATTGATCGATCAAGTTATTTAAAGGTCCGCCCCAGACCGGTTCCTTTCGTAACTGTTCAATGGCGGCCGACTGTTCCTTAGCGTTTCCACTTAAAGAAAAATCAATTCGCAGACTCTTCCTCTCAAAGTAAGTGTCGAATGTTGTTTGGGCAAATAAACTCGGTATAAAACAGAGAATGCCTAAAATTAAATGTATTGTTTTCTTCATAATGCTGTTGTTTTTTGGCAAATGTAGTGTTTTTAGTTTGAAATTGGTTTGTTTGGATGTGAAAATATATCGAAATAATATTTATTCGTTGTCTTTTGTATTTTTGATATATATGGTAAAGCTTTTTCATATCTGTCAAAAAGCTTTACCACATATATGAAAAAGCTTTTCGACAGATGTCAAACAATTAAAATATAGTAGGATATTGGTCAGGAGATAGTCAGGGGTAGCTCTTAATTATATCTAAAGTATTACCAGTCAAATTAAAAAAACATTACCTTTGTGACCGAATTTTCAGAAACTTCAGAAAGTGATTCGTAAATTATTGTATATTATATCATTTGCATCTCTTTTTATGGTTGTTCCAGTAGTCTTACAGGCAGCTGTAAAGGATTTTGTCGTTGTGATTGATGCTGGGCATGGAGGAAAAGATCCAGGTGCACGGGGGAAAATCATCAATGAAAAAGCAATAAATTTATCTATCGCTTTGAAATTGGGGAAACTTATTGCGAGTAAACATTCCGATGTGAGGATTGTTTATACACGTAGTACTGACAAATTTGTAGAACTGGATGAACGGGCCGAAATAGCCAATCGGAACAAAGCCGATTTGTTTATATCCATTCATACGAACTCAGTAGCTAAGGGTAATCAGGCAAAAGGAACTGAAACATATACGTTAGGTTTGGCCCGTACGGAAGAAAATCTGGCAGTCGCTATGCGGGAAAATTCAGCTATCTTGTTAGAGGATAATTACGAACAGAAATATGAGGGATTTGATCCTAATTCAACGGAATCATATATCATATTTGAGTTTATCCAGAATAAACACATGCAGCAGAGTATTGCATTAGCCTCCGACATACAAATGTGTTTCGCTTCTTCCAGGCGAGATGACAGAGGTGTCAGACAGGCCGGTTTTCTGGTTTTGAGAAAGACCAGTATGCCAAGCGTCCTGATTGAAGTGGGCTTTATCTCAAATAGAGAAGAAGAACGTTACTTGGCTTCAGAATCCGGACAACAACAGTTGGCCAAGGCTATATCAAATGCTTTTGACCGCTATAAACGGGAATATGATGCCCGCCAGGGTACTTCGTTTGGAAAAAGCCGGGATGTTGTGGAGCCAGTGGCGGATGATTATGCTGCAGACCTTGCTTCTTCTGCTACCGATTATGATACAGGTGATAATCCGCCGGCAGGAAGTGAGGAAGATATACTGAGAAAGAAGAAGGCACGTATGGCCGCTCAGTCTGAAGCTGAGGAAAACAGCGGACAGCAGTTTTCTAATCAGACCTCTTCGGGAACTTTATATAAGATTCAAATTCTGACATCTGATAAGAAGTTATCGGCTAATTCCCGCTTATTTAAAGGGTACGAGCCTGTTGAGTGTGTAGAAGGAAGGCGATTTTATAAATACTTTTACGGGTCAACGTCCAATTACAACGAAATAAAGAAATTGTGGCGTAGCGTTGTAAAAGACTTTAAAGACGCTTATATTGTCGTTTTTAAGGATGGAAAACAGGTAAATAATTAATTTGAAACTAAAAAAATAACAGGATAACAAGATGAAAAAAGTATTCACCAAGGAAGCAAAGATTGGATTAGTCTCTATTATCAGCCTGATCTTACTTTATTTCGGAATCAATTATTTGAAAGGCATTAATCTATTTAAGCCTGTAAATCACTATGAAGTTGCTTTTACGAATGTGAAAGGAGTCACAATTTCCAGCCCGGTTTATGTGGAAGGATTCAAAGTGGGTTTGGTTCGTGAGATTCGATACGATTATGAATCAAAAGATAAAATAATCGTAGACATCAGCTTGGAAGAAGAAATGAAAATAAATAAAGGAAGCTATATCAGCATCGTCAACAGTTTCTTAGGTGGAGCTGAGCTTCATATCCATTTGAACAAGTATGTTTCGGAATATTACAAACCGGGAGATACGATTGAAGGTCGGATGACAGAAGATATGATGCAATCCGTTCAGGAAGACTTGCTGCCTTCGGTAGAAGCCATGTTGCCGAAGATTGATTCCATTTTAGGCGGACTTGAAAAGATCGTAAATCATCCGGCTTTGACTCAGTCTTTGGAACATGTAGAAAAGTCTACAGCCAATTTGGAGGTTTCTACTCGCCAGTTAAATCAGTTGTTATCGAGTGATGTGCCGGTGATTGTAACAAACCTGAAAACCATAACAGCCAATTTTTCGGATGTCAGTGGTGAATTGAAAACTTTGGATTTACAATCAACTGTTGAAAGCATTAATGCTACTTTGGCTAACTTGAAAGTGACGACTGAGAAGTTTAATTCAAAGGATAATACTTTAGGTTTACTCCTGAACGATAGGGCTCTGTACGATAATCTGAACAGTACTTCCGACAATGCGTCAAAACTTCTGCTTGATTTACGTGAGAATCCGAAGCGCTATGTTCACTTCTCTGTATTCTGATGCATTAGAAAAATGAAAAAATTTGCTTTTTGTCTTTCTGTTTTTGGGATGTTTGTAGAGATGGTTCAGAGTATTGCCATAATTTCTTCTTTATAAGAAGAATAGGTGTTCTTAATTGCCTGACATTCATAAACGGGTTTCTGACAAAATGATAATAGAAATTAGGCTTTTAGTTTAATTTTTCTATGGTTGAAATCGTAATGCGTTGAATGTTAGGTTTATAGATTAAGTTATTGAAATTAAGAGAGATAAATTTATTTGAAAAATACAAGTCGAAATAGATTTTTTTTTTTAGAATTTATTTCTAAACTTTGCAGTCCTAATAAGAGCGAAAAAAGTTTTGGGAGAAATATAAACGATGCAGTCTGATTGTAAAATATTGTGGAATAAGTGCCTGGAAATTATAAGGGACATTTTACCGGAGGAACAGTTTAATACGTGGTTCCGCCCGATAATTCCTTATTCTTTTAATGAGAAAAAAGAGTTTAGGATTTTGGTGCCTTCTAATTTTTTTGGAGAATATATTGAAGCTAATTTCCAGAATTTACTGATGCCTGTAGTTCAGCGAGTAATGGGACCAGAGGTGTCATTGATATATCGTGTAGCTACGTATGGCGATGTAACAGACGAAGGAGCAATGATGGATTGTCATCCAGAGCCGGCGGTAAAATCTGCTCCGGTTCGTACGTCAGTTCCGGGTCTGTTTGATCAGCGGGCTCCCCAAGATTGGAACTCTTATTTGAATCCTAAATATAGTTTTGAGAATTATTTTGAAGGAGAAAGCAATAAATTAGTGCGTTCTGCAAGTGAGGCCATTGCTCAGAATCCGGGTAAGACAGCTTTTAATCCGATGTTTATTTTTGGAGCTTCGGGTGTAGGTAAGACGCATTTGTGTCATGCCATAGGTAATCGTATACAACAGTTGCACCCAGGAAAGAAAGTCTTGTATGTTTCTGCGCATTTGTTTAGTACGCAATTTACAGATGCTGTAAGAAAAAATAATGTCAATGATTTCTTGTATTTTTATCAGGGCGTGGATGTCCTGTTATTGGATGATGTGCAAGAATTTATTGGCAAGGATAAAACGCAGAATACTTTTTTCCATATATTCAATCATTTGCATATGTTGAATAAACAGTTGGTTTTGACATCTGATAAACCTCCTGTTGAGCTTCAAGGTATGGAAGAACGTCTGTTTACTCGTTTGAAATGGGGATTGACAGCAGAATTGAGCCGTCCTGATCTGGATTTGAGAAAGAAGATTCTGAAGAACAAGATGACGCATGACGGTATTGTAATCCCTGATGATGTCTTCAATTTTATCGCAAATAATGTAACGGAGAATGTACGGGACCTGGAAGGAATATTGGTCTCTTTAATGGCTAACTCTCTGGTCAATAATAAGGAGATCGATATGTCTCTTACTAAACGGGTGGTAAGCCTTTCTGTTCGTTTGGAAAAGAAACAGATTTCAGTTCAGTCCATACAGGAAACCGTATGTAAATATTTTAATTTGGAATTGTCTGCTATCCAGACAAATTCCCGTAAACGCGAAATAGTACAAGCACGCCAGATAACCATGTATTTGGCTAAAAAATATACTGACTGCTCTTTTTCTCATATAGGAAAGATTGTTGGAAAGAAAGACCACGCAACTGTTTTGCATGCTTGCAAGACGATCAAAGATCAGATTGATACAAATAAGTCTTTCCGCACTTCAGTAGAAGAGATTGAGAGCTTGTTGAAAAGCTAATTTAAGATAGTTATAAATTGTTGATCACCATAATTATAAATGAATAGCAGTGGAACGTAAAATCTATACTTTTGACGAAGCTTTTAAAGCATCGTTAGAATACTTCACCGGTGATGAATTGGCGGCGAAAGTATGGGTAAATAAATATGCCCTAAAAGATGCTTTTGGAAATATCTATGAGCAGTCGCCTGTGGATATGCATTGGCGTTTAGCCCGTGAAATTGCTCGGATCGAGAATAAATATCCTAATCCATTATCTGAGCAGGAGTTGTTTGATCTTTTTGATCATTTCCGCTATATTATTCCGCAGGGAAGTCCGATGACCGGAATTGGAAATGATTATCAGGTAGCCTCGTTATCAAATTGTTTTGTTATAGGTTTAGATGGTCCAGCTGATTCTTATGGTGCTATTATTCGAATTGATGAGGAACAGGTTCAGTTGATGAAACGTAGGGGTGGCGTAGGACATGATTTGTCTCATATCCGTCCGAAAGGTTCTCCTGTAAAAAATTCTGCATTGACTTCGACAGGACTTGTCCCATTTATGGAGAGATATTCGAATTCTACTCGTGAGGTAGCCCAAGATGGCCGTCGGGGAGCGTTAATGCTGTCTGTTTCTATCAAGCATCCGGATTCGGAGTCTTTTATTGATGCAAAAATGGTTGAAGGGAAAGTGACCGGAGCCAATGTTTCAGTGAAGATAGATGACGAGTTTATGGATGCTGTAATTAATAATAAGATATACCGGCAGCAGTATCCTATTCATGCAGAGCATCCGGATTATGTAAAAGATATTGACGCTTCTGCATTATGGAAAAAGATAATTCATAATGCATGGAAATCAGCAGAACCGGGCGTATTGTTCTGGGATACGATTTTACGTGAATCTGTCGCTGATTCGTATGCTGATTTGGGATTCCGTACGGTATCTACAAATCCTTGTGGTGAAATCCCGTTGTGTCCGTATGACAGCTGTCGCTTGTTGGCTATAAATCTTTATTCCTATGTAGTTAATCCATTTACAAAAGATGCTTATTTTGATTTTGATTTATTCAAAAAGCATGTGGGATTGGCTCAGCGCATTATGGATGATATCATAGATTTGGAATCTGAAAAGATAAAACTGATATTGAAGAAAATAGAATCTGATCCGGAATCTATGGAAATTAAGCAGCCTGAGCATTATTTATGGGAAAAGATTCAGCGAAAGACGTTGATGGGACGTCGTACAGGTGTGGGGATAACTGCAGAAGGTGATATGTTGGCTGCCCTGAATTTGCGTTATGGTACAGAAGAAGCTACCGATTTTGCAGAAAAAGTACAGAAGACCTTAGCTTTGGCTGCATATCGCTCGTCTGTAAATATGGCTAAAGAACGTGGAGCCTTTGAAATATATGACGCAAAGCGAGAAGAAAATAATCCGTTTATAAACCGACTGAAAGAAGCTGATCCTTCCTTGTATGAGGATATGGTGAAATATGGTCGTCGTAATATAGCGTGTTTGACAATAGCACCAACGGGTACAACCAGTTTGATGACCCAGACAACCTCGGGAATTGAACCCGTCTTTTTGCCTGTCTATAAAAGACGTAGAAAGGTAAATCCGAACGATGCTGATTCTCGTGTTGATTTTGTGGACGAGACAGGAGATGCTTTTGAAGAATATATTGTTTTTCATCATAAGTTTGTAACTTGGATGCAAGCCAATGGCTATTCTGTGACAAAAAAATACTCTCAGGAAGAAGTAGACAGCTTGGTTGAGAAGTCTCCGTATTTTAAGGCTACTTCAAATGATGTGGATTGGTTGCAGAAGGTCCGAATGCAAGGGCGTATTCAGAAATGGGTTGACCATTCTATTAGTGTTACAATTAATCTGCCTAATAACGTAACAGAGGAGCTGGTAGATCAATTGTATGTAGAAGCTTGGAAGAGTGGTTGTAAAGGTTGTACAGTTTATCGGGATGGGTCTCGTTCTGGCGTATTAATTGCAACTGATAAGAAGAAAAAGAAGGATGACTGCAATTGTATGCAGCCTCCGGTAATTGTTTCTACTCGCCCGAGGGAATTGGAGGCTGATGTTGTCCGTTTCCAGAATAAAAAAGAAAAGTGGATTGCTTTTGTGGGCTTGCTGAATGGCCGTCCGTACGAAATTTTTACAGGATTGGCTGATGATGAAGAAGGCATTATGGTTCCGAAGAACATCGTGAAAGGCTCGATCATTAAGAGTTATGATGAAGATGGGAAGAAACATTATGACTTTCAGTTTAAGAATAAGCGGGGGTATAAGATGACCATTGAAGGGTTGGACGGAAAGTTTGATCCGGAGTATTGGAATTATGCGAAGCTGATTTCGGGAGTATTGCGTTATGGCATGCCTATTGACCAAGTAATTAAATTAGTTCAAGGCATGGATTTAAATAATGAGTCAATCAATACGTGGAAGAACGGTGTAGAACGTGCATTAAAGAAATATCTGCCTAATGGAACGGAAGCAAAAGGCCAGAAATGTCCTAATTGCGGCCAAGAGACTTTGGTCTATCAGGAAGGATGTTTGATTTGTACAAACTGTGGCGCCTCTCGTTGTGGATAAAAATTCTAAATAAATAATTATGTAATTGTAACCTTCTGATTGATACATTCTGTTTAGATCAGAAGGTTTTTTATTTTTACTTTTGTTGGATGGAATCTTTTTCTGCAGTGGCAGCGGTCATGGTGCATTTCCCATTGAATATGGCATTTGGCTCAATTTCAATGTTAGGCGCAGAAATATCTCCTTGAATTTTCGCTGTTGCTTTTAAAACGAGTTTTGTCGTTACTTGAATAGAACCCGTTACATTTCCATGTATTTCTGCATTATTGGAAACGATATTTCCTTTGATGCTCCCTTTGGGGCCTACTACAATTTTGGCTTTGCAGTGGATGTCACCTTCAACAATTCCGTCAAGTCTGAAATCAGTATCTGTAGAAATATTACCTTTTATGGTTGTACCTGCAGATAGCGTATTATGCAAACCATTGCTTGTTTGTTCTTCGTTCTTTTGTTTGTTTCCAATCATAGGGCAATAATATTACGAATGTCTTGCAAATATAGACTATTTTTTTGCTGAGGCGTTTAATTTGGACTATATTTAAAGCCAAATTCAGGAATTGCAGGTGGATGGATAAATATAGATATGACAACACAGATTGAATTAAAATCGATGAAGTTCTACGCATATCATGGTGTAGGTCCTCAAGAACGACAGGTCGGCAATTTGTTTATTGTTGACTTACTGCTTACAGTGAATGTGATCCAAGCTATTGAGAGTGATAGTTTGGATGATACAGTAAATTATGCGGAGGTATATGACGTGGTTAAATCAGAAATGGAACAGCCTTCAAAGTTGATCGAGCATGTTGCTGGGCGAATAGTGAAAGCTTTAAAAATCCATTTCCCGAAGATTGAACATGTTCAAATTAAATTGGCGAAACTTAATCCTCCTTTTGGTGGAGATATACAAAGCGCAGCCGTATTATTGAATGATTAATTATTAAAAGTTTTAGAAAGGATAAATACTATGTTTATGGCATATACTAATAATGTGATGATCGTTCGCCATAGTTTGTTAGCTAATTTAGTAAAGCTATGGAAAGAAGATAGGTTAGTTGAAGAGATTGATCGTATACCCATTAAATGGAGTCCTCGCCGTGCTAAGCCTAAAGGGCGGTGTTGTATCTATAAGGAAAGAGCTGTATTGAAATATAAAACACTTCCGTTGTTGGGGTTTGATATGAGCGATGAAAAGGATGAGCTTACACCATTATCAACATATGCAAAGCAGGCATTGGAACGTACAGAAAATTTGAAGGAAAACTTGATGTGCGTAATAGATGAAGCATGCTCTTCGTGTGTCTCTGTTAATTATGAGATCACCAACTTATGCAGAGGATGTGTAGCCAGAAGCTGTTACATGAATTGTCCGAAAGATGCTATCCATTTTAAGAAAAATGGAAAAGCGGAAATCGACCATGAAAGATGTATCAGTTGTGGAAAGTGTTATCAAAATTGTCCTTATCATGCGATCGTGTATATCCCGATTCCATGTGAGGAAGTTTGCCCGGTAAAGGCTATTAGTAAGGATGAATATGGAGTTGAACATATCGATGAATCAAAATGCATTTATTGTGGAAAATGCTTGAATGCATGTCCGTTTGGCGCCATTTTTGAGATATCACAAGTTTTTGATATCTTACAGCAGATTAAAAAAGGAACGGAGATAGTTGCTATAGTTGCTCCATCCATACTTGGCCAATTTGGCTGTACTAGGGAGCAGGTTTATGGAGCGTTGAAACAAATTGGTTTTACGGATGTGATGGAAGTTGCTCAAGGAGCAATGGAAACAACCCGGAGAGAAGCAGAAGAGTTAAAAGAAAAGCTTCATGAAGGACAGTCTTTTATGACTACCAGCTGTTGCCCATCATATATTCAATTGGTAGAAAAACATATACCTGATTTGAAAAAATATGTATCAACAACGGGCTCACCTATGTACTATACGGCTCGAATGGTGAGAAAAGAACGTCCCAATGCTAAGATAGTTTTTGTTGGTCCTTGTGTAGCTAAGCGTAAAGAAGTAAAAATAGATCCTTGTGTAGATTATGCACTTACTTTTGAAGAAGTAGCTTCTATTTTTACGGGGATGGATATAAACCTGGATACTGTAACGCCGATGTCTCTACTATCAACAGCTTCAAGAGAAGCTTATGGATTTGCCCAAAGTGGAGGAGTCGTAAATGCTGTAAAAGTTTGCTTACAAAAAGATTCTGTTAATGCTATACAAGTAGCGGGATTGAATAAAAAGAATGTTTCGTTGCTTAGAGGATATGCGAAGATGGGTAAGGCTCCTGCTCAATTTGTAGAAGTAATGGCATGTGACGGTGGCTGTGTAACGGGGCCAAGTGTATATGGAGATAAATCTGTCGGCCAAAAGCAATTATTAAAAGAATTGGCAAAAATTACTGGTGATAAATAGTCTTTTGGTTTTTGATGCAAATTGAAAGCGTATGGATAAAAAAGCTTTCAATGAATTTTGTAATTCATATTTGAGATAGTTTCGAAAAGGATTGTATCTTTGTATAATGTAATGAAATATGATTGTTTGTTCATATTTCGAGATGGACATAAACATTTGTATAGAATGAAACGTATCATTGAAATATGTGCGAATTCAGCACAAAGTTGCGTGGAGGCAGAAGCCGGAGGAGCTTCGAGAGTGGAACTTTGTGCTGGTATTCCTGAAGGAGGAACAACTCCAAGTTACGGGGAAATAATGACAGCCAAGCAATTGACATCTCAGATAGATATCAATGTTATCATTCGTCCGCGTGGAGGAGATTTCCTCTATACAAATGCAGAAGTAAATTCTATGCTTTTGGATATTCATCTGTGTAAACAACTTGGCGTTCATGGGGTCGTGTTTGGCTGCCTGACGAAAGAAGGTGATATTGATGTTCCTTTGATGAAGAAACTGATTGATGCAGCCAAGCCTCTGTCAGTAACCTGTCATAGAGCATTTGATGTTTGTAGAGATCCTTTTAAGGCATTAGAACAGTTAATAGAATTAGGATGTGACCGGATTTTAACTTCTGGACAACAATCAGATGCCTTTAAAGGAATTCCATTAATTAAAAAGTTGGTTGAAAAAGCAGCTGGCCGTATTATCATTATGCCGGGTTGTGGTGTAAGAGATACTAATATCGATCAGATTGAACGGGAAACGGGAGCCGTTGAATTTCATACATCTGCGAGAAGCGTTATACAGAGTCAGATGGAATATAGAAAAGAAGAGGTCCCTATGGGAAGCAATGCCGTTTCATCAGAATTCGAAACAGTACAGACAGACCGTAAAAAGGTATCTCGGTTTGTTTATGGATCGGAAAAGTAAATGAGGTTAATATAAGAATTTGGTGTTAACATAAAAGAAAAACAAAAAGAATGGAGCTTATTTCATGAATTTTGTTTTCCTTTGCGAAAAATATCATTTTGAGGTGAATTTGATTGTAGAACAAGGAAACACATCTACAAAAGTAGCTGTATATGCAGAAGGAAAGCTGGTAGCTTCTTTTGTTTATAAGGGTTTCGATAAAAAGAAGATAGCGCCGTTATTTGACGTATATCCTTTGGATAAAGGAATCTATTCAACAGTGTCTGATGTAGATGAAGAGTTGATCGCTTATTTGAATGAGCGTCTTTCTTGTTTTATCTTTTTTGATAACGAGGTCAAGTTACCCATAACTATCAAGTATAAAACACCTCAAACATTAGGTAAGGATCGTATTGCAGCAGTCGTTGGAGCATATTATGTTCAGCCAAATAGGAATATTCTGGTTATTGATGCAGGAACGTGTATTACTTATGAAATTTTGGAAGCTTCGGGAGCCTATGTAGGAGGAAATATTTCTCCAGGTATGACAACCCGTTTTAAAGCGTTAAATGATTATACAAAGAAATTACCTCTATTAGATGAGAGGGAAGAGGTTCCCTTATGGGGAACTTGTACGGAAGATGCAATCCGGGCCGGTGTGGTGAATGGCATAGTGTTTGAAATGGATGGATATATTGATACGGTAAAGGAATTATATTCGGATGTTTTGGTTTTTTTAACGGGAGGACATTCGTTTTATTTTGAAAGCCGATTAAAAAACTCCATCTTTGCAGACATTAATTTAGTGTTGACAGGATTAAATAGAATCTTAGAGTACAATGTTGAAAATTGAGAAATTTATTTTGTCGGGAGTTTTGTTGTTGACTCAATTGTCGGTTTGGGGACAAAACAATACAGCATCTCCTTATACTCGATTTGGGTTTGGAGAAATTGCTGATCGTTCTTTTGGTGCTGGCCGTGCAATGGGAGGTGTAGGGATTGGTTTGCGTTCTCCTGAACAAATAAATCCGATGAACCCTGCATCTTACAGTTGTATGGATTCTTTGACCTTTATTTTTGATTTTGGAGCGTCTTTGAAGGCTTCTTCATTTAAAGATCAGTCGAATCAGTACAATCATTTGAGTGGTAATTTAGAGTATGTTGCTATTCAATTTCCTATTACAAAATGGTTGGCGATGAGTGCTGGGTTATTACCCTATTCTTTTGTTGGCTATAAATTTGGAGAAGTCTCAACCATAGGAGATGCTACATATCAGAATACATATTCTGGTACAGGGGGATTAAACGATTTGTATGGAGGATTGTCTATAGATATATGGAAGAAGAGATTAGCGATAGGTGCTAATTTCGGGTTCTTATTCGGAAATATAGAACATGCCCAATATCTGATGTTTTCTTCTAATGAGGACGATGGTTCGTCTCCTTATGCCAATCATCGTGTTCGCCAGATGAAGGTTAAGGATATGAAGATGGATTTTGGTTTGCAGTATACTCATCCATTAAGTGCAACAGAAAGCTTGACTTTAGGATTGACGTATTCGCCGAATAACCGGTTGAATGTAAAGACTTATGATCGTATTGAAAAATTAGAGATAAGTAATTCTACAGTGATTGAGTCTTCTACAGATACAATTCAGGGTCTTCGTTATGATTTGCCAAATTCGTTTGGAATAGGCTTATCTTACATGAAGATAGATAAATTGTTACTGGCAGCAGATTTTTTATATGAAGATTGGAATAACGCCAGTTTCATGGGGGAGAAAGGCACATTCCAAAATCGTACGCGTTTTGCAATAGGTGCACAATATGAACCAAATGCAAGAGCTCGAAATTATTTTAATCGTATTCGTTATCGGGCAGGTTTTCATTACGGCGATTCATACGTGCGAGTTAATCAGTCTGCAGAGAACGGCAATAAAGGATACGGTTATAATGAATATGGCGCAAGTTTAGGTTTGGGGTTGCCTTTAGTAGATAATCGTTCGATTGTAAATGTTTCATTTGAGTATGTAAAGGTTAAACCTGAACAGGCATTTATGGTTGATGAACAGTATTTTCGCGTAACCGTGAATTATACGTTTAATGAACGTTGGTTCTTTAAGTTTAAATTGGATTAATAATATAGTTAACTTTAATTGAAAAATAGATATGAAGATCAAAGTATTATTATTAGCTCTTGGCTGTACAATGGGAACATTGGGAGCATACGCCCAAAAAGGGGTAGATAATGGAACTCAGTTTGGGTCTGGTGAAGATAGCGTACGCTGTATCACTAACATTAGTTTGTTTGTACCTTATGCAAAAGGAGGTAATTTTAAAGACGCCTTGGAATTCTGGAAGATTGCATACAATGAATGTCCGGCTTCGACAAAGGATCTTTATTTATATGGCGTAAGAATTGTAGCTTGGCAGATTGAGAATGAAAAAGATCCTGCTAAAAAAGCTCAGTTGGTTAATGATTTGATGGAAGTTTATGATAAACGTATTAAATACTTTGGTAATGACCGTAAGTATGGTAAAGATTGGATCATTGGCAACAAAGCTGAAGATTATGTAAAATATGCGGGTGATAATCTGGATGCAAATGCTTTGTATGACTGGACTAAAGAGGCAATCACAGAAAAAGGAGATAAGTGTGAAGTAAAAGCTGTTTCTTATTTCATGTTTGCTTCTTTGCAGAAAATGAAAGCTGATCCGAACTTCAAGGATCAGTATATTCAGGATTATTTGACTGCTGCAAACATCATTGATGCACAGATCAAAGCCGCTGAAGCAGCAAATAATGATAAAGAAGTGAAAACATTACAAGCTTATCAAACTAATGTTGAAACTAATTTTGCTAATAGTGGCGCCGCTGATTGTGAAACATTGCAGAATGTATATGGTTCTAAAGTAGAAGAGAACAAGACAAATCTTGATTTCTTGAAACAGACAATTGCCTTGTTGCGTAAATCTCGTTGCCAGGAAGTTGAAGCTTATTTTGCTGCTTCAGGTTATGCTCATGCTATTGAACCGACTGCTGAATCTGCAATGGGTTTGGCTAAGCAGGCTGTTAAGAAGCAGGATTATGAGACTGCAATTAAATTCTTTGAAGAAGCAGCTAACATGGAATCTGATGCTGCTACAAAAGCAGAAGATTTCTATATGATTGCTTTGTTGACATTCGATCAAAAGAATTATTCTAAAGCCAGAGAATATTGCCGTCAGGCTATTGCTTTGAATGCTAATTATGGCGCTCCCTATATGTTGATGGGTAAAATGTATGCAGCAACTTCCAAGAGCGTTTATCCGAATGATCCGGTATTGGCAAGAGCCGTATATTATGCAGCTATTGATAAATTCCAGAAGGCTAAATCAGTTGATCCAAGTTGTGCCGATGAAGCTAACAGCTTGATCGCTTCTTATAGCGCTCACTTACCATCTACTGAAGAAGTATTTATGCATCCGGATCTGGAAAAAGGTAAATCATTTACAGTTGGTGGTTGGATTGGTGAAACAACTGTTGTTCGATAATTTTGTAGGTTGATGCGTTTTATACGTGTAACAGATATTTTAAGCATAACAACTATCCCGAGGGTAGTTGTTATGCTTCTTTTATTTACGGTTGCCTGTTCTAAGGAAGTAAAGGAGGTTGTTGATGCTACTTATGATCCTGAAAAGAGTTATACGATGAAGGCAACTCAGGTAAACACTTTAATTTCAGATTCCGGCATCACTCGTTATCGGATTGAAGCGGCGGAATGGATTGTCTTTGGTAAAGCGAAAGAGCCATATTGGTATTTCCCGGAAGGTATTTATGTAGAGAAGTTCGATACGCTATTCCATTCTGAAGCAAGTATAAAAGCAGATACTGCTTATTATTTTGACAAAAAAGGGCTGTGGCACTTAATAGGAAATGTAGAAGTAGAGAGTCTGCAGGGTGAACAGTTTGACACTTCTGAGTTGTTTTGGGATCAGAAAAAAGAAAAGGTTTACTCAGACAAGTATATTCGGATTCAACAGAAAGAACAGATTATTACAGGTGTAGGTTTTGAATCAAACCAAAATATGACTCGGTATAAGATTTTTAATTCCCAGGGCGAATTCCCGGTAGAAGATACTCCTAAATCTGCATCAGATACCGTTCATGTTGAAAACAGCTTTGCTGTCGATTCTTTAAATAAAAAATAAGGGTGGAAATTTTATTCAATATATTGATTTCATTAGCTTTTTCCGCTTTCTTTTCAGGGATGGAAATATCATATGTCTCTGCAAATAAACTGCGCCTTGAATTAGACAAAAAGGATAAAAGCCTTACAAGCAAAATTCTGGACGTTTTCTTTCATAATCCTAACCAGTTTATTTCAACCATGTTGGTAGGCAACAACATTGCGTTGGTTGTATATGGTTTACAAATGGCTATTTTGTTGGAACCATGGATTGCGCATTTTGTTGACCAAGAGGCTTTAATTGTGCTGATACAGTCAATAATCTCTACAATATTGATATTATTTACGGGTGAATTTATTCCGAAAACAATCTTTAAAATAGATCCTAACTTTTTCTTACGCCTTTTTGCTGTTCCGCTATACATTATATATATTGTTTTATATCCAGTATCAAAGTTCTCTTCTTTATTGTCATTTCTAATATTGAAACTTGCCGGAGTAAAGAATCTGAAAGATTCCGGCGTGTATACTTTGGGTAAAGTAGATTTGGATTATTTTATCCAGCAAAGTATAGAAGATGCACCTCAAGATTCTGATATGGATACTGAAGTAAAGATTTTTCAGAATGCTCTTGAATTCTCAAATGTAAAGGTCCGTGATTGTATTGTTCCGCGTACGGAAATTGTTGCATGTGATAAGCATGTAACAACCGACGAACTTCGCTCCCGGTTTATTGAAACCGGTCTTTCCAAAATCCTTATTTATGATGACAACATTGACAATATTATTGGGTATATTCATTCTTCCGAGCTGTTCAAACACCCTGACCATTGGCTTGAGCAACTTTGTAAAGTTTCCATTGTTCCTGAAACGATGGCTGCGAATAAATTGATGCGAGTACTGATGCAGGAGAAAAAGAGCCTGGCTGTCGTTGTTGATGAATTTGGAGGAACTTCAGGAATTGTTACATTGGAAGATCTGGTTGAGGAAATTTTTGGAGAAATTGAAGACGAACATGATATGAAACGTGAGGTTGCACGTAAAATCTCTGAAAATGAATATTTGCTGTCGGGCCGCATGGAAATTGATGCAATTAATGAAATGTTTGGGCTTGACTTGCCCGAATCGGATGATTATGTCACAATAGCAGGTTTGATTTTGCATTACTATCAGAAATTCCCCAAGCTGAATGAATCTATTGAATACGGTAAATATACTTTTAAAATCGTTAAGGCTACAGCGACTAAAATAGAGCTGGTACGGATGAAAGTAAGTGTATAAGTGAAAAAAAATGAGTAAAATGATGTTGCATGTCCTTTTTTTCGTATCTTCGTGCTCTTAAAATGAAAATGCTAAAAAGATAGATATAAACTTTAAAAATAAAATAAGATAAATGGCTACGCTAGAAAAAATTAGAAGCAAAGCTGGACTGCTGGTCCTTGTTGTGGGATTAGCGTTGTTCGCTTTTATCATTGGAGACTTTTTAAATTCGGGTTCAACCTATTTTAGACAATCGCAAGAACGTGTTGGTGAAATTGATGGAGAAGTAATCAGTATTCATGATTATCAGGCTCGTGTTGATGAAATGACCGAGATGTATAAGATGCAGACGGGTTCAACAAGCTTGCCTGAAGAGTATCAGACTCAGATCCGTCAGAGCGTTTTTGATGCGATGGTACAAGACATCGTTTTAGGTGAAGAAACTGAAAAAATAGGTATGGAAGTTTCTCCTGAAGAATTGTTTGATATGGTTCAAGGTGAGAATATTTCTCCGATGATTCAGCAGATGCAGATGTTTGTTAACCCTCAAACTGGCGCTTTTGATAGAAATGCATTATTAAATTTCCTGAAGACTATTGATAATGACAATATCGCCGGTATGCCGGCAGAACAGCAGGATCAGCTGATCAAAGCTCGTAATTTCTGGTTGTTCTGGGAAAAGAATATTAAGCGTCAGCGTTTGGAGCAGAAGTTTACTACTTTATTAGCAAAGGCAGTTTCTGCTAATAAATTGGATGCAAAAGAATCTTTTGATGAAAATGCAAAGACGGCTAATATCATCTATGCTATGCAGTCATATTCATCTATACCTGATTCAACGATTGAAGTAAGTAAAGGCGAAATCGAAAAATTGTATAATCAGCGTAAGGAATTATATAAGCAAAAGGAAACTAAGGTAATCAAATATTTGGCTGTTGATATTCGTCCGAGCCAGGAAGATTATAATAATGCACAGCAAGATATTGAAGCTTTGAAATCTGAGTTCACAACAAGTGATAACGTAGCTGATCTTGTTAATGAAAATTCAGAAGTACCTTATATGGATGTATTCTTTACAGAGAAAGCTTTTGATCCGGAGTTGAAACAATTTGCTACAACGGCTGAAGTGGGTGCTGTTTATGGTCCGGTCTTTGAAAACGACAAATACAGAATGTTTAAGCTGGTAGGTAAAACTACTGCTCCTGATTCTGTAAAAGTTAGTCATATTATGTTGGCTGGTCAAACTGAAGAAAGAACAAAAGAATTGGCTGATAGTTTGCTGAACGTGATTAAAGGAGGTGCTGATTTTGCAGAACTGGCTAAGAAATATTCTGCTGATCAGGCTGCTCAGAATGGTGGTGAGTTAGGTTGGTTTACTGAGGCTACTGCTTTGAGAGGCGTTAACGAGGAATTTAAGAATGCTATTTTCTCAACACCGGTAAATCAGGTAGCGGTTGTAAAATCTATGTATGGAACACATTTGGTGAAAGTGACTGAAAAGACAGCTGATGTAGCTAAATACAAAGTTGCCGATATTGATATGACTGTATCTCCAAGTTCAAAGACATATAGTAATATTTACAATGAATTGAATCAGTTCATTTCAAAGAATAGAGATATTGCTAAATTGGATACAGCTGCTAAATCTGCCGGATACAATGTAATTTCCAACGTAACAATTACTCCTGATAATCAAGTATTGGGATCAATTAAGAGTTCTCGTCCTGTAATTCGCTGGGCATTCCAGAATGATAATGGAAGTGTATCAGAGATTTTTGAATGTGATGATAAATTCGTGATTGCTGCCATAGAGAAGAGCATGCCAAAGGGATATACGCCTGTAGATGTAGTAGCTCCTTCTTTAAAGGCTGAATTGGTTGCCCAGAAGAAGGGTGATAAGATCGTTGCTGATTTGACTGCGAAGAATCTGACTTCTTTAGATGCTTATGCTCAAGCCATGAATTCTTCAGTAGATAGCGTCAAATTCGTTTCTTTCGGGACACGTCGAATTTCTGGTATTGGTGTTGAACCAAACTTGAATGCTGCAGTTTCTTTAGCTCAAGTAGATCAGTTAAGTGCTCCTGTGAAGGGTAATAATGGGGTATACGTATTTAAAGTAATTGCAGAAAATGCTGATACTAAAGAATTCAACGAGGCAGATGTAGTTCGTTCATTAGATGCTACAAATGCTTATCGTTTCTCTTATCAGGCAATTCAGTCGTTGGTAAACAAGGCTGATATTGAAGATAATCGTATTCGTTTCTATTAATAGGCTTTGAATAAATAGCCTTGGTATAAGGCGTCATAGATAAGGTTAAAGGTCATTCCGACAGAATTCGGAATGGCCTTTTTTGTATATGGAGTAATTAAGGAAGGATTATACTATATATGTTTTATTTATGTTGAATATGTTCGAAATAAAACTCGTAGGAATGAAAAATGAAATTCGTGGGAATTGAAAACAAAACACCCGAGAATCATTTTTATTCCGTGTGTAGATATTTTGTATTTGTTTTTTGCTTCCTCTTGAAAAATTGAATCAGAATCTGCTATTTCTTATGATTTATAACTTGAATGTAAGTTTTTGGTGGTTTTATGTGTGTGTTTTATTTTTATATTGGATTTTTCATTTGATTTATTTCATTTAAATCTTTCCTATATAATAATTAGAAACTAGCATAATGTAAGAATAATGTTTGATTATATTTGATTATTTGGGTATGTAAGATTAAATATGGTTAAATACTTGCATTTTGCTATCATTTTGTCAGAAATTATTTGGTTATATCCTGAAAGCTATGCATCTTTGCAGTGTCAAAATAAAACAACCTATAAAAACAACAATCAATTATGAAAACTCAATCTTTTTCAAAAAGCATTATTACTTTAGCATTTACTTTAGTTTGTGGTTTGGTCGCAAATGCAGCTTCTCCAAGGAACTATTTATATGATACGAAAGAGGAAAATGGTCTGATTACATCCAAAACAATCTTTTTACAAGATGATAATGGAATGTTAGACAAACAGGTAAAATATGAATTTGTTTATAATGAAGCTGGTAAAGTTTCTGTAAAGAAGGCATATCGTTGGAATGTTGATGAAAATAAATGGCTTCCATTCTATCAGACGACTTATACATATGATGATAAGAAGCAAATGATAGAGTCAAATTATGGTATGTGGAATCAAAAGACAAAGCAGTTCGATTTAAATATGCAGACGCTGAGTATTCCCGCTTCAAATTATAATGAAATCTTTTCTTAAGGCGATACACTGATAATTTGAGAAAAGCGATGATTATTTCATCGCTTTTTTTGTTGTATTCTGTAGTCTGACATGAAATTATTATTATTTTCGCACAAGTTGATTTTAATGTTTATCATATGAAAAAGTTTGGGTGTTTTGTTGCTGTTTTGTTATTGCTAAGTTCAACCTCGTGCGTTACGAAGAAGAAGTATTTAATTGCAGAAAATGGCCGGTTGGAGGCTTTGCAGCGGGAAGAAACATTGAAGAAGCAATTAGTCGATTGCCGGGATGAGAACGACCAGTTGTCTGCTCGATTGTCTCAGCTGATGCGTGATACAGCGGATATGCGTCGAAATATTCGCAGTTATCGTGAAATGCTGAATACTAACTTAGGAGAGCAAGATAAGCTAAACGAGTTGCTGACGAAGAAGATGCAGGAGTTGGATGAACGGGAACGGACGATCAACCAGTTGCAAGATTTGATTAATGCCCAAAATGAAAAAGTTCAGAGTATCTTGCAGAGTGTGAAGGATGCTTTGATGGGCTTTAGCAGTGATGAATTGAGTGTTCGCGAAGAAAATGGGAAAATATATGTGGCCATGTCTGATAAATTGTTGTTCCAGTCGGGAAGTGCAACTGTCGACAAACGAGGAAAGGAAGCTTTGGCCAAGCTGGCAGAAGTATTAAATAAGCAGAAAGATGTGGATGTTAATATAGAAGGCCATACTGATACGAAGCCAATCCATACTGCGAGATTTGAAGATAACTGGGATTTGAGTGTGATTCGTGCTACATCGGTGGTACGAATACTGACAAAAGACTATGGAGTGAGTCCAATGCAAATTGTTCCATCAGGTAGAGGTGAATTTATGCCGGTTGCAGATAATGAAACTGCTGATGGTAGAAGTAAAAACAGACGGACAGAAATAATTATAGCTCCAAAATTAGATGAATTATTAAAGATCTTGAATTGAAAAATTTAATGGTTGCTTGTGATAGATGAGGGTTGGCGTTTAGGCCAGCCCTTTTGTTTGAAAAATAAGTCGCTTTTTAATTAAAGTTAATTTGTCGGTTTTTTAGATAGCTGAAATGTTTTTGACAATTTGTATTAAAAAAAGAAACTTCTGATTTATTTGTAAGGGAATAGGTCGGTTTTTTGTATTATATTTTTATGCTTTTGGAGCAATTTATTTATCTTGATTTTTTCTGTTGTAATTGATTTTATTGTTTATAAAGTCTTCGAATATTAATGGTAAGTTAAAATCGAAAAAGCTGCTGTCTCTTGCTTTTGCTAACTTAAATACCTGAATATCTATTCTTTATTAAAAGAAAGGCCTTCCATATTTTCTATTTTACAATTCTCTTTGTGTAAAAAATACAAAAAGATGAAGCTGAAAAACTTTTTTTTCTATCTTTGTTGCCGGAACGCTTGAGACTTTACATAAGTTATAATAATATTATGTTCTAATATCATGTGCCAAAATTTCTTTCATCAACTTTGCTAATAAAAAATTGAAAGGAAGGATAAAATTGTTGGCTTTAAATAAAAAAGAAAAAAGATGAAAATTCTTAATTTATAAAAGAAAGTAAGAAAATGAGAAAAGAGTTGATTTTTCAAAATTCCATGAAAATCTCATCTTGTCTTTTAGCCACAGCATTTTCAGCGTTGGTTTCTCCAGCTTTCGCAGCAGATGCTCAAGTAAATGGAAAAGACAATGTGTCTGTTCATGAAACTTTGCAGTCAAAAACAGTGACAGGTGTTGTTGTTGACGCTGCTGGTGTACCAGTTATTGGTGCAAATGTTATAGTAAAGGGAACTACTGTAGGTACTATTACTGATTTTGATGGTAACTATTCATTGGAAGTTCCAGAAAACGCTGTTCTTCAGATTTCATATATTGGTTATCTGACGGAAGAAGTTACGGTTGGAAATAAGTCTTCTATCAATGTTACTTTAAAAGAAGATTCACAGGCTTTGGATGAATTAGTTGTTGTAGGTTATGGAACAATGCGTAAATCAGATGTTACAGGTTCTATCGCAACAGCGAAAGGTGAAGAATTGGTAAAACAGCAGAGCTTTAGTGCTTTGGATAACCTGCGTGGTAAGGTCTCTGGCGTTAACATCTTCTCAAACTCAAGCCAGCCGGGAGCTTACAATAACCGCGTAATTATCCGTGGTATGGCTACTATAAACTCTTCTTCAGACCCGTTGTATGTTGTTGATGGTGTAGTAATGGAAAACTTCGCATTAGTTAACCCGAATGATATTGAGTCAATGGAAGTGCTGAAAGATGCTTCTGCGGCTGCTATCTATGGTGCTCGAGGTGCTAATGGTGTTATTATGGTAACAACAAAACGAGGTAAGAAAGACGGTGAAGGTATTTCTGTGAGCTATCAGGGTTCTGTAAGTGTTAGCTCAATGGCTCGTAAGATGAAAACCTTGAATGCTCAGGAATGGTGTGATGCATTCATGATCGGTTTGGAAAATGAAAACAAATACCAAGGTACTAACTGGTCTTTGAATCGTACAGACTGGTTCAACGATCCTGTTTACTTCGATTCAAACGGTAATCCTCTCTATGACACAGACTGGCAGGATGAAGCAACTCGTAATGCCGTTTCTCACAACCACCAGTTGAATATCCAGCAGGCAGGTAAAAATTCTTCTATGGGTGCATTCTTGAACTTCACAGATCAGGAAGGTATTGTAAATAATACATACAATAAACGTTTGAATGCAAAGATGACTTACGATGCGGATCCTACTAAGTGGTTGTCTACTTCAGTGAATGTTATGGTCAATCATACGTGGGGTCGTTATACTCCTGAGGATACAGGGGGGCAGGATGCTCGTCGTACAATGATAGAAATGTTGCCTTGGTTGCCAGTTTATGAACCTAATACAGGTAAATATACAACAAGTACATCTTCGACAATTAATGAAGTCCTGGGATTTGAAGGTATGTCTAACCCTGTATTTATCTTGAACGAACAAAAGCGTATGAAATATAATACGCAGATTTTCGGTAATGCAGCATTGACATTCCATCTCCTTGAAGGATTGGATTTGAAGACCCAGTTTGGTATGGACTTCCACAATATTGACTATCGTGGATATTCTTCTAAGGAATTAAACAATATTTCTATGCCAAATGGATGGGCTGAGTTCAATAATGAGCAGACTATGTACTGGCAGGAAGAAACTTACCTGACATACAATAAAACGTGGGAAGAACATCGCTTGAATGCTATGGCTGGTCTTTCTTGGCAGGAACGTACATATAGATATAACAAAAGTTATACTGAAGGTTTCTTCGATGACTTCTTCGAAGATAACAACATGGGGCTCGGTACACTTCCAAGCTCTCCAGAATCATCATGGAATCGTTGGGCCATGAACTCTTACTTCTTGCGTTTTGCTTATACTTATAAGGATCGTTACTCTGCTACTGTTACAGGACGTGTCGATGGTTCTTCTAAGTTTGGTGCGAATAACAAATATGCATTTTTCCCATCAGCAGGTTTGGCTTGGAACGTTTCTCAGGAAGACTTCTTGAAGGATAACAACTATATTAGCAACTTGAAACTCCACACAAGTTTTGGTTTGACTGGTAACTCTGAAATCGATCCGTACAAGTCATTGGGCCTTGTTTCTGCGAGTACGACATTGTTTAATGGTGCACGTGTTCCATCATTGTATGTGAATAATATGCCAAACCCAGATTTGAAGTGGGAAAAGACGGCTCAGTTTGATGCAGGTTTCAACTTGGGTTTGTTCCAGAATCGTTTGAATTTTGATGTGTCTTACTATTTGAAGAATACAACAGATTTGTTGCTTGATTGCCCTGTTCCTCATTCAACAGGTTACTCTACAATTTTCAAAAACATCGGTTCGGTTCGTAACCAAGGTGTTGATATCATGGTTAATGCGACACCGATTCAGGGAGAATTTACTTGGAACTCTACTTTGAATCTCAACTTCAATAAGAACGAAATCACTAAACTGGGAGACACTGACGCTGATATCTATATGGATGATTGGGTTAATGGTGGTACAATCCTTCGTGTTGGTGAAAGTATGGGTAGTTTCTATGGAGTTGTTCGTGAAGGCATTTGGACCGTAGAAGATTATGAAGCAGGTAAATGTGAAAAGACTCAGATTGGTCACGCAAGACGTAGCGAGTCCAAAGAGATTCTTGGTAAAGGTTTACCTGACTGGACCGGTAGCTGGATAAATAATTTCTCTTATAAAGGATTTGATTTGACAGTTGATTTCCAGTTCGTTTGGGGAGTTGATGCTTGGCAGCGTTTTATGCACTCAACTTATGACCGTTTTGGTATTACCAACGGTTTGAAAAATATCCTGTATGATGCATACGACGGTACAAATCCAGAAACAATGCAACAGATGATTTACTTGGCTAACTCTGGTCACAAAGGTGGTGATACAACCAGTGATTCTCAGTGGATTTGCAACGGTTCTTATCTTCGTTTGAACATGCTCCAGCTTGGTTATACATTCGATTCAAGCATTGCTAAGAAGATTGGTCTTTCTGGCTTGCGAGTTTACGCCAGTGGTAACAACTTGTTCTTGATTACAGCTAGTGACTTCTTGGGTTATGATCCTGAATCAACTTCATCAACATCTAAGTTCGGTCAGAACATGACCTTCTTCTCTTATCCGAGAGCAAGAACATTTACATTTGGTGTTAATGTTACCTTTTAATTAATCAATCATTATTTAAGAAATTAGAAATGAAAAATATATTAACAATAACAGTTGCATTAGTCGGATTAATGAGTTTCTCGGCTTGCAACGATTTCTTGGAAGAGAATCCACGCTCTTCTATGGCAACGGAGTCTCTCTTCCGGACTCAAGAAGGAGCTGAAGGTGCCATCTACAACCTTTACAGAACAGGTGCTGTCAGTAATTATGTTGGCTTCGGTAGTGCGTACGTCAATACTTTCGCTTCCCTGCCAGAAGAATTAACTGGTTATTTTACTAATAGCTATGAGAACCAGGAAATACAATGTAAGTACAGCCGTTTATTGACTCGTCAAGATCACACTATTGAGATGGCAAGCAAGATGGATGGTGTTTGGGATGCTTGTTATGAGGGCATCAACCGTGCAAATCAGGCTCTCAAATACATTCCTTTGGCTAATTATACTGAAGCAGGCGTTAGTGAACGTCTTATAGCGGAAGCTAAATTTTTCCGTGCTTTCAACTATTTCTATTTGGTGAAGACTTTTGGTGCAGTTCCTTTCTATACAGAACCGTATGAAGCAGCTGAAAACATGGAGTTGCCACGTACAGAAACATCTACTATTTATGCTCAGATTGAGACTGACTTGAAGGATGCTATTCCTAATCTAACAAATGGTCGCTTCACAGATAGTCATCATATCACTCAGAATACAGCAAACATGTTGCTGACAGATGTTTATATGTACCAGCACAAGTATTCAGAAGCAGCTGAAGCCGCTAAGTCTATCATTAACTCTGGTCAGCATAGCCTGTTGACTAATACAGACAAGGCTCTGAATAGCGCATACAACCAGTTGCGTACTGTCGACAACAACGCAGAGGTCATTTATTCTTACGAGCACGATGCTTCCATCTCAACAAGTGGTTGGTTGCCTACTTATGCATTCAGTAGTTCGGCTGTTTCTGTATTTGACAAATATTCAATCTTCGAACGTACTCATGGTCCGATAGATCGTTATCTGAATATCTATGAAGATAACGACCTCCGTATCCAGCCTCAGCAGTTCTTTGTTTGGGAATATACCAATACAACAAACAATAAGACTTGGACTTCTGATGTCGCAGGTTGTTGGTACTATTTTGATCAGGATGCTATGGAAAACACGGGTAAAGGTAGTAAGGACTGGAATATTTATCGTTATGCTGAGACATTATTGGATGCAGCAGAATCAATAGCTCAGTCTACAGGTGTTACAGCTGAAGCAGCAAGATATTTGGCAGAGGTAAAAGCCAGAGCTAACATGGACGGCAAAACTGTTGATGAAATTGCTGCAGATCTGCAAACTTTAGGTAAGCAAGCCTTTATTGAAGAATGTTGGAATGAACGTTTACGTGAAATGCCACTGGAATTTAAGATGTGGGATTTGTGTGTACGTGTAGGTAAATTCCCGAATATCTCAGATACAACTAAAGGACAGATTACTTGGGTTGACTTGGTAGGTGCAACCAATGCTGCGGGTGCTACTATTAAGGAAACAGATTTGTTATGGCCTATTTCTGTAAATGAAATTCAGCGTAATCCGAATTTGGAACAGAATCCTGGATATGCAAGAGAATAATATCTTATTTAAGTAGTAGTAAATATTGCATTTTTGAGAAAGCCGTGCCCATAATTTATGGGTGCGGTTTTTTATTTGTAGAAATGAATGTGAGTGTAGTTCATACCAGACTAAGTCTGTTTTAAGAAATAATGTACAGTTCTTAAAGGGGAATTTTGTGATCCTGCCTTTAAGAACTGGATAATACATTTAATCTTTGCATGTAAAAGCAAAATATAATATGTATGAAAAGGCTAATAAGGGAATAATAAAGCCGATTGCCATTTGACTTTCTCCGATATGTCCCATTAGAATGGGACTGAAAGCTCCGCCTGCTACACTCATGACAAGATAAGATGAGGCTTTCTTCGTTTTACTGCCCATGCCTTCCAGCCCTAAAGCAAAAATGGTTGGAAACATGATAGACATAAAGAAGAAAGAACAATAAAGAGCATATAGTGATATTACATCGATGGAAGAAATAACAAGCAGCATGCAAACTATACTTAAAAAGGCATATAGTCGTAATAGTTTGTTGGGCTTTAACCATTTCATGGTGAAACTTCCGGTTAGTCTGCCAAACATAAACAGAGCCATACCTCCGAAAGCCAGGAATTTGGCTGCTTGTGTATTACTTATTTGTGTATCTATTTCCGTTACGTAGTTGATAAAGAAGCTGAATATGCCAGTTTGAGCGGCACAATAACAGGCTTGGGCAATGACGGCTCGTACGAATTGTTTACGTTTCCAAAGTGGAATGGTTGGAGTCATTTCCTTTAGTGTTGATTTCTCATCCGGGAAAGCCTCATCAATAATTTCTTCTTTTATTTCTGGTAAGTGAATGAAACAGAATATAAGAGCAACAACGATGACTACTATTCCTATTAATAAATAAGGTCTTGCCAAGGCAAATTGGTCACCTTGTTCTGCACCGAATATCAATAAGCCGCCTACTAATGGTCCTAAAATCCAACCTAAGCCATTAAATGACTGAGATAGATTGAGGCGTTGTGCCGCTGATTCTGTTGGTCCAAGTACAGTAGAATAAGGATTGGCAGCTGTTTCAAGCATACATAATCCGCATGCTATGATGAATAAAGCGACGAGGAAAGGTGATGCTGAATGAATCATCACGGCGGGAATGAATAAAAAGGCTCCTAAGGCAAATAATAGTAAGCCGAAGATGATTCCTCGTTTATATCCGAATCGCTTCATAAAACTGCCGGCAGGCAGAGCCATTAGGAAATAAGCTATATAAGTAACAAACTGAACTAATCCGCTTTCTGCTTTCGACATCGTAAATTCTGTCTGGAAATGTTTATTCAAGACGTCGAGCAGCCCATGGGCAAATCCCCAAAGTAAAAACAGGCAAGTAATTAAAATAAACGGAATCAGGTAAGATTTTCCATTCTCTGCACGGAAAAGAGATTTATTTGTTTGTTTCATTGTTTTGATGAGTTAAGAAAGTTCATTTCATTAAATAACATTTTGGAAGTACATCCGTCAGTTGGAATGTTGTATCGGTACGCTGAATATGTAATCGCTCAAATACGAACTTTGTTGAGTCTGTTGTATATTCAAGCATACAGGCATATTTCTCTTCCGGAATAGAATCAGAAGAATGTATTCCTGCCTTTGTCAGTTGGATGTTCAGTAGTTGGGAATAACCTTCTTTCAGTACTAATTTGTCTTCTATGTAAATAAATAGACTGTCATGTATTGTCTGAAAGTAATTACCTTCATTCCTATATAGATTTATGAAGTATGCTTTATGATAAGAAGCAATATCGACTGGTTCATTACTTTCTATCGAGATGAATTGGATTTTACTTGATGAACCGTTCCCTAAGTGATCTCGTCCTTCTTGAGAAGAAGTCTCTATATCCTGTACAGAAATACCGGGAATGTATGATATTCCTATGGTGATAACAATTGCTGTCCAGGCAATGATATAATAATGGGAGACCTTTTTGGTGAAAAAAGATAGGGATAATAAAGTCAATAGCAGGACAACAACTATTAGGTAAACTCGTGGTACTGTAAATCCGTATTGAGAAATACGGTAATAAATACCAATCCAGCAAAGTATTAATGTGGGTATGGAAAGTAAACTCGCATGCCGGTAGAACCAATCATAATAGCGTTGACGCAGAAATGACTGGCAGCCTTTCAGAAGGAACAATAAACTGACAAAGCCGGTAACCAGATAGGCTATCTGTCCTTTTGGTAAATTAAATGTAAGGATAATCTTGAAAATGTACAGATACAAGATTACACTGTAAATTAACAAGGCCGGCGACAGAATAAAATTTGCCAGAAAAGACAGAAATGTGTTGAATGCATCTTTTGATTCTTCTTTCATGGAATTGAACTGGAGAAAAAACAAAGGTGCCAACAATCCGTAGGAGAAAGCTTGCGTATATTGGATTATCTGTTCGGACGATCCTTGCCAGATATCAAATATATAGCGGATAGAGAATGTGATCAATAGCAACACACTCCAGGTAACGGATGATAGGAAGACCGTAATGGCAATGAGTTTGATATAACTCAAGAAAGAATATATAAAATCGGAGTCCTTCTTTCTATTGAATGACAGAATATAAAGGAGTTGTATCGCTCCGAATGTGAATAGGTAACGCAAAAGAATGCTTTCGTTCACCCAATAAAACGGTATCAGTAATAAAGGACTGATGTAATATAATATCTGTAATCTGCCTGATGTTTTATGATGCAATATGCAGGCGACCAAGAATACCATCGGGCTATATCTCAATAAGGTTTGGATGAACTGGCCTCCGTAATTTTCCAGACTACACCATAGTATGAAAAAAATACACGCCAGACATGCCTCTACCGGATTTTGAACAATGATCTGTCTTAATCCTTGTATAAATTGCCGAATCTTGTTACGTTCTTTCATTGATTGATAGCTTCGTAAATAGCTTTACCCCACAATTCTCCCAAATCTTTGGCTCCTTCCTTCGTAGGATGTAAGAAGAATATGCCGGCATTGCCGTCTTCGTGTTGAAATTTATCGTAGTTCTCTTTAAAGAAGTCAAATCCTTCTGTGTCTCCTAAGAATACTTGACCCGGATTTGTCTGTGAATAGGCTTCGACCAGTTTCTGGATTTCCGGATAATATGATTGGAGGCGAAGTAATCCTTCCTTTAAATACATAGAACCATTATAGGTATTCGGACTGTACCAGATGGGCCGATTCAGTACAATTTTGCAGCCTGGATAAAGTTCAAGCAGTTTGTTGATGATCGTAGACATATTTTTATAGTATTGTTCTGGTGAAACTGGACAGCCGTTCGTTCCTTTGATGGCACTGTCGTTCGTCCCTAACATAATAGAAAATACCATCGTTGCCCAGTCTTCATCCTTAAACTGATCGGCAGCTTGTTGCATTTTGGTAAATAAGGTTTGGGTTTCTGGTAGATAGTCGACCGTTGTACAACCGCTTACTCCCTGATTGGAGTATTTAACTTCTCCAATGCCGGCCTGTTTGCCTAAATATAGAGCTGTATAGACGGGTGGAGCATCGTGGGTCGGATCTGTTAAACCGGCTCCGTAAGTAATACTGTTCCCAATGAATACGATATTGAGATGTTTCTTTTCAATGGCTTTTGTCTGTCCAAGGCAAAACAGGCAGGCTAACAGGCTAAGTAGCTTTATACAGATCTTCGTTTTCATACTATCTCCAACTTATTAATTGATTTTGACATACAAAGAAACAGATAATTTTTTCAAATCACAAAAATGCCCGTATCTTTGTACGATATATTGGAATATAAATTATATGAACAGACGCTTTAGCTACCAAAAAACGAGACAGGCGGGAAAAGCTCCGCGTGGAAGAAATATTACAATCGAGCAGGAAACGACATTGCTCCCATTCCTGTTTGATTTGTTGAAGGAACAAAGCCGGTCATCTGTAAAAGCTTTGTTAGGACATGGGCAGATATTGGTTAATCAGGAAGTGACAACGCAGTTTGATACTCCGCTTAAGCCGGGAGATGTTGTAACAATCAGTTATGAACGGGGGAAAGTAGCCTTTAATAATCAGTTGTTGAATATTGTTTATGAGGATGATTTTGTAATTGTCATCAATAAAAAGGAAGGCTTGCTTTCTGTTGCGACAGCCAAAGTGCGCGAACGTACGGCTTATCATATCTTAAGTGATTATTTGAAGAAGAGTGATCCCAGAAATAAAATATTTGTCTTGCATCGTTTGGACCGGGAAACTTCCGGACTGATGATGTTTGCGAAGACGCGTGCCGTACAGGAAAAGATGCAGGCAAACTGGAATGATATGATTACTGAGCGGACATATGTGGCTGTGGTGGAAGGACGTCCGGAGAAAGATTCGGATTTGCTGACTACTAATTTAAAGGAAAACGCTGAAGCTCGGGTTTATGTTGTGGCTGAAGGAGGAAAGGAAGCGATCACGCGTTATCAGGTGTTGCGCTCGAATGATAAATATACATTGTTGGAGTTGAACCTGGAAACCGGCCGGAAGAATCAGATCCGTGCTCAAATGGAATATATCGGACATCCGATTGCGGGAGATTACAAATATGGAGCCGAAACGGATCCGACAGGCCGACTGATGCTTCATGCGCAGCGGTTGTATTTTATTCATCCGGAAACCGGCGAGGAGATGCGTTTTGATACGCGTATTCCGGATTCATTCAAATCACTGACAAGTAAAAACTGGTAAACGCATTATTTTATATGAAGAGATTTTTATGTTTATGGTTGCTGACTTTGGTCGCATGGGTTGGGCAAGCGCAGATATTAACGCCTGTCAAGTGGAAGATTAAACTGGATGATTCCGAATCGGTTGAAAAGACATTAACCTTTACGGCTACGATCGACAATGGCTGGCATTTATATGATATGAACCTTCCTGAAGGAGGACCTGTTTCAACTTCGTTTGCTTTTGAAACGGTAAAAGGCGCCAAATTAATCGGCGAGCCGATAGCCTCGAAGGAAGCGACAACTGTATTCGATGAGCAGTTTAACATGAATCTGCGTTGGTTTGCCAAGAATGTAACCTTTACGCAGAAGATCGAGGTGACCGATCCAAAAGGTCTAAAGCTGGAAGGTTACGTTGAATTTATGGCATGTAATGATGAAAACTGCCTGCCTCCGGAAAAAGAAGAATTCTCATTTGATAAGAAAAGTATTGATGTAAATAAGACTTTAGCGGCGTTGGAGGCGAAATCTGACGCAAATCCGGCAGACGAACTTGTGGCTGATACATCTGCTGAGGAAGTGAAAGAAGAAGTAGCGGCTGCAGAAGAGAACCAGCCTGCCGCTTTGGTCAAGCCGATGGAGTCTCAATCGGTTGGTCCTTCTGATTTATGGGAACCGGTGATTGATGAGCTGAAAGCTTTTGGGGATGCGACAATTACGGCGGCTGATCACAGTTTGTTGTTTATTTTCTTTGCCGGATTCTTGGGTGGTCTGGTTGCATTATTGACTCCTTGTGTCTGGCCGATGATCCCGATGACGGTTAGTTTCTTCCTGAAGCGTACCAAAGACCGGAAGAAAGCCATTCGGGATGCTATGACGTATGGCGCATCAATTATTGTTATCTACCTGGTAATGGGTTTACTGATTACAGGTCTGTTCGGGGCAAGTGCTTTGAATGATTTGTCGACCAATGCCATTTTCAATATTATCTTCTTCTTGTTGTTGGTCTTGTTCGCAGTTTCTTTTTTTGGAGCCTTCGAACTGGTATTGCCTTCGTCGTGGACCAACAAGCTGGACAGCAAGGCCGATTCTACAACCGGTATTATCAGCATCTTCTTTATGTCGTTTACGCTGGTGCTGGTTTCCTTCTCTTGTACAGGTCCGATTATCGGTACATTGCTGGTACAGGCGGCTTCGATGGGTACAGCTGTCGGACCGGCTATCGGAATGTTCGGCTTTGCTTTGGCTTTATCTATTCCGTTCAGTCTGTTTGCCATCTTCCCGAATATGTTGCAGAATATGCCGAAATCTGGTGGCTGGCTTAACTCTGTCAAGGTAGTCTTGGGTTTCCTGGAATTGGCTTTGGCTTTGAAGTTCTTGTCGGTAGCCGATTTGGCTTATGGCTGGCGTCTGCTCGATCGTGAAGTCTTCATCGTTTTGTGGATAGCCATCTTTGCCTTACTCGGATTCTATCTGTTGGGAAAAATCAAGTTCAGTCATGACAGTGACTTGAAGTATGTTTCTGTTCCCCGGTTATTTATGTCAATTATCTCGTTTGCCTTCGCTATTTATATGATTCCCGGTTTGTGGGGTGCGCCGTTGAAAGCAATCAGTGCTTTTGCTCCGCCTTTATATACGCAAGACTTCAACTTATATAATAGTGAAGTACACGCGGCCTTTGACGATTATGAGTTGGGAATGGAATATGCGCGGAAGAACAATAAGCCGGTTATGATAGATTTCTCTGGTTACGGTTGTGTCAACTGCCGTAAGATGGAGGCTTCGGTTTGGACGGATGCGCGGGTGAAAGACTTACTGGAAAAGGATTATGTGCTGATTACTTTGATGGTGGATGACAAGACGAAGCTGCCGGAACCTATCCAAATAGAAGAAAACGGCAAGAAACGTACATTAAAGACGGTAGGAGACAAGTGGAGCTACTTGCAGCGGAGTAAGTTTGGTGCCAATGCCCAGCCGTTCTATGTGACGCTCGATGGCAACGGAAAACCGCTCGGGCCGTCGTATGCGTTTAACGAGGATGTTTCACTATATATTCAGTTCCTCGAAAACGGATTGAAGCAGTTTAAATCTAAATAAACGAATGATAGGAGAGGAGAACCAGAACAACCGGTTCTCCTTTTCTTTCTTTATAATAACAGGTATATACAAATCAAAGAAATATGAATAGTACAAGAAGTGAAAAACTGGAAGCATTCGGCCGGTTGCTGGATATTATGGATGAATTGCGGGTGAAATGCCCGTGGGATCGTAAGCAGACAAATGAAAGCCTGCGTACCAATACGATTGAAGAAACCTATGAGCTTTGTGAGGCTTTGATGCGCGACGATCAGGTGAACATCAAGAAAGAGTTGGGCGATTTGTTGTTGCATATTGTCTTTTATGCCAAGATAGGAGATGAGAAAGGCGAATTTGATATCAAGGATGTTTGCGACAGTTTGTGCGATAAGCTGATCTTTCGTCATCCGCATGTGTTTGGAAACGTAGAAGCAGATACGGCCGGAAAGGTGGAGCAGAACTGGGAACAGCTGAAGTTGAAAGAGAAAGGTGGAAACAAGACGGTATTAGCTGGTGTGCCGGCTTCGTTGCCTTCGATAGTCAAAGCGCATCGGATACAGGATAAGGCCCGTAACATCGGTTTTGACTGGGAAGAACGTGAGCAGGTATGGGATAAGGTGAACGAAGAATTCAATGAGCTGAAGGCAGAAATAAATAAAATGGACGCCGACAAGATGGAAGCAGAATTCGGTGATTTGTTCTTTAGCCTGATCAATGCAGCTCGTTTGTACAAGATCAATCCGGATAATGCACTGGAAAGAACCAATCTGAAATTTATTCGCCGGTTCAATTATTTGGAAGAGAAGGCGAAGGAAGAGGGACGTTCATTGAAAGATATGACTTTAGCTGAAATGGACGAGATCTGGAATGAAGCAAAAGCCAAAGGCTTATAAACAAAAAAAAGGGGACCGACATCACGTCGCTACCCCTCCCTAAAATTAAACGCCAAAACTAAATCTAAACAAAAAACACAAATAATGATAATATCTAATTTTAATCTTTCTTGTTTCTTTCTTTCATAAAAATACGGGCAAATTTCATTTCCGCATTTTTATATCTGTAAAGCTTTTCCGGTGAAAGGACCTTTCTGAATTTATTATAATATTCTTTCTCCAGTTCAGCTTCCTTCATTTGAACTTCCAGACATACATCAATTGCTTGATTATAGTCTTTCTCAAGCGGGGATTCTTTCTTACGAAGCTCCCGATTTATTTTCCGGCATTCCTGACTGGCTTCAAATTTCTTATGTTCGAGTTCATTCGTCAAAGGAATAAAAGCGGCTGCCTCCTCAGGTGTCAGTTTTAATTCTGCCGTTATAAATGCATTCTTTTTAGATTCGTAAGCCTCCCGATCAAACCCTTTATGTTGTTTGGAAGGTTGGGCGATCACCTCTGTGACCTGTATTATTGAAAACACCGCAAATATATATACTATAAATTTATTCATATCATTTTTAGATGAAAAAAAAGTTAATTATCGAAATTATTTTATTTATTCCACTCCATCAAGGGTTTCTTGCATTAAAACATCGGTGTACTGGTTCTCGAGGTAATGCAAAAATTCTTCGTCTTCATCATAAGTCGATTCCATGATGATCTTTTTAGAATCAGTTGGATTAATGGATTTTACGAGCAATGACGTTGTGTCTCTTCCATCTGTATGGCTGGCGTCAAAGCGGGCAATCGTTTTAAAGAATAATCCTAAACCTGCAAACATGGCTGCCATATATAGGAATGGGCGTAACCGATCCAGAAGAGAAACTTTTTCGGCTTCCGGCATGATGGTTTCTTCCGGAATTTGTTTCATAATCCGATCTGTCAATCCTTCCAGGTAGCCTTCTGGTGTACTGAATGGATTTTCTTTGAGTTTGTTTTTCAGATTATTGTCTTCGATCTTCATTGTTCACTTATTTTTTATATAACTATTGACAACAGTCGGGGAGAAAGGTTTAAACATCTTTTGTTAAATATTCCTCGACTTTTTTGACGGCATGATGGTAGGAAGCTTTTAGGGCACCGACAGATGTTCCTAAAATTTCCGACATCTCTTCATATTTCATGTCATCAAAATATTTCATATTGAATACAAGTCGTTGCTTGTCGGGCAACAGGGCAATCGCTTCTTGTAATTTCCGCTGGATGTCATCACCACAAAAGTATTCATCACTTCTTAGCCGTTCGAGCAGAAATACGTCTGCATCATCAATGGAGATATTATTCTGTGTGCGCTGTTTGTTCAGAAATGTGATACATTCGTTAATGGCTATTTTGAAAAGCCAGGTAGATATTTTGGCCTCTCCCCTGAAATAATCGAGGTTTGTCCATGCCTTGAGGAATGTATTCTGCAACAAGTCGTCGGCATCTTCATGATTGAGCACCATTTTCCGAATTTGCCAGTACAGCTTCTCTCCATATAACGATACAACTTGCGAAAAAGCTTTTCTTCGCTTTTCCGGATCCTGAAGATGGGCTGCAATATCTTTTTCTATATTTAGCATGCAAAATTCATTTGCAGGCAAACTTACAAATTATTCCTGTATTTCGAGGAATATTTCTGGAAAAATGCGGCTTTGAAAACCGTTCGGCTTGGGCAGAAATGGCGTGTAAAACCAGTTGATTGGTTGTATAGGTGAGTAGATAATCTCTTGTTTGGGTAGTATTAGCTTGTCCTTCAGTAAGTTTATCCCCGTTTCTCGTATGATTTTTATCGTTTCACAAGGGTGGAACGATCTCTTCACCTATGTGGAACGATCGAACCACCTGGGTGGAATGATCGTTCCACCCGGGTGAAACGGTTTGTTATAAACAGGACTGACTCGAAAATAATTTGGGAATGTTACCTGTCATTTATAGGCTTGAAAGAAGAAACTGGTTGAAAATAGGATAAATGGCAGAAAAATATGGAATAAAACATTGTAGTATTAAAAGTATTTTATTACCTTTGCACCCGCAAAATGCTAATACAAACAGCTTAATTAAAATTATTATTTCAAATGGCAACAAGAATTAGATTACAAAGACACGGTCGCAAAGGTTATGCCTTTTATCAGATCGTAGTTGCAGACAGCAGGGCTCCACGTGATGGAAGATTTATTGAAAGGATAGGTTCTTATAATCCGAACACTAATCCTGCTACAGTAGATTTGAACTTCGATAGAGCTTTGTATTGGTTGCAGGTAGGTGCTCAGCCAACAGATACAGCACGTAACATTCTTTCTCGCGAAGGTGTTTGCTTGAAGAAACACTTATTGGAAGGTGTAAAGAAGGGTGCGTTCGACGAAGCTAAGGCTGAAGAAAAGTTCCAGGCATGGAAACAGAGCAAGCAGGCTTCTTTCGAAGCTATCAAGAACAAAGACGCTGAAGCTGCTAAGGCTGCTAAGGCTGCTCGTTTGGAAGCTGAAAAAGAAGTAAACAAAGTAAAAGCTGAAGCTCTGGCTCAGAAGAAAGCTGAAAAGGCTGCTGCTGAAGCTGCAAAACAGGCAGAAGCTGCTGCTGAAACAACTGCTGAAGAAGCACCGGCTGAAAGCGCAGAATAATTCGTGCAAAAGCTTAATAAGGGAGAGTATATCAGTTTATCTGATATGCTCTCTTTTTTTTGTGTCCAGATGAATGCAGGCCTGATGCGCCGGAGCAGTCGCTTATGTATATAAACAAGCAAGGTTACAAACCGATTGTTTGCAGACAAACAGCGGCTTGTAACCTTGCCTATTCTATAAGGATTTATTTCTTCAATAAGAAACTATCAATTTGTTTAACCAGTTCTTCTTTAGGAAGTGCGCCTTGCGACATCATCGGTGTTCCCGTCTGAGGAACGAACAGCATCGTTGGTATGCTTCTTATACCAAAAGCTCCGGCTAATTCTTTTTCTTTATCCACATTTATTTTGTAGATAATGATCTTGCCTTTGTATTCGGATGCCAGTTCCTTTAAAATCGGAGCTACCGCCTTACAAGGACCGCACCAGTCTGCATAGAAGTCGATGATACAAGGTTTGTTTCCTTCGTAAACCCATTTATTGGGACTCTTTTCGTAATTGAATATTTTCGTAAGAAATTCAGCCTTTGTGATATTTACCACTTCTCCTTCGGCCGTAGTTGTTGTTTCAGTCGTTGCTTTAGCCGTGTCTTCATTTGCCTTATCTGGCTTTGCCGACATCGAGCAACTGAAAGCAGCACATACTGTCAGTATAAACAGAGAGTTTCTTAATTTGCGCATAAAGTACTTATTAATGAATTTATTATCGTCCTACAAATGTAACAAATAATATTCGAGTTTAGTTTATGTGCTGTCAATAATTCTATTTCTTGGGAAAAACAAAGAAAAAACAGCTGTGAAAATTTGCAGATTCGGAAATAATCCTTACCTTTGCACCGCAATTGAGAACAAAACGATTGCAAAACATGTTGGAAACGACTGGAGAGATGGCAGAGTGGTCGATTGCGGCGGTCTTGAAAACCGTTGAACTGAGAGGTTCCGGGGGTTCGAATCCCTCTCTCTCCGCTGAAGCTTAAACTAGAAAGCTGACAGGAAAATATAAGTCCCGTAGAATGAATGTTTTACGGGACTTTTTATATTTAGTCGGCAGACATCGAAAGTCCTTGAGAAAATAGTTTCTGATACAGAATCGTTACTAAATCGTTACTGAAAAAATAGCCAAAGTGTTTCTGTATCGAAAAGTAGAATGGATCAGAAAGCTGATTTGGATTTATGCGCATTCCAGCTCAGATTATAACCGAATCGAATCATGCCGACCAGGTTTTGCCCGTAGGTGTTTTTAATGAAGTGCAAGGCCGGTTGCAAGTATCCGTTTTTCAGGCAAGGAAATTTCCAGGTAATTTCGCAAGCACATTCTCCCATAGAAGAAAAATCTGCATAGTCGATAAAGAGACCTCCTTCTGATCGGGTTGTATATAAGATCAAACCACTACCGAGATAATACCGGCATCCTTTGTTTCTTTGGGTACTGAATGAATATTGAGCCAATACTTTTACTTGGGGAACTAATGTTTGTTCTGCATAAGTCCATAGGGTAGCGCTCATCCCTTTCTTTTGTGTCTTGATTGTTTCTTCTTGGATTCCCACTTCATTACAAGGATACATCCCGTTATATAAAGCAATACCCATAAAATAACTGTTGCCATAGTTTTGATAATTTAAGGAAGTGATACTGAATATTCCGTCTGTTTGCGGACAAAAGCGGAATAGGTTTTCTTTACCTGATAAATTATGATGCCCGGTTCCGTTGTAAATAGAGGTTTCGAGAAACCATTTATTCATGTTTAGTTTATAATCTATTCCAACTGAAGCCTCTGGGTAATTGGCTATTGGATAATTAGCCGAAATAGTAGGAAAAATACCACAGGAACTGTTTGTAAACAAGGCAGTACATGGTGACGTAAAATAGTCTTCGTTAATATTACGTATCCCGATGAAGAGAGATGAATTTTTCATCTGCCAATTGATGCCAAGAACAGCCAGTGTCCACGGTATGTTTCCTGCGTCGATATTTGAAAAAGTCTGTAAATCATTTGCGATGTATGCATCACTGCTCTTTGATACACTGAAAGATGCTAATTCAAATGCTATCTGATTATTGACAGGAATGCTTAGCTCTGTCCGAAGCAGATTGATCCATTTAAATCCTTTGTGGAAATTTGTCTCTAATTCTGTTACATCGTTCAGAACCAAACTCTGGGCAACGAGGCGGTGGCTGCCAATTGCAGCTACCGTCATCGTTAAACATACAATTATTTTTCTCACCATTGTTCATTATAGCCATTTTACAAATCGTTTGATATACCAGTTCTTGATAATTTGAGTCAGGATGCAGTAGGATAACAAGATTCCTATTAACCAGGGGAAATAACTCAGCGGTAACGGCTCTAATCCAATGGAATGTCCGATTGGAGAGAAAGGTATCAGGATACCAATTGCCATGACCAGGAAAGTCATGCCCGTTACTTGCCAGGAGGCACAGCTCTGGAAGAATGGAATCTTTCGGGTACGGATCATATGTACAATTAAAGTTTGCGAAAGAAGCCCTTCGATAAACCAGCCGGATTGGAATAACGTCTGTTGTCCGATACTGTTGCAGCTGAATACATACCACATGACGAGGTAAGTCAAGATGTCAAAGATGGAACTGATCGGACCGATAAATACCATGAATCGGCTCAAATCAGAAGCTTCCCATTTACGAGGACTCTTCAGGTAGTCTGCATCCATCCGGTCAAAAGGAATGGTTGTTTGTGAAATATCATATAATAAATTCTGAATGAGCAAGTGTATCGGGAGCATGGGCAGGAACGGAAGAAATGCACTGGCTGCCATAACACTGAACATGTTTCCGAAATTAGAACTAGCCGTCATCTTAATATATTTGGTGATATTCCCAAATGTCTTTCTGCCTTCCAAGACTCCGTCTTCCAATACCATCAGATCTTTTTCCAGCAAAATGATGTCGGCGCTTTCTTTGGCAATATCAACTGCCGAATCGACTGAAATACCAATATCCGACTGGCGGAGAGCTGCAGCGTCATTAATACCATCGCCTAAGAAGCCAACCGTATTTTGTTGGTCTTGAAGTAACGTGATAATCTGTGTCTTCTGCATAGGTGTGAGCTTGGAAAAGACTGTTGTCTCACGGACTGCCTTATGTTGTTGTTCTTCGTTCATGGCTTCCAGCTCAATGCCTGTTAGAGCATTACCGGTGTCGATGCCTACTTGCCGGGCAATGGTTTGTACGACTGCATCGTTGTCTCCGGATAATATTTTAACCTCTATTCCATATTCATGTAGTTGTTTGATGGCTCTTGCCGCTGATTGTTTAGGTGGATCCAAGAATGCCAGGAAACCTATTAATACCATGTCTTGTTCATCCTCGATGCAGAAATCGGAAGCCTTGCTCAAATAGCTTTTATGGGCAATGGCAAGAACGCGCATACCTTGTTTATTCATTTGCAAACTGATTTCCTGCGCTTTCTTTTTCAGGGCGGAAGTAAAAGGATGAACCGAACCGTCGAATTCGGCATGTGAACATATTTCCAGCATTTCTTCTACGGCTCCTTTGGTAATAATTTGTCTTTTCCCTTGTTTGTCTTCAACGACGACCGACATTCTACGACGGGTGAAGTCGAATGGTATCTCATCCACTTTCTTATAATCTTCTTTCAGATATTCCAGGCCCAGTTCTTTGATGTGTGAAAGAATGGCTTTATCCATCAGATTCTTTAGTCCCGTCTGGAAGAAACTATTGAAATAAGCATGTCGTAAAATACGTTTGTCGTTATCACTGCTGCCATCGGCGTTGATATATTTCTCCAATACAATCTGGTCGCAGGTAAGTGTTCCGGTCTTATCTGTACAGAGAATATTCATGGCTCCGAAGTTTTGAATGGCATTCAAATCTTTTACGATGGTCTTCTTCTTCGACATCGCCACGGCTCCTTTGGCAAGATTTGCCGTAACAATCATGGGCAGCATTTCAGGTGTCAATCCGACTGCTACCGAAATCGCAAAGATGAAAGCTTCCAGCCAGTCTCCTTTGGTTAGTCCATTCACGAGGAAAACAAAAGGAATCATAACCAGCATGAAGCGGATCAACAGAAAACTGACCTTGCTGATTCCTTTATCGAAGGCAGTAGCTGCACGATGACCGGCAATACTTTTAGCAATGGTTCCCAAGTATGTATTGTTTCCAGTCTCGAACACAATACCCGTTGCGGACCCGCTGACGACATTCGAACCCATGAAACAGATGTTGTCTAATTCAATGACGCTTCCTTTATGATATTTCCCTTCTTTTACCTCGGCATGTTTCTCGATAGGATCTGATTCTCCAGTAAGAGAAGATTGACTGACAAACAAGTCTTTGGCTTCAGTGATGCGGATATCTGCCGGAATCATATCGCCTGCTGCTATGCGAACGATATCACCCGGAACCAGGTTCGCAATGTTTATTTCTTCATCGCTGGTACCGCTTCGTTTAACATAACAGGTGTTTGTTACCATCTTCAACAGAGCTTCACTTGACAGGTTGGCTTTCCATTCCTGATAGAATCGGAGAATGGCGCTGGATATCACCATGGTTGAAATAATAATAATGGCAGTCCAGTCTTGTTCTCCCGGATCGGCCAATAGAATGTCCAGGAAAAAGGAAATAACAACCAGTCCGGTCAGTACGCCGATAAACGGATTAATGAAAGCCTTGATGAAGGTTGAGAACGGATTCTTTTTCTGTTCGTGTTCTACTTCGTTCTTTCCGTAGCGGGCTAACCTTTTTTCTACCTCTTCGGAAGTTAATCCGATCCGGCAGGTCTGGAAATAACTGAAGACAGAACCTAATGGCTGAGTAGCAGCTAAAAATACCTTTTCTGTGTTAAAAGAGGATTGCTCTTTTTGTTTCTTTTTCTTCCACATTGCACCTTTGAATAATTAAGCGTTACTACTATGTTTCGTTTCGACGATACAAAAGTAGGAAAGGCTTTTTCCGGTGCCTGTTAGAAAACTATTAGAGCGCTCTTAGAAAACTATTAGAAGCATGGTTTGTGCCTGAAATTCGGTTTGTTAGATATGCGGTAGTTCGATGATAAAGGTTGTTCCTTCGCCTTGTTGAGAATGTACGGCAATGTTCCCTTGGTGAAGATGGATGATCTTTTGAGATAAAGCCATCCCGATGCCGTGTCCTTCTACTTGCTTTTCCTGTTCTCCCCGGTAGAATAAGGTAAAGAGTTTTTCTTTCTCGGTATCCGTCATGCCAATGCCATCGTCGGAAAGACGGATGATACTCCATTTATCCCAATAAGAAATTTGGACGAACGATGATTTATCAGCTGAGTATTTACAGTTGTTTTCTATTAAATTGGAAAAGGCAATGTTGAGCAGATACAAATTTCCCTTAACTGTAATCAGTCGGTCGTCGTCCGCATCTTCTTCTACGAACAAGAGATGTATATTGTATTCCGGATGAGCTTTCAGGATATATTCCCGGACGTCGAGCAGAAGTTCATCCAAACGGATTTCCTGCATCTTGATCTGTTCTTTCTGATAGTCGGCTTTGGCCAGATTAAGAAGGCCGTCAATGAGTTTTGTCATTCTTCGGGCATCTTGTAATGCATGCTGAATGGCTTCTTTGTATTGTTGTTCGCTTCTTTCCTTTTGTAAAGACAAATCCAGTTCGGCAATCAGAGCAGCCAACGGTGTCCGCATTTCATGGGAAACATTACTGACGAACATCTTTTGCGAGTTGAATGAGGTTTCCAACCGGTCCAGCAAGGCATTGAATGTAATGCTCAGTTCGCCCAGTTCGTCTTTTTCGTTCTTGACCGGTAAACGTCGGTCCATTTGTGAACTGGTAATCGTCTCAGCTTCCTGCACGATATCTCTGATAGGTTTCAGGGAAAAACGGGCCAACAAGTAACCAACGATAAAGAGCAAGGTCAGTCCTACAATGAAAAGGACAGACAATGTCTTCTGTAGTTCGTACAAGTTGTTGTAGCCGTAACCGTCGTAAGCGGCGGCTGTAACGATATAGTCTTTGCCCTGAAACGAATAAAGCATACCGAGTCCCTGGTATTTGCCGATATAGAATTCTATCTCTTTTTCTTGCAAGATACGGTTTATCATCGCCCTATCTTCTTTTATGATGTCATTCTGTATGGCATCATGATAAAGCATCCGAAAATCGGTTGTATAGACAGCTACTTCTACTTCGTTGATGAATTGCCTGTTGTTGAGGTAAATAGATTGCATGGTCTGAGCATCTACCTGGTTCTGAAGAAACAAGTGTGCTTTGGTAATGGCTTCGCCTCTCAGGTCATGAAAGAATGTTGTACTGCGGGTGTGTTCACTGACGAAGTAAATCATCAGCATACAGAGCAAAAAAACCGTTGCTGTTGCTCCGGTATTCTTGAGTGTGAGAGCCGTACGTATTTTCATAACTTATCGGATAAAATGAATCCTACTCCGGGTTTTGTATGAATCAGCTTTTTGCCGAAGTCTTTATCTATCTTTTTACGGAGATAGTTGATATATACGTCGATGAAATTAGTTCCTGTATCGAAGTGGGTATTCCAAACCTTTTCGGCTATCTCGACGCGGGTGATTACTTTCTCTGCATTCTCCAACATATATAAAAGCAGATTGTATTCTTTTGGAGACAGTTTGATTGCAATATTGTTTCGCCTTACTTCGCGCAGATTCAGATTAACGGATAAATCAGCATAGGTTATCTGTTCAGGCGGTCTGACCACTGTTTCTGCATTTCTTTTCAGCAATACTTTGACACGCGCATTCAGTTCGCGGAAGTCAAAGGGCTTGACCATGTAATCGTCGGCTCCGGCATCGAATCCTTCCAGCTTATCGTCGGCTGAACCCAGGGCCGTTAGCATCAGGATAGGAATTCGCTCGTTTACTTTCCGGATTTCCTTGCATAATTCGAAACCATCCAGTTTCGGAAGAATAATATCTGAGATGACCAGTTGGAACGAGTTGGATTGGAAAAGGCGTAATCCCATGGCTCCGTCGTAGGCAACCATGGTCTGATATCCATTCTCTTCCAAGCCGATTTTCAGTAAGTCGGCAACTCTTTTCTCATCTTCTACAATCAAAATGGTTTGCATGCAATGTTTGTATTAAGGTGATTAAAAACTGAACAGGTTTCTTGCCTTGCTATTGGACTTGAAACAATATCTGCCTTTTCCTTCTCTCTTTATCTACAAAGATAGGATTTTTGTCCTGATAAACCTAGTGCTTGTCAGTGCTCCTTGTCTGTATACCTTATATAATAGGGTACATTGATCGAAGATTGTTTGCAACATTAACTGCATTTATGGAATGGCAGTTGGCGATATTTCCTCTTTCCTGACACAAAATACATCATGGGGCATGTAGATTCCCCGGTAATATTTTACGATTGTGTCAATTGGTTGCATCCCGTTGCGGATGGCAACGCGCTGGGATGCCTGATTGGTATCTCGTATGATGGAATACAACGCCGGGAATTGTAATGTATTAAATCCGTATTCCCGGCAGGCGATGGCGGCTTCGGTCGCATATCCCTGGTGCCAGTACCGGCGTTGCAACAGATAACCTATTTCGGGAACTTGCTGATCCTTGTATGTCTGCATCGTGATACCGCATTGTCCGATCCATTCTTGTGTATCTTTCCGGATCATCGCCCACAATCCGAAGTGATAAGAATGGTAACGGTTCAGTTGTTTGTCCAGCCAGGCCTGTACTTCCCGGTCACTGAAAGCGCCTTCATAGGCATACATCGTTTCGTCGTCTTGCAGTAATCGGCAGAGGTCGTTGTAGTCATTTTGTACAAGTTCGCGCAAGAGGAGACGTTCGGTTTCAAGAATTATTTTCGTATTCGGCTGCTTTGGGGGTTTTGAAACAGATTTCGGCTCCAGTTGCCTACGTATCCATTCCATAATCACGGCGACGGCATACTGTTGTTCTTCTGTGGTCAGTTCCCTGCCGGCAGGTATGTGATGCCATTTAAAGAAACAGCCACGGCAGCAACAACCTGTGGCATGTTGGGCAATGAATACCGGATGACCCCGCATGGGAGTTTGTTGTCCGTCGTTGGGAATGAGGGCAGGAGCAAGGCGTTTCCGGATGAAGTCTGTGGCATGCTGACGGATTGTTTCCCATCCTTTTTCCTGAATATAGGCCTTGTCTTTCGCCTTCAGGGAAAAGCGGCTTCGGAAGTCCGACTGGGAAAGCCGGGCAAACAGTTCGTCCAATGAATCATTCTTTCCGGCAGGAATTGCTACCGTCTTGTCGGTCGGCCTGTCTGCTTTGCCGGAAGAAAATAGATCGCCTTGTATATACTTCTCCATATAGATCCTGTCTGTTTTGTAGGGTAAAGATACATGAATTCCCGGATTAAACGGATCATCCGTTAGGTAATAAATTCCCCCGGGCGATTAAACCTGAAATTACAATCGGATAAAGATGAAGATACAGGCAGTGAAAATGTTTTTCTTCGTAACTAATTCTTTAGTTTACGGCGTGAACTAAGTAAACCACGACGTGAACTACTTAATCCACGACGTGAACTAAGTAATCCGCGCCGTGAACTAAAGAATTGTTCGGGAAGAAAATAAAAATAATAGACGGGATCTGTGTTTTTTACTTACTGAAATGACTACATTTGCCTACATAGGTATTAATGAAAGCCGGATAAAGAAAAACGTATGAAAAACAACCTCGTGTATGTCCTTTGGGTTTGTATAAGTTTGTTACCTTATTATACTCAGGCTCAAGATGAAATATCTGTAGCGGATAGCGGCAGATGGAAATTATGGTATAAGCAGCCGGCCGAATGCTGGTCGGAAGCATTGCCTTTGGGAAATTCCCGTTTGGGAGCCATGGTTTATGGTGGAATCGAACGGGAAGAGATCCAGTTGAATGAAGAAACCTTTTGGGCGGGTGGACCGCATCGGAATGATAATCCGGCAGCTCTTGCCAGTCTGGACTCGGTCAGACACCTGATTTTTGCCGGGAAGAATGCTGATGCCCAAAAGCTGATCGACAAGACTTTTTACAGTACTTCGCACGGAATGCCTTACCTGACGTTGGGCAGCTTGGTGATTGAAGGAACTTCGCCTGAACAAGTTTCGGATTATTATCGGGATTTGAATCTGGAAACTGCCATCGCGACAACGCGATATCAGGCGGATGGCGTGCATTATAAGCGGGAAGTATTTGTTTCGCAGGTTGATCCTGTTGTCATCATCCGGTATATGACTGATAAGCCGGGACAACTGGACCTGACAATCGGATATGATTCTCCGTTGAAAAGCAGGATCTTGCGAAAAGGACAAAAACTGATTATGCAGAGCCGGGGAACGGATCATGAAGGAATCCGGGGCGTTATTGAAGTAGAAACGCAAACGCAAGCCAATGTGGCCGGCGGAAAAATGAAACTGGATAACCAGCATATTTATATAGAAGATGCTGATACGGTAACTTTGTATGTGACGGCAGCCACGAACTTTGTCGATTATCAGACTGTTGGTGCGAATGAAGGGAAAAAGGCTTCCCGGCAGTTGTCGTCGGCTATGCAGAAAACCTATGCAGAAGCCCGTCGGGATCATATCAACCGCTACCAGCAACAATACAGTCGGGTGTCGTTGGATTTGGGACAAAGTGAAGCCGAACAGCTGGAAACAACCGAACGCATAGCCCGGTTTCAGGAAGGAAAGGATTTACCTTTGGTGGCACTGATGTTTCAATATGGCCGTTATCTGCTGATTTCTTCGTCGCAACCCGGCGGACAGCCTGCCAACTTGCAGGGAATTTGGAATAATATGCTGTTGCCTCCGTGGGATTCGAAATATACCATCAATATCAATACGGAAATGAATTACTGGCCGGCTGAGGTAACGAACTTACCGGAAACGCATGAACCGCTGTTTGCCATGTTGAAAGATCTGTCGGTAACCGGACAGGAAACGGCCCGGGTTATGTATGGAGCCAAAGGTTGGGTGGCTCATCATAATACCGATTTATGGCGGATAACTGGTCCGGTTGATAATGCTTTTTACGGGACATGGCCCAATGGCGGTGCCTGGCTTTCGACTCATTTGTGGCAACATTATTTATATTCGGGAGATAAAGCCTTCCTGAAAGAGGTTTATCCGGTTCTAAAAGGTGCCGCCGATTTCTTCTTGTCATTCCTGGTAAAACACCCTAAATATGGCTGGATGGTCAGTGCTCCGTCCATGTCTCCCGAACATGGTCCGGGCGGAGAAGATGTGAACCAGGCATCAACCATTACAGCCGGGTGTACTATGGATAATCAGATCGTCTTTGATGTATTGAGTCAGGCCAGAGAGGCCGCGGTAATATTAGGTGACCCCGTTGCTTATCAAGACTCATTGCAGCGGATGTTGGGAGAGTTGCCACCGATGCAGATCGGAAAATACAATCAGTTGCAGGAATGGCTGGAAGATGCCGATAATCCAAAAGACCAGCATCGGCATATTTCGCATGTGTATGGCCTTTATCCGAGTAATCAGATTTCGCCTTATACCCATCCGCTTTTGTTTCAGGCGGCGAAGAATACGTTGATCCAACGAGGAGACGAAGCAACTGGCTGGTCGATGGGTTGGAAAATTAATCTCTGGGCACGTCTGCTGGATGGAAATCATGCCTATAAAATGGTTTGCAGCTTATTGTCTTTGTTGCCCAATGATGAGTTGCAGAAAGAATATCCGCAAGGACGGATTTATCCGAATATGCTGGATGCACATCCGCCTTTCCAGATTGATGGAAACTTCGGCTATACGGCCGGTGTAGCCGAAATGTTATTGCAAAGTCATGACGGTGCTCTGCATGTCCTTCCGGCTTTACCGGAAGCCTGGCAGGAGGGTGAAGTGAAAGGGCTGGCAGCTCGTGGCGGATTTGTGGTAGATTTGAAATGGAAAAATGGTCAGTTTTTGTCCGGAAAGATTCATGCTCGTCTGGGCGGACTTTTACGGATTCGTTCGTATGTGCCGTTACAGGGAAAGGGACTTGCTGAGGCAAAAGGAGAAAATCCGAATCCGTTTTATAAAACAGCCCAGATAAAAGAGCCGTTGGTATCAGATGAAATTCAACCGCAATACCCGTTGTTGCTGAAAGTTTATGAATATGATCTGATGACAGAAGCCGGAAAAGTATATGATCTGGTACGAGGTACGGTCAATGAATAAGAAACTTTTTAGAAAGAAGATTGTATATGCAAGTCAAAATAGCAGACAGTTGGCAGAAAAGACTTCAGAAGGAATTTGATCAGCCTTATTTTGCCCGGTTGGCGGCCTTTGTGAAAGACGAATACGCGCATTATCATGTACTTCCCAAAGGATCACAGATATTCCATATCTTTAATGCCTGTCCGTTTGAACAAGTTAAGGTCGTTATTTTAGGACAAGACCCGTATCCGACTCCAGGACAATATTATGGTGTTTGCTTTTCCGTACCGGAACATACGCCGGTTCCCGGTTCGCTGGCCAATATTTATCAGGAAATCCATACCGATCTGGGACTTCCTGTGCCGTCATCCGGTTGTCTGGATAAATGGGTGGAACAGGGAGTCTTTTCGATGAATACGGTTTTGACCGTGCGGGCCTATCAAACCGGTTCGCATAAAGGGAAAGGATGGGAAACCTTTACCGATGCTGTTATCCGGTTGTTGAGTGAAGAACGGGAACATTTGGTCTTTATGTTGTGGGGAGCTTATGCCAAAGAGAAGATTCCGTTGATCGATCAACGTAAACATCTGATATTAACTGCGGCTCATCCTTCACCACGTTCGGCGGATCATGGTTTCTTCGGATGCCGTCATTTCAGTAAGGCGAATGCATTCTTGGTGCAACATGGGATGACTCCGATTGACTGGTCTGTCTGAGAAAGCCAGAAAAGAATTGACTGAATATGAAGATAGATTCTTGAATTATATTATTTTTGTCCCCTAAAAAGTATAAGTCTATTATAAAGAAATGAAACATTATAATTTTGATGAGGTTATTAACCGCAAAGGGACCAGTTGTGTGAAATACGACGGACTGAAGGACGCTTATCAAGGAAAAGAGAATCTGATACCATTATGGGTAGCAGACATGGATTTTGCTACACCAGATTTTATCATTGATGCCTTGAAAAAACGGTGTGAACATCCTATTTTCGGATATACGTTCGACGATGATGAATATTATGCAAGTATTCTTACCTGGTTACATTATAAATATAATTGGAAAGCTGAGCGGGAATGGATTACTTATATCCCCGGTATTGTGAAAGGTATTGGCCTGGCAGTTCAGTGTTTTACCCAACCCGGTGATAAAGTGATCATACAGCCTCCAGTTTATCATCCGTTTCGTTTGGTTCCGACCCGTATGGGACGCGAAGTGGTTTATAATCCGTTGAAACTGGAAGATGGTGTATATAAGATGGATTTCGAACAACTGGAAAGTTTGATTGATAAGGACTGTAAGATGCTGATCCTTTCCAATCCGCATAATCCGGGTGGTATTGTGTGGGAAAAAGAGGCTTTGGTTAAGTTGGCCCAGATTTGTTCAGCCCATGGAATCCTGGTTATTTCAGATGAAATCCATGCAGAGATGACTTATCCGCAGTTCAGACACCATCCGTTTGCTACGGTTTCGCCCGAGGCGGCTGCCTGTAGTGTGACGTTTATGGCTCCAAGTAAAACATTCAACATCGCCGGTATCGTCAGTTCGTATGCCATTGTTCCGGATGCCGAGTTGCGGGAGAAATTTTATTCCTTCCTGGAAGCTGGTGAATTGAATGCAGGAACGATCTTTGCTTTCACCGCCACCAAGGCGGCTTATACCTATGGAGCGGAATGGTTACAGCAGATGCGTTCGTATGTCATTGAGAATGTCAATTTCGTAGATGAGTACCTGAAGAAAAACATTCCGCAGATAAAGGCCTATCGTCCGCAGGCATCTTTCCTGATTTGGCTTGACTGCCGGGAGCTTGGTTTGTCACAACCGGATTTGGTTCACCTGTTTGAAGACAAGGCCGGATTAGCCTTGAACGACGGAACCATGTTTGGAAAGGAAGGAGAAGGCTTCATGCGGTTGAACGTAGGCTGCCCGCGTTCTATTTTGAGCAAGGCACTTGAGTCTTTGAAGAAAGCTATCGGGTAGGATTTTCAATGAAGGTATAAGGACCAGTTGAAAATAAGTTGTATATTTGTCCTCAATATATCAATCAAAATAAAAAAGACAGATGAAAATTTCAGCAAACAAATTCGTTGCAGTAACCTATGACCTGTATGTCGGTGAAGGAGAAGAACGTGAATTGATGGAAAAAGCAACACGCGAAGTTCCATTGAAGTTTATTTATGGAACCGGATCGATGATCCAGGCATTTGAGGATGCTTTAATGGGTTTGGAATCAGGAGCCGGATTTGATTTTACAATTGCTCCGGAAAACGCCTATGGAGAATACAAAGAAGACTACGTACTGGATCTGCCGAAGAATATCTTTGAAGTAGATGGTAAATTCGACTCTGAGATGATTCAGGAAGGACGTACAGTTCCGATGATGGATTCAAACGGAAACCGGATGAATGGTTCTGTTCTTGAAGTACGTGATGATGTAGTTGTCATGGATTTCAATCATCCGTTGGCAGGTGAAACTTTGCATTTCAAAGGAGAGGTAATCGACGTGCATGATCCTACAGCTGAAGAAATCGCTGCGATGACTGCTCCGGCCGGAGGCTGTGGCTGCGGTTGCGATAGTTGCGGTGGTGGTTGTGGAGACCATGACCATGGAGATAGCTGTGGTTGCGGTGGTTGTCATTAAATAAATATATCATAAAAGTTCGGGTTTGATGAATACATTTGGAAATATATTCAGACTTACTTCGTTTGGCGAGTCGCATGGCCCTGGTATTGGAGGTGTGATTGATGGCTGTCCTTCGGGCTTTGAACTGGATATGGAAGCAATTCAGAGAGAATTGAACCGAAGAAAACCCGGACAGTCCCGAATTACGACTCCAAGAAAGGAAGATGATGAAGTGCAGTTCCTTTCCGGTATTTACGAAGGAAAGACAACGGGAACACCCATCGGGTTTATTGTCTGGAACAAGAATCAGCATTCTGCCGATTATGATAATATGAAGCAGGTATATCGTCCGTCGCATGCCGATTATACATATCAGATGAAATATGGCATTCGTGACCCAAGAGGCGGAGGCCGCTCATCAGCACGAGAAACGATTTCCCGTTGTGTAGCGGGTGCAATTGCCCGTCAAATCTTGGCAAAGCAGGGAATCGATATCAAGGCTTATACATCTCAGGTCGGGAATATTTGTCTGGATAAATCCTGGGAAGCATATGATTTGAGCCGGATTGAAGAAAATCCGGTGCGTTGTCCTGATCCGGAAAAGGCTGTTGAAATGGAAGAATTAATAGCCAAGGTTAAAGGGCAAGGCGATACGATTGGTGGTATTATATCCGGTGTCATTACGGGAGTACCTGTGGGATTGGGCGAGCCGGTCTTTGGTAAACTGCACGCTGCACTGGGAAATGCGATGCTTTCAATCAATGCCGTCAAAGGTTTTGAATATGGAGATGGTTTTGCTGCGGCCGGATACCGCGGATCAGAGCGGAATGATTGTTTCTTTAATGATAATGGGAAGATCAATGTTCGTACCAACCATTCAGGTGGTATCCAAGGTGGTATTTCTAATGGTCAACCTATTTATTTCCGGGTGGCATTTAAATCGGTTGCTACCTTATTAAGAGAACAGGAGACTGTTGATATGGAAGGTAATGATACGATCCTGAAAGCTCGTGGAAGGCATGATGCATGTGTATTACCTCGGGCTGTTCCTATCGTGGAAGCAATGGCCGCCATGACGATATTGGATTATTGGCTGATGCAGCAGACGAGAAATTGTTGGTAAAGTTCGTAATCGAATCATATATAGTAGGAGAGTCAGAATCAAGAAGATCTTGGTCTGACTCTTCTGCTGTTATAAGGACGTAATAAACTCATCGAAACTCCTATTTTCAATGCCGATTTTCTCCTTTAGTCTCATTTTCTTGCGCGAGATACTGCCTTTAGCTATATGATAGATTTCAGCCAGGACAGATAAAGGCAATTCCATTTTTACCAGACAGCAGAAATTGATTTCCTCTTCTGTCAGTTGTGGATAAAGTCCCTTCAGCCTGTCGGTAAAATGATCAAAACAGGCATTTGTATTATTACGGATAATGGTCCAGTCATTTTCCTGTAAATGCAAAGCTCCGGATTTATTCCGGTTTTGCATCAAGATGGGAATGGTTATTTCGTTCAGCTGCTTGAAATACTCAAGCCGTTGGTTCAATCTTGCAAGGGCAATCGTTTCTTTTTCTTCCTTCTCTTTCAGGTATTGAATTTCTGCCTCTTTCCTTTTAAGATCACTTTGGTTTCTTTCTTGTTCAGTCCGAAGTAACTGGATCTTCAATTTGTTCTTGTTCTGTTTAATCCGGTAATAAAACAAAAAGACAGATAAAATAACGATGACAAAAAAGGCTACAACCCGATGCAAAAGCAATACTTTGTCGGCCAGATCCTTCTCAACCTGCACAATATGCTCTTGCTGAGTTTTGTATTCACGCAGGTTTTGTATTCTTTCCAGTAATTCTTCCTTACGACCAAAATATGTTGAATCCCGCAAGCGTACATGTTCTTCCAGGAATTTACGTGATTCGTCCAATTTGCCTTGTTGCTTCATTTCATTGGCAGCGTACCGATAGGCTAAGATTCTTTTCTCTAACGGCATTGTTTCTATGACTTTCCAGAAATAATCGATAGCTGATTCCTTCTTTTGGATATAGGCTTTCAGTCCCTCTCGTTGTAGTCTGTATCGAGGATTCAGACTATCTGTTTGGGCAGCTAAGTTCATATAATAATAGGCAGAATCTGTTTGTAACAGGAATAAATGAATGATACTCGACTCGTTATATAATTTCGCCCTTTGTTTTGCCGAAACAGCCTTTGTATAAGGTTGTGTCTTATGTAAAAACGCTAAAGCTTCTTTGTATCGCTTTTGTTCCTTCAGCAGATTACTTTTTAATATATATAATTTGGTAATCAGGGATGAATCCTGATTCTGGATGGCTAATTGCAATGCCTCGTCTAAAAGGGTTTCCTCCTGATTGTAAATGCGGTAGAAATGATACAATTTCCCCATACTGATTTTTAGATCAATTCTCAATTTATAATCCGTATGCGGCGTAATATATTGACAGGCTGTTTCATAATCATCTTGCGCTTTTAACAGGTAAAAATGTTTATGATTGATTTTCCCTTTAAGATAATACATGTTACACAGCCTGTCAGAATCATTTTGGCTTATAAAGAAAGACAAGGCCTGTTCTAATGGCTGACTGTTTTCTGGTAACTTTTTTTGCTTATCTAAGCAGGCGTATTGAAGATAGGTATACAATGCTTTGTCGCCTTTTTTCAGTTGAGTAGAATCAATTTGCTGTAAAGCTAAAAGCACAGAGTCCGGTTGATTTATCTTTTCTTCAAGAGTTAATAAGTATGTCTTGTTCTTCTTTTCGTTGCAAGCTGATAAAAACAAGGACAAGATAAATCCTAAAGAAATAAATATACCGAGATATTGTTGTCTTGTTATTCGTATTATGTTGAGTTTTTTTCCCATGTTGCAAATATATAAAATATGATGAATATAGGCTTTACGATGGGAATAAATTGGGCATAAAATAGCAGTTGTACATTGTGTTATATAATATATTTACATCAATCAGCTGATAATTATATATTTATGATAACATCTATGTACATCGATTTTTTTGCTTTCGAAGGAATAAGTACTCTATCTTTGCATCCGGAAATCAACGCAAGACGATATGTTTTCGGATAAAAGCTTTTTCCATACATACAAATATGATTTCGTCTTACTGTATTTCCATTTATAATAGGACTAAAGTCTTAAATTAAAATAGATTGTTTAGTTAAGTTTTGTTGTTCCGTTTATTGTTAGGTAAGGCGAACGCCGGCTGCCTTCCCTTCAATAAATTGAAATGGGAAGCAAGGTTTCTCGACTGAAGTCTTTTAGGTACATTCATTGAGACCTGCTTGAGCATAAAACTTGTATTGAATTATTTAATAATTAGATTTATGAAACGTGTAAATTTTTGGATGAAAAGGAGTAGATATATAGTGAGCTGTGTATTGGCATTACTTATGTGTAGCTGTTTATTCTCTTGTACAGAAGAATTATCGGAAGATCTGAAAGCTACAGATGTCGTTTTTCAGAAGTATCGGGTTGAATTTTCCAGCACACAGGATACATGGGTTTATGCCCGTTTTGTCAAAGACAAAGATAAGGCTTTTAATGAGTTAAAACTGACAGGAGAGCAACAGATTATGGCGAATGATAAGTCAATGGCCTATCATTACGTTAATGATAAAGCTCCGATTGATTATAGTTATTCCTTAAAATTAGGAAAGGTAGATCAGGTGGATTTTACTTTTCAGCGCGCTAAAAACAAACAATATAAAAATACAGCATTAAAATCATCTGTTCTTCCGGTAACCATTCCTGCTAATCTGGCCGCTATTCAGAATAATGTGGCTTGGAAATGGGAAGGAGATGCGCTGAAGACCGGTGAAAAGATAGAAGTAACATTGGAAACAGAGAAAGATAACTACGCGATTTATTATGGCAGTTTATCAGACGATGGAAGAGAGGTTACTTTTACCAATGTACCGAAAGGGGATTATGTGCTGACACTTCGCCGGATAGTTGTTTCTGAGACACAAGACAATGATCTGCCGGCTAAGGGAGAGATGACGATATGCTATTATGATAAAAGAAAAATATCCGTAAAAGAGAGTGTGTGAATTGTAATGGACAAGGCTTTGGCAGTTTGCTGCCAAGCCTTGTTTCCTTTTTATCCTTTTCAGATAGCTACATTATTAATGATGTGTCCTTCCTGGAAAGAACGTATGTTTTGAATGGCGATCTGCATCAGACGTACGCGTGCTTCATAAGTAGCCCAGGCAATATGGGGCGTGATATAACATTGGGTTGCCGTCAGAAGCGGATTATCGGCTAATGGCGGTTCTGTTGACATCACATCCATGCCAGCCGCAAATAAAGTCCGGTTGTTGAGTGCTTCTGCTACGGCTTGTTCGTCAATCAAAGGTCCTCTGCCTGTATTGATCAAGATAGCCGAAGGTTTCATAAGAGAAAGCATTTCTTTATTGACGAAATGATGAGTATCGGCTGTGAGCGGACAGTGGAGCGTCAGTATATCACTTTCACGGAAAAGGGTTTCTTTATCAACCGGAGTGATATAGTCTTCCAACTGATCTTTAGACTTGGATGTAAGTGCCAGTACTTGCATCCCAAACGCATGAGCTACGTGAGCTACCGACATACCGATATGTCCGAGTCCCACAATACCCAACTTTTTACCCGCCAGCTCAAACAGCTTGGTGTTCCAATAGCAGAAATCCGGATTCTGCGTCCATTTTCCCTCTCTGATTTCCTGTGTATAATGTTCTACCTGATTCGCAATATTGAGGATGTGGGCAAATACCATTTGAACGACAGAGTCTGTACTGTAGGCCGGAATATTCGTGACAATGATTCCACGTTTTTTCGCTTCTTCAATGTCAATCACGTTGTAGCCTGTCGCCAAAACACCGATATATTTCAATGCGGGAAGAGCTTCCATTTCCTTTTTCAGGATACGGACTTTATTGGTCAGGACTATTTCTGCGCCCTGGCAATGTTCAATTACTTCGCCTTCTTGCGTGTTTTCGTAGATATGACACTCGCCTAATGCCTGTAGGCTATCCCAGGATAAATCTCCTTTGTTGAGTGTTCTGCCATCTAAAACTACTATTTTCATATCTGATCTGTATATATAAAATTATTCATGATGATAAGGCTCGTTATTCAATATGGTCATGGCCCGATAGATTTGCTCAACGAAGATGAGGCGAATCATCTGATGTGAGAAAGTCATTTTGCTGAGTGAGACTTTTTCGGAAGCTGCCTGATAAACCGCTTCGCTGAATCCATACGGACCGCCAATAACGAATACCAGTCTTCGGGAAACCGTGTTCATTTTCTTTTCTAAATAGGACGCGAATTGCATGGACGTAAATTCTTTTCCTTTTTCATCAAGCAATACCAGATAATCACCTGCCTGTAGCGATTTCAAGATTAATTCGCCTTCTTTTTCCTTCTGCTGGTTTTCAGATAAGTTCTTGACATTCTTGATATCAGGAATTACCTGCATCTCAAAAGGAATATAATGGACAAGTCTGTTCTGATATTCCCGGATTGCTTCCGAAAAGTAATTAGCGTCTGTTTTTCCGATGACTACTAAACAAATTTTCATTTGATTTTATATTTCTATATTTACAAAGACGAAGTTAGGGAAAATTCTTATCTTTGTAACCAGTATTCACAAAAAAGATCAGTGATGAAACGACTCTTACTGTTAATTGCCTTGGTTGTGGCGGCAATTCATGTACAAGCAGCAGACATAACAACCATTACGACGGCCTTAAAAACGGGAAATGCTACAACTTTACAGTCATGTATGGATAAATCGGTCGATATGGCTCTGGCGGATAAGTCAAAGACTTGTAACGCACAGGAGGCTGTTTCGATGTTGAATAGCTTTTTTAGTTCGAACAAACCTTCTTCTTTTTCTTTATTACATCATGCAGATAAAAAAGACAATGGTTTTTTGGTCGCAAAACTGACTGCGGGAAACAAGTCATACCGGGTTAATGTAACGTATAAAGTGGAAGGAGATAAAGTAGTAATACAATCAATAAGAATAGAATAATTTCAGAAGATGAACGTAAAAGAAACAAAAGAACAGCTTATTGCCGAACTGATTCGTCTGGCGTTTGCCGAAGATATTGGCGACGGCGATCACACAACCTTGTGTTGTATTCCGGCTACGGAGATGGGTAAAAGTCAATTGATCGTAAAAGAAGACGGAGTTTTGGCTGGTGTAGAAATGGCCCGGTTGATTTTCCATACGTTTGATCCGGATTTGAAAATGACCGTTTTTATACAGGATGGTGCTGAAGTTAAAAAAGGAGATATTGCCTTTGTAGTTGAAGGTAAAGTACAGTCGTTGTTACAGACTGAGCGCCTGATGCTGAATGTCATGCAACGTATGAGCGGTATTGCTACAACAACTCGCAAATATGTTAAGGCTTTGGAAGGAACCAAAACACGCGTGTTGGATACGCGCAAGACAACGCCGGGACTTCGTATGATTGAGAAAGAAGCCGTTCGTATCGGTGGTGGTGTAAACCATCGTATCGGTTTGTTTGATATGATCTTGTTGAAGGATAATCATGTTGACTTTGCTGGCGGTATAGAGGCTGCTATCACTCGTTGCCATGAGTATCTGAAAGAAAAACATAAGGATTTGAAGATTGAAATTGAAGTCCGCAACTTCGATGAAATTCAGCAAGTATTGAAAATTGGAGGTGTTGACCGTATTATGCTGGATAACTTTACACCTGAAGATACGAAGAAAGCTGTTGAAATGATTGGCGGACGCTTTGAAATTGAATCATCCGGAGGAATCACTTTTGATACGTTGCGTCAGTACGCTGAGTGTGGAGTTGATTACATTTCTGTAGGAGCTTTGACTCATTCTGTAAAAGGTTTGGATATGAGCTTCAAGGCTTGTTGATAATCTTTACGATATAGAAAAGGAGAGAGGATAACACCTCTTCTTAAAATAAACGAGAACCGTTTTCGAAATTAAGGGGTTTTGAAAACGGTTCTCGTTTATTTTGTTTTTCAGAATCAGTATCTCTTACTATTCAGAATGTTAGATCGCTATTATATTTTCTTCAGGAATAATAGGAAATGTAAAAGAAATGCATTATTTTTGATACGGATGTGGTTGGATACACTTAAATCTAAGAGAGTCTTTATTGTAGAACTTTATTATAACATGTCATGGAAAAACAAACGAAAAAGATGAACCGCCGTGAGTTTTTAGGTTTATCAGCTTTAGGATTAGCCAGCTTAACGATTTTACCCAGTTGGTCAGTTAACGGACAAAAATATGCTCCCAGCGATCGGATAGTCTTTGGTTTTATTGGTTTGGGCCGTCAGGGGATGAGTGATTTCTACTCGGCTTCGAATTGTCCGGGCATTCAAATAGTGGCCGGATGTGATGTTGATGCTCTGAAAAGAGAGCGTTTTATGAAGCGAGTTACAGAATGGCAAAAGAAAGCCGGCTGGAATCCGCGTTGTGATACTTATGAGTTTTATGAGGAGATGTTGGACCGGAAGGATATCGATGTCGTATCTATTGCTACACCCGATCATTGGCATGCTTTAGCTGCCATCCATGCCTGTCAGGCATCTAAAGATGTTTATCTGCAGAAACCGCTGACTTATACGATTTCTGAAAGCATTGCTTTAGTACGTGCTGTCCGGGCCAATGACCGGGTATTGCAAGTGGGAAGCCAGCAACGTTCGGACCGGGAATTCCAGCGGGCGATAGAATTGGTACGTGCCGGTGCAATCGGTCATATTGAAAGTGTTCAGGTTCATATTGGTGAGCCTCCTAAACCGTTTGATCTGCCGGAAGTACCTGTTCCTCCTTATTTAAATTTCAATGCCTGGATGGGACCGCTTACGAGTCCGAATGTGCATTATCATCCGGATATGTGTCCGCCAATTGATAATCCGGAAATGGAGGAAAAAGGTCCGTGGGCAGTTTGGCGTTATTATCGGGAGACGGGAAACGGTTTAACAGGTGATTGGGGTGCCCATCATTATGATATAACGCAGGCCGCATTGGGTATGGATGGATCTGGTCCTGTTGAATATATTCCGGCCGGATATAACGGAACGAAATATTGCACGATGAAATATGCGGATGGAATAATCGTAACCGAGCAGGTGATAGAAAACTTCCGGAAGGATAATCCCAACGAACTTGGCATTAAGTTTATAGGAACGAAGGGTTGGCTGAAAGTGGCTCGCGGTTATATCGAATGTTCAGATCCTTCTCTGGTGAAAGATACACCGATGGGAGCAGAGGTATCACACATGCAGAATTTTGTTAATTGTATCCGCTCACGCCGGAATCCGATTGCGCCGGTAGAAGTAGGTTGCAGTACCAATATCATGTGTTGTCTGAATAATATCGCTCACGAGCTGGGACGTCCGGTGAAGTGGGATCCAGCCACATTAAGCTTTGGCGATGACGAAGAAGCAGCCAATCATCGGCTTTATTACTATAAATATAGGAATCCTTATACCTTACCTTATTGGGATAAATGACAACTGATTTATTTCCTGCCTAGGAATGATTTAAAATACGCCAGCTTTTCATCAAAACACGCCGGCTTTTCATCAAAAGCTGGCGTGTTTTTGGAAGGATAAAAATTGTTGAATATGATAAAAGAAATTGCATTGAGTTTATTCTCTGTAGTTTTTATGTTATCTTGTACAGAGAAGAAAGAAGCAGAGCGAAAGGTTTTTGCTGAAAATGAGTTTAAAGAGTGGGCACAGACGCCTCCGATGGGATGGAACAGTTGGGATTGTTATGGCCCAACTGTTGAGGAACATGAGGTAAGGGCTAATGCGGATTATATGGCAGAACATCTGTTGAAATACGGGTGGGAATATATTGTGGTGGATATCCGTTGGTATGTAGAGAATGATAAAGCAGGAGGATACAACCAGACAGACCCGCATTATGTGTTGGATGCGTATGGACGATATCAGCCGGCAGTGAATCGTTTTCCTTCAGCTAAAGGAGGTAAAGGTTTTAAGGAATTGGCCGATTATGTACATCAGAAAGGTTTGAAGTTTGGAATACATATTATGCGTGGAATACCGAAAGAAGCTGTAGCTCAAAAAAGGCCAATAAAAGGTACGGATGGTATCACTGCCGATCAGATTTATTCAAAAGAGAATTTATGCCAATGGCTCTCTGATAATTATACGGTTGATACTTCTAAACCCGGAGCACAGGAGTACTATAATTCTATCATTAATATGTATGCTGATTGGGGCGTTGATTTTATAAAAGTGGATGACTTGTCGGCTCCATTTTACCATAAGGATGAAATAGAGATGATACGTTATGCAATCGATCATTGTGGTCGCCCCATTGTTTTTAGTACATCACCGGGTGAAACGCCGGTAGAGGAAGCCGAACATGTACGTAATCATGCGAATATGTGGCGCATGGTAAATGATGTATGGGATGTTTGGGGAGATGTGGAGCATCTATTGTCTGTTTGCCAGAAATGGTATCCTTATATTGCGCCGGGAACTTGGCCTGATTGCGATATGATACCTTTGGGACGAATCTCTATTCGTGGGGAAAGAGGAGAAGACCGAATGACTCGTCTTACTAAAGATGAGCAATATTCGTTAATGACGTTATTTACGATTTTCCGTTCACCCTTGATGTTTGGTGGGGATTTACCGAGTTGTGATGATTTTACTTTATCATTGCTGACCAATGAAGAAGTTCTAAAGATGCATAAAGAATCAGTTGATACCCGTATGCTGTATTATGATACAGAAAAAGTGGTCATTACATCTCGTCATCCTCAAACGGGAGCAATTTATTTGGCTTTGTTTAATACTTCAGATGATAAAGAGCTGTCAGTTGGTGCGGATTTAAAACAGCTTGGAATAGAAGGTCCCGTCGAAGTGGTTGATTTATGGACAGGACAAAATTTAGGAAAAGTCTCTGATAAGATTGAACGGGAATTGAAACCTCATGCTTCAATCCTATGCAAGATTAGTTCTAATCTTGATGAAGTAGCGAATTAGCATCGTGACTTTATAAACCATGAAAAAGCCCGGAGGATATTGCACCTTCGGGCTTTTTTAGAACTAAATCTCAAATGATTATTGAACAGTGTTATTTCAATCGCTTGTAGCCATATACAGCGCGTTCACCTAATTCTTCTTCAATACGAAGCAATTGGTTGTATTTAGCCATACGGTCTGAACGGCTCAACGAACCGGTTTTAATCTGACCGCTGTTGGTGGCTACAGCGATGTCTGCAATGGTTGCATCTTCCGTTTCGCCAGAGCGGTGAGAAGTTACTGTAGTATAGCCATGGCGATGTGCCATTTCGATGGCGTTAAGCGTTTCAGTCAGTGAGCCGATCTGATTAACTTTAATCAAGATAGAGTTGGCACATCCTTCCTGAATTCCCTTAGATAAGAATTCAACATTGGTAACAAACAAATCGTCACCTACTAATTGACAACGGTCACCAATACGTTGAGTCAGCTTTTTCCAACCATCCCAATCATTCTCGCTCATACCATCTTCAATCGAATCAATCGGATAAGTATTGATAAGCTTTTCCAGATAATCAATCTGTTCGTCGGATGTACGTTTCACGCCCTTTTCTCCTTCAAAGATAGTATAGTCGTAAACACCGTCTTTGTAGAATTCGGAAGAGGCACAATCCATACCAATCATAACGTCTTTACCCGGTTTGTATCCGGCAGCCTCGATAGCTTTCAAGATCGAATTCAGAGCATCTTCGGTTCCTTCCAATGCCGGAGCAAAACCACCTTCGTCTCCTACAGCTGTACTTAATCCTCTATCATGCAATACTTTCTTCAAAGCATGAAATACTTCTGCTCCCATTCGCAATCCTTCATGGAATGAGCTGGCTCCAACCGGACGTATCATAAATTCCTGAAAAGCAATAGGCGCATCACTATGTGAACCACCATTGATGATATTCATCATCGGAACCGGCATTACATATGTATTCGTTCCGCCGATGTAACGATACAAAGGAATATCCAGATAATTGGCTGCCGCTTTGGCAACTGCCAAGGATACTCCTAAAATGGCATTGGCTCCTAAATTAGATTTCGTAGGAGTCCCGTCCAAAGCTAACATAGCGTGATCAATACCCATTTGATCTAATGCCGACATTCCTTTTAACGCAGGAGCAATCACTTCATTGACGTTCTTGACAGCCTTCAAGACTCCTTTTCCTCCATATCTGTTTTTGTCTTGATCCCGTAATTCCAAGGCTTCGTGTTCACCAGTTGATGCACCAGATGGCACTGATGCCCGTCCCATTACACCTGATTCCAGCAATACATCTACTTCTACAGTCGGATTGCCTCTTGAATCCAATATCTCACGGCCTGTAATCTTTTCTATTCTCATCGCTTTATTAATTAATTAGTGTTTGGCAAAGGTAACTTTCCCTTGCAGTTTATTAAATAACTAATTATGGTGATTTTTGGTTCTTTCATCTCCCTTAAATTAGGTATTTTTAGAAGTGACTGCTGTTTTATTCAGGAAAGATTGCAGGAAAACAAGAATGAATATAAAAAACAAAGGCTATTTCCCTTGTTTCAGAGAAATAGCCTTAATTGGAAGATTTATTATTTTATTAGAAGTAATATTCGTTAGAATCAATTTTAATCTTCGTTGGAATTAAAAATGATTCTCGTTACTTTTCATTTACTTTCTGGTAGCATAGTTCTTATTCAGATATTCCAACAATTCAGCTGTGATATCATAAGCGTCATTCGCTAATAAAATGTTGTCGCCGGCTGTATTGCTGAATACAACTTGAAAACCTCTGCTCTGGTTAAATACTTTTAATTGAGAAACGATCGAATCACGTAACTGCTCGTTTAATTTCTGCTGTTCTTCCATCAATTCCTGAGAAAGACGGGTGTCAAGATCCTGAAGTTCCTGGCGCTTATTAAGCAATCTCTGCTGTTCTTGTTCAGCTCTTTCCTGAGTCAGAAATGCGTTATTTGATATTTTGCGTTGAAATTCCTGCATTTCGCTTTGCAGAGAAGCAGCCTTTTGATTGACGTTGGCTCTTGAATTTTCTGCTTTTTTCAAAATGATTTCATTCAAGTCTTTTGCATAATTATAATTCTCCAAGAGAGAATCAACGTTGACATACGCAACAGGAAGGGTTGATGCCGTGCTTCCACTGTCTGTAGTAACAGCTTTTGTGGTACTAACTTCTTTCTTGCCTGAAAATTGCATGACAAACAGAATCACAACGGCAACAGCTAGTACGCCGTTGATAATGTAGTTAACGTTCTTCATAAAATGTAAAATATTATCTTTTATCAGTTTGATTATCCAATCTGTCATATAGATTTTTATGCTGAACTTGCAAACGATGCTCTGTCTTAGCACAATATATGCCTTTTTTAGCCAACGCTTTATTCCCTTCAATATGTGTATTCGGGAAGCGTCCGCCTTTCTTCAGGAGCACTTTCACACAGAGTAATACTACACAGATTACAATAATTATGAATGTAAGCAATAACGTTTTTAGCATTTTCTATATATTTGTGGACGCAAATATAAGGCTTTCACCGATTATAAAGTAGATTTTTCTGATTTAATTCTACTTTTTTTCGATATTAAGTCGATTTATGTGTATAATTAACGTTATTAATACCTAAAATGAAATGAAGATAACAGATTTAGAACCTCAGATTGTGTGGAAATACTTTGATGAAATCACCAAGGTGCCACGTCCGTCCAAAAAGGAGGAGAAAATAGTTGCCTATTTGGAGAGTTTTGCTCAGAAAAATCATATAGCCTATAAGAAAGATGAAGTAGGCAATATCATTATGTCGAAGCCTGCAACTCCGGGTATGGAAAACCGGGAAACAGTCGTTTTGCAGTCACATGTCGACATGGTTTGTGAAAAAAACAACGGTACGCAGCATGATTTTGAAAAGGATCCGATTGAGACCATAGTAGATGGCGAGTGGCTTCGCGCAAATGGAACAACATTGGGTGCAGACAACGGTATCGGAGTGGCTGCAGAGTTGGCCTTGCTTGCTTCAGATAATATTGAACATGGTCCGATTGAATGTTTGTTTACAATAGATGAAGAGACTGGTTTAACAGGAGCCAAGGCGCTGAAGGCCGGTTTTATGACAGGGAATATTTTGCTGAATCTGGACAGTGAGGATGAAGGTCAGATCTTTATGGGGTGTGCTGGTGGTAAAGATACACAGGCATTATTCCATTATCAGGCTGAAGCGGCTCCTGCAGACCGCCAGTATTTCCGGATTGACGTAAAAGGTCTGAATGGAGGACATTCCGGTGGTGAAATCCATAAAGGACTGGGAAATGCCAATAAGTTACTGGCCCGTTTCTTGTTTTTGCTGAAGAAAAACAAGATAGATTTCTTACTCTGTTCAATTGAAGGAGGAAATCTGCGTAATGCTATTGCCCGTGAAGCGCACGCTGTAGTAGGTCTTCGTCCGGAAGATAAAGAAACAGTACGGATTATGCTGAATCATTTCGCTGCAGATGTTGAAAATGAATTAAAGCATGTAGACAAGAATGTCCGTTTAGTGATGGAGTCGACAGACAAGCCTGATTTTTATATTGATAATGCCACTGCAGAAAAAGTTATTTATGCTTTGCATGCCTGCCCTCATGGTGTATTAGGTATGAGCCACGACATCGAAGGATTGGTGGAAACATCTACCAATTTAGCCTCTGTGAAGATGAAGGAGAATCATACCATCCTGGTGGGAACCAGTCAGCGTAGTTCAATAGAATCATACAAAGAAATGGCGGCTAATCAGGTAGCTGCAACTTTCCTGTTGGCTGGTGCAGAAGTTTCTCATGGTGATGGTTATCCGGGATGGGCTCCAAATCCGGATTCGGTAATTTTGAAGATCGCTCAAAAGACATATGAACAACTGTTCCATAAGCAACCTGAAATTATGGCTATTCATGCTGGTCTTGAGTGTGGTTTGTTCTTGGAAAAGTATCCTACGTTGGATATGATATCATTTGGTCCGACATTACGGGATGTTCATTCACCTAATGAAAGAATAGAGATCAAAACAGTCGGTATGTGGTGGAGCCATTTGCTTGAACTGTTAAAGAATATTCCTGAAAAATAAATTTCAATCTATTCCGTTATAAAAGAGAAGTTATGTGAAATAAATTCATGTAATTTCTCTTTTTTATTTTTCTGTTCACATAATTTATATTACTTTTGTGAAAGAATTGCGAATTATTGTGCGGAAAAATAATCTTAACTGGAAAAGATATGAAAAAAGCAGTCTTATTTATATTTAGTTTATTGTCATTATTCCTAATGATAGGTGTATCATGTGACGGACTGGACGAACATTATTCGACTAACCCGAATTATCGTTTGTCTTTTTCTGTTGATACATTGTCTTTTGATACAGTTTTTACAACGATAGGTTCGGCTACCAAACAATTTATGGTGTATAATCCGAATAAAGAAGCCCTTAATATCCAGTCTATCATGCTGGCAAGTGGGGGAGAGTCGGGTTTCCGCTTAAATGTAGATGGTCGAAAAGGTGACTATTTTGATAATGTAGGGATTTTGGCAGAAGACAGTATGTTTGTTTTTGTGGAGGTAAATGTAAATCCGAATGATTCTAATCAGCCTCTATTAGTAGAAGATTCGGTTGTTTTCATGACGAATGCCGGGAAACAGACAGTATTGTTGGAAGCATACGGGCAGAATATGCATTTATATAAAGGCGGAGTTCATATTACTCGTGATACAACATTTACGGCAGATCTGCCCCATTTGGTGTACGACAGTATTATGATAGCTGAAGGTGCAACACTGCATCTGGCAGCAGGTGCAACACTGTATATGCACGATAAGGCAAACTTAGTTGTTGCTGGTCGGCTTATTGCTGAAGGTACTATGGATAAACCGGTTGTAATTCGGGGGGATCGTTTGGACTTCGTATTAGATGATATTTTACCTTATGATCGGACTCCAGGACAATGGGGAGGCATTTATTTTAAGCCGGAGAGTTATGGTAATCGTTTGGAACATACGATTATCCGGAATGGAACAAGTGGTATAACCATTGAGGCTTCAGAACCTAAAGATAGCAAATTGGAAATATCCAATTCCCAGCTGACAAACATGAAGGAAAATGTTTTGACATCTATCAACAGTAAGCTCACAGTAACCAATACCGAAATTAGTAACGCCGGAGGAACTGTGGTGGCTTTGGCTGGAGGAGATTGTCAGTTCATTCATTGTTCGCTGGTGAATTACATGCGATTAGTTCAGCGTTCAACAGAATGTTTGGTTATGGCTAATGCTTATATGCAGAATTCAGAGAATATTATTGTTCCTTTGAAAGCTCATTTTGACAATTGCCTGGTGGATGGTAGCTTTGGACCAGGAAAGAATCCTCTTACAGGTGAGATAGCCCTGTCATCGGTAGATGAGGCTGATTTTGATTATTATTTTAATCATTGTGTCCTGACTACGGTTGGAAGTGATAATGGTCGTTTTGAATCAACTTTGTTTACAACGGAGGACAGTGCTCCATTGTATCGTATGACAGGTGGAGAAGCCAACAAATATCAATTCGATTTTCGTCCTGATACGGTAATTTCATTGGGTGTTGGAAAAGCTGATCCAGCTGTTTCAGCGCAATATCCAATAGATCGGTACGGAGTAAATCGATTGGAAAGTAGTAACGGACCAACGATCGGCGCTTATGAGTTTGTAGAAAAATAAGGTGTGAATATAAAAACTTTAACTATGAAAATTTCCCTATTGACTATTGGGGTGGTAGTCTTCTTGCCCTTTTTGTGTGTTTTGGGAAATGCCCAAATACATTTCAGCGTTATGAGCTATAATGTGGAGAATTTATTTGATACAGTAAATGATCCATTGATGGAGGATGATGAATTTACGCCAGCTGGAAATCGCTTTTGGACGAAAAGTCGTTATTATCGGAAGTTGCAACATGTAGCTCAAGTAATTCAGGCTGCGGGTGAGTGGACCGGTGTGGCTCTGGTGGGATTATGTGAAGTTGAAAATGATTCTGTAGTGGAACATTTACTGCGAAGAACACCGCTATATAAAGAGGATTACCAGTATTGTATGACACATGGATGCGACAAGCGGGGAATAAATGTCGCATTATTGTATCAGCGTGATCAGTTTCGCATGTTGGGAATGGAGGAATTACATGTCCCTACTGCAGTCAGGGAACGTCCAACCCGAAATATTCTTCATGTCTGGGGTGAGGTCCTTTCATCAGATACTTTGGATGTATTTGTATGTCATCTTCCTTCTCGTTATGGGGGGGAATTGTCCAGCAGGAAAAGGCGGAAAGAGGCTGTTGGCGTTTTAAGGAAATGCACAGATTCTTTATTCTTTTTTCGGAAATCTCCTAAGATATTGATCATGGGAGATTTTAATGATACACCTCAAGATGAAACTTTAGAGCAGGAATTACAAGCAAGTGCTTTTTATGCGGATAATTTATTAGAGGAAAACCGACTGTATAATCTGTTTTATGAAGCTTCGGGCTCACATAAATATCAAGGAGAGTGGAATCAGTTGGATCATATCCTTGTTAACGGGGCATTGTTGCAGGAAAAACAGTCTTTCTATGTGAAGGAAGGAAGTGCTCATGTGTTTGCTCCGTCATTTTTATTAAAACCTGATAAGACATGGCGTGGTATTCGTCCGTTTCGGACATACTATGGTTTTAAGTATGAAGGAGGATATAGTGATCATTTACCTTTGCGGGTAACTTTTATATGTAAAGGGGTTAAATGATGATTTATATTTTTGTCTTGTTACTATTTTATGTACTTCCTACATCCTATTTATAATAGGTATTGATTGTATAAAAAAAGACTGCCAACCCATAGGTTTGACAGCCTTCTTCATATATGATAAGAACAACTGAGTTATTCTTTGATTCCTAAGACCTGGCGGAAACGACTGATAAACTCTGCCGCTTCATCTAAGGTCAGGCATAAAGGAGGTAATAAGCGGATGGTATTAGTTCCTGCAACTCCTGTAAATACTTTCTGCTCAAAAAGCAATTTGGAACGAATTTCTTTGATAGGTTCTTCAAATTCAATACCAATCATTAAGCCTCGTCCTCGAATTTCCTTGATACCCGGCAGTTTGTGTAATTCTTCAAGCAGAAAAGAACCTACTTTTTCAGCATTGGCTACTAATCCTTCATCATTCATGATATCTAATACGGCAATAGCAGCTGCACAAGCCAAATGGTTACCTCCAAAAGTAGTACCTAACATACCATAAAATGGCTTAAAGATAGGGCTGATAAGAACTGCTCCCATAGGAAAACCATTAGCAATACCTTTGGCAACGGTAATCATATCCGGACGGATTCCTGCATATTGATGAGCAAAGAATTTACCGCTCCGACCGTATCCTGATTGGATTTCATCGAGAATCAATACGGCCTGATATTTTGTACACAACGAACGTAAGTCTTGCAGAAAGTCGTTAGTCGGGACTTGGATACCGCCTACACCTTGGATCCCTTCAATGATAACAGAAGATACATCACCCTTTTTTAATTCAGCTTCAACAGCAAAAGAATCGTTGAGAGGCAGATATGAAACATCTAATCCTTCGTTTACAGGAGCGATAATTTTAGGGTTGTCTGTAACCCGAACAGCTGCTGAAGTCCGCCCGTGAAACGAATGTTTAAAGGCAAGTACTCGTTTTTTACCATTATGGAATGAAGCAAGTTTCAGAGCATTTTCATTAGCTTCAGCTCCAGAGTTGATTAAGAATAATGAATATTCATCATAACCGGATGCTTTACCTAATTTATCGGCTAATGTTTGTTGCAAACTATTAATTACTGAATTTGAATAAAATCCGAGTTTGCTTACTTGGTCGCTGATTGCTTTTACATAGGTCGGATGACTATGTCCTACTGAAATTACAGCATGTCCTCCATATAGATCCAAGTATTCATTGCCTTCTTTATCCCAAACATGGCAACCTTTACCTTTTACGATCTCTATATTGAATAAAGGATAAACATCAAAAAGTTTCATATATTAAAATCATTATCGTTGTTAGAATGCTGATGGTTTCAGATGCAAACCTACTTTTTCTTCCAGTCCAAACAGAAGGTTCATATTATGGACGGCCTGTCCGCTTGCTCCTTTCAGTAGATTGTCAATCATAGAAACAATCAACAGTTTGTCTTCATATTTTTGTAAATAAATCAAACATTTGTTCGTATTTACGACTTGCTTCAAATCAGGATTCTTGTCGACCACGAATGTAAATGAATGATCTTCGTAATACGATTGATAAATACGTTTGATTTCGTCTAAATCAACTTTACAATCCAGGTATGTTGTCGCAAATATCCCACGTGAGAAATTTCCTCTGACCGGAATAAAGTTGATTTCACTGTTGAAGCTGTTTTGTAACTGCTTTAAACTTTGTTTGATCTCAGCCAGATGTTGATGGGTGAATGGCTTATAGATTGAAATGTTGTCATTACGCCAGCTAAAATGAGAAGTCGCAGATGGCTTGACTCCTGCCCCCGTTGATCCGGTAATAGCATTGACATGCAAATCTCCATTTAGCATAAGATGCTTGGCTAAAGGGAGAATACCTAACTGGATACAGGTCGCAAAACAGCCAGGATTGGCAATGTGTTTTGCTGTACAAATTCTACGTCTGTTCAACTCTGGTAAACCATATACAAAATCATGATCTTCGCTTTCTATTCTGTAATCCATAGAGAGATCGATAATTTTGACATGATCGGGTACGGTGTGCGATTCCATAAATTTCTTGGTGTCGCCGTGTGCTGTACAGAAAAATAAACAATCAATGCTGTCCAAAGGAAGTTCTCCTGTGAAACGCATATCAGTTTCTCCATAAAGCCCTTCGTGTACATCTGTAATCAAGTTACCTGCATTACTTGAGCTATTGACGAAAACGATTTCTACATCGGGATGATTAATCAGCAGACGAATTAATTCGCCTGCTGTATATCCTGCTCCTCCAATAATACCAACTCTGATCATATTTCCTCCTCTTTGTGGTTTGTATAGTAAACACGCAAAGGAGTAGAAAGAACTTTAATAAATCCTTTGGCATCTTCAGCTGTCCAGCCTTTTTGCATTTCACCGTATTCGCCAAATTTTGTTTTAACCAGATCATCATCTGATTCAACACCTACAGTTGAGAATGAAAGAGGACGAAGTTCCAGGATGGCTGTTCCGTTTACATTGCGTTGAGATTCTTGTAACATGGCTTCAATATCACGCATAACAGGTTCCAAATATTGACTTTCATGCAAGAACATACCGTACCAGTTTGCAACCTGATCTTTCCAGTATTGTTGCCATTTACTTAATGTATATTTTTCCAAAAAACGATGGGCTCCGATAATCAACATAGGAGCTGCAGCTTCAAAACCAACACGTCCTTTAATGCCGATAATTGTATCTCCTACGTGCATGTCACGGCCAATTCCATAAGCAGAACCTATTTCTTCAACTTTTTGAATTGCTTTGATCGGATCATCAAAAGCTTCACCGTTGACAGCGCATAATTCACCTTTCTTAAATTCTAAGCGAAGTTGTTCGGAACCGGTTTTAGTAACTTGTTTCAAGTAGGCTGATTCAGGCAGACCTTGAGCAGAGTCTAAAATTTCTCCACCACAAATGGATGTTCCCCACAGACCTACATTGTAAGAGTATTTCAATTTCGTAAAATCGGCTTCAAAACCATGCTCTTTCAAATAGTTAATTTCATAGTCACGGCTTAGTGCCATATCACGAGTTAATGTGATGATTTCAACATTAGGAGCCAATACAAGGAATGTCATATCAAAACGTACTTGATCATTACCTGCTCCTGTTGAACCATGCGCTATGGCATCAGCTCCTATTTCGTTAGCATAACGGGCAATTGCTAAAGCCTGAAAAATACGTTCAGAACTAACAGAGATCGGGTATGTACCGTTGCGTAGAACATTTCCGAAAATCATATATTTCAGACTCTTTTCGTAATATTCTTTGGTCACATCAAGTGTAACATATTTTACAGCCCCTAATTTATATGCGTTTTCTTCATTCTTTTTCAGTTGTTCTTTACTGAAACCACCAGTATTGGCACAAGCGGCATAAACTTCATATCCTTTTTCTTTAGCCAAATACATTACTGTAAATGAAGTATCCAATCCTCCACTAAATGCTACTACTACTTTCTTTTTCATATATCGTTTGTATTTATTGTTATCTGTTAATTTTTCAATGTTGTTTGTTATTTATTCTCGCTTTTGTCTGGATGAGGAGCTTCCGGGTCAAAAAGCATACCGGTACAAATACAATATCGTCTGTTAGTCCGTTCCAGAATATCGTGGTTGACACAGCCTTGGCAGCCTCTCCAGAAAGCTTCATCATCTGTTAAGTCTGCAAATGTAACAGGTACATATCCAAGTTCTGTATTCATCTTCATGACTGCTGCACCTGAAGTCAGACTGAAAATTTTTGCATGCGGCCACCTCATACGAGCCAGTTTGAATGTCATTTCTTTAATTCGTTTAGCTATACCTAATCCTCGGTAATCCGGATGGACAATCAATCCAGAAGTAGTTACGTACTGCTTATTCCCCCAAGATTCAATGTAGCTGAAACCTGCGAATTTGTCACCATCTAAAGCTATAACAGCTTTCCCTTCTTTCATTTTCTGCGCTACGTATTCATGAGTACGCTTGGCGATACCCGTTCCCCTTACCTTTGCTGCAGCTTCTATGGTCTCGAGTATAGTGTCAACATATACCTCATGGGAGGCTTCTGCGATCATGACGTCAATTTGTTTTTCTTGTTCCATTTCTTATATTTGTACCTTATTATATCTTCATATAAAATGAGCTAATGCATCTACAATATTTTCCCGACTGAAACCTTCACGTGGGATGACTAAAATTGTATCGTCACCTGCTATCGTTCCTAAGATCTCTTTCGGTGCATGTGTATCAATGTCAGAAGCAATTCCCATGGCATAACCTGGGCGCGTCTTGATGACTGCGAGATTACCCGAGAATTCAATATTTGAATGATTTTTTTGTACTGGAGCTTTTGAAAGAGGTACAGCTATTTTGTTAGGTAATTGGTAAACATACATTCCATTAGCATCATGTACTTTAATTACCTTCAGTTGTTTGATATCCCTTGATAGTGTAGCTTGTGTAACAACAAAACCCATTTCACATAGCCGTTTGCTTAATTGCTCTTGGTTGTTGATAGATTCTGTGCTGATAAGCTTACAAATCATTTCCAGCCGTTCTTTTTTTGTACACATATTGTATAAATATTCAATTCGGCGGCAAATATATGTATTAATATTGAATAATTATACAAAGATGGGGCTATTTTTCCAATAAATATTCAAATTGAAGGAATATGATAGGTTGTGTAACTCTTAGCTTATAACTTAATCTTGGTTCGTTATTGTAAGAACAGTCGTAGCAGTGTGCTTATGAATTATGGTGAGCAAAGAAAAATAATTACTTAATTTTTTAAGACACTGAAGGCTATATACATGAAAAATGAATTGGCGAAGCTTAACATTTATTTATATGTTTCAGAACACATATTAAAAACATAGTATCACTATAAGTATTTGATTATTAAGTAAAAAGTCGAATATTCATATAAAATAATTTAAAATATTTATGAAATCGAATTTGTTTTTTTAGATATTAAGCTTTACTTTTGATTCGCAATAAATAAATCAAACAGAAAAACACGAACAATAAACATAAAAATTGATATACTTATGAGTTATCTTAAATTTGATAAGACAGTCATGATCAATTTGGAAGAGTCGCTGACGCGTGAAGTTTTGAGAACGAATCGCTTGGGGGCATACCATAGTAGTACTGTCGTAGATTGCAATACTCGTAAATACCACGGATTATTAGTAATGCCGGTGCCAGCTTTGGACGATGATAATCACGTACTCCTATCTTCGCTCGATGAAACTGTGATACAGCACGGAGCTGAATTTAATCTGGGTTTGCACAAGTATGGTGAAAATAATTTCAGTCCGAAAGGGCATAAGTATATACGTGAATATACTTGTGATACGGTTCCTCGTACCGTTTATCGTGTAGGTGGAGTTATCTTTTCAAAGGAAAAGGTCTTTTCGATGTTTGAAAATCGCATTATGATCAAATATACCCTTGAGGATGCCCATTCTGCAACAACACTGCGATTCCGTCCATTTCTTGCTTTTCGTAGTGTGAAAGAACTGACGTATGCTAATGGTAATTTGAATCAAAATTATACTGTAGTACCCAATGGAATAAAAATGTGTCTTTATCCGGGTTATCCCGAGCTTTTTATGCAATTTAGCAAAAAAGTAAATTTCGTATTTGACCCAAAGTGGTATTATGGTATTGAATATTCGAAAGAGCAAGAGAGAGGATATCCTTATAAAGAGGATTTATTTGTTCCGGGATATTTTGAAGTCCCTATTAGGAAGGGAGAAACAATAGTGTTTAGTGCAGGAGATAGTCAAGTTGCAACTACTCGTTTGAAGACTTTGTATGAAACAGAAGTTTCTGTCCGTACCCCAAGAACCAGTTTTTACAATTGTTTGAAAAACTCTGCCCAACAATTCTACTTCCGCCCTAAAAAACAAGATGCTTATTTGTTGGCAGGTTATCCTTGGTTTAAAGTTAGGGCGCGGGATCTTTTCTTAGCTGCTCCTGGATGTACCTTATCCATAGATGATCCGGTTCGTTTTGAGAAAATTATGGCAACGGCTTTACCTGCGTTACGGGCATTTATGGAAGATGGAGCCTTTGATCCGGTAATTCAGGAAATAGAACAGCCTGATGTGATATTATGGGCAATTTGGGCTATACAACAATATGCTAAGGTTGTTGGCATTGATAAAGCTAAGGAGCTATATAAAGACTTTATTGATGAAGCCCTTGAATACATAATTTCGCAGAAACACCCAGGGTTGAAAGTAATGGATAGTGGTTTGCTATTTGCAGACGGAGGTCGTGACAAGGCTATTACGTGGATGAATTCTGTTGTTAATGGACGTCCTGTCGTACCAAGATCAGGGTATATTGTAGAATTTAATGCTGCTTGGTATAATGCTTTATGTTTTTCTCGTGAGATGAACGGAGAAGCAACAAATGAAAAAATTGATAAGTTAATCAGTGCAATTAATATTTCTTTCCCGAATACATTTGTCAATGGTTATAATTACTTATTTGATTATGTGAATGGTTCGTTTGTTGATTGGAGTGTTCGTCCGAACATGATATTTGCAGTTGCATTGCCATACTCTCCTTTGTCTCGTATGCAAATGCGTTCTGTATTGGATATTGTTACGAAAGAATTATTGACCCCTAAAGGAATCCGTTCTTTAAGTCCGAAAAGTGAAGGATATCGTCCTTATTGCACGGGCCCTCAAGTTGAACGAGATTTGGCATATCATCAAGGTACTGCATGGCCTTGGTTGCTTGGCGCTTATTTGGAGGCTTATCTGCGTGTATTTGGTAAATCGGGAGCTGCATTTGCAGAACGAATGCTGATTAGTATGGAAGAAGAAATGACTAATCACTGTATTGGTACAATTTCTGAAATCTATGATGGTAATCCACCTTTTACAGGACGTGGAGCCATCTCTTTTGCCATGAATGTGGCGGCTATTCTTAGAATAGAAGAAATGTTGAAGAAGTATAACGCCGAATAAACTGTACATACTATATGAAAGCTTTAATGTTTGGTTGGGAATTTCCCCCTCATATTTTGGGTGGTTTGGGTACTGCCAGTTATGGATTAACTCGCGGTATGGCTATGCAGCCCGATATGGATATCACTTTTTGTATTCCAAAGCCTTGGGGCGATGAAGATCAGAGCTTCTTGAGGATTATTGGAGTGGATAATGTGCCCATTGTTTGGCGTGATGTAAATATGGATTATGTCAAGGAGCGTTTGGGCAAGTTTATGGATCCACAACTATATTTTGATTTCCGAAATAATATATATGCTGATTTTTCTTATCGACATGTAAATGATTTGGGATGTCTGGAGTTCTCAGGTCGATATCCTGATAATTTGTTGGAGGAAATCAATAATTATTCAATAGTTGCAGGGGTAATTGCTCGAACAATTCCATGTGATATTATTCATGCACATGACTGGTTAACTTATCCTGCGGGTATTCATGCAAAGCAGGTAACAGGCAAACCATTGGTCATTCATGTCCATGCTACTGATTATGATAGAAGTCGTGGTAATGTAAATCCTGATGTTTATGGTATTGAGAAGAATGGAATGGATCATGCAGACCATATTATAACAGTAAGTAACCTTACACGACAGACAGTAATTGAAAAGTATCACCAAGATCCGGCAAAGGTTACGACTGTGCATAATGCGGTAGAACCATTAAGCCCGGAAATATTGGCAATTCAGGATAAAAAAGGTGTAAAAGATAAAATCATTACATTCTTGGGGCGAATTACGATGCAGAAAGGTCCTGAATATTTTGTCGAAGCTGCAGCAAAGGTGTTGAAGCGTGCTCCACATGCACGTTTTATCATGGCTGGTAGTGGAGATATGATGAACCAGATGATTCGTTTGGCTGCTTCTCGCAATATTTCTGATCGTTTTCATTTTACTGGATTCATGAAGGGAAAACAGGTGTACGAGGTGTTGAAGGCGAGTGATGTTTATGTGATGCCATCAGTATCTGAGCCTTTTGGAATATCTCCTTTGGAGGCCATGCAATGTGGTGTGCCTTCTATTATTTCTAAACAATCTGGTTGTGCGGAAATTCTGGATTATGCTGTAAAAGTAGATTATTGGGATATTGAAGCATTGGCTGATGCAATGTATTCTATTATCACATATCCAGCAATGCATGAATTCCTGAAAGTTGAAGGCAAGAAAGAGGTTGATAATATAAAATGGGAATATGCAGGACAGAAAGTTCGTCGCATCTATGATATGGTATTAGGAAACAAATAAAACAAATTCAAACAGAAAACAAATAAACAGAATTTATTATGAAAACTATATGCTTCTATTTTCAGATACACCAGCCGTTCCGTTTGAAAAGATATCGTTTTTTTGATATCGGGAATGACCATTATTACTATGATGATTTCCAAAATGAGGAAATTATCCGTCGAATTGCAGAGAAATGTTATTTGCCTGCTAATCGGACTATTTTGGAGATGATCAAATCAAGTGGTAATAAGTTTAAAGTTGCTTTTTCTATTTCCGGAGTTGCATTGGAGCAAATGGAAATTTATACTCCAGAAGTAATAGATTCTTTTAAAGAACTGGTAGCTACAGGAAATGTTGAATTCTTGTCTGAAACCTACGCTCATTCATTATCTTCATTGGGTGATCCTGACGAATTCAAGCATCAAATAGATAAGCAAGAAGATAAGATTCAAACATTATTTGGTGTAAAACCTAAAGTATTCCGTAATACAGAATTGATTTATTCTGATGATATATCAGAAATCGTTTATGAAAAGGGATATAAAGGTATGTTGACTGAAGGAGCAAAACATATTTTGGGTTGGAAGAGTCCAAATTATATGTATTGTTCAAGCGTTCAGCCTAATTTGCACTTGTTGCTGAAGAATGATCGTTTTAGTGAAGATTTATCAGAGCGTTTTAGTGATTATAGCTGGAATGAATATCCATTGACTGCAGATAAATTTATTTCATGGATTGCAGCAACACCAGAGTCTGAGCAGGTCATAAATTTGTTTATGAATTATGAAGTGCTGGGTTCTTTACATCCTGCTGAAACAGGTATTTTTGAATTTTTTAAGGCTTTACCTCGTTTTGCTGCTGAAAAAGGTATCAGTTTTTCAACTCCGTCAGAAGTATTTGCTCTTTTGAAGCCTGTAGACAGTATTTCTGTTCCATATCCTATTTCTTGGGTTGATGAAGAGCGTGATTGTAGTTCTTGGTTAGGAAATGTTTTGCAGCAAGAAGCTTTCCGTAAGATTTGTGAAATAGGAGAACGGGTTCGCTTGTGCGATTTACGTAGAATTCGTCAGGACTGGTACTATTTGCAAAGCAGTGATCACTTCTATTATATGAGTACAAAGCATATGGGTCGGGGAGGATTTAGTCCTTATGATAATCCTTATGACGCATTTAATAATTATATGAACGTGCTTTCTGATTTTATTGAACGTGTTAATGCTCAGTATCCACAGGATATTGATAATGAAGAATTAAATTCATTATTAACAACGATTAAGAATCAAGGGGAAGAGATTGAAGCTTTACAGAAAGAATTAGACAAGCTGAAGAAAAAAACTTCGACAAGAAAAAGTAAAGATGCTTCGGCTGGAACTGATAAACAATAAGGCTTTTGACTTTTTGAGCCTGTAATATTAATTGGACAATAATTTGCTTATAAATTAAAAAAAGTCATGTTTTGAGTTTGAGGGCATGGAGTATAATTTTTTGTGAAAAAGTGGGAAGTTTGTTTTGCCCTCAGGTTTAAAGGTTTTTAATAGTTTATATATGGAAGCCGTTTCTTTGTGAAAAGAGACGGCTTTTTTGTGGACTGGGGAGAAGAGTTGTGGAAATATTCCTCAAGCCAATTGCATGCATATCGAGTAATTATCGTAAATTTGCATTCTATAATTCTATGAATTAGCTCGATAGCAAATATAGGTGAGTTTTACTAATATTTTGGTACGATTATTTCTTTATTCTATGCGATGTAGTATTAATTTTTTAGGTAGAAGAACAATGTTAGGTATGTTAGGGAAAAAGCAATGGCCGCTTTATGCCTTTTTAGGGTTAGCTGTTTTTATGGCTGGTTGTAAAAAGAAAGTTGAGCCGCAATTGCCGATTGTCATCGTAGAAAAGCCTGTTAAAAAGGATGTTCAGATTTACGGAGAGTATGTCGGAACAATTAAAGCAGAGAGTTTTGTGGAAATACATGCTCGTGTGGAAGGTTATCTCGAGAATATGATGTTTGAAGAAGGAAAGAGAGTGAAGCAGGGCGATCCTTTGTTTATCATTAGTCCGGCTTTATATAAAGCTCGTGTAGAAAAGGCAAAAGCTCAACTTAAAAAGAATGAAGTGCAAGCTGCTAAAGCTGCGCGTGATGTTCAGCGTTTGACTCCTTTGTATGAACAGCACGCAGCAAGTCAATTAGATTTAGATAATGCAATCGCTGCCAAAGAAAATGCTGAAGCTGATGTGGCGATGAGCAAAGCTGATTTAGATCAGGCTAATTTGGAATTGAGTTATACACGAGTAACTTCACCAATTACAGGATATATCAGTGAACGGTTAGTAGATATAGGTACGCTGGTAGGACCTGGTTCAAAATCAAAGTTGGCAACAGTGGTAAAAAGCGATACTGTCAATGTTGATTTTAAAATGACAGCTTTGGATTATTTAAGAGCTGAACGTAGAAATGTTAAATTTGGAGTTCAGGATACCACTCGTTCTTGGCAGCCTACAGTGACGGTTACTTTAGCAGATAATTCTGAATACCCTGTTAAAGGTATCGTTGACTTTGCTGACCCTTCAGTAGATCCCAAGACTGGAACTTTTACGGTACGTGCTATTATGCCTAACCCTAACCGTAAATTATTGCCTGGTCAGGCAACGCGAGTAAAATTATTGTTGGATGTTCGTGAACGTGCTATTGTTATTCCTCGTAAAGCTTTATCGATAGAAAAAGGAGGAGCCTTCATTTATGTGTTGCGCCGTGATGACGTAGCTGAAAAGCGTTTTGTTCAGATTGGTCCTGAGTTTGATAATTCTGTTGTAATTGAACGAGGATTGGGTGAAAACGAACGAGTTGTAGTTGAAGGTTACAATAAACTAGAGCCTAATGTAAAAGTTCAGCCAGTACTTTCGAGTGATGATAAAGCTATTCAAGCATTAAGAGAAAAGGAGGAAGAATAATATGAAGCCTGGTTTCTTTATTGACCGTCCGGTATTTTCTACTGTTCTGTCTATTCTGATTGTATTAGTAGGACTCATCGGCTTGATCATGCTGCCTATCGAGCAGTATCCCCAGATAACCCCTCCGGTAGTAAAGATTGGAGCTACTTACCCTGGTGCAAATGCTTTGACTCTTTCTCAAGCAGTTGCTACTCCAATTGAACAGGAATTGAATGGAACTCCCGGAATGATATATATGCAAAGTAGTAGTTCGAATTCAGGATCATTAAACATTACTGTGACATTTGATGTTTCTGCCAATCCGGACTTGGCGGCTGTTGAGGTTCAGAACCGTGTGAAACTGGCAGAAAGCCGTTTGCCTGCTGAAGTGATCCAAAATGGTATCACCATTGAAAAACAGGCTCCAAGTCAGTTGATGACATTAACATTGATGTCTGATGATCCCAAATTTGATGAGATTTATCTGAGTAACTTTGCTACAATTAATGTATTGGATGTTATTCGTCGTATTCCAGGAGTAGGACGTGTATCTAATATTGGTAGCCGATATTATGGTATGCAGATATGGGTATATCCGGATCGTCTGGCCAATATGGGATTAACGGTAAAGGATTTACAGGATGCTTTGAAAGATCAAAACAGAGAATCAGCAGCCGGTGAATTTGGTAAACAGCCGATTTTGGATGTAGATGTAACCTTGCCTGTTACTTCATCTGGACGTCTTTCTACTGTAGAAGAATTTGAAAATATTGTCATCCGGGCAAATTCTGATGGCTCAATCGTCCGTATGCGCGATGTAGCTCGTGTTTCATTGGAAGCATCTTCATATTCAACAGAAAGTGGTATTAACGGAAAGAATGCGGCCATTTTGGGCATTTATATGTTACCAGGGGCTAATGCTTTGGAAGTAGCAAAAAGTGTTCGTGCTGAAATGGCTGAAATCAGCAAAAACTTTCCGGAAGGTGTAGAATATAATTTCCCGTTTGATATGACGGAATATATTTCCCAATCTGTACATGAAGTTTATAAGACATTGTTTGAAGCTTTGTTCTTGGTTATTTTAGTTGTATTCTTGTCATTACAGAATTGGCGTGCGGCATTAATTCCAACTATAGCTGTGCCTATTTCGTTGATTGGTACATTTGGATTTATGTTAGTCATGGGCTTCTCTTTGAATATGCTGACATTGTTAGGATTGATTTTGGCTATTGGTATTGTGGTGGATGATGCCATTGTCGTGGTAGAAAATGTTGAGCGTATTATTAATGAGGAAAATATTTCAACGCGTGAGGCTACCCATAGGGCCATGAAGGAATTGTCGGGAGCTTTGATTGCTACTTCCATGGTTTTGGTAGCTGTATTCGTCCCTGTGAGTTTTCTGAGTGGTATCACCGGGCAGCTATATCGTCAGTTCTCTATTACGATTGCTGTATCGGTAATGCTTTCAACCGTAGTTGCATTAACATTGAGTCCGGCAATGTGTGCTATCATTTTACGTCCATCTAAGCATGAAAAGAAGAATATTGTGTTCCGGAAGATTAATGAATGGCTTGAAAAAGGAAATCATAAATACACAAATATATTACGTCGGGTAATGAATATGCCTAAGCGTGTACTTGCTGGCTTTGGTATGGTATTGGTTATGATTTTTGTTATGAGTCATTTACTACCTACTTCTTTTATTCCAGAAGAAGATCAGGGATTCTTTACGGTGGAAATAGAATTACCTGAAGGTGCAACATTGGAACGTACACGAGTCGTAACAGACCGATTGATTGATTTTCTGAATCATCAACCTGCTGTTGCCTATGTCCAAAATGTAACGGGTAGTAGTAATCGGTTAGGTACAACGCAAAATCGTGCTACGCTTACTGTTATTTTAAAGCCGTGGGAAGAGCGTAAATCTGGAGATATGGGAGTTGAAGATGTGATGGAGACAGTCCGGAAAGAACTTTATTATTATCCAGAAGTGGTTGGTTATGTCAATAGACCACCTGTCATTCCTGGTTTAGGAGAAAGTGGAGGTCTTGAGATGCAGTTGGAAGCGAGGGGAGAAGCCACGTGGGATGATTTGGTTCAGGCTACTGATACATTCTTGTATTATGCCAAGAAAGCGCCCGAGCTGCATAGTGTTTCATCTGCCATGCAGGCTGATATACCTCAGATATATTTTGACGTGGATCGTGATCATGCAAAATTCTTAGGAATTCCGATGGCTGATATTTTTTCAACCATGAAAGCTTATTTAGGATCGGTTTATGTGAACGATTTTAATATGTTTAACCGTATTTATCGTGTCTATATCCAGGCTGAGGCTCCTTATCGAGCAAATAAAGAAAGTTTAGGACTTTTCTTTGTGCGAACCGGTAGTGGCGCGATGGTACCTCTTACGGCATTAGGCACGACACAATACACAACGGGGCCTGGTACAATCAAGCGCTTTAATATGTTCTCGACAGCTCCTATCAATGCCGTTGCGGCTCCTGGATATAGTACAGGTGAGGCGATGAAAGCATTGGAGCGTATTGCCAAAGAACATTTATCAGATAATATTGCAATTGAATGGAGTGGCCTGTCTTATCAGGAAAACAAAGCAGGAGGCCAGACCGGATTTATTTTGGCATTGATCTTCTTGTTTGTATTCTTGTTCTTGGCTGCTCAGTATGAAAGCTGGATTGTGCCAATTGCGGTATTGCTTTCTTTACCTATTGCGGCGCTTGGAGCTTTTCTCGGAATATGGATAACTGGGTTGGAAAATGATGTATATTTCCAGATCGGTTTGGTGACATTGATAGGTCTGGCTGCTAAAAATGCCATTTTGATTGTTGAGTTTGCGAAGGTACAGGTTGATGAAGGCGTTGATCCTGTGCAGGCTGCAATTCATGCAGCGCAGATGCGTTTTCGCCCGATTTTGATGACTTCCTTGGCATTTGTATTAGGTATGTTGCCTTTGGTTATTGCTTCTGGTCCGGGTTCTGCATCGCGTCATAGTATAGGAACAGGTATTTTCTTTGGTATGTTGGTTGCCATTACCATCGGTATAGTTATGGTTCCATTCTTTTTTGTCTTGATTTATAAGATAAAAAAGGGCATACGTTTGAATCGCATCTCTCGTTTGCCGCGGATACCTCACATTAAGAAAGTAGCTCCTTGGGTGGTTTTAGCCTTGTCTGTACTGGCATTTTCATCTTGTAAGGTAGGAAAAGAATATGCACGTCCAGATCTGAATTTGCCAGAATCGATTGATGCCTCTGTAACAGATACGGCTTCTGTTTCGGATATTCCTTGGCAAAGCTTATATAAGGATACCGTTCTTCAAGGATTGATAAATAAAGCATTGGAGAATAATAAAGATATGAAGATTGCTGCAGCCAAGATAAAAGAAATGGTAGCAGCCAAACGTATTTCTTTTTCCCGATTGTTCCCTTCTATAGGCGCTAATTTACATGCTGAAAAAGAGGTTTTAAACTATGGGGGAAATAACCGAAAACCGGATCCGGAGTTTGATGCCAAATTGACATTAGCTTGGGAGTTGGATTTATGGGGAAATATTCGTTGGGCAACTGAAGCCGATTTGGCTGCATACATGCAGAGCATTGAAGCTCAGCGTGCTTTAAAGCTGACTATTGTAGCGGGTGTAGCTGCTTCATATTATCAATTATGTGCTCTGGATCAAGAATTATCGATAGTCAGACAAACATTGGAAGCTCGAAAAGAGGGACTCCATTTGGCTAAGTTACGTTATGAAGGTGGATTAACTTCTGAAACAGCTTATAACCAAGCGGTAGTAGAATTGGCGCGTACAGAAACCTTGATTCCGAACTTAGAGCGGCAGATTAAAATTAAGGAAAGTGATCTGGCCATGTTGTTAGGCGATTATTCGCATGATATACCTCGTGGCCAACGGTTGTCAGAACAACAGTTACCGGATGCGCTGCCGATAGGTTTACCTTCTTCTTTATTGGAAAGACGTCCGGATGTCCGTCAGGCAGAATTTAGTCTAAAAGAAGCTAATGCTCAAGTAGGCGTTGCTTATACAGACTTGTTCCCTAAAATTGCCTTGACTGGTAATTTGGGCTTTGAAAGTGCTGAGTTAGGTGATCTATTGAAAAGTCCGGCTTGGTTTTTAGCTGGTAACTTATTGCAGCCTTTATTTGCCATGGGGCGAAACAAGGCGAAGGTGAAAGTTGCCCAGGCAAAATATGAGCAGGAGGTGTATAGTTATGAGAAGACGGTTATTGGCGCATTTAAAGAGGTGAATGATGCGATTGTTTCTATCCGAAAGGCAAAGGAAGTCCGTCAGTCACAAGCTAAGCTGGAGATAGCAGCCCGTAAATATTTGGAGCTTGCCCAGTTGCAATATATCAATGGTGTTTCGAGTTACATGGATGTGTTGGATGCGCAACGTGAGCTGCTAAGTGCTCAATTAGGTTTGAACTCGGCTGTATGTAATGAACTGCTTACAGTAGTTTATTTATATAAGGCACTTGGAGGAGGATATTAAACTACATCATTGATAAAGAGTGATTCTGTAGGGAGATGAAATAATAAATTTTATCTTGCTTACAGGTCACTTTTTTTATGCTTTAGCCATTAAAGCAGTTCCATTTTGGTTCTCGTTGGTTTTAAATTCATTTCTCGTTTATTTTAATTTTATTTCTCGTTATTTTTGCAACTGCTTTATTACACTTGTCCTTTTATTTATTTTGAGATAAAGGAAAGCTGGAAGCATATAATAATTGAAGAGAAAATAAAAGAAAATTTTGGCAACCTTTTTGTATCTATAAAGAGTAGTATACAAGGAAATGTGGATATTAAAAAGCCAATAACTGAAAAACTTGTCTTGTATACAAATGATAATAAGTTGGAAATAAATATATTATAATATGAGCAATAAGCATTTTGAAGAGAAGAAAAATTCTTCGGAAAAAGAAAATCAAGAAGTTGTGACAGAAGAAACGACAAATTTGCAGGAAGAAAAGGCAAATTTGTCAGAAAAAGTTGATGAAGCAGACAAAGTGTCTGCTGAATTAGCCGAGTTACAAAAGAAATATGATGAGTTAAATAATTCTCATTTGCGTTTAAGAGCTGAATTTGACAATTATCGGAAACGTACTTTGCGTGAAAAAAGCGAATTGATTAAAAATGGAGGAGAAAATGCCTTGACTCAATTGCTTCCTGTTGTTGATGATTTTGAACGTGCTTTACAAAATATCCATAAAGCAGAAGACTTGGCAGGAGTAGCCGAAGGCGTTGATTTAATATATAACAAGTTCATTTCCTATTTAACGAGCCAGGGAGTAAAAGCTTTGGAAGTAGTTGGCAAGCCTTTTAATATAGATCAGAGTGAGGCAATCGCTACGATCCCTGCCCCGGAAGAAGGATTGAAAGGTAAAGTGCTGGATTGTGTCCAGACAGGATATATGTTAAATGAAAAAGTGATTCGTCACGCAAAAGTTGTCGTAGGAGAATAATAATAGTTTACCAAAATGGCGAAGAGAGATTATTACGAAGTGCTGGGTGTAGACAAAAATGCATCTGAAGAAGAAATAAAGAAGGCTTATCGTAAAAAAGCAATTCAATATCACCCTGATAAAAATCCGGGGGATAAAGAAGCTGAAGAAAAGTTTAAAGAAGCGGCTGAGGCCTATGATGTGTTGAGCGATCCTCAAAAACGTCAGCGTTATGATCAGTTTGGTCATGCGGGAGTTGGTGGTGCATCTCAATCTGGAGGTTTCGGTGGAGGAATGTCTATGGAAGATATTTTCTCACAGTTCGGAGATATTTTTGGAGGTCATTTCGGTAGTTTTGGTGGCTTTGGTGGCTTTGGCGGACAGCGTGGTGGCCGTCGGGTAAATCGGGGTTCTGATTTGCGTGTTAAGGTTAAACTTTCCTTGAAAGATATTGCTACAGGAGTAGAAAAGAAAATCAAGGTAAAGAAATACGTAGCTTGTTCGCATTGTCATGGCACCGGTGCAGAAGGAAGTGACGGAACAAAGACTTGTGATACGTGCAAAGGCTCGGGTGTTGTAACAAGAATTGCCAATACCATTTTGGGACAAATGCAGACACAAACCACTTGCCCTACTTGTGGAGGTGAAGGTAAGGTTATTGTGAAGAAATGTACAAACTGTAATGGTGAAGGAATTGTCCGGGATGAGGAAGTCATAACGATTAACATTCCTGCAGGTGTTGCAGAAGGCATGCAGCTTTCTATGAATGGAAAGGGAAATGCAGCCAGACATGGAGGTATTAATGGTGATTTGTTGATTTTGGTGGAAGAAGAGCCTCATCCAGAATTGTTACGTGATGAAAACGATTTGATCTATAATTTGCTGTTGAGTTTTCCTCAGGCTGCTTTAGGAGGCTCGGTGGAAGTTCCTACGGTTGATGGAAAAGTAAAAGTAAAAATCGACCCAGGTACACAACCGGGTAAAGTTTTAAGATTACGGAACAAGGGGCTTCCTTCAGTAAATGGTTATGGAACGGGTGATTTATTGGTGAATGTCAGTGTATATGTTCCAGAAAATCTCTCTCAGTCAGAAAAAGATACGTTGAACGGCTTAGAAAATTCTCCTAATTTTCAGCCGAACAAAACCATGAAAGAAAAGTTCTTTGATAAATTCAGACGACTTTTTAATTAATAGGACTATACGTTAATTGGGAATAAGCCAAGTCTTTATAATCGCAGTTCTCTTTATTATAAAAAAGAGAGAAAGAGCGATAAAAGACTTGGCTTATTTTGTTATGGAGCTTAAGAAAGGGGTAAACATATTAAATATTCCACTTTGAATTACTTTTTCGTGATAAATATTAAAAAAAATCCCTCTACTTTCCAAAAAGAAGTGTACCTTTGCCCTAAAGGATCATGAAAACCTGAAAAATATAAACTAATAAATTCTAAACACAATGGAACTTACACACATTGAACACTTAGGAATTGCTGTTAAGAGCATTGAAGCATGTCTTCCGTATTACGAACAGGTATTAGGATTGAAATGCTATAGTATTGAAGAAGTAGCTGATCAGAAAGTTAAGACAGCTTTCTTTAAAATTGGACAAACAAAAATTGAATTACTGGAACCGACAAGCGAAGATAGTACAATCGCTAAGTTTATTGAGAAAAAAGGTGAAGGCATTCATCACATTGCTTTTGCAACACCAGACGTTCAGGCTTGTTTAAATGAAGCTGAATCAAAAGGAATCCGCTTGATTGATAAGGCTCCTCGTCGTGGTGCTGAAGGTTTGGATATTGCATTCCTGCATCCGAAATCAACTTGTAGTGTATTAACTGAGCTTTGTATGCCAGGTAAAAAAGACTAAACTGTTGAAAAAAGTTAGGAGATAAAAATGAGGGAGTGAGAGAAAAATTAGGAATATCTCGAAAACATAATGTATACCTCATTTTTAACTTCTAACTTTTCTTTTATAATTAAAATAGGTAATCATTACTAACAACAAATCAAAATACAATGAGTAATCAGCTTGAAAAAGTAAAAGAGCTTATCGCTCTGCGTGAACAGGCACGTCTGGGTGGTGGTGAAAAAAGAATTGAGTCACAACATAAGAAAGGTAAGTACACAGCCCGTGAACGTATCTCTATGTTGCTGGATGAAGGTAGCTTCGAAGAAATTGATATGTTCGTTAAGCACCGTTGTACTAATTTTGGAATTGATAAAACCAAATTCCTGGGTGATGGTATTGTAACGGGTTACGGAACAATTGATGGTCGTTTGGTCTATGTATATGCACAAGATTTTACTGTATTCGGAGGTGCTTTGTCTGAGATGTTAGCGTTGAAGATCTGTAAAATTATGGATCAAGCTATGAAGATGGGGGCTCCTGTTATCGGTCTGAATGATTCGGGTGGTGCTCGTATTCAGGAAGGTGTAAATGCTTTAGCCGGTTATGCAGAAATTTTCCAGCGTAATATCTTAGCTTCAGGAGTTATTCCGCAGATTTCTGGTATTTTCGGTCCTTGTGCAGGTGGTGCTGTTTATTCTCCTGCATTGACAGACTTTAACATCATGACTCGCGGAACCAGTTATATGTTCTTGACTGGACCAAAAGTTGTCAAGACTGTAACAGGTGAAGATGTTACTCAGGAACAGCTGGGTGGTGCAAGTGTTCACTCTACTAAATCTGGTGTCGCTCATTTTGCTGTCGATACTGAAGAAGACGGTCTGAAATTGATTCGCCAATTGTTGAGCTATTTGCCTCAGAATAATATGGAAGAAACGCCGTTGGTAGAATGTAAAGATCCGATAGATCGTTTGGATGACAATTTGAATGAAATTATACCGGATAATCCTAACCAGGCATATGATATGTATGAAGTAATCGGTACTATTATTGATAATGGAGAATTCCTTGAAGTTCATGCCGATTATGCTAAGAATATTATTGTTGGTTTCGCCCGCTTTAACGGACAGGCTGTAGGTATTGTAGCTAACCAGCCAAAAGTTATGGCAGGATGTTTGGACAGCAATGCTTCTCGTAAGGCTGGCCGTTTTGTTCGTTTCTGTGATGCTTTCAATATTCCATTGGTTACATTGGTTGATGTTCCAGGATTTTTGCCAGGTACAGGTCAGGAATATAACGGTGTTATTCTGCATGGTGCTAAATTGTTGTATGCTTACGGTGAAGCTACTGTACCTAAAGTAACAGTTACATTGCGTAAGTCTTACGGTGGTGCTTATTGCGTGATGAGCTCTAAACATTTGCGTGGTGATATGAACTATGCATGGCCGACTGCAGAAATTGCCGTAATGGGTCCGAGCGGAGCTGTTGAAATTATCTTTGCGAAAGAAGTGGCTGCAGCTGAAGATCCGAAGGCTTGTGCTGCTGAAAAAGAAGCTGAATACAAGAAAGCATTCGCTAACCCGTACAATGCGGCACAGTATGGTTATATTGATGATGTTATTGAACCGCGTAATACTCGTTTCCGCATCATTCGTGCATTGCAGCAGTTGCAGACAAAGAAGTTGAGCAACCCGGCTAAGAAACATGATAACCTGCCTCTGTAATTTAAAAAAAGTAAGCGTATGACGAATAAAAAATTCGGGGCTTTGTTGCTGTTATTGTTCCTATTTACTTTTGGGGCTAAAGCACAGCTAACAACTTCCGTTAAAATCAATGAAGTGCTGGTCGTTAACGAAGATAATTTTGTTGATGACTACGGTAAACGTCACCCTTGGATTGAGTTGTACAACAACTCGGCGGGAACTGTTGACTTAAGAGGTTGTTTTTTGACGAATGATAAGAATAACCCAAAGAAATACATGATTCCAAAGGGCGATGTATTGACGAAGATCGCGCCTTATCAACATACTTTGTTTTGGGCAGATGATCAACCGACCCGTGGAACTTTCCATGTTAATTTTACATTAGATCCGGACAAGGATAATTACATTGCTTTGTATGATGCCGATGGTACTACTCTGATTGATGAAGTAGTCGTTCCTGCAGGCCAGAAGCCAGATGTCAGCTATGGTCTTGATATGGATGGTAAAGGTAAGTGGATGGTTTTGGATAAAGTAACTCCGAGTACCAATAATGTTACATTAGATAGTAATGAAAAAGTAGAAAACTTCCAGAGAAATGACTCTTGGGGTATTGGTATGACTATTACGGCTATGGCTGTTGTATTCTTGGGCCTCATCGTTCTGTACTTGGTATTCAAACAGATTGGTAAAGCTGCTATCAGAGCTAGTCAACGTAATGCACAGAAGGCTGCTGCAGCTAGTGGTACAAAAGTATCTGCTAATGCTGGTCAGGAATCAGGTGAAATCTTTGCTGCTATTTCGATGGCTCTGTATGAATTGAGCGATGATAATCATGATATCGAAAATACAGTATTGACCATCCGTAAAGTTCAACGTAGTTATTCACCATGGAGTTCTAAGATTTATAGTTTACGTCAGACTCCGGTTGTTAAAAAGTAATTATCCTTAAAAATCGAATTGAAGAATGAAAAGTTTTAAATATACCATTAACGGTAACGTATATAAAGTGCACATTAACTCAATTGTTGATGATGTTGCAGAAGTAGAAGTAAACGGAACTCCGTATAGCGTTAAAATGGAAAAGCCTGCTAAAAAGCAAATTGTAGCTTTGAAGCGTCCGGCTCAGGCTCCTACTACGGCAGCTGGTGAACCGGTTATCTCTCGTCCGGCTAATGCCAGTGTTGCAGGTGCAGTTAAATCTCCGCTGCCAGGTGTTATCTTGAGCATCGACTGTAAAGTGGGTGATGTAGTGAAGAGAGGTCAGAAGATTTTGGTATTGGAAGCTATGAAGATGGAAAACAATATCAATGCTGATCGCGATGGTAAGATTGTAGAAATTAAAGTAAACAAAGGCGATTCTGTACTGGAAGGTGCTGACCTCGTCGTAATTGGATAATGTTATGTTAGCATCAGTATTATTACAAGCGGCAGGATCGAGTGAAAGTTTTTTGCAATTCTTGGCTGAAAACATTCAGGTGTTCTTGTCTTATACAGGATTTGCGAACGCAACGCCAGGGCATTTTATCATGTTGCTGGTTGGTTTGCTGTTCATCTTCCTGGCTATTAAATATGAATTTGAACCGATGCTTCTGATCCCAATTGGTTTTGGTATTTTGATTGGTAACATTCCTTTTAAAGATGCCGGTTTGCAATTGGGTATTTACGAAGAAGGCTCTGTATTGAATATTTTATATCAAGGAGTAAAACAAGGCTGGTATCCGCCACTAATTTTCTTGGGTATTGGAGCGATGACCGACTTTTCGGCATTGATTTCTAACCCGAAGTTGATGTTGGTTGGTGCTGCAGCTCAGTTCGGTATTTTTGGTGCTTATATCATTGCATTGCAGATGGGATTTGATCCGAGTCAGGCTGGTGCAATCGGTATTATCGGTGGTGCTGATGGTCCGACAGCTATCTTCTTGTCTTCTAAATTAGCTCCAAACTTGATGGGTGCAATTGCGGTTTCTGCATATTCGTATATGGCATTGGTGCCGATTATTCAGCCTCCTTTCATGCGTTTGCTGACAACCCATAAAGAACGTCTGATCCGTATGAAACCGCCGAGAGCCGTTTCACAGACAGAAAAGATCATGTTCCCTGTTGTAGGTTTGTTGTTAACTGCATTCTTGGTTCCTTCAGGTCTGCCTTTGTTGGGAATGTTATTCTTCGGTAATTTGTGTAAGGAAAGTGGTGTAACTCGTCGTTTGGCAGAAACAGCCCGTGGTCCGCTGATTGATGTGATTACAATGTTGCTGGGTATTACGGTAGGTGCTTCTACCCAAGCTACTCAGTTCTTGACCATCAATTCAATCAAGATCTTTGGTTTGGGAGCATTGTCATTCGTAATTGCTACTTGTGCCGGTGTCTTGTTTGTTAAGTTCTTCAATTTATTCTTGAAGGAAGGTAACAAGATCAATCCGTTGATCGGTAACTCTGGTGTATCAGCTGTTCCTGATGCTGCTCGTATTTCTCAGAATGTAGGTTTGGAATATGATCCGAGCAACTATCTGTTGATGCACGCTATGGGACCGAATGTTGCGGGTGTAATTGGTTCAGCAGTAGCAGCTGGTATCTTATTAGGTTTCTTAGGATAAAATACATACACGTTTTTATCGACTTTTGATAATAAAAGTCCTGGTTATAGCGTTGTCGCGTATAGCCAGGATTTTTTGTTATTCTAGTATCCGTTCGGTGGATTTTAAATATAAAAAAACAGAAGAATTTAGACTTAAAAGCGAAAAGCGCTGCTGTTACATTCTGTTTACCGATATTTTTTCTTATTTTTGCACTGTATTATACAAAATAATAGCGCAATGAATCTATTAGAACTGAGTGAACAGGAAATCATTAGACGTAACAGTATGGAACAGTTGCGTCAGATGGGGATTGAGCCGTATCCCGCAGCAGAGTATGTAACAAATGCTTTTTCTACAGAAATAAAAGAATCATTCAAAGACGATGCAGAACCACGCTCGGTGTGCATTGCCGGGCGAATCATGAGTCGCCGTATCATGGGAAAGGCTTCATTCATGGAATTGCAAGATTTAAAAGGTCGTATTCAGGTGTACATTTCGCGTGATGATATTTGTCCGGATGAGAATAAAGACCTGTATAATATTGTATTTAAAAAATTATTGGACATTGGTGACTTTGTTGGAATTAAGGGATATGTTTTCCGTACACAAATGGGAGAAATCTCTGTTCATGCACAGGAATTGACAGTATTATCAAAATCTTTAAGGCCATTGCCTATTGTAAAATACAAGGATGGTGTTGCTTATGATGGCTTTAATGATCCAGAATTACGTTACCGCCAGCGATATGTAGACTTGGTCGTAAACGAAGGTGTTAAAGATATCTTTATAAAGCGTACAAAGGTATTTAATTCGATGCGTAATTATTTCAACGACCATGGTTATTTGGAAGTTGAAACTCCAATACTTCAATCTATACCGGGTGGAGCAGCAGCTCGTCCTTTCATTACCCATCATAATGCATTAGACATCCCATTATATTTGCGTATTGCGGATGAACTTTATTTGAAGCGCTTAATCGTGGGAGGTTTTGAAGGCGTGTATGAGTTTTCTAAGAATTTCCGTAATGAAGGAATGGATCGTACACATAATCCGGAATTCACTTGTATGGAAATCTATGTTTCCTATAAGGATTACAATTGGATGATGGATTTTACTGAAAAGATGCTCCAGAAGATTTGTATGGATGTCAATGGTACAACGGAAGTAAAGATGGGAGACAATATCATCAGCTTCAAGGCTCCATTCAAACGTATTACCATGTTGGATTCAATTAAGGAATTTACGGGTTATGATCTGACAGGAATGGATGAAGACCAGATTCGTGAAGTGTGCAAGAAGCTGAATATGGAAATCGATGAAACAATGGGTAAAGGGAAATTGATTGATGAAATATTTGGTGAGTTCTGTGAGGGCAATTATATCCAACCGACCTTTATTACTGATTATCCAATTGAAATGTCTCCGCTGACAAAGAAACATCGCAAGAATCCGAGTCTTACTGAACGTTTCGAATTGATGGTAAACGGAAAAGAATTGGCTAATGCTTATTCAGAATTAAATGATCCGATTGACCAATACGAACGTTTCCAGGAACAGCTCCGTCTGTCGGAAAAAGGAGATGATGAGGCTATGTTCATTGATCAGGATTTTATTCGTGCTTTGGAATATGGTATGCCTCCTACATCAGGAATGGGAATCGGAATGGATCGTCTGGTTATGTTGATGACGGGGCAGACAACAATTCAGGAAGTATTGTTCTTCCCTCAGATGCGTCCTGAAAAAACGGTGAAAAAAGATGCTGTAGATAAATATACTGCTATTGGAATTGACGCAAATTGGGTTCCTGCTTTGCAAAAGGCTGGTTATGTAACTATTGATACATTAAAAGAAGCCAACCCGAACAAAGTTAGACAAGAATTATGTGAGCTCAATAAGAAATATAAGTTAGGGCTGGAAAATCCAAAGGCGGAAGAAATCGAAGCTTGGATTTCCAACGCTGCCAAATAAAATCTGATACAATAATGAATTTGCCTGGAAAAATTGCAATAATGGGAGGCGGTAGTTGGGCTACCGCCTTAGCCAAGATTGTACTCTCTACTCAAGAGCGTATCAATTGGTATATGCGGCGAGATGATCAGATTCAGGATTTCCTTCAGACAGGTCATAATCCGAGTTATTTGTCTGCCGTAGAATTTGATATTAATCGGATTAATTTCTATTCTGATATTAATCGGACGATTGAAGAGTCAGATACGCTCATCTTTGCTACTCCTTCACCATTCTTGAAACAGCATCTGAAGAAAGTTACGACTTCATTAGAAGATAAGTTTATTGTTTCTGCTATTAAGGGAATTGTGCCGGATGAAAATATGCTGGTAGCTGATTATTTTTCGGAATATTATCATGTTCCTATTAATCATATTGCAGTAATCGGAGGACCGTGTCATGCTGAGGAAATTGCGCTTGAGCGCCTTTCGTATATCACTTTGGCATGTCCAGATATAGATTATGCTTATCAGCTGTCTCCTGTGTTTAAGAATCAATACTTGAGAAATTATTGTTGTAAAGATGTAACGGGCATTGAGTATGCTTCGGTTTTGAAGAATGTATATGCAATTGTAGCAGGCATTTGTCACGGGATGAAATATGGCGATAATTTCTTAGCGGTGTTCATCTGTAATGCTATTGAAGAAATGCGGAATTTTTTGTATGCCGTCCATGGACTTGAGCGGGATATTACTGATTCTGTATATTTGGGAGACTTACTGGTGACAGCTTATTCCCGTTTTAGTCGAAACAGAACCTTTGGGACTATGATAGGAAAAGGTTATTCTGTGAAAACGGCGCAGTTGGAAATGGAAATGATTGCTGAAGGTTATTACGGGACAAAATGTATTCATGAAATTAACGAAAAATATAAAGTCAATATGCCGATATTGGATGCTTTGTATGCGATTTTGTATGAACGGAAATCGCCAATGGTTGTTATTCGGCAGTTGACACAAACTTTTAAATAAATCATTCGCTTTATGAAAAACATTTGCTTGAACTTTGAAAAAGCATTAGGCGTTGTTTCTAAAGAGCAGATTTTTGCACAGGAAGCAACTGTAAACGCTTGTATGGCGACTTTGCACGAGGGTAATGGTGCTGGAAATGATTTCTTGGGATGGTTGCATTTACCTTCTTCTATTACAGAAGCTGAGCTGACTGAAATAGAAAACACTGCTAACATTCTGCGTTCTAAGTGCGAAGTAGTTGTTGCTATTGGTATTGGTGGCAGCTATTTGGGAACTCGTGCAGTTGTTGAGGCTATGAATAATAGTTTTGACTGGTTGCATACGAATGATAGAAAGAATCCGATCTTATTGTATGCAGGTCATAACATTGGAGAAGATTACTTATATGAACTGACAGAAGTATTGAAAGGTAAACAATTTGGTATTATCAATATTTCAAAGTCAGGAACAACTACAGAACCTGCTATTGCATTCCGTATTTTAAAGAAGCAGTTGGAGGATGCAGTAGGTAAAGAGGAAGCTAAGCATCGTATTGTGGCTATTACTGATGCTCGTAAAGGTGCTTTGCGTACTTTAGCAGATCAGGAAGGTTATAAGACATTTGTTATTCCAGACAATGTAGGTGGTCGTTTCTCTGTTTTGACACCAGTTGGATTATTGCCAATCGCTGTTGCAGGTATTAATATACGAGAATTGGTGGCAGGAGCTGTAGCTATGGAAAAGGCTACTGATCAGAGTGTACCTTTTGCTGAAAACATTTCAGCTCAATATGCAGCTGTTCGTAATGAATTATACAAGAGAGGAAAGAAAATAGAAATCTTGTGTAACTTCCATCCGAAATTGCATTACATTGGTGAATGGTGGAAACAGCTGTATGGTGAAAGTGAAGGAAAAGATGGAAAAGGAATATTCCCGGCAGCTGTAGATTTGACAACCGATTTACATTCAATGGGTCAGTGGATTCAAGAAGGTGAACGTACCATCTATGAAACGGTTATTTCTGTTGAGAAAGCTAATCATTCAGTAGTAGTTCCGACTGATGAAGCCAATTTGGATGGATTGAATTTCTTGGCTGGTAAGCATGTGGACGAAGTAAATAAAATGGCTGAGTTAGGTACTCAGTTGGCCCATGTAGATGGCGGTGTTCCAAATATAAAAGTAACGATGCCGGAAGTTTCTCCTTATTATATTGGTCAGCTATTCTATTTCTTTGAGAAAGCATGTGGTATCAGTGGCTATATCTTAGGTGTTAATCCGTTTAACCAGCCGGGTGTTGAAGCTTATAAGAAGAACATGTTCGCATTGTTGAACAAGCCTGGTTATGAAAAGGAAAGTGAAGCTATTAAAAGCAGATTATAAAAAGATTATTCGATACTGAGATTATATTGGGAATTGCCTGAAAAACATACGAAGAGTTAAGTCTTACGTCTGTTTTTTAGGCAATCCTTTTTATAAAGATATAAACATGGAGTTGGATTTGATAAGGAGAGCCGTGCAGCATTATGAGGAACATGCGGGTTGTAAGCTGAATCCAAAAGCTGTCTTGTTTGATATGGATGGTGTTTTGTATGATTCCATGCGCTTTCATGCACGGGCCTGGAAAGAAGTGGCTGATGCTCATTCGTTGATAAGTTCTGAAGACGATTTTTATATGTACGAGGGTCGCACAGGTTCGAGTACGATAGATGAACTCTATTTACGTTCTTTTCACCGAAAGGCAACAGATGAGGAGAAACAGGCAATTTATCGGGAGAAATCGGATTTATTTAATCATTATAATGATGGTGAACCGATGCCGGGTGCCGCAGATGTTCTGGAAAAAGTAGGTGCTTATGGTATGCAACGCTTGGTTGTTACCGGTTCCGGGCAGAAGAGTTTGATTGATAAATTAGAGCATACTTATCCGCATTGTTTTTCACAAGACAAGATGGTAACGGCATTTGATGTAAAATATGGAAAGCCTGATCCGGAACCTTATTTGATAGGCTTAGTCAAGGCCGGTGTATCTGCCCATGAAGCTTTTGTCGTTGAGAATGCACCATTAGGTGTTCGTGCCGGAGTTGCGGCTGGAATATTCACAATAGCAGTAAATACAGGCCCATTGTCTGACGAAATTTTATGGAATGAAGGAGCCAATCTGCTTTTTCCTTCCATGGAATCATTGGCTACACATTGGCCATTATTGATGCAGGCTGTAGGAAAATAAAAAAGGAAGCAGAGAGTTGTCTCTCCACTTCCTTTACATTTTTTATATAAAAGATTATTTTACATAATCAGCATTGTTCAAGAAGTCGTAGCTCTTTTGAACGTCTTCCTGCGGTGTTCCGTCGTAGCGTTCTACTTCAACATACCAGTCTTTCATGCCGTTGGCATATGCTTGTTCAAAGATCGGTTTGAAGTCGATTGTTCCGCTTGCTCCAATAGCTGTCTCATCTTTAATATGTAATACCGGGAAGCGGTTTGGATATTTCTTCATATATTCTACTGGATCTTTTCCTCCTCGTTTTACCCAATAAACATCCATTTCGAAGAAAATGTGATCTGGACTTGAGTTTTCAAGCATCAGGTCATAAATAGTCTGACCTTCGATCTGTTTGAATTCATAATCATGGTTGTGGTAACCGAATTTAATACCGGCACCGGCAGCAGCCAAGCCAATTTGATAGAAGTAGTCGCTGAAATATCTCTTCAAATCATCCATGGTTGCTTTTTCGTTGATCGGAGAAACTGGCATAACCATGTATTTCATTCCAGCCTTCTTATGAGCTTCGATAGCTGTATTCCACCAAGACAGGTCTTTATTCATATCATCACCGATGAAATGAGACAGGTGGGCGCTGGTTGGTTTCATGCCTAAGTCGTTACAAATCTTCTTGAATTCTGCGGGATCTAATCCGTAGATCTTGCCGTCGTCACTGTAACCGGCAGTTTCCAAATTTACATAACCCATTTTGGATACTATTTCCAATACTTTCTGGATACCTAAATCATTGATATCGTCACGCAAAGAATAGAGTTGAAGACCAATGTGTTTTTTTGCTGTTTCACTTGCTGCACTTGAAGCTCCTTTACCGCCGCAAGATGATAATAATTGTGGAGCAACTAAGCCTCCTGCAAGTAACAGAGAAGCCTGCTTTAAAAATTCACGTCTGTTTTGCATAGCACTAAAATTTTGAGTTAAATAATCTGCCTACGAAATTAAGGTTTATATTTCTAAATATAGGCTATTTATGAAATAATTTTTACTTTTTTCTCATTATTCATGCAAATGTATCCATATGGCTTCTATTTTATCTTCCATTAGTGGTTTTTACGTTTGTTCATTCAGTCTTGTCTATTTTATCATTCAGATTCATTTTACCGCTGAAAGATATCGATTGTCTGTTATTGGGCTGAACATAGATTTGGGTTGAGCCATTAGTGAACACGGTTATCCGGTAGGTATAAGAATCTTCTTCGTTACGTGTTTTTAATTTGATTTCTGTTGCACCTTTTTTCCCTTCTTTTGATTCGTACTGGCTGATAGGCGCTTGAAAATTCAGTCCTTTGCCACCTCCATAAGGTACATTATAGGCTTCGCCGACATATGGAAGGTAAGAAAATATCGAATCGTTCTTGACTTCCAGCGAATAGAGTGTCGTTAAAGCTCTGCTTCTGCCTTTCATAGGTGTCATATAGTCGACATCTATTTTGTAAGTATGTTCATCGAGAGCTTTTTTTATCGTTTGAGCAGTCTGATCATTCTTCTGTTCTTGGGCTGCAGTGGGTTGGGTTAAAACAGCCAGTCCCATTAATATTGCCGTGTACATGATTTGTACAAAATACTTCTTTTTCATCTTGATATATTTTTATTGGTTAGTATAATCTTTTGCTTTATTGTAATAACAAATGAGGCAGGTGAAAGTTGGTCCTTTTTGAAACAATTTAGATTTGAAATACTATCTTTGCGTTATGGAAAATAAGAGACCATATAACGAATTCAGTGATTTTTTGAGGAACTGCTTTCCTTGTAAAGTGCAGAAAATATCTATTAACGCCGGATTCACGTGTCCGAATCGTGATGGAAGCAAAGGTTGGGGCGGATGCACGTATTGTAATAATCAGACATTTAGTCCGGAATATTGTCATACAGAAAAGACTGTTACGGAACAATTGGAGGAAGGAGTTCATTTCTTTTCCCGAAAATATCCGGAGATGAAATACCTGGCCTATTTTCAGGCTTATACAAATACCTATGATTCGATAGACGCTCTGAAGAAAAAATATGAAGAGGCTTTGGCTTTTCCGGGTGTTGTGGGACTGATTGTCGGAACTCGTCCTGACTGTATGCCGGATGAATTGCTGGATTATTTTGCAATGCTGTCGAAACGTACATTTGTCATGATTGAATATGGTGTCGAAAGTACGAAGGAGGAAACATTATTGCGTATTAATCGGGGACATTCTTATCGGGAATCGGAAGAGGCTATTCGTCGGACAGCGGCTAGTGGTATTTTTACCGGTGCGCATTTAATATTAGGATTGCCGGGAGAGAGCAGGGAAGATATCTTGGAACATGCCCGACGTATATCTTCTTTACCGCTGACAACACTGAAATTGCATCAGCTCCAGCTGATCCGGAATACACGGATGGCAAAAGAATATGCAGAAAATCCGTCCGATTTTCATCTTTATACGGTGGACGAGTATATAGATTTGGTGATCGATTTTGTCGAACGGTTGAATCCTGCATTCATTGTGGAGCGATTTGTTTCCCAGTCGCCAAAAGAATTGCTGATCGCACCTGATTGGGGACTGAAAAACTATGAGTTTACTGCCAAGGTCAACAAACGGTTTACGGAGCGTAATACTTGGCAGGGGAAATTATATGAGTAAACAAACCAGATTTTTTCTCACCCCTTTACTTCAGATTGTTATTCAGGTAATCCTGTAGTGTAAAATGAGGGTCGGTTATCTCTTCGTTCGGGATTGATTCTTGGGTTTCAATCACCAAAGACTCTTTATGGATGATTTGCCGGGTGATAAAACTCATAACATCATATTGATTACGATGTAGAGGTAAGTCGGCAATTTCATGTCCTGCATTTTCAACAATATGGAATTGATAAGAAGCCTTGGCTGCTTTGAGACTTTCTGCAATGGATTCAGAACCCCAGAGCCCTCCGTAAGGAGCCAGTGTGGCTTGTTGAAATGGTACAATATTATCGGCACGTCCTTGGAACAGGAGCATGGGGCAAGGCTTGTTTTTCCAGGTTGGAGCATGACTGTCCAGAATAGCTCCGGCAAAAGAAATAACGCCGGCATATCGGAATGTGTCAGGCAGTTGCCGGGATAATTCGGCTTCATTAAACGTATAATAAGCCGCTTGTAAGGCAGTAATGGCTCCGGCGCTCGATCCACAGGCTATGATTTGCCGGGGATTGATTTTCCATGTCTCATGCTGGGAAAGAATAAACGATGTCGCACCGTAAAAATCGGTAACTGCCGTGTCAACGGCTTGCCGTAACGCCTGCATGAAATCATTGGGCGATTGGACTTCCGATGCTTGCAGATCTTTTAGCTGTGTCCGATAATCGGTAGAGACAACAACAAAACCTTGCCGTGCCAAAAAGTGGAAAAAGCTGATATAACCTTTGTAGGCCTTATCACCTCCTTTAAAACCTCCGCCAAACGCAAATAAAAGAACGGGTTTGTTGGTTGAATCTGTGGAAGCATGAAATTCGTATTTGTCGAGTGACAAGGTGTCTTTTCCCTGAATCGCAACGATGAAATTTTCTTTGGTAACTTCAGCGGATACCGATTGATTCTTCGATGGTTGTGTAGAAGGGGTACATGCAACCAAAGCAATAATGAACGCAATATATAAACTTAATTTTGTCATGGTAAAAGTGTTACTCGATGTTAATATATAGCAAAGGTATAGAAAAAAGTAAAAGCATGGCCTAACTGATAAATCTTTGTGTATTTTTGTGATTTGTTTTAGTAACCCTTTAATTATGTATGATGGAAAATAAACAGCAATATCAGGGGCTTACTTCTGCACAGGTGGAAGAAAGTCGCCGTTTGCATGGTGAGAATGTACTGACTCCTCCAGAAAAAACTCCTCTCTGGAAGCAGTTCTTGGAAAAGTTTGAAGATCCGATTATCCGTATTTTACTGGTGGCTTGGCTCTTGTCGATGGTGATAGCCGGCGTTCATTGCTGGGGACCTGAAGCAGCAGGCTTCTCTGCTTTCCTGGAGCCACTGGGAATTTTCTTTGCCATAATGTTGGCCAGCTGTGTTGGCTTTTTCTTTGAAGTAAAAGCCAATCGTGCATTTGATATTTTGAATACCGTAAACGATGATATTCTGGTAACCGTTATCCGAAACGGTCATATTACGGAAGTTCCGAGAAAAGAAGTCGTAGTTGGTGATATTGTCATGTTGGGAACAGGTGAAGAGATTCCGGCTGACGGTCATTTGTTGGAAGCCGTTTCTTTGCAGGTCAATGAATCGACGCTGACGGGTGAACCGATGATTGGAAAGACCACCAAGGAGGAAGACTTTGATCCTGAAGCTACGTATCCATCCAATGTGGTCATGCGTGGAACGACGGTTGTAGATGGCCATGGCGTCATGGTAGTTGAACAAGTGGGCGATGCGACCGGTTACGGAAAAGTGTATGAAGGTTCGCAGATTGACAATAATATTGATACACCGCTTCAGATCCAATTGAAAGGACTGGCGAATGTAATCAGTAAGGCCGGTTATACAATTGCGGTAGTTACGTTTGTCGCATTGACGGCCAAGTTGTTTATCGGCGGTCAGGATTATTCGTGGATGGAACTGATTTCTCATCTGCTGAATTTCTTCATGGTGGCTGTTACCCTGATTGTGGTATCGGTTCCCGAAGGCTTGCCGATGAGTGTTACCTTGAGTCTGGCTTTGAGTATGAACCGGATGTTGAAGACGAATAATCTGGTCCGTAAGATGCATGCTTGTGAAACGATGGGAGCAACGACTGTTATCTGTACCGATAAAACCGGTACATTAACGCAGAACCAAATGCAGATTTATGAGACGAAGTTCTATAACTTGCCGGATCAGAAACTGACGGATGATACATTAAGCCGTTTGATCAAGGAAGGTATTTCAGTCAACTCAACGGCCAATCTCGAGCGGGAAGGCGATAAGGTTAAGACGTTGGGTAATCCGACCGAAGCCGCTTTGCTGTTATGGCTGAATGCGCAGGGTGTGGATTACCTGAATATAAGAGAATCGGCATCTGTCGTTAGCCAGCTGACGTTTTCTACCGAAAGAAAATATATGGCTACTGTGGTCGATTCACCGTTGTTGGGTAAAAAGGTCTTGTATGTAAAAGGTGCTCCCGAAATCGTATTGGCCAACTGTAAGCGTGTAGCCATGAATGGTGATTATGTATCAGCAGAAGCTGCGAGACCGATGATTGAAGAACAATTATTGGCTTATCAGAATATGGCGATGCGTACTTTAGGCTTCGCTTATCAGATACTGGAAGATGGAGATAATGAGGCTCCTTACACGAATGGCCGTTTGAACCCCGACCTGAATCTTACTTATTTGGGTATTGTGGCTATTTCAGACCCGGTTCGTTCGGATGTTCCGGCTGCTGTGCAGAGTTGTATCAATGCCGGAATCGCTGTTAAGATCGTTACAGGAGATACGCCGGGAACAGCTCGTGAAATTGGCCGTCAGATTGGTATCTGGAAACCGGAAGATACCGACAGAAATATCATTACCGGTCCGGCTTTCGAAGCCTTGAGCGATGAAGAGGCCTTGAATCGTGTGCTCGATCTGAAGATTATGTGCCGGGCTCGTCCAACCGACAAACAGCGTTTGGTTCAGCTGTTGCAACAGAAAGGGGCCGTTGTAGCTGTTACCGGCGACGGAACCAATGATGCTCCGGCTTTGAAAGCGGCACAAGTCGGATTGTCAATGGGCGATGGAACGTCGGTAGCCAAGGAAGCCAGTGATATTACGATCTTGGATAATTCATTCGGAAGTATTACCCGTGCGGTGATGTGGGGGCGTTCGTTGTACCGGAACATCCAGCGTTTCCTTTTGTTCCAGCTGACCATCAACGTGGCTGCCTGCTTGATCGTGCTGTTGGGCTCATTGATTGGAACAGAATCTCCGCTGACTATTACGCAGATGCTTTGGGTGAATCTGATCATGGATACCTTTGCTGCCGGAGCTTTGGCTTCATTGCCGCCGAACGAAAAGGTGATGAAAGACAAGCCTCGTAAGAGTGGAAAAGACGGAGATTTCATTATTACGCGCCCGATGGCTTATCGGATTTTCGGTGTAGGTGCTATATTCGTCGTTATCTTGATGGGCTTGCTGTTGCATTTCCATGCTTCCGAAGGATTGTCGCCGCGTGACTTGTCGTGGTTCTTCACCTTCTTTGTGATGCTGCAGTTCTGGAACATGTTTAATGCGAAAGCCTTTATGGAAGGTGGTTCTGCTTTTGCTCATTTAGGCGAGTGCAAGAGTTTCCTGTTTGTGGCCTTGTTGATTCTGGTCGGACAATACCTGATTGTGACATTTGGCGGACAGATGTTCAACGTCGTTCCTTTGTCGTGGTCAGACTGGGGAATAATCATCGGTTCGTCATCGCTGGTTCTTTGGGTCGGCGAGATTGCCCGGCTGTTCGGCAAGAAATCATAAAGCGTTTAGCGTAATATTAAAAAGGAATGCGTAAGTTTGCATTCCTGAAAATATAAATTAAAGTTATGCCTTGTATTTTACATATTGAGACGTCAACCGATGTCTGTTCTGCTGCTTTATCGAACGATGGAGTTGTCATTGAGGAAAAGGTTTCCTACGAAGGTCATTCACATGCCACTTTACTGGGCTTGTATGTGGCCGATTGCCTGAAGCGGGCGAAGGAAAGCGGTTTATCATTAGATGCCGTAGCCGTAAGTGCCGGTCCGGGTTCTTATACGGGATTGCGAATTGGAGTTTCGATGGCGAAAGGAATTTGCTTTGGCTTGGGTATTCGTCTGATAAGTGTTCCGACTTTGGAACTGCTGGCTTCTACCGTGATCCGGAATCATCCCGAGAAAGATGCTTTATACTGTGCGATGCTGGATGCACGGCGGATGGAAGTATATGCCGCCATTTATAATCAGGCTCGGGAACAGGTTCGTGAAGCAAAAGCGGATATTGTCACTGCCGAGACGTATGCTTCCTATCTGAATGAAGGGAAAGTATGTTTCTTCGGTAATGGTTCAGAGAAATGTAAATCGGTGATTGATCATCCGAATGCTGTCTTTATTCCGGATGTGCATCCGGTAGCTGCAGAAATGGTTTCGCTGGCAGAAGAACGATATGCCAAAAGCCAGTTTGAAGACGTAGCCTACTTCGAACCTTTCTACCTGAAAGAATTTCAGGCTACGATAGCTAAGAATAAAGTATTAGGCGAAGTACTGCATCCGCATAAATAATAAGCGGATATGAAGAAGATACGAGTCCGCTGGATTATACAGGCTGTTTGTCTGGTGCTGGTCTGGTGCCTGAAACTCTTCCCGAACGGAGGAGAATGGTATGCAACCACCATTTACCCTGTATGCTCCGGCGGACTCGCTTGTTTTTCTTCGTGGTTTCCTTTTTCTCTCAATGATTGGTTTATTTATGGGAGTTTAGCCGGTATCTTGTTGTATCTGATTTATGCTATCTGGCGGAAACGTCGGGTAAAACGGGCGCTGGCTCATGTCGCAGCCTATCTGGTGTGGGTGTATATTTGGTTTTATGCGGCGTGGGGACTTAATTATTACCGGAACGATTTTTATCAGCGGACCCAGTTAGAACGCCCCGTCTATTCAGCCGGATTGTTTGAACATTTCTTGCAGGTATATACCGATTCTCTGAATGCCGCCTATTGCCCTGTCGATACGGTGGAAAAAGACAAGGTTGAGGCTGTGCTGAAAGCGGGTTATGCTGCTTTGGATAAGAAATACGGGCTGATTAATCCTCCTGCTGATTTGCGCCCGAAACCTATGTTGTTTCCGTCGCTGATGAGTGGAGTAGGCGTGATGGGCTATATCGGTCCGTTCTTCGTCGAATGTCATGTGAGTAAAGACCTGCTTCCGGTTCAGTATGCGTCGACTTGTGCACACGAGATGGCGCATGTCTTGGGCGTTTCCAGCGAAGCCGAAGCCAATTATTACAGCTACCTGATTTGTACGACATCCTCTGTCCGGGAGATTCGTTTCTCCGGTTACTTTTCCTTGCTGCCTTACGTTCTTTCCAATGCATATCAGGTTTTGCCGGAATCCGATTTTAAAGCCTGGCAAGAAACACTTCGGCCTGAAATCATCGCCTTATATCGGGAAAAAGCTGATCATTGGCGGGCACTCTATAATCCTTTTTTAGGGGAAATTCAGGATAAGATGTATAACTGGTACCTGAAAGGAAACCGGATTCCTTCTGGTACCGCCAATTATTCCGAAGTGATCAGCTTGATTCTGGCGGTTCAGTCAGCTTCCTTCTAAAGCCTGTTGGCTGGTATGGAAACTATAAGTAACGAGAATCAAAAATGATTCCCGGGAGTTTCATTTCTGATCCTCGTTGGTTTTGTCGGAAAAGCCGGCGTGTTTTGTCAAAAAGCCGGCGTAAATTCATCAAAAGCCGGCGTATATTTGTTCATTTCCTATAGGCTTTTTATACGCATTCCTGCGTTTTCTATAAATCTAAAGAAATCAGGTATTTATGGATAAGTATAGGAACGGCATACGTATCCAGCTCTTCCCTAGCTATCTGTTGGTAGTTCGATGAGAGATCGCCTGTATGCTCTACTTCGATTTGATAGAATGTCGCATAAAGAGTCTGATGAGACAGGACATGCTTGCGCTCCGGACTAATGGCCTGTACGGTTATGTTCCCGCATCCGTGAAACAGCTTTTCCCATTCTTCCCGCTGAGACAGCTCTTCCCATTCGCAAGGCTGTTTGGTTTCGATCAGCGGAAACTGGTACAAGCCTTTCCAGATATCTTCCTCTTGCCTTTTCTGAATCCAGGTAGTTCCCTTATATATAATATATAAATAATGAAAATAGCGGTTGCGTGTTTTGGTCTTTCCTTGCTTTTTAGGAAACGAAGATACGTTCTGTTGCAGGTAAGCCATACACATATCACTGAGCGGACAGGCCGAACAATCCGGATTCTGCGGAATACACTGCAGGGCGCCTAGCTCCATGATTGCCTGATTATGCAAACCTGCTTCCTTATGGGATAGCAAGGCAGAAGCCAGTTCGGCAAATTCTTTCTTGCCTTGGGTACTGTCGATTGGTGTTTCTATGGCGAAAAGGCGAGACAATACTCGGTAAACATTTCCGTCGACAACAGCGTAAGGTTGATTCCAGGCAAACGATACGATGGCAGCGGCCGTATAGTCGCCGATGCCTTTCAAGGATTTTACTTCCGAATAGTCGGTCGGAAACTTCCCGCCGAATTGCTGCATGATCGTCTTCGCTGCCGTATGCAAATTCCTTGCCCGGCTGTAATAGCCTAATCCTTGCCAGTATTTCAGGACTTCATCTTCCGATGCTTCAGCCAATGCTTTTACATCCGGAAAGCGGGCAACAAAACGGTTGAAATAATCCAGTCCCTGAGCAACACGGGTTTGTTGCAGAATGATTTCAGAAATCCAGATAATATAAGGATCGGTTGTTTCCCGCCAGGGAAGAATACGACGATTTATCTGATACCAATGAATCAGTCTTTCACTGATTAAGGGATTGTGATCGGTTATGTTCAGCATGGATGTCTTTTTCTATATAAATTACATAAGTGATTGACATGTGCAAACATACGGATATAATCAGGAATAAGCAGAAATATTTTTCCTAAAAAATGCGATAGAATTACTTTTTCACTTCAAGAAAAAGCTATATATTTGCATTCCAAAAAATTATAAGGTCCAATTAATTAAATAAATTATAAGACATGACGAAAGCAGATATTGTTAGCGAGATTTCAAAAAGTACTGGTATTGATAAACAGACAGTATTGGAAAGCGTTGAATCATTAATGTAAATAGTTAAAGGTTCTTTGGCTAAGAATGAGAACGTTTATTTGAGAGGTTTCGGTAGTTTTATTGTGAAGAAGAGAGCGCAGAAAACTGCTCGTAATATTTCAAAGAATACAACAATTATTATTCCAGAACACAATATTCCTTCATTCAAGCCCGCGAAAACGTTTTTGAACGAAGTAAAATAAATAACATTATACGTTTAATCTTTTAAATTTTTAAAGCGATGCCAAGCGGAAAGAAAAGAAAAAGACATAAAATGTCTACGCACAAGCGTAAAAAAAGACTGAAGAAGAACAGACATAAGAAGAAGTAAGTCTTTTTTGTGTCAAAAGAACAAACTTAATAAGAGACCTTTTAAGTTTGTTCTTTGCTTATTTTATAAGGTCTCCATTCTTAAATTAAACCTGTAGTGATTAGTGAATTAGTTGTAAATGTTGAACCCCAGGAAATGTCGATCGCTGTTCTGGAAGATAAAAACCTGGTCGAGCTTCAGAAAGAAGCCCGGAATCTTCAGTTTGCAGTGGGCGATATTTATTTAGGCAAGGTGAAAAAGCTGATGCCGGGGTTGAATGCTGCTTTCATTGATGTAGGGTATAAAAAGGATGCATTTCTTCATTATCAGGATTTAGGGTCGAACTTCAATATGCAGCAAAAGTATTTGAAGCAGGTTTTGGCAGATCCCAAAAAGGCTGTTTCGATATCGAAGTTGCAGAATGAACCGGAAATAGAAAAAGACGGAAGCATAGGTGATGTCTTGAAGATCGGACAGGAAGTATTGGTGCAGATCGCCAAGGAACCTATTTCGACAAAAGGCCCGCGCTTAGCTTCTGAATTATCGTTTGCCGGCAGATATATTGTTTTGATTCCTTTCGGCGATAAAGTATCGGTTTCTTCCAAGATCAAAACCGCTGAAGAGCGGGCTCGGTTACGTCAGTTAATCCAGAGTATTAAGCCGAAGAATTTTACAGTCATTGTCCGTACTTCTGCTGAAGGACGACGGGTGGCTGAACTCGACCATGAGCTTAGGACATTAGTAAAGAGATGGGAAGAGAGTATTGCCAAGCTTTCAAAAGACAAGATTCCTTCTTTAATCTACGAAGAAACAGGCCGGGCTGTGGCCTTGTTGCGCGATATATATAATCCGTCATTCCAGAATATTTATGTGAACGATCCGGATGTTTATAATAGCATACGGGCTTATGTCAGTCTGATTGCACCCGGAAGCGAGAATATCGTACAGTTATATACCGGCGGATTACCTATCTTTGATAATTTTGCCATTACTAAGCAGATTAAATCTTTATTTGGACGTACAGTTACGTATAAAAGCGGAGCATATCTGGTGATTGACCATACAGAAGCCATGCACGTCATTGATGTGAACAGTGGTAATCGGGCAAAAAGCAGTGACGACCAGGAACAGACTGCCATGGAAGTAAATCTGGCAGCTGCCGATGAGATTGCCCGTCAGTTACGCCTGCGCGATATGGGAGGTATTATCGTAGTCGATTTTATTGATATCCATGATAATGCAAACAAGCAGAAACTTTTTGAGCATATGACGAAGGCTATGGCCAGCGACAGGGCAAAACACAATATTTTGCCATTAAGTAAATTCTGTTTGATGCAGATCACCCGTCAGCGTGTTCGCCCGGCAATGGATGTAGAAACCTCTGAAACATGTCCCGCCTGTTTTGGCACTGGTACCGTGAAATCCTCTATTTTGTTTACGGATAGTCTGGAAGGAAAAATTGATTGCCTCGTAAACAAACATCACTTGAAGAAATTCACCCTGCATATCCATCCTTATGTAGCAGCTTATGTTAATAAAGGGCTGTTCCCTTTAAGCTGGCAGTGGAAGATGAAATATACGCACGGACTAAAGATTGTCCCAAACCAAAGTCTTGCATTCTTGGAATATAAGTTTTTCGATGAGAATAACAATGAATTGGATATGAAAGAAGCGCAGGAAGTCAAAGTCTGATCGTTTCTTTTATTGTACGAAATAAACGCCGGTAAATCCTCGTTGCAGGATTTATCGGCGTTTTACTTGTATTAACTGATAAAGAAGATTGTCTTATCTTCTCCCCAAATCATCATACAGCGTTTGAAGGATGGCTTTTCCTTTTTCCAGCCGTTGTTCGCGTTGCTGGGCATCCGATTCCTGAATGACACGGTTGCTTTCATTGTCGTATACCGAATAGCCGGTGCTGTCGATGTAGGCGAAACCGTTTCCGAAGGTATAGAAGGCAAACGGCTCGTGCGTGAGGATATTCTTGCTGAAACGGAATTCTTCGTGCGGAATATCCAGCTGATTCAATAACGTGGCAGCCAGGTCGGTCTGATTACATAAGGTTGAAATCACGCGCGGCTCTTTGATGGCGCCTCCTAACCAAAGCATCGGTATATGATATCGGAGCGGCTCGAAGTCCTTAATCTTATCGGGATAACGGAAACCGTGGTCGGCAATCAGAATAATAAGCAGATTCTTCCATACCGGCAGTTCCTTAACTTTGCTGACGAAGGCTCCTAAACAGCTGTCGGTAAATGCGACCGAGTTGAGATACGGATGCTGGAACCGGTGGAAAGGAACTTCGAATGGTTCGTGACTGCTTAGTGTCAGGAAGGTTGTCATCCACGGGTTTGTATCCGCATTTCGCTTTTTAATGGCTTCATATAGATAATTGAATGTAACATTATCATTCGCACCCCATTTATTCAGCCGTTCTGAAATAGGAAAGTCTTTATCTGAAGTGATGGCTGTATAGCCTGAATTATAAAAGTAACTCTGCATGTTGGTGAAGTTGATATCTCCACCATACAGCATGTCGCAGGTATAACCTTGGGTATTCAGGCTGTGGGCAATCGACGGGAGAGTCTGACTTTTGGCCGGATATTTCATGATCGAAGTAGTCGGTTGCGCCAGATATCCGTTGAGGACGGATACCAATCCGCGGTCGGTCCGGAAAGAATTGGCATATAAGTTATCGAATAAGATTCCTTCCCTGCTTAATTCGTTTATATGAGGTGTCACATCGGCTTCTCCACCGGTAACGGCAATGGTATTGGCTGAGAAGCTTTCCAGAATGACAATCAGGATATCGGGCCGGTTGGTCGTCAACAGGCGGCAGGTATCCGGAGCGATTTCCTTTTGCTGACCGTATCGGTCGTTGAATATCTTTTCCCGTTTTTCTTCAGGGAAGAAATTAAACTGTTCTGCAAAATCCTGTTGCTTGGAAACCGATGCAAGCAGACTGAAGCACGGATTGATGGCCGAATGGTTCAGAAATGTATTGTTGCTGTAATATACCATGCCGACATTGGCTGTCGAAGTAGTGACACCGCCTCGGATTGGGATAAACATCAGGCCACCTAAGACGAGAACAGACAGCGAAGCTAACCAGCGGTTTCTGGCTGGAGTAAAGTTGGCCAAAGGCAAGATCAGCTTTGTCAGATATTTGTAAATCAGATAGACATAAACCAGAAAGGATATGGTCTGGACGAGAAACAGTCCGGCCGGAACACTGGCCAAGGCATCTCCAGGAGACTTCAGATAGAAGAGAACCGTTGCATCCATGCGGAAGCCCCAGAAGGCATATAAGGCTACGTCTGCTACAAAGATGGCGGCAATGACAAGGGCCACCGTTATAAAATAGCCTTTCAGTACTTTGCGGAGCCAGCTTCCGTTATACCATACCGAGACGAGTACCAGCAATAACGGGAGAACCGTCAGATAACCGGCTACGGTCAGGTCTAATTTCAGCCCGTGCCAGATAACTTGTAAATAATCGGTGGCGGTTAATGATTCCGTCATGCTCCGGTTATAGAAAAGGAACCACGGTTTCTGAACGATGAAGACCGGAAGCCAGGAGAAAAAGAGGAGAATAAGAAAGAGAATTCTTTTCTTCATAGGAGGGAGAAATAAAAACGAGGTTATGACGGTTCTGCCGGGCAGAAATCATAACCTCGCTATTGGGTTTAAAACTTATTTATTGTACAGCTTTTCCCTTAATTCAGCAATAGCCGGATCAGAGATATAATCATCGTAATCCATCATCTTGTCGATGATTCCGTTTGGAGTCAGTTCAATGATTCGGTTTGCCACGGTCTGAATGAATTCATGGTCATGGCTGGCGAACAAGATGTTTCCCTTGAATGTCTTCAAGGTGTTGTTGAAGGCCTGAATAGATTCCAGATCCAGATGGTTGGTCGGTGTATCGAGGATGAGACAGTTGGCATCCGTCAGCATCATACGTGAAATCATACAACGCATCTTTTCACCTCCCGACAACACACTTACTTTCTTCAACAGCTCTTCACCAGAGAATAACATTCTTCCCAAGAAACCTTTCAGGAATACTTCGTTGGTATCGGGCGAGAACTGCGACAGCCATTCGATCAGGTTGTAATCAGAGTTGAAGTAAGCCGTATTATCGAGCGGAAGATAAGAAGTGGTGATGGTTTGTCCCCACTGATAGGTTCCGGCATCCGGTTTCTCTTCTCCGTTGATGATCTGGAACAGGGCTGTCATCGCACGCGGGTCATGACTGATAAAGACAATCTTATCGTCTTTCTCGACATTGAAGTTCAAATCCTTGAACAAATACTTGCCTTCAATGCTCTTGGTCAATCCCTTCACTTCCAGAATCTGATTTCCCGGTTCGCGGTTCGGTGTAAACAAAATACCCGGATAGCGGCGTGATGACGGTTTGATTTCTTCGATGTTCAGTTTCTCCAACATCTTCTTGCGGCTGGTCGTCTGCTTTGATTTAGCCACATTGGCACTAAAGCGGCGGATGAACTCTTCCAGTTCCTTCTTCTTTTCTTCAGCCTTCTTGTTCTGTTGCTGCTGCTGGCGCAATGCTAACTGGCTTGATTCGTACCAGAAGCTATAGTTACCGGCAAACAACTGCAGTTTTCCGTAGTCGATATCGACTGTGTGTGTACAGACTGAATCGAGGAAGTGACGGTCGTGACTGACAACCAATACGGTATGTTCGAAGTTTGAAAGGTAATTTTCCAACCATGAAACCGTTTCCAAGTCCAAGTCGTTGGTCGGCTCGTCGAGAAGCAGATTATCCGGTTGACCAAACAAGGCGCGTGCCAGCAAGACACGGACTTTCTGCTTACCGCTCAAGTCTTTCATCAACATATAATGCAGGTCTTCACCAATGCCCAAACCACTCAGCAGCGCTGCTGCGTCGCTTTCGGCATTCCAACCTTCCATTTCTGCAAATTTCTCTTCCAGTTCCGATACACGAATACCGTCTTCATCACTGAAATCGGGTTTGGCATACAAGGCATTCTTTTCGCTCATGACTTCCCATAAGGTGGTGTGTCCCATCAATACGGTATCCATGACCGTAAATTCGTCGAATGCGAAGTGATCCTGCGCCAGGACAGACAGACGTTCGCCCGGTCCCATGGAAATAGTTCCTCTCGTCGGGTCGAGTTGTCCGCTAATCACTTTCAAGAACGTAGATTTACCGGCTCCGTTAGCACCGATAATACCATAACAGTTACCCGGCGTAAATTTCAGATTCACATCTTGAAACAGAATTCTTTTGCCGAACTGTACATCCAGATTGTTTACTGTAATCATATATTCTATTGAGTAAGTTTATCAGATATAGTAGAAAACGCTGACAAAGATACGGAGAATTTACGAAAGTAACCAGCAGGAGAGTCGGTTTTCCGCCTTTATTTCTTAGCGGGGTGATTTGCTTTTCTTCTGGATGTGGGCAATTAAAGTTGCGAAAGCCGGGAATAATTCTTTAGTTCACGGCGCGGATTACTTAGTTCACACCGTGGATTAAGTAGTTCACGTCGTGGATTACTTAGTTCACGCCGTGAACTAAAGAATGTCTCGGTATATCTGAAAGTTTTTCTGCCGTCTTGTAACAGAATATACGGGTTGTTCTGAAAAATACTGGCAGGTATTTTATAGAAAAATGGATGGTAAAGTATGAAATTCAATCAAAATACCTATATTTGAGCCATTAATTAAAAGAGAAAAAGAATATGACACTTATTGTTGTAATTGCGGTTGTAGTATTATTGTTATTTTGGGTAATGTCTTTATACAACCGTCTGGTAAAGTTAAGAAACAATCGGGAGAATGCTTTTGCCGATATAGATGTGCAGCTGAAGCAACGGCATGATCTGGTGCCGCAGCTGGTTGCGACGGTCAAGGGATATGCCTCACATGAAAAGGAAACATTAGACCGGGTCATCGCTGCCCGCAATGGAGCCGTTGCCGCCAAGTCGATCGACGACAAGATTCAGGCAGAGAATATGCTGACTTCCGCCTTGTCGGGCTTGAAGGTTACCCTGGAAGCCTATCCGGATCTGAAGGCCAACCAGAACTTTATCCAGTTGCAGGAAGAAATTTCAGACTTGGAAAATAAACTGGCTTCGGTACGCCGTTATTTCAATTCAGCTACCCGTGAATTGAACAATGCCGTCGAGACTTTCCCGTCTAACCTGATTGCCGGTATGTTTGGTTTCCATAAAGAAATGATGTTTGATCTGGGTGAACAGCGTGCTACGCTGGAAGAAGCTCCGAAAATTAGTTTTTAACGTATGAAATATGTCGGAATTCAGACACAGCAGAGCAGGAACAACGTGCGGTCGTTGTTTCTGCTCTGTTTGTTTCCCTGCCTGGTGGTGGGGCTGACTTACTTGTTCTGCTTTTTATTGCATTATCTTTCGATGTCGGACGACCAGACGGATATGTCGCTGGTCATTCTGTATACGAATGATATGTTCCTGCATGTTGTTCCGTATGTTATCGGAGGCGTACTGATCTGGTTCCTGATTGCTTATTTTGCCAATACGAGTATCATCCGCTCGGCTACAGGAGCTATTCCGTTGGAACGCAAGGACAACAAGCGGGTCTATAACCTGGTGGAGAATCTCTGCATGAGTCAGGGGATGAAGATGCCTAAGATCAATGTGATAGATGATGATTCGCTGAATGCATTCGCCAGCGGTATCGACGAGCGGACTTATACCGTGACGCTTTCGAGAGGCATCATTGATAAACTGAATGATGAAGAACTGGAAGGAGTTATCGCACACGAGCTGACGCATATCCGGAACCATGATGTCCGGTTGCTGATTATTTCGATTGTGTTTGTCGGGATCTTTTCGATGATCGCACAAATCTGTATGCGGTGGGTCTATTACTCTTCGTGGACTCCGCGCCGGCGTGATGAGAAAGGAAACGGTGTAATCGTGGTAATGCTGCTGGCTTTACTGGTGGCGGCCATCGGCTATTTCTTTGCTACCCTGATGCGGTTTGCCATTTCCAGGAAACGAGAATACTTGGCTGATGCCGGTGCAGCCGAGATGACAAGGAATCCGCGTGCATTAGCAAGTGCCTTGCGGAAGATTTCGGCTGATCCGGATATAGAAGCCGTGAGTCGGGCCGATGTTGCCCAGCTGTTTATCCAGCATCCGGGCAAACAGGCGATGGGCTTTCTGGATAGTCTGAACGGCCTGTTTGCAACCCATCCGCCCATTGAAAAGCGGATTCAGATACTCGAGCAGTTTTGAGTAGGCTGATATAGAAAGATTATAAGTGTTTAGTGCCATGAATAAATTATGTATGTTGTTGACCTTATGCCTGTGGTGTGCCATTTCGTATGCCGGACAGACCGATTATCAGGTAAAAGGTCGTCTGGTCGATGCGGAAAGTGGAGCCGTCATTGACTTTGCAGATGTGTTTTTGTTCAGAACCGGCGAAACCCAGCCGGTTAAGCAGACTTTTCCCGACAAACAGGGAATATTTGGTTTTACAGATGTATCAGACGGGAGTTATATCCTGATGGTTCGTCTGGTCGGTTATGATGTTTATGCGAGTCAGCCTTTGGCAGTAACGGGACAAGCACGGATGAATTTAGGAGACGTGCGCCTTGAACCTTTGGAAACGGGGTTGGCAGAAGTAGAAGTCGTAGCCGAGAAACGTCAGCTGGTCTATAAGCTGGATAAGAAAGTGGTGGAAGCCTCATCGAATATGATGGGCAGTGGCGGTTCGGCTGTAGATATTCTGGAGAACACCCCGTCTATTCGGGTGGACGCAGAAGGCGAAGTTACCTTCCGGGGCAGCTCCGGCTTTTTGGTTTATATTGATGGAAAGCCCAGTGTCTTTACTGGAACGCAGGCCTTGGAACAAGTACCTGCCGGACATATCGAGAATATAGAGATCATTACAACGCCTTCTGCCAAACATGATACAGACGGCGATGTGGGTATTATCAATATCATCACGAAGAAACATTCGCAGAAAGGATGGAGCGGCATGGTGAATCTGTCGGGAAGTACCTGGCTCTCCCGACATGTGGATTTCCTGTTGACGAAACAGAATGACCGCTCGCGCTGGTATATAGGCGGGCAGTGGACAGACCGTTTGCGGAAGAGTGATTTTGATCAGGAAAAGACAACTGTGGTGGGCGATCAGACGACTATTTCGCATTCCATCGGCCCCCGTACCGGAGATTCCTATCATTATACAATGAAAGGCGGTTGGAGCCTGGAACTGCCCAAGACTTCCGTCAAAGTGGACCTAGAAGGAGGTTATGGCGGTAATAAACGTAGGGGAGACATGAAGTATCAGGAAACACGTATCATCAAGGATGCGGAACCCGTTACCGAATATTATAACAGTATTGATGACTATGACAATGATGAAAACATTGGCTTAGGCAGCTTCGTGGTAGAACATCGCTTTAACCAGGAAGGACATAAGCTGTCGGCCTCCGGTTATTATAAATATGGCGGTAATGCTTTGGAATATTTCTTCAACGACCTGAACGACTTGCAGGGAAACCGGCAACAAGGTCACCGGGCTTACGAGGCAGAACACCGCGAAACCTTGCGGGCGAACCTGGATTATGCCTTGCCTTTCCAGAACATCGGAAAGCTGGAAGCCGGCTATCAGTATTATTCTTATCTGGAAGATGGGGATTATAAAATGGAATGGTGGAATCCGGAAACGCAAAGTTTCTACTGGCGGGATGATATTTATAATACATTCTATTTTCAGGAAGGAGTGAATTCTATTTATACCATTCTTTCGGGAGCCTGGAAAGGACTGGAGGCGCAGGCCGGAGTACGTGGTGAACATACGCATACTGTTTTGCGGAGTTCTGTTCCGGGTGCCGACCGGACCAAGAACCGCTTTGAGTTTTTCCCATCGGTTCATTTGGGTTATACATTCCCGAATGATCATCGGCTGTTGTTCTCTTATTCCCGTCGTACTACGCGTCCGCAGTTGTATTATATGGAACCCTATATCACATACCGTGATTTTTATACTGCCGAGATCGGAAATCCGGATATTCGTCCGGAGTATATCAATTCGTTCGAGATGAATTACCGGAAGGCCTTTGGCGAGAATACGGTTTCTGCCACGTTGTTCCATCGTTCCCGTAAAGATAAGATCGAGCGGCTACGTGTTCCCTACATGGCAGGTGTGACTTTAGACTCGATGGCAAACGTGGGTCATGATTATTCAACCGGCCTGGAGTTGAGCGTAGCATTACATCCGGTCCGCTGGTGGAACACGACGGTGAATGGTAATATCTATCATTATCAGGTGAAGAACGAGTTGTCGGCAGGCGGAAAGAGCGAATCGAGTACGAATTATGATATTTTGTGGAATAACCTGTTTGCATTAGGCAAATATACACGGCTGCAACTGGATGGAAGTTTTGTTGGCCCTTCCGTAACGACACAAGGAAGAACCGATTCCTATTGGTATGCCAATGTGGCTGTCCGGCATCAGTTGTTTGACCGGAAACTGACGCTTACCCTGGCCTTCAAGGATATTTTCCGTTCGGCTTGTTATGTGAGTGATATCCAGACGGCCGATTTGAGGTCTCTGACGAAAATCAAGCCCAAATATCCGCAGATACTGCTCACGATCAGCTATACGTTTAACAGTTTCAAGGCAAAGGCTACCCAAGAGAATGATGACCGGAATGAAATGTTTGAAGGCATCAAGCACTGACATTTTGAGAATAAATTGAGGGTTGTGCAAGCGGTTTCATGATTAAATGCTTACCTTTGCACATCAGATTTGAAGATTAAATATGCAAACGACAGGTATTACATTTCCTGCGGAATGGTATCCGCAGAGTGCGGTACAACTGACTTGGCCGCATGAAGATACAGATTGGGCACCTATCCTGGACGAGGTAGTCGCATGTTTCGTCAAGATTGCCCGGGAAATCATGAAGCGTGAGAAACTGCTGATTGTATGTCAGAATGAAGATGAGGTGCGCAGTCAGCTGGGCGAACTGGATGAGACGCGCGTTCGTTTTGTTGAAATGCCTACGAATGATACATGGGCAAGAGATCATGGTGGTATTTCCGTATTTGATACATTCGGACCAACGGTCTATGATTTCGTATTTAATGGCTGGGGATTGAAGTTTCCGGCAGGAAAAGATAACCAGATCACCCGGAACTTATTCCACGAAGGCGTCTTTGCCGATCGGATTCAGCCGGCCAATATGGCTCCGTTCGTACTGGAAGGCGGTAGCATCGAGTCGGATGGACAAGGAACCTTGATGACAACCGCCGAATGCCTGCTGTCGTTGAACCGGAATGAATACATGCAGCGGGAGGAAATAGAGAATCACCTGAAAGATATCTTTGGATTGAGTCGTGTGTTGTGGATTGAAAATGGATTCTTGGTGGGCGATGATACCGACAGCCATGTGGATACATTAGCCCGTTTCTGCCGGGAAGATACGATCGCCTATGTACAATGCACTGATCCGGCGGATGTGCATTACGATGAATTGCAGGCGATGGAAGAAGAAATCAAGGCATTCCGCCAGCTCAATGGTGAACCTTACAAACTGATCGCCTTGCCGATGGCAGACGAAGTGATTTGGGAAGGCGAACGCCTGCCGGCTACGTATGCCAACTTCCTGATCCTGAATGGGGCAGTATTGCTTCCTTTCTATAATTCACCGAAAGACGAGATTGCCCGGAAGGCATTGCAGGAAGCTTTCCCTGACCGGGAAATCGTCGGAATCAATTGTTTGTCGTTAATTAAGCAGCACGGATCTTTGCATTGCGTAACCATGCAGTATCCGGAAGGCTTTATTGAATAAAGAAGAGTATGAAGGTAGGATTAGTACAACAGAAGAATACAGCGGATATTCCGGCAAATATTCAGAAATTGCAGGACAATATCCGGAAAGCAGCTGCTATGGGTGCTGAATTAGTCGTGTTGCAGGAACTGCACAACGGACTTTATTTCTGCCAGACGGAGAATACGGAACTGTTTAATCAGGCAGAACCGATTCCCGGCCCTTCAACAGAGACATTCGGGAAACTGGCAAAAGAATTAGGAATCGTGTTGGTTTTGTCGTTGTTCGAACGTCGTGCTCCGGGTTTGTATCATAATACAGCCGTTGTTCTGGAAAAAGACGGCAGCATTGCGGGTAAATATCGGAAGATGCACATTCCGGATGATCCGGCTTATTACGAGAAGTTCTATTTTACGCCAGGTGATTTGGGGTTTGAACCGATTGATACATCTGTCGGTCGGCTGGGTGTTTTGGTTTGTTGGGATCAATGGTATCCGGAAGCAGCCCGACTGATGGCCATGCGTGGCGCAGAAATGCTGATTTATCCGACAGCGATTGGCTGGGAGAGTACAGATACGGACGAAGAAAAGAAGAGACAGCTGAATGCTTGGATTACGGTGCAGCGCGGTCATGCGGTAGCGAACGGACTTCCGGTAATTACGGTGAACCGGACGGGACATGAAGCGGATCCTTCCGGACAAACCAATGGTATTCAGTTCTGGGGAAACAGCTTTGTTGCCGGACCTCAGGGGGAGTTATTGGCAGAGTTTACGAATGATCAGGAAGAGGTTCGTGTCGTAGAAATCGATAAAAGCCGGAGTGAAAATGTACGTCGCTGGTGGCCTTTCTTCCGGGATCGCCGGATCGATGCTTTCGACGGACTGACAAAGCGTTTTCTGGTTAAGTAAATGCTCTATGAGAGAAAGAATCTTCTTTTCTTATTATAAGAAACTGATAGTGGCGGAATGAACGAGGGTAGATCGTTTGTTCCGCTGTTTTTATAAGCTTGTCAGGTGTAACTTGTTTAATTTATATGGACTACTTTCCTGAAAGATTATTTGTAAATGAGTTTGTAACATAAAAAATAAGTATTAAATTTGCACTGTTAGTCCTCGCCAAGCCTCTTAGCAATGCTCAAATAGGTGAGGCTTTTTATTATAAAATACTATGGAAATTTT
>ENA-UONX01000106-UONX01000106.1-human-gut-metagenome-genome-assembly--contig:-P74old-NODE-106-length-135692-cov-38.765706_pt1 | contig 135692 bp, 110 predicted proteins | sample MGYA00242466_ERZ724013 | MGnify/ENA metagenome assembly ERZ724013 | reverse complement strand
ACGTGGACATCATCCTGCAGTCCACCGGCCGCGACGGCAAGAAGGACATCAGCTTTACCTGCTCTGAGGGCGAAGCCGACCTGGCCATGCGCGTGCTGAAGGAGAGCGCACACTTCCACGACGTGAGCGTGGACACCACCTGCGCCAAGGTCTCCATCGTGGGTGCCGGTATGCAGAGCCACAGCGGCGTTGCCTCCAAGATGTTCGAGGCAATGTCCAACAACAATATCAACATCAAAATGATCTCCACCAGCGAGATCAAGATCTCCTGCATCATCGACCGTGCAGACGCCGACAAGGCTGTCGGTGCCATCCACGATATGCTGTTTGACTGATCTGCGTAAAATTTTTGATTGTGGCCTGTCTGCTCCCTGCCGGGGGGCGGGCGGGTCATAATTTTTTTACACACGGCGGCGTTTACACAAATTGCAAAGGGGTGTATAATATAGTTTGAATCTGTGCGGCGCACCGGCGCTGCAACAATGCCGAAAAGGAGCCCCGCCGCATGAGTGAATCCACCCGTACCTCCAGAGCGCCTGCTGAGAAGCGCCTGACCTATCAACAATGGAAGCGCCGCAAAATGCTGCGGCTGGCCCGCAACTGGGTACTGTTTCTGACCGGCTGCGCGGCAGTGGTGGCGCTGCTGACCGGCGGCATCCTGTGGCTGCTGCCCAAGGTGCATGGCCTGCTGGCCGGGCCAAAGGTATTTGCAGCCAGCGTGTACGACGGCACAGACTATGTATTTAACGCCGCAGATGCCCGGCTGGTACTGGTGAACGCCAACCTGCCCTATACCGCCGAGCCCGCCCCGCTGCTGGACACCGCCGACGAGGTCACCGGCCAGCAGCTGGAGGCCGAAGCTGCCATGCAGTATCGCAGTATGGCTGCCGCCGCGCAGGCGGACGGCGTCAGCCTGACCCTTGTGGCCGGTTATCAGGACGCCGACACCCGTCAGGCCGCCTACGAGGCCCGGGTGCAGACCTACCGCGATAAGCGCAAGTCCGAGGAGGAAGCCGCCCGTCTGGCGGCTACCATCCAGCCCGCCGCCAACGCCAACGAGCACGGCACCGGCTACGCGGCAGATATCCTCAGCGCGGACAATCTGCAGCAGGACACCGGTTTTGCCGAGACCCGCGCCTACGAGTGGCTTACGGCCTACGCGGCGGAATACGGCTTTATCCTGCGCTACCCGCAGGACCGGCAGGCCGCGACCGGCATCGTGTTCGAGCCGTGGCACTGGCGCTATGTGGGGGTGGAAAACGCCCTTGCCATCCGCGCCAGCGGCCTGAGCCTGGAAGAGTTCATCGCCCTGCAGAGGGCAGACTGAATCAAATGCTCTGTGCTGCGGCACAGAGAGAAGGGAACTATCATTGGAACGTACTCTCATTGCACCGGGCGTGCATCTTTCCTGCGACCCGGCTTCTAAATTCAACCGCTGCCGCATCAGCATCCACTTTGCTTTTCCGGCCCAGCGTAAAACGGCCACTGCCCATGCGCTGTTGCCGCTGGTGATGGAGCGCGGCTATGCGGACTGCCCGGATATGACCCGCCTCACCAAAAAGCTGGCAAAGCTCTACGGCGCAGACCTGACCGTGGACGCCCGCCCTATGGGCTGCAACCACAACCTCTGCGTCAGCGTGACCGGCATCAAGGATGCCTTTGCGCTGGAGGGCGAGGCACTGACCGCCGAGTACACCAAAATCGCACTGGGTGCGGCCTTCCATCCCTATCTTGTGGACGGCTACTTTGACCCGCAGGCCGTCAGCATTGAAAAGCAGATGCTGAAAAAAGGCCTTGAGGACGAGATCAACGATAAACGTATCTACTGCCTGCATCAGGCCAACCGGGAGTTCTTTGGCGACAGCCCGGCGGGCGTGCGGCAGGAGGGCTATCTGGAAGAGGTGGACGGCCTTACCCCGGCCATGCTGACCGCCGCTTATCAGCAGATGCTGCGCACCGCCAACATCGAGCTGCTGGTGCTGGGCTGCGACGCCGCCCAGACCGCCGCCATCCGGGACGCCCTGCTGGCAGAGCTTGCCTGCATCGACCGCGCCCCGCTGCCGCTGGTGGAAAACATGGCCATGCCTGCCATTGCACCGGTGCACAAGACCGAAAACTACGATATGGTGCAGGCAAAGCTGTGTATGCTGTTCACGCTGGGGCAGCCCATGCAGCCGCAGCAGCTGGCAGCGGTGCGCCTTGCCATGGCGCTGTACGGCGGCAGCGTGACCAGCCGCCTGTTCCTCAACGTGCGGGAGCGGGACCATCTGTGCTACTACTGCTCCTCCTCCTTCCAAAGCTTTACCGGCAGCATGGCGGTGAACAGCGGTGTGGAGCACGCTGATGCCACCCGCGCAGAGCAGGCAATTTTGAAGGAACTTGCAGACCTGTGCGCCGGCCCTATCACCGACGAGGAATTTGAGGACTGCCGCCGGGGCTTGCTCAGCGGCATGAACGGGGTAGAGGACAGCCTTGGCGGCATCGAGAGCTGGTACTACATCGAGGTGCTGCGCGCCGGTGCCAACAGTGCTGCGCCCATCCAGAGCCCGGAGCAGGCGCGGAATGCTCTACGCGCCGTGACCAAAGACGAGGTGCGGGATATCCTGCGCCGCCTGACCCTCTCGGTCAGCTATCTGCTTACAAAGGAGGATGCTGCCCATGCCGCAGAATAACCAGACCCTGCTGGAAAAGACCGTGGCCGACCAGTGGCAGACTCTGCCCTCCGGCCTGACGGTGCTGGTGCGCCCCATGCCGGGCTATTCCAGCACTCATGTGATCTATGCCACAAAGTTCGGCTCCATCGACCGAGATTTCTGCCTGAACGGCCAAACGGTGCATCTGCCGGCGGGTGTGGCGCATTTTCTGGAGCACAAAATGTTCGAGGACGAGGACGGCGATGCCTTTGCCAAGTACGCAAAGACCGGTGCCAACGCCAACGCCTTTACCAGCTTTGACCGCACCTGCTACCTGTTCACCGCCACCCAGCAGTTGGACGAAAGCCTGGACGTGTTGCTGGGCATGGTAGGTCACCCCTACTTTACCGAGCAGACCATCGCCAAGGAGCAGGGCATCATCGGACAGGAAATCAAAATGTACGACGACAGCCCGGATTGGCGGCTCATCACCGGCCTGTTCGAGTGCCTGTACCACAGCCACCCCATCCGCAGCGACATCGCAGGCACGGTGGAAAGCATTGCCGAGATCACGCCCGCCATGCTGTACGACAGCTGCAAGGCCTTTTATGCCCCGGGCAATATGGTGCTGGCTGCGGCCGGCAACACCACCATGGAGCAGATCCTTGCCGCCTGCAAGCGGCACGGCCTGATGGAGCCCCGCCCGGCAGAAAAGGTGCAGCGGCTGTGGGCCACGGAGCCTATGACCCTTGCCGCTACGGAAAAAACGCTGACCATGCCGGTTTCCAAGCCCTGCTTCGGCGTAGGCTTTAAGGAAGAGCCGCTGTCTGCGGACGATCTGCGCACCGAGGCGCTGTACGACCTTGTGCTCAGCTGCATCGTGGGCGGGATGTCGCCGCTGTACCGCCGCCTGTATGACGAAGGCCTTGTGAATCCCGGCTTTGGCGGCGAGGTGCTGCGGGTGGACGGCTGCTGCTGCATCCTGTTCACCGGAGAGAGCGATGTACCGGATACTGTGCGGCAGCTGCTGCTGGACGAGATCGCCCGGGTACGCGCCGCCGGTGTGGACAGGGAAGTGTTTACCCTGTGCAAGAACGAAAAATACGGCCAGCTGATCGAAAATCTGGAAAACGTGGAAGACTCGGCCAGCCAGATGGCAGACTTTGCCCTCAGCGGCCAGACGGTGGCGCAGCAGATCTCCATGCTGGCCGGGCTGACCGCAGAGGATGCAGACGCTGCCCTGCAGCACATCCTGTGCACCGACCGCATGGCTACCATGTACATCCTGCCGGATGGCACGGCGCAGGCGGCAGAAGAGGACGAGGAGGAAGAAGAATGACAAATCTGGTACAGTTTCCGGGTCTGGGACTGAGTTTTCACTTGAACCGCGTGGCCTTTACCATCGGCGGGGTCAGCATCTACTGGTACGGCGTGTGCATTGCGGTGGGTCTGTGTCTGGCGCTGGTCTTTGCCTTCCGGCACAGTCTGGAATTTGGCGTAGACCCGGACAGCATGGTGGACGTCATCCTTATTGGCGTAGTGCTGGGCATCATCAGCGCCCGCGCCTACTATGTAGCTATGGCACCTTTTAAATATGAGAGCATCTGGGAGATGATCGCCATCCGCGATGGCGGCCTTGCCATCTACGGCGGCATCATCGGCGGCTTTCTGTTCGGCGGCCTGGCCTGTAAGTGGCGGGGCGTGCCGGTGCTGCCCATGTTCGACCTTACCGCCATGGGCTTTCTCCTTGGGCAGGGCTGCGGCCGCTGGGGCAACTTTTTCAATCAGGAGGCCTTTGGCTGCAACACCACCCTGCCGTGGGGGATGTACAGCGAGGCTACCCGTGCTTACCTGATGAGCAGCACGGTCACGGTGCCCAAGGGTGTGGTCATCGACCCCAACCTGCCGGTGCACCCCACCTTTTTGTACGAGAGCATCTGGTGCTTTGTGGGCTTTTTCCTGCTGTTCCGCTACATCAAAAAACGCAAGTTCAACGGCGACATCACCCTGCGGTATCTGATCTGGTACGGCGCAGGCCGTTTCTGGATCGAGGGTCTGCGCACTGACAGCCTGATGCTGGTGCCCTCCATCGGGCTGCGGGCATCCCAGCTGGTGGCAGGCATTGCCGTGGTGGCGGGCATTGCGGCAGAGGTGTATTTTACCCGCAAGTTCAAGGGCAAGCCCCTGTTTGTGCCGCTGGCGATGAACGCAGAGAACAAGGCGGCTCAAAAGAAACTGGACGGTCCCATCTCCTTTGCAGGGAAGGACACCCAGCTGCTGGCCTCAAGCCCGCGCAAGCTGTTTTTGGAAAAGACCGAGGCCTATAATGCGCAGGTAAAGGCCGCCATAGAACAGGCCGGGCAGAAAAAAGCGTAAAAAATTTGCGCAAAAGGGGAAATTTCCTCTTGCAATCCGGTTTGGTTTTTGCTATAATATTCTAGCCGCATGGTGTGGGCGCCTGAAATGGCCCGCAGTAAGGGTCTGCCTTTACGACCAGCGAGTACAACGAAAAGGAATGAACAAAATGTACGCAATCATTGTTACCGGCGGTAAGCAGTACCGCGTGGAGCAGGGCGACATCGTCTACATCGAAAAGCTGGACGTTGAGGCCGACTCCGAAGTGAAGTTTGATCAGGTTCTCGCTATTGGCGAGGAGGGTTCTGTCAAGGTTGGCGCTCCCGTTGTTGAGGGCGCTTCCGTTTCTGCCAAGGTCATCAAGAATGGCAAGGGCAAGAAGCTGAACATCATCACCTATCGCGCAAAGAAGCACAGTGCTCGCCGTATGGGCCATCGTCAGCCCTTCACCAAGGTTGAGATCACTGCGATCAACGGCTAAGGAGGTAAATTACAATGGCACATAAAAAGGGCGTAGGCAGCACCAAGAACGGCCGCGATTCCGCAGCACAGCGTCTGGGCACCAAGCGTGCAGACGGTCAGTTCGTTCTGGCCGGCAACATCCTGGTTCGTCAGCGTGGCACCCACATCATGCCGGGTGAGAACGTTGGCAAGGGCAGCGATGACACCCTGTTTGCTCTGGTGGACGGCACCGTCCGTTTCGAGCGCGTGGGCAAGAGCGGCAAGAAGTGCAGCGTTAAGCAGTAACTTCTTTCTGAATAACTGCAATCGTAGAGCCGGACCCTCGTGGCCCGGCTCTTTTTGATGAAATAAGGCTATGCGTTCGTGTGGCGCTGTTTGCAAGCCTTCCCCCGGTCGGGGGAAGGTGGCACGAAGTGCCGGATGAGGGCGCTGAAACGCAAAGGCCTATAAAGCTAAGGAGGGGCTGTATGGCAGCACAGACTAACTTTATCGACATCGCCACGATATGGCTCCATGCGGGCAAGGGCGGCGATGGTGCGGTGAGCTTCCACCGCGAAAAATTCGTGGCCGCAGGCGGCCCGGACGGCGGCGACGGCGGCCGGGGCGGCGACATCATCTTTGTGGCGGACGATCATCTGTCCACCCTGATGGATTTCCGCTATAAACGCAAGTATGTGGCCCCGGAGGGCGGCAAGGGCGGCGCAAGCCTGTGCCACGGCAAAAATGCCGAGAATCTGGTCATCAAGGTGCCGCTGGGCACCGTGATCAAGGATGCAGAGAGCGGCCTTGTCATCGCAGATCTGTCCGACCACACCCCGGTCACCATTGCTAAGGGCGGCCGCGGCGGCTACGGCAACGCACACTTTGCCACCCCCACCCGCCAGATCCCCAAGTTTGCAAAGCCCGGTATGCCCGGCGAGGATCTGCAGGTGACCTTGGAGCTGAAGTTGATCGCGGACGTGGGTCTGATCGGCTTCCCCAACGTGGGTAAGTCCACCCTCATCTCCACCATCAGTGCGGCAAAGCCCAAGATCGCCAACTATCACTTTACCACCCTTGTGCCCACGCTGGGCGTTGTGTCGGTGGGCGAGGGCGCAAGCTTTGTCTGCGCCGACATTCCCGGCCTGATCGAGGGTGCCAGTGAAGGCGTTGGTCTGGGCCACGATTTCCTGCGCCATGTGGAGCGCTGCCGCCTGCTGCTGCACGTCGTTGACGTTTCCGGCAGCGAGTGCCGCGACCCCATCGAGGACTTTGAAAAGATCAACGAGGAGCTGGCAAAGTTCAGCCCCGTGCTGGCCGAGCGCCCGCAGATCGTGGTGGGCAACAAGTGCGACCTTGCCACCGAAGAGCAGATCGAGACCTTCCGCCAGTATGTGGAGGGCAAGGGTCTGACCTTTGTGCCCATCTCTGCCGCCACCATGCAGGGCGTAAAGCAGCTGCCGGGGCTCGTGTACAACCGCCTCAAGGATATCCCGCAGGTGCCGGTGTTCACCCCCGAGTACAAAAAGCCGGAGCCCAAGAAGAATGGCCGCGATTTCACCATCCAGCGCATGGAAGCCCATGTGTGGAGCGTGGATGCCCCGTGGCTGGAGTATATTCTGGCCGGCAGCAACGTGGACGACTACGAGAGCCTGCAGTTCTTCCAGCGTCAGCTGGGCGAGAGCGGCATTCTGGACGCGCTGGTGCAGAAGGGCGTGGAAGAGAACGATACCATCCTCATCGGCGATTATCAGTTCGACTATATCTTCTAAGGATAAAGCATCATGAACGAATCAGAAAAGATCGACCCGCGGGAGCTCAGCCCGCTGGCGCTGGCCTTTGTGGGGGACAGCGTGCTGGAGCTGCTGGTGCGTCAGCGTCTGGTGGAGCACCACCGCCTTTCAGCCGGAAAGCTGAATGCCGAAAAGGTCAAGTATGTCTCTGCCAAGGCGCAGTTCAGAGAGGAACAGCTGCTGGAGCCGCTGTTCACCGAGGACGAGCTGGCTGTGTTCAAGCGCGGCCGCAACGCCAGCAAGGCCAGCGTTGCCAAGCACGCCTCCCCGGAGGAATACCGTGCCTCCACCGGCTTCGAGTGCCTGTTGGGATGGCTGTACCTGAACGGACAACTGGAGCGTGTGCACCAGCTGTTTGAGGTGCTGTGGCAACAGTTTGACCCTGACCAGAAATAAGAATGCGAAAGCCCGCTGCTTTCCACACTGGAAACCAGTGGTGGAGGGCAGCGGGCTTTGCTTGTTGGCATCTGCGGTCCGTCAGATGCCGCTTACGCCATCAGCGGCTGTTTTTTGCGTTGCTGGAACGGCTGTTGGTGGAGTTCTTGGCGCTCTCGTCATCGGCACCCTTGGTGTACTGGTTGGGGTGCTTGTGCTCGTTGGTTGCGCTGTTGGTGGTCTTGCTGCTGGTACGGTTAGAGGTCTGGTTCTTGCAATTGGTACTGCGGTTCTCACTGCGGTTTTCCATGATGTGAATGCTCCTTTCGGTCGTTGCTGTGGGGGCGGGGCCGCCCTCACAGTCCATAGTGTGGCCGCAGCCGGCGGCTTTATACATCCCATGGGAGGAAAAGAATATGCCTACGGAATATTTTGAGCAGCGGGAGCGTGCCCTGCTGGGCCAGCGGTACGAGCAGCTGTATGCCGCCCCGCAGCAGACGGCAGAGCGCGGGGTCACCGTGTCGGCGCTGCGCACCACACCGGAGCAGTTTGCGCAGAGGGCAGATTTCCCGCTGGAACCCTCGCCCTTCTGCAAGGCGGCTTTTGTGGTGCATCAGCCGGATTTTAAGCCCGGACGGCATCCGTACCACCATGCGGGTGTGTTCTATTCGCAGGAGCCCTCGGCTTCTTCAGCAGCGCCGCTGCTGGGAGTACAGCCGGGGATGCGGGTGCTGGATCTGTGCGCCGCGCCCGGCGGCAAAAGCAGCCAGCTGGCGGCGGCATTGCAGGGGCGCGGTGTGCTGGTGAGCAACGAGTATGTGGCTGCGCGTGCCGAAATTTTAAAAAGCAACCTTGAGCGCATGGGCGTTTCCAACGCCGTGGTGCTCAACGAGACTCCCGCCCGCATTGCCGAGGCGCTGCCGGAGTTTTTCGACCGGGTGCTGGTGGACGCGCCTTGCTCCGGTGAGGGAATGTTCCGCAAGGAGCCGGTAGCGCTGCAGCAGCACTGCGAGGCACTGGTAAAGCAGTGCGCAGAGCTGGGCGCACAGATACTGGACTGCGCCGCAGCAGCACTGGCTCCCGGCGGGCAGCTGGTGTACTCCACCTGCACCTTTGCGCCGGAGGAGGACGAGGGACAGGTGGCGGCGTTTTTGCAGCGCCACCCGGAGTTTGTACTGGCAGATGTGCTGGGCAACGTGGATTACACCTTTGGCAGCGCAGGCGAAGAGAACCGCACCGGCGGTCTGCCGCTGGATGTGAGCAAGGTGCGCCGCATCTGGCCCTGCCAGGGCGGCGAAGGGCACTTTATGGCCCGGCTGGTCAAGGCCGGTACGCCCCGCACCCTGCCGCCGGAGGGAGAATACACCCCGGAGGAGCAGCTCTGGCTTGCCGCCGCTGCCGAGGCGGGCAAAAAGGGCAAGGGCAAGGCGAAGCCTGCCAAGGCCGCAGATGCCCGCAGCGCCCGCCGCGCAGACAGTCGCGCCTGCCGGGACGCCGTGCAGGGCACGAGCCGCCGCACCCGGGATACCGGGGCAGGGGAGGCCACCCCGGCGCAGAGCCTTGCCGCATGGCAGGAGTTTGCCCGGCAGTATTTCCCCGCGCTGGCGCAGCGCCCGGCCGTGGTGCACGGCGGTGGTGTGTTGTTGCCGGTGGCCTTTCCGCAGACGGGACTTCATGTGCTGCGGGCGGGGGTGTTTGTGGGCAGCGTGCAGAAGGGCCGCTTTGTGCCGGAGCATCATCTGTTTACGGCCTTTGGAGGCCTCTGCACGAACTGCGAGCAGCTGACTCTTGCCGACTGCCGTTGCACCGAGTACCTCTCCGGCCGCGAAGTGGAAGCCCGCACAGCAGCGGACGGCTGGTGCTGCGTGACCGTGGACGGCTGGCCGCTGGGTGGCGGCAAGGTGTCCGGCGGGAGAGTGAAAAACCACTATCCCAAGGCGCTGCGGCTGCTGTAAACCGCAGATTTACACGCATCCGGGCGAAAATCGGGCTTTTCAGGCTTGAACGCGCCGGTGGATTGTGATAAAATAATAGAGTTAGATTTTGTGTGCTGCCACAAGCGGGCGACCACAGCCCGTCTGCCCGCAGGCGGAGATTTCGATAAAACTTTAGGAGGTTCCCATGTCTGGACATAGCAAATGGAACAACATTAAGCGCAAGAAGGAAAAGACTGACGGCGCCCGCGCCAAGGTCTTTACCAAGATCGGCCGCGAGATCAGCGTTGCCGTCCGTGACGGCGGCCCCAACCCGGCTTCCAACAGCAAGCTGGCAGACCTGATCGCCAAGGCAAAGCGCATGAGCGTGCCCAACGATAACATCCAGCGCATCATCAAGAAGGCTGAGGGCGGTGACAAGACCGAGTTCGAGGCCATCACCTACGAGGGCTACGGCCCCGGCGGCGTTGCTGTCATGGTCGAGACCCTGACCGACAACCGCAACCGTACCGCTGCCGACCTGCGCCACTACTTCGACAAGAACGGCGGCAACCTGGGCGCTATGGGCTGTGTGGCCTTCCTGTTCAGCCAGAAGGGTGTCATCGACATCTCTCTGGAGGACAAGGACGCCGACGAGGCCATGATGGATGCTCTGGACGCCGGTGCCGAGGACTTTGACGCCAGCGAGGACGCTGCCGAGATCACCACCGATCCCGAGAACTACTCCGCTGTGGTCAAGGCTCTGGAGGAGAAGGGCTACGAGATCCTGTCCGACGATCTGGCCATGGTGCCCATGACCACCACCCGCCTGACCGATCCCGATCAGCTGAAGCAGATGGGCAAGCTGCTGGATTCTCTGGAAGATAACGATGACGTCCAGAACGTCTGGCACTCTCTCGAGAACGAAGAGGACCTGCCGGAATAAGCTTCCGCAAGGCTCTTTGCTCCTGAAATAAAACGATAAAAAGCCGCTTTTTGTGCTGTTTGGCACGAAAGGCGGCTTTTGCTTGTTATTTTTGTATGTCGTGCGGATAAGGGTTCCTTCTGGCATCAGAAAAATCGTACTCTGCACGCATATCCTCATCGTATGATGGATTTTCCGAAGAAGTGCTATTAGATTTATCGTTCATAGTGCGTCCACAGACTGAGGATCTTAACGGTCTGCTCTTTTTCATAGACCTGATAAACAAGGCGGTGCTGGATGTTGATGCGGCGGCTGTATGCACCGTTCAGATCACCCACCAGCTTTTCGTACGGGGGCGGGTTTTGGAAAGGATCAACACGGATGATTTCAATGAGTGCCTTTGCCTTTTCGTCCAGATGGGCAGACTTCAGTTTTGGTACGTCCTTTGCAGCGGTTTTGGTGTAAACGACCTTGTACATTTACCACTCCACCGCCGTTTCGTCCACACAGTCCTCAAGCGACGTGGCGATTCCGTCCATGATCTTTTCGCGCATACCCGGTGCAGAGACCAGATACAGCGTTTCCATGATGCCGCTGTAATCTTCTTCAGACAGCAGCACGGCATTGCCGTCCTTGGTGGTGATGTTGATGGGCTGGTTGTATTTAATGGTCTGCTCTACATAGTCGAAGGCATTCTTACGGAAATTCGTGATATTTGTAGTGGTCATCGTAGAATCACTCCTTTCGTGTACAGTATAGCGTACGCTTGTAAAAATGTCAATATGCGACCGGCAATCGAAACATGACACACGGTCACCCCTGTGCCAGCGCCCTGCCTTTTGCGTAGTAGCGCTGCATTTCTTCCCGGGGAACCATATTCCCGCCGGTAGCCCAGACCAGATGGGTGGCGTTTGCCAGCGCACCGGCGGGCAGAGCGGCTTCGGTGTAAGCGCCAAGCAGCTGCCCGGGCTGGGTGAGCACCGGGCCGTACATTCCCGCCAGAGCGCTGGGTTCAAGGTAAAGATCTTCGGCGTCTGCCAGCTGCGCCAGAAGGGTGTACATCCGCTCGTCCTGCAGGGTGTAGCAGCCGCTCATAAAGGGACGCATCAGCCCGCCCACAAAGCCGGAGGCGCGCCCCACGGCAAGACCATCGGCGGCGGTGCGGTTATCGATGCCAAAGTCCTGCACGCAAATGCTGTTGTTTTCGCCGGTGGCCATGCCCAGCATCATGCAGGGGGAGTGGGTTGGCTCGGCGAAGAAGCAGTGTGCGGCATCGCCGAACAGCATCTTCAGGCCAAAGGCCACGCCGCCGGGGCCGCCGCCCACGCCGCAGGGCAGATAGGCGAAGAGAGGATGCTCCGCATCCACGGTGACGCCCTGCGCGTCCAGCTGCTTTTTCAGCCGCAGTGCAGCCACAGCATAGCCCAGAAAGAGGGTCTTGGAGTTTTCGTCATCCACAAAGTGGCAGTGGGGGTCACCCGCCGCCAGCTTACGACCCTCGGTCACGGCGATGCTGTAATCAGAGGCGTACTCCACCACCTTGACGCCCCGGCTGCGGAGCAGGTCTTTTTTCCATTGCCGCGCGTCAGCGGACATATGCACAGTGACCTGAAAGCCCAGCTTCGCGCTCATGATGCCGATGGAAAGCCCCAGATTGCCGGTGGAGCCCACCGCGATGGAATACTGCGAGAACAGCTTGCGGAAGCGCTCTTCTGCCAGAACGGCGTAGTTGTCGGTAAGGTGCAGCATTCCGCTGTGCAGGGCAATGTCCTCGGCGGTTTTCAGCACCTCGTAAATGCCACCCCGCGCCTTGATGGAGCCGGAAATGGGCAGATGACTGTCCAACTTGACCCATACCTGCCCGGCGATATGAGTGCCGCTGCGCTCCTTCAGCACCTTCTGCATCCGGGGGATGGGCTGAACAGGGGACTCGATGATGCCGCCCGCCGCAGCGGTCTCGGGAAAGACGGCGGCAAGATAGGGCGCAAACCGCTCCAGCCGTGCGGCGGCGTCCTCAATGTCGGCCAAAGTCAGCGGGCAGGCAGCCGCAGCCTGTGCAAAGGGCAGCTTGTCCGGGTTTACCCATGCAGTCTCCTTCAGGGCGCAGAGGTCAGAGACCACGGGATATGCCGCGATCCAATCGGCAACAGAACGCCCGGAGATGCACTTGGCAGGTGAAACCATAGTGGATCCTCCTTTATATATAAAAGTAAAAGCAGATGGCGCGCCCGGCGGTTTTTGCGGAGCGCTGCGTGTCTTGAATATAAAGGTTTTTACAGGAATTGTCAACCGGCTGCTCGCCGGGCGGATCAGAGCGCCACGATCTCGGTGGTCACCAGCTGCTGCTCTGCGCCGTAGTTCAGCTTCATGGCGTAGTCGGTCAGGGCACAGAATTCTTCAGCCTCCTTCCGGGTGGCAAAATAGTTTTCGGTAAGTACCTCGGAGCTGCCGCGGGCGTGGAAGATGGTCTTTACCACAAAGTTGTTTTCGTCCATAGTATGCCTCTCTTTTCCAGTTGATGCGGGAGACGCCGCCGTCCCTCGGTGTAATTGCAGTATAACAGGACAAATGTCCCACAGAACGGACTTTTAACGGAAGCAGGACATATTTTTGCGCAAACCGGTCAAAAAGCCGCACCAGCCGGAGGAACAGGAGAAGATTGGAAGGAGAGCAGCACACTGCCCAAAAACCTTGTTAAAAAACTGGCATTTTGCCATTTTTGTGTAAAGTATACAAGAATAAACACAAAAAAATGGCATTGTGCGTATTGCTATTTTATAACTGATATATTAGAATATAAGCAAGAAGAGCGTGCAGGCGTACTGCGCGTGCCATAAGATAAATAACGACAGGAGGAACTTCTCTATGCCTATGAAAATGGGTTGGCGCTGGTATGGCGAGGGCAACGACCCCGTCACCCTGAGCGACATCAAGCAGATCCCCGGCGTGACCAGCATCGTCTGGGCACTGCACAACAAAATGCCCGGCGAGATCTGGGAAATCGACGAGATCCAGAAGGTTGCAGACCAGATCCACGCCTACGGCTTTGACATGGATGTTGTCGAGTCCGTCAATGTGCACGACGATATCAAGATCGGTCTGCCCACCCGCGACCAGTATATCGAGAACTACAAGCAGTGCATCCGCAACCTGTCCAAGTTCGGCGTCAAGGTCATCTGCTACAACTTTATGCCCATCTTCGACTGGACCCGTACCGACCTGTTCCATCCGGTAGGCGATGGTTCCACCGCACTGTTCTACGAGAAGGACAAGATCAAGGGCGATTACAAGGCGATGGCCGAGTATATCATGTCCTTCACCGAGAAGTACAACATGACCTTCCCCGGCTGGGAGCCGGAGCGCATGGCAAAGCTGGACGAGCTGTTCAAGGCCTACGCCCCTGTCACCAAGGAGAAGCTGTGGGAGAACCTGAAGTACTTCCTGGAAGCTCTGATGCCCACCTGCCACGAGTGCGACATCAAGATGGCCATCCACATGGACGATCCTCCTTGGGATATCTTCGGCCTGCCCCGCCTGCTGGTGGACGAGCCCAGCATCGACCGCTTCCTGAAGATGGTGGACGATCCGTACAACTGCCTGACCCTGTGCACCGGCAGCCTGAACGCAAACCCCAACAATAACTGTGCCGAGATCATCCGCAAGCACTGCGACCGCATTGCCTTCGGCCACGTCCGCAATATCCACCACTTCCCCAACGGCGACTTCTCTGAGGCTGCGCACCGCGACTGCTGCGGCGAGACCGGCATCATTGAGGTGATGCGCGCTTACCATGACTGCGGCTTTGAGGGCTACATCCGTCCTGACCACGGCCGTCAGCTGTGGGAGGAAGGCCCCGGCGTCTGCCGCCCCGGCTATGGCAAGTATGACCGCGCTCTGGGCATCCAGTATATGCTGGGTATCTGGGATCTGCTGGATCGTCTGGATGAAGAAAAGAAGGGCTGATGATTATGAAGCTGTCTGATATCAAAAACGGCAATCTGTCCGCCGAGTGGGCAGAAAAGGGCTACGAGCTGCCCAAATTCGACATCGAGGCTGTCAAGGCCAAGACCCACGCCGAGCCCACTTGGGTGCACTTTGGCGCAGGCAACATCTTCCGCGCTTTCCCCGCTGCCGTGCTGAACGATGCACTGAACAGCGGCAAGTACGACCGCGGCGTCATCGTGGCTGAAAGCTTCGACTACGAGATCATCGACAAGGCTTACCAGCCCTACGATAACCTGAGCCTGCTGGTCTGCCTGAAGTCCACCGGCGAGATCGAGAAGAAGGTCATCGCTTCCGTTACCGAGAGCCTGAAGGCTGATTACTCCTTCGGTGCCGACTGGGCACGTCTGGTGGAGATCTTCCAGAACCCCAGCCTGCAGATGATCTCCTTCACCATCACCGAGAAGGGCTACGGCGTTGCTCCTGCTGACCTGGAGCGCGGCCTGACCCCCGTGCTGGCCATGGGCAAGGTCACCGCTCTGCTGTACGAGCGCTTCAAGGCCGGCAAGCTGCCCCTGACCGTTCAGAGCATGGATAACTGCTCCCACAACGGCGATAAGGTCAAGAACGCTGTCCACGCCTATGCTGCCAAGTGGGTGGAGCAGGGTCTGGTGCCCGCCGAGTTCCTGGCCTATGTGCAGGACGAGACCAAGATCACCTTCCCGTGGAGCATGATCGACAAGATCACCCCGCGCCCGGATGCCAAGGTCCAGCAGATGCTGGCCGACGACGGCTTTGAGGACAACTACACCATCGTCACCGAGAAGCACACCTTCACCGCTCCCTTCGTCAACGCCGAGGAGACCCAGTACCTGTGCATTGAGGATCACTACACCAACGGCCGTCCTCCGCTGGAGCTGGGCGGTGTGCTGTACTGCGACCGCGAGACCGTGGATAAGATCGAGAAGATGAAGGTCTGCACCTGCCTGAACCCCCTGCACACTGCCATGTCCATCTATGGTTGCATGCTGGGCTACAACCTCATCTCTGCTGAGATGGCAGACGAGGATCTGCGCTCCTTTATCCAGAAGATCGGCTATATCGAGGCTATGCCTGTTGTGGTCGATCCCGGCGTGCTGAACCCCTACGAGTTCATCGGCGCTGTCATCAACCGCCGTCTGCCCAACCCCTTCATGCCCGACGCTCCTCAGCGTATCGCCACCGATACCTCCCAGAAGCTGGCCATCCGCTTCGGCGAGACCATCAAGGCTTACGAGGCGCGCGGTCTGGACAAGTCCAACCTCGTGCTGATCCCGCTGGTGCTGGCAGGCTATGCCCGCTACCTGAAGGGCATCGACGACAACGGCCAGCCCTTCGAGATCTCTCCCGATCCGCTGCTGGCTGAGCTGCAGGCCATCGTCAACCCCTTGGAGGTCAAGGAAGGCGAGCAGGACTTCAGCTGCCTGAAAGCTCTGTACAGCCGTGCCGACGTGTTCGGCGTGGATCTGTATGCCGTCGGTCTGGGCGAAAAGATCGAGGGCATGGTCAAGGAGCTGTACGCTGGTAACGGCGCAGTGCGCAAGACCCTGCACAAGTACACTCTGGCCCGCTAAAACTTTATAACGCTATTTCCGTGACCCACGCTGCGCTTTTGCTTTGCCGCAGCGTGGGTTTTTGTTTTGTGAAAATTGTTATGTAAAAACAGACTCCCGGAGCGTCCGCAGACGCTCCGGGAGTTCGAAAGAAAAATAGATTTTCCGCTGCCCTTATTTCCGGCAGTCGTGCAGGCTGGCAGCGGGCAGGGCGCTGCCCAGCAGGCTCCATGCGGCATCCATGCTCTCGTTCAGCAGATAGGCCTGATTCTTCTGGACGTAGATGTACACCGCCTCTTTGGTGCGGTAGGCGCAGTACACGGTGTTCCAGGTGTAGCGGTTGGTGGGCTCGGTCTTGTTCTGCTCACCGGCCATCCAGACCGAAAGCCCGGCGGCGTCCAGTTCCAGCCGGTAGAAGGGACGGGGCAGACCCAGCTTTTTGATCTGCTTGGAGAGGTTGGCAAAGAAGGTACCGAAGTATACGGCGGGCAGACCGATGGCTACAATGGCCAGTACGGCGGTCAGCAGCCCGGCACCCTCCCGCTTGCCGATCTGGCTCAGGCAGATGCCGGCACACACCAGCAGAATGGCGGTGAACACCGCCGGCCGCTGCCAGCCCTTGTTGTGGCGCAGCAGGTCAAAAGATACAAAATCGTGAAAGCTTTTTTCGTCCATCTGAACGGAAACGCAAACATTCTGGGTCATAAAGTTACCCTCCTTTTTGGGCATAGTACCACATTTACCGGCAAGAAGCAAGCAAAAGATGCACCGGCGGCGGTGCATTCGGCTTGCAAACCGCCCGCAAGGCGTGGTAAAATAAGATATTATCTGGGGTGTATCTGAAAAGTCGAAAATTTAGTCTATTTCTACAAGCACAGCTGGCTTTTGCGTGAATCAGCCTTGAAATCCACAAAGGATTCCTGCGGCTATTTGCCTTAAATCCCGCTTGTGCTTGCGAAATATTCGTCATTTTCTTTGTTTTCAGATACACCTTAACGAAAAGGGGGAAGCCTTGCATGGAAAAGCGCAACTGGAAGCACATCGTTACGCTCAAGCAGCGCATGGTGCTGTGTCTGGCAGCATTTTTTGCGGCCTTTGCATTGCAGCTTGCCCTGAACGGCTATCAGGCGCGGGCGGTGCAGCAGGTGCAGGACGACCAGATGGGCAACTTTAACGCCATCAGCCGCTTTCAGGGCGGTGTGGAAAGCTCCATCAGCATTCTGGAAGCGTACCGCTGGGAGAACGGCGAGACTGAGGAAATGCTGGAAAAGCTTCAGGCGGCCTGCTCCACCAGCAACGCATGGCTGTGGCGCATCCGATCCAATATGGACGGCTTGCAGAACGTCAGCGATGAGCAGTGGGTGCTGTACGGTGCGGTGGAGACCACCTACGGCAGCTACAACACCCTGCTGGAAGAGCTGGAGAGCTATCTTTCCAGTGGGCAGGAAGCAAAGGCTTCCCAGCTGTACTACAACAAGGTCTCGGTCTGCGGCGGGTATCTGAGCCAGTACACCATGCAGCTGCTGAAAGCCTCGATTCTGGATGCCCAGACTACTTACACCGAGATCTCGGAGCTGGGCGAGCGGATCGCCCTGATGCAGATCGTGGTGGTGGCACTGTGCGTGGCGCTGGGCTGCGCCTCCGGTCTGATGGTCATGCAGCTGCTGACCCCGGTGTCTCAGATGATCGAGGCCTCCCGCGCTATCAGCCGCAGCCAGTTCGATACCCCGGACATCCCGCTGCCCAAGCAGCCGGAGATCGGCCAGCTGGCGGAGTCCTTCAACCGCATGAAGCACTCTATGGCGCAGCAGGTGAGCACCTTACAGGAGAAAAACGAGATCGAGCGGGAGTTGCATCGCCAAAAGACCGAGGCGCTGGAACTGCAGAACCGCATGGAGCGCAGCCGGTTACAGCAGCTGCGCAGCCAGATCGACCCGCATTTTCTGTTCAACACCCTGAACGTCATCCAGCAGATGGCGGGCACAGAGTCCGCCTACCGCACGCAGGCGCTCATCATGGCGCTTTCCCATCTGCTGCGTTACAGCCTGATGAGCAACGATGAGCAGGTGCCCCTCTCCCGGGAGGTGCGCGTTGTGGACGAGTACTACTCCATCTACCATGTGCGTTTTGGCGACCGGGTGCAGATGGAGTGGGCGTTCTCGGATTCGCTGGATCTGACCGAGACTATGGTGCCGTCCTTTATCTTGCAGCCTATCGTGGAAAACGCTTTCAAGCACGGCATCTGCCCCAAGGAAGAGGGCGGCGTGGTGCGCATCCGCATGATCCCCCTGCGGGAAAAAGGTCTGCTGTGCATCCGGGTGCTGGACAACGGCGTTGGCATTGAGCCGGAGCAGCTGGAACAGCTGCGCATGGCATTGGAGCAGCCCGCGCCCCGCTGGGAACATATCGGTATTTATAATGTGGCTGCCCGTCTGCGGCTGCTGGATGCCCGCTGCCGGGTGGTGGTGCGCTCCCGGCCGGGGCGGGGAACTGCGGTGATCCTGTATCTGCCGCTGGTGGAGAATGAGGAGGAATTTGAGGAATGATTCGTCTGTTGATCGCGGATGATGAGAGAATGGAGCGGGAGGCGCTGGCGGATATCGTCATGCGCCGGTTCGAGCATGAGGTGACGGTGGAGATGGCGGAAAACGGCCGCAAAGCCGCCGATACCGCTGTGCTCTGGGAAGCAGACCTGATTTTGATGGACATTGAGATGCCGGGCATGAACGGCCTGGATGCCGCCCGCGCGGTGCTGGAGCAGCGCCCGGAGTGCAAGGTGATCTTCATCACGGCGTACAGCCTGTTCCAGTACGCCCACGAGGCGGTGCATCTGGGTGCCTGCGACTATCTGCTGAAGCCGGTGGACCCGGACGAGACCGAGGCCGCCATCCGCCGCGCTATCCGGCAGATCGAGGCCGGCCGCCGCTTGGCCGAGCTGGCTGCGGAAGCCCCGGAGCCGGAAACCGCCCCGGAGCAGGAGGCCGAGCCCGCCGGGGAAGGGGAGAGCGACCGCAACGCACTGGTGATGGACCATGTGCGCAAGTATATGGAAGATAACTATATGGCCGACCTCTCGCTGGACAGCGTGAGCGAAATTTTGCACATCAGCCCGGCGTACCTTTCGGCGCAGTTCAAAAAATACCAGAAGATGAATTTTCTGGACTGTCTGACCGAGCTGCGCATCAACGCAGCTAAAGAACTGCTGGCCGACCCCTTCCGCTCCGCAGCGGAGGTGGCCTCCATGGTGGGCTACGAGGACGCCAGCTACTTTGCCCGCGCCTTTAAAAAGCGCACCGGTATGACCCCCACCCAGTACCGGAAGGAAGCGGCAAAGGCAGCCCGGGAGGCGCGGCTGTGACCCGCCGTCAGCTGCTGCGTCTGCTTGCGGCAGCCCCGGCGCTGGCAGTTACAGGCTGTACGGTGCAGTCTGCTTCTTCGCAGCAGGAGAAGCCGCTCATCCTGCGCTATGCGGAGAACCAGCCGGAGGACTACCCTACCAGCAAGGCAGCAAGAGCCTTTGCCGAGCTTGTGGCGCAGCGCACGGGCGACCGGGTGAAGGTGCTGGTTTACAGCGGGGCAGAGCTGGGCGCAGAGCAGAGCGTCATCCAGCAGATGCAGTTCGGCGGGGTGGATTTTTCCCGCGTGTCCCTGAGCCAGCTGGCAGAGTACGAGCCGGAGCTCAGCGTGTTGCAGCTGCCCTACCTGTACAGCGATGCCCAGCAGATGTGGCGGGTGCTGGACGGCGACATCGGCGATGAGTTTCTGGCCATGCTGGACGGGATGGACTTAGTAGGGCTTTCGTGGTTCGACGCCGGTGTGCGTAGCTTCTACACCCGGGAAAAGGTGACCGGGCTGGATGATTTGCAGGGGCTGACCATCCGGGTGCAGGAGTCGGACATGATGAGCGACATGATCACCGCACTGGGCGCAAAGCCGGCGCAGGTGGTGTACAGCAAGGTATATGCCGCCCTGCATAATGCCGAGATCGATGGGGCAGAGAACAACTGGCCCAGCTACGAAGTGATGGGACACTACGAGGTGGCGCCCTTTTTCCTGAAGGACGAGCACACCCGGGTGCCGGAGGTGCAGCTGGCCAGCCCGGCGGTGATGGAAAAGCTTGCCGCGCTGGACGAGAGCTTCCCGGAGGTGATCCGTGCCTGCGCCCGGGAGAGCGCACAGACAGAGCGGGAGCTCTGGGCACGGCGGGAGGCGAACGCAGAGCAGAATATGCGCAAGCGGGGCATCTGCGTCACCGAACTGGACGAGGCCGAAAAAGCCCGCTTCCGCGCAGCGGTACAGCCCATGTACGATGGCTTCTCTGCCCAGCAGGAACTGATCGACCGGATACAGAAAAGCTGAAAAAGACACCCCGAGAAGTGCCCGGATGGACATTTTTCGGGGTGTTGTTTTTTGCTATGAATGCAGGAATGTATCCAACTGGTCAGTAGTGTTGCACAAACAAGACGGAAAGTGATTGTGCAATGTGTCAAAAACAATCTTGACATTCTTTCGAAAAATAGGACATTTTTCGAAAGCTCTTGTTTCATTTCGGAAAATTTGCTAAAGTGTGTACAGTCAATGAACGAAAGCTCCGGCACCTGTGCGCCCGGAGAATTTCACAATTATTTAAGGAGGACGATTCCTATGAAAATGATCTCTCGTCGTAGCTTTATGGCCGTTGCCGGTGCAGCTACCGCTGCTGTTGCTCTGACCGCCTGCGGTGGTTCCAAGAGCGGCTCCACTTCTACCGCTGCTTCCACCTCTACCGCAGCTTCTGCTTCTGCTGCTGCCGGTGATGCAGCAGCTGCTGCCAACGATCCCAAGGTGACTCTGGTCTACGCCGAGGTCAACCCGCTGGATACCATCGTTGGCCAGACCGGTTCTCACTTCAAGGAGAAGGTCGAGGAGCTGAGCGGCGGTTCTGTGGTCGTCGATGTGCAGGCTTCCGGTGTTCTGGGCTCTGAGAACGACGTTCTGGACGCTATTCTGGGCGGCTCTACCTCCATTGATATCAGCCGTATCTCTGCTTTCGCTCTGACCAGCTACGGCTGCAATAAGTCCAAGCTGCTGTCCATCCCCTTCACCTTCAACAACCGCGCTCACTTCTGGAACTTTGCCAACAGCGATCTGGCTCCTGAGTTCCTGAACGAGCCTCAGGAACTGGGCCTGCCCGTTCGCGGCCTGTTCTACGGCGAGGAGGGCTTCCGTCACTTCTTCACCGTCAAGCCCGTTGCAACCATCGATGATCTGAAGGGCATGAAGCTGCGTGTGTCCAACGACCCTGTTATGAACGGCATGGTCGAGGGTCTGGGCGCTAACCCCACCGTCGTTGCTTTCGGCGAGCTGTACAGCGCACTGCAGACCGGCGTTGTGGATGGCGCTGAGCAGCCCATCGCAAACTACAAGTCCAATGCCTTCCCCGAGGTTGCTAACAACCTGATCCTGGACGGCCACACTCTGGGCGCTGTGCAGGCTGTTATCACCGACAACGCATGGGGCAAGCTGACCGCTAACCAGCAGGCTGCCGTTATGGCTGCTGCTGCCGACACCCAGAAGTTCAACGCTGATCTGTCTGAGACCGCTGAGAACAAGGTTCTGGAAGAGCTGCGCTCCTCCGGCTGCAACGTTGTGGATGTGGACGACAAGACTCCCTGGCAGGAAGCTTGCGCTAAGGTCATCAAGGACAACACCTCTGATCAGGCTGAGCTGTACCAGAAGCTGCTGGACATGAAGGCATAAGCTGGTTTTCCATCCAATCTAAGTAGTACATTGCCCGGCGGGGGCCCACGGGAATACGCCCGCAGGCTTCGCCGGGTTTTTATATGGAGGAATTTCTATGCCGAAAATCTTTACCACTCTGGATAAGATCAGACCGGCGTACGACTTTACCTACAAGGTGGTTCTGTTCATCTGCAAGATCCTGCTGATCGCAGATATCCTCATTACCACGATGTCGGTCATTGGCCGTTACGTCCCCTTTATCCCGGACCCCTCCTGGTCTGAGGAGGTCGTTCTGACCTGCATGAGTTACATGGCTGTGCTGAGCGCTGCGCTGGCCATCCGCCGCGGCGCACACATCCGCATGACTGCCTTTGATATGTACCTGCCCAAGAAAGTGGTCAAGGCGCTGGACATCCTGTCTGACGTGGCCGTGATGATCCTTGGTGTGGTGATGATGGCGGTCGGCTGGAACTACGCCACCACGCTGGGCGGCCGTGGCTTCTATGTTTCCATGCCTTGGCTGAGCCGCTTCTGGATGTACTTCCCGGTGCCGCTGGCCGGTGTTGCCATGATCATCTTCGAGATCGAGTCGCTGTATAACCATATCAAGAGCTTTTTTGTAAAGGAGGAAATGTAATATGACAGTTCAGACACTGGCAATCATTGTCCTTCTTGTCAGCTTCTTCGTTATGATCTTCCTGCGCTTCCCCATTGCATACGCCGTTGGTCTGTCCAGCGTGCTGTGCATGCTGGTGCAGGGTCAGGCACTGACCGACGTCTGCCGCCTGATGGTCAAGGGCATCTCCTCCTTCAGCCTGATGGCAGTTCCGTTCTTCATCACCATGGGCGTGCTCATGGGCTCCGGCGGCATCTCTGAAAAGCTGATCGCACTGGCTGACGCCTGCGTGGGCTGGATGCGCGGCGGCATGGCCATGGTCAACATCGTGGCTTCCTACTTCTTCGGCGGCATTTCCGGTTCTGCTTCCGCCGATACCGCTTCCATCGGTTCTATCATGATCCCCATGATGGTGGATCAGGGCTACGGCGCAGACTTCTCCACCGCTGTTACCATCACCTCCTCCTGCGAGGGTCTGCTGGTTCCCCCCAGCCATAACATGGTCATCTACGCTACCACCGCCGGTGGTATCTCCGTGGGCAGCCTGTTCCTGGCCGGTTACCTGCCCGGCGCTCTGCTGGCTATCGTGCTGATGATCGGCTCCTACATCATCTCGGTCAAGCGCAACTACCCCAAGGGTGATCCCTTCAGCATCAAGGCTTTTGTCAAGCAGCTGGGCACTTCCATCTGGGCACTGGCCGCTGTCATCATCGTGGTGTTCGGCGTTGTCGGCGGTGTGTTTACCGCTACCGAGTCCGCTGCTATCGCCGTTATCTACTCTCTGCTCGTTTCCGTGTTCGTCTATAAGGGTCTGGACTGGAAGGGCGTGTGGCACGCTCTGGACGAGTGCGTCAACACCCTGTCCATCGTGCTGATCCTGATCGCTACCTCTGCAGTGTTCGGCAACTGCCTGACCATGCTGCATGTGCCCGATCTGGCCGCAAACGCCATCACCAGCGTGACCGATAACCCCTACATCATCGCCCTGCTCATTGATGTCATCATTCTGGTTCTGGGCTGCATCATGGATATGGCTCCCATCATCCTGATCGCTACCCCCATCCTGCTGCCCATCGCCACCTCCATCGGCATCGATCCCATCCAGTTCGGTATCATCGTGGTTCTGAACTGCGGCATCGGTCTGCTGACTCCTCCCGTTGGCTCCGTTCTGTTCATCGGCTCTGCCGTTGCAAAGCGTCCCATGGAGAAGGTAGTCAAGGCAACCCTGCCGTTCTACCTGTGTATGTTCATTGCACTGCTGCTGCTGACCTACATCCCCGACATCAGCCTTGCAATCCCCAAGCTGCTGGGCGGCTATGTAAGCCCCATTGCAAACCCGCTGGGCCCTGTGTTCATCCACTAAGCGCAGCATAAGGGAAACCCCTTGCATCTTTAAGACCGGAGCCTGTCAGCCCTTTGGGCTGCGGGCCCCGGTCTTTTTTGCGCTTGCACCAAAATGCGGACAGCTTGCACGGCGGGGAACACTATGATACAATAAAGTGTATAGAAGCTTGGAAGGGGAGAGAACACTATGGAGCAAAAACGCCTGTGTCCGTTCTGCATGGGGGAACTGCCGCCTGCGGCGACCGTCTGCCCCCATTGTGGGAAGATCTTAGAGGGATGCAACCCGGCGGGCTGCCTGCCGGTGGGCACGGTGCTGGCCGGGCGCTACACCGTGGGCGAGATGCGCAGTCTGGACGGCGAAGGCGTGCTGTACAGCGGCGTGGAGAATCTGGGTGGCTTCCGAGTGACCATCAAGGAGTACCTGCCGGTCACCCTGTCTGCCGAGCGCGGGGCGGACTGCATCCTGCGCCCCAAGCAGGGCAGCGAAGTGCTGTTCAAGACCACCCGCATGGACTTTGCAGACCTGTACCGCGCCGTCCAGCGCATTACCCCCGCCAGCGGTCTGGAGGCCGTGCTGGACGTGGTGGAGGCCAACAACACCGTGTATGCGGTGCTGGAAAACTTAGGCGGCACCCCGCTGGAGCAATGGCTGGAAAATCGTCCCGCTCCGGTGCAGGCAGAGGAGGCCTGCGCCATGCTGCGCCCGGTGTTTGAGGGCGTGGCGGCCATGCACAAGGCAGGGCTGGTGCACCGCGGCATCTGCCCGGAGAATATCCGGGTGATGTCGGATGGCCGCTGCCGTCTGGCCGGGTACGCCACCGTGGGTCTGCGCACCGCAGGCAGCGGTCTGCACGAGCAACTGTACGAGGGCTACTCCGCGCCGGAGCAGTACACCACCGCCGAGTTTGAGGGGCGCTACACCGACGAATACAGCCTTGCCGCCGTCTTTTACCGCATGGTGTGCGGGCAGGCACCCATGCCCGCTGCCCAGCGTGTGGTGTCGGACTCTAACCCCCGGGCACGCACCGTAGAGCCTGCCGTACCGGCCTATGTTTCCGATGTATTGCAGCTGGGGCTGCGGCTCAAGGTCATGGAGCGCATCCAGACCGTGCCGCAGCTGTATCAGGCGCTTTCTTCCAAGGAATATACCGCCGAGCTGACCCGCACCATGAAGCCGGAGACCCCGATGCATCCGGCGCAGACAGAGCAGAGCGGGCAGGGCAGGGAACACCTGCTCAGTTTGAAAGGGCTGCTGGCGGGCATTCTGATCCTGCTTTCCGTTTTGATCTTGCTCACCCTGTGGGGCATCGTGAGCAGCAAGGAGGAACAAACTCCCTCTTCGGAGCCGAGCTCGGAAGCTGCCAGCAGCGAGGAAATGAAGCCCCAGAACCTTGTGCCCAACTTTGTGGGCATCGACTACGAACAAATCAAGAATAACCGCGAGTACACCAGTATGTACCTGTTCCGGGCGGTGCTGGAGTACAGCGATACCGTGCCTTCCGGGCAGATCATCCGGCAGGAGCCGGAGGCCGGCGAGGTGATGGAGAACGGCGAGGTGATCCAGATCGTGGTCAGTCAGGGCCCGGAGAAGGTGGAGATGCCCAAGATCGTCGGTGCATCGCAGGATAAGGCTATTGAGATCCTGAGCAGCCGGGGGCTTGTGGCCAGCTGCTTTATGGTAGTGAACGATGGCTCCTACGCTACGGGCTGTGTGGTCTCTGCCAGCGAGGAAGAGGGCGCTATGGTCACGGTGGGTACGGTGATCACCGTGTATATCGCCGCAGACCCCAGTGTGCAGATCACTACCACCCCGGAGGAGCCTGCCGCTACCGAGCCTACCACCCCGGAAACGCCCCCGGAGGGCAGTACAGAGCCGGAATACGATACCAATTAAACAGCATACAACAAAAGCAGAAGCGGGAGCCTTGAACGGGCTCCCGCTTCTGCTTGTTTAGGATAGGAAAGAGAATGGCAAATTAAAGGTTCGAGTAGCCCATTAGGCAGCGGTCCACCTCGGCGGCGCAATCGCGGCCCTCGCGCAGACCCCACACCACAAGGCTCTGGCCGCGGCGCATATCGCCGCAGACGAACACCTTGTCCACGTTGGTCTTAAAGCTGTGGTCGGCTACATTGCCCCGGGCGGTCAGCTCCACCCCAAAGGCATCGGCTGTGTAGTTTTCGCAGCCGGTAAAGCCTGCGGCGATAAACGCCAGCTGGCAGTCGTAGGTAAATTCCTTGCCGGTGGGCACCATGCTGGTGCGGCCGGTCTCGGGGTCGCGCTCCGGCTTCAGGCAGCTGATGACGGCACCGGTCAGGTTACCGGCCTCGTCCTTCAAAAACTCCTTGACGGTGGTCTGGTACACGCGCGGGTCCTTGCCGAACTTGGCAATGCACTCGGTCTGGCCGTAGTCCACCTTCAGCACCCGGGGCCACTCCGGCCACGGGTTTGCGGCGGTGCGCTCGGCAGGGGGCTGCGGCATCATTTCCAGCGCCATCAGGTCGGTGCAGCCCTGCCGCAGGGCAGTGCCCTGACAGTCGTTGCCGGTGTCGCCGCCGCCGATGACCAGTACGTTTTTACCGGCTGCATTGATGGCCTTGCCGTCTGCAAAACCCGAGTCCAGCAGGCTCTTGGTCACGCTGGTCAGGTAGTCCACGGCAAAGTGCACGCCCTTGGCGTCCCGGCCGGGCACGTTCAGGTCGCGGGGCTTTTTTGCGCCGCAGCACAGCACTACGGCATCAAAATCTGCCAGCAGCTGCTCGGCGGGCACGGCGCCGCCTACATCCATGCCGGTGCGGAACACAACACCTTCGGCCTGCATCAGCTTGACCCGGCGCTCGATGACCGCCTTATCCAGCTTCATGTTGGGGATGCCGTACATCAGCAGACCGCCCACACGGTCGGCGCGCTCAAACACCGTAACGGCGTGGCCGCGCTTGTTCAGGTACTCTGCCACCGAAAGCCCCGCAGGGCCGCTGCCCACCACGGCAACGCTCTTGCCGGTACGGGTCGGCGGCGGGGTGGCGGTCAGCCAGTTCTTGGCGTAGGCTGTCTCAATGATGGCGTGCTCGTTTTCGCGCACGGTGACGCTGCTGCCGGTCACATCCCCGCAGGTGCAGGCGGCCTCGCACAGGGCGGGACACACCCGGCTGGTAAACTCCGGGAAGCGGTTGGTGGCCATCAGGCGGTGGAGCGCCAGCTCCCACTTGCCGTGGTACACCAGATCGTTCCACTCCGGGATGAGATTGTTCAGCGGACAGCCGGAGGCCATGCCGCCGATCATCATGCCCGCCTGACAGAAGGGCACGCCGCAGTCCATGCAGCGGGCGGCCTGCGTCTGCTGTTGCTCCCGCGAGAGCCAGATGTGGAACTCGTTAAAATTTTCAAGGCGCTCCAGCGGCGCAACGTCCGTGCTGGTTTTGCGCGCATAATCCATAAATCCTGTTGTCTTACCCATGCTGCTGCCCCTCCTTACTTATGCTTCTGCACTGCATAGAATGCTTCGATCTGTGCCTGCTCGCCGTCCAGACCACGCTCCTCTACCGAGGCGATGACCCGCAGCATGCGGTCGTAATCGTAAGGCAGCACCTTTTTGAATTTGGGCAGGAACGCACTGAAATTATCCAAGATCTCCTTGCCGCGCGGAGAGCCGGTGGCCTCCACATGGGCGCGGATCAGCTCCTTCAGGGTGGCAACATCGTACTTGTGCTCCACCGGCTCAAGGCTGACGGTCTCCTTGTTCACCCGCTGGTAGAAATCCCAGTTTTCGTCCAGCACATAGGCAATGCCGCCGGTCATACCGGCTGCAAAGTTCTTGCCGGTCTGGCCCAGCACCACCACGGTGCCGCCGGTCATGTACTCGCAGCCGTGGTCGCCCACGCCCTCCACAACGGCGGTCGCGCCGCTGTTGCGCACGCAGAAGCGCTCGCCGGCCACACCGGAGATGAACGCCTTGCCGCTGGTAGCGCCGTACAGCGCCACGTTGCCGGTGATGATGTTCTCCTCGGGCTTGAAGTCGATGCCTTGCGGCGGGCGCACGATGATCTTGCCGCCGGAAAGACCCTTGCCCATATAGTCGTTGCAGTCACCCACCAGTTCCAGCGTCAGGCCATTGGGGATAAAGGCACCAAAGCTCTGGCCGCCTGCACCGTTGCAGTGCACGGTGTACACATCATCCGGCAGATCGTTGCCGTATTTGCGGGTGATCTCGCTGCCAAAGATGGCACCAAAGGCGCGATCCACGTTGGAAACATTCAGGCTGACGCTCTGGGGAGCCTTGCTGCCCAGCTTGAACTTCTTCATCAGCACCTTCATGTCCAGCGTGTTTTCCAGATGGAAGTCGTAGCTGTCCTCCTTGATAAAGTGGACGTTGCTGTTTGCAATGGCGGGGTTGTGCAGGATGCAGTCCAGATCCAACTCCGCTGCGCGGCTGCCCGGGGCGGCGGGCTTGACCCGCAGTAGGTCGGTGCGGCCCACCAGCTCGTCCACGGTGCGCACGCCCAGCTTTGCCATGTACTCTCGCAGCTCCTCTGCCACAAAGGTGAGGTAGTTGATGATGTACTCCGGCTTGCCCTTGAAGTTCTTGCGCAGCTCGGGGTTCTGGGTGCAGATGCCCATGGGGCAGGTGTCCAGATTGCACACGCGCATCATCACGCAGCCCTCGGCCATCAGCAGGGTAGTGCCGAAGCCGAACTCCTCTGCGCCCAGCATGCAGCTGATGGCCACATCCCGGCCGGACAGCAGCTTGGAGTCGCTCTCAATGCGCACGCGGGTGCGCAGACCGTTCAGGATCAGGGTCTGGTGGGTCTCGGCGATGCCCAGCTCCCAAGGCAGACCTGCGTGCTTGATGGAGGTGCGGGGCGCAGCACCGGTGCCGCCGTCATAGCCGGACACCAGAATGACCTGTGCGCCGCCCTTGGCAACACCGGCGGCAATGGTGCCCACACCGGCTTCGCTGACCAGCTTGACGTTGATGTTGGCGCTGCGGTTGGCGTTTTTCAGATCGTAGATCAGCTCTGCCAGATCCTCGATGGAGTAGATATCGTGGTGGGGCGGGGGAGAGATCAGGCCCACGCCGGTGGTGCTGTGGCGGGTCTTGGCGATCCACGGATACACCTTGGCGCCGGGCAGGTTGCCGCCCTCGCCGGGTTTTGCGCCCTGTGCCAGCTTGATCTGGATCTCCTCGGCGCTGACCAGATACTTGCTGGTCACGCCAAAGCGGGCAGAGGCCACCTGCTTGATCTTGGAATTGCTCTCGCTGTGGTAGCGCTCCTCGGGCTCGCCGCCCTCGCCGGTATTGCTGCGCCCGCCCAGACGGTTCAGGGCGATGGCAATGGTCTCGTGTGCTTCGCTGCTCAGTGCGCCGTAACTCATGGCAGCGCCCTTGAACCGCTTGACGATGCTGGAGACCGGCTCTACCTCCTCCAGCGGGATGCCGCCGTCTGCGGCGTAGTTGAAGTCCAGCAGGCTGCGCAGGTGCACACCCTCGGCACCCATGTTGTCCACCGTCTGGGTGAACTGCTTGAAGGTGGCGTAATCGCCGGTGCGGCAGGCTTTCTGGAACAGGTGGATGGTCTGGGGGTTGAACAGGTGCTCTTCCTTGCCGCTGCGGAACTTGTGGGCACCGCTGTCGGCAAGCTCCATGTTGATATCCAGCCCCAGCGGGTCAAAGGCGGCGTTATGCAGCGCCTCCACATCGGCCTGAATGTCTGCCATGCTGATGCCGCCCACGCGGCTCACCGTGCCGGTAAAGTATTTATCAATGACCTCCTTCGAGATGCCCACAGCCTCAAAGATCTGGCTGCTCTGGTAGCTCTGGATGGTGGAAATGCCCATCTTGGAGGCGATCTTCACGATGCCGTTGAGGATGGCGTTGTCGTAGTCCTGCACAGCGGCGTAATAGTCCTTGTCCAGCAGACCCTCGTCGATCAGCTGCCCGATGGTCTCGTGTGCCAGATAGGGGTTGATGGCGCAGGCACCGTAGCCCAGCAGGGTGGCAAAGTGGTGCACCTCCCGGGGCTCGGCGCTTTCCAAAATCAGCGCCAGTGCGGTGCTCTTTTTGGTGCGGATGAGGTACTGGGACACTGCCGAAACAGCCAGCAGGCTGGGAATGGTCACATGGTATTCATCCACGTCCCGGTCGGACAGGATGATGATGTTTGCACCCTCCTTGTAGGCGCGATCCACTTCCAGAAATACCCGGTCGATGGCCTTTTCCAGACTGGTGTTCTTGTAGTAGTTGATGGATACCGTAGCCACCTTGAAGCCCGGCACATTCATGTACTTGATCTTCAACAGGTCGGTGTTGGTCAGGATGGGGTTGTGCACCTTGAGCACCTTGCAGTTCTCCGGCTTATCCTCCAGCAGGTTGCCGTGGGCACCGATGTAAACGCTGGTGGAGGTGACCACCTTCTCCCGGATGGCATCGATGGGCGGGTTCGTCACCTGTGCGAACCGCTGCTTGAAGTAGTTGAACAGCGGGGGATGCTGGCTGCTGAGCACGGCAAGCGGGGTGTCGGTACCCATTGCACCGGAGGGCTCTGCGCCCGCCCGCGCCATGGCAAGGATCATGGTGTTCACGTCCTCGTACTTGTAGCCGAACACCTTCTGCAGCCGGGTCAGCTGCTCGCCGGTGTAGCTTTCCACCTTCACGTTGGGGATCTTCAGCCCGCTCAACTGCACCAGATTGCGGTCGATCCACTCGCCGTAGGGCTCGCGACTGGCGTAAAGCTCCTTCAGCTTTTCATCGTCCACCACTTCGCCCTTGACGGTATCCACCAGCAGCATCTTGCCGGGACGCAGGCGCTCTTTGACCAGAATGTTCTCCGGGTCGCATTCCAGCACACCCACCTCAGAGGACAGGATCATGCGGCCGTCCTTGGTGATGTAGTAGCGACTGGGGCGCAGACCGTTGCGGTCCAGCACCGCGCCCATCACATCGCCGTCCGAGAACAGGATGGCGGCGGGGCCGTCCCACGGCTCCAGCATGGTGGCGTAGTACTGGTAGAAATCCCGCTTTTTCTGGCTGATGTTCTTGTTGTTCTCCCACGGCTCGGGGATGGTGATCATCACAGCCAGCGGCAGATCCATACCGTTCATCACCATAAACTCCAAGGTGTTATCCAGCATGGCGGAGTCCGAACCGGAGGTGTTGATGATGGGCAGGATCTTGTTCATGTCGTCCTGCAGAATGGGGCTGGAGATGCTCTCCTCACGCGCCAGCATGGCGTCAGTGTTGCCCTTGATGGTGTTGATCTCGCCGTTATGCAGGATAAAGCGGTTGGGGTGTGCACGCATCCAGCTGGGGTTGGTGTTGGTAGAAAAACGGCTGTGCACCATGCCGATGGCGGATTCATAATCCGGGTCCTGTAAGTCGGCGTAGAAGCGGCGCAGGTCGTGCACAAGGAACATACCCTTATACACGATGGTGCGGCTGGACAGGCTGGGCACATAGGTGCCGTTGCTGGCCTGCTCGAACACGCGGCGCACGATGTACAGGCGGCGGTCAAACTCGATGCCCTTGCTTACCTTGGCGGGCTTTTTGATGAAGCACTGCCAGATGGCGGGCATGCAGTCCCGCGCCTTCTGCCCCACGGCATCAGGGTCTACGGGCACTTCGCGCCATGCCAGAAACTCCAGCCCCTCCTTGCGGGTGACCACCTCGAACAGCTTCATAGCCTGTGCCCGCAGGTGCTCGTTCTGGGGGAAGAAGAACATACCCACGCCGTACTCCCGCTCGTTGCCCAGCCGGATGTTCAGCTCCTCGGCCACCTTGGAGAAGAACTTGTGGCTGATCTGCAGCAGGATGCCCACGCCGTCGCCGGTCTTGCCCTCAGCGTCCTTACCGGCGCGGTGCTCCAGCCGCTCCACGATGGACAGTGCATCGTCCACCGTCTGGTGGCTTTTACGTCCCTTGATGTCCACCACAGCGCCGATGCCGCAGGCATCGTGCTCGAACTGTGGGTCGTACAGACCAAGGGTGGTTTTCTGCTCTGTAAAGTTTTCCATAGTCTTTCCCATCCTTTTTACTTGTTTACCGGGGGCCGCGGCACCCTCCGCAGCTTTTTATCCCCTGCAAAAAGAAAAAAGCGCCCCGCAAGAGCATAGGATGCCCCTGCGGAACGCCTTTGTTCCGATACCTGATATTATACAGATTCCTGAAAAATCTTCAAGTGACAGCTGCACCAAATATGCTACACACATTGCGCCGCTTCTTGTGCGAAACGCCGCGAGCCCCCGCAGCTGTGCGCGGCATACAAGCAAAACCGCCGCACCCGGCGTTGTGCACGCGGGTACGGCGGTTTGGAGGAATTTGCCCTGAGTGATGCGGAACACTCAGGACTCAGGAATGCTTTGATTTGCGGGTGAAGAACCATCCGCAGGCCAGCAGCAGGGAGCCCAGGCTTGCCAGCACACCGGCCATCCAGCCGGTGGTGCCGGTCTGGGGCAGGGTGGGCACTGCCGGGGCAGCGGGCTGTGCGGCGGCGGGAGCTTCCGTGTGGGGAGCCTGAGCCGGGGCGTCGGATGCGGCGGCAGTTTCGGTGCCGTTGGTGTCGTCAGAGTCAGCCGGGGCTTCCGGGGCGGAGGCGTCTGCGTCGGGGTCCGGTGCCAGAGAGATCTCTTCCACCGGCAGAACCGCCAATTCTGAGTTGCGGGTTTGTTGTAAAATAACCAAACGAAACCTCACCCGCCCAGAATGGCCTGCAGGTCGGCTTCCGGGGTGGCAATGGGCTTGAGGCCGTACCGTTCCTGCAGGGTACGCACCACCCCCGGCGAGAGGAACGGGGGCAGGGTAGGCCCCAGCCGGATGTTCCGGATGCCCAGCGCCAGCAGCGCGATGAGGATGCACACGGCCTTCTGCTCAAACCAGCACAGCACCAGCGAGAGGGGCAGGTCGTTGACGCCGCAGCCAAAGGCGTCGGCCAGCGCCAATGCGATGCGGATGGCGCTGTAGGCGTCGTTGCACTGGCCCACGTCCAGGATGCGGGGCAGGCCGGTGCCCGGCACGGTGCCAAGGGGCAGGTCGTTCAGGCGGAACTTGCCGCAGGCCAGGGTCAGCAGGATGGTGTCGGGCGGGGTAAGGCGGGCAAACTCGGTGTAGTAGCGGCGGCTGGGCCGGGTACCGTCGCAGCCGCCCACCAGAAAGAAGTGCCGCAGCTTACCGTCCCGCACCGCCTGCACGATCTCGTCCGCGTGCTGCAGCACGGCGGTGCGGGCAAAACCGGTGGTCACCGTGGAGCCGCCGTTCAGGCCGGGTAGCAGGGTGTCCTGCGCGTAGCCGCCCAGCTCCAGCGCCTTTTCGATCACCGGGGAAAAGTCGCGCCCTTCGTCGATGTGGGGCACGCCGGGGTAAGCCACCACCGAGGTGGTGAACACCCGGTCGGCGTAGCTGGCGCGCAGGGGCATGATGCAGTTGGTGGTGAACAGGATGGGCGCGGGGATGTCCTCGAACTCCCGCTGCTGGTTCTGCCATGCGGTGCCAAAGTTGCCCTTGAGGTGGGGGTAGCGGCGCTTCAGCTCCGGGTAGCCGTGGGCGGGCAGCATCTCCGAGTGGGTGTAGACGTTGACGCCCCGGCCTGCAGTCTGTTCCAGCAGCTGCTGTGCGTCGTAGAGGTCGTGGCCGGAAATCACGATGAACGGCCCCTTTTCAATGGTCAGGGGCACCTGCACCGGTTCCGGATCGCCAAACGCGCCGGTGTTGGCCGCGTCCAGCAGCTCCATGCAGCGGTAGCTGGCTTCTCCTGTGGCCTGCACCAGCTGCCACAGGGCGTCGGTGGTCTGGCCGGGGTCGCCCACGGCCTGCAGGGCGGTACAGAAGAACCGGTCCAGCTCCGGGTCGATGCGGCCCAGCACCCGGGCGTGGTAGTTGTAGGCGGCCATGCCCCGCAGGCTGAACAGCACAAAGCATTTCAGGCTGCGCCGGTCGGCATCCGGTTCCCGCCAGAGGGCCTGCATGTCGTAGTCCGGGCCGGTGCCGGGGCTGGCGTCGTGCACCCGGCGGGTCAGCGCGTCCACGGCGGCGGGGTCAAAGTTCACGTTGGTAATGGTGGTGAACAGCCCCTGCATCAGCAGCCGGGCCTGTTCCGGGGCCGGGCCGCGCCCCGCCGCGATGAGCTGCCCGGCAAACGCGATGAGCGCCCCGGTGAGCCGGTCCTGTGCGGCGGCTGTCTCGGCCGACTTGCCGCACACCCCCGCTGCGCCGGTGCAGGCGGTGCAGCCCGCCGCCTGCTCACACTGAAAACAAAACATCTGCTCGTCCATACAAAACTCCCTTTCTGCCATAAGATACTGCCAGTGTGGGCAGAGCGGGGCGGGGTTATACCAAAAAAGAGCCGCACCCCTGCGGGCGCGGCTCTTGGACGATGCAGTATGACTTAGTAGGTGATGCCCTGTGCCATCATGGCGGTAGCAACCTTCAGGAAGCCGGCGCAGTTTGCACCGACCATCAGGTTGCCCTCAGAACCGGCAGCCACAGAAGCGTCGTAGGAAGCGTGGAAGATGCCCTCCATGATGCCCTTCAGCTTGGCATCCACTTCCTCAAAGCTCCAGCTCAGGCGCTCGGAGTTCTGGCTCATCTCCAGACCGGAGGTAGCCACGCCGCCGGCGTTGGAAGCCTTTGCGGGTCCGTACAGGATGCCGTTGGACAGGTAGACCTCGATGGCCTCCGGGGTGCTGGGCATGTTGGCGCCCTCGCAGACCACGGTGCAGCCGCCCTTTACCAGAGCCTCGGCAGACTCCTTGTTGATCTCGTTCTGGGTAGCGCAGGGCAGGGCGATGTCGCAGGGGACAGTCCAAACCTGGGTGCAATCAGCAACATAGGTAGCACCGGCGTGGGTCTCGGCGTACTCCTTGATGCGGCCACGGCGCACTTCCTTCAGGTCCTTCACATAGGCCAGGTCGATGCCGTTGGGGTCGTAGACGTAGCCGTTGGAGTCGGACATGGTAACCACCTTGGCGCCCATCTGGGTCGCCTTTTCGCAGGCGTAGATAGCCACGTTGCCGGAGCCGGAGATGACTACGGTCTTGCCCTGGAGGCTGTCGTTCCGCATGCACTTCAGGGCCTCAGCGGTGAAGTAGCACAGGCCGTAGCCGGTAGCCTGGGTACGGGCCAGAGAACCACCAAAGGTCAGGCCCTTGCCGGTGAGCATACCGCCCTGGAAGCTGTTGGTCAGGCGCTTGTACTGGCCGAACAGATAGCCGACCTCACGGCCGCCGACACCGATATCACCGGCGGGGCAGTCCACGAACTGGCCGATGTGGCGGTACAGCTCGGTCATAAAGCTCTGGCAGAAGCGCATCACTTCCATGTCGCTCTTGCCGTGGGGGTCAAAGTCAGAGCCGCCCTTGCCGCCGCCCATGGGCAGGGTGGTCAGGCTGTTCTTGAAGGTCTGCTCAAAGCCCAGGAACTTCAGGATGCCCTGGTTGACAGAGGGATGGAAGCGCAGGCCGCCCTTGTAGGGGCCGATGGCGCTGTTGAACTGCACGCGGTAGCCGCGGTTCACCTGCACCTTACCGGCATCGTCCACCCAAGGCACACGGAAGGTGATGATGCGCTCCGGCTCCACCAGGCGCTCGATCAGACCGGCCTTCTCGTACTCGGGGTGCTTTTCCACAACGGGCTGGATGCTCTCCAACACCTCGCGCACAGCCTGCAAAAACTCGGGCTCGTTGGCGTTGCGCTTTTCCAGACCCTCGTAAACACGCTTCAGGTATTCATTCGTCAGCATAATAGAATACTCCTTTTCCCAATTACTCTATAAATTTGAAAAAGCGGAAATGCCCCTGCCCGCCGCACAGCGGGTATATCCTTGCAGATGCCGGGCGCTTCCGGTTCTCCATGCTTGCACGGCACGCCCGCAATGGCGGGCAATGCTTACTTTATTATTATAAAGCTTTGCGGTGGGTTTTACAATAGCAAAAAGCAGAATTTGTTTAAAAAAACAGATAAAAAGTCACAGCTGCTTCACAAAACGAAAATTAAAAGCCGGAATGTGCCGCGAACCTTGTTTTTTAAAGTGCGCTGCCGCTCCAAAGCCGCACGGAAAAGAATGTCTTTTGCACGGCAGCGGGCTTATCTAAGCAAAAAGCCCTGTGTCGCAACGGGCACAGGGCGGGGTGCAGTTACTTCTTCAGCAGCTTTTCGCAGGCGTCTGCGGCACCTTCCAAAAATTCGCCGCCATAGGTCTCGATCATGCCGGCATCGGAAAGCTCTGCCAGTTTGGGGTCGATGGGGCACTTGGCCAGCACAGGCAGATGATGCTTTGCGGCCACCTCGTCCACATGGCTGTTGCCAAACACATTGATGTGCTTGCCGCAGTCCGGGCAGACGATGTAGCTCATGTTTTCCACGATGCCCAGCATGGGCACCTTCATCATCTCGGCCATGTTCACGGCCTTTGCCACGATCATGCTTACCAGCTCCTGCGGGCTTGCCACCACAACGATGCCATCCACCGGCAGGCTCTGGAACACGGTCAGGGGCACATCACCGGTGCCCGGGGGCATATCCACGAACAGGAAATCCACGTCCTTCCAGACCACATCGGTCCAGAACTGCTTGACCGCACCGGCAATGACCGGGCCGCGCCACACAACGGGGTCTTCCTCGTTCTCCACCAGCAGGTTGATGCTCATTACATCAATGCCCATGCGGCTCTGGATGGGCCAGCAGCCCTTGTCGTCCGCCATGGCACGGCCATGAATGCCGAACAGCTTGGGGATGGACGGGCCGGTGATATCGGCATCCAGAATGCCGCAGTGGTAGCCGCGGCGAGCCATGGCACAGGCCAGCAGGGCGCTGGTCATGCTCTTGCCCACGCCGCCCTTGCCGGAAACAACGCCGATGACCTTTTTTACACTGCTGTTAGGGTTGGGGGCATCGTGCTGCGGAGCGGCATCGCGGGAAGAACAGGCTGCACTGCAATTAGAGCAGTCATGGGTACATTCTTCGCTCATTCTCTTTGTCGCGCACGGCAGGGGCAGGACCCGGGCGGTGCGCTTCCTCCTTGCTCAAAATACAGGCGGGGGCTTGCGCCCTGCCTGACCACTGTTAACTATACCATAAAAAGTGCGCAGAAACAACCCATAGCGCCGCTCATGTTTTGCAAAGCCGCCGCATAGGCTGAACCGTGAACGCCCGTTCCGGGGCAGGGGGAGGTGCAGGGTGCGGCAGAGTTATTTTAAGAACGCGGCGCTGCTTACCGGCTCGGACGTGGTGCTGCGGCTGGCTGGCATGGGGCTGCGCATCTGGCTGGCCAACGCCTTGGGCGGGGCGGGGATGGGGCTGTATCAGCTGGTGCTGGCAGTGTACGGGCTGTTCGTCACGCTGGCCACGGCGGGCATCTCGGTGGCCGCTGCCCGGCTGCTGACCGAGGAGCTCAGCCGGGATAAGGCCGCTGCGCGCGGGATGCTGGTGCGGCTGGTGCTGGCAGGGCTTACGCTGGGCGGGCTTGCCATGGCCGCCCAGCTTGCCACCGCAGGCCTTGCGGCAAAATGGTGGTTGGGGGATGTCCGTGCCGCTGCCGCGCTGCGCACCTCGGCGCTGGGACTGCCATGGATGGCTGTCTCGGCAGTGCTGCGCGGCTTTTTTCTGGCACGGCGGCGGGTGGAACCCAACGTGCTCAGCCAGCTGGCAGAGCAGACGGTGCGCATTGCCGCGGTGGTGTGGGCGCTTTCCCGCACGCAGGGCTGGCCGGACGGCAGCCGCTGTGCACTGGTGCTGGCTGCTACCGCCCTGAGCGAGGCCATATCCACCGCCCTGATGGCATTGTTTTACCGGCGGGAGGCGGCACGCTGCTTCGGCAGCACAGCGCCGCGCCCGCCAAGGGAGGCGTCCCGGCGGCTGTGGGACATCCTGTGGCCGGTGGAGGGCGGCAGGGTGCTTTCCAGCGCGCTGCACACCGCCGAGAATATGCTGGTGCCCGCCTGCCTTGCGGTGTATCTGGGGGCTTCCGGCGGGCGCACCGCTGCGCTGGAGCAGTACGGCACCTTAAAGGGCATGGCGCTGCCGCTGCTCAATTTCCCCTTTGGGCTGCTGGGCAGTCTAGCTGTTTTGCTGATGCCGGAGATCACACAGGCGCATATAGAGGGGCAGACCGCCCGGCTGAACGCCCTGCTGGACCGGATGCTGCGGCTTACGGGATACTTCTCCATGCTGGCGGGTACGCTGTTCTGGGTGTGGGGCAGGCCGCTGGCGCAGCTGCTCTACCATAGCCCGGAGGCCGGGTTCTATCTGGAGACCCTTGCCCCGGCCATGCCGCTGATGTATCTGGAAAGCATGGTGGACGGCGCCATGAAGGGCATCGGGGAGCAGAAGGCCGCTTTCCGGTACAGCGTGTGGGACGCGGTGCTGCGCATTGGCGGGGTGGCGGTGCTGCTGCCCCGGTACGGGATGCGGGGCTTTCTGACGGTGATCTTACTTTCCAGCTTTTACACCTGCGCAGCCAACACCGGGCGGCTACTGCTTTCCAGCGGTACAGGGCACGCTTTCCGCCGCTGGCTGGGTGCGCCGCTGCTGGCTGCTGTTGCCGCCGGTGCGGCAGGGCGGGGTGTGCGCCGGGCGCTGACGGGCTTTCCGGCACAGGGGCTGTGGGAACAGCTGGCAGTGCTGACGGCGGGCGGCATGGTGACTGCCATCGTGTTTTTGCTGGCGGCGCTGCCGCTGGGGCTTTGGGAGGAGCTGCGGGCGGTGCTGCGGCAGGCAAAGACCGGGAAAAACAGGGGAAAGTGATAAAAACGTAAATTTTCTGGACACAGGCGGGGATTGTGAGTATAATACAAACGTGTAGTTGTATCCTTCCGGCATTGCCGGGGGAGAACACTGCCGAAAAAGCAGCGCAGGGCAAACCCTTGGCGCTGAGAGGAAAAAAGAGGATCGTAAGTGAAAGATAGAACCAAGAATACCCCGCAGGTGCTGCTGCGCCGTGCGCTGCTGGTGCTGCTGGATGCAGCCATTGTGGCATTCAGCTTTTATTTTGCCCTGCTGCTGCGGGCAGACGGTGCCGTGGAGGCCGGGTGGTGGCCGCACAACCGTGCCCTGCTGTACGAAAACCTGCCGTGGATCGTGGCGGTGTATATCGTCTGCTTCCTGGCAGGCGGGCTGTACTCGGTGCTGTGGAAGTACGCCGGCGAGCGGGATCTGATCCGCCTTGCCGGAATGATCGCCGTGCCCACCGCTGTGGTGTATGTGGTGAACCGCCGTTTTATCCACGGTGTGCTGTTCAATTCCGCCAACTGCATGGCCTCGGTGCTCATCTTTTTGTTCATCGGCGGCAGCCGCTTGGCTTGGCGGCTGTTTTTGAACCATCCGCTGGGTGAGCGGATGCGCAAAGTGCCCGCCAAGGACCCCAACCGCCCGGTGTTGATCGTGGGTGCGGGCGAAGCCGGTGCATGGGCCATCAATGTGTGCAAATCCAACAAGGAATACGGCCACGCCGTGGTGGCGGTGGACGATGACCCCGCAAAGCTGAACCAGACCATCCACGGCGTGCCGGTCAAGGGCACGCTGGAGGACATTCCGGAGCTGTGCAACCGCTACGGCATCCACAGCATCATCATTGCCATCCCAACCTTAAAGGGCAGCAAGCTGAGCCATGTCATCGACCTGTGCGTCAGCACCCACTGCGCGGTGCAGCTGCTCAGTGACCCGCAGCTGGTGGGCAGCGGCGCACCCCAGCAGGAGGTGTTCCGTGAACTGAACCCCGCCGACTTCCTCTCCCGCGAGGAGGTCACGCTGGATACCGACAAGATCTCTGGCTACCTTACCGGCAAAACGGTGCTGGTAACGGGCGGCGGCGGCTCCATCGGCAGCGAGTTGTGCCGTCAGGTCATGCGCTTCAAGCCCGGCAAGCTGCTCATCTTTGATATCTACGAAAACTGCGCCTACGAGCTGCAGATGGAACTGCAGCAGAAGTACGGCCGCGATATCCCGGTCACGGTGCTGATCGGCTCTATTCGGGATAAAAAACGTCTGGACGAGGTTTTTGATACCTATCACCCCACGGTGGTGTTCCATGCAGCGGCGCACAAGCACGTCCCGCTGATGGAGGTAAGCCCTGCCGAGGCCGTAAAAAACAATGTGCTGGGCACCAAAAACCTGCTGGTCAGTGCCAGCGAGCACGGGGTGGAGCGCTTTGTGCAGCTTTCCACCGATAAGGCCGTGAACCCCACCAGCGTCATGGGCTGCACCAAGCGCATCTGCGAGATGCTCATCCAGACCTTTGCGGGCAACACGGATATGAAGTGTGTAGCGGTGCGGTTCGGCAATGTGCTGGGCAGCCACGGCAGCGTTATCCCGCTGTTTGAAGCGCAGATCAAAAAGGGCGGGCCGGTCACTCTGACCGACCCCAACATCGTGCGCTACTTTATGACCATCCCGGAAGCAGCCCAGCTGGTGCTGCAGGCAGGCGCATTGGCCGAGAGCGGCAATATCTATGTGCTGGATATGGGCGAGCCGGTGCGCATTATGGATCTTGCCAAGCAGCTTATCCGCTTTTACGGCTACGAGCCGGGCGTGAATATGGAGATCAAGATCGTGGGTCTGCGCCCCGGTGAAAAGCTTTACGAAGAGCTGATGATGGACGAGGAGCAGGACAAGATGCGCCGCACCCAGCACAACAAGATCTTTGTGGCAAGCCCCCGCACCATTGATCTGGCCGAGTTCTACGAGCAGCTGCAGGCGCTGGAAGCCGCTGCCGCCCACAACGATGAGGGCGTGGTGCGCCAGCTGGCGGCCATGATCCCCACCTTTACCCCCACCCGGGAGAACCTGAAACTGTAACAGCTTGAATTGCGGCACTGGGCCGCATGGGATAGACCGCAGGCCGGAACATGCCGGGCTGCGCAAAACGAGAGGGATGTTATTATGGAAAAGAAACCGTTTCTGACCGAGGCGATGGCACAGCAGATCATCGAAGATGTGCCCACGCCGTTCCACGTCTACGACGAGAAGGGCATCCGGGAGAATGTCCGCCGCATCAACAAGGCCTTCAGCTGGAACAAGGGCTTCAAGGAGTACTTTGCGGTCAAGGCACTGCCGAACCCCGTTATCCTGCAGATCCTCAAGGAGGAGGGCTGCGGCGTGGACTGCTCCTCCCTGACCGAGCTGATGCTCAGCGAGGCCTGCGGCTTTACCGGCCACGAGATCATGTTCTCCTCCAACCAGACCCCCGTGGAGGATATGCAGAAGGCCTACGAGTTGGGCGCCTACATCAATCTGGACGACGCCACCATGGTGGAGTTTCTGGAGCGGGTGGCCGGGGTGCCGCAGGAGATCTTCTGCCGCTATAACCCCGGCGGGACCTTCCAGCTGGGCGAGAGCGAAGAGGGCTTTCAGGTCATGGACAAGCCCGGCGATGCCAAGTACGGTATGACCGAGCAGCAGATGATCGACAGCTACAAAAAGCTGATGCAGAAGGGCGCAAAGCAGTTCGGCATCCATGCTTTCTTGGCCTCCAACACCATCTCGGACGCCTACTACCCGGAGCTGGCAGGCATCCTGTTCCAGCTGGCTGTCCGGGTGCAGCAGGCTACCGGTGCGCACATCAGCTACATCAACCTGTCCGGCGGCGTGGGCATCCCGTACCGCCCGGAGCAGACCGAGAACGACATCATGGCCATCGGCGAGGGCGTGCGCAAAAAGTTTGAGGAGATCCTTGTGCCTGCCGGTATGGGCGATGTGGCCATCTTCAGCGAGATGGGCCGCTTTACCACCGGCCCCTACGGTGCACTGGTGTCCACCGTCATCCACGAAAAGCACATTTATAAGGAGTACATTGGTCTGGACGCTTGCGCCGCAAACCTGATGCGCCCCGCCATGTACGGCGCTTACCACCACATCACTGTGCTGGGCAAGGAGAACGAGCCCTGCGACCACAAGTACGACGTGGTGGGCGGGCTGTGCGAGAATAACGACAAGTTTGCCGTTGACCGGATGCTGCCCAAGATCGACATCGGGGATATCCTTTACATCCATGATACTGGTGCCCACGGCTCTGCTATGGGCTACAACTACAACGGCAAGCTGCACTGCGCCGAGGTGCTGCTGTGCGAGGATGGCTCTCACCGGTTGATCCGCCGCGCCCAGACCCCCCGCGATTACTTTGCAACGCTGGACTTTTTGCCCTTTATGAAGCCCCTGTTTGAGGACTGATCCGACTTTTTGTATCCTGATAAAAAAAGAGGTGTGACCCATGTTTTTTGGCTTTCAGCTTACCCTTGGCCTGATGATGGCCTTTTACGGTTTTTCGGTGATGAAAAATCCCCGCGTGTGGGGCGATCAGGGGCGCAGGGCGGTCAAGGCCGAAAACTTTGAGGAATATTGCCGCCAGAACGGCCAGTTCTTTTTAAAGGCAGGCTGCGTTGTGGCGGTGATCGGTGCACTGGATGCCCTGATCACACTGGATGCCCTGCTGTACGCTCTGCTGTACATTTTTGGCTTGGCCTTTGCCTTCTACCCCCTTACCCGCTGGTGCAAGCAGAACGAGGGCTTCTCCTGGCCGTGGCCCCACGTCCAGAGCGAGAAAAAGCGCATCAAAGAGCTGCGCCGCGAACAGCAGGCACAGGAGAACGAGGAAAAAGGGGAGAAGTGATCCCCCGGATAAAGCATAAATAGCAAAAGAACAGCTCCCGGTCACGCCGCTTAACGTGACCGGGAGCTGTTTTAGCTTACTGCTGGATAAGTGGGCGCTTACTCGGCGTCCTTCGGGTCGGTCATCAGCTCCTTGATGCTGGGCACAACGCCGCCCAGATTCTGCAGCTCAGAGGGGATGATGATCTTGGTAGCCTTGCCGTTGGCAACCTTCGCCAGCGCTTCAAGGCTGCGGATGGCCAGCACCTTGTCGCTGGGCATGGCCTCGTTCAGCAGGCGGATGGCATCGGCGTTGGCCTTCTGCACAGCCAGAATGGCCTGTGCCTCGCCCTCGGCCTCCAGAATGCGCTGCTGCTTTACGGCATCAGCGCGCAGGATAGCGGCTTCCTTTTCGCCTTCGGCGGCGGTAATGGCAGCCTGCTTTTCACCGTCTGCCTTCAGGATGACGGCGCGCTTCTCGCGCTCAGCCTTCATCTGCTTCTCCATGGCTTCCTGGATCTCACGCGGCGGGATGATGTTCTTCACCTCCACGCGGTTCACCTTGATGCCCCACTTGTCGGTGGCTTCGTCAAGGATGGCGGTGATCTTGCCGTTGATGACATCGCGGCTGGTCAGGGTGTGATCCAGCTCCATCTCACCAATGATGTTGCGCAGGGTGGTGGCGGAAAGGCTCTCGATGGCGGCAATGGGCTGGTTGACGCCGTAGGTGTACAGCTTTGCGTCCATGACCTGAAAGAACACCACCGTGTCGATCTGCATGGTCACGTTATCGCGGGTGATCACAGGCTGAGGGGGAAAGTCTGCAACCTGCTCCTTCAGGCTTACCTTTTTGGCAATGCGCTCAATAAAGGGGATTTTGACGTGCAGGCCGGCAGTCCATGTATCGGAGTAGCTGCCCAGCCGCTCAATGACATATACCTTAGACTGCGGCACGATGACGATGTTGGAAACAATGACCAGCACCAGAACAAAAACAAGCGCAAGGATGACAAAAAACAGAACCATAGTGCATCTCCTTTGTCAGGTTGTTGTGTGGGGGTTACGGCTTTCGGTCAGAACAGGCTCTACGATGAGCAGGGTGCTGTGGATCTCGGTAACGCGGCAAAGCGCACCGGGGTCAAGGGTATCGCCGGGGGTGGCGCAGCGGGCGTTCCAGTCCACGCCGTCCAGCCGCACCCGGCCGGGGACCTCGGCAGTGACAGGGGAAAGCACAGTGGCCTCCCGTCCCAGATTGCGGTCGCCGTTGGTGGCGGTATGTTTGAGCCGCAGCTTTGCCGCCAGCGGGCGGAAGGCTGCAAGGCACAGGATGCTTACCACCAGAAAGACCACCGCCTGCACCCGGAACGACCCGGTGAACACGCAGCACAGCAATGCGGCGGCAGAGCCGATGGCAAACCAGATGGAGGTCATATTAAAGGTGCTGGCCTCCAGTGCCAGAAAGCCCACGGCTGCAGCCAGCCAGAGAATAGGGGAGATCTGCATGGTATGTTACCTCCTTATGCTGCTATTATACGGCATCCCCTTGGGGGAAGGTCAAGAGCTTTTTACTGGAACGTTGCACAGAAAACAAAATATAGACAAAAATGGGAAAAAAGCCCGTAAATCACTGCGTCCCACCCTGTGAAAAAAGTAAGTCGGGAGGCTCCGCAGAGCCTCCCGACTTACCAATAAAGAATAGGATCCCGCTATGGATGCTCAGAGCGTAAGCGGAGAGCATTTTAAATGGTTACAGCCTCGCAGGCATCACTGGATATCGTAGTAGCTGTGGTTGGGGTTGTGGCCGTTTTCCTCCACCACGATGGTAAAGCCCATGGGGTTTACCTCAGTGTGCTTGCCGGAAGCCAGCGGCTCCACGATGATGTGCTCAGAGCGGTTCACAATGATTTCCGCAGTCTCGGTCTTACCGATGCGCTGGTAGTGCAAAATGCCGTCCTCGGCCCGCAGCACCCGCAGCTCACCGGTGCGGAAGGCCTCGCAACTGTGGCGCAGCTGCGCCAGCTGTGCCAGTACCGGGCGCAGACGCTCCTCGTGGCTGTCCCAGCAGAAGAAGGCGCGGTTGAAGGGGTCACGGTAGCCCTGCATCCCGATCTCGTCGCCGTAGTACAGGCAAGGCACGCCGGGCAGGGTGTAAATGATGGCATAGGCCATGCGCAGGCGCAGCATCCCTTCCTCGTAGGCTTCGCCGGTCACGCTGCGGCCGCTCTGCCACTCCCGGCCGCGTCCGTTGGCGGGCTCGTCCGCGATCACGGTCAAAGCGCGCTCGGTGTCGTGAGTGGACAAAAAGTTCAGTGCCGTGTTGATGGCAGGGGCAGGGTAGTGCTCGCAGATGGAAAGGATCTCGTTGGCGGCCTGCTGGGCGGGCTTGCCTTTTACAAAATCCAGCACGGAGTTCTTGAAGGGGTAGTTCATCACGCTGTCCAGCCCCTTGCCCAGCAGGTAGGTGCGGCGGTGGTCAAAGCCGAACTTGGTTGTGGCGTCCTCCCACACCTCGCCCAGCAAAAACTTTTCCGGGCTTACCCGCTTGACGGCGGTGCGGATCTTCTCGATGAATTCGTCCGGCAGCTCGTCGGCCACATCCAGCCGGAAACCGGCAGCACCCCGGCGCAGCCATGTGTCGATCACGCCGCCCTCGCCGGTGATGAACTCCACAAAGGAGGGGGTCTCCTCGTTGACCTCCGGCAGGGTCTCAAAGCCCCACCAGCTGCGGTAGCCGCCCTTGTACTTGGGGTCAAAATCGTACCAGCTGCGGTAAGGGGAGTTGGGGTCGCGGTAAGCGCCGCCCTCGCCGTAGCGTCCCTCGCGGTTGAAGTACCGGCTGTCGGAGCCGGTGTGGCTGAACACACCGTCCAGCACGATGCCGATGCCGTACTTGGCGGCCTCACGGCAGAGCACCTCAAACTCCTCGTTGGTGCCCAGCAGCGGGTCCACGTTCAGGTAGTCGGCGGTGTTGTAGCGGTGGTTGGAGTGCGCCTCAAAGATGGGGTTCAGGTACAGATAATCCACGCCCATCTCCCGCAGGTAGGGCAGCTTGATACGGATGCCCTCTAAATCACCGCCGAAGTAGTCCTCGTTCAGGTGGCCGCCGGTCTCGTTGGGCTGCCAGAAGGGCTCGGCGTGCTTGTCGGCCTGATAGAGCCGGTCCGGGAAGGGCATGGGCTTGTTCTCAATGCCTTCGCAGAAGCGGTCCGGGAAGATCTGATAGAACACTTTGCCCTTGATGCATTCCGGCGTGCGGAAATCCGGCTCGTAGACCGTGATCTGCCAGCTTTCGCCGTCCTGCCAGCTCACCACGCCGCAGTTGTCCGGCCCGCGCACGATGCGGCGGAAGTCGGTGTAGAGGTCGAAGTAGTAGAAGTACAGGCCCACGTCGTTCAAGGTCACGTCCACCGAAAAGTGGTTCTGCTTGGGGGTCTGGCCGTCGAACTTCATGCGGTAGTGCACCGGCACATCGTAGGGGCCCTCTTTCTGGAGCACAAGGTGCGGGTCAACATAGCCCAGTTCTTCCGGGATGCAGAGGGTCAGGTGTACGGTCTGCCCGGCCCGCACGGCGCCGAAGGGCTGCTTGAAATAGGGGTCGTAGCTATTGAACAGACAAGACAAAACGGTCGTCCTTTCTCAAAAAAGCCCCGGCGGGCCAAACGCCGCCGGGGCTGATGGATTTTTTAGGGGAGATTACTTGCCCATGGGCACGGGGGAAGCGTACCAGATATCATGTGCGTAATCCAGCACAGAGCGGTCCGCGCTGAAGATGCCGCTGTTGGCGATGTTCTTCAGGCTCATGTGGGCCCACTTCTCACGGTCGGCATACAGCTTCTGCAGGTCGGCCTGTGCACGGCGGTAATCCTTGAAGTCGGCCATGACCATGTACGGGTCGCTGCTGCGCAGGTTCTCGGTGACCTCGTGGAAGTTCTCGCCGTTCCAGCCGCGCTCCAGGAAGTTCAGGGCGCTGTTGGCAACGTCGTCGCCCATGATAAAGGCGTTGGGGTGGTAGCCCACCCGCTTCAGGTTGTTCACCTCAGGGGTCAGCATACCGAAGATCAGCTCGTTCTCCTTGCCGGCAGCATCGGCGATCTCCACGTTTGCACCGTCCAGAGTGCCCAGCGTGATGGCGCCGTTCAGCATGAACTTCATGTTGCCGGTACCGGAAGCTTCGGTGCCTGCCAGAGAGATTTGCTCAGAGACCTCAGCAGCGGGCATCAGGTGCTCGCTCAGGGAGACGCAGTACTCTTCCAGATAGACCACGCGCAGCTTGTCGCGCACAGCGGGGTCGTTGTTGATGAGGTCGCCCAGCTTGCAGATCATGCGGATCATCTGCTTGGCCATGTAGTAGCCGGGAGCAGCCTTTGCGCCGAAGATGTAGGTCTTGGGGATGAAGTCGGCGTTGGGGTTCTCCTTCAGGTACAGGTACTGAGCAGCGATGTTCAGCGCATTCAGGTGCTGGCGCTTGTACTCGTGCATACGCTTGACCTGGCAGTCAAAGATAGAATTGGGGTCGATGACCTGACCGGTGCTCTTTGCCAGATAGCTTGCAAAGTCCTTCTTGTTGGCCAGCTTGATCTCGTTCAGCTTCTTCAGCACGGTCTTGTCGTCGGCGTACTTGTTCAGCTTGGTCAGATCAGAAGCATCGTGCTTATAGCCGTCGCCAATGGTCTCGTCCAGCAGCTTGCACAGGCCGGGGTTAGAGGCCAGCAGCCAGCGGCGGTAAGCGATGCCGTTGGTCACGTTCTTGAAGGCCTGGGGCTTGAACAGGTAGTAATCGTGGAAAACGCTCTCCTTGATGATCTCGCTGTGCAGCTTGGAAACGCCGTTGATGCTGTTGGCGGTGTAGGCGCAGATATTGGCCATGCGCACCTGATTGTCGCCGATCAGTGCCATGTAGTCGATCTTGCCCTGGTCGCCGGGGAAAGCCTTGGCCAGCTCTTCGCGGGCGCGGCGGTCCATCTCGACCACGATCTGGTAGATGCGGGGCAGGGTCATCTTGAAGATGTCCACGTTCCACTTCTCCAGAGCTTCGGCCATAACGGTGTGGTTGGTGTAGGAGAACACCTTCTGGCAGATGCTGAAGGCCTTGTCCCAGTCAAAGCCGCACTCATCCAGCAGGATGCGCATCATCTCGGGGATGGCCAGAGTGGGGTGGGTGTCGTTCAGCTGGATGGCGACCTTGTCGGGCAGGTTCTCCAGCGTAGCGTAGCTGGACAGGTGGTTCTGCACGATATCGCCGATAGAAGCAGCGGACAGGAAGTACTGCTGACGCAGGCGCAGGATCTTGCCCTCAACGTGGTTATCGTTGGGGTACAGCACCTTGGAGATGAGCTCAGCGTTGGCGTTCTTGCTCATAGCAGTGTTGTAGTTGCCCAGAGAGAAGCTGGACATATCAAAGTCCGGGGCCTTTGCCTGCCACAGACGCAGCTTTGCAACGCCCTTTCCATCGTAGCCCTGCACATACATATCGGAGGGAATGGCCATGACGCTGTTGTAGTTGGTGTGCTGGATGTAGTGGAAGCCGTTGTCCCAGTTCTCGTGGATCTCGCCGTCAAAGCGGATCTCCACAGCCTGATCCGGGTGGCTCTTCAGCCACACCTGACCGCCGGGCAGCCAGTTGTCGGCGCGCTCCTGCTGCCAGCCGTCCACGATCTTCTGCTTGAAGATGCCGTACTCGTACAGGATGGAGTAGCCGGTGCCGCAGATGCCGGTGGTGGCCATGCCGTCCAGATAGCAGGCAGCCAGACGGCCCAGACCGCCGTTGCCCAGGCCTGCATCGGGCTCTTCCTCAAAAATGCTGTCCAGATTGATGTCGGCGTCGGCCAGTGCCTTCTTGGCAACCTCGTCCAGACCCAGATTGAACAGGCTCATCTTCAGGCTGCGGCCCATCAAAAACTCCATGCAGAGGTAGTAGACCTGCTTGGTGCCGGTGCCGATAGCCTTGGACTGGAACTTTTTGTGGTTCTCGCTCATCATCTGACGGCAGATCAGAGCCAGAGAACGGTAGATCTGCTGGTTGGAGGCAACATTCAGCTCCACACCGTACTCACTGGTGAGCTTGTCCTGAAGAATTTTGCCAAATTCTTTTGATGTCATAGTGTGCTCCTATCCGCATAAGCGTTTGCTTTGCTAAAATAATTGAGTAGATAATAGCAGCAGAAACGTTCCCTCTTTCGCCCGGCTGCCAACATAACAAAGTTATTATAATATGAACGATTTATAAATGCAAGGAAACAGGCGCTTTTTTCCGTAACTGCTATTTTTTCAGGCCACTTTCTGACAAATATGCCGAAATTTCAAAAATTCCACTTTTTCTTGCGGCGTATTTATATTATAATAGAAGGTAGAACTGAGCCGCGAAACGTTTTTCGGGGAGTAATTCCGGCAGTAATGGGGCGGGAAACTCCATCGAAACGTTTTCGGAAGCCGAAACGTTACCGGGAACGGTTCCGAATCCCGGTAAAACGCAGAACAAACGGCCTTGCGCCGTACAGATACAGGATAAAAAAGGGGAAAACACCATGGTAAACAAGGTAAGGGTCAACATTGCAGGCACACCGTATGCCATCGCAACTACAGATTCGGAAAAGTACATCCTGGGTCTGGCCAAAAAGCTGGACGAGGATATCACAAAGCTGCTGGACACCAACGATAACCTCTCGGTGACCAAGGCGGCGGTGTTCTGCGCGATGGATTATCTGGACGAATACCGCAAGAGCACCGGCAGCGCCGAGAATATGCGCAGCCAGATCCAGGACTACATTGCAGATGCAGCCCGGGCAAAGCTGGCTGAGGACAAGGCACTGGCGGAAAACGCCGTGCTGCGCCGGGAAGCTGCCGCCCTGCGGGAGCAGCTGGCCAAGGAGCGCCAGCGCGAGACCCGCCGGGAGGAGCGCGCCGCCCGCGCTGCGGCAGAGACGGCACAGGAGCAGCCCGCCCCGGAAGCCCCGGCGGCAGACAGTGCGCAGACAGACGAGACCAACTGAACGTACCTTATATAAATAGAAGTCAGAAGGAGAACTATGGCAAGGATCGAGATCTTAGCCCCGGTGGGCAGTGAAGAAATGCTCCGCGCTGCGGTGTTCAGCGGCGCGGACGCAGTATATCTGGGCTTTTCGGGCTTCAACGCCCGCACGGGTGCCGGCAACTTTGACGCAGACAGTCTGCAGGAGGCGGTGCGCTTCTGCCACGCCCGGGGCGTGGCGGTGCACGTTGCGCTGAATACGACCGTGTACGGCACCGAGCTGCCTGCGCTGGAGCAGGCCATCCGGGCGGTGGCAGCCAGCGGCGCGGATGCAGTCATCTGTCAGGATCTGGCAGTGGCTACTTTAATTGGTAAAATCGCCCCGCAGCTGCCCCGGCACGGCTCCACTCAGATGAGCGTCCACACCCTGCAGGGTGCACTGGAGCTGAAGGAGCTGGGCTTTACCCGGGTGGTGCTGGCGCGTGAGCTGAGTCTGCCCGAGGTGGAGCACATCACAAAGCACTGCGGCATCGAGACCGAGTGCTTCATCCACGGTGCGCTGTGCATGAGCGTGAGCGGCCAGTGCTATATGTCCGCCTTTCTGGGCGGGCGCAGCGGCAACCGGGGCTCCTGTGCGGGCCCCTGCCGTCTGCCCTTTGAGGCCAACGCCCTGCCGGAGGGCAAGCCCGGGCGGCTGCACCACCTCTCCCTTAAGGACAACTCTGCCATCGATAAGCTGGACAAGCTGCAGGCGCTTGGCGTAGCATCGGCAAAGATCGAGGGTCGTCTGCGCACGCCGGAGTATGTGGCAGCGGCGGTCAGTGCCTGTCTGGCAGGCCGCGAGGGCCGCGCCTACGACCGCGACCTGCTGAAGAACGCCTTCAGCCGTTCTGGCTTCACCTCCGGCTATCTGGACGGAAAAATCGACGGCACCATGTTCGGTGTGCGCAGCGAAGCTGACGCCGAGCTGACCAAAAAGACCCTGCCCATGCTGCGTGAGCTTTACCGCCGCGAGCGCTCCCGCGTGCCGGTGCAGATGAAACTGGAGATCGAGGAGGGCGGCGAAAAGCTGACCGTTACCGATGCCGACGGCAACAAAGCCTTTGCCTATGGGGATGCCGAGCCGCAGCCCGCCCGCACCGACCCCACCGAGAGCCTGAACCGCAGCCTGACAAAGACCGGCGGCACCCCCTTTACGGCGGAGAAGATCACTGTGGAAATGGACGGCGGGCCGTGGTTCATCCCCGGCAGTGCCGTGAACGAGCTGCGCCGGGAGGCACTGGATGCCCTGCTCAAAAAGCGGGAGGCGCTGCGCCCCTGGCCCACCACCGAGGAGCACGTCGCCGCCCTGCCGCAGCGCACTCTGCCGCCCCGCCGCACCCTGCGTGCCCGGTTCGAGCGCTGGGAACAGGTGCCGGAGCGGGCACTTGACGGGGTGGAATATCTCATTCTGCCCATTGCGCAGGCCGACCGTGTGCCCCGGGAGTGGCGGGCAAAGACCCTTCTGGAGCTGCCCCGGGTCATGTTCGGTGCGCTGGAGCAGGACACTGCCCGCCGCATTGCTGCCACGCAGGACGCGGGCTTTGCCGGATACGAGGTCAGTAACATCGCCCATCTGCGGCTGTGCCGCGGCCTGCCCATGACCGGCGGCTTTGGACTGAACATCACCAACAATGTGGCGGCACAGTTCTATGCAGAGCAGGGACTTTCCAGCCTGCTCATCCTGCCGGAGGTAAAAGACAGCGATATTGCGTCCATTGCGCCCACCCGGAACGGTAAACCGGTGCCCACCGGCGTGATGATCTACGGTCATATGCCGCTGATGCTCACCCGCGCTTGCCCGCTGCAAAATATCCATGACTGTGCCCACTGCGATAAGACCGGCGTACTGACCGACCGCAAGGCCAAAAAGTTCCCGGTGCGGTGCGGCCTTGGAGTGCGCACCATCTATAATCCGGTGCCCATCTACATGGGCGATAAGCCCGGCGCACTGGCGGTGGACTACGGCGTGGCCTACTTTACGCTGGAATCCCGCGAGGAAGCGGCGCAGATCTTGGACAGCATCCGCACCCACGCCCCCTTTGAGGGCGATTTTACCCGCGGTCTGTATTTTAAGGGTACAAACTGACAAAACACCGGAAGTGCCCCAAGCTTTGCCTGTGAAAAAAGAAAAACGAAACGAGGTTATACGATGGAACCCATCACTGTAAAATATAAGGTACTGGATGCCCGGGCAAAAGTGCCCGCCTATGCCACCCCCGGCGCAGCTGCCGCTGACCTGTGCGCTGTGCTGGACGCACCACTGACCGTTGCCCCCATGCAGCGGGTGCTGGTGCCCACCGGCCTTGCCATCGAGCTGCCCGGCGCCCATAGTGTGGCGCTGGTGTACGCCCGCAGCGGCCTGTCCATCAAGCACGGCCTGTGCATGGCCAACGGCGTGGGTGTGGTGGACAGCGACTACCGCGGCGAGCTGAAGGTGCCCATGGTCAATCTGGGTGCCGAGGCTTATACCATTCAGCCCGGCGAGCGGGTAGCGCAGCTGTGCATCGCCCCGGTGTACACCGCCGCCTTTGTGCCCGCCGAGGAGCTGGGCGACACCCAGCGCGGTGTGGGCGGCTTTGGCTCTACCGGAAAATAACCCTCTTCGTCAATGCTTCGCATTGACACCCGAGAGGGGAGAATTTAAAAGAGTAAACCGATTGATGAAAAAAGCTCTCCCCTTCGGGAGAGCGGTCACCGCAGGTGACTGAGAGGGTTTTATGAATCATTTGATCTTAGCCTCTGGCAGCCCCCGCAGACGGGAGCTGCTTTCCCTGTACACCACCGATTTCACGGTCTGTGTCAGCGATTTTGATGAGAGCGCCGTCACTGCCCCCACTCCGGCGCAGCTGGTGGAGCAGCTGGCCATCGGCAAGTGCCTTGCAGTGGCAAAACAGCACCCGGATGCCGTGGTCATCGGCTGCGACACCGTGGTGGACGTGGACGGCGCTGTGTTCGGCAAGCCCCATGACGCAGAGGATGCCAAGCGGATGCTGCGCGCGCTCTCCGGCAAGACCCATCAGGTGCACACCGGCGTGTGCATTGCAAAAGGGGACAGGGCAGAGCATTTTGTGGACAGCTGCAAGGTGACCTTTTTCCCGCTGGGGGAGGAAGAAATCGCGTTCTACGCTGCTACCCCGGAGCCCTACGATAAGGCCGGTGCCTATGCCATTCAGGGGCGCGCGGCCCTGTGGCTGGACCGCATCGAGGGCGACTATTACACCATTATGGGGCTGCCGGTCAGCCGCACCGTACAGACGCTGGCGCATTTTTTGTGAGAAAAATGGAAAAATGATAGAAAACTTGCCGAAACGCTTGAGAAATGGAGCACTTGCGGCTATAATAGAACCGTGTTATTCTGCGCAGGAGGGACTGTTTGCAGCAGGCCGTCCGGCATTCTGGGATAGATTTAAGGAACGATCGTAAGGAGATTTGGAACAATGAGTTTTCTGTCAAAGGACGTTGGCATTGATTTGGGTACTGCCAATACTCTGGTCTACATGAAGGGCAAGGGCATCATCATGCGCGAGCCCTCGGTCGTGGCGGTGGACACCAAGACCGACGAGGTGCGCTGCGTGGGCGGCGAGGCAAAGGCTGTCATCGGCCGTACCCCCGGCAGCATCGTGGCGGTGCGTCCCCTGAAGGACGGCGTTATCGCCGATTTCGACATCACGGCCAATATGCTGGAGAACTTCCTCAAAAAGGCCTGCGGCAACAGCATGTTCTCCCGTCCCCGGGTGGTCATCTGCATTCCCTCCGGCGTTACCGAGGTGGAGCGCCGCGCTGTGCGCGAGGCTACCCTGAAGGCCGGCGCCCGTCAGGTGTCTGTCATTGAGGAGCCCATGGCAGCTGCCATCGGTGCAGGCCTGCCCATCAGCGAGCCCACCGGCAGCATGATCGTGGATATCGGCGGCGGCACGGCGGAGATCGCCGTCATCTCTCTGGGCGGCATCGTGGCTTCCCGCAGCGTGCGCATGGCCGGCGATATGTTCGATCAGGCCATCATTGCCTTCATCAAGCGCAAGTACAACCTGCTCATCGGTGAGCGGACTGCCGAGCAGATCAAGATCGAGATCGGCTCTGCCTATGCACTGGACCCGGAGCTGACCATGGAGATCAAGGGCCGCAACCTTGTAGACGGTCTGCCCAAGAACATCGTGGTGCACTCTGAGGATGTGCGCGGCGCGCTGCTGGAGTGTCTGGTCAAGATCACTACCGCCATCAAGGAGACGCTGGAGCGTACCCCGCCGGAGCTGAGCGCGGACATCATCGACCGCGGCATCACCCTGACCGGCGGCGGCGCTTTGCTGCGCGGCTTGGATCAGCTGATCCAGAGCGAGACCGGCATTGATGTGCATATTGCGGAGGACCCGCTGGACTGCGTGGCCAAGGGTGCCGGTGCAGTGCTGGATCATGTGGATGTGCTGCATGACGTGCTGGACACCGATGGAGGACATATGTAAGAGCGGCTCTCTGCGGAGAGTGCTGCTCAGAATGCGGAAAAGTTTCAGACACAGCAGCTGTGCGTTTTTCCGCTGCAAACACTGCATCTTGCGCGGATGGCACGGCTGTCCGCGCTTTTTTCATGCAAAGGCCTGCGGTAGGGCGCGGGCATCCCGACAGGAGGGAAGCACCCTTTGAAAGATTTTTTTGATACCTGGAAATTCAAGATTCTCGTGGCCGTGGCAGTGTTTCTGGTGGGCATCATGGCCTATGCCGGTGCCAACGGACGCCTGACCGCTGCCCCGCAGGAACTGCTGGGCGTGATCCTGACCCCCTTCCAGAAGGCAGGGGCTGTGGTCAGCGACGGTGTGGGCGCGGTGTGGGAAAAATATGCCAGCATCGACAAGGTCATGGAACAGAACGAGCAGCTGACGGCGGAAAACGCCGAGCTGCGCCAGCAGATGGTGGATTATGACCGCATCAAGGCTGAAAACGAGGCCTACAAGGCACTGGCCAACATTCAGGAAAAGAACAGCAATGCCACCTATGTGTCCGGCTTTGTCATTGGCCGCGACCCGCTGGACGAGTTCGGCGGCTTCACGCTGGACAAGGGCACCGCAGACGGTGTGGCGGTGAACAATGCGGTTATCAGCGACCGTGGCTATCTGCTGGGCATGGTGGTAGAGGCTGATCCGACCAGCTGCAAGGTGATGACCATTCTGCACCCCAGCTTCAACGCGGCGGGCGTGGTATCCCGCACCCGGGAAAACGGCATTCTGAACGGCAATACCACCTATGCAGCGGACGGCCTGTGCACCCTGACCAATCTGGAGCGCAGCACCGAGACCCGTGCGGGCGATCAGGTCATCACCACCGGTCTGGGCGGGGTGTTCCCCCCGGATCTTCTGGTGGGTACGGTGCAGGACGTGGTGCCGGAGGCCAGCGGCAAATCCTCCATTGCGGTGGTGCGCCCCGGCGTTGACCCCCGCACCGCCAAGCACGTTTTTATCATTACCGCGTACTAAGGAGGGCACACCGCTATGGAATCTCGCCGCAAACGCAGCCGCAGCCAACTGCTGAAGTGGGGCTGCTATGTGCTGGCGCTGTTTGTGTGCGCCGCTTTGCAGACCACGCCCGGGCTGTTTCAGCTGGGGGAGGCAAAGCCGCTGCTGGTGCTGCCGCTGTGTCTGGCGGTGGCGGTATTTGAAGGAGAATTTGCCGGAGCACTGCTGGGCACGGTGGGCGGCCTTTTGTGGGATTGCACGGCCGGACGCACGGTAGGTATGCTGGCGCTGGAGCTGCTGCTGCTCTGCTTTGCGGTATCGGTGCTGGTGCAGTTGTATCTGCAGGTGAACCCCGGCAATTTTGCCGCAGTAAGCACCGCAACAGCGCTGGTGGTACTCTCGCTGGACTGGCTGTTTTTCTACTATATGCCGGGTTATACCGGCGCAGCACTGCGGTATGTCACCTTTGTACTGCCCGGCGCGGTGCTGACCATCCCGGCAGCGCTGCTGGCCTTCTGGCTGGTGCAGCACATCCATGACGGGTTCAGGATCGACAACGGTGTGGTCTAGCCCGTAAAAGGAGAACCAGATGAACGAAAATGAACGCAAGGTCGTGGTGCGGCGGATGCTGCTGCTCATCGCAGTGGCCTGCATCATCATGGGGCTGTACACCTTCCGGCTGATCTTTTTGCAGCTGGTCAACGGGGACGACTTTAAGGCAAAGGCCACCAACACCACGGATTATAAGTTTACGGTCACCGCTGCGCGCGGCGATATCGTGGACAGCACTGGCAAGCACATCGCTACCACCAGCACCGGTTATAATGTGGTGCTGAACAAGCTGCAGATGGGAGATCAGGATCTGGACACCATGCTGCAGCAGATCGTGGAGCTTTTGCGCAAGAACGATGAAAAATGGCTGGACACCCTGCTCATCAGCGAGCCGGATGCCGCCGGAAACTATACCTTTACGGACAGCGCCGACAGTGCCAGCGACCAGAAAACGCTGGCAGACATGAAGGAGACGCTGGGTCTGCAGCAGTACGCCACCGCCAACGATGTGATGGAGATGCTGGTGGAGAAAAACCAGCTGGAAAGTTTCTCACTGCCGTGGCAGCGGGTGCTGGCGGGCATCCATTACGAGATGGACCGACAGGCCTTTTCCAACGTAAATAACTTTGTTATGGCTGAAAACGTCAGTCAGGCGACGGTGGCGACCATCAAGGAGCATTCCCTCACGCTGCCGGGCGTGGAGATCGTGGAGACCAGCACCCGCAGCTATGAGCAGGGCGATATCCTGCCCGCTGTGCTGGGGCGCGTGGGCAAGATCACCGCCGAAAAGTGGAAGGTGACCGACGAAAACGGTCAGGTGACCTATCCGCTCAAGGAAAAAGGCTATAACATGAACGATGTGATCGGCATCTCCGGCCTTGAGTCCGTGTACGAGGATGAGCTGCGCGGCAAGGACGGCGTGGAGACCATCACCCGTAATTCGGACGGCGTGATCGTGGACACCAAGATCACCACCGTGCCGGAGCCGGGGCATACCGTGCAGCTGACCATCAACAGCGACTTTCAGCGGGCGGTGGACAAGGCCCTTGCCAATAACATCGATATGATCAACCGGGTGTACAACACCGGCGATATGAAAGCCGCTGCCGGTGCTGCGGTGGTGCTGAATGTGAAGGACGGCAGCGTGCTGGCGGCCTCCAACTATCCTAGCTTTGACCAGAACCTGTACGCCACCAACTATTCGGAGTACAACGCCGACCCCAGCCTGCCCCTGTTCAACCGGGCGCTGCAGGGCCTGTACACCCCCGGCTCCACCTTTAAACCCGCGGTGGCAGTGGCGGCGCTGGACAGCGGCCTCATCAACCAGTACTCCACCGTCAACTGCACCGGCGTGTATACCTATTATAAGGATTACCACCCCCGCTGCACCCGCCACGGCCACAGCGGCAACATTGATGTGGTCACCGCTATCAAGTGGAGCTGCAACATCTTCTTCTACGATGTGGGACGCCGTCTGACCAGTGACGTCTACGATGCCTACGCCTACAAGCTGGGGCTTGGTCAGCGCACCGGCGTGGAGGTAAACGAGGCTCTGGGACGCCTGACCAAAAGAACGGATAAAAACTACACCTCCTCGCTGGATATTCAGGCTGCTATCGGGCAGGGCAACACGGTGGTAAGCCCCATCCAGCTGGCTACCTACGCCGCCACACTGGCCAACAACGGCGTGCGCTACCGCACCCACTTCGTTAAGGCCATTCTGGATACCAACACCGGCGAGGTGCTCAGTGAGACTCAGCCGGAGGTGATGGATATCATCGAGGGCAACGGCAACACCTTTGAGCTGGTGCGGCAGGGCATGAAACAGGTGCCCGGCACCATCAGCGGCAAGATCTCCAGCTACCCCATTGCCATTGCCTGCAAGACCGGTACCCCCCAGCGCAGCGAGACTTATGCCTCTGGCAAGCACTACCTGAACGCCATGATGATCGCTTACCTCCCGGCAGACGACCCGGAGATCGCCATCGGCATCACGGTGGAGTACGGCGGCTACGGTGCACGCACCGGTGATCTGGTGGTGGATATCGCCAACGCCTACTTTGCCATGAAGGACGGCACGCTGGAGGTAGACCCCTATGTGGATCCGCGCACCGTGGCACAGGAGGACGCCGCAGCATCGGATACCGCCGCCCAGACTGCTCCGGATGCTGCAAATGATGCACAGACCGATATCACAGCCGCGGAGCCGCAGCAGACAACTGCCCCCACAGGGGTGATAGAGGAAGAAAATAACGATGCACTGCTTGCACAGTAAGGCGCAGCTGCGTGCAAAGCAGTGAATTTGAACGAAAATTTGAATATTGTGTCCAAAAACCTGTTGTAAATGAGTTACGTTTGTGATATCATGTATAGCAAAGGAAATTTAGCAAGTGTTTTATATACAAATGTTTCAATAGAGGAGAGATCTACAGATGACGATTGCCCTGATCGCGCATGACTCCAAAAAGGAGCTGATGGTTCAGTTCTGCACGGCGTACTGCCGCATTCTGAGCCAGCACAAGCTGGTGGCGACCGGCACCACAGGCAAGCTGATCGCCGAGGCGACCGGCCTGCAGGTCCAGCGTTTTCTGGCCGGTGTGCAGGGCGGCGACCAGCAGATCGCTTCCCGCATTGCCTGCAATGAGATCGACCTGCTGCTGTTCTTCCGCGACCCCATCAACGCGAAGCCCAGCGAGCCCAACGAGATGACCCTGCTGCGCCTGTGCGATGTGCACAACATCCCCATGGCCACCAACATCGCCACCGCCGAGGTGCTGATCCACGGTTTGGAGCGCGGAGATCTGGACTGGCGCGATATCGTGCACCCGCAGAACTAAAGTATGCAAAAAAGAAGCGCTGTGTCGTATAGATACAGCGCTTCTTTTTTGTGCGGAAAGCGGTTGGATCAAACCGTTCCGTTCACTTTAAAATCCTGTGCCATCTCCTGCACATCAGCGGCGGTAAACTCGCCCAAGGGCAGCAGCAGCCGGGCAAGGGTATCCTGCGGCAGCGCTGCCAGTGCGGCGCTTTCGTCCAGCGCAGCGTCCACAGCAGGGCAGACGGTGTGCACACCATTGCTGCCCAGCTCCACCCGGGCGTGATGCCCGGTGGCAACGTACTGGATGCCCAGCTTGTCGGCAGCGGTCAGCAGGGCGGCAAACCGAGCGTCGTTGCCGCTGCCCAGCACCTCGGCGGGCTGGTCTGCCAGTGCCTCCGCCTTCAGCACGATGCACTCAATGCCAAGAGCCTCGGCAGCCTGCCGTGCGGCTGCGGCCCACGCGCTTTGGTCAGCGGCCAGCTGCACCACAGCCCCGGCCACGCCGAAGCCCTGCTGCTGCAAAATGCGCACCACAACGCCGCAATCTACGGTGCCGTCCATGCTGACAAGCACCTTGTCCTGTGTTTCGTAGGTGTCGAACCCGTTGCCGGGCAAAAATGCGTCGCTCATGTTCCTTGCCTCCCGCCATGTGCTTTGCTTTGTGCTACGGCCAGCTGGTCGCAGCGTTCGTTTTCCGGGTGGCCTGCATGGCCCTTTACCCAGACATAGGTGATCTTGTGCCGTGCCTCCTGCTCCAGTGCCTGTGCCCATAAGTCCGGGTTCAGGGCAGGGGAGCCGTCGGCTTTTTTCCAGCCCCGGCGCTTCCAGCCCTTGGCCCAGCCCTTTTCCAGCCCGTTGATGACGTACTGGCTGTCAGAGCACAGCCGCACCTCGCAGGGCTCCTTAAGTTGGCGCAGCGCCTCGATAAAGGCCGTCAGCTCCATGCGGTTGTTGGTGGTGCTGGCGTCGCCGCCGCTCAGTTCCTTTTCGTACACCTTGCCGTCAAAGCGGTAGCGCAGCACCGCACCCCAGCCGCCCGGGCCGGGGTTGCCGCTGCAAGCGCCGTCTGTGTACACCTCTACCTGTTTCATGGGGTTCTCCTTATAGAATAGAATACCTTTATTTAGCGCTATTTTGCCCGGGATGTCAAGAGCCAATGTATACGCCGGCCCAGTTTTGCCAAACCTTGGAATTGACAAAACCGGTGCGAGATACTATACTTAGCGTAACAAAATGCGTATAGGGGTGCACCAAAGGTGTGCGCCCGGCTGTTCCGGCAGAAACGCCACAGTCGCATCGAACAGATGGACTTACCTGGCCAAGAACCTCTTGCGGAACCAACAGCGCTGCTGCAAAAAGCACGCTGAACGATAAATTCTATACGATGCATCAACCGGAAGCCGATGCAGTTTCAGGTGCTTCCCCTGTGCAAGGTGCGGCTGCTCTTCCCGGCGGAGCGCGGCCTGACCTGCAATTGAATCTGGAGGTAAAGAATGGCTCAAGCAAAAGAAAATAACCCCGCACCCCGCGCAAAAACCCCGGCAGCGCCCAAGGCAGCCGCCGCAAACGGCACTGCTCCCGCAGGGGAAAAGCGCACCCGTCCCACCACCCGCCGCCCCTACTATAACCGCCGCCCGCGCCGTGCGCAGCAGCCCAAGGAGGCAGCAACCCCCATCCATATCTACCCGCTGGGCGGTCTGGGCGAGGTCGGCAAGAACATGACCGTCTACGAGTGCAACGGCGATATGATCATCGTGGACTGCGGTCTGGTGTTCCCGGACAGCGAGATGTTCGGCGTGGACATGGTCATCCCGGACTTCACCTTCGTGGTGCAGAACAAGGACAAGATCAAGGGTCTGCTCATCACCCACGGCCACGAGGACCACATTGGCAGCATTCCCTATCTGCTGCAAAAGATCAGCCTGCCGGTGTACGGCACCCGCCTGACCTGTGGCCTGATCAAAAACAAGCTGGAGGAGTTCGGCCTTGCCGGCAAGACCAAGTTTGTGGAGATCGTGCCCCGGCAGAAGATCAAACTGGGCTGCTTTACCGTGGAGCCTATCCATGTGAACCACTCCATCCCGGATGCTGTGGCTTTTGCTATCGACAGCCCCGCCGGTACCATCATCCAGACCGGCGACTTTAAAATTGATTACACCCCGCTGGCCTGCGGCGTGACCGACCTGTCCACCCTGTCTGAGTACGGGCAGCGCGGTGTGCTGGCCCTGCTGAGCGACTCCACCAACGCGGAGCGCCCGGGCTTTACCGCTACCGAGCAGAAGGTGGCTGCCGGTGTGCGCAGCCTGTTTGCCCGCGCCCGCAATAAGCGCATTATCATTGCGACTTTTGCCTCCAACATCTACCGCGTGCAGCAGATCATTGATCTGGCTGTGGAGGATGGCCGCAAGGTGGCCTTCAGCGGCCGCAGCATGGTCAACAACACCGCCATGGCGCAGGAACTGGGCTATATGCACATCCCGGAGGGCACCCTGATCAGCGTAGACGAGCTGAACCAGTACCCGCCGGAGCAGGTAGTGCTGGTGACTACCGGCAGTCAGGGCGAGCCCCTGAGCGCGCTGAGCCGTATGGCCTCCTGCAGCCACCGTCAGGTGCGGGTAGGCCCTGGCGACTTCATCATCATCTCCGCAAACCCCATCCCCGGCAACGAAAAGAGCGTGACCAAGATCGTCAACGGTCTGCTGCTGCTGGGCGCAGAGGTCATCTACGAGAGCATGTACGATGTGCACGTTTCCGGCCACGCCTGTCAGGAGGAGCAGAAGCTGATGCTCACCCTGACCAAGCCCAAGTACTTCCTGCCCGTGCACGGCGAGTATAAGCAGCTGAAAAAGCACGCCCTCACCGCTGCAAGTCTGGGCATTCCCACCAGCAACATCCTCATTGCGGAAAACGGCTCCAACGTTATCCTCTCGCAGGACGAGATGAAGCTGGGCGAGCCGGTGACCGCCGGTGCCGTCATGGTGGACGGCCTTGGCGTGGGCGATGTGGGCAATGTGGTGCTGCGGGATCGCAAGCATCTCTCCGAGGACGGTCTTGTCATCATCGTGGCTACCGTGGACAGCAAGACCGGCAAGGTGCTGGCCGGGCCGGATCTGGTAAGCCGGGGCTTCGTGTATGTGCGCGAGAACGAGAGCCTGATGGACGGTGCCCAGAGCATTGTGGAAAATGCGCTGGAGCGCTGTGTGGACGAGCACGTCCGGGACTGGAACAGCGTAAAGACCCGTGTGCGTGAGGCACTGAGCAGCTATATCTACCGGCGCACCAAGCGCAGCCCGATGATCCTGCCGATCCTGATGGAGGTCTGATCCGGGCGCACCGCAAGGCGGTGCAGCGTCTGAGGAGGCAAAAAACCAATGAAACGTAAACCGAGATGGACACTGGAAATGCTTACGGCCAGTCTGGCGGTGCTGTGCGGCCTTTTGCTGCTGGTACTGCTGGTGCAGCGCCCCACGGCATGGCTGCTGCTGGCCGTGCTGGTGGTGCTGTGGGGCATAGGGGCAACCCTGTTCCGCTGCAAGCTGCGCCGCTGGGTGGTGCGCTGGACAAGCGGCACCACGTTTGAAAAATCCAAGGTGCAGTTCAGTCTGGAGCCCCTTTCCCAGCCGGCGGCGCTGCTCTCCGGCGAGACGGTGCTGTGGTACAACAGCCAGTTCCGCACCCGCCTGCTGGGCGGGCAGGATGTGCTGGCCAGCCGGGTGCAGAAGCTGCTGCCCGGGCTGGATCTGCAGCTGTGCCGCAAGCGCGAGGGACAGCTGCTGACCCTTGCCGACGGCTACTGGAGCGTGCACAGCTCCACCGTGCCCGGCGAAGCCGAAAGCGTGACCCTGCTGGTGCTGAACGAGGAGACCGAGCTGCGCCGCATTGAGGCAGAGTATAAGGCCAGCCGTCCGGGGTATCTTGCCTTCCAGCTGGACGGCTACGATGATGTGTTCGGGGATCTGATGGACAGCGAGCGCGCCCGCCTGCTGGAGGGCGTCAACCGCATTCTGGAGGATATGATCGGGCGCGGCAGCGGCTTTCTGCGCCGGGTAGGCAGCGGCGGCCGCTACATCGCAGTGGTGGAGGAGCGCCAGCTGGAGCAGTTTGCCAACCGCGGCTACGATGTGCTGGATAAGATCCGCGCACTGGACCCCAGTGTGAGCCTTTCAATGTCCATTGGTATCGGACGCGGCGCGCGCACCCTGCGGGAGGCGCAGGATATGGCCGAGCACGCACTGGATATGGCGCAGGGACGCGGCGGCGATCAGGCTGCTGAGATGACGCTGGACGGCTTTACCTTCTATGGCGGCGTGAGCCACGGCGTGGAAAAGCGCAGTAAGGTGCGCAGCCGCCTTGTGGCCGACCAGCTGGTCAAGCTGATCAAGGAGGCCGACCATGTGGTCATCATGGGTCACCGCATGAGCGATCTGGATGCCATCGGCGCAGCCGAGGGTGTGCTGCGCATTTGTAAGATCTGCGATGTGCCGGCGGTCATCGCCGTCCGGCGAGACGCTACGCTGGCGGCCAGCCTGATCGATGCGCTGTGCAAGGCGGGACAGAAGGATGACTTCATCGACCCCAAGGACGCCCTGCCCATCATCTCCAAGCGCACCCTGTGCATTGTGGTGGATACATATCAGGCTGGCCTTGTGGAAAGCAAGGACATTCTGGAAAAATGCGGCAAGGTGGCCGTCATCGACCACCACCGCAAGGGCGTGGGCTATATTGAAAACCCCGCGCTGGTCTGCCACGAGCCCTATTCCTCCTCGGCCAGTGAGCTGGTCACCGAGCTTTTGCAGTACGTCGGCGACCGCGACGACAAGCCCAACCGGGTGGAGGCCGAGGGCCTGCTTTCCGGCATCATGCTGGACACCCAGGACTTCACCCTGCACACCGGTGTGCGCACCTTTGAAGCGGCCGCAGCCCTGCGCCGCTACGGTGCCGAGACCGAGCGGGTGCGCCAGCTGTTCGACGTGACCATGACGGAGTACAACGCCAAGGCCGACCTTGTGGAAAAGGCACAGATGTACAAAAACTGCGCCATCTCCGTGGGCGGCGAGATCGCCCCGGAAGCCCGTGTGGCCATTGCGCAGGCCGCCAACGACCTGCTGCGCATCCAGGGCGTGGACGCCAGCTTTGTGGCCGTGCAGGTGAGCGGAGGCGTGAACATTTCGGCCCGCAGCCTGGGCGCGGTGAACGTGCAGGTGATCATGGAGAGCCTGGGCGGCGGCGGCCACCAGACCATGGCGGCGGCCCAGCTCAAGCACATCACGCCGGAAGCGGTCCGCTCCCGCATCGAGACGGCCATCGACAACTACTGGGCATCGCAGAAAAAGAGCAGTGCCGCAGAAAAATGACAGGGAAAGGTTCTTTTTATGAAGCAGTATGATTATCTGATCGTTGGTGCAGGCCTGTACGGCGCTGTGTTCGCCCACGAAGCCAAGAAGGCGGGCAAAAAGTGCCTGGTCATCGACAAGCGCAGCCACATTGCGGGCAACATCTACACCGAGCCGGTGGAGGGCATCAATGTGCACCGCTACGGCGCGCATATCTTCCACACCAACAACAAGGCTGTGTGGCAGTATGTAAACCAGTTTGCAGAGTTCAACCGCTACACCAACAGTCCGGTGGCCAACTACCACGGCCAGATTTACAACCTGCCCTTCAACATGAACACCTTCAACAAGATGTGGGGTGTTGTGACTCCTGCCGAAGCCAAGGCCAAGATTGAAGAGCAGAAGGCCGCTGCGGGCATTACCGACCCGCAGAACCTGGAAGAGCAGGCCATCAGCCTTGTGGGCACCGATATCTACGAAAAACTCATCAAGGGCTACACCGGCAAGCAGTGGGGACGCCCCTGCACCGAACTGCCCGCCTTTATCATCAAGCGCCTGCCGGTGCGCTTTACCTACGATGACAACTACTTCAACGCCCTGTATCAGGGCATCCCCAATGGCGGCTACACCGCCATGGTGGAAAAGATGCTGGCTGATACCGAGGTGCGCCTGAACGTGGATTATCTGGCCGACAAGGCTGCGCTGGACGCACTGGCTGAAAAGGTGGTCTATACCGGCCCGGTGGATGCCTACTTCGGCTACCGTCTGGGTGCTTTGCAGTATCGCAGCGTCCGCTTTGAGACCGAGGTGCTGGACACCGATAACTATCAGGGCAACGCGGTGGTCAACTACACCGATGCCGAGACCCCCTATACCCGCATCATCGAGCACAAGCACTTCGAGTTCGGCACCCAGCCCAAGACCGTCATCAGCCGGGAGTACAGCGCCGAGTGGAAAAAAGGCGACGAGCCCTACTATCCCGTCAACGACGAGAAGAACGGCGCCCTGTATGCGCAGTATAAGGCACTGGCCGATGCCGAGCCGGGCGTGATCTTCGGCGGCCGTCTGGGCGAGTATAAGTACTACGATATGGATAAGGTCATCGAGGTAGCGCTGGACGTGGCCGCAAAGGAGCTGGCATAAAGAGCGCAATTGCCCCGGGTCACCGCCGCAAAAAAGGCGTTTCCTTGGGGGAGCTGTCGCCGCAGGCGACTGAGGGGGTAGGCGCGCAGCGGAGGACATTTGAAATGCTGCCCCGCTTCCTCTTGCCCAAAAACGACAAATGCGCTATACTATTACCATAAGACTGCACCGGTTTTCCGGTGAGAAGTGAGGGATACTATCATGAAAGTGATTCTGAAGCAGGATATCAAGGGCATTGGCAAGAAGGACGAGATCCACGAGGTCTCCGACGGCTACGCCCGCAACTACCTGTTCCCGCGCAAGCTGGCCGCTGTGGCGGATGCCAGCGCTGTGAACATGGCCCGCGGCAAGGAGGCCGCAGCCGATTTCCACGAGGCTGAGAACGTGGCAGCCGCCAAGGCTCTGGCTGCCAAGATCGAGGGCAAGACTGTGACCATCAAGGCCAAGGGCGGCGCATCCGGCCGTCTGCACGGCAAGGTGACCGGCAAGGAAGTTGCCGAGGCACTGGCTGCGCTGGCAGGTGCACCCATCGACAAAAAGAAGATCGAGCTGGAGACCAAGGACATCAAGGATGCCGGCGTGTTCAACGGCAAGGTCCGTCTGCACGTTGGTGTGGTCGCTTCTTTCAAGATCATGGTGGAAGTGGAACAGGCCTGATCTATGTGCCATCTGCGCCCCCTCAAAGCAGGGGGCGCTTTTTGGCTTTTCAGCGAAATGATGCAAAAGGATAAACTACCATGCCGAACGAACGACGTTATTCCAATGAACTGAATCTGGAGAGTGTGGGCATCAACCTGCCCTACAACATGCAGGCGGAGCAGAGCGTGCTGGGCGCGGTGCTGCTCAAGCCGGAAACGCTGACCGATCTGGTGGAGATCATCAAGCCGGAAATGTTCTACACCCGGCAGAATGCGCAGATCTGGAGCGAAATGCTGCGGCTGTTCACCAGCGACCAGACCATCGACTTTGTCACCCTGCTGGACGCCGTCATATCGGACGGCGTATTTGCCAGCGCCGACGAAGCAAAAGTGTACCTGACCGGCCTTGCCGAGACGGTGCCAAGCATCTCCAACGTGAAGGCCTATGCCCAGATCGTGCAGGAGAAATATCTGGTGCGCCAGCTGATGGGCGTGGCGAAGGACATCCTGCAGGACGCGGGCGATGAGCCGGACGCAGACCTTCTGCTGGAAAACGCCGAACAGCGCATCTATGAAATTCGCTCCGGCCGTGATTCCAGCGCCCTGACGCCGCTTTCTTCCAGCATGGTGGAAACGCTGACGAATCTGCAGAAAATCAGCGGCCCGGATGCCGACAAGTACAAAGGCATCCCCACCGGCTTCCGCCTGCTGGACACGGTGCTCACCGGCCTTGGCCGCGGCGACCTCATCATCCTGGCCGCCCGCCCCGGCATGGGCAAGACCAGTTTTGCGCTGAACATCGCCACCCGCGTGGCCATGCAGCAAAAGGTGCCCGTGGCCATCTTCAGCCTCGAAATGACCAAGGAACAGCTGACGAACCGTATCCTCTCGGCAGAAGCCGGCATCGACAGTCAGGCGTTCCGCACCGGTGCCCTGCGGGCTGAGGACTGGGAGTATCTGGCCCTCGCCACCGAAAAACTGCACGATGCACCGATCTATATGGACGACACCTCCGGCATTACCATCACCGAGATGAAGGCGAAGATCCGCCGGGTGAATCAGGACCCCTCCCGCCCCAACGTGGGCCTGATCGTCATCGACTATCTGCAGCTGATGACCACCGGCCAGCGCAGCGAGAACCGTGTGCAGGAGATCAGCTCCATCACCCGAAACCTGAAGATCATGGCTAAGGAGCTGAATGTGCCCATCATCGCGCTGAGCCAGCTGTCCCGTGCAGTGGAAAAGCAGGGCAACAACTCCAGCCACCGCCCGCAGCTTTCGGACCTGCGTGACTCCGGTTCCATCGAGCAGGACGCGGACTGCGTTCTGTTTTTGTACCGTGATTCCTACTACGCCAGCCAGAACCCGGACGGCGCCGAGGTGGATGCCGATACCGCCGAGTGTATCGTGGCAAAGAACCGTCACGGCGAGACCAGTACCGTGCCGCTGGGCTGGGATGGTGCCCACACCCGCTTTATGGATGTGGACTTCAAACGCTGATGGATACTGTGATTCTTGCCCGGGTGGAGGATTTCTGCATCCGGGAGGGGCTTTTGCAGCCCGGCGCACCGCAGCATCTGGCGGCGGCAGTCTCCGGCGGGGCGGACAGCATGGCGCTGCTGCTCTTGCTGCGGCAATTGCAGCCGAGGTTCGGCTATACGCTTTCTGCCTGCCATGTGAACCACGGTCTGCGAGGGCAGAGCGCCGACCGGGACGAGGCCTTTGTGCGGGCGGAATGCGCCCGCCTGGGCGTGCCGCTGCGGGTGTTCCATGCGGCAGAGCTGGCCTCGCCCCCGGCACACGCCGGGGAGGACTGGGCGCGCCGTCTGCGCTACACGGCCTTTGCGCAGCTGCAAGGGCAGGGGATAGATGCCATCGCTACGGCCCATACTGCAAATGACCAAGCCGAAACGCTGCTGCTGCGGCTGGCGCGCGGCACCGGTCTGCACGGTGCGGGCTGCATCCGGCCAAGGCGCGGATGCTACCTGCGCCCGCTGCTCTGCCTGAGCCGTGCCGAGACCGAGGCCGTCTGCCGGGCTGCGGGGCAGCCGTGGGTCACTGATGAGACCAACGACACCGACGCCTACGCCCGCAACCGGCTGCGCCACAGCGCCCTGCCTGCGCTGGAAAGCACCAACGCGGCGGCGGTGCAGAATCTGGCGCGGTTCTGTGAAAAGGCCGCGCGGGCAGATGCCTATCTTGCCGCCGGGGCTGCAAAGCTTCTGGCGGCGGCACGCCTGCCCGGTGCAGAACCGGCGTGGCAGCTGACACCCTTGCAGGCGGCAGACCCGCTGCTACTGGAAACTGCGCTGCACAGCCTTGTGGCTCCGGTGCGGGACGCAGAGGAAAAATATGTGCAGCTGCTGTGTGCCGTGGTGCGGCAGGGCAGCGGCGCAGTACAGCTGACCGGACAGGTGCGTTTTTGCGCCGGGAACGGCTGTCTGCGGCAGGAAATGCTGCCGGACGCGCTGCCCCGGCAGCTGGAGAGCGCGCCGCAGCAAGTGCCTCTTTTGCCCGAAAAACAGCCGGAATTCCGGCTGCGCGGGGGCTGGAAGGGGAAAGCGGAGCTGTTAACAGCCGATTTTGAAGAAAAAATACAAGTCGTTCATAAAAAAGACTTAAAAAATCGGGCGGATTATGCTAGAATAACTACGTTGTACACTGGCCTTGTGCTGCGTGCCCGGCAGCCGGGAGACCGCTTCCGGCCTGCGGGGCGGGGCTTAAGCAAACCGCTGCGAAAGTGGATGAACGAGGCCGGTGTCCCGAACGAACTGCGGGATACGCTGCCGCTGCTTGCCAGCGGAAGCGAAATTTTATGGGTGTGTGGAGAAGGCTTTGCCGATGGCCTTGCACCGGACACGGGAAGCAGATGGATCCTGCACTTGGATGCAGAGATCGAAACACAGGAGGAAAAAACAAATGAGTATGCACGATGATATCAAGACCGTTCTGGTCAGCGAAGAGCAGCTGAAGGCCAAAGTGGCAGAGCTGGGCGCTCAGATCAGCCGGGATTATGCCGGTAAAAATCTGGTGCTGGTGTCCATCCTCAAGGGCTCGGTGGTCTTTATGGCCGACCTGATGCGGGCTGTGAGCATCCCCTGCAATATCGACTTTATGGTGGTCTCCAGCTACGGCGGCAGCAACACTACCACCAGCGGTCTGGTCAAGATCATCAAGGATCTGGACGGCGATCTGTCCGGCAAGGATGTGCTGATCGTGGAGGACATTCTGGACACCGGCGTCACTCTGTCCAACCTTGTGCCCATGCTCAAGATGCGCAACCCGAACTCCGTTAAGATCTGCACCATCCTTGATAAGCCCAGCCGCCGCAAGGCCAACATCCAGCCGGATTACGAGGGCTTTCAGGTGCCTGACGAGTTCGTGGTGGGCTATGGTCTGGACTACGATGAAAAATACCGCAACCTGCCCTATGTCGGTGTGCTGAAGCCCGAGGTCTACACGAAGTAACGTGTCCATTATAAAAATCCAGAACTGGAGTTGATTTTTTTGCAACCGAAGAAACCCCGTTTCAATCCGCTGGTGATCGCCATTGTACTGGCAGCCGTGCTGATGGTGTGGTCGGTGCTGGGCGGCACCGGCGGCAACGCTAACGGCTCCTCCATGGCATATTCCACGGTGGTACACTATTTTGAGAGCAATCAGGTCACCAAATTCTCGCTGGATCTGAATACCGGCGTGATCACTATGACCCTGAAGGAGGGCGCACAGGAGCTGCCCAACGCTGCCGAGCAGACCACCACCCAGTCTACGGGCGGACTGCTTTCCGGCCTGCTGTCCTCCTCTTCCTCCGCCCCCACCGGGGTGAAGAAGAACGATGACGGCACCGAGACAGTCAGCTACAAGCTGCCCTACGCCCGGATGTTCGTGGACCATGTGTCGGACTACATCGCCCAGTACGATGCAGCCAACCCCGATGCACCCATGGTGTACGACTATGTGCCCGCCAAGGAGACCATCCCCTGGATGGAGATCCTGTTCTATCTGGCTATGCTGGGCTGCACCGGCTTTTTGCTGTTCTCCATGATGCGCGGCGGCGCCGGTGGCGGCGGCATCATGAACGTAGGCAAGGCCAAGGTAAAGGACGAGCACGAGAACAAAAAGACTGCCACCTTTGCCGATGTGGCCGGTGAGGACGAGGAAAAAGAGGAGCTCAAGGAAGTTGTGGAGTTCCTCAAGAGCCCCGATAAGTTCAATACGCTGGGTGCCCGCATCCCCCACGGTGTGCTGCTGGTGGGCCCTCCGGGTACCGGTAAGACCCTGCTGGCCCGTGCCTGTGCAGGCGAGGCGGGGGTGCCCTTCTACTCCATCTCCGGCTCTGACTTTGTGGAGATGTACGTCGGCGTGGGCGCATCCCGCGTGCGTGACCTGTTCGATAAGGCCAAAAAGACCATGCCCTGCATCATCTTTATCGACGAGATCGATGCTGTGGGTCGTCAGCGCGGCGCAGGTCTGGGCGGCGGTCACGATGAGCGCGAGCAGACCTTGAACCAGCTGCTGGTGGAGATGGATGGCTTTGAGGCCAACGACGGCATCATCGTTATGGCGGCCACCAACCGTGCCGACATTCTGGATAAGGCACTGCTGCGTCCCGGCCGCTTCGACCGCCAGGTCTATGTGGGCCTGCCGGACGTAAAGGGCCGCGAGGAAATTCTGAAAGTTCATACGAAGAATAAGCCTCTGGCCCCGGATGTGAGCCTGAAGGTCATCGCACAGCGCACCGCAGGCTTTGCGGGCGCAGACCTTGAGAACCTCGTCAACGAGGCTGCTCTGCTGGCTGCACGCCGCAGCCGCAAGGCCATCACGATGGAGGACATTGAGGAAGCGTCCATGAAGGTCATGGCCGGCCCGGAGAAAAAGAGCCGCGTCGTCACCCCCGAGGAAAAGAAGCTCACGGCTTATCACGAAGCAGGCCACGCTGTGGCAGGTTTCTACTGCAAGCATCACCCCCGCGTGCACGAGATCACCATCATCCCCCGCGGCCAGGCAGGCGGCTACACCATGTATCTGCCTGAAAAGGACCGCAGCTATGTGACCAAGGGCGAGATGTTTGAGGACATCGTTTCCAGCCTGGGCGGCCGCGTGGCCGAGCAGCTGATTTTGGATGACATCTCCACCGGTGCCTCCAACGACCTGCAGCAGGCCACCAACATCGCCCGCCAGATGATCACCAAGTACGGTTTCTCCGAGCGGCTGGGCCCCGTGGTCTACGGCACCTCCCAGGAGGAGACCTTCCTGGGCCGTGATCTGGGCCAGGGCAAGGGCTACAGCGAGACCACCGCTGCCGAGATCGACGGCGAGATGCGGGATATCATCGACGAGGCCTACGAGACCTGCCGCCGCACCCTGACCGAGCACATCGACCAGCTGCATGCACTGGCCAAGGCCCTGATGGAGCGCGAGAAGCTCAACGAGCAGGAGTTCAACACCGTGATGGCGGGCGGCACCCTGCCCCCGCGTGAGGGCGACGCCCCGGAGCAGCCTGCCCAGACCGTGACGGCTGCCCCGGTGGAGACCGCCGAGCCCGCAGAGCAGGCCGAACAGGCCGAGACGGCTCAGCCCGCCGAGACTGCCCCGGAGACGCCTGCAGCCCCTGCACCGGAAGCCGATGCAGACAAGCCGCAGGAGTGATCCCGGCAACCAACGAAAGGAGCGAGTGTCGTGGAGGAAAATTTTGATCTGGTCGCACGGACGCGCGCAAATTATTATACCCCCGGCAGCCCGGTGCAGTTCGTCTGCGTGGAGCTGCTCAAGGGGGACGTCAGCGGTGAACACGCCGTCTGCCTGACCTTCAAGAACATTTCCAAAGTAACCCTGACCGCACTGGAGATCCACTTCAAGTGCAAGGGCGTGGATGGCGTGGTCCTGTGTGAGGACCAGTTCGAGTACCGGGATCTGGAAGTGAAGCCCGGTGAGCTGTTCGGCCAGGACGATGCCGTGTTCGTCACCGCGAAGGCCATCACCAGTGTGGATGTCTCGCTGTGCAATGTGTACAACGGCAAGCGGGTGGTGCACCTGGACGCCATCAAGCGTGTGCGTCTGCCCGCACCCCGCCGCCTGCCCCCGGAGCTGCAGAAGGCGCTGGAAGCCCGCATGAACCGCAGTGAGCTGAAATATCAGCCGCAGGTGTTCGAGAACGGCTGGTACTGCGCCTGCGGTGCCTTCCACCCCACCGAGGAGGACACGGTTTACTGCTCGGAGTGCGGCTGCGACCGTATCCTGTTGCAGAACGCGCTGAACACTCTGCTGCAGCCCGCTGCCCCGGCAGACGAGATGGAAATGCCCCTTAACGCCCCGGCTGCTCCCGCAGCGCCCGCTGCGGTGGAGGAGCCTACCCGCATCGTGGGCGCAGCCCCTGCTGCTCCGGCGGCTCCCGTAGAAGAGCCCACCCGGGTCGTGGGAGCACCGGTCTACGAGCCAAAGGCTGACCCCATCCAGCCTGTCTCGGAGCCTACCCGGGTGCTGGATGCCTCTGTCCGCGCACCGCTTTCCGGCGCTGCTGCGGCAGACGAGGGTACCCGCGTGATCCCCACCCGCCGTCTGGCTCCGGTGCGTCAGCCCGCGCCTGTGGAGGAGGACGAAGAGTACGAGGATAACCGGGACAGCGTGGCAGAAGCGCTGATCCGCTGGGTGCCGCCTATTACGGCCATCCTGTGTGCAGCCATCGCGCTGTGCGGCTTTGTGTACTACCAGTTCGTGCTGTAAAATAAGAGATCATCCCGGCGGAGGGGGCAGCGTGCCTTCTCCGCCTTTTGTGTGCACTGCACAGAAAGGAAATACCATGCCGGAACAAGCCTTACAGGTGGCTTTTGAGATCAAGACCGCCTGCGATGAGATCAGCCGCCGTCTGCTGCGCTGGCACTGGGAGCGCAAGCCCGGGGCGCACAGTCTGGATGCGCTGCTGGAGCATATTGCTGCCCGCAAGCAGGAAAGCCCGGATTACTACGACCGTATGCCGGACCTTACCGGCAAGACCAGCTGGCAGCAGCTGGACACTACCCTGTGTATGCGGGTGCTGCTGGACCCGGAGACCGATGCCGCCCGCCCGCTGGACCTGCTGGGCAACACGGCGCACCCCTTTGCCGCCCGCCATGCCTGCAACGCTATCCGCACCGCCCGCAACGAAGCTGCTCACGCGGCAGTTGCAGCAGACGGCGCACAGGCAGCCCTGCTGTTCAACGAAGCCATTGAGGCGCTGGAGGAGGGCTACGCCGGTACTGCCTTTAAGGAAAACGAACTGGCGCAGTATTACCGCGAGGCAGAGGACTACCTGAGCCGCTGCAGCGAGGGCAAGCCCCTTAAAGTGCGTCAGAGCAGCCCGCAGAACGCACAGCAGGGAAAAGCCGCCGCCCGCACAAAGCCCCGCAATCCCCAGACTGTCCGCAGCACCAAAAGCACTGCCGGGCGGCAGAGCACCTCTGCCCGCAGCCGCAGCACCGGTATAAAGCAGAGCCGCGGCACAGCCTCCCGCAGCAAAAAGCAGCAGACCGGCGGCGAGAGCAGGGCGGCACTTGGCATTATTCTGGCAGCGCTGGTGCTGGGACTTATCGCACGCGCCATCAGCATGGGACTTGTATAAGCGCTACGGTTTTCGCAATTCTGGCGGTAAATCAGAAAGCAAGATTGTTTGGATTGTGTAAAATCACCAAAAAAGCAGCGGGCAGCCCCACAGAAAAACGGTCATTGCACCTCTTGCGGGAAATGTGAAACGGATTTATAATAAGCATGAAAACGTTTACACATTACCACCGGAGAGGGAACGGAGAAAAGAACCTCATGACCATCAGTGATATTGCAAAGATGGCAGGCGTTTCCAGCGCTGCGGTCAGCCGCTATTTGAACGGCGGCCCCCTCAGCGAGCAGAAGCGCGCCGTGATACAAGCCGTAGTGGAAAAGACCGGCTACAGCCCGGATGCTGCGGCGCAGACCCTGCGCACCGGCAAGGTGCGTCAGGTGGGGGTCATTGTGCCCAGCATCAGCTCCCAGTCGGTGGGGCAGATCACCAGCGGCATTGCAGCCGAGCTGGGGGCCAGCCGCTACCTGATGCTGCTGGCAGACACCGAGCTGGACGGGCAGATGGAGCTGGAATATCTTACAGCGCTGCAGCGCAACCATGTGGCCGGTATCATCCTGCTGGGCTATGATTCCAGCCCGCAGCTGTGCAAGGCGCTGAAAGACTGCCGTGTGCCTGTGGTGGTAACAGGGCAGCGCTTTGCAGACCTGCCCTGCGTTTATAACGATGACCGCTCTGCTGCCCGCGACCTGACCCGGAAGATGCTGGAGCATGGCCGCAAAAATATCGTGTACATCGGCGGTAGCGAGCAGGACCCCGCCACCGGCATAGCCCGCCGTCAGGGTGTGCAGGATGCACTGCGGGAGGCCGGACTGAACGCAGATGGTCTGCCCCGCGCTTACTGCGCCGCTTTTTCCATGGAAGAAGGGCACCGCTGCATGGAGGAGCTACTGGCACGCTGCCCGCAGTTGGACGGTGTGGTCTGCGTGACAGACACCGTGGCCTTTGGCGCTTTGCAGGTGCTGCGCGACGCCGGGCGCAAAGTAGGGCAGGATGTCGGTCTTGCCGGCATCGGAGACAACTGGGCAGGCAAGGTGGTGGAACCCGGCCTGACCACCATCCGCTTCTATCAGCGGCAGGTCGGGCAGGAAGCTGCCCGGATGCTGCTGCAAAGCTTAGAGCATACCGGGCCGGACGCTGCACCGGTACGCCAGACCACGCTGGGCTATACGCTGGTAGAGCGCGGCTCACTGTAAAAAAAGAGGAACGAATGAAACAGAAACTGATCTTTTTAGATATCGATGGCACTCTGCTGCCCCCGGGCGAGATGCTGATCCCCCAAAGCACGGTGGAAGCGCTGCACAAAGCACATGCCAATGGCCACAAGCTGTTTCTGTGCACCGGGCGCAACCTGCGCATGACCCAGCCGCTGCTGGACTATGGCTTTGACGGCGCGGTATGCAGCGCCGGCGGTTATGTGTTCTGCGGGGATAAGGTGCTGGTAGACCTGCCTATGGAGCCGCAGCTGGCACAGGGCGTGCGTAGCGCCATGGAGCGCCACGGCGTGGAGTGCACGCTGGAAGCGCGGGATGCCACCTACGGCAGCCTGAAAATGCTCGAGCGTTGGAGTTTTACCCACCGGGATGCAGGCCCCCTGAACAGCGAAGCCGCCCGCTGGCGCAAGGCTATGGAGGACGGCATGACCATGAGCCCGCTGGCCGAGTACAAGGGCGAGCCGCTGTATAAGATCGTATATATCGCAGAGCGCAGCGAGGACTTGAACGAGGCCAAGCGCCTGTACGAGGACAGATTCGTGTTCTGCGAGAGCAAGCCGGACGGTCTGAACGGCGGCTATGTGAACGGCGAGCTCATCAACCGCAAGTTTGATAAGGGGCGCGGCATCAAGGCCGTATGTGACTATCTCGGCGTGCCCCTGCAGAACAGCATCGGCTTTGGCGACAGCGACAACGACCTGCAGATGACCGATGTGGTCGGCATCAGTGTCTGTATGGCCGACGGCTCTGCAAGCTTGAAGCAGCGCTGCGACCGCATTGCCCCCTCGGTGTACGAGGACGGCATTGCCAAGGAGTTTGCAGCCTTGGGGCTGATTTGAGATTTCTTTTAGTAAAAACAGGGCAGGGGAACATCCGCAGACGTTCCCCTGCCCTGAAATTATAAATAATACTTTCGCATCATTTTGTAACAAAAAAGCGCTGCACGGTATTTTGTGCGGCGCTCTCTTTATATTGACAGATCAGTAGTGCAGATCCTCTGCGGTCAGGCTTTCCAGCACGGGCAGCATGGCAGCGGCTTCAGCCTTGGCGGCGGGCAGATCCATATCGCGGTAGTTGCCGCACTCCACCTCGCTGGCACCGGGCACGGCGCCCTCAAAATCGGCCATAAAGCGGTAGGCGTCCACCGTCAGCTGCAATGCCTGCGCCGGGGTCAGCCCCCGGGTGAGCAGGTAAAAGCCGGTGCGGCAGCCCATGGGGCCAACATAGATCACCCCATCCTTCACGGCGCTGTTGCGCGCGTAGGTGGCAAACAGATGCTCCAGCGTGTGGGCGGCAGCAGTGGTCAGGTAATCGCCTTGATTGGGCTTTTTCATGCGGATGTCCCAGGTGAGCACATCGCCGTCCTGACGGCTCAGATACATCCCGCGCTCCAGCCGTGTGTGATCTACGCAAAAACTTGCGATACGTTCCATACTACAGTTCTCCTTTATCAGCCCTGCAGGCGCTGCACACTGCCGTGTGCGCAGTCCACAGCCACCATCAGGCCATCGCGGATGTGGCTGGTAGCACCGGCGGCACCCACAACGGTGGGCTTCAGCAGTGCCTTGCCGGCAATGGCGGCGTGGCTGTTCAGGCCGGGCTCCTCTACCACCAGAGCGGCAGCGTCGCGCACAAAGCTCAGCATCTCGTTGCTGGTGGAGGGCACTACAAGCACCATGCCGGGCTTGAACTTGGCGCGCACCTCGTCCATGGTGCGGCAGACGCAGGCTTTGCCGCTGGCAACATCATTGTTCTCGGGGCCGACGCCCACGCCGGTAGCCAGACAGTTGCCCACCATGTGAATCTTGATCATGTTGGTGGTGCCGGAAACGCCCACGGGCACGCCTGCGGTCACAACAGCCAGCTCGCCGTTGTGCAGGTAGCCGTTCTCCTTGGCCAGAGCAGTGGACATCTCGATCAGCTCATCGGTGCTGTGTGCCAGAGACATCATCAGCGGGGTGATGCCCCAGCTCAGGGACAGCTGACGCTGCACCTGCTCGCGCATGACGCAGGCAATGATGGGCTGCTGCGGGCGGTACTTGCTCAGCAGGCGGGCAGTGGTGCCGGACTCAGACACGGTCACGATGGCAGCAGCGTTCACGTCCCGTGCGGTCAGGCAGGCGGCATGGGCGGTAGCGTCAGAGACGCTGATCTTGCCGGGATTGAAATCCATCGTGCGGCCGCGCAGATGGAAGCCCTCCTGCTCGGTGCGCTCAGCGATGGCGGACATGGTCTTGAGCGCCTCCACAGGGTAGGCACCGGCAGCGGTCTCACCGGACAGCATAATGGCAGAGGTGCCGTCGTAGATGGCGTTTGCCACGTCCGAGATCTCGGCGCGGGTGGGGCGGGGGTTCACGATCATGCTGTCCAGCATCTGGGTAGCGGTGACGATGGGCTTGCCGAAGGAGAAGGAACGTTCGATGATATTCTTCTGGATGCCGGGCAGCTCGGTGAAGTCGATCTCCACGCCCAGATCGCCGCGGGCGACCATGACGGCGTCGGCGGCAGCCAGGATGCTGTCGATGTTGTTCACGCCCTCGCGGTTCTCGATCTTGGCGATGATGCGAATGTTGGAGTCGTACTGGTTCAGCAGGTTGCGGATGTCGTACACGTCCTGTGCGGTGCGCACGAAGGAAGCGGCGATGAAGTCAAAGCCCTGCTGGATGCCGAAGATGATGTCGTCCTTATCGCGCTGGCTCATATACGGCATGGACAGATGGACGCCGGGCACGTTGACGCCCTTCTTGTTCTTGATCTTGCCGTTGTTCAGCACCTTGCAGACGATGTCGGTGTCGTTCACGGTCTGGATCTGCAGCTTGATCAGGCCGTCGTCCAGCATGATGGTGCCGTTCGGCTCCACGTCCATGGGCAGATCCTTATAGGTGATGGAGCAGATCTCGTTGGTGCCCTCCACATCGCGGGTGGTCAGGGTAAAGGTCTGGCCTGCAACCAGATTCTCAACGCCGTTCTTGAAGTCCTTCAGGCGGATCTCGGGGCCCTTGGTGTCCAGCAGTGCGGCCACGGGCTTGCCCAGCTCCTCGCGCAGAGCCTTCAGCTTTTCAAGGCGTCCCAGATGCTCCTCGTGGGAACCGTGGGAAAAATTGAAACGAGCCACGTTCATGCCGTTGGCGATCAGCTCGCGCAGAACGCCTTCCTTATCGGTGGAAGGGCCAAGGGTGCAAATAATTTTCGTCTTTCTCATGCAATATACCTCCGTCAACTCTCTCTTACCTATATCCGGCACAGCATCCCTGCAGGCTGCTGTGTATGACCAATGGGAGTAAAAGCTCCCGGTACAGCGGGTCGGTTTATATGGCAGAGCGGGAAAACCCAAAACTCTACCACCTATTATTATAATCATTCCGGCGCAAGAGAGCAAGAGGAATTTTTGCTTGAATACAAGTTTTTGCATCTGTTGATGCCCAAAGGAAAGATTGCAAAACTTTTAACGATGCGCCGCAGCTTTCTGCGTGCTGTCTGACAGGGGAAAACTGCTGCAAAACGTGAAAACTGATAAGAACATACAAGACTGCTTCCTCTTGCATCGGAGGGGGTTTTTGCTTATAATAGGGGTAATAAAGTAGTACTGTTCCGGGGAACGCCCGGAGAATGGAGTGACCATTATGGAAAAACGCGTTTTTCTGATCGTGCTGGACAGCTTTGGCATCGGCGCAGAGCCGGACGCCGCTGCCTTTGGCGATGCAGGCACCAACACCCTGGGTGCCATTGCGAACCACCCCAATTTCAATTGCCCCAACCTGCGCAAGCTGGGCTTGTTCAACATTGACGGCGTGACCGCAGGGGAAAAGACGGATGCCCCGGCGGCTGCCTTTGCCCGCCTGCAGGAGCAGAGCATGGGCAAGGATACCACCATCGGCCACTGGGAAATCGCCGGTGTGGTCAGCCCGGAGCCGCTGCCCACCTTCCCCGAGGGTTTCCCGGAGGAGCTGATCCGGGAATATGAGCAAAAGACCGGCCACAAGGTGCTGTGCAACAAGCCCTATTCCGGCACGCAGGTGCTGAAGGACTACGGCGAGCAGGCCATGCGGGAAAACGCCCTCATCGTCTACACCAGCGCTGACAGCGTTTTTCAGGTGGCCGCCAACGAGGAGCTTGTGCCGGTGCAGGAGCTGTACCGCTACTGCGAGATCGCCCGGGAAATGCTCAAGGGCAAGTACGGCGTGGGCCGTGTGATCGCCCGCCCCTTCCTTGGCAACAGCGCCGACACCTTTTATCGCACCACCAACCGCCACGACCTGAGCCTGAAACCGCCCCGTGCCACCATGCTGGATCTGTTAAAGGATGCCGGTAAGGATGTGATCGCTGTAGGTAAGATCTACGATATTTTTGACGGCGAGGGCGTGACCGAAAAGATCAAGACCACCGGCAACACCAACGGCATCGCCTTTACCAAGGCTCTGCAGACCCGGGATTTTGAAGGCCTTGCTTTCGTGAATCTGGTAGACTTTGATATGCTCTACGGCCACCGCCGCGATGTGGCAGGCTACGCTGCCGCCGCTACGGAGTTCGACCGTTTTCTGGCTGATTTCCTGCCGGGGATGCGGGAGGGCGACCTGCTCATGATCACCGCCGACCACGGCTGTGACCCCTCTTACACCAAGACCACCGACCATACCCGCGAGTATGTGCCGTATCTGGTCTGCGGCAAGGGTGTGAAGGCGGGAACGGATCTGGGCACCAAGCTGTGCTTCGGCACCATCGCCCAGACCATCTGCGAATATCTGGAAGTGGACGCTTCCACGCTGGACGGCAAGAGCGTATGGCAGGAGATCCGGGCATAAAACGCCCCAAAAACAATAAGAACAGGAGCGTGAAACGATGCGTATTTATGATCTGATCGCAAAAAAGCGGGATGGCGGCACCCACACCCGGGAGGAGCTGGAAGCTATTGTCAACGGCTTTGTCAGCGGGGAAGTGGCTGACTACCAGATGGCCGCATGGATGATGGCGGTGTATCTGCGCGGCATGACCAACGAGGAGACCGCCGAACTGACCGATGTAATGGCGCACAGCGGCGTGATGGTAGACCTTTCGCCCATTCCGGGCATCAAGGTGGACAAGCACTCCACCGGCGGTGTGGGCGACAAGACCACGCTGGTCATCGCACCCATCGTGGCAGCCTGCGGGGTGAAGATCGCCAAAATGAGCGGCCGGGGCCTCGGCCACACCGGTGGTACCATCGACAAGATGGAAAGCGTGCCCGGCACAAAAACTGCCCTCTCGCAGGAGGAGTTTTTTGCACAGGTGAACCAGATCGGTCTGTCGGTCATCGGCCAGAGCGAGGGTATCGCTGTGGCAGATAAAAAGATGTACGCCCTGCGGGACGTTACCGCTACTGTCAGCTGCATCCCGCTGATTGCGTCCAGCATCATGTCCAAAAAGCTGGCCTCCGGCTCGGACGCCATCCTGCTGGACGTCACCACCGGCACCGGTGCTTTTATGAAAACTGTTGACCAGAGCATTGAGCTGGCGCAGCTGATGGTCGCCATCGGCACCCACCATGGCCGCCGGGTAGCCGCCATGATCACCGATATGGACACCCCGCTGGGGCACAACATCGGCAACAGTCTGGAAGTGATGGAGAGCATGGACGTGCTCAAGGGCCACGGCCCGGCAGACCTGACCGAGGTGTGCCTGCAATTGGCGGCCAACATGCTGGTACTGGCAGGCAAGGGCGATGCCGCCCACTGCCGCGCTATGGCCGAGGCTGTCATTGCGGACGGCTCTGCCTTTGCCAAGTGCAAGGAAATGTTTGCCGCGCAGGGCGGCGACATCCGGGTGCTGGACGATTACAGCCTGTTTGCACAGCCCGCCGCCAGCTACGAACTGCTGGCCGAGCAGGACGGCTACATTGTGGCCAACGATGCGGAAAAGATCGGTTCTGCCAGCGTGCTGCTGGGCGCAGGCCGCCAGAAAAAGGGCGACCCGCTGGACTTTGCCGCCGGTATCACCCTGCACAAAAAGCGCGGTGACTACGTCCATAAGGGCGAAAGCCTTGCCACCTTCTACGGCGTTGCGGACAAGTTTGAAGCTGCCGCAGCCGAGTACCGCAGCGGCCTTGTGTACGGCGCTGAAAAGCCGGAGGAAGCCCCGCTGGTGTACGCCCTTGTCACCAAAGACGGCGTAGAGCGGTACTGAGACCGGACAGCAAGGGAGAACCCTGTTTTCCGCGAAAATGCAAGGTCGGGCAGCCCGCAGGCTGACCGACCTTGCTCTTATAACAATTTTTTTTCCGCTGAGGATGCCCAGAGCGTACGCGGTGGGCATTCTAAATCGTTTCGTCCCAAGGGGACTGCTGCACAAAGCTGTGCGGCAGTCCCTTTTTGCGCTTTCACGCTGAGAACAGGCCATCTTGCACAAAAGAACTGTCGCTTTTTAAGCAATTCGCTGTATTTGCGGGACAAACGGTAGAACTTTGCATCGGGATATGGTATACTACACTGTACTTGTATGCCCCGGAAAAAGGGGCTGCCAAAGGAGAAAGGACTTGTTATGAAGATCATTCTGGTGGGCGGCGGCAAGGTCGGCACGGCGCTGGCGCGGCAGCTCAGCGAGGAAGGCCACAATGTGACCATCGTGGACACCAACAAAGCCCGCGTGGAACATTTGACGGAAAGCTACGATGTGCTGGGCATCGTGGGTAACGGTTCTTCCATCACCACGCTGGCGGAAGCGGGCATTGAGGATGCGGACGTGTTCATTGCGGTGACCGGCTCGGACGAGCTGAACCTGCTGTGCTGCATGTTCGCAAAAAAGGCGGGCCACTGCCACGCCATTGCCCGCGTGCGCAACCCGTCCTACAGCCATGAGCTGGACTTTATCAAAAAGCAGATCGGCATCTCGGCCATCATCAACCCGGAAATGGCGGCCGCCAAGGAAATCTCCCATCTGCTGCGGTTCCCGGGGGCCAGCAAGATCGACACCTTTGCGGGCGGGCGCGTGCGCCTGATCAAGTTTGCCCTGAACGGCACCCAGGCGCTGGACGGCGTGGCCATCCGCGAGATCCCCACCCGGCTGAAAAGCGATATCCTGGTGTGCGCGGTGGAGCGCAGCGGCGACGTGATCATCCCCAACGGCAACTTCGTGCTGCGCAGCGGCGACCAGGTCACCTTCCTTGCCACGCAGGAGAACGCCCATGAGTTCTTTCAGCGCATCGGTCTGCCGGTGCGCCCGGTGCGCAACGCCCTCATCGTGGGCGGCGGTGCCATCGCGTTCTACCTGAGCCAGGAACTGCTGGAAAACCACGTCCGCGTGCGCATCGTGGAGCGCGACGCCGACCGCTGCACCGAGCTGGCGGAACAGCTGCCCGGCGCGCAAATTCTGAACGAAGACGGCTCCAACCGCGAGTTCCTGCTCTCCGAGGGTATGGAGTCCACCGAAGCCTTTGTGGCCCTGACCAACATCGACGAGGAGAACGTGCTGCTGACCCTGTTTGCCAAAAAGCACTCTCACGGCAAGCTGGTCACCAAGGTGAACCGTCTGGAGTTCGACGACATTCTGGCCGGGCTGGACCTGGGCAGCGTGGTCTACCCCAAGTACATGACCTGCGATTACATCGTGCAGTATGTGCGCGCACTGCAGAACGAGGCGGGCAGCAACATCAAGACCCTGTACCGCATCCTGGACGACCGCGTGGAAGCGCTGGAGTTCACCGTCCACGAGGAGAGCGCGGCCACCGGTGTGCCGCTGAGCCAGCTGCACCTGAAGAAAAACCTGCTGCTGTGCTGCATCACCCGCGGCGACCGGATCCTGATCCCCCGCGGCGGCGACCAGATCCAGGTGGGCGATAACGTCATCGTGGTCACGCTGGAGCATGGTCTGCACGATCTGCGCGATATCGTGGAGCACTGACGGAGGCGGATTATGAATTATGCGATCGTTTTCCGTCTGCTGGGCTATGTGCTGATGATCGAGGGCGCATTGCTGCTGCTGCCCGCCGCCGCCAGCTTAGTGTATGGCGAGTGGATGGTGCTGGGTGTGTTTCTGCTCACAGCTGCCGTCAGCGCCGGCATCGGCTACGCCCTGCACACCATCAAACCCCGCAGTAAGGTGTTCTATATGCGCGAAGGCTTTGCGGCTACCTCGCTGTGCTGGGTGTTCATCTCGGTGATGGGCGCGGTGCCCTTTGTGCTCACCGGCTGCATCCCGAACCCTGTGGATGCTCTGTTTGAGACAGTCTCCGGCTTTACCACCACCGGTGCCAGTATCCTGCCCGCCGTGGAGGGGCTGCCCAACGGTATTCTGTTCTGGCGCAGCTTCACCCACTGGATCGGCGGCATGGGTGTTCTGGTGTTTCTGCTCTCGCTGCTGCCGCTGACCGGCGGCTCCCACGTCAACCTGATGAAGGCGGAAAGCCCCGGCCCGCAGGTGGATAAGCTGGTGCCTAAGGTACAGTCCACCGCTAAGATCCTGTACGGCATCTACTTTGCCCTTACCATGCTGGAGCTGGTGTTCCTGCTGATTGGCAGAATGCCCCTGTTCGAAGCCATGCTCACCGCCTTTGGTACGGCGGGCACCGGCGGCTTCGGCTTCCGCAACGACAGCTTTGCCAGCTTTTCGCCCTACATCCAGTGGGTCGTGACCATCTTCATGATCCTGTTCGGCGTCAACTTCAACGCCTACTTCCTGCTGCTCATGCGCAAGTTCCGCCGCGCTGCTGCCAGCGAGGAGGTGCGGGGCTACTTTGTGGTCATCGCAGTGGCAGTGGGTATCATCACTGCCAATATTTATAGTATGTACAACAGCTTTGGCGAGGCGCTGCGGCAGGCCGCTTTTCAGGTGGGCTCCATCATCACCACCACCGGCTTTTCCAGCTGCGATTTTGACCTGTGGCCGACCCTCTCTAAAGAGATTCTGGTCATGCTCATGTTCATTGGCGCCTGCGCGGGCAGCACCGGCGGCGGCATCAAGGTGAGCCGTTTCCTCATTCTGGGTAAGACCCTGGCCAAGGAGCTCAAGACCGCCCTGCACCCGCAGGTGGTAGCGCCCGCCCGCATGGACGGCAAGCTGTTGAACCACGAGACCATCCGCACCACCAACGTGTTTGTGGCGGCCTATATCTTTATCTTTGCGGCATCCTTCTTCCTCATCAGCCTGAACGGCTTTGATATGGTGACGAACTTTACCGCCGTGGCTGCTACCCTGAACAACATCGGCCCGGGCTTGGAAATGGCAGGCCCAATGCAGAACTTCGGCTGCTTTGCAGACCCCGCAAAGCTGGTGCTCATCTTCGATATGTTGGCCGGCCGTCTGGAGATCTTCCCCATGCTGGTGCTGTTTATGCCGGATACATGGCGGCGGTTCTAAGCCTTTTTTGGGTACGGGACAAGCATAAAAATATTATTTCGGAACACCGGAGTCTCTATGGACGCTCCGGTGTTCTTTTTTGTGAAAGAAGCTGCAAAGGCAGGTGGCAACGGTTAGAAATTCCTTGCGTTCAGCGCCGCATTGCAGTATGATTATAATATCAATTATCTGACCCTTACCCCTGAGCAGGCAGAACCTTTTTTACAAACGAAATCGTTCTGCATGATAAAGAAGAGAGCAAAAACAATAAAACATACAGGAGGAAATTATTATGGGTTTGATCAAAGCAGGTATGGGCGCACTGGGCGGAACTCTTGCAGATCAGTGGAAAGAATTTTTCTATTGCGATGCGCTGGATAAGGATGTGCTGATGGTCAAGGGCCAGAAGCGCACTTCCCGCCGCAGCTCCAACCACGGCGAGGATAATATCATCACCAACGGCAGCGGCATTGCCGTGGCCGATGGTCAGTGTATGCTCATCGTGGAGCAGGGCAAGGTGGTGGAAGTGTGCGCCGAGCCGGGCGAGTATACCTTCAATTCCTCCACCGAGCCCAGCGTGTTCACCGGCAACTTCGGCGACAGTCTGGCTGCTACATTCCAGACCGTAGCCAAGCGCTTTACCTACGGCGGCGACACCGGCAAGGATCAGCGGGTGTACTACATCAACACCAAGGAGCTGGGCGAGATCCTGTACGGCACCGCCACCCCCATCCCCTTCCGGGTGGTGGTCAGCGAGGAGCGGGGCTACAAGCTCTCGGTGAACCTGCGGTGCAACGGCAGCTTCACCTGCCGCATCTGCGACCCGCTGCTGTTCTACACCAACGTGTGCAGCAACGTCTCCACCCAGTACGATGCCTCGGAGCTGGCTCCCCGGCTGAAGAGCGAGCTGATGAACGCTTTGCAGCCGGCGCTGGCCACCCTTTCGGCCAACAAGGTGCAGTATTACGAGATCCCCACCCACACGCTGGAGATCTCGGACGCCCTGAACGAGCAGCTGTCCAATATCTGGCGCAAGAAGCGCGGCATCGAGGTGTTCTCCTTCAACATCAACTCCCTGTCCATCCCGGAGGAGCAGCAGAAGAAGATCACCGAGTGGGAAGAAAACGCCATGACCACCGACCCCACCACCGCTGCCGCCCGTCTGGTGGGTGGTCAGATCGATGCCATGAAGACTGCTGCTGGGAACACCGCCGGTGCTATGACCGGCTTTATGGGCATGGGCATGGCAACTGGTGCAAACGGCATGAACGCCCAGAGCCTGTTCGCCATGGGGCAGCAGCCCGCAGCACCCCAGCAGCAGACTTCTGCCGCCGACAGCTGGAAGTGCAGCTGCGGCGCTACCGTTACCGGCAAGTTCTGCCCGGAATGCGGCAGCAAAAAGCTGGAGCCGAAGCCCGCTGCTGACAGCTGGACTTGCAGCTGCGGTGCCACCGTCACCGGCAAATTCTGCCCGGAGTGCGGCAAGCCCCGCCCGGCAGCAGCAGAGGGCTGGACTTGCAGCTGCGGCGCGGTGAACAAGGGCAAGTTCTGCTCCGAGTGCGGCAAACCCAAGCCTGCTGGTACCCCCAAGTATAAGTGCGACAAGTGCGGCTGGGAACCGGCAGACCCTGCTCACCCGCCCAAGTTCTGCCCGGAGTGCGGCGACCCCTTTGACGAGAACGACCGCAGCTAAGCCCGCTGCACAATAACTGAACACACTGCGGGGCAGGGAAGGAAAGTCAATAAGTCCCTGCCCCGCAGATTATAATAGGAGGAAACGCTATGGCAGGAATGCTGGAATATAAGTGCCCCTGCTGCGATGGTGCGATCCGGTTCGACAGCACCACCCAGAAGATGAAATGCCCCTACTGCGACACCGAGTTTGAGGTGGACGCACTGAAGGGCTACGATGAGGACCTGAAAGACCAAAAGCCCAGCGAGATGAACTGGGCCACCCACGGCGGCAGCTGGGCAGAGGGCGAGACCGCCGGTCTGCATACTTATGTCTGCAAGAGCTGCGGCGGCGAGATCGTGGGCGACGACACCATGGCAGCCTCGGCCTGCCCCTTCTGCGGCAACCCCATCGTTCTGACCGGACAGTTTGCCGGAGACCTGCGCCCCGACCTCATCATCCCCTTCAAGTTGGATAAAAAGGCTGCCAAGGCAAAATTGCAGGAGCACCTCAAAGGCAAGACCCTGCTGCCCAAGGTGTTCCGCAGCCAGAACCATATCGACGAGATCAAGGGCGTGTATGTGCCCTTCTGGCTGTACGACAGCGACGCCGATGCCCAGCTGCGCTTTACCGCTACCCGCACCCGCTTTTGGTCGGATGACGACTACGATTATACCGAGACCAGCTACTACTCTGTGCGCCGGGACGGCGTGCTGGGCTTTGACGCGGTTCCGGTGGACGGCTCCTCCAAGATGGCAGACGACCTGATGGAATCCATCGAGCCCTTTGCCATGCAGGATGCCGTGCCCTTCAAGACAGCGTATCTGGCGGGCTATGTGGCCGATAAGTACGATGTGGACGCCCAAAAGAGCATCCAGCGCGCCAACGAGCGTATCCGTCAGTCCACCGAGGACGCCTTTACCCAGACCGTTACCGGCTACGACTCCGTGAAAATGGAGAACAGCAGCATTCAGCTGCACGGCGGCAAGGCAAAGTATGCCCTGTTCCCGGTGTGGGTGCTGAGCACCAGCTGGCAGGGCAACAACTACATTTTTGCCATGAACGGCCAGACCGGCAAGTTTGTGGGCAACCTGCCGGTGGATAAGGTCGCCGCCCGCAAGTGGACGCTGGGACTTACGGCAGCCGTCGGTGCAGCATCCTATGCGGTGATGTGGCTGCTGTGGCTGGCCGGGATTCTGTAAAGGAGGGACGGAAGATGAAAAAGACTGTTACCCCACTGCGCTCCCTCTGTGCCGCGCTGGCAGCACTGGTGCTGCTGGTCGCGCTGGCCGCACCGGCCTTTGCCGCAGACGGCTTTGCCGACCTGTATTACCGCATGAACGACAGCGCAGAAGTCCTGACCGAGGACGAGGACAGCGAGCTGGAAGCTTCACTGGAGGAACTGAGCGTCCGCCAGAGCTTTGATGTGATCATTGCTACCATCGACTCGCTGGAAAGCGAGGGCTGCACCAGCATGGAGGAATATGCCGATGACCTGTATGATTACTGCCAGTTCGGCTACGGCGAAAACCGGGACGGCGTGCTGCTGCTGGTGAGCATAGGCGACCGCAAATGGCATATCTCCACCTGCGGCTACGGCATTACCGCCTTTACGGATGCCGGCATCCAGTACCTTGGCGAGCAGATGACCCCCGATATGGCAGACGGTGATTACGCCGCCGCCTTCCGCACCTTTATCCAGTGGACGGATGCGTATGTTACCGCCGCCCGCGAAGGCCACCCCTACGATGTGGACAACATGCCCAAGGAGCCGTTCTCAATCGTGTATCTGGGCGTGGCGCTGGTCATTGGCCTGATCACGGCACTGATCGTGACCGGCGTGATGAAGAGCCGGCTCAAGAGCGTGGCACCGCAGCGGGACGCAACCAGCTATGTGCGGCAGGGCAGCATGAAGCTGACCAACCAGCGGGATCTGTATCTGTACCGTGAGGTGCACCGCACCGAGCGGCCAAAGGAGTCCAGCTCCAGCGACTCCGGCGGCAGCTCCACTCACACCTCCTCCAGCGGCTCCACCCACGGCGGCGGAGGCGGCTCGTTCTGAAAACGTTCCCCGCAAGATAAAATCTCAAAAACCGATCCGCAGCAGCCGGTCGCACCCGCGCCCCGGCAACCGCTGCGGATCGGTTTTTACTTTTCTGCCGCCCGACACAAACGACTGATTTTTTCTGCGCCTTTAGGGCTATACTTCCAGTGCAGACGATTTTATATGCAGCAAGGAGCAGACACATGGGCATTTGGGAAAATCTGGGCATGGGCGGTTACCGGGGCTTTTCGCGCCCGGCAGCGCGGCTGTTGCAGCAGGCGGTGCAGCTGGCGGGAGATCTGGGCTGTGAACAGGCGGATACCAGCCATCTTTTGCTGGCAATGCTGCAGCAGCAGGGCGCTGCGGCGCAGTTCCTCACCCGGAAAAACATTACCGAGCCGGAGGTGCGCCGCCAGCTGGCGCAGCGGCGCAGCGCCCCGGCACAGCGGCTGGAACGGCAGGCCATGGCACCGGACCTGCGCCGCACCATGGACTATGCGCTCATTGGGGCGCAGAACGCCCACGTCAGCCGGGCAGAGCCGGAGCACCTGCTCTGCGCCATGCTGGAAGATGACGGCTGCGCCGCCGGGCTGCTGCTGGCGGAGATGGGGCTTTCGCTCACCGAGGCGGTGCGGGAGTGCCGCCAGCTGAGCGGACAGTTCGTGCTGCCCGCCCAGCCCCGGGTGTCGGCCAGCATCCCCCGGGGCAGCCGCGCCAGCGATAAATATTGCCGCGATCTGACCCGCCGTGCCGCCGAAGGGGAGCTGGACCCGGTGTTCTGCCGGGAAGCCGAGCTTGACCGCATGGTGGAGATCCTGTGCCGCCGCCAGAAAAACGACCCCTGTCTGATCGGCGAGCCGGGCGTGGGCAAAACGGCGCTGGCCGAAGGTCTGGCGCTGCGCATTGCCGCCGGGCAGGTGCCCAGGGCGCTGCAAGGGCGGCGGCTGCTGGCGCTGGATATGGCCAGTCTGGTGGCGGGCACCAAATACCGGGGCGATTTTGAGGAGCGGCTGAAAAACCTGCTGGAAGAGCTGGTGCGGGACGGCACTGCCATCCTGTTCATCGACGAGTTCCACACCATCGTGGGAGCCGGTGCCGCCGAGGGTGCTATTGACGCTGCCAGCATCTTAAAACCGGTGCTTGCCCGGGGCGAGTTGCAGCTTATCGGCGCGACTACCAATCAGGAGTTTCGCACCCACATCCAGAAGGACGCCGCGCTGGAGCGCCGCTTTGGCCGGGTGCAGGTGGAAGAACCCACCCCTGCGCAGGCGGTGGAGATCCTCAACGGCCTTGCGCCCCGCTACGAGCGGTATCATGGCGTGCGCCTGCCGCCCCAGACCCTGCAGGCGGCAGTGGAGCTTTCGGTGCGGTACCTGCCCGGGCGCTGTCTGCCGGATAAGGCCATTGACCTTGTGGACGAAGCCTGTGCGGCGGCGCGCATCCTTGCCGAAAAGGAGCAGCGCACCCAGCCGGTGCTCACCCCGGAGGATATCGCCCGGGTGGTGGCGGCCGCCAGCGGCGTGCCCGCCCAGCGGGTGGGCGAGCAGGAGCGGGAGCGTCTGGACAAGCTGGAAAGCCGCCTGAATGCCGAGATCGTCGGTCAGCAGCGTGCGGTGGCTGCCGTGGCGGGAGCCATCCGGCGCAGCCGCACCGGTCTGGGCGAGCCGGGGCGTCCCATCGGTGCTATGCTGTTTTTGGGGCCTACCGGCGTGGGCAAGACCGCACTGGCACGAGCACTTGCGGTCAGCTGGTTCGGCAGCGAGAAGGCGCTGCTCAAGTTCGATATGTCGGAGTATCAGGAGCAGCACACCGCCGCCCGGCTGCTGGGTGCGCCGCCGGGCTACCTTGGCCATGACGAGGGCGGTCAGTTGACCGAGGCTGTGCGCCGCCGCCCGTACAGCGTGGTGCTGTTTGACGAGATCGAAAAGGCGCACCCGGACATCCAGAATATCTTGTTGCAAATCTTGGAGGACGGTCAGCTGACCGATGCCATGGGCCGCAAGGCAGATTTCCGCAACACCATCGTGCTGCTCACCTCCAACTTGGGCGCACGGTTCCTGGCGGGGCAGAACGCGCCGCTGGGCTTTGCCGCCGGGGCAGAAGCCGTGTTTGAAAAGCAGTCCGCGCAGGCTGTGGAGGAAGCTAAAAAGTGGTTCCGGCCGGAGCTGCTGGGGCGGCTGGACGAGGTGATCGTGTTCCGCCCGCTGGCAGAGGAAAACCTTTGCGCCATTGCAGAAAAAATGCTCTGTCAGCTGGAGCAGCGCGCCGCCCGCAGCGGCTACCGGCTGCGCCACACCCCGCAGGTGGGGGCGGCACTGGCTGCCCGGGCGCAATCGGCCTATGGTGCGCGGGAACTGCGCCGTCAGGTGGACAGGGCGGTGGAGCAGGCACTTGCAAACCGCATTGCTGCCGGAACTGCCTGCGTAGGGCAGCACTGGACAGCAGACTGCGCCGCCGATGGCAGCATCGTTTTGCGGGAGGATGAGACCATAACCCTATAAGAAAATAGCGTTTTTGCTTGCAACCGGCACGGTTTTCGACTATTATAGAGGAAATAGAGTTACAACAGGGAGGACCCCGATGCACACGCTGTTTCTTCTGAACCCCGCAGCCGGAAAGGCCGACTGTACCCGCACCCTGCCGCAGCAGATCGCGGCGGCTGCTGCCGGTGCCGGGCTTGCCCCGGAGGACTACACCATCCGCGTCACCACCCACGCAGGCCACGCCCGGGAACTGTCCCGTGCAGCCGCAGCTGCCGCCCAGAAGGCCGGGGTGGAGTTGCGCATTTTTACCGCCGGCGGCGACGGCACCTTCAACGAGGCGCTTACCGGTGCCCACGGCTTTGATAAGACCGCCGTGGGCTGCCTGCCCTATGGCAGCGGCAACGACTTTCTGCGCACCTACGGTACAAAGGAGGAGTTTCTGGATCTGGACGCCCAGTTGGCCGGCGGGACAGTGCCCATCGACCTGATGCGCACCAGTCTGGGGCTTTCTGCTACCATCTGTGCCGCCGGTCTGGACGCACAGGTGGCCTACGGCATCCCCAAGTTCCGGCGCATCCCGCTGTGCGGCGGCGAGGCAGCCTATGCGCTGTCTATTGTTCAGCAGCTGTGCGGGCATATCGGCCGCAGGGTGGAGTACGTCATTGACGGCGAGGTGCTGACCGTGGACTGTCTGATGTGCGCAGTGTGCAACGGCCGCGCCTACGGCGGCGGTTTTATGGCCGGGCCGGAGGCACAGCCGGATGACGGCTGGCTGGATGTGTTCATCGTGCGCAAGGTCAGCCGCCGGGTCATTGCAAAGCTGCTGATGCTGTACAAAAACGGCCAGCACTTTCAAAACGGCCAACTGACCGAGGCTGCAAAGCCCTACTTTATTTATCGCCGCGCAAAATCGGTCAGTCTGCGGGCAGCAGATGGCCGTGGGCCCATCATTGCCACCGTGGACGGTGAGTGCGCCCCTTGCAAGCAGGTGTCGGTACAGGTGCAGCCGCTGGCAGGCCGCGTGCTGCTGCCGCTGCCCGCCTACCAGCGCTTTACCACCAAAAAGGCGGGCGTGAAGTAAAAAATAAATCATCAGATCCAAACAAGGCCGCTGCACATTGTTCCGTGCAGCGGCCTTGTGTTTTGCTTATTGTTTTGCAAGGCGCTGCCGTACCCGGTGCTCCAGCGCCTTGTAAAAGCTGCTCAGGCAGAGCGTGAGCAGATATACGGTCAGGGTCCAGACCACAGGATGTACCGTAAGGCTGAACTTGTCCGCAGTCCACTCCATATACCGGATCAGCACCTGATGGATCAGAAAACCGTAAGGGGACAGCCCGGCCATCCACAAAAACGGCTTTGCGGAAAGCAGCCGGGAAATGATTCCCTTGCCCACGGCAAGCAGCCAGACCAGCAGCACCGCAGAGGGTGTGAACAGCACGTTGTACCGGAAGGCCACCGCGCCCAGAACCCCCACCTGCTTGGCGGCGATAAACAGGCAGCCGCCCGCAAGCAGCACAGCGGCAAGCTCCAGCAGGGAGAAAGCACCGCCCGGCAGGCCGCTCTCCTGTTTGCGGCTGTGGTAAAGGCAGCCCATGCAGCAGCTGATGGTAAAATCTCCCGCCCGGAACACAGGGCACAGATAGGTCAGGTAAAAGGCGGCCTTTCCGCTGAGCCCGGCTTTCCAGACCGCAAGGGAGAAAAGACACTGCACGCAGAAGATCACGACGGCAATGCAACGCAGCCTGCGGACATCGGCCTTTTTCAGTACGGCGAGAAGCGGGGGAAAGATGGCATACAGAAAAGCCTGTACCGAAAGATACCACGCCACTCCGTTCAGGCAGAACCAGAAACGGCTGGAGGGGATCCATGTTTGCAGCAGGAAAATGCTCACCACAAGCTGCGCCGCACAGGAGAGCACCCCGCAGGCAGAGGGCTGCGCCAGAAGCCACTTCAGCACAAATAACAACGCGGCAGCCATCATTATAAGGTGCAGCGGGTACAGCTTGCGTATTTTTTGCAGAGAAAAGGCTATGGCGGACCGCAGTCCCGGTGCTGTGCGCGGGCGGTCGTAATAGTTGCAGGTCATCAGAAAACCGGACAGCGCCACGAATACCGTGATCGCCCACGGCCCCAGCCATGGTGCCCCGCAATGGGAGAGGACTACGCTCAGAAATGCGACTGCCCGCAGCCCCTGCAAAGATGAGATCAGCTTTTTGTCTGTCAAAGTATCCTCCGTTCTGCCGCAAAGCGCGTCAGCTGTGTTTTTGTAATGCGCTATAAGTATAAAAAAGACGGCGCGTCCTGTCAAGGACACACCGCTTTTTTGCGTAGTAGGGTGCGATTTTTGGGCGTCATAAATTCTTAACAAAGAAAAATTGCAAAACCCCTTGATTTTTCAGAGCAAGATGAGTACAATACAATTAGCACTCAGAGAAAAGGAGTGCTAAACCGCTGCGGAGCACACACGAAGCCCCCGCAGGACACAACAAAGTTTCAAATAAATTCAATATAATTGGAGGGCAAGAATTATGAAGATCATTCCTCTTGCAGACCGTGTTGTCATCAAGACTGTTGAAGTTGAGGAGACCACCAAGGGCGGCCTGATCCTGACCGGCAGCGCAAAAGAGAAGCCGCAGGTCGCACAGGTCATCGCAGTTGGCCCCGGCGGTGTCGTGGACGGCAAGGAAGTCAAGATGACCGTCAAGGTCGGCGACAAGGTCCTCACCAGCAAGTACTCTGGCACTGAGGTCAAGGTGGACGGCGAAGAGTGCACCATCGTGCGTCAGAGTGATATTCTGGCTGTTGTGGAAGACTGAAACTGAATTTTCCCTTTTCAATTGAGCTTGTATTATAAAGGAGCGATGTATTATGGCAAAGCAGATCAAGCAGGGCGAGGACGCCCGCAAGGCACTGTGTGCCGGTATTGATACCCTGGCTAACACCGTTAAGATTACCCTCGGCCCCAAGGGCCGCAACGTGGTGCTGGGCAAAAAGTTCGGCGCACCGGTCATCACCAACGATGGCGTGACCATTGCCAAGGAGATCGAGCTGAAGGACGAGTTCGAGAACATGGGCGCACAGCTGGTGCGTGAGGTCGCAACCAAGACCAACGACGCAGCAGGCGACGGCACCACCACCGCAACCGTTCTGGCACAGGCCATGGTCACCGAGGGCATGAAGAACGTTACCGCCGGTGCCAACCCCATGGATATCCGCCGCGGCATGAGCAAGGCTGTTGCCAAGGCTGTTGAGACCATCAAGGCTCACAGCCAGAAGGTGAAGGACAGCAACGATATCGCCCGCGTCGGCACCATTTCTGCAGGCGACCCCGAGATCGGCCGTCTGATCGCCGAGGCAATGGAGAAGGTCACTTCCGATGGCGTCATCACCATTGAGGAGAACAAGACCACCGCCGAGACCTACAACGAGATCGTGGAAGGCATGCAGTTCGACCGCGGCTACCTGACCCCGTATATGGTCACTGATACCGATAAGATGGTGGCCGATCTGGACAATGCTGCTATCCTGATCACCGATAAGAAGATCAGCGTCATCCAGGATCTGGTCCCCCTGCTGGAGCAGGTGATGCAGAACGGCATGAAGCTGCTGATCGTGGCTGAGGATATCGAGGGCGAGGCGCTGTCCACCCTGATTGTCAACCGTCTGCGCGGCACCCTGAATGTCGTGGCTGTTAAGGCTCCCGGCTTCGGCGACCGCCGCAAGGAGATGCTGCAGGATATCGCTACCCTGACCGGCGGCACCGTGATCTCCTCTGATCTGGGCTACGAGCTGAAGGACGCAACCGTCCAGATGCTGGGTCATGCCCGTCAGGTGAAGGTGACCAAGGAGAACACCACCATCGTGGGCGGCGCAGGCGACAAGGACGCCATTGCAGCTCGCATTGCCCAGATTCGCAGCCAGATCGAGGCCGCTACCAGCGACTTTGACCGCGAGAAGCTGCAGGAGCGTCTGGCTAAGCTGGCCGGCGGTGTGGCTGTCATCAAGGTCGGTGCTGCTACCGAAGTCGAGATGAAGGACAAGAAGCTGCGCATTGAGGATGCACTGAACGCTACCAAGGCAGCTGTGCAGGAAGGTGTTGTGGCCGGCGGCGGTACCGCTCCCATCAATGCCATCCCCGCTGTGCGCGCCCTGTGCGATACGCTGGAGGGCGACGAGCGCACCGGTGCCAAGATCGTGTTGAAGGCTCTGGAGGCTCCTCTGCGCCAGATCGCCAAGAACGCCGGTCTGGAGGGCAGCGTCATCATCGACAAGATCGTCTCTGCCAACAAGCCCAACTACGGCTTCGATGCCCAGAACGAGGTCTTTGTCGAGGATATGATCGCTGCAGGCATCGTGGACCCGACCAAGGTCACCCGTTCCGCTCTGGAGAACGCAGCTTCCGTCGCTGAGATGGTGCTGACCACCGAGAGCCTTGTTGCTGACCTGCCGGAACCCCCGGCTCCCGCCGCACCTGCCGGCGGTGACATGGGCGGCATGTACTAAGCCGTACCAGTCTTTCTTAAAAAGAAACGCCAAAGAGGCGGAACTTTTCTTCGGAGAGGTTCCGCCTCTTTTTATGTATACCCCGCGCCCCGGCTGCCCACCCTAACCACAGGGAAAGGGGGCGCGGGGATGTCTGGCAAACGGGTATTGGCGGTGTATGCCGCCTTGCTGCTGGGATTTGCGGTGGTGCTGTGCCGGTTGTATCTGCTGGCGCTGCACCCCGCCTATGCTGCGCGGGCTGCGGCGCAGAGCACGGTCACCCTGCAGTTGCCCGCCCGACGGGGCAACTTTTACGATGCGCAGGGGCGGCTGCTCACCGGCCTTGAGGAGCGCTGGCAGGTGGTATGCTTTCCCGGGCAGGGAAACTACGACCGCCTGTATGCCTGCACCGATGCCGCCGGGCAGGCGCTTTTGTACCGCAGCCGCAGCCGTGCTGCGCCGTTTTTACTGGAGGTAAGCTGCGACCCCGCCCGCCTTGGGCTGACCGGTTATCCTACCGCCCGGCGGTATGCGGCGGTGCCGCTGTGTCAGCATTTGCTGGGCTATCTGGATAGCACGGGTCATGGCGCTGCCGGGCTGGAAAAGGCGCTGGACGCCGTGCTTTCCGGCACAGGGGAGAACAGTAGTCTTGTCTGCGCCGTGACGGCGCAGGGTACGCTGCGCACCGGAGAAACGGCTAGGCTTTTGCAAGCCGACAGCGGGGCGCTGGGCGTGCAGCTGACCATCTCCCGCCCGGTGCAGCGGGCAGTGGAAGCAGTGGCGGCAAGTACCATGACGAGCGGCTGCATTCTGGTGCTGGATACCGCCACAGCGGCGGTGCGCGCCAGCGTCAGTGTGCCGTGCTACGACCCGGAGCACCTTGCCGACAGCCTGCAGGCAGAGAATAGTCCCTTTCTGAACCGGGCACTGCAAAGCTACGCGGTGGGCTCGGTGTTCAAGCCGGTGCTGGCGGCGACTGCACTGGAAGCGGGCTTGCAGCCGGTTTTCGAGTGCACCGGCGCGGTGGTAGTGGATGGGCAGATCTTCCGCTGCGCGGGCGGGGTGCCGCATGGACAGGTGGACCTTGCCGCCGCGCTGGAAAAAAGCTGTAACGGCTATTTTATCCGTCTGGGACAGCAGCTGGGTGCGGAAAGCTTGCTGGACGCCGCTAAAGCCTTTGGCTTTGGGCAGAGCCTGCTGCTGGCAGAGGGGTTTGCCGCCGAGGCCGGGCAGCTGCCCACCCCGCAGGAGCTGGCGCAAAGCGGGCAGCTGGCTAATTTCAGCTTTGGGCAGGGCAGCCTGCTGGCGACACCCATGCAGGTGGCGGCACTGTTCAACACCCTTGCGGCGGACGGCGTATACCGCGCCCCCTATGTGCTGCAAGCCACGCTGGACGAGGCCACCGGCCAACCGGTGGAGACCCTCAGCCACCCCCGGGGACGGCGGGTGATCTCAGCACAGAACGCAGCGCTTTTGCGCGCTATGCTGGTACAGGTGGTGCAGCAGGGCACCGCGCAGGATGCCGCCGGGCTTTCCGGCGGGGCGGGCGGCAAGACCGGCACTGCTCAGACCGGGCAGTTCACCCCGGAGGGCACCGAGCGCTGCAACCTGTGGTTTGCGGGGTTCTGGCCGGCAGAAAAGCCCCGCTACACCATTGTGGTATTGCAGGACGGTGCGGTGCACACGGCGTACTCCGGTGCAGCCATCTTTGCGCAGGTCTGCACCGCGCTGGAAGCAGCGGGTTAAATGCGCGGATTCTACTTGCAATTTTGGCTTTGTTATGCTACTATATAGTTGTATTTTTGCGTAGTTTTCCGTATTTACAAATAAAAGGAGCGTTACGATTCATGTCTGTTATCGAAATTGTTGGCGGTGCCATTCTGCTGGTGGCTTCGCTGGTCATCGTTTTCCTCACCCTTATGCAGCACACCCACGGTCAGGGCCTGTCCGGTGCCATCAACGGCAGTGTGGGCGGTGCCAACAATGCACGTCTGACCCCGGCAGATCAGATGCTGGCTAAGGTCACCCGCATTGCAGGCGTGGTGTTCTTTGTGGTTGCTATTCTGGCCTGCCTGTTTGCAGGCCGTCTGGCAGGCTGAGAAGGCGTTGCAGCCCCGTGAACGGACGGGGCTGTTTTTCTGTGCAGAAAAAGTGTGGGCAGCCGGTTCTGCGGGCTGCCGCAAAGAGGGGACAGGGGAAAGTGCCCGTCCCAAGGCAGGGCTGTGCTCCGCAGGAGATGCACGGCCACGGAAGTGAAGGAGAAAATATTTTATGGCAATGCGCGATAAAATTGAGCACGCGATCCAGAATCAGCCGTGCACCGTAAAAGATCTGAAGAATAAGTTCGGCGGGGATCGCGGCGCAGACCGCAAGGTGATGGAGGCTGTGGATCAGCTGGTGCACGAGGCTGTCATCTGCCAGCGCCAAGGCGTGTTCTTCACCGTGCGCAGCGGCCGTGCCGATAAGGCACTGCTGTGTAAGGTGGTAAAGCTGGGCAAAAACTTTGCCTTTGTCATGCTGGAGGACGGCACCAGCGATATCTTTATCCCCGGCCGGTTCACCCGCGGCGCAATGCCCGGCGACAAGGTGCTGGTGGAAAAGTTTGCACACCCCCGGGTAGAGGGCAGCGATGAGGGCGAGATCCTTGCTGTTCTGGAAGAGAAAAATTCTCTGGTGGGCACCATGCACCGCGTGGAGGGCCGCCTGAAGTTCGTGCCGGACGATTGCCCCGCCATCTCCATGCAGGTCATGCGGGACTGCGAAGGCAGCGCCAAGGACGGCGACAAGGTGGCAGTGGAGATCCTGCTGCGCGGCAACCGTCAGGAGGATCACCGTGTAGGCGTTGCCATGCGCTTTGGCAGCTGCGATGAGGCCAAGCGCTGCGCAAAGGCACTGCTCTACGCGCAGGATATCCGCAACCGCTTCCCGGACAAGGTGCGGGACGAGGCCAAAAAGCTGGACAACGCCGAGGTGTCTGCTGCGGACTGCGAGGGCCGCATGGATCTGCGCGCCCTGCCCATCTTTACCATCGACAGCGCCGAGACCAAGGATATCGACGATGCCATCAGCCTGACCAAGACTCCGGACGGAGGCTTTGAGCTGGGCGTGCACATTGCGGATGTTTCTAACTACGTCAAGCCCGGCTCCGAGCTGGACAACGAGGCCTTTAACCGCGCTACCAGCGTCTACTACGCCGATCAGGTGGTGCCCATGCTGCCCAAGCAGCTGTCCAACGGCATCTGCAGCCTGAACGAGGGCGTGCTGCGGCTGGCTTTCTCCTGCCTGATGCGGCTGGATAAAGACGGCAATCTGACCGACTACCGCTTTGTCAAGTCCGTCATCCGCAGCCGGGTCAAGGGCGTGTACTCCGAGATCAACGCCCTGCTGGCCGGCAGCACCGATGACGAACTGACCGGCAAGTACCATGAAGTACTGGCGCAGCTGCCTGCTATGAAGGAGCTGTATGGCCACCGTGCCCGCCTGCGCAAGGAGCGCGGCTGCATGGATATCGAGAGCGGCGAGGTGAAGCTGATCCTGGACGAGGATGGCCACTGCATCGACGTGAAAAAGCGCACCTCCGGCGAGAGCGAGGCCATGATCGAGGAGTTCATGCTGCTGGCAAACCAGTGCGCTGCCCACTTTGCCCGGGTGAAGCAGATTCCCTTTGTGTACCGCGTGCACGAGGAGCCCAACGCCGAAAAGCTGGAGCGTCTGCACGGCCTGCTGCAGGCCTGCGGTGTCAACGACCACTTTGCCAAGGATGTGCCCACCCCCAAGGAGCTGAGCGCCATTCTGGAGGGTGTGCGCGGCACTGCCTACGAGCAGATCATCAATGTTGGTATGCTGCGCTGCATGTCCAAGGCTGTGTACGAGGAAAAACCCAAGGGACACTACGGTCTGGTGCTGCAGGACTATGCCCACTTCACCAGCCCCATCCGCCGCTACCCGGACTTGGCTATCCACCGCATCATGACGGCTCAGCTCAAGGGTACCGATAAGGACACCATGATCCTGCGTTACAGCGAGTTTGCCGAGGACGTCAGCAAGCAGGCCAGCGAGCGCGAAGTCATCGCCATGCAGATCGAGCGCAAGGCCGAGGACTGCTACAAGGCCGAGTATGCCCGCCGCCATCTGGGCGAATGCTACGAGGGCCACATCTCCGGCGTGACCCAGCGCGGCCTGTTCATCGAGTTGGAAAACGGCGTGGAAGGCTTTGTACCTGCTTCCAGCCTGACCGCCACCGGCACCATGCTTACCGAGGGCGTGCGCCTTTCTGATCCCGTTTCCGGCAAGAACTGGAATCTGGGCGATACCATGATGATCACCATTGTGCGTGCGGACGTCAATCTGGGCAAGATCGACTTTGAGGTCGCCCCGGAAAGTGCAAAGCAGTAACTTTATAATTGAATAAACAACAGACTGCCCCCGAAGCAGCGCGCTAGACCGTGCTGCTTCGGGGGCAGTTTATTGTAGTTCTCAAAATCCTGGCAAAGTAAAATGCCCGCCTGAAAATCAGACGGGCGGGTTTGCCATCATGTAGTCGAAATACAGTCCCTTGTGCAGAGCGTGGGCAAAGTGGGAATCGGTGGTCTCGCCAAGATTATGTTTACGGATACCATTCCGGCTGCCGCGTTTTGAGATATGGCATTCTGCTGTGATTCTTCTCGGGTTCTTCGTCAGAACGCAGAAAATGCGGAAACTGCTTGATTTCACTTGGTTTCCGTACTAGAATGGAAACCAGAAAGGCAAATACAGTTTCCACAAGGAGGACGCTCATGCAGGAAAAGCTCGATGCGCTGGTGCGCACGCAGGCCATGCAGTTATTCCGTCAACAGGGGCTGCATTTCACCATGCAGCAGGTGGCAGAGCCGCTGCACATCAGCAAAAAGACCATCTACACCGTTTACCCCTCCAAGGAGGCGCTTTTACTGGATATGGTAGACCACGCCTTTGCAGAGATCCACCGCTGCAAGCAGGAAATTCTGGCGGGCGGTGGTACTTTGCAGGAAAAGCTGCGGGCAGTCATCATTGCCATGCCGGCAGAATATGCCGCGCTGGATCTGCGGCAGATGAAGGAGCTGGATGAAAAATACCCGGTGGTGGCGGCGCGGGTGCGCAGTCAGTTGGAAAACGGGTGGGAGCCCACCATGGCGCTGCTGGAGCAGGCTGTGGCTGAGGGGGTCATGCGTCCGGTATCCCTGCCGGTGCTGCGGCAGATGATCACCGCATCCATCGAGAGCTTTCTGGCAGACCGCAGTCTGGCAGAAAGCGGGGTGCAGTATGTGGCTGTGCTGGAGGAAATGATCTCGATTTTACTGGAAGGAGTGCTGCCGCGATGAAACACAGTTTTTGCGATGATTGGGAGTTTACCCACCACTGGACGGAAGCCTTTGGCAAGGGGCTGCCTGTACCAAAACAGCAAGCCGTCCGCTTGCCCCATACCTGCCGGGAGGTGCCGCTGCACTATGCCACCCCCGCTGATTACGAGATGGTCTGCGGCTACCGGAAGCGGTTCCGGGTGCCGCCGGTGCAGGCTGCGCCCCGACTGTTTGTCCGCTTTGACGGCGCTGCCCATCAGGCGGTGGTGCGGGTCAACGGCAGGGTTGCCGGGCAGCACCGGGGTGGCTATACCGGCTTTGCGGTGGAGATCACCGACCTTGTAGATCGGGAGGGTGAAAACCTGCTGACCGTGCAGCTGGACACCAGAGAAGACCCGGCTATCCCGCCCTTTGGCTTTGTCATTGATTACCTGACCTACGGCGGGTTGTACCGGGAGGTCTGGCTGGAAGCTACGGCAGAAAGCCGCCTGACCGATCTGTTCGTCTACACGCCCACCCTGCAGGAGGCTGTGGTGCAGTGGACAGCAGAGCTTACGCCCGCAGCCGCGGCTGTCCGCATCCGGCTGGAGACCGCAGACGGTGCCCTGCTGGCAGAGCAGACTGCACCTGTGGCAGAAACCGGGAAGATGCAGCTTTCTGTGCCGGATGCACAGCCGTGGGATACAGAACATCCGGTTTTGCATCATGCCATTGCAGAGCTTTTGAACGCAGCCGGACAGCCCATCGACCGCAAACAGGTGACGTTTGGCTTCCGCACCGCAGAGTTCCGGGCGGATGGCTTCTACCTCAACGGCAAAAAGACCTTTCTGCGGGGTCTGAACCGACACCAGAGCTACCCTTACATCGGCTACGCCGCCCCGGAAAGCCTGCAGCGGGAGGATGCCCGCATTTTGCAGGAGGAGCTGCACTGCACCGCCGTGCGCACCAGCCACTACCCCCAAAGCCAGTATTTTCTGGACGAGTGCGACCGGCGGGGTCTGCTGGTGTTCACCGAGCTGCCGGGCTGGCAGCACATCGGGGACGACAACTGGAAGGACGCCGCCTGCGAGATGCTGCGAGAGATGCTCCTGCAAAACCGCAGCCACCCCAGCATCATCCTGTGGGGCGTGCGCATCAACGAGAGCGTGGACGACGATGCCTTCTATACCCGCACCAACAAAATCGCCCATCAGCTGGACCCCAGCCGTGCCACCTCCGGTGTGCGGTATCTGGAAAAGAGCCATCTGCTGGAGGATGTCTACGCCTACAACGATTTTTCCCACAACGGCGTAACGCCCGGCGCAAAGCCCAAAAAGGACGTGACCCCGGATATGGGCAAGGCGCTGCTCATCTCGGAGTGCAACGGTCACATGTACCCCACAAAAGCCTTTGACGATGGTCCCCATCGACAGGAACACGCCCTGCGGCACGTCCGGGTACAGAACGCAGCCTATGCCAGCGGGGAGCACGCCGGGTGCTTCGGCTGGTGCATGTTCGATTACCAGACTCACAAGGACTTTGGCTCCGGGGACCGCATCTGCTACCACGGTGTGCTGGACAGCTTCCGCAACCCCAAATTGGCGGCGGCGGTCTATGCCAGTCAGGGCGATACTGACCCGGTGCTGGCTGTCAGCTCTTCCATGGACATCGGCGATAACCCCGCCGGGCAGCTGGGCACGGCCTACGTTTTCAGCAATGCCCAGCAGGTCAAGCTCTACAAAAACGATGTGTTCGTCACTGCCCTGCGCCGCAGTTCGTGGACGGCGCTGCCCCACCCGCCCTTTGTGATGGACGATACCATCGGCGAGCTGCTGGAAACGCAGGAACACTTTTCTCCCTCCAAGGCAGCCGCTGTGCGGGACTGCCTGCTGGCTGCCGGGAAATATGGCTTAGCGGGACTGCCGCTGGCCTACAAGGTCAAATTCGGCTGGTGTATGCTGCGCTATAAAATGGCCTTTAAGGACGGCGTGGCGCTTTACGGCAAATATGTGGGCAACTGGGGCGGCGAAGCTACCCGCTGGCGGTTCGATGCTGTGCAGGACGGCAACGTAGTGCGCAGCGTGACCCTCTGCCCCAGTGCAAAGCTGCACTTGGAAGTCAAAGTCAGCCGGACGGTTCTTCGGGAAAAAGACACTTACGATATGGCGGCTGTCCGGGTGCGCATTCTGGACGAGAATGGCACCCCAGCCCCCTACGCACAGTTCCCGGTGCAGTTTGCGGTGGAGGGCAGTGCCGCCCTTGTGGGCCCGCAGACCGCCGTTGCCGAGGGCGGCATGACCGGAACCTATCTGCGCACCGTGGGCACTGCCGGAGAAGCCCTGCTGACCGTTTCTGCACCGCAGACCCAGCCCGTTGTGCTGCGGTTCACCATTGAAAAGGAGGATGCTGTATGGAACTGACCCTGAAACAGAAAACTGCGTTCGGCATTGGTGCCGTGGGCAAGGATATGGTGTATGCCTTGTCGGCTTCCTACGTCATGTATTATTATCAGGATGTGCTGGGACTTTCGGCAAGCTTTGTGGGGCTGGTGCTCATGGCAGCCCGGTTCTTCGATGCCTTCAACGACCCCTTTATGGGGGTTCTGGTGGCAAAGACCCGCACTCGATGGGGGCGTTTCCGTCCGTGGATCTTTTCCGGCACGCTGCTCAATGCGTTGGTGCTCTACGCCCTGTTTGCCGCCCCGGTGCTGGACGAAGCAGCGCTGATGGTCTACTTCAGCGTGGTGTACATCCTGTGGGGCGTCACCTATACCATGATGGATATTCCGTACTGGTCCATGATCCCCGCCGTGACCCGCACGCCCAAAGACCGGGAGAACCTCTCCATGGTGGGCCGTACCTGTGCGGGCGTTGGTTCGGCACTTATCGCCATGTTCACCATGCTGCTGGTGGGAGTCCTTGGCGGCGACAGCGAGCGCGCCGGCTTCCGCTGGGTGGCGCTGATCGTATCGGTGCTCTTTGTGGTGACGGAATTGGTCTGCTGCGCCGCCATGCGGGAGACCACCCCCAGTGAGATGAAGACCGCCACCGTAAAGGAGATGTTCTCCGCCCTGTTCCGCAACGATCAGGCTATGGTGGTGGTAGGTAGCATCGTGCTGATCAACTCGGCGCTGTACCTTACCTCCAACTTCATCATCTATTTCTTCAAATACGACCTTGGCGGTGCAGGCTGGAAAGCCACCTACACCCTGTTTTCCACCGTGGGCGGTGCGGCGCAGATCCTTGGCATGATGGTGCTTTACCCCTTGCTGCGCAAAAAGTTCAGCAGCACGCAGGTGTTTCACCTGAGCCTTGTGCTGGCACTGTGCGGCTACGGCACGCTGCTGGTGTTCTGCCTGACCGGCCTTTCCCACAGCCTTGCCCTGCTGTGCATTCCGGGCGTGGTGGTGTTCGCCTGCAACGGGATGCTGACCGTGCTGACCACCCTGTTCCTTTCCAACAGTGTGGATTACGGCCAGCTCAAGACCGGCCGCCGGGAGGAGAGCGTCATCTTTTCCATGCAGACCTTTGTGGTCAAGGCAGCCTCCGGTGTGGCGGTGTTCCTCACCGGCATCGGGCTGGATCTCATCGGTCTTGTGGGCAACACAGAGGAAACCGGCCCGGTGGCAGTGCAGAGCGCCGGTACTCTGCTGGGTCTGCGCCTGATGATGACGGTCCTGCCTATGCTGGTGCTGGCAGGTGCGCTGGTGCTGTTCCGCCGCAAGTTCGTTTTGACGGATGCCCGCGCTGCCGAGATCAGCGCACAGCTCCACGGGGAGGAAACGCACCATGACTGAAATGCTGCACTGGTACGCAGAAACTTCCGGCGGCGTACAGACAGGCAACTGCACGGTCACGGAGAATGGCGGTGCGCTGCATCTGACGGCAGACCTGCCCGCCGGGACGCTGAAAGCCGTGCGTGCCGAGCTGCCGTGGAAGATGGAAGCAGACGAGCGCCTGTTCATGAACGGCTACCAGACATGGACATACAGCCCGGAGCTAAACCGGAATGGCAAGCTGCGCGGCACCGACCATATCCCCGGCTTTCTGCGCAAGAAATACGCCTTTGACCGCTACGGCGATTATCACTTTGTACCTTACGGGCATCATAACGGCCAAAGCCACGGCTTTTCCTACTGCTATTTCCGCAAGGGCGGGCGGTTCCAGCTGGTGGCATCGCTGGACGAAACCCCGGGCTACACCATCCTCCGGTACGACAGCGGCAAAGCCCTGCTGACGCTGGAGCGGGACTGCGCCGGGGTGGAGCATCCCGGCGGCAGCTTTGCCCTGTTCGACCTGTTTTTTGCCGAGGGCAGCGAGGCCGAGGTGTTTGACGGTTGGTTTCGGGCCATGGGCATCAAGCCCCGGACGGAGAAGAAGCTGGCAGGCTATTCCAGTTGGTACAACCGCTATCAGGACATTACCGAGGACACCATCCGGGAGGACCTGACCGGCTGCCGCAGCCTGCTTTGCCCGGGAGACCTGTTTCAGATCGACGATGGCTGGGAGCCGAAGGTGGGTGACTGGCTGGAAACGGATGCACAGAAATTCCCCCACGGGCTGAAAGGCATGGTGCAGGAGATCCACGCCTCTGGCTTTCAGGCCGGGCTCTGGCTTGCGCCCTTTGTGTGCGAAAAGGACTCTGCCCTTTTCCTTCAGCACCCGGACTGGCTGCTGAAAGTGGACGGCAAACCGTGGTGCTGCGGCAGCAACTGGAGCAGTTTCTATGCGCTGGATATCGACAACCCGGCGGTGCTGGACTATCTGCGCCGGGTGTTTGACCGGGTGCTGAACGATTGGGGTTTCGACCTTGTCAAGCTGGATTTTCTGTACGGCGCTGCCCCCTTTGGCAACGCCCGCGAGAGCCGGGCAGCCCGGATGTACCGTGCTATGGAGCTGCTGCGCACATGGTGCGGGCAAAAGCAGATTCTCGGCTGCGGCGTACCGGTGATGCCGGCTTTCGGGCTGGTGGATTACTGCCGTGTCAGCTGTGACGTAGGGCTGGACTGGGACGATGTGTGGTATATGCGCCTGTTCCACCGGGAGCGGGTGTCCACAAAGCAGGCCATCAACAACACGGTATTCCGGCGGCAGCTCAATGGCCGTGCCTATGGCAGCGACCCGGATGTGTTCTTCCTCCGGGAGGAAAACTGCAAGCTGACGGCAGAGCAAAAACGCACCCTTGCCACAGTCAACGCACTGCTGGGCAATGTGTTCCTTACCTCGGATATGCCGTCTCACTACACGGATGCGCAGCGGGACGAGTACCGCCGCCTGCGCAGGTTGTTTGAACATGCAAAACAGGTAGAAGTAGAGACAGAAAATGGTGTGATTACGATCCGGTATTCTCTGGATGAGAAACGTCAAGAGCTGCGGTGCAGTGCTATTTATAGAGAATAATGAGGGCATAAAAATCAGCTTTATTCTTTTTTGTTAGCCAGATGTTTCTTTATGTGAAACGCAACGGACGTCTTCCTCAGAAAAGTGGCTCACGCCGAAAGCTGTATAAACAATAAAAGCATAGCCGCCAGCGTACCGTGTGATGATTTCACATGCTACGCTGGCGGCGTTTTTGCGTTATAGGGGGATGACATCTAAATCCTACACTGGATACCCCCAGATACCTGAGTTAGTGGATTCGCTGTTAGCCCAAACATCTAATCCAGAAACTCAATTATCCACTACCCCTGTGGCTACGATTTAGATATTGCTCAAATTCTCGAAAACCGCCCTCGACCTGTTTCCAAGGACAAGAACGGCTCAGACTGTGAAATGATGTCCAAACGATATTAAACGAATCACCGCACTATATTACTGGACTTTTGACATCAAGAGCACGCATTCGCAATGTTTCGTCCTCGGGAACAGATCCACCGGCTGCACCTTTTCTGCGTGATACCCATTCTGCTCCAGCCATGCGGCATCTCGGGCGGCGGTGGCGGGGTTGCAGCTGACATACACCACCCGGCGGGGTGCCATGCGCACCACTGCGGAGAGGGTGGCCTCATCGCAGCCCTTGCGGGGCGGGTCCAGCATTACGATGTCCGGGTGCAGACCCTCGGCAGCCAGCTGGGTGGCAGCCTGTCCGGCATCGGCACAGAAAAAGCGGCTCTTGGCAGCCACGGCTTCGCCCATGCGGGCAGCGTTGGCCTTGGCGCTCTCGATGGCCTCCGGCACGATCTCTACGCCGATCAGCTCCCGGCATTGACCTGCCATGGAAAGACCAATGGTGCCCATGCCGCAGTAGAGATCCAGCAGCGTGTCGTCCGGGGTCAGCTGCGCGTACTGCGCAGCAACGCCGTACAGCCGCTCGGCGGCAAGCGTGTTGACCTGATAGAAGGACAGTGGTCCCAACCGCACCGGCACGCCGCAAAGCGTGTCCTCAATGTAGCCCGGGCCGTACAGGATGTGATTTTCACTGCCCAAAATGACGTTGGTGTTTTTGGCGTTGACGTTGAGCAGAATGGTGCTGATGGCCGGGAACTGCCCCCGCAGTGCGGTGCAAAGCTGCTCTGCGTGGGGCAGCTTTGCCCGGGTGCATACCAGACACACCATGATCTGCCCGCTGTGCGCGCCGCGCCGCAGGAAGATATGTCGCACCAGCCCCTTGCCGCTCTGCTCATCGTAGGGGCGGATGACCTGCTGTGCAAAAAAGGCGCACAGCGCGTTGCCAATCTCGTTCAGCACGCTGGGCTGCAGCTTGCAGTCCGGGCAGGGGACGATGCGGTGGGTGCGCCCTGCGTAAAAGCCGATGCAGGGCACGCCGTTCTTGTCTATGCCCACAGGGAACTGCACCTTGTTGCGGTAGCGGTCTACGTCTGGAGAAGGCAGAATATCCAGCACCGGCACCTCCAGCCCGCCGATGCGGCGGAAGGCATCCAGCACGCTTTCCTGCTTGGCGCGCAGCTCTGCGGCATAATCCAGATGCCGCAGGCTGCACCCGCCGCAGGGGCCTGCCACCGGGCAGTCCACCGGAATGCGGTCCGGCGAGGGGGTGAGCAGCTCGTCCAAAATGCCAAAGGCGTACCGGCCGCAGTCCTTCACGATGCGCACCCGTGCTTCGTCCCCGGGGGCGGTGCCGGGGACAAATACGGCCTCGCCATCGGCACTGTGGGCCACACCGCTGCCGTCGCTGGAAAGACGTTCGATGCGCAGGGTCAGGATCTGGTTTTTCTGTAAAGGCATGGTTTCTCCTTGTGTGATGGGCTCAGGTTACAGTTGGGCAGGGCTTGCCGGGTCGGCGTCCTGCTGGGCGGCAAAATACTTGCTGGGCGGCACGCCCTTGGCGCGCTTGAACACCCGTGAGAAGTAGAACTGGTCAAAGAAGCCTACCGACACCGCAACCTCCGCAATGGAAAGGTTGCCGGCGCGCAGCAGCTTGCAGGCCTCGTTGATGCGGTACTCGGTCAGGTAGTCGATGGGGCTCTTGCCCACGTTCAACATGAACACCCGGTACAGATGGCTGCGGGAAACCCCCACGCTCTTGGCTACATCGTCAATGGAGATGTCGTGGGAGTAGTTGAACTGGATGTACTTGATGGCGTTCAGCACATACTGGCTGGAGGAGGAGGCCGTGTGGGGCTTGCCTGCGCTGGTCTCCCGCATCAAGGCAGCGATAAACAGGTACAGATACCCCACCATGGCTGCCTCGTCCTGTGGCTGCAGCCCGCGGGAGGAATAAATGTTGGTCAGCGCTGCCCGCATCCCGTCCGGGTCGCTGGTGTGGTGCACGGGGGCATCGTCCGTAAAGGGCAGCTGCGCGGCCAGCTTGTGGGCACAGGCACCGTTAAAGCCCACCCAGCTGTACTCCCACGGCTGCTGCTCGTCGGCGGTGTAGCGGATCAGCTGGCTGGGGCGGGCAAAGAACAGGTCGCCCTCGCTTACCTCCCAAGTGCGGCCGCCCACCTCGAAGATGCCCTTGCCGGATACCACCAGATGGATCAGGTAGTGGTCACGGATGCCGGGTCCCCATGTCTGGCCCGGAGCGCACCGCTCCAAGCCGCAGTTGAAGATGGACAATTCGATGTTGTTGGTGTAATTCTGCTTAAAGGATTGCTTATAAACGTCTGGCATGGCAGCTTTACCTCCGTCCTGTCACATTCTGCACCCAGTATACCATAGAATGCCCTGCAAATTCAACAAAAGTACATCTTATTCTTTGCACCTGACGCCAAATTTTGGATTTTTAGGTCAAATAAATTGAAAAAACGCCCGAAATGCTTTACAATAGGCAAAAAGAGCAGAATCGTTTATTCCGGAGGGGAGGAGCTGTCATGGCCACCAGTGCACAACTCAGAAAACAGATCCTGCAGGGCAGCTGGGACGCCGTACTTGCTGCACTTTATGGGGCGAATCCGGCGGTGCTACAACGGCAGCGCGGGCGCTATGCGGCTGCGCTGGAGCAGTTCGAGCTGTATTTCGGCCCTGGGCGGCAGGTGCAGGTGTACTCTGCACCCGGGCGCGCAGAGCTGGGCGGCAACCACACGGATCATCAGGGGGGCTACGGCCTTGCGGCGGCGGTCACGCTGGATATGGTGGCAGTGGCGGCCCGCAATACGGATGGCTATGTGCGGGTCAAGTCCCGGGGGTTCAACAAGCTGGATGTCATTGATCTGGCCACCGCAGAGCCGCAGGCAGGGGAGAGCACCCATTCGGCCAGCCTGATCCGCGGCATTGCTGAGGGTTTCCGCGCGGTGGGCAAGCAGATCGGAGGCTTTGATGCCTACACCGCCAGCGATGTGCTGCGGGGCTCCGGTCTGTCCAGCTCGGCGGCCTTTGAGATGGGCATGGCCTCTATCTGGAACGAGGAATACAGCACCGGGCTGACCCTGGCAGAGCTGGCGGGCATCTGCCAGTATGCGGAAAACACCTATTTCGGCAAGCCCAGCGGTCTTTTGGATCAGCTGACCAGTGCGGTGGGCGGCATTATCTTTGCGGATTTTGCCGATCCGCGCACCCCAAAGATCGAAAAGCTCCATGCAGACGGTCTGCTGCCGGAAGGAATGTTCCTCTGCGTCACCGATACCCGGGGCAGCCACAGCGAACTGACGAGCGAGTTTGCGGCGATTCGGCAGGAGATGGAGCAGGTGGCCGCCTGCTTCGGAAAGCCGCTGCTGGGTCAGGTGGAAGAGAACGCGTTCTGGATGGCACTGCCTGTCCTGCGCAGCTGCTGCGGAGACCGTGCAGTGCTGCGGGCGATCCATTATTTTGAGGAGAATGCCCGCACGCTGGCGCAGCGGGATGCGCTTTATGCAAAGCAGTTCCCGGTGTTTGCAGGTCTGGTGAAGCAGAGCGGACAGGCTTCCTTTGCGCTGTGTCAGAATGTGTACTGCACAGCGGATGTGCGGCATCAGGGACTGTCCATAGCGCTGGCTCTGAGCCAGAGCATTCTGCAGGGCAGTGAGGGCGCATGGCGGATGCAGGGCGGCGGCTTTGCAGGCACCATTCAGGCTTATGTGCCCGGGCAGCTGCTGGAGCGGTACCATACAGCCATCGAGCAGGTATTCGGGCAGGGCAGCTGCTATGTGCTGCGCCTGCGGGAGCAGGGTGCAGTCCGGGTGATCTGAACAAAACAAAAAGCCGTGCATAGCCGGAATGCTCCGGGATGCACGGCTTTCTTATAGCTTATTACTGAAGAGAAAAAAGCTGGGGGAGAGAATTTTCGACCGGCTGGTCATTTCGCTGCTGCGTATTATCCAAGTACTGGACGGCAGTGACGGTAGCCTCGCGGGTGATGCCAAGCAGGCGGCCGATCTGCTGAGAGAGCTTGATCCCGGTCTGCACACCTGTCTTGATCACGCGGAAAAGTAGCATGGGCACAAAGGTGAAGGAAAACGAGATCAGCCCACCGTTCCAGAAGAAATCATTGAAGTGCAGATTGTCAAAAAAGCTGCCGACAGCATCGCCGAATTCGCTGCCGCCAAAGGCAGCGCACTGCTCCTCGGGGGAGAGGGCTGCGTAGGAAGAGGGCAGCTGAAGCTTTTTCATAAATAAAAACACTCCTTTCCGGGTCGATGAAAGATCAGCACAGAGCTACCAGAGTAGGCAGACAATTCTGCTGCTCGGCGGCCTCCTGTTCTGCCTTCTTTTTGGCCTGAATTTCGTTGTACGTATTCTTAAAGGCGTCCACAAGATTTTTGATGGAGAGATAGATGCTGCGTGCCTGACAATAGGCATAATAACCGCCCAGACCAGCCATACCGATCGTGGCAACCTTGCTCCATGTGTTCAGCTTGCCCCAGTAGTGCCCAATTGCATCACCAACACCCAAACCATCGTTCAGGGCATTCTGCATACCGGAAACTGCAGCCTGGAACGCATAGCGGCCCATCATGCCCAGCAGGTTTACCGTGGCATTGATGCCAAAGGCCATCACCTGCTCCGGAGTGATGTTGATAGAAAGGGCACCGCCCTCGGTATAGGTCATCTCCTCGGCAGAGAGCACAGAGCAGCAGGCGGGCAGCTGCAGCGGGCGCTGATATGTATGATCCATGATGGAAAACTCCTTTCGCACACAGAACTCCCCAAGGGGCAGTTCATCTAGTAACTGAATTGTAGCATATCTGCACAAAAATGACAAGAGAGCGCGGGTTTGAAAATCATGATACATTTGTGAATATATTGTGACGATGCGTTGTAAAACTGACCTGAATACGCCATAAACGCGCAAAACTCCTGCTTTTTTACGGCGAAAAAATGTTGTAGCAAAAATGTGCTGAAAAAGCCGATCAACAACAAAGGCATCTGCCCGTACCCGCTGCGCAGAACGCAGCAGCGGGCAAAGCAGATGCCTTGTGTGTTTTACAGGTTGCCAAACGAAAGGAAAACGAGGTCAAAGTGCTTTCGGCACGCGCTCATACAGCGTGGTCAGCGCGGCGATGTGCCCGGCCAATGCAGCGGGCAGGGGCTGTGCCAGCCGCCAGCGCCAGTTTGCGCCCTGTGTGCTGGGGGTGTTGATGCGGGCCTCGCTGCCCAGATGCAGCCAGTCTGCCAGCGGGATGATGGCGGTGTCCGAAACACTGGCAAGGCATGCGCAGATCATGCCTTCAGTCAGGGTCTCCGGTGTGCAGCGCAGATACCGGCAGGCGTAGGCTACGTCCTCGGCGCTGGCGTTGCTGCGCCAACCCTCGGTGGTCACGTTATCGTGGGTGCCTGTATACACCACACTGTTGCGGGGATAGGTGTGGGGCAGGTAGTTGCCCGACTCCCGGCTGTCGAAGGCAAACTGCATGATCTTCATGCCCGGGTAGCCGCTTTCGGCCAGCATCGCCTTCACCTCCGGGGTCAAGTAGCCCAGATCCTCGGCGATGATATTGCCGCCGCCCAGCGCCTGCTGCATGGCGTGGATAAAGTCCCGGTCGGGGCCTTTTTCCCAGTGACCGCCTGCAGCCGTTGTGTTTTCGGCAGGGATAGAGTAGTAACTCTCGAAACCGCGGAAGTGGTCAATGCGCACCACATCGTAGATAGAGGTGGCGTGCTTCATGCGCCGCTTCCACCAGCCAAAGCCGGTGGCCTTGTGGGTAGGCCAATCGTACAGCGGGTTGCCCCACAGCTGTCCGTCTGCCGCAAAGGAATCCGGCGGGCAGCCGGCTACATGGGTCAGGTGCATCTGTCCATCAGTCTGGAACAGCTCCGGTTGGGTCCACAGGTCACTGGAATCCGGGCTGACGTAGATGGGGATATCGCCCACCAGCAGGACACCTTTGCGGTTGGCATAGGCCTTCAGCGCGTTCCACTGGGTGTAGAAGAAGAACTGCACCGCCTTGTGGTAGCTGATCTGGTCTGCCAACCGTACCTTTGCGGCGGCAATGACCTCCGGCTCCCGGCAGCGCAGGGCGTCCGGCCAGTCGGCAAGGCCTGCCTGCCCCTGCTCTGCCTTTACGGCCATGAACAGGGCGTAGTCCTCCAGCCAGAAGCTCTGCGCGGTGCAGAAGGCCTCGTAAGCAGGGGAGGGGGCTGCCAGCAGCCGGTCAGCAGCCTTTTTCAGCAGCACCGGGCGCTGGTTGTACAGCGCACCGTAGTCAACGGTGCTTACCGGCTGCGCGGCGGGAATCTCTTCGGCAGTCAGATAGCCATCTGCCGCCAGCAGACGGAAATCGATAAAGTAGGGGTTTCCGGCAAAGGCGGAAAAGCTCTGGTAGGGACTGTCGCCATAGCCGGTAGGGCCGATGGGCAGGATCTGCCAATAAGTCTGCTTTGCCTCGGCCAGAAAATCAACGAATGCGGTCGCTTCACTGCCCAGCGTACCGATACCAAAAGGCCCCGGCAGGCTGAACACCGGCATCAAAATGCCGCTTGCACGCATAACGTGCACCTCCTTAGCCCTTTACAGCACCGGCCACGACACCCTCGATGATGTACTTCTGGCAGGTCATGTAGAGGATAATAATGGGGATGATAGCAATGATGATGCAGGCCATCATGGGAGCCAGCTCCACACGGCCGTAGCCGCCGCGGAAATACTGGATCGCCATGGGGATGGTGCGGTACTTCTTGATATCCAGCACCAGAGTGGGCAGCAGGTAGTCGTTCCAGACCCACATGGTTTCCAGAATGGCGGTGGAGATCATGGTAGGCTTCAGGATGGGGAACACGACCTTGAAGAAGATCTGGATGGGGTTGCAGCCGTCGATCATGGCTGCTTCCTCGATCTCCATGGGCACGCTCTTCATAAAGCCGGTAAACATGAACACGGCCAGACCGGCGCCGAAGCCCAGATAGATGATGCAGATGTTCCAAGGGTTGTTCAGGTTCAGACGGTCAGCAGTTTTGGACAGGGTGAACATGACCATCTGGAAGGGAACGACCATGGAGAACACGATCAGCAGGTTCATGAACTTGCTCAGCTTGTTGTTTACGCGGGTCAGGTACCAACCAGTCATGGAGCAGCACAGCAGGATCAGCACCACGCTGGTGATAGTAATCAGAAGGCTGTAGCCCATGCTGGAGAGAAAGTCCATCTTGGTCACGCCGTAAACGTAGTTGCGCAGTCCGGCAAAGGTTTCGGCGGTGGGCAGACGGAACACCGTAGAGGTGGTAAAGCTGCCCTCGGTTTTCAAGCTGTTCAGCAGGATCAGCACGATGGGGTAGATCCACAGCAGGCAGAGGAGAACCATTACAACAACAAGGATGACATCCCAGGTTCTTTTCTGTTTCGACATTACTGCTGCACCTCCTTAGAGCGGGTAAAGTGGAGCTGGATCAGCGAGATGACCACCACGATCAGGAAGAACACAACAGCCTTTGCCTGACCAATGCCCTTCCACTGCGCACCGGAGCGGCCGTAGAAGGTGTTGTAGATGTTCAGTGCCAGCATTTCACTGGCGTTGGCGGGTTCGCCTGCGGTCAGAGCCACGTTCTGGTCGAACAGCTTGAAGCTGTTGGTCAGGGTCAGGAAGGTGCAGATGGTCACGCTGGGCATGACCATGGGAATCTTGATCTTGAACAGAATCTCGCGGTCGTTGGCACCGTCGATCTTAGCGGCCTCGATCAGGTCGCCGGGCACGCTCTGCAGGCCAGCCACATAGATGATCATCATGTAGCCGATCTGCTGCCAGCACATCAGGATGACCAGACCGACAAAACCGGCCTTGGCATCCAGAGCCAGCAGAGGCTTCTGCAGGTTCGCCAGCACGCCGTTGAGCAGGATCTGCCAGATATAGCCCAGCAGAATGCCGCCGATCAGGTTGGGCATAAAGAACACGGTACGGAAGATGTTGGTGCCCTTGATGCCGCGGGTCAGCACCAGCGCAATGGCAAAGGCGCACACGTTGATGAGCACAGTGCTCACCACGGTAAAGGCTGCCGTAAAGCCGAAAGCGTGCAGGAAGGTGGAATCCTGAAATACCGAGAGGTAGTTCTGGATGCCCACAAATGTAGTCTTGGACACGGTGGTGAACCGCTGGAAGGACAGATAAACGCCCCAGATAAAGGGCCAGATGAAGCCGATAATAAAGGCGACCAGAGTAGGCAGCACAAATATCGGCCAGTATTTACTAATGGCTTTTTGCATGATATACCTCCTGAGGGAGCTGTCTGATAAAAAAGGAAAGGAGGCGGGCGAACTTTTCGCCCGCCTCCCTTTTTAATTCCTAGGGAGATCTCCAGTCAAAGGCTTAGCCGTTGGCCAGCTTGTACTCCTTGGCCCAGCCATCCACAAATGCGGTGACAACGTCGTCCCACTTGCCGGTGCCTGCTGCGTATGCAGTCAGAGCGCTGCCCACGCCGTTCTTCCACTCCTCGGAAGGCATGGTGGAGAAGCACCAGTCAACACTGGTCTTGCCGTCGGCCACATACTGGTTTGCAATGGTGATTAGGGGGTTGGTGGAGTCCTTAGCCTTCTTGAAGGGGATGACGAAGCCCATCTTGTCAGCCATCGCGCTGGTGCCGGCCTCAGAGGTGACACACCAGTACAGGAAGTCCAGAGTAGCCTGAATGTCGGCCTCGGAAGCGGCGTTGTTGACACACCAGAAGTTCTCGGAGCCGGTGCACAGGCCCTGGTTCTCCTCGCCCTCAGCGCCGATGTAGATGGGCAGCATACCCAGATTGTCGTCGCCCAGATCCTTCACGTCATTGTAAGCCCAAGTGCCGTTCTGGTAGAACACAGCCTTCTTGCCCACAAACTCAGCAACAGCATCGTTGCCGGTCTTGGAAGCCAGCAGCTTGGGATCGCAGGTGGAATCGGTGATGTACAGATCCCAGATCTGCTTGTAGTTATCCAGATAGGTGCCCTTGATGGCGTCGGTAGAGCCGATGCCGTCTGCCTTGTACTCGTAGTAGATGGGCAGGTTTGCCAGATGGGTCTTGAAGCGCCAGTCAGAAGAACCGTCCATGCCAGCGGAGGTGAAAGCACCGTCCACGCCCAGCTCAGCCTTACGAGCCTGAATGTCATCAGCGACCTTCTTCAGGTCGGCAAAGCCCTTGATGTCCTCCTGCTTGTAACCGGCAGCGGTCAGCAGTTCCTTGTTGTAGATGATGCCGTAGGTCTCAATGACGTATGCAATGCTGGTAACAGCATCGCCGTCCTTCAGTGCAAAGGAATCGCTGGTCAGCTCGCCGTACAGCTGGCTGCCGGACAGGTCGTAGCAGTAATCCTTCCAGTTTGCCAGACCAACAGGGCCGTTCACCTGGAACAGGGTAGGAGCTTCGCTCTTCTCCATCTCGCTCATCAGGGTGGTCTCGTACTGGCCGGAAGCGGCGGTGACAACGGTCACAGGCACGCCGGTCTCCTTGGTGTACTCAGCGGCCAGATCCTGCCAATCCTGATCCTGCTCGGGCTTGAAGTTCAGGTAGTAGACCTTGCCGTCTGCACCGGAAGCAGCCGTGCTGGAAGCAGCGGCAGAACCGGAAGCAGCAGTGGAAGTGCTGCTGGAGGAGCCGCCGCAGGCAGCCAGGCCCAGAGCAGCGGCAGAAACGCCGGCAGCCTTCAGGAAGTTACGACGAGTGATCATCTTTTTCATAATAAGTTCTCCTTCTTATTAAAATTACAGATCAACTATATACTCTCCGTCCTTCGACGGAGGGAATACAAAATTTAAATTGCCCTTACGCTTTCGCCCTGCTGCAACTCCGGCTGCAGGGTCACGGTCTGGGCGGGGGAGCCATGCTCGATCTGCCGCACCAGCAGCTCGATGCTTTGCAGTGCGATCTGCTCGCTGGGCTGGACGATGGTGGTCATCACCGGTACACAGTAGCGGGACATCGTGATACCGTCAAAGCCGATCACCGAAACATCCTCCGGTACCCGCAACCCGGCGCTTACCAGCGCCCGGATGGCGCCAAAGGCGATGACATCGCTCATGGCGAAGAGGGCGGTGAACTCTGCCCGTCGGGCCAGCAGACTGTTCATGGCGTGGTAGGCGGATTCGAAATCGTAGTTGGACAGGCCGTACAGCTTGTCGTTGAACACAATGCCCGCATCCTCCATGGCCTGCTGTGCGCCCTGACGGCGCATCAGACTGGGGTAGCTGGTCACCGGACCGCCTAAAACGGCGATCTTGCGGTGCCCCTGCCGGATCAGGTAGTCCACAGCGGTATAGGCCGCTGCCCGGTCATCTACGCCCACCATGGAAAGGTTGGGGAAGTCCAGCTCGTCCGTGACCAGCGTGGTGAGCACCGAGGGAACATTGATACGGTCAAAGCCCCGCTGGAAGTTGGCTACGCTGCCGCCCAAGAAGATGATGCCTTTGGGCTTGATCTCCCGCAGGATCTTTTCGGCGGCGTCGATCTCGTTGGCGTTCTCGTCCAAGTAAGAGACGATGCCGTTGTATCCGTACAGGGTGGCGGCGCGCTGGAGCTGCACCAGAAAATCAGAAAAGAAGATGTTCCGGGTGCCCTTTACCACAAACACAAGGCTGCGGGACTGCTGAATCTTCAGCTGTCGGGCGTTGGTGTTGGGCACAAACCCGGCCTCCCGCATCACCTTCAGAACGTGCTCCTTGGTCTCCGGGCGGACATCCGGCCTGTCGTTGATCACACGGGAGATGGTGCTGACAGAGCAACCGCTGATCCGTGCGATGTCCTTGATGGTCAGGTTTGCCATGTCGGCGGGCCTCACTTTCTGAAAGTGTTTCGGGAACGTTGTCGGGAACGTTCCCAGCGACATTAGTATGGCACATTCTGTATAAAAAATCAATAAGTGTGATACAACTTTGTACAAGGTGTGCAATGCCGACCCTCGCATTTGTGCAGTTTGATTTGCGCGCAAAGCAGCAAATCTGAAAATACCGATAATTCCCGGTACAAGTCAAAAATGACCGGAAATTATCGTACCTGTTTGTAACTTTTTGCGCGAAAAACGCTTCCCGGTACACAGCTGAATGTGCTATACTATGTGAAAAAAGGAGAGGGGGCAAAATATTATGATCTTATCCTTACAGGGTTGCATGGCAGTGGGAAAGACCACGGCAGCCCGCTATCTGGAACAGCACTGCCAACAGGTACAGGTTTGTTTTGAGGACAACGCTGCCGTCCTTGCAGAGATAAAGCAGCGTGGGTTGAATAAGAACAGCTATGCGGACTATCTGGAGATCCAACGGCTTTTTTTGCGCAATGAGCTGCGCCGCGGGCAGGAAGCAAAAAAATACCCCCACGCCGTGATGGATTTCGGCGCGGAGGAGATTGAGTTCTACACCTTGAACTACCCCAAAAGCAGGGGGCTGGAGTGGGAGATGGAAGCGATCCGGCAGGCTTTGGCCCCGGAGCTTGCAGCGGTGCAGGCTTGTATGCCGGAGCACATTCTGTTTCTGGACGCTTCCGAAGCCGTCCTGCGTGCCCGTAAAGCGGGAGATGCCACCCGTTCCCGGGAATTCTTTGCGTATTACCTGAACCATCTTCTGCCGCTGAAACGGGAATGGTTCCGGGAAAAGAAAAACGTAACATTTCTTTCTACCGACGGGCTGACCGCTCGGCAGGTGGGGGAGAAGGTAAAACATTGGTGTGAACAGTATATCTAACGCAAGCAAAAAAGCGCTCTCACCTTGTCATCGGTGAGAGCGCTTTGCTGATTGCTGATTATTTTGATCGGGTTGGTTTTTTAAAAATTAGTCGCTGACGTAGGGCATCAGAGCAACGTGACGAGCACGCTTGATGGCGATGGTCAGTGCGCGCTGATGATAAGCGCAAGTGCCGGTCACACGGCGGGGAATGATCTTTGCACGCTCAGAGACGTACTTACGCAGACGGGGCACGTCCTTGTAATCGATGGTGTCGATGCGATCGACACAGAAGCTGCAAACCTTCTTGCGGCCGCGACGCATGGGGCGTGCGGGGCGAGAGCCTTCGGTTCTTTCAAAAGCCATTGCTTATTACCTCCTATTGGATTTTTAACGGATGGACCGTTTCGTGTCAGAACGGCAGGTCGTCGCTGTCGTCGATGACGGCAAAGTCATCGGCATTGCCGGCGGAATAGCTGGGAGCTGCCTCCACAGCGGCCGGACGGGCAGGGGCTGCGTTCTGGTAGGACGGAGCGGCATTCTGATAGCCGTTTCCGTCACCTGCATTGCTGCTCTTGGGGCCTGCAAAGTTGATGTTGTTGGCAACCACTTCAACGGCAGTGCGGTTTGCGCCGGTCTTATCCTGATACTGACGGGACTGCAAACGGCCGTCCACAACGATCAGGGAACCTTTCTGGAAATAGCGGCAGACGAATTCGGCCTGCCGATCCCATGCAACCACATCGATCCAGTCCGCCACGCTCTGCCCATTGGCATCGCGGCGCCCGCGGTCGCAGGCAATGCGGAACGAAGCAACGTTCTTGCCGGTAGTGGTCTGACGCATTTCAGGGTCACGCGCAAGGCGACCCATGATAGCAACAACATTCAACATAGTACGGTTTCCCTTTCTGTCACGGAAGAATTACTCCTCGTGAGCAATGATCAGGCTGCGCATAACGCCTTCAGTGATCTTGTACACACGGTCCAGCTCAGCGGGGAAGCTGGGCTCGCTGGTGAAGTTGATCACGGTGTAAACGCCTTCCTCCTCGTCGTTGATGGGGTAGGCCAGACGGCGCTTGCCCCACTCGTCGATGGAATCGATCGTACCGTTAGCCTCGATCAGGGTCTTGAACTTACCAACCAGAGCGGCGGTAGCCTCCTCGTCGAGAGCGGCGCTGGTAATCAGCATGGTTTCGTACTTTGCCATTTTTGTAGCACCTCCTTTTGGACTTGAGGGCCCTGCGGATCTGCAAGGCCAAGGGTACACAGGCTGCGGTATCGCGGCCTGTGTGGTGTGTCTGTTCAGACAGCAATTTATTATAGCAAGCTTCTTTGCTTCTGTCAAGCTTTTTTGACAAAAAGAACGATAAAAAATGTTTTGCATTTTTTGGTAAAAAGGACTATAATGTAAACGCTTTCCCTGCAATATGGCAGGGCCGGGGCTCCGGCAGTGGCAGGGAAGCGGGAAAAATTAAAGGAGGATAATCCATGTATTCGTTGTTTCGAGATCTGGCAATCATAATCCTGAGCGCGAAATTCTTCGGACTGGTGGCGCGCAAGTGCAAGGCTCCGCAGGTGGTGGGCGAGATCATCGCCGGTCTGCTGATCGGCCCCTGCGTGCTGAACCTGGTGCAGATCAGCGACTCCATCTCCATCTTCGCAGAGATCGGCGTTGTGATGCTCATGTTCACCACCGGCCTCGGCACCAACCTGAAAGAGTTGATCAAGGCAGGCCCCATCGCCACCCTGATCGCTACCGTTGGCGTGGCTGTGCCTCTGATGGGCGGCACCTTATTATATGGTGCGTTCTACGGCTTTGCCGCAGTTGGCAGCCCGGAGTTCTACCGGGCGCTGTTCATCGGCACCATTATGACCGCTACCAGCGTGTCCATCACGGTGGCGACCTTGCAGGAGCTTGGGCACCTGAAGAGTTTTTTGGGCACGACCATCGTCAGTGCCGCTGTCATTGATGATGTCATCGGCATCGTGGTGCTCACCTGCGTGCTGGGTGCCAGCAGCGGCACCGGTACGGGTCTGGGCAAGGTGCTGTTCAACACCCTGCTGTTCTTTGCCACCGCACTGGGCGTTGGCCTTGTGGTGCACTACGCCATGAAATGGCTGGATCAGCGCAACCCCCATACCCAGCGTATCACCATCGTGAGCATGGCCTTCTGCTTTGCCATGGCCTACATTGCTGAGGAGTACTTCGGCATCGCCGATATCACCGGCGCTTACATTGCAGGTATCGTGCTGTGCACCATGGATGACGCACCCTATGTGGAGCGCCGGGTGGATATCAGCAACTACGTTATCTTTGCGCCGATCTTCTTTGCCTCCATCGGCCTCAAGACTGATATCAGCGGCCTGACCCCGGAGATTTTACTCTTCTGCGTCTGCTTCGTGGTTGTGGCGCTGATCACCAAGATCATCGGCTGCGGTCTGGCTGCAAAGGTCTGCCGCTTCAACTGGGACGACTCCCTGAAGGTCGGCGTCGGTATGATGACCCGCGGCGAGGTGGCACTGATCGTGGCACAGAAGGGCTTGGCCATCGGTGTGGTAGACCCGGTCTACTTTACCGCTGTGATCCTGCTGATCGTGGTGTCCAGCGTGGCTACCCCGCTGGCACTCAAGGCCATGTTCACCAAGCGCCCGCCCGTGCCGCATCCCAGTCAGGCAAACTAAATCAGGAATTTGATTTTCATGTTTAGGGTTCAGAATCGCCTGCGGGCGTTTCTGAACCCTTTTTTCATCTGAAAAAATATATGCAAAAACGGGGCTGCTGCACATGGTTTCGTGCAACAACCCCGTTTTTATTGTTTACGCAGTATATAATTTACAGCGTCTTGCAGAACTCCTTCAGGTAGGCGCGGAACTCCTCGCCGATCTCAGGATGCTGCAGTGCCAGCTCCACCTGCGCCTCCACGACCTTGAGCTTGTTGCCCATATCGTAGTGTTTGCCGGTGAACTCCGCGGCGGTCATGCCGCCGCGGGTACGGGCATACTCTGCCATGGCATCGGTCAGCTGGATCTCGCCACCGGCACCGGGCTTGGTGTGGGCAAGGATCTCGTAGATCTCCGGGGTCAGCAGCACACGACCCAGAATGGAATAGTTGCTGAACTCCTGCCCCTTCTTGGGCTTCTCGATCATATCGTCCACAAAGAAGTAGTTGTCGTGGATGGGAGTGGTTTTTAAGCTGCAATAGCGGCTCACGTCCTCCCAAGGCACAGCGGACACGCCGGCAACCGGACGGCCGAACTCCTCGTAGGCGCGGATCAGCTGGGCGCAGACCGGATCCTCGCCCCAGATCACGTCATCGCCATAAATGACCACAAAGGGATCATCGCCGGTAAAGGCCTTGGCGGTGTTTACCGCGTGCCCCAGACCCAGCGTCTCCTTCTGGCGTACAAACAGGATGTTGGCCATATTGGCGATGCCCAGACACTCCTCCAGCATCTTTTCCTTGCCGGGCTTTGCCAGCTTTTCCTCCAGCTCGGGGCTGCGGTCAAAATGATCCTCAATAATGCTCTGGTTGCGGCCCAGAATGATCAGGATATCTGTAATACCGGAGCGGACGGCCTCCTCCACCAGATACTGGATGGCGGGCTTATCCACGATGGGCAGCATTCCCTTGGGCATTGCCTTGGTAGCGGGCAGTACGCGGGTGCCAAGACCCGCAGCCGGAATAACGGCTTTGGTGACTTTTTTCATGATGATTCTCCCATGTTCTCATTTTATGCACGGTGAACCGCGCTTTTCAGCAGGATCCCCATCCTGCATGAACCGTTATCAGATAAAGGTGCCTACCAGTGCGTTCAGATCCGGCCCCAACAGCATGGAGCAAAGGCTGCCTACTAGCATCAGCAGGATGAACGCTCCGATGCAGGCTGCAAAGCTGACACCGCCCTGTGCGTTCAGCACGGCGCGGCGCTGCTCCGGGTCCGGGAACTCGGCACGGATGCGGCGGATGCGTGCCGCTGCGCTGCGGCGGTAGAGCCACTTGCCATACAGCCCCCGCACCAGCATCAGTGCAAAACTGAGAAGGGACATGACGCGGCTCAACACTACCAGCGTAGAGGCGCTGATCCCGGCGGTCAGGGGGCTGCCGGTGGTCTGCATCATACTAATTAAGGTGGGGATGAACAGCAGCAGTTCTGCGGCCAGAAAGCCGAAGGCGGGCTTCCACGCCTTGCGGTAGAAAAAGTAGAACGGGCCGAACAGCAGCGCTGAAAAACTCATGGAGATCTTGGAGTGACGCAGCTGCATCTGGCTGTAATCGTTCAGGTAGACCGGCGCGGCTGTGCCGATAAAATCCACCCAGTCCTGATAGGGGACGCCGTCGATCAGTTCATCCTTGCCAAAGGCGGCGCGCACGTTGCGGTGCACCGGGTCGATGACCTTCTCGGTAAAATTACGGTACATTTCGTCCCGGTACATCCTGCTGTAATCAAAATCCTGGTTCTGCTCGGCGCTGGCGGCAGCACGGTCGTTGGGCTGTTCTGCGCTCTCAGGGGGCAGGGCAGCGCCGCAGCAGCGGCAGACATTCTCGCTGCGCAGGGTGCGCTCCCCGCAGGTGGGACAGGTGCGCAGCTGCGCATCCTGATAAGGAAACTTCCATTCATAGCCTGCGCCATGGGCAGGGGCGTGGATGCACAGACCCATCTTCTCGTAACAGGTGCGGTGATAGGGTGCACCGCAGTCCGGGCAGACCACGATGTCGTCCTGAAGGGTCAGCGGCTTGCCGCAGCCCTCACAGGGACAGCCATAATATTTCGGCATGATATCCTCCTGTGAAATCGATCATACTGGTATTATACTCCCCCGGGTATGAAAAGAAAAGGTGAAAATCTTTAAAAATCCGGCAAGATAGTATTTTTCCTCTTTACTTTATCACAGATTCTCGGTATACTAATGAAGTATCTGTGTATAAACTGTGTCTTTTGGCGGAGCAGAAAATGCGCGCTGCGCGTGCGTTTTGCACCCTGCCGGGGACATTATTGTTATGATGTAAACCCTTGAACGAGAGGAACTTAGAGAATGATCACGACTGATGAACTGAAAGTGCAGTTGGCCGAGCACGCCAAGGCCGTTAAGGACCTGGAGGAAGCACTGGCCATTGAAGCAAGCCGCAAGCGCGTGCAGGAGCTGGAGCACACTATGTCCCGCCCCGGATTTTATGATGATGCAGAGCTGAGCAAGAAGGTCTTTGACGAGGTCGGCGACCTGAAGGGCAAGCTGAACCGCTTTGAAAAGCTGCAGGGTCTGTACGATGACGCTGAGACCATGCTGGAGATGCTGGACGAGGAGTACGACCCCGCCATGATCCCCGAGGCCGAGGAGGCCGTGAACACCGTGGGCAAGGCTGTGGAGGAACTGCAGCTGATGACCATGCTGAACGGCGAGTACGATCACAGCAACGCCATCCTTACCTTCCACGCAGGCACCGGCGGCACCGAGGCACAGGACTGGGCCGAGATGCTGTATCGTATGTATAATAAGTGGGCACAGGCACATGGCATGACCGTGGAGGTGCTGGATTATCAGGACGGCGACGAGGCCGGTCTGAAGAGCGCTTCCATGATGGTCAAGGGCGCCAACGCCTACGGTCTGCTTAAGAGCGAGAACGGCGTGCACCGTCTGGTGCGTGTCTCTCCCTTTGACGCCAACGCCCGCCGCCAGACCAGCTTTGCCTCTCTGGAGGTCATGCCCGAGCTGGACAACACCATTCAGGTGAACATCCGCCCCGAGGATATCGAGATGCAGGTGTACCGCTCCTCCGGCGCCGGCGGCCAGCACATCAATAAGACTTCTTCCGCTGTCCGTCTGATCCACAAGCCCACCGGCATCGTGGTCAACTGCCAGACCCAGCGTAGCCAGTTCCAGAACCGCGACTACGCTATGGAAATGCTGAAGGCTAAGCTCTACCAGATCGCCAAGCAGCAGCACATGGATAAGATCGACGACATCAAGGGCGTACAGAACGAGATCGCATGGGGTCACCAGATCCGCAGCTATGTGTTCATGCCCTACACCATGGTCAAAGATCACCGCACCAACTACGAGACCGGCAACGTCGATGCCGTGATGGATGGCGATATCGATGAGTTCATCTTCGCCTACCTCAAGGCCGCCAGCCGCGGCGAGCTGCAGGACGCATAAGCGCCTGTCCCTGTAAAATCATAACCGCACCTGTGTCCATTTTTGGATGTGGGTGCGGTTTTTTCGTGATTGTCTGCGCATACTAACCCCGAAAAATGCGCAGGGAGGCCGTAAAATGTCCAAGCACAGCATCGTCAGGTGGATAAAGATAATAGGTGTTTATCTGCTGGTGGCCGCGGTGGCGGCGCTGGGCTGGCTGTGGTGCGCCCTGCCGGAGGAGGTCTATCTGGAACCGGAACAGACGCTCACGCTGCCGCGCTTTGGCTGGGTGGAGCCGCTGCGCGGGCACGGCAGCCGCAATGTGGCCAGCACCCGGGCAGCGGGCAGCTACCAGACCACGCTGGCACTGGGCGGCTGGCTGCCGGTCAAGACCATCCGCGCCACCGTGATGCAGCGCCCCACGGTCACGGTGTGCGGCACGCCCTTTGGGGTGAAAATGTTCTCGGAGGGGGCGCTTGTGGTGGGCTTTTCCGAGGTACACACTGCCGCCGGTACAATAAACCCCGCAAAGCAGGCAGGGCTGCGGCTGGGCGACCGGGTGATCCGCATGGGGAACACCGTTACCGAGACCAACGAGCAGGTCCATGCCGCGCTGGAAGCCGCCGCCGGTGCGGCGGTGGAGGTGGTCTACGTCCGCAAGGGGGAGCAGCGGCAGACCACCCTTTTGCCGGTGTGGGATACGCAGAACGCCCAGTGGCGGGCAGGAATGTGGGTGCGGGATTCCTCCGCCGGGGTGGGCACTCTGACCTTTGTGGATGTGCAGGCCGGGGTATTCGCCGGGCTGGGTCACCCTATCAGCGACAGTGACACCGGCGAGCGGGTCGCCCTGCGCAGCGGCGAGATCGTGGCCTGCCAGATCGTGGGCTGCACCGGCGGTACCGCCGGCAGCCCCGGAGAGTTGAAGGGCAAATTTATCAGCGACTACGCCCTTGGCAGAATTTGCATCAACGGCGAAAACGGTGTCTACGGCACGGTAAGCACCGCCATTGCGGGGCAGCAGACGGAAATCGCCTTTGCGCAGGAGGTGCTGCCCGGCGCGGCAGAGATCCTGACCACTACCAGCGGCGAAACGCCCCGCAGCTACCGTGTCTATATAGAAAAGGTGAACGACGCCGACCCGCACCGCAACATGGTGCTGCGCGTCACCGACCCGGCACTGCTGGCGCAGACCGGCGGCATCGTGCAGGGGATGAGCGGCAGCCCCATCCTGCAAAACGGACGGCTGGTGGGTGCAGTGACCCATGTGCTGGTCAACGACCCGACACGAGGCTACGGTATTTTTGCACAAACCATGCTGGAACAGGCACATTCCGTGCCCGGAACGGACGCAGCAGCATAAAAAAGTATGACATTCGAGCAGAATTTCCATAATTTCCCAAAATAAACCGTTGAACTATCTGGAAAATTATGGTAAAATCCATGGTGTTAAGGGAACTGCACACATTGGAGGAAACAACCATGGACAAAGTGAGATTTTTGATGTCGGATACCAGCACTCAGATCACCGAAGCCTGCCGTGAGGCGCTGGAGCAAAAGGGCGTAGAAGTGACCGTCGTCGAAAAGGACGGCAACAAAGTTCTGCAGAAAATGCTCGCGGTTCATCCGCACGTTGTTCTGCTGGACGCCTTTATGCCCGGGCTGGACGCGCTCGCGGTAAAGCAGCGCTACAACGCGGCAGGTGAGCGGCACACGTCCTTCTTCGTTACCGGTGCATTCCAGAGCGAGGAAATGGTGCAGGAGCTGCTGGACGAAGGGTTTGCCTACTACTTCGTTAAGCCCTTCGACGAAAACGTTCTGGCGGCACGGGTGCTGAAGGTGGCTCTCGGGCAGGAAAAGCGCATCCTGCACACCAGTGTGGACAGTGATGAGCTGACCGTGACCGAGATTTTGCACCAGATCGGTGTTCCCGCCCACATCAAGGGCTACCAGTTCCTGCGGGATGCCATCCTGCTCACCATGAACGAGCCGGAGTACATCAACGCCGTGACCAAGCGCCTGTACCCGGAAATTGCCAAGAAAAACGGTACCACCGCCAGCCGCGTAGAGCGCGCCATCCGCCACGCCATCGAGGTAGCGTGGGATAGAGGAGATGTGGATACCCTCAACAGCTACTTCGGCTATACCATCCATAACCTGCGGGGTAAACCCACCAACAGTGAGTTCATCGCGATGATCGCCGATAAGATGCGGCTGGATAAACGCCAGAGGGTGGGGTAACATCTGCAAATTGAAAATACGGCTGATTTGAGCACTGCTTTTGAAAAGCGTGATAAAAACTAAATTAACAGAAGAGCCGCAGTCGGGGATTTTCTTCCCGGCTGCGGCCTTTTGAATATGCGGATATTATTAGATGTTTCATTTTTGTGATTGAGTGCTCTCCTCTTTCCTTTCAGCAATATACGCCACAAGGTCATACACCAACCTCTTTTCCTGCTCGTTCATGCCACGCAGTACTATCTGTTCTTGTGATTCAAGCCCTAAAATATCGTCTGTGGTCGTATGAAATAGCTGTGCAAGGGCTATCAAATACTGTGCTGTGGGTGCAGAAAGTTCCATTTCCCAAGCGTTGACACTGGCGCGCGTAACGCCCAGCTTGCGAGCAAGGGCAGCTTGTGAAAGCCCGGTATTCTCCCGAAGACGCTTGATATTGTCTGAAATCATGTTGTTCACCTTCCTGCATCTACTTTACTATACAGCTTTTGATATTAAATTATCTAAACGAGTATAGTTTTATTGACGTTCGGTTGGATGAAGCGTATAATAAAAGTACGGATATTTACCTTTTAGGAAAGGAATCATCGAAATGAAACGAAAAATTGCTTTGGCGATTGGGACTTCTCTACTATGTATTGCAATCCTTACAGGTTGTAACTCGTCAGTTGCTGCCGAAGATGCTTTTTCCGCTGCAAATAGCGGTGATACCGAAAATGCACAAAAGCTTTATACGAATATCATTGATAATAGTTCTGAGCAAAAAGAGCAACTAAACAAATTATTAAGTGCCGAATTTGAGCAATTACTGGATAACTACAACCATGAAGAACTGACTGACGACCAAGCAAAAGAAGAATTTAAAAAGTATTCGGAGGCATTTGAGGGAATTGAGTCTGTTGAAACAGCACGAGAAAACTTGAAAGAACTTATCGACTCCAAAAAATCTTTCAAATCTGCAAAAGAGTCCGAAGCAGAAGAAAATTATGGACGCGCATACGCTGAATATCGGCATGTTAGTGCTTTGGATATTAATTATGATGAGGCGCAAAAGCAAATGGATGTATGCCTGAGCGCCTTTGAATCGGAAATTCTAAGACTTTGTGAGGAACAAGCATATTATAAAGCAATTTCTAATACCATCGATTTAATGGAGGAGCTTGGTATTAGTATGCCGATGTCAGACGATGATACACTTGGTATTGATGATTGCTTTTTGTTTATCGCTAAACAAATGGCAGAATCGTGTGGTTTTGAAAATGCTCAAGCATCAATGCAAGAAAACATTGCAAACGGACGCTTCCATGACCATTTCTATGATATAAATATTGGGTGCGATTCTTTGAACGGTACATCACTGGAAAGGATCTCTAACAAAAAGATAATAGACAGCTATGCACAATTGGATAGTCTTTTCAATGATACCTTTATGACAGCATGTGTATTCAAAGGGTTTTATATCACTTTAGGCGACATTCATAGTAATGGAAAATGGTATGATGTTTTTATTTGTGATGGCATGGAAAGTGATGTTACTGTAAGAAGTGATGCCGAAAGAGGACCTTTTAATGCAACAATGAAATCGAAATTTGATAACTGGGGCAAGAGCTCAAACAATAGTACAAAGAATAATGAGAGCACTTCTGGTGGTAATGTTACGCAAGAATATCTCAATGCCTTGAATAGAGGACTGTCTTATGCTCAAAATCTTCATATGTCAAAGAAAGCAGTATATGACCAACTGACATCTTCTTATGGAGAAGGCTTCCCGGCGGATGCTGCACAATATGCCATTGATAATATGACGGGCGTAGACTGGAATGCAAATGCCCTCGAAAAGGCAAAGCAATATTATTATAATATGTCGATGTCCAAAAGCGCAGTTTATGACCAGCTTACTTCTGAATATGGTGAACAGTTTACAACGTCCGAAGCTCAGTATGCCATTGACCATCTGAATTAAGACACAGTGACCCAATAAGAGAAAGACCGCAGACGGAACAAATAGCCGTTTGCGGTCTTTCTCTTTGCATTTTCCTTCCCATCTGGTACAATGGTGCAGAAGGGAAGTGACGAAATGCCGGAAGTGGATATGATCCGTGCGCAGCTGTTTGCGCTGCAAGATAAGGAATATCAGGTCTTTTACAGCCGCCTGATGCCCACTCTGCCACCGGAAACGGTGATCGGGGTGCGGGTGCCGCTGCTGCGCAAGCTGGCAAAACAGCTGGCGGATACCCCGGAAGCGGAGGTGTTTCTGCAAGAACTGCCGCATTTTTATTATGAAGAAAACGCTCTCCACGCCTTTCTGCTGGAGTCTGTCCGGGATTACGGCACAGCGCTGGCGGCAACGGAGCGCTTTTTGCCCTATGTGGATAACTGGGCAGTCTGCGATTGCTTCAGCCCCAAGGTGTTTGCGCAGCATAAGCCGGAGCTGCTGCCTGCTATCCGGCGCTGGCTGGGCTCTGACCAAGTGTATACCGTGCGCTACGGGATCGGGATGCTGATGCGGTATTATCTGGACGATGCCTTCCGGCCGGAATATCTGGCTTGGGTGGCGGCGGTGCACAGCGAGGAATACTATGTCAATATGATGCGGGCGTGGTATTTTGCCACTGCACTGGCAAAGCAGCCCGCAGCGGCACTGCCGTGGCTGACCGAAAAGCGGCTGGACGTGTGGACGCACAACAAGACCATCCAGAAAGCAGTAGAAAGCCGCCGCATCCCCCCGGAGCAAAAGCAGGCTTTGCGGGCGCTGCGCATTCGTTCACAAAAGCTTTGCGAAGAACGACGCGTTTGACTGTTTACAATGTGGCGAATTTATTGTAAAATAGAATATAGCAAAAATGCCGGGTCTATCCGGCGAAAGATAAAATAGGTGGTGTTTGGATTATGGCATTGAAATATAAGCGTATCCTTCTGAAGATCAGCGGCGAGGCGCTGGGCGGCGAAAAGGGCATGGGCTTTGACGAGCCCACCATGGACGCCATTTGCGGCGGCGTGAAGAAAGCTCATGAGCTGGGCGTGCAGATCGGCATCGTGGTAGGCGGCGGCAACTTCTGGCGCGGCCGCTCCAGCGGTAAGATGGAGCGCACGCTGGCCGATAAGATCGGTATGCTGGCTACGGTGATGAACGCACTGGCTGTCTCCGATAAGCTGGAGCAGCTGGGTGTGCCCACCGAGGTGTTTACCTCGATCACCATGCCGCAGGTGGCCCCTGCCTTTACCCGCAAGGACGCTCTGCGCGCCATGGATGAGGGCAAGATCGCTGTGTTCGGCGGCGGCACTGGCAACCCCTTCTTCTCTACCGATACGGCTACTGCCCTGCGCGCCGTGGAGGTGAGCGCCGACGTGATGTTCAAGGCGACCATGGTGGACGGCGTTTACGATAAGGATCCCCACAAGTACCCGGATGCCAAAAAGTACGATACCCTTACCTTTACCAAGGTGCTGGAGGATCAGCTGGCCGTTATGGACGGTACCGCAGCTACCCTGTGCCGCGACAACAAGCTGCCCATTCTGGTGTTTGATCTGGCCGACCCGGACAACATCGCACGGGCTGTGCAGGGCGAGAACGTGGGCACGCTGGTCTACGAGGGCTGAGCATAGCGCCCCGGTGCAACTGCATACGATTGGATAGAGCAGCAGCGGCGCAGTGCGCTGCCTGCATGGATCAATAGAATAAAGAAACAGGAGAACAACGACAATGAGCAGCAACACCAAGGTTTACGAAGATAAGATGAAGAGCTCTGTGGAGCACCTCAGCCGCGAGCTGGCCGCTGTGCGCGCAGGCCGTGCGAACCCCGCCGTGCTGGATAAGGTGGTCGTGGACTACTACGGTGCTCCCACCCCCATCCAGCAGTTGGCCGCTGTGGCCGTCTCTGAGGCACGCACCCTCACCATCACCCCTTGGGACCGCACCCTGCTGCGCCCCATCAGCAAGGCAATCATGGCCAGCGATGTGGGCATCACCCCCATTGATGACGGCGTTACCATCCGCCTGAACTTCCCCGCACCCAACGAGGAGCGCCGCAAGCAGCTGGCCAAGGAGGTCTCCAAGCTGGGTGAGGACGCCAAGGTTGCCGTGCGTAACGTGCGCCGCGACGCTATGGATAAGGCTAAGGCCATGAAGAAGGCCGGCGAGCTGACCGAGGACACCCAGAAGACCATGGAAGAGGATGTCCAGAAGCTGACCGATAAGTATATCAAGAACATTGATGCTGCCGTGGAAGAAAAGCAGAAGGAGATCATGGCCGTCTGATCCGCAGCACACAATAACAACTGGGAGGTGCCGTGCGCTGGTGAAAGGTGCGCGGCACTTTTTGCAGGGCAGCCCTGCTGCCGGGAGGTATAAATGGCACACCCCAAAGAATTTGCCGAGGGGCTTTCCATCGGCATCATCATGGACGGCAATGGCCGCTGGGCGAAAAACCGCGGCCTGCCCCGCACCGCAGGACACAAAAAAGGTGCGGCGGTGTTCAAGGATATTGCCAACTACTGCGATGAACTTGGCGTAGCATCGGTGTATTTCTATGCTTTCTCTACCGAGAACTGGAAGCGCCCGCTGGAAGAGGTGGGTGCCATCATGAAGCTGTTCGCCCAGTACCTCATCGAGGGCTTTGATTACAAGAACCGCAATATCCGCATCAAGTTCTTGGGCGACCGCACCGCGCTGGACCCCAAGCTGCAAAAGATGATGAATGAACTGGAAGGGGACTCTGCCTGCAAGACCGGCATGACCCTGAACATCGCCATCAACTACGGCGGCCGCCCGGAGATCGTGCGGGCGGCGCAGCAGCTGGCCGCAAAGGCTGTGGCAGGCGAGATCCGCCCCGAGGACATCAACGAGCAGATGATGAGCGATGCCATGTACACCGCCGGACAGAAGGACCCGGACTTTATCCTGCGTCCCAGCGGCGAAAAGCGGCTGTCCAACTTTATGCTCTGGCAGGCCGCCTATTCGGAACTGGTGGAGATGGATGTGCTCTGGCCGGACTTTACCCGCGCCGATCTGGATACCGCCATTGAGGAGTTCAACCACCGCAGCCGCCGGTTCGGCGGCATCTGAGCGGCAATCTGTCCGTATTGCAAACCCTGCACCTATGGTGCAGACCCGACAGACCCGGTACTTCCTCGGGTCGGAATGCGTTGCCCTGCAAGGGGCTGCTGCCGGAAGAACAAAGGAGATCGAAACCTATGAAAACACGCATTATTACTGCGATCGTGGGCATTCTGGTACTCATCGGCGTGATGTTTACCTTCAACACCATGGTGTTCAATCTGGTGATCGCAGCCATTACCCTGATCGCCATCCACGAGATTTACAGCGCCCTCGGCTTTGAAAAAAAAGACTGGCTCATGTACGCAGTGCTGGTACCCTATACATTGCTGGTCATGCTTTCCAGCTATAGCGCCATGCGCAAGCTGGTCATGCCGATGTCCTTTGTGCTGGTCACCTTTTTTGCCATCTATCTGGTGGTGCGCAACGGCACCATCAGCTACCAGAAGGCCAGCGGTCTTTTGGTGTTTTCGGGCATCGTGATCTTCTGCTTCTACTCCTTCGTTCTGCTCAAGGAGCGTCTGCCAGTGGAAAAATTCGGCTATGACGCGGTTTTCTTCATCCTGCTCATCCTCTGCTTTGCATGGGGCGGCGATACCTGTGCCTATTTTGCAGGCCGCGCCTTCGGCAAGCATAAGCTGTGCCCGGTGGTCAGCCCCAAAAAGACGGTGGAGGGTGCCATCGGCGGCGTGCTGGGCACCATGGTGTTCGGCGTGGTCGCCACCCTCATCTACTCCATAGCGGCAAACCGCATGGAGGCCTTTACCCGCTCTAATATCGGCGTTTCCATGTATGTTATCATTGCGCTGCTGGGCTGTATCGCCGCTGTGCTGGGCATCTACGGCGACCTGTTTGCCAGCGTGGTCAAGCGCCAGTGCGGCATCAAGGACTACGGCACCATCTTCCCGGGGCACGGCGGCATTCTGGACCGCTTTGACAGCGTGATGTTCATCGCGCCCTTCGTGACCATGGTCATTACCGCCGTGTTCTACGCCTGATACAGGGGAGGAAACTATTATGTCTAAAAAAATTACGCTGCTGGGTTCTACCGGCTCCATCGGCACCCAGAGTCTGGATGTCATCCGCGCTCAAGGGTACGAGGTCTACGGCCTTTCTGCCCACAGCCATGTAGAAAAAATTTTGCAGCAGATCGAAGAGTTCCACCCGAAATACGTCTGCATGACCGACCCGGACGCCGCCGCAAAGCTGGACGCTGCGCTGGCAGGCCGGGCAAATGCGCCCAAGCTGCTCACCGGCCCGGAGGGGCTGAAAGAGCTGGCTGCGCTGGACGGCCCGGATGTGGTGCTGAACAGTGTGGTGGGCATTGCCGGCCTTGGTGCCAGCCTGTGCGCCATCGAAAGCGGCCATGACCTGGCACTGGCCAACAAGGAGAGCCTTGTCACCGGCGGTCATCTGGTCACGCAAGCTGTGGAAAAGCACGGCGTACAGCTGCTTCCAGTAGACAGCGAGCACTCCGCCATCTTCCAGTGTCTGCAGGATAAGGAAAGCGCCCCCAGTCTGACCAAAATTCTGCTCACGGCCTCCGGCGGCCCCTTTTTCGGCATGACCACCGAGCAGCTGCGCGGCAAGACCCGTGCAGACGCCCTCAAGCACCCAAACTGGAATATGGGCGCAAAGATCACCATCGACTCCGCCACCCTGATGAACAAGGGTCTGGAACTGATCGAGGCTGTATGGCTCTTCGGTCTGCCCCCGGAAAAAATCCAAATCGTGGTGCAGCGCCAGAGTATCGTCCACTCTGCGGTGCAGTTCAGCGATAATTCGATCATCGCGCAGCTGGGTGTGCCGGATATGCGTATCCCCATCCAGTACGCCTTGACCTACCCCAAGCGTGTGCCGGGCGTAGTGCCGGAGTTGGACTTTACCACCCTGAAGCTGCTCACCTTCGATGTGGCCGACGAAGAGACCTTCCGTTGCCTTGCCGCCTGCAAAAAGGCCATTCGCAAGGGCGGTCTTGGCCCCTGCGCCGCCAACGGTGCCAACGAGGAAGCCGTTAAGCTGTTCCTTGAGGACAAGATCGGCTTTTTGGATATCGGCCGCTTGGTGGAGGCTGTTGTGGACAGCGACAGCTTTGGCGGCGACTATACGCTGGCAGACGTGTACGAGTGCGACCGCATGGCGCGCGCATTCGTGCAGGCACACCTGTAACGCTTTATCAGAAATATACGCCCCGGCGCTGTTTTTGTAACGGTTCCGGGGCGGTATAGGAGAACGAATGTCATTTATTATCACCATCCTTGCCGCGCTGCTCGTGTTCAGTGCGGTGATCGCCATCCACGAGTTCGGGCATTTTACTGTGGCAAAGCTCTGCGGCATTCAGGTCAATGAGTTTTCCATCGGCATGGGGCCGGTGCTCTGGAAAAAGAATCATAAAGGCACCCAGTACAGTCTGCGCGCCCTGCCTGTGGGTGGCTTTGTAGCGCTGGAAGGGGAGGAAAGCCCCGAAAGCCAGCAGGCAGAAGCTGCCCATACTGTGCAGGAGCAGCCCGCCCCGGAGACGGAAGCGTCTGTGCAGCCCACCGGCGTCCCCTTGAACGAGGCGCCGGTTTGGCAGCGGGCACTGGTCATGGTAGCCGGTGCGGTCATGAATTTTGTGCTGGGCTTTGTGGTGCTGGTGGTTTTGATCGCCGCCCAGAATGAGCCCATCACCAGCAAGACCATCTACGCCATTCAGGACGGTGCCCTCTGCGGGCAGACCGGCCTGCAGGCGGGGGACAAGGTTCTGGCGGTGAACGGCCGCCGCTGCTTTGTGGCCAATGATATCCTGTACGAGCTGGTGCGCACCCAGTCTTACAGTGCGGATTTCACCGTACTGCGGGATGGCCAAAAGGTGCAGCTGCCGGGGGTGCAGTTCGACACATGGCAGGACGAACAGGGCGAGACCCACATGAGCATCGGTTTTTCCGTCTACGGGCTGGAAAAGACCCTTGGTAACGTGCTGCGGGAGGCGAGCAACAGCGTGCTGTATTACGGCCGCATCGTGTTCACCTCTCTTATTGACCTGCTGCGCGGGCGGGAGAGCATCAACAACCTCTCCGGCCCGGTGGGCATCGTGTCGGCCATCGGGCAGGCCGCCAGCTATGGCTGGCAGGACTTGCTGGAACTGCTGGCACTGATTACCGTCAACCTTGGCATCCTCAACCTGCTGCCCTTCCCGGCGCTGGACGGCGGCAAGGTAGTATTTTTGATCATTGAAGGCGTTACCGGCCATGCAGTGCCGGAAAAGCTGCAAAGCGTGCTCACCCTTGCAACCTTCGGGCTGCTGTTCGGGCTGATGATCTTTGCAACCTACAACGATATTCTCCGGCTTATTACCGGGACAGTATAAGAAAGGGGAACCCTTATGCGGCAGAAAAAACGTGAAGTGAAGATCGGCAATGTGACCATTGGCGGCAGCAACCCTATTGCGGTGCAGACCATGCTCAATGTGCCGGTGGAGGACATCGAGGGCAATGTGGCACAGGCTAAGCGGTGCGAAGCCGCTGGCTGTCAGATTTTGCGGGTGACCTGTCCCAGCCCGGCAGATGCAAAGTGCATCGAGGCCGTCAAAAACGCAGTGAACATCCCCATCGTGGCAGATATCCACTTTGACTATAAGGCTGCGCTGGCCTGCGCGGACGTAGGCGTAGATAAGATCCGCATCAACCCGGGCAATATCGGCGATGATGACCGGGTAAAGGCAGTGGTGGATGCCTGCCAGCAGAAGAATATCCCCATCCGCATCGGCGTCAACGGCGGCAGTCTGGAAAAGCACATTCTGGCCCGCTACGGCGCACCCACCCCGGAAGCTATGGTGGAAAGCGCTTTGTACCATGTGCGGCTGCTGGAAAAGTTCGATTTTAACAACATCGTTATCTCCATCAAAAACTCCAACGTGCCCCGCATGATGGAAGCCTACCGCCAGCTCAGCGCCGTCACCGACTACCCGCTCCATGTGGGCGTCACCGAGGCCGGTACCTACCAGATGGGTCTGCTGAAAAGCGGCATGGGCATCGGCGGGATGCTGCTGGAGGGCATCGGCGATACCATCCGCGTGTCGCTGGCTGCCGAGCCGGAAAAAGAGGTGGAGGCAGGCTTCAACATCCTGCGCGCCGTGGGCTTCCCGGTCACCGGACCGGAGGTCATCACCTGCCCCACCTGCGGACGCACCCAGTACCCCTGCACCGAGATCGCCAACGAGGTGGAAAAGCGGCTGCAGGGCTACAAAAAATCCATTAAGGTGGCCGTGATGGGCTGCGTGGTCAACGGCCCCGGCGAGGCCCGGGAGGCCGACATCGGCATTGCCGGCGGCAAGGGCGAAGCCGTGCTGTTCCTCCACGGCAAGCCGGTGAAAAAGCTCACCGGTGACAACATTCTGGACCAGTTCATGGACGAGATCTATAAACTGTAAACACTGTATTTTCTCTGCTGCCACATCCACAAACCCGGGTGCGGCAGTTTGTGCTGTAAACCATAAAAAGGAGTACCATTTGTGACACCACTCGTTTCCCAGCTCTGGCCGCAGTTCATGGTGGACCCGGCCTTTGCGTCCTGCTTCGGGCAGGTGATCGTGGAGCATGCCCGGATGCTGCGGCAGAGCCAGCAGGTCATCTTCACGCTGCGCAGCGCCGCCCCGCTGGATAAGGGCCTGTGCGCCCGTCTGCTGGCTTCCCTGCAGCCGGACTATGAAGGCTTTGAGCTGAAAATTGAAAACCTGTTCGGCTATGCCATGCTGGACGAAGCTGCCCTGCGGGACCTGATGGAGGAGATGAAGCGGGACGGTGTGCCCATCAACGGTTTTCTGGACCGGTGCACCATCGGCATCACCGGCCAGAAGATCACCATCGGGGTGTGCCACGGCACGAAGTTTCTGCAGGAGATGGGCTTTGAAAAACTGCTGGCTGAGCGCATTGCGGCCCATACCGGCGTCAAGCCGCAGGTGACGCTGCAAAGCGCGGTGAGCGAAGCCGAGCAGCACCAGATGGAAGAAAAGCTGGAGCGCAAGATCGCGCCGCCGGTGGTCAAGTTCGAGAAGAAGAACACCGCCCCGTCCATCAAGGTGGAGGGCCTCGACCTGACCGACAAGCCCGTGACCATTTTCCACGGCAAGATGTTCACCCCCAAGAACCTCACCCCGCTCAAGGACCTGGGCGGCGAGGGCGGCAAGTGCACCATCTGGGGTGATGTGTTCTTCTCCGAGGTGAAGGGCAACTACCGCAAAATTTACACCGTTTCCATCACCGATTATCAGGGCTCCATCAACCTGAAAATTCGCGCGCAGGAAGGCGAGGACTGCTCCAAGTGGGAGTCTCTCGGCAAGGGCACCACCCTCATCGTGCGCGGTGACTGCTCCTACGATAAATACGAGCACGATTATATCGTTTACCCCTACGATGTGCTCATCGTGGAGCGCAAAAAGCGGGAGGATACTGCCCCGGTCAAGCGGGTGGAGCTGCACCTGCACACCAAGCTTTCCAGCATGGACGGCTTCTGCGACCCCGGCGGCATCGTCAAGCTGGCCCACCGCATGGGGCACCCGGCCATTGCCATCACCGACCACGGCGTGTGTCAGGGCTACCCGGAAGCCATGCTGGCGGC